>VOFE01002072.1_pt1 | contig 198000 bp, 289 predicted proteins | sample 5384071 | NCBI WGS metagenome assembly VOFE01 (sample SAMN12384724, study PRJNA508395) | human gut metagenome | isolation source: healthy gut D | host: Homo sapiens
CGACTTTCACCGCATCCGGCGTTCCATCGGTTGTTTTCACAAGCATTTAATCAATCACCAAATGAAATGTTAGTTTTCTATTGCGGACAAACCAGCCTGCTGGCGCAGACTGTTCACTTTTAACATCAGTTCCTTTGTTGCCTTGATCGTGTCGGCTATCTCTTTTAGCTCATTCTTAGGACACTCTTGCAGGAGTGGAAGAAATCTATTATGGAACAAAATCATATTTCGATAGCGTTCCTTGCCGCCCAATTCTGCCGGTGTTTTCAGCCAGCATACTATGTCAGCCGCATTTTCAAAGAGTTCCCCACTTAGCGCACATTTTCCACGTTGAGCCGAGAATAGTGAAATCCTGCTGTCAGTAAGTTCTGTGCTTCGCCCCATAGACGGTTGATTCCTCAAACCTGATAGAACAGATGAGTTCATACTTAGGTTCGTGTGTATCAATGCCCGTCCCTCTACCGTGTAACTGCAAACCGCCGCTTTCTTTGCCATCGGTATCTTGTTCTTGATGTATGCGATAGGGTAGATAGGTTGGTCGATTCCAGATACATACCGTATCATTGCCGACTTTCCAAACCGTTCTTTTTCGCTCTCGGTCATTGCGCCGCCCTCTCGAACAAGTCTGCACCCGGTTTCTGTATTGAGCCGATTTGTTAAAACTGTCATGACCTGTCTGTGGATTTTCCTGCAATCAATGCTGATGCAGGTGGCAAGTTGAAAATAATTCTGTATTCCCAGAACCATTGAATTGTACAGCCGTATTTCGTCCAAAGGTCTTTTTCCCTCTGAAGGTCGGGCAATTCGTTTCGCCTGTTCCACCAGTTTTTGCCTTTCCAGTTCCAACTTTTTGTCACAGATATGAGATTGCACGATGTACTTCCTGCTTTTCGGTCTGACTCGTATCTTAAACCCAAGAAACTCTGAATAGCGTTTTCTAACATTGACTATCCTTGTTTTCTCTGGCGATACCTCCAACCTCAGCCTCTCGGTTATCCATGCCGTTACAGCCTCTTTCGTTCTCAAAGCGTCCTCTTTATTCCGGCAGAAAATTCTGAAATCATCTGCATATCTCACGATATACATTTCTTTCAACCCTGTTTTCCTCATTTTGAGGAATGCCTTGCTCCGGTCAAAAGTAATCGAGTTTCTGATTTTCCTCTCATACCCGTATTCCTTTACAAGAGGGTGGTTCTGCCATTGGCTCTCAACCCATTTGTCCAGTTCATTCAGCACGATATTGGCAAGCAACGGTGAAATGATACCGCCTTGCGGAGTGCCTTTGTCTGGAATGAGTGTAGTGCCGTCTGGCATTCTAATCGGTGCTTTCAGAATCCGCTTGATAATAAAAATCAACTGCTTGTCGTGTATTCCCATTGCCCATATTTGCCGCATTAGCTTGCTGTGATTTACGTTGTCGAAAAATCCTTTTATATCAAACTCAATCACATAATGCAGGTTCATGCGTTGAAGCATGGTGTAAGTTTTCTGCACGGCGTGTTCCACGGAACGGTTCGGGCGAAAGCCGTAACTGTTGTCGCTGAATTTCGCTTCGCAGATTGGCTCTATGACCTGTTTGATACATTGCTGTACCAGCCTGTCCCAGATACAGGGAATACCTAACGGTCTGGTTTTTCCGTTTGGTTTCGGAATGTCTTTGCGTCTTACCGGCTTTGGGCGGTATCCGTGCTGACTTCCTGTGACAATAAACCTCACTTTCTCTGCAACTGTTTCGGGCGGTAAACACCCGATGTCACTGATGTTTTTGTTGTCTGTTCCTGCTGTGTAGCTTCCTCCGTTTGCTTTGATGTTCCGATATGCCAGAAGAATGTTGTCCCGGCTCAGAATTAAATCCATAAGGTCGGTAAAATTTTCTCCCTCCAAACTTCGATGATAGAGTTCATCAAAAACTGGCTGCATACCGTAATACTCGGCATGACGTAAGTCATCTACACATAGAGTTTTGTTTTTCTTTGGCATAAGGCATCACCTCCTTTTTGCGAAAGTGACCCTTTTGGTCTTACTCGAATCCTTATGTTGGATTGAATAATGCCTGCTTATCTCAACCGACTTGTGGCCATTCCTCCGTAGCTCACATAACGCAAGCACATCATAGGTTCGACCACTACTTTTCAGCAGCAGTTCGTCTGCTTATTGTTTTTCGTCAGACTATTCCTTGCGGAATCTGCTGCCTTTCCTCGTTCCGATAGTTCTATCTGTTCATACATACCCGTAGGTTCCTGCTATAGACCTGTCGGCTTGCCTGTGCCTGTAACACAGCATGGTCGTTCGTAGGATCAATTTCTACTAAACCACACCGACTGCGCATTAACGCACCCACACATTTCTGCGTGGTCTTCTTTTAGACCTGTACATTCGCAGGTTCGTCAGTCCGCCCGCCAAAGCGAACATTCTAACCATAGGTATCTTATAGACTCTCGGCTTATAGGTAACACAGTCTGCCTCCAGACCGCTTTCGACCACTTTAGGCAGTGGTTACGGTTACTCTCAGCCTTTGTCATGGGGCTTCGTACACCAGCCATTACAGTTTCGCTTGGTGCGATCCACCACGGCATTTTTAACCATCTCTTTGAACTGGTTAAGTTTTGCCAGTACGGACGGGCGCTCTGTTTTCGTTGCCTTTTTGACCTTTTTGTTGGTGTACTCTGTAAAAGCTGCTGTCAGAGCATCTGCATCACGGCCTTTGAAAAAAATCAGGTACTTTGGCGGAGAACTGCTGCGGTCCTTTTTCACCGCATAATCCACACCATATTTCCGGGCGATTTTCTCAAACTCCTTGATAGAGGGGTCTGTGATCTCAATGTTGGATATTCCCTGATTCTGCCCGACAAGCTGCTTCACAGTCTGTTTTCCATGCGGAACAACCGGCGCATCACGGCTTCTCTGTTTTTCCAGCTTCTTTTCCTTTCGATGTGCCATGTACTTGCTTATGGCAGCCTTAAACATTCTGCCGGTAAACTTTGTTCCACTGACAACCAGCGTCAAAGTTCTGTTTTCCACTTCTTCCTGCATTTTCTCTCCTCCTTTCCACGAAGTTTGCAGGGAATCTCATTTTTTGCTAAGGCGGGACCACCAGCCGCCGCAGAAGATAACGCTTCATAACACCCTCCTTAGCGTAACTGGTCAGTACGGTCATAGTGCAGATTGCCCTGACGCACCTTTGCGTGGCTCAAAATCTTAATCTGCCCTTTTGCCTGACTATCCAACGCTTTTTCATAACCGGTATCCGACAGGAACAGGCGGGTTCGTTCGCCTTTCCAGCCAACAGGGGAATCGTTCGTCAGCACATCAAAAATAATCATGTGCCGGGTGTCCTCCGCAAAACGCTGGAGATCCATATATCCATGACCGTGATAATTCTGCGCTCCTGCCTTTGCCCGCATTTCTTCCATCAGCTGCCCTATGGTCTTTCCCTCAGACATCATACTTGCTCCTTTCTCCCGGCAGTTCCGGGCAATAAAAAAGCGACCATTTACCAGCCGCCATACAGATCGTGATTTACTTGTGAGGTGTAATGATTGCTTATCGTGGTCGGTGCATTGAACAGAACGGTCAGAAGATACTGCTTCATGTTACGAATTTCCGTGGTGTTCTTCTGTAAACAGTCCATGACAAACTCAATGTGCGAGTTATCCAGCTTCAAGAATCTGGAACGAACGATTTCATGCGGAAAATCACTTCCTGCAATACGGGTGGTCTTTCGCTTTGCACAGACCGTTTCCACGATTAGCTCCACAATCTCATCCAAATCCTCCCGATAAGTTTCATACTGCTGACACAGGTATTCATACCCGATATTCTCCTGAATCAATTCCCGATAACTCTCTATCTCTGTGAGTGACATCGCATCCCTTCCTTTCCGTTCCGGCAGACAATCTGCCGCGCAATCCCGGAAGGGAATGGAATCGGTACTTGATCCATAAATATTTTGTTTTTGAGTATTTGATTTCTCTATATTTAATTCTGCAGGCTTTTCCGTATCCGGTTTATCCATATACGGGTTTTCCGTATCTGGTGAATCCGTATCCGATTTTCTAAGCTGTGGCTGCTCGTATATGACATACTCTGTATCGCTGATGCGTCCCTGCCGGTCACGCAGCTTGTGCCGTACAATATAACCGGCGACCTCCAATTCCCGCAACGCAGCGCCTATGGCATCCACGCCCTCCTTACAGATCTTTGCAAGACCACGGGTGGTGTAATTCCAGTCCTCTGGCAAAGACAGCATCATGGAAAGCAGCCCCTTGGCTTTTAACGACAGGTTTGCATTTCGTAAATGATGATTGCTCATCACAGTATAATCACGGGTCCGTTCAATGCGAAAAACGGCCATCGACCTCACTCCTTCCGAATTTTGGGTACAAAAAAACCGCAATCCTCATTTCAAAGAATTGCGGTGTTCAACGCTTTTCAAATTTTCTTGCATAGAACCAAAACAGCGGCTTTTGGGGACGCGCCTCTGTAAATGGCTCCTCCTGGGCGAAAGGAAGTGTTTGCATCACGCGGTCAATATCCGTTGATTCCATGTCATGCTGAGATTTGCAATCTTCCCGGATTGCTTCTTGAATTTCCTTTACCGTACACATAGTCATTCCTTTCCTTTCGTTGTATGGGTTTATGAGCGGCGGCGTTTTCCCGGTTTGAAATTGAGGATATGTCCCTCAATCACACGAGCGTAACGCTTGATCTTAATCTCCCGACGCTGCTGGCTTTGCAGGGCAGCCTGATACCCGTCCTCAGTCAAAAACAGCCGCATTTCCTCTCCGAGGCTACCGTAAGCTGTGCTGGGACGCAGGACGGAAAACTCAATCATCCAGCGGGTGTTATCCCAAAACCTCTCTACGGCGAGAATTGTTGTGTCCTTTCAGCTCACGGGCTGAAATATCCCTCATAGGCGGCTCCTTTCATCGTTCCTGATCTCTCTGGCGTTTTTTCTGCCACTGTTCCAGCAGCTTGATAATAGTTTCCTGCATCCGCTGGGGCGTATAGCTTTTAGGGAAATACTTCCGCAAGGTGTCAGAGGTAAATGTCACTCGGTCCAGATCGCTTTTCTTTTCCTCACCCATGATGACACGCATCATATCGAGGGTCAGATGCCCCTCCTGACTGTATTTCTTGAGCCGCTGGGCTTGAGAAAGAGAAGGGGTAGCCTGTTCGCTGTCCATCGCGTCCAACAGGTCTACCTGTTCCTCCTTTTTGAGGAAGGACAGCTCATAAGCAGGATTTAAGGCAATTTTCTTTTCATCCACCATATCCATCAATTCAGGAATTAACTCTGTCAGACGGATATAGCGCTGAATTTGATTTCGACTTTGCCCTGCACCTGTTGCAAGCAATCTGGTCTGATCGTCTTTTGTGTCCCAACTTGGGACACATCTTTACTCGGTCTGCCAGCCTGTCTTTTCATGGCATCCAGCTTCATCTTGTAAGCAAAGGCCCTTTCACTTGGGAAGGAGACTTTCGCGTTGCAGATTGCTGTCAACCATAATAATTGTGGCTGCATCATCGTCTAGATCCCGAACAATGACCGGCATGGTCTCCTTGCCTGCCAGCTCACTGGCTCTGTGCCGCCTGTGTCCGGCTACCAGCTCATAACCGCCCTCTGGGTCCGGTCGAGCAATCGCCGGAACCAGAACGCCATACTGCTTGATACTGTCAGCGGTCTCCATCATGGCTTCGTCATCCTTGACTTTGAATGGGTGGTTCCTAAAGGGATGCAGCTCAGACAGCGGAATCTCCTGAATCTTTTCCAGCTTTGCATCCTGACGGCCTTCTTCGGTGGAGAACAGATCATCTACCGAGGCCAGCTCTATTTTTTTCGCGCTGCTTTTCAAGTTTCAACACCTCCTTCGTCAGATTTCGATACCCCTCTGCCACTTTGCCGCCAGGGTCGTGGGCGAAAATACTTTTTCCCTCTGCACTGATTTCCTTTGCCCGGACAGAGTGCGGAATCTCTGTGCCGAATACTTTGATCTTGCTGCCATAGGTCTCCCGCAGGAGCGCGGAGATCTCTTTGGCAAAGTTGGTTCGGCTGTCCACCATCGTCAGCAGGATACCGTCAATCTGGAGCTTGGGGTTGATTTGCCTCTTTACCTTGTTTACCGTGGAGAGCAGCTGTTCCAGTCCTTTAGCGGGCAGATACTCTGCCTGAACGGGAATGATGATCCTGTTCGCAGCCGCCAGCGCATTGACTGTGAGCATAACCAGGGAGGGCTGGCAGTCGATGAGGATATGGGAGTATTGCCCCTTCAGCGTGTCCAGATATTGCCGCAAGATAGTCTCACGACTCATAGCATTTACCAGAGATACTTCCATACCGGATAATTGGATATCGGCGGGCATCAGGTCAACGCCTTCTGCATGATGCAGAATACCTTCTCCGGGGCGTATAGGCTGATCCATCAGAATTTTGCCCATTGCATCCGACAGTGTAACTGGCAGCTTGTCTGGTTGCGGATTTCCCAAGCTGATTGTCAGGCTTCCTTGTGGGTCCCCGTCGATCAGAAGCACTTTCTTTCCGGCCTGTGCCAAACCTATTCCCAAGTTCGCACAGGTTGTTGTTTTGCCAACGCCGCCTTTCTGGTTTGCGATGGCGATGATTTGTGTGTTCATGACTTCACCTCATTTCTGATTGTTGCTGTTGTTTCTGGAAATAGAAAAAGCCGCCACTTCAAAATCATAAAGTGACGGCCCTTTCTAATGCCGGAATCTCTGAAACAAAAAAAGCACCCAGTTATTTGTTACTGAGTGCCTGCATTAGAATCGTATTTAATTGTTCAGATTTGGTCAGATTATGCCAAACCCTCCAGCGAAAAATCCGGTGTCTGAGAGTGCCAAATCACCCTCAAAAATACCCCCGAAATTGCTCTCTGGTTGTCCTATTTTTTAACCACTAAGGCCGTTTTTTGACCCCATTTTTGCCGGTTGTCCTATATTTAACCACTAAAAATTGGGTGAAAACAGCTCTCGTTTGGTCAAATGAAGTCAAACTATATCAGCCCGTTTAGGTATAAGCAAAACCCCGGAAAACCTTGATTTTCCGGGCTTTTTGAACCATTTTGATATAGTCTGAGCAGTCGATTATCGCTTGCTGAACTGCGGAGCGCGACGAGCTGCTTTGAGACCGTACTTCTTACGCTCTTTCATACGCGGGTCACGAGTTAAGTAACCTGCAGATTTAAGAACCGGTCTGTAATCAGCGTCAGCCTCAAGAAGTGCTCTGGAAATACCGTGACGGATAGCTCCTGCCTGTCCTGTATATCCACCACCCTTAACATTAACGATTACGTCAAAATTGTCCAACTGTCTCTGTAGCAACGAGCGGCTGGCGAACAACAACTTTCAGATGTCTCAAGTCCGAGATACTCGTCAATGTCTCTCTTATTAATAGTAATATTACCTGTTCCTGGTACTAAGATATACTCTAGCGATTGATTTTTTTCTTCTACCTGTTCCGTAAAATTTTGCAGTAGCCACTGTTATATCCTCCTTTCAACCTTACCTAGAATGTAAGTTCTTCCGGCTTCTGAGCCTGATTTGCATGCTCTGGGCCAGCGTAAACATGAAGCTTCTTGATCATGTCTCTTCCCATAGGTCCTTTCGGAAGCATTCCCTTAACAGCAAGCTCGATTACCTTCTCTGGTTTCTTAGCCATCATCTCTGCTAATGTAGTCTCTTTCATTCCACCTACATAATCAGAGTGGCTATAGTAGACTTTCTGACTCTAATTTTTTTCCGGTTACTTTTACTTTCTCAGCGTTCACAACGATTACATAATCACCTGTATCGATGTGCGGTGTATATTCCGGTTTGTTCTTTCCTCTGAAAACCTTTGATTTTTAGCGCCTCTAGTTCTTCACCTCTCCAGCCTGAGTAATGAAGCATCATAGACGGACCTGTCATACAGAGTTCTCCTGATTCTCCGTAATTTAATTCATTCAGATCTTTGTCAAATACACCAAGTACAGTTGCTGTCATTGGCATACCTACACATCCATCCTCCAATGGGAACATTGGGTTCGGCAGTGTGAGGTTTGAGCATCCCTCGCTCTGTCCATAACCTGCACTTAATTTTGCCTGAACGTTGTGTTTATGGAAGAATTCTTCTACCTCTGCATACTTACGGTCATTCATAGCTTCGGCACCTGCACCGATTGTTCTCAGGTGAGACATATCGTAATCTTCCGGAATTCTCTCACTGGACATTAACATCTCGCAATAGAGTGGGATCAATGCCCAGAAGTTCGGTTTACGATCCATGAATTCAATGTCAATATTCTCTAACGGACAGAATGGATCAAGTGATACCATTAATCCTGTAGAAAGTGGGAAGATCGTCATTGAAACTGTTACTGCGATCAATGCCGGTGGAAGAATTGGTGTCCACCAGACTTCCTGCACATCTGACGGCGGAATAAAGATTGACATCGGTATGCAGTTGCTACTATATTCGCTGAAGAATGGATTACAAGTTTAGAGATTCCTGTTGAACCACTTGTGTATGCTCCAAACACAGCTCTGTCAGGATCTACTGGTGCAAGATATTCACCTTTGAAGTTTCTTCCCAGTTCCATAAACTCCTGCCAGCTCATATCGCCTTCTGTTGTCTCTGTCTCTGCCGGATAGCGGGCTGTGATTTCTTCTAATACATAATCCTTCATCGGCTCTTGTCTGCATATTCAAATGGTGACACTTTAATCATACGTGTCATCGGAGTTGTTGTACGGAATAACTCTTCATCTTCTTTTGAAAGATAATCCATTACAAATGCTGTATCTGTTTTACATTTACGGATTGCAAAACAAAGTTCTTCCGGTTCGTCATCACGACAGATAATTGCTACACCGACTCTTTCTGCTGCAAGAAGCAGAATAAAATGAGCTGGCGTAGATACTAAAAAGGACGGAACTCTGTCACCTTCGTTAAATCCGAGGGCTTTCAGTGCTCTTGCCGCAACATCTACATCTTCCCATAACTGTTTCCATGTAATCTTATTTCCATAATACTCAAATGCGATCTTATCCTCATTCGGGTTTTTCATTTTCAGGAAAGCTTCGATTGTAATTCTTGGTATCTCAAGATTTCTGAACTGTTCGGATAAAAGTTCAGCCAAGGTTTGTCAATACTTGCTTTACCTGTCAATTTCTGCTCTGTAAAATTCATAATTTTGTCCCCTTCTTTTCTTTTGTTTTTCTTGTCATTTTTCCCCAAAAATACTTTCAAATTTTATCACAGGTTCTTTCAAATGACAATTTATGGAAACTTGAATCAACATGATTCACATGAATCATCTTGTTTTCCAAGCTTCATTTTTGAAATAAATACAAAATCGTAGGTAAATTATGGTTCTTTTATTGCAATTTTATTTTCTCTGCTCTAAACTAATATCATACTATCAACTTCTTTAAGGTATTTTTTTAAAGGAAGGGGACATATTACAAGTTATTCTATGCTCTGTAATATAACAAAAATATGAAAGATAAAAACCGTTTCAGCATTTTACTAGAACACCTTATGGCTATTGCTGAGCTAAAAAATAGTATTCTTGCAAAAAGCTGTTCAGTATGATGACTCCTATATCAGTAAATGGATTAGCGGAAAACTATTGCCAACTGAAAAAAATCATGAAAATACACTTCAGGCTATCAGTCACTGCATTGTTGAAGCACTTTCAGAAGAAAGCACTGCACAACTGTTACAGGAATATCAGTTACAGGACATCAATGATCTTGAAACTGCTATTTATGACAATCTCGAATCTGAATATATGTATGTAAAAGAATTACAAAACTCAACCGGTACAGAAGTAGCTCCAAAAATTTCTTATTATCCGGAGCTTACATTAGACCAGTTCATTTTAAAATGAAACACCCTTCACTTCGAAAAGTTAATTCTCTAAACGTATACGCGATTGTTGATATTTTGAATGTCGATCCTAATTACCAGCTTTTGATTGCAGAACTCAACAGTGCACACGGCGGCCGGAATCTTATTCTACCTGGTGTACACTTTTCACTTCTTATGGACCTGGAATCGGCTGCTTCCACTCCTGCCTATACCGCTGGTTTCTTAATGAATGTGGTGACCACTCTCTCTAATATTGATTTTAATCTTTATTCGGTTCGCAGGCTCAACGTAAGCTCATTTTTGCAATCAGAGACACTTATGCTATCTACGGAATGTTAGTAGATAGCAGTCACTGTCTTGGAATTACCACAATTGAAGACAGTGATCTAACGAATGAACTTTATCACAAGATCAGACTTCTTTGTAATAAAAAGAAACACTATTAATCCGGAAAACAACCATTCCGGAAATGATTCATCGCTTTGAATATGAACAAACGTTAATTTCACAGAAGCAATACTGTCTCATCGGACACCTGACAGAACATTTTCTTCCGGAAGATCTATATACGGAGCTCCTGGATGAGTATTGCCTGAATAGCAACGATCTTCAGAAGGAGGACGTAAAAAACTAAATCACCTGACACAGCGCATTTTGGAGACCACACCAATCCATCTGATCATTTATGCTTCCGTGTTAAAAGATTTCACAGTTACAGGAGAACTTGATCTTATGCATGTATGCGTTCTTCCGGAAGGAATTCTTTCCGACCATCAGCACATAGCACACCCGACACTTTTGTATCAGATTCTTTGTGTTATCTGCGTTTAAAGAAGTTGACTCGGAATATAACATCTGCATTCCAAATAAGATTATATTGGATCATATCTTCGAAGAGTTTTTCGATGATGTCTGGGATTCTAATATTGATAAAAACAGCCATAATACTGTAGTAGCCATGATTCAGCATGCAATTCATGCAATAGAAGTCATGCTTGAAGTCAACTAAAAATGAGTATCAATAAACAATCCCCTATCTGTTGCTATTTCAAATTAATCTGCAACTGGCAGGGGATTATTTATTTATTCATATGTTGTCTGATTCGGATAGTTAAATGCAATATAACTCTTTCCGCGGTTAATTGATATTTCATTTCCTGATTCATCATAAAATGTTAATCTTGATAATTCATTATTTTCCTCTTTACTCCAATGAATCTTCTGTTTTGCACCGTTCGAAATGTAATATCCCATGGAGTCTTCCCAGCCATCCCAGTCAACTGCTTTATGTCCCAAATCATCTTTGACAGAGATAGTGGTCTCTAACACAAACACATTGGTAAAAGCAAGCTGGTTTCCTGTCTTTCCGTCTATCCGGGCATTTCCATCAATTTCTTTTTTATAAGTATTACTTGCTTCATCATAGACAAGTGTAGCAGACTGTGCGCCAAAATCAATGCTCACTTTCTTACACACATCTTCTGATGGTTTCACTTGTTCATTTAATCCATTAAACTGAAATGCTGTTCCTTTCTTATCATCCGCAAGGTCTGTTCTCTTTCCAGTATTTTGCACTACTTCTGCAAACTTTGTTCCATCAAAGTATCCTGTATGTTCCAATGCATACCCCTGATTCCGACGTTCCATATCTCGTCCAAACAGACCTCCTGCATTGTAAATTCCATCATACTGATCCAGGTTCAAAGCTTCCAGATAATCTGCGATACTATCATCAATTCCCCAATTTACATAAAACGCATCAAATCCCTGAGACAGTGCCGGGAAATAATATCTGCAGCTTCGTATCGCACAGATCTGCGGAACAGTTGTATAATCCGCATAAAGAGCCATAAAACGCGTCTGATCACCCTCTACCGGGATTTCAAAGATAATATCTGCTTTTTTCTACTCCGTACTGTGGCATTGCTGCCGGAATATTATTCACCATAACCGCCACCGGACGTTTACCGATAGCAGCATCTGTCAGATCCGCAAGACCTGTCAGCAGGTTTTGATTTTCCGGAATCTTTTCTTCTTCCGGTTCTTCCGGTACTTCTTCTACTGGTTCGGCTTTTCCACTTCTATTTTCTTAGTCGGTGGTTTTTCTGTTTTTGTCTCTTTTTCTTAGAGCAACCTGAAAGAGCCAGAACTATCATAGATAAAATCAGTAACAGGCACATTCCCCTTCTTTTTTTTCTGCCCGCCTCGTTTCTTCTTCATACACTTTCCCTCCCTTACATTTGGAATATAACGAATATTAACTGAATTAATTATATCATCCCCAGTGTCTTACACAATCAAAGAGGACCATATTATGCAAAAAGCACAGTGAATAAATCACTGTGCTTTTTTTGCGTATAATCTTCACAAGTTGAATCCTGTTTATAACTTATGATTCAGATCTCATTCAATTATTTTGCTTTTCCATATACATACTTCGGTGTTCCACCAACAACCTTGTTTCCGTTAGAGTCTGTATGGTATGGGAATACCCAGTAGAAGTTCCAATCTGTGCTGGATGCCTTCTTATCTGTAAATGTTGTGCCTTTTGTTGTCATACCGATGTAACCATATTTCTCGCCTGGATGGATTCCGTATACAAGATACCCTTCTGCTCCGGCTGACTTCGTCCATGTAAGTTTTACTCCACCCTTTACAGATGAAGCTTTCAGGTCTGTAACAGCTGCGCATTTCTGTGCTTTACCATATACATAGTGTGCTGTCAGTCCTGGATACATCTTGCCATTTTCGTCTTTGCAGTATGCAAATACCCAGTAATAGTTGTAATCACTTGTAAGTGCTTTTACATCAACAAAAGATGTCTTAGATGTCATACCGATATAACCATACTTGTTACCGCCTCCGCGGATTCCATAAATCAGGTATCCTTCTGCGTCCTTCACTTCACTCCATGTAAGTTTTACCTTACCTACTGAAGAAGATGCTTTCAGGTTTTCTACTGCTGCAAGTCTTTCTTTTTCAACTACGACTTCCTTAGTTGTCGGATTAACAACTTTCTTTCCATCTGGTGATGTTACGGATGCTGTATAAACAACTTTTCCTTCTTTTGTATAAGTTGCTTTTTTTCGACTGTTTCACTATCAATCTTAACTTCTGGTGTCTGAACATGTGTTGCATCATTTGCACATGTAAATGTTGCTGTTGTTGTCCACTTACCATCTTTTTCTTCCCAGTCTGACCATACCGGATCGCCGTATTTGTGACCAAGTTTTGCAATTGCTACTTCTTTTGTCTCTTTTGCAAGTACAGTATTATCATCTGTTGATGTTACTGTTGCTACATAAACATCTTTTCCTGCTTCTTCACATGTAGGTGCTTTATATGCATCTGTATCTTTTACTACAGATACGGATACATTTTTCTGAACTTCTCCACATACGGAACACTTCACTTCATCAACTGTTACTGAAGTGCCTTCTTTCTGATCTGTCTTATAACCTGTGATGTTTCCATCATCATCTTTAATTGCAGCTGCATCCCAGTTGAATTTTACATCACTATATGTATGCTGTCCTGCTTCGCCTTTTACTTCTGTAGATACTAAATATTTTACACCGTCTTCAGTTTTATCTGCTGCTTTGTATACAGCTGTTACACCTTCATCACATGTTCCAGCATGGCTGACCATCTTAGCATCTACTGTTACAGCTTTATCCAGTGTCTTATTGATAGAATCACGGTTCGCTTTATTAGTTGCATTATCGTCAGATGAAAGCAAGCAATCGAGCTTGTCAATTTTATCTGCACAAGATTCACATGTAAGATTCTGGAATGTTACTGTTGAGTAATCATCACTCCATTTTGCATCTGTCGGTACATATGTATGACCTTCTGCTTCATTTTTAATTGCTGCATCCCAGATAGCTTTTCTCTTCTCATATGTAGAATTCGCCTGCTCGTACTTAGATTTAACAGGTTCTGTAATACAAGCACCACATTCCGGGCATACATAGTTATCTGCTTCGTTTTTAACACCATCTGTCTTTGTATAGTATACCTCATGGAATTTGATGTAATGATGTTCATGTGCTGTATTTTCTTTTTCTACACGCGTACCATCTTTAATCAAACCACAATCAGAACAACGTTCCTCTGTAAATGCATCACGGCCACAGGTTGCAGGTACGGAAACTGTTTCATAGTTGTGTGAAGTACCTGTCAGTGTCTTCAGATCAACAGTGTCTACAAAGTTAGCTGACCACATGAACTCGTCATTATCATTGCTCTGACTGCCCATGAACTGCTGATACTTCTTGTAGTTTGTATAAGTCGGATTGTAATCTGTCTCTTCGAATTCATAACCGTAGCTGGAATGGTCAAGCAGTTTGCTCTTACCTGAAATGAACGCGAAGTTTGTACCGATTGAAACAATCAGTTTGTCACCCTTCACAGTCAGACCTGCGATTGGATGATTTGTAACAGTAAAGTCTGCACTGTCTTTGCTTGTTGTTGTAAACGCCATACCGCCAAACAGCTTTGTATTATCACGTTTTGCAGATACTGTATTGTATTCCTTCACAACGGCTACTGCACCGTCTGCAGGATTGTAGGATACGATATCGTTGGATACGTTGAAGTAAATCTTACCATCTGTGTACAGCGCTGCTGTCAGACCGATAGATGGGTAGATGCTCTGTTCATCTACGAACTGTGCATACAGTTTTGTCAGAAGGTCGTTCTTCACCATCTTGCCGTCTTTGAGAACGCTTACAAATGTATCGTCATCATCGTCGTTTTCCTTGTCTGTGAAGTTAATCAGTGTCTCATAGTCACTGTCGCCATCACCTGCATCCTTTTCTGTCAGTTTATGACGAACAATCTTGTACTCTGCAGCCTTCGGCTCTGATTCATGCTTGAACTGTTTACTCTGTCAAACAGGTCTGTAGAATCATACATGTAGTACGCATAACCGTCTGCATAGTAAACATTGCTTGCCGCACGCGCCATCCATGCTGTCTCATAGGTCTTATCAGTTGCTTCGTTTTCATAGAGAGATCTCAAAGAACTGAAATTACCATCATATAATTTTCTGGCACTTGTATCACTGAACAGGAAGTATGTATGGTTCATATCACCGTCTGTCTCAACACGGTCACGGCTCATAACTTCTGTGTAGACATCTGTGTAACAAGGATCCACATAAAACCACTGTCCATCAACCTTTACTGCATTCCAATAATGGTCGGATCCGAAGTCCTCCTGTTCTTCGCCGTACATTGTAACATCAGACTGGAAGGAGATTCTTACAAGGTCAACTGTGTAATTCTTTGAAGTGTCAAGCTTGCCATCTGTATAGTACAGTTCTTTGGCTGTCTTCCAGTTGGAGCTGTCATAGCCTACATTCGTATCTTTCAGATAAATATCCTTATCCAGACACTGTACAAGGTATGTGTAAGCTTTGGAGTAACCAAGACATACGGATGTACCCATACCGAATGCACCAAACTGAGAACCTTCCCAATAATTGATAACACCAGTTGTCATACCGGTTGCAGCCTGCTTCGCATAGATTGGAATCGCCTGCTTAAAGCTTGTTTCCTTCGTTCCATCACCGTCCATATCCAATGCCGGATCATCGCTTTCTAACTGCTGCTGAGTAATCTGCTCAACTGTCATCTTGTAACCAGGCGCATTCTCAGGATCAACCTCAACGCCATTTTCTTCAGCATCTTTGATAAAGGCATCTGCCTTAGTCTTCATCTGGTTAGCTGCATCCTCACCAAAATTGGTTCTTACATAGCCATCCGGATCTTTGTCAATGGCTTCTTTGTTCTGCTTGATATAGCCTTCAGCCTGCTCTTTCGCGGCTGCTTTCTCTTCATCTGTGGCTTCACTTTCAGCTTTGCCTAAAGCCTGCTCATAAACCGCCTGCTGAATAGCCTTTTCATAGAACTGTGTACGCAAATCATTTTCGATGCCTGCAAAAATCTGATCATGGAAATTCTGTTTAATCTGAGGTTCATAAACTTCATAGATCGCATTATAAACATCATCTTCATGCTCCTGCTTCTGAGGATCCTTTGCAATCATCGGCTTGTCATCATCTGATTCCTTACCGGAGTTCATGATGTAGGACATATCAAATGTATTGTTATGTGCCAGCCAGTCATTCAGAACAAGCAGCTTCTGTGCCTTTGTCTGCGCACCTGATGCTGTAACTGCAGCAAGGGCTTCCTCTCTTGCATTTGTTACATCTTTACCATAATACTCAATACCTAACTTATCACCATATGTGAAAGTAAAGATCATACCTGTCAGATCATCATACTTAACCTTGCCATCTCTGACATCCTGAACAGTTTTGCCGTCTAAGGCAAGCATCTCACCAAGGATACCAAGACCATCCGTATCATCATTGAAATCCAGAAAGAATGGATTCTGAACACCGAGTACATTGGCATTATCTGCCCACTGATTCAGATAGTTCTGATACTGCTTAACAACCGTATCAATCTGTTCATCTGTCAGCTTCTGAGTTGTCTCCTGTCCATCTGCTTCATCTGCTTCATACAGGTCTGCTGTACTGATGTTAGATTCATTGGATTCTGTGCCGGCTTCGCCGCCGACAATTTCAACCTCTTCCAGTGCTTTTCTCAGACTCGGATAGCAGGATCAGATTCATCAATCTCCACGTCCTTTGCCATCTGTTCTGCAACAGCTGCATTGGCACCCTGGAAGTTAATTGTCGGGATAGAAATTGTATAACCACCATCCACCTTAACTTCATTATCTCCTTCTTCAGCTGCCTGAGCATCAGCTTCATCCGCTGTATCCTGCTCGTCCGCCTCTTCAGGAGTCGCATCGTCAGCTGCTGTGGAATCATCAGTTGCATCATCCGCTACAGCATCAGCTTCATCTGTTGTTTCCTGAACAGCTGCGGCATCGCTATCTTCCTCTTCTGCTACATTATCTGTCGGTTCTGCATAAACAGGAGCCGGAACAGATGTTGCAAGCATAGCAGCTGAAAGAACAATACCTAAAAGTTGTGTTTTTCTTTTTCATAGTTCTCCTTTATTTCCTTTCTTAAACAATTTCCATATACTCTCCTCTGAGCGTCCTATCTATTTCTCGCTCGTCATCACCCCTTTTTCTTCTTTGGACCTACCCTCCTTCCTTGACTCAAATGTGCCTGTAATAATTATAAGTAAATGCTTCAATAAAAATAAATAGTAAGTCCATATTAAGAGTAGTATACCACCTAAAATCCGGAGCGTCAATTAGCCTTCCATAATTTTACAAATTTTACAATCTGTAAGATTACTCCCTTCAAAATACCAAAAGCAGATATTATGCCACATTTTCATTCCGCTTTCACTTCTTTGTGTCATAATACCTGCTTTTCTTTATTTCTGTTTGCGCATCTCACCAGGTTCTTTACACAAAGATAATATGTACTGTCCATATGGTGTCTTACGTAAACGGCTTCCTAACTTCTTCAGTTGTTCTTTATCAATAAATCCTTTTTTTATATGCAATCTCCTCTATACAGGACACCTGCAATCCCTGGCGGTTCTGGAATGTCGCCACGAAATTAGCTGCATCCATAAGTCCATCCGGAGTTCCCGTATCCAGCCATGCAAAGCCACGCCCCAGAAGTTCCACTTTCAGTTTTCCCTCTTGAAGATATCTGTTGTTGATACTTGTAATCTCAAGTTCTCCACGTTCGGACGGCTCGACTTCCTTTGCATACTGTACAACAGAATTATCATAGAAATATAATCCCGGTACTGCATAGTTAGACTTTGGTGCTTTCGGTTTTTTCTTCTATAGAAAGTACATTATTGTGTTCGTCAAACTCTACCACTCCATAGGCTTTTGGATTCTTTACATAATATCCAAAGATTGTAGCTCCCTCGCGTTCATTCACTCTCTGCAAAACAGGGGAGAAGCTTTGTCCATAGAAAATATTATCTCCCAGAACCAATGCCACATCATCATCACCGATAAAATCCTCTCCAATGATAAATGCCTCTGCAAGTCCTCTCGGTTTCTTCTGAACTTTATATTCGAATCTCATCCCAAGCTGTGATCCATCACCAAGCAGTTCTTTGAACACACTGACATCTCTTTCTGTAGTAATGATCAAAACATCTCTGATTCCTGCAAGCATAAGCACGGACAGTGGGTAATAAATCATCGGTTTATCATAAACCGGCAAAAGCTGTTTTGAAACTGCCTGTGTAATCGGATACAATCTTGTTCCTGATCCTCCGGCAAGAATAATTCCTTTTCTCTTCTTCATATGATCTGCTCCATTCATCTACTATTTACAGATGATACATCTCTTTATAATAGTTCTGATATTCTCCGCTTGTAATGTTCTCCATCCAGTCCGATTCTTGAGATACCATTTTATCGTTTTACGGATTCCTGTCTCAAAGTCTGTCTCCGGCTCCCAGCCAACTTCTTTGCGGATTTTGTCCGGTGCGATTGCATATCTTCTGTCATGCCCTTTTCTGTCTTCGACATACTCGATCAGATTTTCATTAATATGTTCTCTGCGTGGGTCAGTTTCCGGAAGTACATCATAAAGCAGTTTCAAGATAGTCTTCACGATTTCGATATTTCTGCGCTCATTGTGTCCGCCAATATTATAAGTCTCACCCAGTCTGCCCTTTTCCTGTACCATATCGATTCCCTTAGCATGATCTTCTACATACAACCAGTCTCTGATATTGAGTCCATCTCCATAAACCGGAATTTTCTTTCCGTTCAAAGCATTATTGATGATCAGTGGAATCAGTTTCTCCGGAAACTGATATGGTCCATAGTTGTTACTGCAATTTGTAATATTTGCCGGGAACTTATAAGTATCAATATAAGCCTTTACCAACATGTCTGAAGATGCTTTACTTGCTGAATATGGGCTGTGTGGTGAATACGGTGTTGTCTCATAAAAGAATGTTCCATCCTCTTCCAAAGATCCATACACCTCATCTGTTGATACATGGAGGAACTTTTTCCCTTCTTTATAGGTTCCGTCTTCCTGTTCCCATGCATTTCTTGCGGCATTCAAAAGAACTGTCGTTCAATTACATTCGTCTGCACAAAAATCTCCGGATTCTTGATACTTCTGTCTACGTGGCTCTCTGCCGCAAAATGTACAACTCTGTCAATATCGTACTCCTGGAAAATCTTATTTACAGCTTCTGCATTACAGATGTCTTCTTTAATAAAGACATAGTTTTCATTGTTTTCAAATTCTTTCAGATTTTCCGGATTTCCTGCATAAGTAAGTTTATCCAGATTAACAATTTTAATATCCTTATACTTTTTAAACATATAATGAATATAATTGCTTCCTATAAATCCGGCTCCACCGGTTACTAAATATGTTTTCATTCCCTGTTTCCCTCGTATTTTTACTATTTTTATCTGATCTTTTTCTAATTTTATTTTAACATACCGTTTTTTAATTTAAAATAATTAATTGGAGATTTATTGTTTTTTCTCTGCAACTGTTTTTCCATCACTGTTTGCATATCCTTTGATAATCCCTATCGTCAACACAATAAATACCGCTCCGAGGATCATGACTACTGCTGTGTAAAAAACTGATATTCCAATCATTCCATGCTTTTCTGTGATTGTTTTTCCACCAAAAACAAACAATAAAAAAAGCTAACAGATATCCTATATTCAGCAGTTTTTGTTTTCTTGCGACAGTAATGATCATCTGAAGAAAATTAACAATTGCAAGTGCGCCTCCTCCAATTAGCAAAATCACAAGTGATTTCTTATAATCTGTCAGATCCACACCGTAAATTAATGACAAGACAGGAATTCCAAGTAAGTATCCCCTATGATCGCAGCCACAGAAAGCAACAGGATCAAAGCAATCTGTCGTAAGATCAGCTTATTGAACTGACTGATCTTTTTCTCATGCCATAAAAGAGCCATTTTGCTGATTACCGGCTGATAGACGAACTGACTCAAAAGACTTATCACAAAGACTGGCATAAAAATGTAGGTGAAACATGCCTGCGCTTCACTTGACATCACCTTATCAATCGCATATTTCGGTGCATTTCCAATGTAAATCACCAAATAAGATGCTATAAAAAAGCGGAAAACATTCTACAAATATATTTTTAACATTTTTAATTTCAAATGTTTTCTTTTTTATTTCAAATCCTCTTATTGCCGTATAATTCAATATCACGAACTGAATAAATGATACAAGCAAAGCCACTGCAGATGTCAGGATAAGGTTTTTGCTGAAATAATAACATACTAAGTATACAAAAATATAAGTACACATTCTGATAGACAGGATCTTTCCGGCCACATCCAGGCGAAGATATTGCTGGAACATTCCATGAATCACATCTTCTACCGCATCGATCACTTTTGCCAGACAGATTAGAATTATAACTATAGATTTTGAAGAATCATACAATCCTGATGCAAGATTCACTCCGACATAAACAAAAGATGCAGCAATCATAATTATACTCGTTATGATTCTCGCAACTGTATATTCTTTAAAACTATATTTTTCTTCGACATCTGACACTTGAAACTGGCGTATTCCATATTTTCCTATCGCCATCATAAGATTTCCTATCGCAAATGCAATTGTAAATACGCCCGCATCGATCACCGGATCAATGCGGGATATAAGCATCAGTATAAATACTGTCTGGAATGCATTCAGCATTGCTGCACATGTATTCCATAGGTACGCCGACTTCATTTTGTCCTTACTGCCAAATAGAATCTTTTTTATCATAATCCTGCTCTTCCATATACATAGTGTGCTGTACCGCCCGCTACTTTATTTCCATTACCGTCTGTATGATATGGGAATACCCAGTAAAATTATACTCATCTCTTAATGCATTTTTATCTGTAAATGTTGTTCCTGTTGTTGTCATGCCAATATATCCGTAACTTCCTTCTCCTCGAATTCCATAGACAAGATAACCTTCCGCACCTTCTGATTTTGTCCAGGTCAACTTTACCCCTCCACTGACAGAATACGCTTTCAGGTCTGTTACTGCTTCACATTTCTGAGCTTTTCCATAAACATATTTTTCCGGCGCACTTCCGGCGATCATATTACCTTCTGAATCTTTACGATAAGCAAATACCCAATAAAAATTATAATCACTCGTCAATGCTTTTGTATCCGAGAAGGAAGTCTTGCTCGTCATCCCAATATAACCATACTTCCCGCTACCACGGATTCCATAAACTAAATATCCATCTGCCCTCTTTACTTCTGACCAGGACAGATTCACCGCACCTATCTTGGAAGAAGCTTTTAAATTCTGAACTGCTTCCGGTTTTTTATTTGTAGTTTCTGCACCGAAATCCATGTTCAGATCTACTTTTCCCTCAATTCCATCAACCGTACCAGAATCTGTACATTGCCACATTGAATACTCTCCCTGGTAAGTACAGGTAGAATTGTACTGTGCAACCCAATGGTCAACTGTATCAAAATAAGAATCTGTCAGATAATTTGTAAACCAGTCTTTATTCGCATATACTGCCACATCATATCCTGCATCTTCTATGATACTGCAGAATGTCTGTGCAACTTCTGCGATCTCTTTTGTGCTCAGTTCTTCCCTCACACTATTTTCTTCCGGATCATAGTAAATCGGATAAGAAAGATCATATCCTTTGATCAGACGAAGTACATGATTGGCTTCGCTTTTTGCTGCCGTCACACTGTCTGCATAAGAATAAATATAAGTACCAAAAGGAATTCCTTCTTTTGTACATGCATCTGCATTTGTCTTCCAATATGGATCATCCTGACTTGTCTCATCATCTCCATATCCACAACGTATAATTGCATAATCTACATCTGTTGCCTTTACTTTTGCCCAGTCAATGTCTCCATTCCACTTACTTACATCAATTCCTTTGGCAACAGCTCCTGTGATTTCTTCTCCCTGGTCATTATAGAATTTCCCGTCTTCTTCATACCACGCATCCAAAGAACTGCGCAAATATTCTGCTGTATCAGACAAAATTGGGGTTCCATCTTTGTATCTCCAGCTGTTGCTTCTGTCTTCTCGTTGTGCCTGCTGTGGCTCTGTTAAATCTTCTTGTACTGATGTACTTTCTGTTTCTTCTGCAAATACAGTAACAGAAGGTAATGTTTCCAAAACCGAACTGTAGCAACCGCCATTGCAAGTACACGTTTAACTCCCTTATTCTTCATACTTTCTTCAACCTTTCCATGTCTACTCCGATGTTGTCATACTGCCTGACTGCTTCATTCTCCTACAATATACCAGTTATAATCATAATCTTCGGATTTTGTCATATCTCCCGGAGCAAGTACAATATAGTAATCATTTGCATATTCCAGGCGATAATCATTCCTGTGCAGGAATTTCATAAACCAGTCTTTTTTTTTCCATTGTACTGATTATATAATTCACTTTCAATCAAAGCATCGTAATTATATTCCTCAAACCCATAATAATTGTTTGTTCTGCAGAATATAACAACCGGTTTCTCCTCCCAGTTCTCTTTTGCAAGTTTCAGGTCTTCTTTCAGTTTCTCTTCCGTATAATTCGGATTGGTAACCCATGGCTGTACATAAGATTCCATTTCATTCAATGAATACATCAAAATAGCTCCGCCAAATACCATTAATGGACGTTCTTTCTCCTCATCTACATGATTTATGCAATCCGAACACCATTGACAGCATCTGCTCTCTCTCTCTGTTGTCTTCATATATTTTAATTTATCACTGTTAACAGAATATCGAAGTGAACTTCTATCCACACTGTCAAAATTCATTGTGCAATAAAGCATGTCTACAAATTTCACTCCCATGCAGACAAGAACAATTCCTGTACAGGCTAAAACTGCACCATGTCGGATTTTCAATCCATATTTTTCTGTCATTGCATTAACTGCTTCAAGTGCAGCTTTACTGAAAACAAACCTGCAAACGGCGGATACTGCAAATGGAGCAATAATCCAAAATGCAAGAATCACGTGTTTTGTTCCTGTATTAGAACCTGCAATTGTCAGAAGTGGAAGCATAATGGCACAGATTCCAAGAATAATCAGATCTGGATTTCCATTCTTACTATACATGTTAAAAAATACATAGCAAAAAGTTACTACATACAATATACCTATAAAAAGGACGGACCTGTTGTCATCTGCGGCCAGTTTGGTACTGTATTTACATCATATGCATAAACCAACATATAAACAGCAATTCCAATCACTACTGCGCTGAATGCAATATTCAGGATTATTTTCTTCGGATGAATTCCTTTTAATGAAAACAAAATATTCATTCCTAAAAGAAGAATCATAGAAGCAGCAAGATAAATAACGCCTGAAGCAATTGCATCAAGATTTCCAAATATAAAGGTAGACCAGAGATTTTCCATGCTGTAACCGCTTCCGGCCGTAGATGCAATACCAGATAATCGAAAAATATTATTGATAAAATATTCAACCTGACCTGTAATTGCCAGAAATGCTGCAGAACTCCGAACGTTGCTGCTACTCCTCCCGCAAAGACTCCCAGATGCTTAATAAAATATTTCACATCTTCATTGTTATATAAATAAAAAAAACATAGATAAAGCATGTAACCAATGCTGTTATACTACCCATTCGGAAAATACAACCAATGTCAGGAAAATTCCTGCGACAAAACTATATTTAAACTTCTTCTCAACTACAGCCTTAAATTCAAATCCAAGAATAAGAATCAGGAAAAATACATTGAACTGGTGATAATTGAAAATATTCAAATATGTATCTGATGCCATAATTGCAATAAGAATTCCGAATAATGTCTGTAAATCACCCAAATATTTATGAAATACCTTATAGACAGCGAATGCCATAACCATTTCCACAATTACTTCGGAAGATTTAATCCCCGATTCCTAATCCACCAAATATCTGAAGCCATCCCCATGCAAGTACATTTGTCAGATAGCAGGTAAAACCAACTTTATCCGGATTGCTATATATATTTTCATAGTTAAACATATGAATCCCAGTATCACCCAGGTCAATGCCAAAGAAGCTGCAAAGAAATGGATAGAGAAAAATTCCTGCGATCAACACAATCTTCGCAATTTTTTCAATTTGTTCCTTCTTACTTAACAACTGCTCCTTTTTACTTAACAACTGTTCTTTATTCATCCTCTTTCATGCTTATACTCTATTAATCATTTAAGTATTTTTTAAACACACAATATCATATGTATCCCATTTATATTTATCAAGATACTCAAACCAGATATCTTCCTGATTTTCAATATTTTCCAATTTCTTTAAGAACTCTTCCGTATGTTGTTCTTTCGGAATAATTACGACTCCGGTATCATCGCATACAGCAATACTTCCTTCATATTTATCTCTGTGTTCTTTTTCAATTACACTGTCTAACGGTTGTTCAATGTATTTATTAAAACAGCCCACCGGACTAAATCCTTTACACCACATCGGATAATTCTGTTTAATGATATCATTTGCATCTCTCATATTGGCATTGGATATAATCGCAACTGCCTCTCGATACAGTACTGCAAACTTTGTTACAAGCTCTCCGATAATTGCACGGTCACCACAGTTAAAAGCTTCGATCATTACAACATCTCCTGCCTGCACTTCACGGATCTGTTCATGTATGCTCCAGTTTGATTCATCCAATGCGTAGATCCATTTTACATTTCCCACCGCAAAATGCCCTCTGTTCACCGCATGAGAATCTTTAAATACGCCTGTTTTCCCAAGACAGTCTGCTACTTCTGTTGTAGAAATTCGATTCATTCTGATTTTTCTTATGATTTCGTTCTTAATATCCATGTTTTCTCCTATGATTCGAAAGATACCTTCAATGTATTCTTTACTTCTTTTTCAATTTCTTCAATTCTCTCTCTTTGATTCTGCACGTGCAATAAAAAATCCCACTCTGGAACGATCATCCTGTGCCTTCTCTATAATATCGCCTTCTTTAAATTCAAGCTGAAGCTGTAAAATTTCCGGAATTGCATTAATCTGCTCAACACCTTCAATTTTGGTAATCTTCTTTCCCTCTGATTCGATATCCAGAAATTCCGAACTGCTGCTCTTTCTTTCATTTTCTCTGCGTCTGATGTATGCAGATCTTCCACAGATGGAGTCGGCCAAGTGCTGCATTGATCAGCAGCTGATAGTTGTCCACCCCTGACATAAATGGAACAATATCAGAAGCAATTCTACTTCCACCTCCACGTGCCGCCATCTCAATCAGATAATAATCTCCATCTTCGAACTTGTATTCGGAATGTGTGATCGCATATTTAATTCCTGTTCCGCTGATCAGCTCGTCATTTGTTTTTCTGAGCAGGTCATAATCAAATGTCTCATTGTAGTTCGTAAAAAACAACTTTGAGGCTATATTTCTGTTATAAGCGTAATGTTCTTTCTGAGAGATCGCCAGTGTATGGTGTGTTCCATCAATCACAATACCATCCACTGTAAATTCTGTGCCTTCAATATATCTTTCCACAAGCACATAATCGCCACTATTTGTAAAGGCTTCCGTCTCTGCGAATCGATCCCTCAATTCCTGTTCGGATTCTATCGTAAATATTCCACGGCTGGACTGGGAATCCAATGGCTTAATAATCACCTTTTTCCCAATTCTCTGTAGAACTCGATTGCTTCTTCTACATTTGTACATAATCTGTACTCCGGATACTTAAATTTATTTTCCCGGCAATACTCTCTCATTTTAAATTTGTTTGTAAAAAGTTCTGCCATTTCATGACCAATTCCAGGACACCCCATCTGTTCTGCAACATAAGCTACTGTTGGAACAGCAATATCACTCTGATCTGTCAACACTGCATCAATCTTATATTCCTTTGCAAGTGCGATTCTTCTCTTTGTCTCTTACATCCATTACACCTGTAAAATCCGCGTACTTAAATCCAATAGAATCTTCATAAAGATTTGAATTCACTACTTCATATCCCAAACTTTTTACTTTCTTAATCAGTGGAACCTGCCATGTTCCCCCTGCAATTACCATTACTCTTTTCATCATTCGCTCCGACCTTCCTTTAAATCTACAACCTTTTTTACAACAGGTCTTCTCCGTCTTTTACAATACTCTCTATTACATACTGTGGCTGATTATTGATACACATATAAATTCTTCCTGTATACTCTCCGATAATTCCAAGCACGCCCAGGATCAGACCTCCTAAAAACAGTGTAACAGCCATCTGCGATGTATATCCCACTTGAATTGTAGGTATAATCAGTTTTCTTATTAATGAGATAATTCCTAGCAACACTCCGCATACAGAACTGATAAATCCAAGTGCACTTCCGACTCGTAAAGGTTTAATTGAAAATGCTGTAAATCCATTGATCCACAGTTTTAATAATTTCTTAAAATTATAGCCGCTCTTTCCTGTTGCTCTTTCTCTCTGTTTCAGATGAACATTTCCTATCTTTCCTGATGTTCTGAGTAGAAGTCCTGCAATGTAAGGGTATGGATTCTGATATTTGACCATCTCTTTCACTACAAATCTTTTTGCCATAAAAAAGATGATAATCCTATCTCTTTAGGCTTATCAATCATATGATACAGCATAAATTCATTCACTTTTGTACCAAATCTTCGAACAGCCGATTTCTGTGTAGTCTCTGTATATTTTGCGCAGACTACATCATATCCTTCCTGCATCTTGTCATAGAAATCCCAGACCATTCCTACCGGTGTCTGTCCATCATCATCTGAAGTCATAATATACTTTCCGGATGCCTGGTTAAACCCTGCCAGCAATGCGTTTGGCTGTCCGAAATTCTTAGCAAAATTGATTCCGATGATTCTTCCATTTTCTTTTGAAAGCCGATTGATCAATCCCTTTGTATTATCTTTTGAATTGTCATTGACCGAATAATCTCATATTCAAATCCTTCTCTTTTTTTCATTGCAGCTTCAATCTCGCTGATCACGCCTTCCGATTCTTTTCTGAACAATAGCATGGAATTACAAATGAAATATCCATTCAATCATTTCACAGATCAGATTTTCTAAAGTATTAAAATCCGACCTGTGTACTCCTTTCTCTTTATCTCGTATAAGCCATCTCTGTACTTTTTTATTTTCCGGACAGATACTGCGTGCCGGAACATAGACACTATATGGCGCTGTATTCTCTTTGACAAATGCACCTGCCCCAACCAATGTTGCATATTCCAGTGTCCTGTTTCCAAGTACCGTACTGTTAATTCCGAGAAAACAATTATTCTTTACAACTGTTTTTCCTGCGATAACAGAATCCACTGAAAAGAAATTATAATCTCCAACCTCCGATTCATGTGAACTTGCTTCCGTTCCATATAATGTTGGAATTTCCAATCTTTGTTCCATACGCCAATGTAACATGTTCGAGAATAATATCCCCTCGCCCATTGCAACACTCTCGTCTACTACACTCGGATGAACAAAATTTTCGATCCTATATCCTTTTCTTTTCGCATCTTCAAACTTCTGCTGTCGAATCTGATTCATTTTCTTATAACCAAGCGCAATAACCATCGTATATTCTGTTGGTGGATATGCTTTTTCAACTTCTTCATAAGCCACTGCCGGCAGACCATCATAGGTATCACTTTCAAGATATGCTTTATCTACCGTATATGCCACAATCTGTACGTCTGCATATTTTTCAAAATAATATCGAAGCATTTTCCCAAAATCTGTCGTACCAAAGATCACACATTTTCTCTTCATTCTTTTATCCTCTGTTTTTTTACTATACCGGTTCTTTTACTTTCCACTATAAAATGCTTTTACTTTCTCCGCAATGTAATCTACATTTTCTGCTTCGAGTCCATAATACATCGGCAAACGCAGAAGTCTTTCGCTTTCAGTCGTCGTATACTTATCTTCCCCACGGAATTCTCCGTATTTCATACCTGCCGGAGCTGTATGCAGTGGAATATAATGGAATACGGAAATAATACCATTCTCTTTCAAGTATCCAATCAGTTTCTGACGTTCCTCCAGATCTCTCGCTTTGATATAGAACATATGAGCATTATGTACGCAATCCTCAGGAATAACCGGCATTTCAATCTTTCCTGCTTCTTCCAGTTCCTTTAAAGCTTCATAATATCTGTTCCATGTTTTCATTCGATCATCATAAATCTCCTGTGCTTTTTTTTCAAGCTGTGCCCAGAGATATGCTGCATTCAATTCACTTGGAAGATAAGATGAACCCGCATCCATCCATGTATATTTATCAATCTGACCACGGAAAAATTTACTTCTGTTTGTTCCTTTTTCTCTTACGATTTCTGCGCGTTCAATATCTTCCGGATCACGAATCAGAAGTGCTCCACCTTCTCCCATGCTGTAGTTCTTTGTTTCGTGGAAGCTGAAACAGCCGTAATCACCGATTGTTCCGAGAGCCTTTCCTTTATAGGAGGACATAACGCCCTGTGCGGCATCCTCTACAACTTTCAGATCATATTTCTGTGCAATTGCACAAATCTCATCCATCTTACAGGCTACACCGGCATAATGAACCGGAACGATTGCTTTTGTCTTCTCCGTAATCGCATTCTCAATCAGCCTCTCATCAATATTCATTGTTTCCGGATGAATATCAACAAATACTGCCTTGGCACCTCTTAATACAAAGGCATCTGCGGTTGAAACAAATGTATAGGACGGCATGATCACCTCATCCCCTGGTTTAATATCCGAAGGATTGCTGCCATCTCTGTAGCATGTGTACAGGATGTCGTCAACAGTGTCTTGGCTGTTCCTGTATTTTCTTCAATCCATTTAGAACATTGTTTTGTAAATGCTCCATCACCACAGATTTTATGATTTTCAATTGCTTGTCTGATATAATCGATCTCTGTTCCGACGATTGGTGGTACATTAAAATTAATCATTCTCTTTTTTCCTCATTCCTTTGAAAACTTCCATATTTGATAGCCATCTAACTCTTTGTATAATTCTGCCTTTGCTTCAGGATAATACCGTTCCTGCAAATACTGCACTTTTTGGTCTAAAGTTTTCCACTCTGAATCCACAAGATATACCTTCTCATTTATTAATGCTTTTAATGGCTGTTCGGCATCATATGTTTGTAATATCTGATTGCAATCCGGGAAATTTGTTGTTACACCTGCAAGATATAAAACATTGTCAAATTCTCCTGTCGGAATTGCTTTCCACGGATTCCAGTCATAATAGAACACTTGCATCATTGTCTGAAAATCCAATAAATACAAATTTTCCTTATGTGTTTCTATCTCATTGATCAGTTCTTCCGACTTCGCCCCTTTATTGACTATTTTGCGATATTTACTCGCTTTATAGTTCCATGACTCATAAAATGTATTCTCTATATATTCCTTGCGCCCCCAACTATCTACATCCTGATAGGATCGATCCGGTAAATAAAGCGGCAATTGCAAAAATAGACATACTGTATTTATTATAACACAGACTCTCCTATATTCAATAAATTCTCTTTTATTTTCACATTCTAATTTTTCCCAAAAGTAAAAGAGTGTTAAAAATCCACCTAAAAATACTGCATATTCCGTTCGATACACGGTTCTTTCAATCAAAAAGCAATATAAAATATAGGCAAATCCGATTCCCCATATCACAATTGCTGTCCAACAATTTTTTCTCTGAAAAACAATACTTAATATTGTAAGCACCACACAGGCAAGGAAAACAGGATATCCCTGTAAACCACGGTTCTGTATCTCTTCTATTATTACCTCCTTAGATATCTCTACATTTTTTTTATAATCCTGTATAATATCTGCGGCCTTCTGCATAATGTCTAAAGAGAAGACTTCATTATCTGCAAAATTCCAGTTACGCATCATCTTATAATCATTTTCTGAAATTCCGATTTTCTGTAATTCTTCCGCGTACGCTTCATATCCGTAATCACTTGCATCTACGATTGCAGCCCTTGCTTCGCTATATTCTTTGAAGTATTTGTATTCCGGATCCTTATTATAAGAATAATCATCAAATAACTTGCAGCCTGTTACTACTAAGATCAACAGCAGTCCCGCACTGATAATTTTTCTCATCTTTAGCCAAAAACGTCTGTGATCCGTCTCATTTTTCCACACCCTGACAATCTCTACAATAAGAATAAATAAAAGGAAACCGCCCGCGAGATAAATAATATTAAACCTGAACCACGTTCCAATTACGCACAAAATCGCCGCCGATATCTCTATCCGCAACGATCTTTGTTCAAACAGCGCCCATAGAAACACAAGGCTGCCTGCCATGACAGCTATCATTGCTGTTTTTGTGAACTGCATAAGAATATACGCATCACTGCCAAACACAGTCAATAATAAAGTTATTACCATAAGCGCCATTGATCTGTTCAATTTTTCAATAACATATATGAAAGTATTGTAAAACTAAGAAAACAGAGTAATAACTGAAAAATAAGATACCAACTGATTTCTGGTAAAATAAGATAGAATGGGGTCAACAGATATCCCCACAGGACATTGATAAAAATCAAATGTGGATTTAAACTCCCCCATAAGCTCCTGACAAAATCGCAGACATCACAAAATCATCTGACACTTCATATTTGACATCACAAAATACTAAAATTGAAGCTAAAAAAAGAAGATTCAATGTGATAGCAGACAATATTTCCGATTTCAGATCTTACTGATACAGTTTTTCAAACTTGTTTTTTCGTCTTATCCATACTTCTCACCTTCTTTTTTTCTATTTAATCAGTTTCCTGATCTCTATTGTTCCTATTTCTTTTCGATATAGTTCCCTACAATCTCCCAGACCAGTTTTTCTTTTTGTCATAAGGAGTACAACTCCATAAAACCCAAAAGAACACGCATGCGCTGATTGCAAGCATTACAAATGACTGTATCTCCATGCTCCAGCCAAATGATTCTAAATCAAGCAAGCCCTTCACTAAACTCCCACCGATGGTTGCCACTACAATCGCTACTCCAATTTTCATACCTGACATCCCGCATGATATCCTTTAATATCTCTTTCAAATACACACATTGAACCGAAGTACCACCAATTCAGCTATCACAGTAGCAAGTGCTGCACCGGATGATGCCATCTTCGGAATCAGAACCGATTCAGAAGGAAATCAGCAACTGCACCACACACGATAGAATTTAACACCTTCTGTTCCTGATTCTGTGGCGTAAGAATCTGAATCCCGGTAATATTAGACATACCGATCAAAAGTACTGTCGGCATCAGAATAATCATCGGAAGTACCGCGCCCTGATACCCGTCTCCTGCAAGAAACTGAATCGATTCTGATGCATACAGCATAAAATAAATGGTCAATGGAAGTCCTGCTACAACTACAAAATTGACTGCTTTCCCGATCATTCTGTAAAAATCTTCTGTTTTTTCTTTCTTAATATAATAAGAAAGCCTTGGCAAAAGTACTGTTCCAAGAGAAGTGATCAGCGTAACAAGTATTGTTTTTACTTTAATTGCTGCATTATAGTATCCAACTTCTGTATTCCCCTGCATGAACCGAAGCATTACAACATCTAGATTCGTATAAACACTGGTTGCGGCTGCCATTGCAAAAAACGCAAAATCGGCTTTATATGTATCCGAAAATCATATGTCCCACTTTTCTTAAAAGAAACAAATTTTGTTGCATACACAAAGTTAAACACATAAGATGCAGAGCTCGCAAATACAGTAATTCCTCCATAGACAATATAATCTTCCGGATTATGTACCAGAAGGAACATCAACACCAGTGATAATAGTTTTACAACCATGTTGCATACCGTAATATACGCGTACTGCTCCAATGCGTTATATAGCCATGTGATAGCAAACATATTTAGAACCATTCCGATTCCGTTAATAATATATAATTCTTTTTCTGCTGCAAACTCCGGCACTAACGCTACTGTAACTACGAAAACGATACAGGTTAAAAACATCGTAATTGAATTGATGATCAATAATTCCTGCACTGTTTTTGACAATTTTTCTTTATCATCTCTTACTTTTGCGCATGCCCGGATTCCATAGGTTGGAATTCCCAAAGATGCAAACATATTGAAGTATGTTATAACAGCACTCGCTGTTGCCACCTTACCATTTCCGGTTGCCATCAAGACTCTTGAAATGTACGGAAATGTAATCAGTGGAAATACAATTGAAGATGCTGACATAATAAAATTCATGATAAAGTTAAATTTAACAGAGTGAATCTTCATATTACGACCTTTCTTTAACCATTTCGCACCTTACTCAACCGGACGATCAACGAGTAAAATCTAAATCCGGATTTTCTCAAGAGACGCAGCATTCCGCTAAATTCTCCGGATTTTTCGTAAACATATGCATTTTTTCTTTTACTTCTGCATCAAATTCTTTAAATTTTTTCTGTATTACTTTATCTCGTAACCAAAGCTTATAAACACATCTACCTGTCCATGCACCATTTCCGCTATTCTGCGTGCCATATACATTCTTTTAATTTATCATAATCTGCTTTTTCTTTGTAGGCATTAATATAATCAAGTACATGAAAAATAACGTCAATATGATTCTGCATATGTTTCTGATATCCCAGCATGCTCACACTCTGATTCACCTGTGCAAGACGATACATATAAACAAAAATATCAAAATAAATCACATTTTTCACATACGGGATTGGATACAAAATGTACTCTACATCCACATAGAAGCTATGTTCGTCTAAACGAATCTGATTTTCTTTTAGAATTGATGTTTTTAAAACAAGCGCATGCATAGAGATTCTCGTCTCATTTGCAATCATCTCAAACGGCACCTGTTCTTCTTTTCTGATTTCTGGAAAGGTAACCGGATTTAATTCGCCTGTTACGTCATTCACTTCATAATAATTAGTAAATACATAGTCTGCATCGCATGTTTTCAATCTTTGAATCAGTTCTGCAAATCCATCCTGATCTACCCAGTCATCTCCGTCTACAACCTTAAAGTATTTTCCTTTTGCTTCACCAATCCCTCTATTGATCGTAGAACCGTGCCCTCCATTCTCCTTAGAGATCACGCGAAACGTATCTCGGATATTTTTCTTCATACTTTCTTCCGATTTCTGCTGTCTTATCTTTCGAACCATCATCGACAATAAGCACTTCAATATCATCCAACACTCTCTCATCCACAAAGGAGTCCAGAGTGTTCTCTAAAAATTTTTCCACATTATAGGAAGGTACTGTGACCGTCAGTATTTTTTTTTCACCTTTTCTACCTGCTTTCCGATTTTTACATTTTTGTTGATACCATTCTTTCGGCTTTAGATAAAAGACGCATCAGCCAATACTGTTTGTAATTCAATATCCATAAATGAAGCTTATCTTTTCTACTCCATTGATTTATGTATTTATTATTCTTAACATTCCCAATTCTTGACTTTGCATAGTCTCTGTACTTCTGAAGATATGTCCCATCCTCTCCCTCAAGCACCAGTTCTTTCGATGGTTCAAAATAAGCATTTGCCAAGACAAGATATTCTAATTCTTCACGATAAGTTTCGTATTTTCCATTTTCACGATATACCGACAATATATGATCTAGTACTTCCATTTTATCATGACTGCTTTTCTCATGATTTTTCCCTGTCATAATTGAATTCTCGCGAATAATATAATAATATAATGGTTCTTTTAAATAACTGATTCTTTCCGCTTTCAGGAAAAATATCGGTGTTGTTGCCAGATCTTCAAAATATAACCCTTTTGGGAATGGACAATCTGCTTTCACGTAAAATTCTCTGTTGAACAATTTTGCCCAGGCTGCCGGTGGTGCAAGCAATAATTGGTGTTCCTTCTCTAAAGAAATCACTTTTCCGCCAGGAATCTGTGTTGTCCGAACTTCCTCTATCCCGTTTTCCACGCAATAATAATCAAAAAGAACCATATCGCATGCCATTTTTTCAGCTTCTGTCACTGTTTTTCAACCAGATCTTTCGCTATGTAATCATCACTGTCTACAAATAGCAAATATTTCCCTGTAGCCAGTTTTACGCCGGCATTTCGTGCATCACTTAATCCACCATTCTGTTTATGCAACACTTGAATTCTATTATCCTTTTGAGCCAGCTCTTCACACATTTCACCGCAACGATCCGGCGATCCATCATTTACAAGTATAATTTCCAGTTCCTGATACGTCTGTTCACAGATGCTTTTCACGCAACGTTCCGGATATTGTTCTACTTTATATACCGGTACAACTACACTTACCAGTTCCACTCACATTACCTCCTGCTGACTGCTGCCAGTCTGTCCTTCATTCTTCTCAACTGAGACATCAATACCATCATTCCATACATTCGATACTGTAATAGTTTCAAGAGGATCTTATCTTTTCCTGCTATCTGCTGCACATAATAATTCTTATTCATCTGTGGAAATTTATTGTATGCATAATCTCTGAACTTCTTAAGATATTCGCTTTTTTCTGTCATTTAATACGATTTCTTTTGATGGCACGAAATAGGTATTTTCAAATACGAGATATTCCAGTTCATTTCTATATGTCTCTATAAGATTTTCTCTTTCAAAATATTCAAGAAGTTGATCTACCGCCCATGTACGATCTTCATAATTCTTTTCAAAATTTCTGCTGTGCATAATTGATCCGTCGCGCATAAGATAATAATAATAAACTTCCGGCAAGTACACGATCTTTTTCGTCTTTGTCATAACTTTTGGAATCGTTGCCAGGTCTTCATAATATCTCCCCTTTGGAAATTGAAAGCCACTTTCTTTCCAAAACTCTCTGCGAATCAGCTTATTTACAGCCGAACAGGATCTCATGATCAATTCTTTTTTCTTCTGCAACCTCTATCACCCGGTTTGCTGAAAAAGGAAATGTAAACCGATCTGTCAGATTTCCATTTTCCTCTTCTCCGATATAATCAAAGATAACCATATCCGCCTGATTTTTTTCTGCTGTCTCTACTGTATCACGCACAAGATTTTCATGGATTCTATCATCACTGTCAACAAATAAGAGATACTTTCCTTCTGCCTTTTCCACGCCTGCGTTTCTCGCATCTCCAAGTCCGCCATTCTCCTTGTGGATTACTTTTTATACGTCCATCCCGCTCTGCATATTCATCACAGATCACACCACTTTTATCTTTCGAACCATCATCTACAAGAATAATTTCTAATCCTTGATAGCTTTGCCCACATACACTCTGAATACATCTGGCAAGATATTTTTCCACATTATAGACAGGTACAATTACACTTACAAGCTCCATATTTTGCTCCTATTATGATATAGTAAAATGATCAGTTCACTTTTTCTAATTATAGTTTAGCGAATCAAACTCTTCAATTCCTGATCCTGATTTGCAAGATCATACTGTTCTGCATTATCAAGGAATTCTGCTGATTGTCTTTCCATTCTGTTGTCTAAAATTTCCTCAGCCCAGTATTTTGCGCCTGATTTTAGAGGAATAAAATAACACGCTTCCGTTATTTTAGATTCTTTTGTTATCTCATCACTCATAAAACACGGTAAACCTGCTGACTGTGCCTCGATTCCTGCGATTGGAAGTCCTTCAAAATTAGAAGGTAGTAAAAATGCGTCCATTCCCTGATACAGATAGTCCGTATCACTTCGTCTTCCAAGAAGTTTTACAACATCTTCGATTCTTTTCAGCAACTATTTGTCTGACTTTTTTCAAATCTGACTCCGTCTCCTGCAAGAAGTAGAACTGTGTTGGGATCTTTTTTATGAACTTCTTCAAATACATCTAGAAGAAAATAATGATTCTTCTGATAGCAGAAGTTTCCCACATGACCGATTACAAATTGGTCAGTTATCCCCATACTCCCTCGGATTTCTTCTTTTCTGCACACTGTACTTATATTTTTCTCTATCCACAGCATTATGAATCACACAAAATTTTGATGAGCTCACTATTTTTTTTGGAAATAACCATTCACCGGCTTTCACAGAACATCCATAAAATTCTGTTCCGTATCGATATAAAAACAAGCGGCAGAACTTATGAATCCCGTTAAATAGATTTCTCTTTAAAGCACTTTCACAGTCATTTCCACTGGAATGACTGTGAATCATTCTTCTCTCCACCCCCGAATGCTTTGCGGCAATTGCCGCAATACAGTCAATAGCTGTTGAGATATTCAGATAAACGGCATCATACTGCCCCTCTTTCATAATTCTACACACTTGCCGATATTGAGACACCGGATGTTTCAAATTGGCAATGGCATATAAATTTGAATGGAATTTTTTAATTCTGTCTGTAATTCTACGTCGATTTCGTTCGTGAGAAAATCGATCCTCACCTCTTCATTTGACACTTTTGTCAGGAAATTCAAAAGATATTTATCAATTCCTCCTGATTTTCCATCCATGATAAATCCTACCGAAGCTTTTTCATCCCTTTTCCTCTCTACGAACCTGATATGAATATTGTACCAGATAACCACTGAACACCCATAAAACAAAAGCACTTGGGGAATTCGTATAGATTCCGTCTAATAAAAGCAACATACTTATAAGTACTGTTCCTGCCACAGCAAGAATTGCGATAAGATACAAACTATCACTGTCCGATTTCTTAAAGACCGGAACTAAAACATATTGTATAATTCTAAATGTGATCAAAAGGAAAAGAACAAATCCAAGAATTCCCTGAAATGCCAAAGTATTAAAAAATGCATTGTGCATACTCGTATAATCACCCACTTCATTATTTACAGCATATGTCTCCGGCGCATGTTCTTTTGCATATGAAATAAATGTGGAATACCCAGCTCCGTATATAGGACTTGTCTGCCGACTTCTACTGCACTTTTCCATAACGAGATTCTTCCATTGGTAGCATCTTTTTCAATATTCTCATGTCTTGCTGTCTGAATCTTGTTTCCTTTCTTCGTTTTCGTAGAAATTGTAGTCTGAGGTTTTGTAGTCTTATGTGCAGTTTTATTTGCCATTTCAGTCTGATAACTGGTATTTTCTGTTTTTAATACCTGCATTCCTCCAACTGACACAATCATAATACACAATACGATCAAAAGATTTTTAACATATCTATACTTCTTGTTTTCACTCTTCCTATGAATCAGGCAAAATATAAAAGAAATCCTCCACACAAAACAAAAGCGATCTCACCGGTTCTTGAATCTGAATAGGTTACATATCCCAAATTAAGTAATGCCGCAATTACATAAAAAGTTTCTTTATTCCTTTCTGCTGAAATATGAATAAAAAGCCAGGATAAAACCTATCACACTAAAAACCGCTCCATAATTAGGGTCTGTATATACGCCCCATAATCTATCCCAGGTATACCCGGTAACAATGAATTCCCCCTCCGGTGTTGTAAGATATTCCGAATAAGATTGAACCATCATAACAAGACTTGTTACAGCAGATGCAGACGTTACAATAATCATCAAGTGTGAAAGAATATTAAATTCTTTTCTGTACTTCTCCGTGTCACGATCCGGATCACATACGTATAATGCAAAAAACTGAATTCCTGTCCAGAGAATCCATTTCAGATTATCTGTCATGCCATACTGTCTATTCATAAATGTACTAAGCAGAAAACTCAAACAAAAGAATACCATCAATATCAGACATGGCATTTTTCTATATTTCTTCCAGTTTATAATACGGACCAAAATCACAAATAATCCTAACACTAATGTCAATTTCACAAGGATTGGCTGTATTGGTGATATATAAATTATAGAAATAAATGTCGCAAATGCCAGACATAGATAACTGATCTTAAATACAAGTTCTAATATTTCTTCATAGTTCTGTTTTAATTTGTCCATTAGATCCCCTTTGCACTTCGTGTCTATCTCATTAGTATCTGTCTCGCTAGTTCCTGTTCTGATTTTTCTCAATCAATCCCCGAATTAATTCTTCTATTTTTCGGTAAGACTTTGGTCTGTCAAACTGCTCTTCCGCAATTTTGCGTGCCTTTTCACCCATTTTTACTCTTGCTTCTTCATTTTTATAAAGCTTCTCAATCATATCCGCAAGAATATTTACATCTTCCGGAATAATATTCACACCAAAGCCATCGTTTTTCACCTTCGCGCGGAATTCCGGACTCATACAGGTATTGATCATTGGTTTTCCTGCTGCCGATAATCTCCGATCTTCGTGACAATGCTCTGCGGAGCCTTCTTAACAAAAAGAGTTCACCAGAATATCTGATTTCTTAAGATATGCTGCCATCAGATCATAAGGTGCATATCCAACAAATTCTACATTTGATATCTTTCTTGAATTTGCAAGTTCTTCCAATTCTTCTTTCATTGGTCCACCACCAAGAATTTTTATCTTAATCTGTGGCATACCGCGTTTTGCAAGTTCTTCACCTGCCAAAACCATCGTACGGATATCATAACTCGTTCCGATCGTTCCTGCGTACGATACCCGAATTCTTCTTTATCTTTTACAATCTCAGCTGTCCGCTGTGCTGCTCCCGCATCGAACACCGTCAGTTCATTTCCCACATAAACTGTTTCTCTCGGAATATCTCTGTTCCGTCTTTTAAACGGGCGGTCACGGTATTCATCCGATGTACCGATCACTCCACTTGCAAGTCTGTAAACTTTCTCTGCATCTCGAAGCAGGGAATAAAAAATAATATCACTTATCACCGGAATATCTATTATCATCCTCATTGCTTCCGGCCAAAGATCATTCACATCTGCAACAAACGGAATTCCTTTCTTCTTTGCATATTCTGCTGCCGCCAGTGCTACGTCATTCGGTGGAATCTCAGCATATAAAAGATCATAGTCTCCCTCTTTCTCAAGAAGATTCATCAGGTTCTTTGCTGCAATTCTATGACTATAGATTCTACGTAGATCAATATTTTTCTTATATCCCGGCTCATAAATGAACTTGACCCCAAATTTGTATTTTTCATTTTTAATTTTTTCCGATCACGCTGTGCTTTTTCCGAATGCTGAAAGGTCGTTGTAATCAGATCAACCTGATAACCAGCATCTGCGAGGAATTCACAGACAGAGCGAAATCTTGTATATCCTTTTTCATCATCCGGACGAATTCCCATTGTAATAACTGCTACTTTATACATTATTTTTCTCCTGCTTGATATTTTTTCTATGATCTATCTCTCCGACTTCGTCTTTGAATAAATCACAGGCATTCCTGTTCGCACAATATGCACCATTCTTCCAAGTGCTGTACACAAAAATGTGGAATGTGTGTTCAAACATTTTAAAGTAATCTTAAGTGCCTTACTGTCCTTCGCTTCTGCTTTTGGAAGCAGCTGCTGAAACAACGGATCCCGGAATACTTCCCTGCAAAATTGCTTTCGGTCTTTTGAGTTCATTCCTGACTGATGATCGCAATTTCTTTCTAAGGCTGAAAGAATATATCTTCCATACAGTCCTCCAAGAATAGCGCAGTGTTGAGGCGTATCTACTCTCCAATACCTCTGCTGATTCAGTAACATTTCAATACGTCTTCTGTGAAGCGGATAATAATCCGGTACAAACTTAGTTGTCAGACTTCCTGTCATTCTTTTCGCATAATGATACGGTGCAATCTTCAATCAATTCATTGAATCAATATCATTACAATAATTAATATTAAATACGATATCCTCAATCAATCTGACCGTTTCATAGCGAAATTTATTTTCTTTGATATAGTCCAGATCATACACTTTATTCCACGCATAACCATAAATCGTCTCCTGTTCCAATCGGATCATATAATTATGGATTTCTTCAATATCCGTAAAATATTTTTCTTCTGGCCGGATCTCATGGGCATAAGCAAAGCTTCCATCTTCATTGTAATATTCTTCAAGATGTCCAAAAACAACAAGTTTTGCTCTGTTTTTTCTAAAGAATCTGCCACTTGTTGTAAAAGGTCCATGTCTACTGTATCATCCGGATCCATAAACCAGATATATCTTCCGGCTGCATGTTGAATCCCTGTATTTCTTGCTTCACTGAGCCCTTTATTCTGTTCATGATGTATCACCCGGATTCTTGCATCCTTCTCTTTTTAATTTCTCAGCCGGACTTCCTGTTTTATCCGGAGATCCATCCTCTACGATAATTAATTCCCATTCCTGAAATGTCTGGGATTCTATACTCTCTACCGCTTTGGCAAGATATTTTTCTACTCCATATGCCGGCATTACAACTGTAAATAATGGGCGTGTCTTACTCATATCATTATCCTTAATCATCTTTTCTCTATAACACCACGATTCCCGCAGACAAATTTCTGCCTGCGGGTTTCTCTCGTTGTCTATTACTCTGTTGTTGTTCCGCCTTCCGAGTTTCTCCGTTCTCCACTTTATCCATAGCTTCTTTGATTGCGTCTACAGACTCCTGATTTGGCTGCATTACATATAAAGGCTTACCGGAATAAGAATAACAATACTGAGTGTCTCCTGTTCCCTCTGCTGCCATTGATGTAATTGTCCATTGCGGGTTCTCAGAAAGCTGGGTTTTGATCAATTCCTGAATCTGATCTTCAGACATATTTGTTTCAACATTTCCACTTACACTATTAAGAATTCCATTTGCTCCTGTCAAAATTGCCGGAGATACCATCTTCTTGATCATTGCTGTAATTACCGCCTGCTGATCCTTACCGCGCTGATTATCTCCTCCTGGTACATTCTGACGCTCTCTCGAAAATGCTAACGCCTGTTTTCCGTTAAAGTGGTTGGTTCCCTGTACAACATCCATCACAAGTCCTGAATCTTCACTTGTTGTAAAGGCATACTCGGATTCTACATCTACCCCACCAAGTGCATCTACCATTGTGATCAGGGAGGTAAAGTTTACTCGCGCGTAGAAATCAAGATTCGTATCATATAACTTCTCTAATGTCTTCATAGACTTATCCACGCCATAGATTCCTGCATGTGTCAGTTTATCTTTCTGTCCACCTGAAACCTCAGGAATTTCGACATAATAATCACGCGGTGTGGTCACAAGCAGGATCTGGTGTGTTGTTGGATTTACTTCTGCTATGATATTTACATCACTTCGGCTGTTTGTCTCAATTGCTCCATAAACATCAATACCACTGATGTATACACTGAATGTATCATTTTTCACTTCAACATCAGATGAGGTATCTTCTATCTCAGTCTTAATGTCATGGGAATAAATCACTTTTGTATTATCTTCATACCCTTCAAATGCTTCTTCAAGAACTCCTGTAAATCCCTGATTATAAATAATCGCATCTACTTTTCCATCATGAAGAGCCTCGGCCTGTTCTGCCAATGTATCATACTCTTCTGTCTTAATTTCCGTTCCGAGTTCTTCATTAATTGCCTGAACAGTCTGTTTAATCTGATCTCCATTCATCTTATATTGTACACCAAATGTGTAATTTTTGCATCTTTGATTGCCTCTGCTGAATCATCTGCCATAACAGATACAACTACTTTATCTAGTTTATACTCTCCACCAGAGATTTTGGAAACCGTTCCACTTACCTTGAACAGATAATACGAACTAAAAATCAACAATACGGTAATCAATACGCTGATAATTTTTCCTGTAATCGCATTTTTCTTGGAAAAGAACTGGCTTGCCGAATAACTCCCCAAAACAGCACCAATGCTACAGTTGCTGCAACAACATACTTTGTCGGAAGCATATTCAATTTAAATATGCCTGCCATAAAAATCCCTGTCGCAATAAGCTGAACAATTGCCGAACTAATCCAATTGTTCTGCTGAGTTTATTCTCTCTCTTTTTCACCTTTCTCCTTCGGCGATGTCTGTCAGATGTATTTTTTCTATTGGAATGTCTTTTCTTTCTTCGCACATCATTTCTTTCATCAGAAGGTCTCCTGCGCCGAGATCTTTTTTCCTGCTGACTCATATTCTTTAGTTTCCTTCCCTGTAAATCATTCTCTATGTTTCTATCTGTCGCTTTCTAATGGCACTGCCAAACGCAATTTCTACGCTTAACAGCCCATGAATACTAATTTAATATACCATTTCAACCTTCATTTCGCAACATAAGCCTTGTATTCTAAAAAATCTTAATCTTTTTGATCTATTTAAAATACTTTTACTTCCTCACGAAATTGTTGCTTTTCTTCACAATCATTCAAACTTTCAATCAGTTCTGCTACAACTTCCGGGATCTCCGGTCTGAATTTCATATACCAGTCAAGCGTCTCGCGGATGTATTTCTTGCGAAACTTCTCATTTGCACAGAATGCGCTCTGCAGATTATGAAGACGATCTGCCCCTTTCACTGCATATGCCATAGAATTTGTCTTAATCCCTGCAATATAGGTCTCCATACAATATTCTTTTTCCTTCGTCACCAGCTTCACTGCTTTTAAGACATCTTCTCCCCCGATTTCTACAATCTCCTGTTCTGAAGCATCTGTATCCTCTAAAAGATCATGAAATACTGCCGCAACCCGATATTCAACCTGCTTACCATCCCGCCGAAGAATCTCTGCAACTGCAATCGGATGTACAATAAAAGGAGCTCCACCTATCCGAAACTGTCCTTCATGCTTCTTCTTCGCATACTCCAGTGCTTTACGGTATATCTCTTCTCCCATGATATCCTCCTTTGAATCTTCCATATTTCTGTATCATCCGGCCAGTATCTTCCTGTTGTTTCGATAATTTTAGTATACGTTGTATTTCTCGTAAATGCAATTCTATCTCTTTAAACTTTTTCACCAAACCGCTCAACTTATGTTATAATTAGAAATAGGTTTTAAGAGATTTTTATATCTCTGACTCTTTATCGAAATCCGATAAAAATCCGAATCAAGAAAGTGGGTAACAACTATGTGGGCTTACAATGAAACTTTTTATCAAATCTACCCGATCGGATTCTGCGGTGCTCCGGTACATAATGACGGAGTAACAGAACACCGGATTCTTAAAATTGGTGAATGGGCAGAATATCTTGGTGATCTTGGAATCGGTTCAATCATCTTGAATCCGATTTTCGAATCAGACAACCATGGGTATGACACAAGAGATTTCCGCAAGATCGACTGCCGTCTTGGAACGAACGAAGACTTTAAAGAAGTCTGTGAAAAGCTGCATGATAACAATGTAAAGATCATGCTGGACGGAGTATTCAATCATGTTGGACGTGGCTTCTGGGCATTCAAGGATGTGCAGGAGAAGAAATGGGACTCTCCTTATAAAGACTGGTTCCATATCAGCTTCGACGGAAACAGTTGTTATAATGATGGTTTCTGGTATGAAGGCTGGGAAGGTCATTTTGAACTGGTCAAATTAAATCTTCAGAATCCGGCAGTTGTCGACTATCTGCTGGACTGTGTAAAGCTTTGGATCGAAGACTTCGGCATAGACGGACTGCGTCTGGATGTAGCTTATTGCCTGGATCATAATTTCATGCGCCGTCTGCGCAGCTTCTGCGAGGAACTGAAACCGGGATTTGCACTGATCGGTGAGGTTCTCTTCGGCGACTACAACTTAATCGTAAACGACGAGATGCTTCACAGCTGTACAAACTATGAATGCTACAAAGGAATTTTTTCAAGCTTCAATTGCATGAATCTGTTTGAGATCGCACATTCTCTGAATCGCCAGTTCGGACCGGAGCAGTGGTGCATTTATCGTGGAAAGCATTTGATGACATTTGTAGATAATCATGATGTCACACGTATCGCAAGTATCCTGACGAACAAGAATCATCTTCCGCTTGCTTACGGTCTTCTCTTTGGAATGCCGGGAATCCCCTGTATTTATTATGGAAGTGAATGGGGTGAAGAAGGAGTGAAAGCTCCCGATAATGACTATGCACTTCGTCCATGCTTCGAAGAGCCGAAGCCGAATGAACTGACTGATTTCATCAAAGAATTGATTGAAGTTCGCAGAAACAGTGATGCTCTCTGCAACGGTTCTTACCGAAATGTTGTCATTACGAATCATCAGCTTATCTTTGAACGCCGCACTGATAATGAACGTGTTCTCGTTGCGATCAATGCCGGTGATTCAGAATTTACTGCCGGAAATGGTGAACTGCAGGGCACTTTCACAGAACTGCTTGTAAATACAGACGAAGCAGAAACTGTAACTTTAAACGGACAGCTGACAATGCCAGCTTACAGCGTACAGTTCCTGAAAGCTGTATAAGATTTTACTGATTAAGTCATTATAAAAAGGATGAGTGGTAATGTATCTCACATTTACCATTCATCCTTTTCTTTTATAACTTCTTCACAAAAAAGTGTACGCATCGCATTGAGTATTGCAAGTACCATAACTCCCACATCTGCAAAGATTGCGAGCCACATATTTGCAATTCCAAGTGCTCCGAGAATCAGGCACGCGCCCTTTACTGCGAGAGCAAATACAATATTCTGATATACGATTCCGAGACATTTCTTAGAAATTCGGATTGCCTTAACAATCTTCAACGGATCATCATCCATCAGGACAACATCTGCCGCCTCAATTGCCGCATCGGATCCCATTGCCCCCATCGCAATACCGATATCCGCTCTTCCAAGAACCGGTGCATCATTGATGCCGTCTCCGACAAATGCCAGGTTTGCCTTCGCCGGCTTCTCAGCCGAAGTCTTTCTACCTGCTCCACCTTATCTCCAGGAAGCAGTTCGCTATGAACCTCATCAATACCAAGATCTGCTGCCACCTGGTCTGCCACCTGTTTCGCATCTCCCGTCAACATGATTGTCTTCTGAATTCCTGCCTGTTTCAGTTTCGCGATTGCTTCTTTAGAAGTCGGTTTCTCAACATCTGAAATCACAATGTGTCCTGCATATTCGCCATCAATTGCCATATGTATGATTGTTCCTACTTTATGACATGATTTATATGGAATACCAAGACGATCCATCAGCTTAACATTTCCTGCTGCAACGCTTCTTCCGTCTACTTTCGCTGTAATTCCGTTTCCACTGATTTCTTCTATCTCACTGACACGGGAACGATCCAGTTCTTTTCCGTAAGCCCTCTGAATACTCTTGCTGATTGGATGAGATGACGCACTCTCTGCAAGTGCCGCATACTCTAAGAGCTGCTTTTCTTCCATCTGATTCTGATGTACTCCGACCACTTCAAAAATTCCCTGAGTCAAAGTTCCTGTCTTATCAAAAACAACATATTTTGTCTTGGACAGTGCCTCGAGATAATTGGATCCTTTCACCAAAATTCCCTCATGGCTTGCCCCGCCGATTCCTGCGAAAAAGCTAAGTGGGATGCTGATGACCAGCGCGCACGGACAACTGATTACAAGGAAAGTAAGTGCTCTGTAGATCCAGTCATTCCACTGCGGTGCAGCTCCCATTGCAAACATTCTCACAAGTGGTGGAAGCACTGCAAGTGCAAGTGCGCTGTAGCATACAGCCGGTGTATAATACTTTGCAAATCTTGTGATGAAGTTCTCTGATCTTGATTTTCTGGATGTGGATTCTTCTACCAGTTCCAGTACCTTGGATACCGTTGATTCTCCGAACTCTTTTTTGTTGTACGGATCTTCAACACACCATTCAGATTGATACATCCACTGATGATCTCATCTCCGGCTTTCGCTTCTCTCGGAACGCTTTCACCGGTCAACGCACTTGTATTCAGTGTAGAGGTTCCCTCTACAACCACACCGTCGATTGGCACTTTTTCTCCCGGCTGAACAACGATCACTGTGCCGATTTCTACTTCATCCGGGTCTACCCTTTCCAACTTTCCATCCTGCTCTATGTTTGCATAATCCGGACGGATATCCATCAGTTCACTGATGTTACGTCTGCTCTTTCCTACTGCATAACTCGGAAAAGTTCTCCGATCTGGTAGAACAGCATAACCGCAACCGCTTCATTAAAGTCTCCGGACTTCTCATAAAATGCAATCGCAATCGCACCGACCGTGGCGACTGCCATCAGGAAATTCTCATCAAATACCTGACGGTTTAAGATTCCCTTCCATGCTTTCTTCAAAATATCGTAACCAACGATCAGATATGGAATCAAAAATAATACAAATCTGATAATTCCTGTTACCGGAAGGAAATTCAATAGAATCAGGAGCACCGCCGCAGCGATGATCCTGGTCAGCATCTTCTTCTGCTTCTTCGTCATTCTTCTCACCCTCTTACAGGTAGATCTCGCAATCGTCCTCTACCTTCTTACAATTCTTCAGAACGTCTTTCATAACGCTCTTTGCATCCTGTCCCTCTTCAAACTCAACGATCATCTTCTGTGTCATGAAATTCACTGTTGCATTCTGAACACCTGCTGTGTTCTTTGCTGCATCTTCCATCTTATTTGCACAGTTTGCACAATCCACTTCAATCTTATACGTCTTTTTCATCTTTCTTCTCCTTTAATCTTCTTTGATTTTTGATCCTTGACTTTCATCAAATTTCTTAGATCTTCTCCTATTTTTCATTAAACAATTAAGCAGTTGTTTAATCTTTATATTTACATTATAGCTCTCCAAATGAAAATGTAACTGTTCAGAGCCAAGCAAAATTTCAAAAAACAGGTATAAAATGCTTGCATTTTTAAAACTGTTTTTGAAATTTTATTTGGCGGATACGCCACACCGACGAAATGCGTAGCATTTTGGAGGTTGGCTCTGAACAGCCGCAGAGAAGGGAAAGAAGTTTACTACAAAGCAGCCGACACAAACCAGGCACAGCTGCTGCATCATATGATCGAGCAGGTGATCAAAATCACATGTCCCGAAGCTTAACTGTTATTACTGCAATATCACGCAATTAAACAAGTATATCAAAACGGAAAGACATGAATTTCTCAGAGATATTCACATCTTTCCGTTTTCTCATTGGATTTATTCACATTTATAAAAAAGTTTTACACTTCACCGTTTTTGAACTTGATGATCATCTCATTCGTCAAACTGTCTCTGCTCGGCTCCACCGGAATCTCATCCCTTCGGAACCATTCTGCCAAGGCCAGTTCCTCGCGGTCAAGTGTGATTTCTTCCTCACCATCCGGATCACAATAGAATCCCATCAGGATCGTATCACTGAAAGACCATGGCTGACTTTTATAGTAACGAATATTTTTAACTTTCAGCCCGACTTCTTCCATTACTTCACGCTGAACAGTCTCCTCAATTGTTTCTCCAATCTCGGTAAATCCTGCAAGAAGTGCATATTTTTTATATGCTCTTCCGGCGTATTTTGACATGAGAATCTTGTCACCATCAGTTACTCCTATGATAACTGCCGGGCAGATTTTTGGAAATTCCATATTGCCACAATGATCGCAACGCATCATACGTTCTTTTTCATCATGTCTCATCTTATGTCCACAGCGTCCACAGAACTTGCGATTACGATACCAGTTGTTCAACTGATAACCGGTAATTCCGGCAAATGCAAGATACTGCGGTTCTGCATAACGGAAAGATTCTTTATTCTCCATTGTAAACTCTGACAACCGTTCACGACTAATATTCTGTACCAGATAAAAGCGTTCCTCGTCAATCGTAAACAGATAAACTGCTTCTTCATAAATTTCTTCATTAAGCCGTTCCAAATCACGAAATCTTGGAAAATCAATTCCATCTTTCCTTTTCTTCAGCAGTGCACTTTGTCCTTCGTAATACAATGCATAGCTCTGCGCATCCGGAGGGCATGGTCTGTACTGGTTATCAAACTGATGTGGCTGTATATCCTGAATCATAATTCTGTTCCTTCTTTCTTAAACATAGAACCAAGAACCCAGAGTACTCCACCTGCTCCAATTGCAAAATCTCCCAGGTTATATGTTACTTGATCCAACTTTTCCTTTCCTGTCTTAACTCCGATGTAATCAACAACCTTCTCTTTCTGATAACGGTCCGTTAAGTTACTCCAAGCACCTGCTGCCGCAAGTGTGATTCCGGTTTTTCTTAAAATATTGCTGTTCCCTAGAAGTGTCAACATCTGTATCACTGTCACAATACCTGTTCCCACTTCTGTAAGCTTTTTTTCACTTTCTTTGGATTATTTGCAAATACTCCCAGACAGATTCCTGGATTATGAATACGTCGAAGTTCCAGTTTCTCTGTCAGTTTCCTCTTTTCACCCATCTTGAGATTCTTTTCCACATAGTGCTTTGCCCATTGATCCACAAGGAATACCGTGGTTCCACCCAACGGATAGAATTTATTTTTCTTCACGCTATCATCTCCCAGTCATTTCATATTACAATTCAAATTACCTGTTCCCGGCAACAATTTCTCTACAGCATTTCCGAAAATCTTTTTCTGAAATAATCGGAACTCCGAGATCTCTTGCCTTTTTATTTTTTTGAAGATGTGGAATTTACATCATTGTTGATCAAATAATTTGTCTTTGATGTGACACTTCCCGTCACCTTACCGCCACGTTTTTCAATCTCAGCCTTTACCTCTGCACGATTTGCAAAATGTTCAACACTTCCGGTAATAACAAAGTTCACTCCGGCGAATTTCGGCTGTCTTCTGTTACTTCCTCTTCCTCTAATTCCACTTCGTCAAGAAGTCGCTTATAGATTTCCTGATGCTCTTCCTCTTTAAAATAATCTACATAGCTTTTCGCCATGACTGCTCCGACACCCTGGATCTCAACCAGTTCTTCCTCTTCTGCCTGAAGCACACGTTGCGAATCATTTCCAAGTGCCCGGCAGATTACCTTAGCATTCGCACTTCCGATTCCCGGGATTCCGAGACCATAAACCAGTCTTGCAAGTGTTGTCTTTCTTGCCTTTTTAATATTGCTCTGCAGTTTCAGGAAAGATTTTTCGCCAAAGCCATCCATTGTCATGATCTCATCTCTGTAGTTATCAAGATGGAAGAGATCTGTAAAGTCTTTCACATAACCGTGGAAAATGAATTTCTCCAGTGTCGCCTCAGAAAGCCCGTCAATATTCATCGCATCTCTGCTCACAAAAAGTGCAAATGACTTCACATGCTTTGCCTGACACTTCGGATTGGTACAATACAGCGTCTTTGTCTCATTTTCCATAGAGATTTTCGTCTCACCTCCACAGACCGGACAGACTTTGGGAATATCTTTCACTCCACTTCTTGTCAGATTCTCCGCAATCTGCGGGATAATCATATTGGCCTTGTACACCTGGATCTCATCTCCAACACCAAGTTCAAGTTCTTCCATGATGCTGATATTATGCACACTGGCACGGCTTACCGTCGTTCCTTCCAGTTCTACTGGTTCAAAAACCGCAACCGGATTGATCAGTCCCGTTCTTGACGGACTCCACTCAATCTCAAGAAGCGTTGTCTCCCGGATCTCATCTGCCCATTTAAATGCAAAAGAATCTCTTGGGAACTTCGCTGTTGTTCCAAGTGACTGTCCGTAAGCAATATCATCATACACAAGCACAAGACCGTCCGATGGAACTTCGTTGTGCTCAATCTCACGGGCAAACCATGCCACTTCCTCTTCAATCGTATCTCTTGTCACTTCATGGTTCTCCACAACATCAAATCCCTGGTTTTCAAGCCACTGCATCTGATATTTTCTGGAATTCTGGAAGTCCACGCCTTCTGCACGAACGAGTGTAAATGCATAGAATCTTACATTTCTCTTTGCAGTGATTTCATTATTCAGCTGACGAACAGAACCGCTGCAAAGATTTCGTGGATTCTTATATTTCGCATCTACATCCTCAATCTCTTCATTGATCTTCTCGAAATCTTTATAGGAAATAACTGCCTCTCCTCGCAGTACAAGTTCTCCCTGATATGGAATCTTAAGCGGTACATTTTTAAATACTTTCGCATTGTTTGTAATAACCTCACCGATCACTCCGTTTCCTCTGGTGACTGCCTTCACAAGTTCTCCGTTCTGATAGGTCAGAACAACAGTAAGTCCATCCAGTTTCCAGGAGATTAATGCTTTTTGTCCGCCCAGGAATTCCTTCAGTCTTTCTACATCTTTCGTTTTGTCCAGAGAAAGCATCGGACGCTCATGACGTTCTTTTCGGGAGTTCACTGAGTACTTCATATCCAACATTTACCGTCGGACTGTTTGCCATTCTCGTACCAAGCTTCTCTTCCAACTCCTGCAGTTCATCATAGAGCTTGTCATACTCGTAGTTGCTCATGATCTCTGTATTTTCCTGCTCATAAGAGTCTCGCTCTGTTCAGAAGTTCCACCAGTTCTCGCATGTGATTCATTTCTTTCTGCTCATCCATCATCGCTTCTTCCCTTTCCCCTGTCTCGTTCTATTATCTTGTGTTGCTGCCCACTGTTCCTGGTATTTTCCACCGGGCAATGCAGAAGAATCTTTCAGCTGATCATATAATTCGTTCAATTCCTGATCTGTTAGTTTTCTGTACTGTCCATCCTTCAATCCATCCAGTGTAATATTCATCACGCGGACGCGTAAAAGATCCTTCACTTCATATCCAAGAGCCTCACACATTCTGCGGATCTGACGGTTCAACCCCTGTGTCAGGATTATGGAAAATGTATATTTACCGATTTTTTTCACTGTACACGGACGTGTTACGGTATCAAGAATCGGAACTCCTGCTGCCATCTTCTTTAAGAAGTCTTCCGTAATCTCTTTATCAACAGTTACTTTATATTCTTTCTCATGTTTATTGGCTGCACGCATCATTTTATTGATGATATCACCGTTGTTCGTCATCAGAAGGAGTCCATGAGAATCCTTATCAAGTCGTCCGATATAAGTCACACGCACCGGATAATTCAGGAAACGGACAATGCTGTCCCTCTCTCTGCGTTCTTCTGTACAGACAATCCCGCGCGGCTTATTCACTGCCAGCACGATCATCTCGTCCTGTTTGGAAACAACTTTATTTCCAACTTTCACAACCTGTCCCGGCACGATACGCATACCGGTCTGCGCACGCTGTCCATCAACCGTCACGCGTCCAATCTCAATGAGGCGGTCTGCCTCCCTTCTGGAACACACTCCCGCCTCACTTAAATACTTATTCAGTCTTACCGGTTCTTTTTTCTGTATAAATTCTTCTCTGATCCGATTACTCACCTGTCAACACTCCACTTATATTATTATCTTTGAAAAATGTATTTCCACTGTAAAGGAACAGCACCTCTGAGATCCTGTAGGAATCCATAAGATCATTGATCGTTCCGCTGTAATATCTCGGATCCACAACTACGATTTCTCTGTAGTATGGTGTCAGAAACGGAATAAATGAATTTGCGAAGGAATCTTTCACAAGGAGAAGACGCTTTGTACTTGTAGAAACTGTACGGATATCAAGAAGGGATGAATTTCCTCCTAGAAATACCGTATACTGATCTTTCTCCTTTAATTTAGAAGAATCATATAAGGATGTGGAACGCTTTCCTTCATCCACATAATCTACGATCAAATCTGTATCTTCTTCTGTCGGCACATAAATATCAATCTGTTCCTTCTCTCCAAGGTTCACTCCGCTTTTTGACGCCAACATTCCGTTAAAGCTGTCTGAAACTGCATAGGAAACATATTTCCCGAAAAGATCTCCTTCAATCCCAAGGGATGGTGCCGCCGCCTGAAATGCATAAAATGCACCAAGTGTCGTCCAGTGATGATCTGTTTTGTAATAAATCTTCTCTGTCTTATGTTTATTCAATTCCGTTGAAACGTCAATCCACTCAACACTATCTCCAAGATCCTTACGAACCATACTGAACATCTGTGTCTGATCCTCCGGCTTCGCAAGTGCCGGAAGGGAATGATTCAATACATTTGCTGCATCCGGAACAAGCATCATACGAACCGGAATCTTGGACTGACTCTCTGAAAATGATTTGATTGCCTTAATATTTGCGGCAAGATGATTCTCATCTGCAACTTCAATCTGTTCTAAAAGCTGCCCATTCGTTCCGATATAGACACCGTTTTCCGGACGACTTCCACCAATCCGGTCCACCGCAACTTTCAGCTTTCTCCACATGTCTCTTCCAACAAACTGATCATCCATATAAGCTTCAAATTTTTCATCATAATCTCCGCTTATCAGACTGCTCAGGCGAAACTTTGGCTTCGTTACAAGCATACGGTTCTCCTGCACTGATTTTTCTCTGTCAGGCACAATAACATTTATAATAAGGAATAGAAACAAGGTCAGAATAAATATAATACCAACCAATTTCTCCTGTACTTTTCTCTGTCTATCTTTCTTCATCTTTTCACCTTAATTGTTGTCGTTCACTGTTTTCTATAACTCTCTAGAATCTAAAGTACAAAAACGGATTGTACGTATCTGCGATCAGATAAGCAACTGATATTACCAGCATTCCAAAGAAAACAACCAGTGTGATTACAGTCCGTACTGTATGATTCTCAGACACATTCAGGATTGCACGGAGCATTCTTGATCCAAGTGTTGTTGATCCAATTACTGCCAACAAGTAGAACAACCAGTGTGTCAGGATCACAAAGAATACTTCTTTACCGGCAAATCCTGCTCCGCCGCCAACCATTGCAAAGAGGTAACGAAGTGCTGCTCCAAGGCTTGGACTAAAGAAAAACACCCAGCCAACCAGCACCAGTACTAATGCATAAATATGCTGCAATACACTTGGCCACCGATCCACGATTGCCCCCGGACATATTTCTCCAGTACGAGAACTACTCCATAATAGATTCCCCATACAATAAAATTCCATGCAGCTCCGTGCCACATTCCGGTCAGCATCCGGACAATCAAAAGGTTTACAATATTTCTTGAAATCGTCACATGATTTCCACCAAGCGGAATATATACGTATTCACGGAACCAGGAGCTCAAAGAAATATGCCATCTGCGCCAGAACTCTGTAATACTTTTAGAAATATACGGCACATCAAAGTTCTTCTTAAACTCAAAACCGAACATTCTTCCAAGTCCGATTGCCATATCTGAATAGCCGCTGAAATCAAAATAAATCTGGAATGCATAAGTAATACATCCAAGCCATGCCATCAGAACTGTCAGGTTACTTGCTGATGTCGATGAGATTTCTTCAAAAATCTTTCCCAGTGTATTTGCAAGCACTGCTTTCTTCGAAAGTCCAATAATAAAGAGCATCGCGCCCTGTCCCAACTTTCTTCCGGAGATTTTCCTTGCGGTAAGCTGCTTCTCAATATCTCCATAACAGACGATTGGTCCGGCAACCAGCTGCGGAAACATGGATACATACAGCGCATACTTCACCGAAGACTCTGCTGTGCTTTTACCTTTCCTCGATATACATCTATAATATAGGAAATTTCCTGAAATGTGTAAAAAGAAATTCCAATCGGTAATGCCAGTTCCCTGTATGGAATACTGATTCCGAACAACGTATTCGTACTCTCTACCAAAAATCCAAAATATTTAAAGAACACAAGCAGCACAATATTTACTGTTATTGCAAAGACCAGTGACCGCTTTGCTTTCGCCTCATTCTCACTCTTATTCTCAATATCCATTCCGCAAAAATAGTTTAACAAAATACTGAGTATCATCAGAATGATATAAACCGGTTCACCCCAGGCATAGAAGATCAGACTGCCTGCAAGCAGCAGGAGATTCTTCCATTGCGGCGGTGCAATATAATAAACTGCCAGCATGATCGGCAGAAATAAAAACAAAAATGTAATACTACTAAATAACATCTGCTCCCCCTTCTACAGACTCTTGTCAAATGCGCTGCGATATTCAGAAGCTTTCGAAGATACTGCAAAAAAGATATATCTTCCACGAATACTTTCCTGTGAGTCCTCTAAAAGCTTCTCCTGTTCCGGCAGGTAAGAATCAAAATCTTCTATTCTCTGTGCTTTTCTCTGTGCGATCGCATTTGTCACATTTTCTATCTGTGCATCATTTTTCACCTGTATCACGAGAACTTCCGCTGCTGAAATACTGGACGGAGAAGAATAATACAAAACACCCTTTGTAATCTGCACTGTTCAGTCCATAATTTCTCTTGAGCATCCTGGTCATCCATCTGCACAAGTTCTTTACTGTCCAATACACTGCTCACAGCCTTTGATACTTCTGAAAAAGTCCGCTTACTTCCACTTGCATATAGCATCAATATCACAAGATATCCCACGATAATTACTAAAAGTATATATTTCATCGCAGAGATCATTCGCTGTCTTTTCTCTGTCATAGCGTTGCCACCTCCGCCATCTTTTCTGCCCGATTGGATAGAAATTCGCTTTAAAATGAATTCCATCCTCTTCATAATACTCATCTTCTATAATATCTGAATTATCAATGTATCCGATCTGCTTCTTTTCACACATCGCTTCTAGTTTTTCATTGTAATCTGCGATATTTGCAAGTGCCGGCTCCTTCTCTACCGCACTTTCCTGCACCGGAAAAACAGCATTCACAAAAATGTGCGCATCCGGCATAGCCTTCTGAATCTTCTTAATCACATCTGAATAATCCTTGATAAACTTGTCTACATCTCCGTTTGTCTTAGTTACATCATTCATCCCATATGCCGGAGAAAAACAATCTGCGGATCCAATTGTTTTGCCTGCTCGATCTGATCATCCAGTTCGCTGAAATGAATTCCAATTTTCGCAACAACACTTGATGTATTCAGTACATCATACTCTGTAAAGCTCGCCGCAATGGAATCGCCCATCACAACAGCACCGGAAAAGCGTTCCTTCATACTTCTTATATCGGATGAATCTCCTGTTCCATCTTTCTTTTCCAACTGATTAATCTTCTGCTCAATCGTCTTCGCATCTGCAGATTCTTTGCCTTTTATATATGCAATTCCTTCACTGGTGTCGACTGGCTTCTTTGTCAGATTGCTAACACCCTGCACTGCCAGGAGTATCACTGTAATGACCAGCGCACATCCGACCCCGATCCGGATTCCCAGTTTTTGCTTTCTTTTTATTGTTTTCTTCATATATCTATATTCTTTCTGTTTTTTATATACTGTATAGAATCCCATACTGTTTTAATAGTACATTTTTTTTTAGCAATAAAAGTCAACAAATCTGCGCTTGTATCTCGCCATTCCTTTTAGTACAATGATAGGTAGACGATTAAGAACTTAAACAGCTGCGGAGGTATCTGATTTCTATGATTTCACTGACTTTAACAAATGTAAAAAACTTCATGTCTCACCTTCTGTTAAAAGAGACATTTGACAATTTCTCTTTTATTGAAGGAGAGATTATTACGTTTAATACCTTTCGGATTGACGGGTATATACAGAAAGATTTCTTTGATTCCGAAGAAGAGATTCCGGAATATTCTCTTTGGAAAAATCTGCGTGAATTTTGTTTTTCCTTAATTAAGGGAAAGAAAACACCGCTCGGTTTTCATTTTGTCTTCAGCCTGAATTCAAAGAATATTTCCCGTCTGATTGAACAGAAAGAACTGGGACTTAATCCTGCTGACGTGCAGGGACTCTATTTGAATATACGTTACGATGGAACTCATCTCACCTGCGTGACAGGAACTTCCTTCAAGAGTTTTATGATGGATAAGACCCTGGAACGCGAATGGGATGAGATGGTAAAGAAGTTCTTTTTAAAAAAAGAGATTGCATTTGAGTTGATGTAAATTTAAAAATCCATTAGCAATGTGTGCCACAAGGCGCACATAATAACAGCCGCCTCTCGGTCAAATAATCGTGAAGCGGCTGAACTTATTATTGCCAATGATGAGAAACTCATGGAACATGTTTCTCATCATTTTACTTTATTATTTTGTCAGAAGCATCATAATCTCATTACTTCTCTGAACAAATGCTGTCATTTCTTCCGGACTTAACGGCTTATGTGCCAGCATTGCAAGCTCATACAACTGCTTGCAGATGATTGACACGTTCTCGCTATCTTTGTTCGCTACAAGGAACTGTACCAGTGGATGATTTGCATTCAGTACCAGCGTTGCCTGACTGCCAAACATAGACGGATCCATTCCGCTCATGCCATACATCTTCATCATCTCCTGCATTCTTCTGTTCTCTTCTGACAGAACTGCCATTGATGCAACCTTATCATCTTTCAGCTTTTCAACTTTTACTTCCAGCTTATCATTACCAAGCTCTTTGCGGAAGATCTCGACCAGGCTGTCCGCCGTCTTCTGGAAATCTTCCTTCTCATCTTCTGCCACTTCATCTTTCAGAGAATCATGCACATCTGCATCAATTCTTAAGAACTGAACTTCCTGATGCTTCTGCTCCAGATAAGTGATAAATGCAGAATCAATATTGTGCGTCAGGATGATCGCATCCTGTCCCTGTGCCTTGAACATATTGATATACTGGCTCTGCTGAATCTCATCGGTTACATAGAAAATCCTTGTCTTCTCTTCTTCCTTCGCATCTGCGTCCTTAGACTCTTCTGCGTCTGTTTTTGTTTCTTCTGCCTTAGTTTCCTCTGTCTTGGCTGAGTCAGCTTCTTCGCCTTTGGCTTCTTTGATGATATCTTCCAGTGTCAGATACTTATGCTCAAGATTCTTATAAAGCATGGAATCTTTCATCTTCTCACCGAATTTCTCATCTTTCAAGCATCCAAACTTGATGAACGGACTGATGTCATCCCAGTATTTCTCGTAGTTTTCACGGTCTGTCTTAAACATTCCGTTCAACTTGTCAGCAACCTTCTTAGAAATATAATCAGCAACTTTATTTACAAATCCGTCATTCTGAAGCGCACTACGTGATACGTTCAGTGGAAAATCCGGACAGTCGATCACTCCCTTTAAGTACCATAAGGAACTCTGGGATCACTTCTTTAATATTATCGGCAATAAATACCTGGTTGTTATACAGTTTGATCTTTCCTTCAATAGATTCATACTCTGTATTGATCTTCGGGAAATAAAGGATTCCCTTTAAATTAAATGGATAATCCATATTTAAGTGGATCCAGAATAATGGTTCTTTGTAGTCCATAAATACCTTGCGGTAGAACTCAATATATTCTTCCTTCGTACACTCACTCGGATTTTTTGTCCACAGCGGATGGTATCGCTGATGGAAACCGGGCGTCTTACAATCTTTGCCTTCTGCTTTGGCTCACCCTCTTCGCCTTCCTTTGGCTCTTCTGTGATATGCTCAACAACGGTATCTGTATCGAGTACATCAGCTTCATCAATGGTTTCATACTCCGGTTCTGCATTCGCTCTGGAAAGGAAGATCTCTACAGGCATAAAAGAACAGTATTTCTCAAGCACTTCTCTTGCACGGTATTCATTGGCGAATGCCAGACTGTCTTCATTCAGATACAGAGTGATCTCACTTCCAACGGTCGTTCTGCTGCCTTCCTGCATCTCATACTCTGTACCACCTTCACTTGCCCAGTGAACCGGTTTTGCACCTTCTTTATAGGAAAGTGTATCAATCTGAACTTCATCTGCTACCATAAATGCGGAGTAGAATCCAAGTCCGAAATGACCGATCATATCATCCTCTGTCGTCTTGTCTTTATACTTCTCAAGGAACTGCGTTGCACCTGAAAATGCAATCTGCGTAATATACTCTTCTACTTCTTCCGCTGTCATTCCAAGTCCGTTATCAATAAATTTCATCGTCTTCTCTTCCGGATTGACAATGACTTCAATCTTTGGCTTATAACCTTCCGGGAGTTCATACTCGCCCATCATATCCAGCTTTTTCAGCTTGGTGATCGCATCGCATCCGTTGGATACCAGCTCACGGACAAAAATATCATGATCCGAATAAACCCATTTCTTAATAATCGGGAAAATATTTTCGCTGTCGATTGATAAAGTACCTTTCTTAACTGCCATTTTACTGCACTCCTTTTTTTTTATTTATAATCTATCCGTAACTGCTCAGTTACGTTTCTTTTAATATCGGCTGTCAATCAGCTTTTTCGCTGATATCGATAGTATATTTGCTTGCCTAATGGACATTCTAGTACAGCAAAATTTAAAAGTCAATATGAAATTAGCACTCTTTTAAATAGAGTGCTAATAATTCCATTAAAAGTATAAAGTTTTTATGAACTATACTGTCTCCGGCTCAGGATACTCTTCTCCAAATGTCTCCACAGTCACTTTTTCATAACCTGCTTCTCCAGCGGACGGTCACTGTAATCGGTTGCTGTCTCAGCAATCTTGTTCACAACATCCATTCCCTCTGTAATCTTACCAAATGCGGCATAAGCACCATCCAGATGCGGTGCTTTCTTATGCATGATAAAGAACTGGCTTCCTGCTGAATCCGGATGCATTGCACGTGCCATGGAAAGGACTCCGGCATCATGTACAAGGTTGTTCTCTACACCGTTCTGCGCGAACTCACCTTTGATCGAGTATCCCGGACCACCCATACCGGTTCCGTCCGGGCATCCTCCCTGGATCATGAAACCGTTGATCACACGATGGAAAATAACTCCGTCATAGAAGCCTTTTTTACAAGTGATACAAAGTTGTTAACTGTATTCGGTGCGATCTCCGGATACAGTTCTGCTTTCATAATATCGCCATTTTCCATTTCAAATGTAACTACTGGATTTGCCATGTTTAATTCCTCTTTTCCATAGATTTAATGACTCTATTGTAGCGGATTTATCTAAGAACTTCAAGATACATCTATTATTTCAAACGTTCTCGGTAAAAATACGTTACTGTTCAAAGATTTCTGTAAACAGTAATCCCTATCAATCCGCCTTTTTCCTTGTACCCAGTATTCCACAGTTCCTTCAGTGAAAATGTTGTTGCTTCCCCGTAAGTCGCCACTTTGATCAGAAGATCATCTGCTGTCTCTTCATATCCGATACATAAAAACCAGTGCCATACAAAATCAGCAAATTTCTTGTCTTTATGACGCAACATCAGATATGGAACCGGCGTTCCTTCATTGATTTTCTTCTTAATGAATACTGCTGCTTCTCTTGCTGTATGTTCACCGGAAAATTCTTTGAATTCCACCTTTTCTCCTATATCTTCCAGATACTTTCCAAAGCCTTCTGTGTACATCCACAACTTGTTCACCCCACTCATTCTTGGGCGAAGATATGGTTTCATTTTCATGGAAAACTGAATATAATCTTCTTTACTCAGATTCTCTGCATCAAAAGGATACAGGTTCTTCTTTCCTTTATATTTTGCAAAATAGATACAGCAGTCACACGCTGTTGCCGCAGCGCATCCGCCGATGTGCATCACCACATTGCGGAACCAGTCCTGGTCCCCTCCTACCTCGCCGTCTATCATAAAATAATCCAGAATCTGTTTCATTTCTGTTGTTCTTCCTCTCTGTAAAAAATCTTGTTTTATCTCTTATCATTCGGTCCGTTATTATTTTACAAGCTGCATTTCTACTGTCATTTCCTACTGATTTGTACATATTAACTGTAATTATAACCTCATATGGTTGAAATGTACACTTTCCCCTCCTTTTTTAGTCACTCGTTACATTGTTGATTTTCGTGCCTAACGCTATACTAAGTACATAAGTTAAACAAACCAAAATCAACTACCAATTAAAAAACAAAACCAAATTTAGTCAAACAAGTAAAAAGTAATCATTTAAGGAGGCACTCAAAATGGCAAGTTTATCCCTTAAGGGTATCCAGAAAATTTATCCTAACGGATTCCACGCAGTAAAAGATTTCAACCTTGAGATCGCAGACAAAGAGTTTATCATTTTCGTAGGACCTTCAGGATGTGGTAAATCTACTACTCTTCGTATGATTGCCGGACTGGAAGAAATTTCAGACGGAACATTCAAGATCGACGGAAAAGTAATGAATAATGTTGAGGCAAAAGACCGTGATATCGCAATGGTATTCCAGAACTACGCTCTGTATCCTCACATGACGGTATATGATAATATGGCATTCGGACTTAAACTTCGTAAAGTTCCGAAGGACCAGATTGATAAAGCAGTTCGTGAAGCTGCAAGAATCCTTGACCTTGAGAAACTTCTTGATCGTAAACCGAAGGCTCTTTCCGGTGGTCAGAGACAGCGTGTTGCTATGGGACGTGCTATCGTTCGTAATCCTAAAGTATTCCTTATGGATGAGCCTCTTTCCAACCTGGATGCAAAGCTGAGAGTTCAGATGCGTATCGAGATTTCCAAGCTTCATGAGAATCTGGGTGCTACGATCATCTACGTTACTCATGACCAGACAGAGGCTATGACACTCGGAACAAGAATCGTTGTTATGAAAGACGGAGTTGTTCAGCAGGTAGATACACCTCAGGCACTTTACAATACACCTTGCAACCTGTTCGTAGCCGGATTCATCGGATCTCCGCAGATGAACTTCATGGATGCCAAGTGTGCAGTAAATGGAGAGGATGTTACTCTTACAGTTGGAAAGCATGTACTGAAAGTTCCTGCTTCCAAAAAGAAAGCACTGATCGATGGCGGTTATGATGGAAAGACAGTTGTTCTTGGAATCCGTCCTGAAGATGTTCATGATTCTCAGGCATTCATCAACAACTCTGCTGACAGCGTGATCGAATCTACGATCAAAGTATACGAGCTTCTCGGAGCTGAAGTATTCCTGTACTTCGATATCGAGGGAACTCAGATGACAGCACGTGTTAACCCACGTACAACACTCAGAACCGGAGATCACGCAGTATTTGCACTTGATATGGAAAAGATTCATCTCTTTGACAAAGACACAGAGTTGACTATTACAAACTAATCCTTTACAATTAAACTAAACACGGAGGGGCTGTACTTTTCTCGGAAGGTGCAGCCTTTCTTCCATCTATTATTATTTTGTTTTATTTACGGAGAAGTACTAATGGCTAATACATCCGAACTTGAAAAAGGACTCAATGAACTAAAACGTTTAACAGGAATCACACTTGCATTGACTGCCGAAGACTCTGAGCAAGAACAGATGGCCTTGGAACAGATCCGTTGCCTCTGCCTTGCCTACCGGGAAAAATATAATAAAAATGATTTTCTTATGGGACTGATGACCGGCGGTGTTCCTTCTTATGACGTACAGCAGCGTGCCACACGTCTTCACATTGCGCCGGAAGAAAATCGAATTCTCTTTTTGATTGAAATGAAGGAACCTGATGAGATTGTAGGAGAGATTCTTAAAAATCTGTTTCCTTCTCAAACAAAAGCTTATATCGTTCCTGTTTCAAAAGAGCGACTGGCTGTATTATATCCATTTCATGAGACAAAGGATTCCAAAGATTCTGCTGATGAATATGCAAGACATCTGGCTCATGCGATTGTTGATACACTGAATGCGGAAGCTCTTGCACATGTTCAGGTTTCTTTTAGTCAGATGATTCCTTCTCTTTTGGAATTATCCGTGGCTTTTCGGGAGGCAAGCCTTGCACTGAAGGTTGGAAAACTCTTCTATCCGGAACAGACTGTCTTTCCATACAATAAACTGGGGATTGGACGCCTGATTTATCAACTTCCTGCTTCTCTGTGCGAAAGCTTTCTCCAGGAAGTTTTCTTAGACGAGATTCCTGACAAGTTGGACGATGAGACGCTCTTGACGATTAACCGTTTTCTTCAGAACAATCTGAACATTGCTGAGACTTCACGCCAGCTCCATATGCACCGCAACACGCTGATCTATCGTCCGGAACAGATTGAAAAGCGCACCGGACTTGACTTAAGGCAATTCGAAGATGCAATGACATTTAAGATTGCAACAATGGTCATGAACTATCTTCATGCTGAAAAAGAAAAAAATTGCACTGAGATGTAATTGATATATAATGTGTAACTGTTCAGAGCCAAGCAAAATTTCATAAAACAGGTGTAAAATGCTTGCATTTTTAAGACTGTTTTTGAAATTTTATTTGGCGGATACGCCACACCGATGAAATGCGTAGCATTTGGAGGTTGACTCTGAACAGTTACTATAATATATAATATATAAGAAAGGACTTATAACTTATGAATGACGCATTATGTGAACATATTGTAGCCAGAAAATCAAAACCAATGGATTTTGTTATCCGTATTCTTATTATTGTTGTGATCGTTGCAATCGCAATCGGAGGAATGCCGTTTCTTGGATTTTTTGCATTTGCACTTGCAGCAATTTTGGCTTTACTTGCTTATTATTTTGCATTTCCACTCTTAAATGTGGAGTATGAATATTCCCTTCTGAATCACGATTTGGATATTGATGCAATTTACAGCAAAGAGAAAAGAAAATCCAAAATGAACCTGGATATTCAGAATGCCGAGATTATTGCACCAAAAGGATCTCACCGACTGGACTCTTATCATCCGGAAGCAACTTGCGATTTTTCATCCGGAAATGCAAATGCAAAGATTTTCGCAATCATGATCCCGATCAATCAGAAAATGACTTGTGTTTATATTGAACCTGATGAAAATATGATTGAAAATGAAACAATGGATGGGAATGTTTTTTAGATTTTCTGTCTGGTTGTAAATTACAAATTACAATTACATACGCAAGACATCATAATCTTATTTTTCAACAACATCTGCTATATATTTACATGCGGCAAGTGCGGCTACTGCACCGTCCGCTGCCGCTGTTGTAAGCTGACGTACTTCTTTTGTCCGGCAGTCTCCTGCTGCATAAATTCCCGCTTCTGATGTCTTGCAATCTTCTCCGGCAACAATAAATCCACCCTCATCTAACTGAACAACATCAGCAAATTTTTCATTCTGTGCAATCTGTCCGACAGCTACAAAAATTCCGGAAACAGCAAGTTCTGATTCTTCTCCTGTTACTTTATTCAAAAGCCGCAGACTTTCCACCATCTGCTCTCCACGGATTTCCTGAACAGTTGTATTTAAGATAAACTCTACATTTTCTTTCTCTTGCAGACGTTTTACAATCTGATCTTCTCCCGAAATTCGTCTCTTCTGTGAATCAGATAAACTTTGCTACAGTAATTTGATAAAAATTCTGCATCCTGGAGTGCTGTACTTCCACCTCCGACAACTGCAACTTCTCTTCCCCGGAAAAACATTCCATCACAAGTTGCGCAGTATGAAACTCCTGCACCTGTCAGACGTTCCTCTCCCGGAACTCCAAGATGGCGGTGTGTCACACCAGTGGCAAGAATAATGCTTTTACATTCATATTCTTTTTCTGTTGTTACAATCACTTTATAATCCGCTTCCTCACGGATACCTGTCACCTGATCCATTATGGTCTGTGCCCCCAGCTTTACTGCCTGATCCATCAGATTCATAGAGAATTCACTGCCACTCACACTTGCAATTCCTGGATAATTTTCCACATTCGGAGAAGATGTGATCTGTCCGCCGAAGGTTGTTCCCTCGAAGAGTATGGTCTGCTTTCCTGCACGCTGGCCATAGATAGCCGCAGTCATCCCTGCAGTTCCGCCACCAATGATTCCAATATCATAAATCCCCATATTTTTTTTTCCTTTCCCAACAAACTGTTTCTACATTTTCTGATTGCTGTAATTCATTTTTCATTTACGCTAAACTGTAATATGTTTCAATCACTTCTTACATATTTCTGGACATATCTGCACAGACTTTCTCTGCCTCGATCACTGCGCTTCTAAGTCCAAATTTCTCAAGTACACGCACTGCCTCAATCGTTGTTCCTGCCGGTGAGCATACCATATCTTTCAACTCTCCTGGGTGCTTCCCTGTCTCGAGTACCATCTTTGCACTTCCAAGTACTGCCTGTGCTGCGAACTGATACGCCTGTGGTCTAGGCATTCCCTCGGCTACCGCCCCGTCTGCCATTGCCTCGATGAACATAAAGATATATGCCGGTGAACTTCCGCTGACTGCAACAACTGCATCGATCAAATGCTCCGGCACGATTTCTACTTTACCAAAAGAGCTAAGAAGCTCCAGTGCATAGTTCTTTTCTTCTTCTGTCACTGCATCATTCGGGCATGCCGCTGTCATTCCTTCTCCAACTAATGCTGGTGTATTCGGCATTGTTCTTATAATCTTAACTTTCTTTCCAAACTGCTCTTCCAACCATGCCAGTGTCTTTCCCGGTGCGATCGTAATGATCAGCTGGTCTTCTCTTACTGCATCTTTGATCTCAGCAATTGTCTGTGCATAGAATTGTGGTTTTACAGAGAGAACTAATACTTCTGCTTTCTGTGTTACTTCTATATTATCTGCTGTCACATGAATTCCATGCTCTTTTTTCGCACGTTCACGTCCTGCTTCCATAATATCTGAACCGATGATCTCTTCCGGGGCAATTATTCCCTTTTGATGATTCCGCCCATGATTGCTCCTGCCATATTTCCTGTTCCGATAAAACCTAATTTCATGATCTTAAGTCTCCTTTTCTTTTTTACCATTACTGTTCTAAGAACCGTGTCCAGTAACCTTTTATCTACATGTATCCGTCTCTCACCCGAATTTTTTCTCATCCTCTAATGGAATTTCTTCTGTGTCCATCCAGTCGATTGTAATAAACTGATTTCTGTTCAGCCCTTTTAGCAGTTCATTGATCAGCCATTCGCGTACCTGAACTTCCATTGTAACGGTTCCATCCCATTCGTTCTGAACCCAGCCAACCAGATTTAGTGAATTCGCCGATATTTCGCTGTATAGCGGAATCCAACACCCTGTACACGACCGTGAAAAACAATGTGCTTTCTAACTTCTGCCATATCTGATCACTCCCTTGAAGCAATTTATGTTGTACACTACCGTTATTCTAACATATTTTTTACCTTGTACAGTTCTTTTCGGTAAACAGTTCCTGCTTCCTGTGTTATAATGGGAATAACTTTTCTGAAGGAGGGCTTCGAGAACGAATGAGTAATTATGAAACATCACAGACTTCTGATCTGAAAGAATTGATAAATAAATTACAAGATACACAGACTCTCTCTAAAAATGAATGGATTCGGCTAATTGACGGAAGAACCCCTGAACTTGCCGACTATTTATTTGAAAATGCGCGCAAAGTACGAATCACTCACTATGGACATAATGTTTATGTCCGCGGACTAATTGAATTCACTAACTATTGTCGTAACGATTGTTATTACTGCGGTATCCGCAAAAGTAATCTGAATGCACATCGCTACCGTCTTACCAAAGAAGAGATTCTTGACTGCTGCAGAATCGGATATGAACTCGGTTTCCGTACCTTTGTTCTTCAAGGTGGTGAAGATGGCTGGTTCACGGTTCCGCGTCGGCTGATATTGTCTCTGACATCCATAAGAACTGGCCGGACTGTGCGATCACGCTTTCTGTTGGAGAGATGGAACATGATGCATACCGGACTTTTTATTTGATGCCGGTGCTGACCGCTATCTACTTCGTCATGAAACTTATGATGAAGCACATTAGCGCATGCTTCATCCTGCTTCCTTAAGTGCACTTCACCGGCAGAACTGCTTATGGGATTTAAAGTCTATCGGCTATCAGATTGGAACCGGATTCATGGTAGGTGCACCTTTCCAGACAACTGAGAATCTTGTTGATGATATGCTTTTCTTAAAAGAATTGAATCCGCATATGGTTGGGATTGGTCCTTTTATCCCTCACCACGATACACAGTTTGCTGAGGAACCTGCCGGAACGTTGGAATTGACACTTTATCTGCTTGGGCTGATCCGTCTTATGCTGCCGAAAGTACTTCTCCCGGCAACAACCGCCCTCGGTACGATTTCTCCCACCGGAAGGGAACAGGGAATTCTCGCAGGAGCTAATGTCGTTATGCCAAACCTTTCTCCAACAGAGGTTCGCAAAGATTATCTGCTTTATGATAACAAGATCTGCACCGATGATGAATCGGCACAGTGCAAGAACTGCCTGGCCCAAAGAATGGAGTCTGTCGGATATCATGTTGTTGTAGACCGGGGAGATTCCTTGAATAAGTAAAAAGGAGGTTACTGTTCACTCCCGTGTCAATCACTACGCTGATTGGCACGGAGGATGCACGTTTTATCTTGAATGGCATCTCGCCCATCGCCAAAGGCGATTTAAAATGGCGAGATGCGTTGCTGGTCGCACATCGTGTGAACAGTAACAAAAAGAGTCCATGGTATGCGACATATCGCATTTCCATGGACTCCTTTTCTATTCACACCTCGCCTCACAGCGCAGTGTCATTTTTTCATTTTCTCTACTAGCTATAAGAATTACTCTACAACAGCTAAGATCTCGATCTCAACGAGAACAGCCTTCGGAAGATCCTTAACTGCTACGCATGAACGAGCTGGTTTGCTTGTGAAGTATTTCTCATACACAGCGTTGAATGCAGCGAAATCTGCCATATCAGCAAGGAAGCATGTAGTCTTTACGACATTGTCAAAGCTTGATCCAGCTTCTTCGAGAACAGCAGCGATGTTAGCGATAACCTGCTCTGTCTGTCCTTCGATTGTTGTGGCATCTACATCACCTGTAGCCGGGTTGATCGGGATCGGCCTGAAGCGTATAACATTCCGTTAACTACCTTTGCCTGAGAATATGGTCCGATTGCAGCTGGTGCCTTTGGTGTTGAAATTGTTTTCATTGAATTCTACCTCCTGATTTATTGAAATTATAAGTTCTTAATGAAATTATATAACGGTAAAATCGTTTAGTCAATAAAATTTCATTCACTTAACTATTTTTCATTGACTTCTTTTTCACACAAACCAGCATATCCATGATAAAATAAAACCATCAATATACTATTTGTCTGTTTTGACCGAACAAAACTGGATATCTTTCACACAAACAGAAAGGACGCATGATTATGCCAACCGGAAATTTAAAATTAACTTCACTTGACAAAAGATTCTGCACTCATACTGTCAGACACTCGATGGACTTTCCAATTATCTTGGAAATGGATACGAGATTGTCCTTCACAGTCTGGAAGATTATGAACACTCTGCAATCAAGGTCATCAACGGATATCACACAGGACGTACCGAAGGTGCACCGATTACCGACCTTGCGTTGAAGATGCTCGAGCAGGTCCGTCGAAATGAAGAAAATGACCATGGTGTTATTTATTTTTCCACAAATGTAAAAGGAGAACCGCTGAAGTCAACTACAATTCCTGTCAAAGGAGAGAAGGACAGAATTATCGGACTGCTCTGTATCAACTTTTATATGAATACAACAATGGCAGATTTCTTCTGCAACTTTGCTGTTCCGATTCCATCTGATTCTGACGGTCTCACAGTCTCCGGTCAGATTCATGAGACATTTTCCCGAGCAGTTCTGATCTTCTTGAGCAGACCATTCAAACCGTTCGTCAAGAAGTGTTGATGGATTCAGCAATATCGAGCACAAATAAGAATAAAGAAATCATTTTCCGACTTTACCAGCAGGGAATCTTTAATCTAAAGGATGCCGTCGTCACGATTGCCGAAGCGCTGGGAATCAGTAAGAATACCGTATATCTGCATCTGCGCAATCTTGAGAAAGTAAATAATTAACACTATCTGATATGCAAAATATTACTGTTTACGCAGTGAAAAGGACAAGACACTTTCATTTTATCTGACATTTCATTCGAAAGTATCCTGTCCTTTTTTCATCCTTTATTTTCCAGCCGGCATATATCTCAGAAGTTCTCCTGCCACGCTGGAGATTGGCATTGTCTGAAGCCATACATGTCCAGGTCCGGTGACAACTGTATTGAACACACCTTCACCGCCGAATACCATATTCTTAAGTCCCGGTACTGTCTGAATCTCCATGCTGCAAGTTGCATCCATTGCTGCAAGATATCCGGTATCCACTACAATCTGTTGTCCCGGTCTCAGTTCATACTCTACCACATGTCCATCAAATTCAAGAAATGCTATTCCATTTCCCGAAAGTCTCTGCATGATGAACCCTTCTCCGCCGAAGAATCCTGCTCCGAATTTCTTTTGGAAGAAAATAGAAAGATCAACACCTTCTTCTGAAGCGAGAAATCCTGACTTCTGTACGATCAACTCCTGTCCCGGTGCAATCGGCGTGCTACAATCTGTCCCGGAAAACTGGATGCGAATGCGATCATCCCATTACCTCCCGTTGCTGTATAACGGTTCGGAACAGTGCCTCACCTGAAAACATTCTTCCAAATGCTTTTCCGATTCCTCCGTTGGAAGTTGTCTCCATTTTCATATTCGGAGACATCCAACTCATAGAACCGCGTTCTGTAATCATTCTTTCTCCATTCTCCAGATAGCAGATCACTACCGGAAGGGTATCACCTTTGATTTCATATCTCATGGTTTATTCCTCCTGAATCATTCTTCCTAACATATTCTGTAAAGTTCCATCTATTCTAAGAATACTATTCTTTTACAACATTTTCCAGTCCCTAATCTTCTTTTTTTTCTCGTTCATTTCTAATTTAGGAAGTATGATCTCCGCCTTGAACAGGTCTGCTTCTGTTGTAATATTTAAATTACCATGCTGTAGCTGTGCAAAGCTCTTGGCAATTGCCAGGCCAAGTCCAGATCCTTCGGTATTTCTTGAAGAATCTCCTCTTACAAAACGGTCCGTGATCTCCTCTGTATTGAAATTCAATTCCCCTGCGGAAACATTTTTCATAAAAATCTGCACGTCATCCGGCCGCTCATTCATTTCTATATAAACTCTCGTATGCGGCATTGCGTATTTTGTAATATTAACAATCAAGTTCTCAAAAATTCGATATGTTTTTTCACTATCCAGCCGAGAACTACTTTGTCCTCCGGAAGTTTCCAACGGAATTCCGGATGTGCTTCTCTAATCTTTTCCTCGTTCTCAAGCTCCGCCTGACGGATCAGTCCTACGAGATCCACTTTCATGTAATTCATCCGGATAGTCTTACTTGCTGCCTTACTCATCTCAAAGAGATCCTCAATCAGGGCTTTCAGACGAAGAGATTTTCTCTCAAGTACTTCTGTATATTCTTTTTTTCTCTTTTCTTCGTCTTTTTCATTCTTTAAAAGGTCAATGTAAGTAATGATTGCAGTCAGCGGCGTACGGAGATCATGAGAAACATTTGTCACAAGCTCTGTCTTCATACGCTCATTTTTCACTTCTTCATCCACCGCTTTCTTGAATCCGCTCTGAATCTTCTTTAATTCATCCTGAATCGGACGGAAGATTCCGACATCACCTTCGATTGGAAGATCTAGCTGTCCTTCTGCAAGCTGATTTGTTGATTTAAGCAGAAGCTGATATTTCTTCTTGATTCCATTTAGCACTTTCTTCATTACAAAGAATAAAATGATAGAATAAACAATTAATGGTATCAGTCCTATGCTGTAAGAAAATAATTTCACTACTAAGAGCAGAAGAAAGTTCAGGATCACGATTCTGAGGATTCCTTTATTTCCTTTATCCCGCAGATCCATCTGAAGAATTGCTTCATATTGATGATGAAAAAATGCTTTCATATCTTTCCATGCTTTCTTCAATAAATGTCTCTTCTCATGTACTTCTCCACGATTTTCCTTTCCCCAACGGATCAGCATTCCTACTATTGTGTGTTCTTCCCAGTAATTTCTTCCCTCTGTAAATATAAGTCGAAGACTCTCTGCCACACAGAAGAAAACTCCCAGCAGGCAGAACCAGATACCCCAGTTGATTCCCAGCATACTGATTGTATTCCACATAATATTTCCTGACGGGTGATAGTTCTCAAAAGACCAGTATACTAAACCTGCAAATGCCCCATAGCCTATACCCAATGCAGAAATCCCCAGAATCACTGCAAGTTCGAATGGCATACGGAATAATTTTCCTTCGTATCTTCCAACTTTTGGAATACATGGAAGAAGTAATGCTGCAAGCAAAGCTCCTAAAAAGAAGAGTGCAGCGGAACTCCGAACATGGAATAATTATAATCCACATACTCGTCTTCCTCCTGATTTGCAGAAATGAATTCATCATAATTTGCATCTGTCATCCCATAAACGATACTGATTCCGTTTGTCTGCTCTTCATCGTCAATCTGATCCTCAAGATCTGCATCCATACAATAATAAGACAGATCTTTCTCCACATTGTACGCTTCTTCCGGTGACAGTTTCGTACCGCTAACTGTTACATTTGACATTGTTCCGGATGTGCCATACTTATATTCGATTTTGAGAGCATAAGAAGTATCTGACTTCAAAGCCTCGTTTGTCTGATCGTCATTTCCTTCAAGCAAAGGATTTCCTTCTTTGTCAAAGATCTGATAATCCATATATTTTTTAAAAAGAGAGAATGCACTGGCTGACATTAATTCCATTTGTCCCGACGCATCCATCGTACCTGTGACCTCGTTATACAGAATGCGGTTTCCAGTTGCAAGAGAATAATCCATCCTCTCTATACACTCTTCTATATCCTCTTCCACTGTAACTGTTGATGCAATGTTCTTCTTTGGTACCATATAGTAGCTTTCCACAACACCTGCTGCGAATAAACTAAGAATTACTATCGTTATAATTGTTCTTATCTTACGATTGCTTTTCAAGTTTGTATCCAACACCCCACACCACCTTTAAATATTTTGGTTTCTTCGGATCGATTTCAATCTTCTCCCGAATATTTCTTACGTGTACCATGATCGTATCTGTATTAATTGCCTTTTCCTGCCATACTCTTTCGTAAATCTCTTCGGATGAAAAGACTCTTCCCGGATTCTTTGCCAAAAGAAGCAGAATCTTGTACTCGATCGGAGTTAATTTCACCGGATTGCCATCCATTGTGACTTCTACCGTATCCTCATTGATCTCAAGTCCTCCGATCACATGGACGTTCTCCTGGGGCGCCAGCTTCTCCAGGAATTTGCGGTAACGTCTCAGCTGAGAATTCACACGGGCCATCAGTTCCATCGGTGTAAACGGCTTTGTCACATAATCATCCGCTCCGATGTTGAGCCCTGTGATCTTATCAACTTCCTCTGATTTTGCTGACAACATGATTACAGGAAAATCGTATTTCTCGCGCAACTTCATCGTCATACGAATCCCATCCATACGTGGCATCATGATGTCAATGATTGCCGATGGATGTCTTCCTTCTCAATGACCTCCAGTCCTTCAATGCCGTCCGCCGCCTGGAACACCTTATATCCCTGACTCTGCAGATAAATCTGTACACCTTCTCTAATCTCTTTATCATCCTCTACAATTAATACGTGATTGATCTCCATTTTGTTTCCTCCTAAAAAAATAACCTCCTTTATATATCTACAGAATACTCTGTAAATCTAAAGGAGGCTTTTATATGTTTCAAAAGATTTTCTTAAGCTTACTATAGCTTTTTTTAAAAATATTGTTCTTTTAGTTCTCTGCATTCTGCTCTCTGAAGAAAATCTGACCCGTAGAAGCGTCCATTCCGTCCACGATTGCCAGTGACTCTAACTGGAATCCGAGATTACGGATCATCCTTCCACCCGACTGGAAACCTTTCTCCACTGCGATCCCGATTCCCTCTACAGTAGCACCTGCCGACTGCACGATCTGGATCAGTCCCTGTAATGCACAGCCATTTGCAAGAAAATCATCAATAAGCAGTACATGATCATCCTCTGAAAGGAACTTCTGTGCCACGATCACATGATTCTTACACTTATGAGTAAACGACTCTACCTCTGCCACATACATATCACCATCTAAATTGATGCTCTGGGATTTCTTTGCAAATACGACCGGCACATCAAAGTGTTCTGCTACGATACAGGCGATTCCTATACCGGAAGCTTCTATAGTAAGAATCTTATTGATGTTCTTGTCAGCAAATCTCTTCTTGAATTCTGCACCCATCTGATTCAAAAGTTTAATGTCCATCTGATGGTTCAGGAAACTGTCAACCTTCAGAACATTTCCCTCTTTTACAACACCGTCTTTTACAATTCTTTCTTCCAAAAAGTTCATCTTTCTACCTCTTCCTCTGTAATTTCCCCAAAATGTGTTACTGCTCAGTGTAACCCCAAAAATATTTCTTAAAGTATAGCACAACTCCATATAAGAAACAACGTTAACAGGACGAAAAAATAGTACAAAAATAATTGAAAAAAAGCACTTTCCTTATCCGGTTTATCAAAACCGAATCTATGGAAAATGCTTCGCGCTATTTCTGTACAACTTTGATTCTGCCCTCCAAAATCAGGGCAACAAAAAAGCGGGTGATGGGAATCGAACCCACGTATCCAGCTTGGAAGGCTGGTGTTCTACCATTGAACTACACCCGCATTTCGTGTCTTATCTCTGACACGAGTAGTATCTTATCATACTCTTTTTAAATATGCAAGTACTTTTTTAAATTTTCTTATATTTTTTATTTTCCCATCTCCTGCAGTGCACGGATAAATTCAGATCTTCTGCACGAAGCTTCAGATTTGTCTCGTAATGAGCTCCGTTCGGTGCTGTCACATTGATCTCGATGATTGTGCCTTCCTCAACTGCATTCTGAGCTACTGCTCCTAAGAACATTGAAACTTCGGATGATTTCTGCGAAATGTATCCATATGTCCTTTTAATTCCTGTATCTTTCCAAGCTGTGAAAAATTCATATTAACTTTCCTTTCTGCCCTGACGACTTTTACCTTATTTTTATTATTATACCTACGTATTGCTCCATTGCTATGCAATTCCGCAATCCTCGAACACCTCAAACTCCCATAAAATGGCGTATTCACACCATTTTATTCCGTTTTCGGTGTTCGACGTGTCAATAAGCATAAATTGCTTATTTGTGTAAGCACAAACGCAATTTATGTTTTTAACACTTACAATAATATACGAATCTGATAAAAAATACAACTTTTTTGACTTATTTTCCACTTCGTTATATAATAGGAAAAGTGACCGATGTCCCCCTTTTTACTAAATTATTTCAACCAGCAAGGACAGACATCCCGGACTTCGGTTTTCAGATTAGAGAAAAGAGGTAACATCCATGAGCAAGAGAACAGATAAGAAAAGACAGAAAAGATTTAATGAGGTACATCCGATTACCACAGCACCAGCTGCTCAGCCTGTAGTAGAGACAGCTGCACCAACAGCTGAACCTGTTCCGGAAGTGACTGTAACAGAAACAACTGCACCAGTAAATGCTGCTCCGGCATATGATCTTTTCATCCAGTATCAGAACGGCGAATATGACGCTGCTGTACTTGCAGAGAAGATTCTTGATAAATGCAAAGCTGAAGATATGGACAGCTCCGACCTTAAGATCTATGTAAAACCTGAGGATAAGAAAGCTTACTATGCTTGTGCCGGCGGAACAGGTGCTATTGAGTTAGCTTAGACTGATAGAAAGAAAGTCTGTGAAAGAATCTATCTACTCTTAAGATTCTTTTCACAGACTTTTTTTATTTTGACTGTTATACCCTGATCTTTTTTTTACTATACTCCGACCTTTTTACAAACATCTGCCAAACAGCATCTGTCGCAATACGGTTTCGTTCTCGCAGTACATATCTCTCTTCCATGATAAACAAGACGGTGGCAAAGGTCACTTCCCTCTTCTGGCGGAACTATCTTCCATAGTGCCATCTCAACCTTTTTAGGTTCTTTTATCCCATCTACAAGACCGATCCGGTTCACAAGACGGATACAATGGGTATCTGTGACAATTGCCGGCTTTCCGAATACATCACCCATAATAAGGTTGGCACTTTTTCTTCCAACTCCAGGAAGCTTTAACAATGCATCAAAATCCTCCGGCACTTTACCGCCATACTCATCTCGCAGCATCTTCATACAGGCACTGATATCTCTTGCCTTACTCTTTCCAAGACCACAAGGACGTACAATCGCTTCAATATCTTCCACCGGAGCTTCTGCCAGTGCTTCTACTGTTGGATATTTCTCATAAAGACCTTCCACGACTACATTTACTCTTGCATCTGTGCACTGTGCTGCCAGCCTTACACTGACCAGCAGCTTCCATGCCTGATCATAATCAAGCGTGCATCCTGCATCCGGATACTCTTTCTTCAGTCTTTCAATCACTTCAAGCGCACGCTGTTTCTTTGTCATTTATTTCACCTCGGCATTTTTCTTTAATTCTTCCATCGCATTCTTGAACTTGTCTGATACTGCTGTAGGGTTTCTTCGCAGCTGTCTCATAGCATTTACATAATTTCTGTCTGTACGTGAGCCTAATTTCTGTCTCTCACTTAATATATTGGAACGCATCTGGGCAAGTTCTTTTCTCCAGTTTCCTTTCGATTCAGACTCTTGTGCTTCATTCTCCAGTCGGACAGTACGAAGCAGTGCCTCAACCTTCTCTGAAAGCTGTGTAAGCTGTTCTTTTCGTTCTCTACGCTGTTCTTCTATCTTCGCAAGATACAATTCTTTTCTTGTCTGCTTCTCCGCTGCTTTCATCTCTTTACGCTCTTCATACAACAGATAGCTGTCCTCAAGTCTCTCCTGTACCCCTTCAGATGCACGTTTCAGCCGTTCCTGAACACCTTCTGATGCATCTTTCAGTCTGTCCTGCATTTCCTCAGAAGCATCTTTCAGGCGCTCCTGCATCTTCTGGATCTGTTCTTTGCTGGCTTCAAGCTGTACAAGGATACGTTTCATATCCATAGCCTCGTTGAAGGACTGTGTGAAGTCAACTGCTGCTGCGATTGTCAGAACAAATGCAAGGATATCGGCTATTGTAACCGGAATCAACAATACCATATGTTCAAATGGAATATGTACGACCTTTACCATAAGAATGGAGAATGCTCCCCAGCACAAGCTTGCCAGTGGACAAATGTATCCTCTGACATTAAATTTCAGGTTTCTATAATCCCAGTACCTTACGTGGAACAGACGCTCCATCGTAATTCCTGTAAAATACTCCAGGATTGTCGCACCGATCATTCCCATAAGAAAGACAAGCAGGATGTTATCTCTGACCGGAATCGTCACGATCAGAACAACCATTGCTCCGGAACCATAGAGCGGAAGCATCGGACCATGCATAAATCCACGGTTCACCCAACGGTGCTTTCTGACAGAAACATAACAGCTTTCCCAGATCCATCCCAGAAAACTGTAGAGAAAAAAGAATAAAACCCATTGTGATAAATCGTATTCCTGCATTTTTCTTCCCCTTTTTTAAAAGACTTCCGCGCTCTGATAAAATGTAACGCAGAAGTCTCTTTCTTGAAATCGTTTAGTTTCTCTCCTCGATCTCCATCAGCAGATCTACTCTGCGCTGATGACGGCCGCCTTCGAATTCTGTATTGATCCATGTATCAACGATCATCTTTGCAAGTTCTCCACCTACTACACGAGCTCCAAATGCAAGTACATTACAGTCATTATGTGCTCTTGACATCTTCGCTGTAAATGGCTCGCTGCAGACACATGCGCGGATTCCTTTTACTTTATTCGCTGCAAGAGAGATTCCAAGTCCTGTTCCGCAGATCAAAATCCCCTTCTCTACTTCTCCTGCTACGACTGCACGGGCCACTTTCTCTCCATACACCGGATAGTCACAGCTGTCTGTTGTATATGTTCCATAATCTACAACCTCATGACCTTTCTCTTTCAGAAATTCTATGATTTCTGCTTTCAGCTCCAGTGCGGAGTGATCGTTACCAATACCAATTTTCATTTGAACGTTCCATCCTTTCTAAATTTCAAATATCAAGAATGCCTCAGCATTCTTGCTGCGAGGTGCGCGTCATGCGAATACAGGACATATTTCTCCTGCGCACCTCTGCAATCCTGCCAGAGAGGCTATGTCAGATGGGAGTTTATCTCACATCTGATATACCGTCTTTATCATACCAAACTTGTACGGTCTTGTAAACTCACACCGGATTTGTTTCTAATGTAATACAAAATGTTGCTGTTCAGGATTCCCGCTTTGCCTGACAACAAAAAGAGAAGCATAAACAGCTTCTCTTTTTCCTTCTGTAAACCATCGCTATGATAATTTTCTTCTGTTATGCACGTAATCCGTTCACTTTATATCTTAGAATAATGAATTGAAACGCTCCATTGCTTCTTTTGTCTTCTCATGCTTTCCAAAGGAAGTCAGTCTGAAATAATTCTTTCCATTCTCACCAAACCCTGCTCCCGGTGTTCCCACGATCTGTGCATTCTCAAGCAGATAATCAAAGAACTCCCAGGATTCCATTCCCTTCGGGCACTCGAAACCAGATGTATGGTGAGTTCACGCCGCCTGTAAATGAGATTCCTTTCTTCTCAAGTGTTTCAGCGATCATACGCGCATTTTCACGATAATATCCGATATTCTCCTGACACTCTTTCATGCCCTCTTCTGTGAAGACCCTTGCTGCCGCATACTGAATGATATACGGTGTTCCGTTGAACTTTGTACACTGTCTTCTGTTCCACATATTGTGCAGGCTCAATGTTCCGCCATTTGATGTCTCAAACACAAGTTCTTCCGGAACAACTGTATAGGAGAAACGTGTACCTGTGAATCCTGCTGTCTTTGAAAGGGAACAGAACTCGATCGCACATTTCTTTGCGCCCTCAATCGCATAGATGCTTCTTGGAAGTGTAGGATCTGTGATAAATGCTTCGTATGCGGAATCATACAGGATCACCGCATCATTCTTCAGGGCATAATCAACCCATGCTTTCAACTGCTCTTTATTGTAGCTTGCTCCGGTCGGATTATTCGGAGAACAAAGATAAATGATATCTGCCTTTACTTTATCATCCGGCATCGGAAGGAAGTCATTTTCCTCCGTTCCGTTCATATAGATGATCTTCTTTCCATCCATCGTATTTGTATCTACATAAACCGGGTAAACCGGATCAGGGACAAGAACTACATTATCATTTGAAAAAAGTTCTGTGATATTTCCTGTATCGCTCTTTTGCGCCATCTGAAATAAAGATATCTGTAGCTTTTACTTCTACGCCATTGCGTGCGTAATAATCTGCGATTGCTTCCTGTGCAAATGCATATCCCTGCTCCGGGCCATATCCCATAAATGTCTCAGATACCGCCTGGGAATCAACTGCCTCATGAAGTGCCTCGATCACACTCTTTGTCAATGGCAATGTTACATCACCGATTCCGAGACGGATAATATCCGCCGCTTTGTCCGGATGCGTTTCCTCATATACTTTTACTCTTCTGGCAATTTCTGCAAAAAGGTAGCTGTCTTTTACATTCTGATAATTTTCATTTAACTTTGGCATCTTTGTCAAACTCCTTTCCCAGCTGCTTTCATGCTGTTCACAGTATTCTGCAACCAATAACTCTAGTATTCCTATGTGTTATATTAACAGATTTTTTTCATTCGAAAAGAAGTTGAAAAAAAGAAACAAGATTTTGTAAAATCTTGTTTCTTTGATAATAATTTCAGTACTTTAACTGTGCAAATTGATGATGCGATAAAGAACATTTTTTTTTTTTCTTTCTTACAAAAGCCAAATGATCAGCAAGATTACCTCCACAACAAAGATCACAGGCACTGTAATCATAAATTTTGCTTTCCGTATCTTATGCCGGAAGCACATCATACCTGCAATTGCTCCTGCACTTCCACCGATCAGTGCAAGGATTAACAGCATTTTCTCCGGAACCCTCCATGCGCCTTTCTTCGCTTTCCATTTATCAATCCCATAGGTACAAAATGCAAATAAATTGATAAATATCAGATAATACCGTAAATATTTCATAAGATGATCTCCTCCTTCAAGGCAAAGGAATAGATGATCTTCTCCTTCACCGGCTTCTCTAACAGTTGCTCCAACGCCTGAGCATAGTAATCAAGCTGTGCATGGTACAGTTCTTTCATTGAGATGCATTTCTGACTCTATCCGTCTTATAGTCCAGTAGTACAAGTCCGTCTTCCTCCTCGAACCAGACATCAATAATTCCCTGGATGAGAATGGTCTCTTCCTTTCGATTTTCATCCGCTTCCTGACTTTTCTTCTGAATGTCCTGATAGATCTCCGGATAGATTTCTGATGCAGCTACTCCGAGAACAAATGGCTGTTCCTTCCGAAGCTTCCCATTTCCTGCTGCTTGTGTCATTCGTCTTCCACTTTCGCTATTTAAAAACGCAAGAATATCTTTCGTGCGGATACAGTCTGTCATCTCTTTTGACAATCTCCCTGCCTGATAGAACCGTTCGATTTCTTCTTTCAGAAGTTCCTCTGTATACTCTTTTGAAAAATCATGAAGCTCAAGAAATTTATGATAAGCACTTCCCCTTGAAGCTCCTGTCAGTCCTTCTTTCTGTTCTTCCATGAAATGCGGAAGCAGTGGCACAATCTCCGGCTCCTGAATCAATTTCTCCTGCTTCTTCCTGCAAAGACTCACGCTTCTTCAACTCTGAAACTGTAAATTTCAGCTTCATTTTTCCTTCTTCTTTATATGGATACAGGAAATTCATCTGCTGTTCCAGCTTTTCTTCCGCTCCCGGAAGATAAACCTTCGTTGTATCCCAGTGTTCAAGCACTTCTCTTGCGATCACCTCTGCCTGTCGCTGTGCGTCTTCTGTAAAATCCATCTCTCCTGCATCAAAAATCCGGACTTTAATCGGCAATTGCTGCACCTCTTCACTTTCTGTTTTGAGAATTCCACATAAATCAGCTTCTCTCTTGAGATCTTCTTCCTGAAGAAGTGCCGGAAGAATCCAGTCCAGATAACGGTTTGCGCCTTCTAACTGATAAAGGCTCAATGAAGATTCCCTGTCTGTCATATGATTCACATATGGTTCCAGGCCGTCTTCTCCCATTTTCAGACTTCCTGTCAGAATCAGCTTTTCCTTTGCTCTTGTCATCGCTACATAAAGCACACGGAGTTCTTCTGCAAGATTCTCAAGCTTTGTCTTCTCCTGGATCATTTTCTTCAAAAGGTCGGTGCCTTTGTCCTCATCTCAAGGTCTACAACGTCAATTCCAACTCCGTTTCTCGGATGAATCACAATACTTCCTTTCAGATCCTGTGTATTGAATTGCTTTCCTGTTCCGGCTACAAAAACGATTGGAAACTCCTAGACCTTTACTTTTATGAATACTCATAATACGGACTGTGTCATCCTGTTCGTCTATGATACTTGCTTCGCCATAATCAACATCATATTTTTTCAGTTGCTCGATATAGCGTACGAAATTAAACAGACCTTTATAACTCGTCCCTTCAAATGCTCTTGCTTTCTCAACAAGCATTTCTACATTAGCCCGTCTCTGTGCGCCCCTGGCATCGCACTGATAAATAACCCATAGCCGGTTTTATCAATTATTTCCGCAAGAAGATCATGGATTGCCGTATACGGAAGAATTTCCTGAAATGATCCAATACCACGAAAAACTTCCTCAATTTTTCCTGTACCTGTATTGCCTGCTTTTTGTCCACAGTTTCCGGAATTTCTTCCGAACTCAGGCTGCAAAATCCTTCCACTGCCTCGTAAAACAATTGATTCGGATATGCAAGACGAATCACTGACAACTCTGCTGCCGTCAGACCGGCAAACGGTGAAGTCAAAACTGCTGTCAATGGCAGATCCTGTCTTGCATTATCAAGAACTTTCAGATAATCCAGAAGAACACTGACCTCATACGTCTCGAAATATCCTTCTCTGCTCACAGAGTATGCCGGAATTCCCTCCTCGGCCAGTATGGACGCAAAAACTTCTGCCCACCCCTGTAAACTTCTCGTCAGAATCACCATATCCCGATAACGAACCGGGCGGTATTCTCCTGTCTCCTTATCAAGCACAACACCCGTGTTTAGAAGTTCTTTCATTCTCTGTGCGATCATCCGCGCCTCTTCTTCTCTCGCTTCACTGCTCCGAAGCCCCGTCTGATTATAAAGAAGCAGTTCCGTCTGATCCGTAAACACATTTTCATCCGGTAATTCAGGAAAAGAGGCTCCCAAATGCAGTGCCGCCTTATCATCATAGATAATTTCCCCGAATTCCTTCCGCATCAGTTTCCTGAAAATATAATTTGTACTGTCAAGTACTTCTCCTCTGCTTCGGAAGTTCCTGTCAAGATCAATTCTCTGCCTGCTGCTCTCCTGCGTACTGTAGCTGTTATATTTTCCCATAAAGAGTTCCGGGCGCGACAAGCGGAATCGGTAAATACTCTGTTTTACATCTCCAACCATAAAAAGATTATTCTGTCCTGCCGACTCTCTTGACACACTCGTCAGAATTGTTTCCTGCACCAGATTACTATCCTGATACTCATCGATCATAACTTCTTCAAAGCGTTCCTGATACTCCTGTGCCACTGCTGACGGAACCAGTTTTCCTTCCTTTTCTTCCGTCAGAATCCGAAGTGCAAACTGTTCCATATCACTGAAGTCCAACAGATTTCTCTGTCTCTTTTTCTCTGAAAATACCTCTGCAAAAGCCTGTACCAGCAGAACTAACATCTTCATTGCTGTCTGTGCCTCTTGCATATCCCTGATCCACTCATCAACAGGCGCGTAAAAATAGTTTGCTTTCAGATCTTCTATCAGTTTCTTGGCCTGTTTTCTAAGCCCCTGCGCTTTCTCTTTCAGCTCGGATCGACTGTCGGATCTTTCTTTCCTGACAAACGTTTCCATGTAAAATCACTGACGATCTGCTCTTGCTGACAAAATGTCTCTGCTTTTTTCCAATTGCTCAATCTGTACCAGATCAGAGTCTAACATTTCACCATACATATACGGACCGGCCGGAAGTTCGCATACTTCTATCGCCTGTTGAACAAACCCTTTCACATCTGTGAGATTCTGCCTTACTCTTGCCTTTGCCTCCTGCACGACATCTGCTTCTTCCATCTTCTCCGGATCGATCTCATAATTATCCACACATTCCTTCAACCACTTTTCCGGCTGTGGATAACTTCATGGAATATTCATAAAGCTGGAGGATAAGTTCCTCGATCTTCTGATCATTTCTTCCTGTTCCATACTGGTCAACAAAGTTTAAAAATGCCTCGGATCCCTCTGCATAGAAATTCTCGATCAGCTCTTCTAAGACATCCTGCATCAGAAGACGCAATTCTCCTTCTTCTGCAATGCGAAAGGCCGGATCAATTCCAATCACATGAAAATGATCCCGGATCACCGACAGGCAGAAACTGTGGATTGTCATGATCGACGCATTGTGGATCAATGTGGACTGCTGCTCAGATTCACATTTCCCGGCTGCTCTTCCAGCTTCTTTTCAATTGCTGCACCGATTCGTTCTTTCATCTCTGCCGCCGCTGCTTCCGTATAAGTCACAACCAGGAGACGGTCTACATCCGCGGGATCATTTTCATCTGTTATCCTGGAAATAATCCGTTCAACAAGTACCGCTGTCTTTCCGGAACCTGCTGCTGCAGATACGAGAATGTTGCGGTCACGCAAGTCGATTACTTTCTGTTGTTCTTCTGTCCATTTTACGCTCATTCTCCTGCCTCCCCTTTCTCTTCCAAAATACCAAGACGCTCTTTCATAGAATTCAACGCTTCTTCCAAGGTATATTTTCTTAATCTTCTGTACTCACAGCCTTCAATCCTCTGGTCAAATCCGCAGATATCCCTGCACCCACAGTAATCACAGCCTGTCATCTCATCAAGTACATACGGAAGTGCCGCAACCTCTCCCTGATACATCACGTCCTTCAGCTCTTTTTCTTTTCTCTTTCGTGTACGCAAGAACCGTATCAAAATTCTCCTTTGATAAAGCTTTTGATGCCGAACCGAGCGTTCTGTTCTTATTCATCCGCAGCGGATAGAATGTTGAAGTTCCACTCAGATTCCGCTCAGATGCTCAACTACATTTTCATCTGCATTGATCAGTCCATCCAGCTTCAGCTCTTTTTAGAATACTTTGCTCAACTTCCGCTTTTGTCTCTTCTTTCTTCACAATCGGATCCTGGATCCTGTAATAAAAAATACCGGCCGGAAGTACTTCTTTCTCCGGATGTTTCTGCCGTTCGATCTCCAGTGCCGCATTCAGATAAACCGGAAGCTGCATCTGCAAACCGTGATAGAATGCTGTGATATCAAATGCTTTCCTTCCAGTTTTATAATCTGTTACTTTCACATAAACCGCATTTTCGTCTTCGCATGTATCAATTCTGTCAATCTTTCCGCTTCCAAACTTAAATTCACACCCGCTCGGCACAAAATCGCCTGCCGCCATCTGCTGTGTCAGTGCCCGGACGGACCGGTTGATCAATTGCTTGATTCTGTGGATCATATACTCATTACGTGCAGATGAAAATAGAACTGTATTTCCATAATCTAGAATACTTTCTTCTACACTTTCATCAATCAGCTGCTCCCGCTTCTCTTCCGGCATTGTAACCCAGTCCAGCCCTTCCTCTTCTACCTTGTGTGCAAATCGCTCCAGTGCCTGATGTGCAATGTTTCCCAGATCCATTGCTTCGAACCCATATTTCTCCCGTTCTGACAGGCGGAGTCCGTAATTCAGGAAATGTGCATATGCACAGGCAGCAAACCGTTCCAGTCTTGTTACGCTGACACGCTTTGGATCCAGGAAGAGTTCTTTTGCTACTCTACTTCCAAGGCTCGGCTCATCCTTCCGGTAGAAACCGGCTTCTATCATCTGCTTCAGAATTTCCTGACTCTGTTCATCCTTTACAAACCATCTGTACAGTTCTTTCCAGGAATCATCCAGTCCATGCTCCCTCTCTCTTAAACCTTCTGCAATCTGCAAGAGTCCGCTCTTTCTCATCATCTCATGATCAAGCAGCCCCTTTCTGTCTTCCTCTACCGGAACAAGTACCGGGAACAGACGCATCAGATCCTGGATCAGATACGCTGGACGAAGTGCTTTTCCTTCCCCGGATACTTTTGCCCAGGACAGATACAGAAGTTCTGACGGTTTCGTCAGATTCATATAGAGATAAAATTTCTGAATATATAATTTCTCTTTTGGTCCGGGAGAAAGATTCATTTTCTTCTCCTGAAACTGTTTTCTGTCTCGCTCGGAAAGCAGACCTCTTGCCCCTGCATTTCCTGGAAGAAGCGTATCATTTGCTCCGACAAAAAATAATGCGCGGATATTTTTGATACGTGTTCTCTCCATATCTCCGATCATAACCTGATCAAGACTTGGAGGGATCACACCTACTTTCGCCTCTTCAAGTCCTGCATCTAAAAGTTCACAGTATTCCTTCAAAGGAATCTCTTCCTCCCCAGAAGTTCAACGAATTTATCGAATAATTCGAACAATACGATAAATCTGTGCATACTCTTTCGCCAGTGCCAGTTCTCCATCTTCCTGGAATTTCTGCTCCAATTCTGCAAGCTGCTCCTGGATCTTCTCCTGAACAAGATATTCATATACTGCAAGTGTAATATCTTTTACCGTCTTTTTTCTCTTCTTCAGAACTGTATGCAGCGGTGTCAGTTTTTCCACAAAACGCATGCGCAGATGATTCAGTTCTTCCAGTTCTTCCTTTGTCGTCATCGGTGTCTTTCTCACCCGGACCTGATCCCATTTCTTGAATCCTTTCAGATCCAGCGCAAGACAGTAATTTTCCAGACGGTCTACTTCATCTCTTGTAAACCCACACAGGCTGGTCCGCAGATAACGAAAAACGCTTTCGTAAGTATAGTTCTGTTCTACCATCACCAGCAAGCTTCTTAAATACTCCACAAAAGAATTTAATAAAATACTTTTTTTATGATCCATAAAAACCGGAATTTCATATCGATCACATGCTTTTTCCAAGGCATCTGCATAAGTACTCAGATCCGAAGCAATCACTGCGATTTCCCGATATCTGTACCCTTCTTCTCTCACCAGACGCCGGATCTCCTCTGCCACATACTGTGCCTCTTCTGTGGTGTATGAACTTCATGAAGAGAAATTGACCGCATCTTCTCTCCACTGTATTTTCTTCTGGAATAACGAAATAGTTCCTCTTCCAAAAACGCCATCTCCGGATTCTCTTTGAACCGATACGACGGATTCTTGCATAACCAGACCGGCTCATCAATCTCCACTCTCACTTCCTGCGCCACTTCCGTCAGTGAAGTAACCATCTGCTTACTCAACGCAAAGAGCTGATACGGATGCTTATAGACAAACGGATCTTCCCTCCGATCGATCTCAACTGTCAACATAATCTTGTCGCACACTTTCAGAAGTTCCCCGATCAGCCGGTTCTGCACCGGTGTAAATCCGGTAAATTCATCCATTGCGATCACACTGTCTTTAAGCATTTTCGCTTCCGGTACAGTCTGACTCAACACATCAAGTAATTCTTCTTTTGTGATATATTTATCACGCAGATACTCTTCAAATCCTTCATATACTTTACGGATATCCTGCAATTTATAATAAAGATAACTTTCCGGATTCAGTCCTTCCATGAAAGAATCAAGCTGTTCAAAATCAATTCCATACTGTGTGAATTCTGATATCACAGACTTCACTTCACTAATATATCCCTGCTTTTTCAGATTTCCCTTAAGAACGGTCAGCTCATCTTCGTAATTTCCTGCAATCTTACGAAGCACCGATTCTTACCCTCATCATCAAGGATCGACTGTCTTTCTTTTCCTGTCTCTTCAAAAACACGGTGAGCCGGACGTCCAAAACTTAAGACATCAATATTCATAATACCGCCACGCGGATGTGCCATACACAGGTCCTTCTGCGTCTGCATTGTAAACTGCTCCGGAACCGAACAAGATAATCCTTCTCCGGATGACGGATTGACTCCTCAACAATCTGCTGATATAAATAATGGGACTTTCCGCTTCCGGAATTCCCGAAAATAAACTGCAATGACATGCTCTGACTCCCGCCTTTCTTCTTAATATCTAAGCAAAAGACAGGCTGTCGTTCACAGGAATGAGCCATATCTCTCAGCCTTCTCTGTGCCCGGCAGCCCGTCTGGGTTTTTCCTTTCTTTTATTATCGCAAATTTATTTCACAAGGTCAACCAGTGCTGTCTTAGGAATCGCACCAATCTGTCTTCCGCTCTCTTCACCACCTTTAAATGCGATGAAAGTCGGAATGCTCATTACTCTGTATTTCTGTGCAATGTCGATATTCTCATCAATGTTGATGTGGCATACCTTTACATCACTGAGTTCTTCTGAAAGAGCTTCTACGATTGGAGCCATCATCTTACATGGTCCACACCAGTCTGCGTAAAAATCAACGAGTACCGGCTGCTGTGCCTGAAGTACTTCCTGCTCAAAATTGTCTGTTGTAAGTTTTACTACTGCCATCTTTATATCCTCCTTATAAATGTTATATCTTTTATCTGTAACTGAACAGTTACCTTTTTCCTTTGTTACAACCCTAGTATAGCACATATTTTTATTTTTCTGTGATAAAATCACAAAGAAACCGACAGTTTGATTTCTCCTCCCTGTCGGTTTCCTTCATTACTTCTTATATCGTTTTATTGCAACCAGGTCTGCGACCCTTTATTTACGCCTCATCAATCGCCTTTCCGATATCATGCCGCATGTATTTATTCTTAAAGTTTACCCACTCTGTTGCTGCATAGGCATTTGCACGGGCTTCTTTCAGATCTTTTCCCTTCGCTGTCACGCCAAGAACACGTCCGCCGTTTGTCACGATCTGATCTTCGTTGAACTTTGTTCCAGCATGGAAGCAGTAATATCCGTCATGCTTTTTGAACTCTTCCAGTCCTGTGATTGGGAAGCCTTTCTCGTAGCTTACCGGATATCCTTCGGATGCCAGTACCACGCATACTGCCGCATTATCTTCAAACTGCAGATCGATCTGATCCAATGTGCCGTCAATACATGCTTCCATAACTTCAATCAAATCATTCTTCATACGAGGAAGAACAACCTGTGCTTCTGGATCACCGAAACGAGCATTGTATTCGAGTACTTTCGGACCCTCTTCTGTGAGCATCAGTCCAAAAAAGATGATTCCCTTGAACGGGCGTCCCTCTGCTGCCATCGCATCTACGGTTGCCTGGTAAATATATTTGTTGCAGAAGTCTTCTACTTCTTTCGTGTAGAAGGGACTTGGCGAAAACGTTCCCATACCGCCTGTATTCAGTCCGGTATCTCCATCACCGGCTCTCTTATGATCCTGCGCACTTGTCATTGTCTTGATTGTCTTTCCATCAACAAAAGAAAGTACGGAAACCTCGCGGCCTGTCATAAATTCCTCAATGACCATCTCATTTCCGGCTGTACCAAACTTCTTGTCCAGCATGATCTCTTTTACACCGGCTTTTGCCTCTTCTAAATCCTGACAGATCAGTACACCTTTTCCAAGTGCAAGTCCGTCTGCTTTCAAAACAATCGGGAACTTCGCTGTCTCAAGATAAGCAACTGCTGCTTTTGGATCTGTAAAGTTCTCATAAGCTGCTGTTGGAATATTATATTTCTTCATCAGGTCTTTGGAAAATGCTTTAGATCCCTCAAGGATCGCTGCATTTTTCTTTGGTCCGAATGTGCGGATTCCTGCTTCTTCAAGAACATCTACAAGACCGCCTACCAGCGGATCATCCATTCCTACGATACAAAGATCAATCGCATTCTCTTTTTGCGAAATCTCTTAATTTATCAAATTCCATAGCGCCGATCGGTACACACTGCGCATACTCAGCGATTCCGGCATTTCCCGGAGCACAAAAGATTTTGTCTGCTCTTGGCTCTTTGCCACGCTTGCTGCGATTGCATGCTCTCTTCCGCCGCTTCCTACGATCAATACGTTCATAGTCTCTGCCTCCTTACTCGGTAACGATTGTACGATGTCCTTCTACTTCGACCTTTCCGTTCGCGATCAGATCGATTGCATGTGGAAGGATCTTCCATTCAGCCTGTTCCATCACTCTGCGCTGAAGCACTTCCGGGGTATCTCCATTGTGTACTTCTACAGCCTTCTGCAAGATGATCGGGCCTGTATCAGTTCCTTCATCTACGAAATGTACTGTTGCACCAACTACTTTCACACCGCGCTCCAAAGCTGCCTCGTGTACTTTCAATCCATAATAACCTGTTCCACAGAAAGATGGAATCAGAGATGGATGAATGTTGATGATCCGATTCTTATACTTCTTGATCATCTCCGGCGGGATTACCACAAGGTAACCTGCCAGCACGATCAGATCCGGTTCATATGCATCCACAGCCTTTAAAAAGTTCCTGATTGAACACTTCTCTTGACTCGTAGTCCTTCGGAGAAATGCATTTCGCATCAATTCCATTTTCTTTGGCACGTGTCAGTGCATAGGCATTCTTATTATTGCTGATCACGCCCACAAGTTCTGTGTTCGTGATCATTCCATTCTTTACGCTGTCGATGATTGCCTGAAGGTTTGTTCCGCCTCCTGACACCATACTTAAGACTCTTAACATAAAGTCACTCCCTTTTCGCCAGCCTCAATCTTGCCGACTACATATGGCTGATCTCCTGCTTCACGAATTGCATCCATTGTCTTATCAACGTCTGCCGGATCAACAGCAAGAATCATTCCGAGTCCCATGTTGAACGTATTGTACATCATCTGCTCTTCGATTTCGCCCTCTTTTGCAAGTTTTGCAAAGATTGGTGGAATCGGGTAGCTGTCTTTTTCTACAACTGCATGAGTTCCTTCTTTGAGCATACGCGGAATATTTTCATAGAATCCGCCACCTGTGATATGGCTGCATGCTTTACAGTAACTCCCGCATTTTTAATACTCTTCAGTGCCTTTACATAGATTCTTGTCGGGGCAAGAAGAGCCTCTCCTAGAGTTGTTCCAAGTTCTTCATAATAAGTATCCAGTGACTCTTTTGTCATGTCAAATACTTTACGTACAAGAGAAAATCCATTGCTGTGAACTCCTGTGGAAGCCATACCGATCAGGACATCTCCCGCTTTCAGATTCTCTCCTGTGATCATCTCTTTTTTATCGCAGACACCTACTGCGAAACCAGCCAGGTCGTACTCGTCTTCCGGCATCAGTCCAGGATGCTCTGCTGTCTCACCGCCGATCAGAGCTGCCTCAGACTGTACACAGCCCTCTGCAACACCTTTTACGATCTCTGCGATCTTTTCCGGATAATTTTTGCCGCATGCGATGTAGTCAAAGAAGAATAATGGTTCTCCGCCTGCACATGCGATATCATTCACACACATTGCGACAGCATCAATACCAATTGTGTCATGCTTATTCATAACCATCGCAAGTTTAACTTTTGTTCCACAACCGTCTGTTCCTGAGAGCAGAACCGGCTCTTCCATCTCCTTGATCTTTGCAAGTGAAAAAGCACCTGAAAATCCGCCGAGTCCTCCGAGAACTTCCGGCTCATCGTCTCTTTTACATATTCTTTCATCAGTTCCACTGATCTGTATCCTGCCTCGATATCAACACCTGATGTCTTGTAATCCATCGTAAATCTCCTTTTCTTTCGAATCGTAATATTTATTTATTGTTGAGATATTCCTCATAACCAACTTCTGCAAGTCTGTCTGCTCTTCGCCTGAACCGTCTCTTTCATCTCGGCAGAGTACGCTTTTAATTTCTCAAGAAGTTCCGGATCGGACATTGCAAGCATCTTTGCTGCAAGAATTGCCGCATTCATTCCTCCGTCGATGGCAACTGTTGCAACCGGGATTCCAGGCGGCATCTGAACGATAGAATAGAGTGCATCCACCCCCTCAAGATTTTTCCCTGACATCGGGATTCCGATGACCGGCATCGGGAACATCGCCGCACACATTCCCGGCAGATGTGCTGCCATACCTGCACCTGCGATGATCACTTTGATTCCTTTCCTTCGGCTGCCTTTGCCCAGTCAAAAAATACATCCGGCATACGGTGTGCTGAAATAATCGTCATCTCATAATCAATGCCGAACTTTTCCAACGTTGCCGCTGCCTTACTCATTACTTTCAGATCTGAGTCGCTGCCCATGACAATTCCAACTTTTGGCATTTCATTTCCTCCTCAGTGGTATACTGTTTTCCTTCCTTGGAAAACTTTTGTTTATTTATTATCCATACTTATGAAAGATTCCATTTAATCATCTATTAACTATCCAATTACCTATAGGATTTCCTTAAAATCTTCATCCAAAGGCTCATTAAGCACCTCTGTTCCCGACAATACGAATCTTCCGTCCTCTAATAGTATAATGTCTGTGCCGTCTTTTGTCACTACACTTATTTCTTCTAACTCTTCATAAGGTACGGTTATATCTGTATGACAGTTAAAGTATGCTTTTGATACATCTTCCTTACGAAGAAGAGAACAGGAATTGTCTTTCGCCACGATTTCCTTTCCATTTGGATTGTATACACGGATTTCCTCACTCCAGGAATAGCACGTATCTCCCACCGCAAAATGAGGTCCTGTCTTCTCTGCGATCAGGATCGGCATCTTATCTTCTATATTAAATTTCTTTGCTGCCACATATGCAGTCGTATTTGTTCCAATTGCGAACTCACCAAGCGGAAGAGTCTCATGATTCTTCAACACATTATCGTAAATGTATTTCTTATTCTGTGCTTCATCCTCAAAGTTCGTACATGTATAGTCGGTGATCTTTCCATCCTGAAATGTCAGCTTCAGATTCTCATACTGAAGTCCGTCCAGATATACCTTGCTTACATGAAGTATGCCATTCGTTCCTTCCAGAACCGGTGATGTAAATACTTCTCCGACAGGAATATTCACATCTGCCACACAATTTTCGAAGATTGTCTCCTTCTGTGCGTCTTTCAGATGATATAACTGTACTGTAATATCTGTCCGGTTTTTCTCCTTTTCCTCTTACATGTACACAAGTTCCCTGATCTAACGCATCAATCATTGTCTGTTGCACTTTTTCATAAAGTTTCGCGTCTAATGTATTGATCTTGATCACTTCATCAAAGATCTTTGCATAATCTGCTCCAATCTCCGGCACCGGATAAGCCACAATCGTGAAGCTTCTTTCCTCACCCTTGATATACTCATTCGTGATCTGTCCTGATCTGCTGCTAAAGAGAAGATCCAGTTCTCTCTGTGCCTCGTCATATGACGGTGCTGTCTCTTTTGCTTCCGGTGAAAATGGAGTCTCTCCGAAGATCTCCATAACTGCCGGTCCTGCAACACCTGCTGCCATCTCCTTATTCTGTTCGAAAACAGTCTTCATTACCTCAAGCTTACGTTCTACATAACGCTTATCCATAAAGAGTGCCTGGTCCTGTCTATGATCATACTCATACTGCTGATTCGCGATCGCACCGTAATATCCAATCTTGTGGTGCTCTCTCTTCGTGATCACGCTGGAGGCTGCACGATAAATAACCGGCTTTAATCCCATCTTACGGAAGTTCTCGATCGCAAGGCGGATCACCTTTTCAAATCCAAGGCTGTAACGGATATTTACAATCGATTTCTTTGACAGATCTTTTCCAGTATTAATAAAACCAACCCGATATCCTTCCGTATATACATCTGCCATCTTCTGCAGTGTCTCCTGTGGCAGATTTCTCAGATGATGAGCTGTTCCAAGTTCATTCTTGGAAATGTACTCACCGAATTCATACAGATAATCATCTTCATCAAGATCTGCCTTCTCAATGATCTGTACTGCAAAATCCGCTGACGGATCCATCTGCTCCAGAATTCGGTCTGCATAAAACACATCGCAATAATCGCTTGCATACCAATACAGAATCTCCTTGATCTGCTCCGGCTTTGGAACCGGATTTTCTTCCTCACTCATTCCCTCGAAACAGGTATAGACTTCGAGAAACAACTCATAGAGGATTGTCAGATAATCCTTGCGCTGTTCAAACACATACGGAATTCCTGCTCTGATTTCCGTATACAACAAACTTAAAAGCTGTCCCATCTCCTGCCCCAATTTTTCACAGGCATAGTCTTGATTGGCATAGCTTGTCTGATATTTCTCTCCTATAATATCACTATAAAGAATTCTGTTCAGGCTACGCTTTTTCTTCAAGACTTAAGCTGTCCCAGCTTCCATCTTCTAGCTTTTTTCGTGTATTCTCTAACTCAAGCAGAAACAAGGTACAATCCTGAAAGTAAGAAATATATGCTGTATTCACTGTTTCTTCTGTCACGATCGTGCGCAGACGCTCAACTGCCAGTTCGTGACGCTGTGTGCACTGTTCATTTTTCTCCTTCTGTAACTCACTTAACTTTCCAATCATAAGTTCAGACCTCCAACAAAAATTCCAAGGAAGCACAAGATCTGCACAATACCGATCCCGATTCCACATTTGCAGGAAAGATATTTTCTATCCTGCTCCTCAAATCCTTCTATTGCATTCCAGATTCCATATATATCAATCATTAAAGAAAGGATTGCAATCCCTCCGACAATTCCGGCTGCCTTTCCTCTCGTCAGGAATGCATATCCGACACATCCCAGCAAGATAGCAAGTGACCATCCGGTCAACCAGCAGGAGATCACACCTCTTCTTGACTGCAGATACGCTGCTTTCCCATATTTCTTTGATTTATTACTCTTTCGTTCCTTTTCTTTCTTCTGATTTTTTTCTCTTTCATCGTTTTTCTTTTCTTTTTTTCCGATCATTTCTTCTCCTTAGTAGATTACAAACTACAAAAACTATATATCCAAGTACACCGCCGATTGTATTCAGCAGAATATCGTCCACATCAAAGCATCCCACTTTCGTGATCAGCTGCATTAACTCGACACAAAGAGTCAGACAAAAACTCCAAAATAACGTTTTGAAAAAAGCTTCTTCTTTTTTTCCTGCCATTGCAGAAAAGTAACCAACTGGCATGAAAATCAGAATATTTCCAAATAAATTTGAGAACACCGCAAATGTTCCCAGCTGATGTCTGTATTGAATAAATCTCTTAATCTCTTTGAATAGCACCAGATTGTAATGGTATTCATCCATTACGCCTTCCCTGCCGTACCAGTCTGATAAGAACAGAAAGTATACAAGGAAGATAATATATAATATAAACAGGATCTTTCCAAGCGTCCTGACTCTCTTCGCTTCTTTTTTTGTCAATTTCTTACACCTTCACAGAAAAAGAAAGTCCCTCTGCCGGTTCACTTCGGACGTAACTACTCACAATGAACAAGCTACGAGGGGACTTTCCTTTTAAAATGTTATATTATTTTTATGTTTTAATAGACTGGCTCCATTGATAATAGAAATAATTCCTACCGTAACTCCTGTAACAAGCAGGATAATTCCAATTGCAATGTTACCTGCTCCGCTGTTTCTCATTACACGATACGCTTTTTCCAAAACACCAGGCCTCCTTATTTTACTCCATACTTTTCATAATATGCGTCGATTGCCTCTTTTAATGTATCATCGATCACAACTTTCCCGTCACATTCTTTGTTATAAGGCACTCTACAACCTCTTCCATTGTAACGATCGCTGCTGTATCAAATCCATAGAGATCTTTCACTTCGTCAAGTGCACACTTCTCTCCGCCTTTTCCTACTTCCATACGGTTTAAGGATACCATCAGACCAACGATTGTTACATCTGCGGCACCTTTTACTTTTGGTACGGTCTCTTCCATGGACTTGCCGGAAGTGGTAACATCTTCGATCATGATGACTCTGTCGCCATCTTTTAAGGAGCTTCCCAGGAAGCTTCCCTTATCTGCACCATGATCCTTCTCTTCCTTGCGGTCTGAACAGTAACGGACTTCTTTTCCATATAATTCGCTGTATGCGATTGCTGTTACAACTCCGAGCGGGATTCCTTTGTACGCCGGTCCAAACAGTACATCGTCAAAAGTCATCTCCATATGTCTCGTGAATTGCTCTTGCGTAATACTCTCCAAGTTTCTTTAACTGAGAACCTGTCACATATGCTCCTGCATTCATGAAGAATGGAGATTTTCTTCCGCTTTTCAGTGTGAAATCTCCGAATTTCAGAACATCACTCTCTACCATAAATTCGATAAATTCTTTCTTATAACTTTCCATTCTATCTTACCTCCGGGTTTATTTTACAATACCAACCATCTCTTTTACGGAATTCGAATCCATTCTTCTTCATGTACGCTTCAATTCCATCGATCACGTCCAGTGTCACTGCCGGATTGTGGAAATTTGCCGTACCCACAGATACTGCGCTGGCTCCTGCAAGAATAAATTCAATTGCATCCTCTGCGCAGGAAATTCCGCCCATTCCGATGATCGGGATATTGACTGCCTGTGCAACCTGATAAACCATACGGACAGCAATCGGTTTCACGATCGGTCCGGAAACACCACCGGTTTTATTTGCAAGCGCAAAAGTCTTCCTGTTGATATCAATCTTCATTCCCGTCAGGGTATTGATCAGGGACAATGCATCCGCACCACCGGCTTCTGCTGCCTTTGCGATCTCTGTGATATCCGTGACATTTGGTGTCAGTTTCATAATGATCGGCTGCTTTGCGATCTTCTTAATCTGCGCTGTCAAGCTTTTCCACATTATGTGCATCCTGACCAAATGCAAGGAATCCTGCGTTTACATTCGGGCAGGAAATATTAATCTCCATCATATCAATTGGCTGATCTGCCAAACGTTCCACCACTGCCAGATATTCTTCCGGCGCATGACCGCATACATTTACAATGATCTTTGTATCAAAATTCTTCAGATATGGAATATCTCTCTCGCAGAACAAATCGATTCCAGGATTCTGAAGTCCGATGGCGTTCATCATACCGCCATAAACTTCAGCTACACGCGGGGTCGGGTTTCCTTCCCACGGTACATTTGCTACACCTTTGGTTGTCACTGCTCCAAGACGGTTCAGGTCTACAAATTCTGAAAATTCTTCTCCTGAACCAAAAGTTCCGGATGCAACTGTTACCGGATTTTTCCATTCTACGCCGGCAATATTTACGCTCATGTTCATTAGATTTCCACCTCCGTAGACAAGAATACAGGGCCGTCCTTACAGATACGCTTGTTGTTTACATTGCTATGTGCATCTTTTTCTTTTGATTTGCAGACACAGGCCAGGCAGGCACCGATACCGCATGCCATGCGCTCTTCCAGTGAGATATAACATTCGATACCATTTTCCTCTGCATACTGTTTGATAGCCCGAAGCATCGGTGTCGGACCACAGGCATAGATGATATCCGCTTCCAGAGCATTTTCACGGATTGCGTCCATAACATTTCCCTTTGTTCCGACACTTCCATCTTCTGTGGAAATATAAAGTTCCCCGTTCTGCTCGAACTCTTCCTTAAGGAATGTCTGTGCATCGCGGTATCCTACTACGATCTGTTTCTTCTCGCAGTCCATCTGTTTCGCCAGTTCAAGGATCGGCGGTACGCCGATTCCTCCGCCCATCAGAAATACTTTCTTTCCTTCAGCCTTCTCGTATGGGAATCCATTTCCAAGAGGTCCGATCACCGGAATGATATCTCCTGTTTTCAGCTTAGAAAATTCTTCTGTTCCTGTCTTCGGTCCTGTCACACGGTAAACAACACGAAGTCTTCCGTTCTCTTTATCAATCTCACAGATACTAATCGGACGCGGAAGTAATTTACTTCCATCTGTTGTATACATGGAGATAAACTGTCCCGGCTTTGCGTCCTTTGCTGCCTCTGTATTGATCCACATGCTGTAGATTCCATCCGCCAGCTGTTCCTGGGAATGTACTACTGCATTTTCTTTCTGCTTTGCCATAAACTTATGCAATTCCTTTCTTGAAATTATTTTGCTGCTGCAAGTGCTCCGCTGATATCAGCTACCATTGCTTCAACTGCTGCTCTTGATGCATCACCGAAATTCTCCGGTCCGAACTTCGCATAAGCTTCCTGCTTGTAAGCTGCAATAATTCCACGAGAAGAGTTTACAATCGCACCAAGTCCGTCTTCGTTAAAGAAATGAACAAGATCCTTACCCTGTCCGCCCTGTGCACCATATCCCGGTACAAGGATGTAAGACTTCGGCATAATCTCTCTTAATACTTTACCCATCTCCGGATAAGTAGCTCCTACAACAGCTCCAATGTAGCTGTACTCATCACCCATACACTCAGCTCCCCACTGGGCAACTTTCTCTCCAACCAGCTCATATAGCGGACGTCCGTCGATCAGTCTGTCCTGAAATTCTCCGCTGGACGGATTGGATGTTTTAACAAGAATGAACAGACCTTTCTTCTCTTCCTTGCATACGTCAACAAATGGATTCACTCCGTCAGATCCAAGGTACGGATTCACTGTTGCAAAGTCCTCTCCGAATGGTGTATATTCCTTGCTTCCCACCTTAATCTTTCCAAGATGTGCTGTTGCATAAGCAGCAGATGTAGAACCAATATCTCCACGCTTTACATCTCCAATGATCACAAGGTCTTTTGACTTGCAGTAATCCACTGTCTTCTTAAATGCCTCCAGTCCCGGAATACCAAACTGCTCATACATTGCGATCTGAGGTTTAACAGCAGGAATCAGATCATAAGTCTTGTCTACAATTTCCTTATTAAACTGCCATACTGCCTCTGCTGCTCCTTCCGAGTCTCACCATACTCTGCATAAGCCTTGTCAAGTACGTGTTGTGGGATGTAGTTCAGCATTGGATCGAGTCCAACTACGATCGGTGCACCTGTCTTTTTGATCTTCTCTACCAGTTTATTAATCATTCTTCATTCCTCCATATCCTGTTACTTTTCATCGGATCACCGATGAATGATAACCTTCGGTCTTTCCTTCAGGTTGACGCGTTACTTTTCTTTACGCACAATATATCATTTTTCATAATACCATATTCTTGAGAATTTTCCTAGTCATGCTTTTTAATAAATCAAAAAATGAAAAAAAAAGAAAAACGAAGTTTTTTCTCTGTCACTCATTTAAACAGAATCTGAAAGAACTTCGTTTCTCTGGTTTTATTTTTAATATCCCGCCGGCACAAGCAATGTAAATGGATAAATCGGAATATTTCTCACGATTCCGAACCCCACCACTATAACTAATACCACATATAGGACTTTCTGATTAATCTTCTGATCCACATGATTACCACCGGTCAAAATCCAGTCAATCAATCGTGCTACAATATACATCCCAAGAAACGGGAGTAATGTCACATACATCGGATTATACCGGAATGCCGTATAAAATCTTCCATGTAAAATAGAATAGCTTGCCCGCCCGGCACCGCACCCCGGACAATACAGTCCGGTAATAATATGAAAGAGGCAGGGCAGCGGATACTGGTGTGGATTATGAAAAAGAGATAACCCGCAGCAGCCACTGCAATCACTGCCCCCGTCAGAACTGCGATGATCCTGGCTGACCTTTTTGTTTGAAATGCTTCACGCATCTTTCTCTTCCAAATCATCATCCGCTCACTTTTTAATAATAGTAATAAGCCGAACCGGAAACTGCCCTGTCACGATCAGAACCATGTAGATCAACCATGTAAGAAGACCAATTGCAAAGGATACGATAATCCGATTCTTGCCATCTTCGCATTATTCTGTGCTTCTTCAAGATTTCCTGCCAGCATAGCACTATTGATTTTCGCCGAGAATACGATTCCCACTACACCAAACGGAAGACAGCAACATAATGTTGAAATAATTGATAATATAAGATATGGAACCCAGTTCACTGGCTCCTGTGGCATTCCATTAAAATTATTCTGCTGATAATATCCCTGATTCTGCTGACCATAGTTTGGAGCTTGCTGAGTATAATTCTGATTCTGCTGGTCATAATTCTGATTTTGCTGACCGTACCCCTGTCCATACTCATAGTTGTTTGGTTCACCATAGGAAGTATTCTGCTCCTGATTCACACTTTTGTATGGATCGTTCTGATATGAACCTGCCACATCCGCTGGCTGTGTTGGTTCTGTCGGCTGCACATCTTCTTCTGACTGCACTTTTTCTGTCGGCTGCTGTACCTCTGCTGTATCTTCTGTTATGTTATCTGTTGTCTCTTCCTTCACCTGTGATACAGGTTCCATCTTCTGTACCGGCTGCTTCGCCCCGCAATTTGGGCAGAACTTACAACTATCCGGTATCTCCTGATAACAGTTCATACATCTCATCATCTCTACCTCGCTTTCGTAAGTCACAATTCTCACTTTCCCGAGCACTGACCAATTTGCTCACTTGTTCGTTTTGCGACTTTATTTCTTATATCATAACATTAATATCACCAAAAAACTTGTATCTTCATTAAAAATTAACACTTTTCTTTTCCCAAACGGATTTCTTCCATCTGTTTTGCAGTTTCCTCATCAAGATAATCCAGAAGATAATTTTTCAGATTTACCTGCCTGCCCAGATGCTCTCCTCTGAGTTCTTTTAATGCCAACTCAACCTCTTCTTTCAGACCTGGTGCAGACATTCTGTGAGCCCCCTGTCCCATGATGATCACCTGTTCAAGTCCATCTGATGTTGCTACTGTTACATCTGCATTCTTCGCAATCCTGCGGACTGTCTTCTCAATATATTGATCTGCTGTTTCTGCTTCTTTGGTATAGACAATATAAATATTATGATATTTCATCACTTCACCCGGATTGCCTTCAACTTTATATGCATCATACACAAGAATCAGCGTACATTTCCTGCATCCCTGATAATTGCACAGAATATCCGCCAGCTTTCCTCTTGCTGCACCAATATCTCTTTCTGAAAGTTCTTTCAGTTCCTCCCATGAGAAAATAATATTGTATCCATCCACCAGAAGATATTCTTCTGTTCCGGCTTTCGCTCTCCGGCGTGCTTCCCACTTCGGATCCTGGTAAGCGCTTCCCGGCTCTCTTGTCTTTTCCTTTGCCCGGACAGTTACAGGACCTGTAGAACGATTCTTCTTCGGATCCGGTGTACGGACATAGATCGCATCCAACTCTTCCTGTGTCAGTTCAATACTGGAGTGCCTGCGTTTTGGAAGTGTCACCTCCATTACATCCATTTCATCATCATTTCCTGATTCCAATGTATGTTCCATATGCATATATTCTTCAACTTCATCCCAATCTACAACAAATCCTGCTCCATGGGCACAGAATACAGAACCTGTGGGATTCGCCAGATCTGCCTCTGAATCATAGGTTGACGCTGCGAACTTCTTCCTGATTATGACAGACATCATAACCTTTCAACGAAACTGCCATTCTTCCACGTCCACCTGTATAGGCAGTGAATTCTTTCTGATATCCACGCATCAGGGACACCGGTGCACTTCCTGTCAGCACGGTTGTCTCTTCTTCTATCATCGGTGTTCCGAATTTACCGGACATATTTTGGATATCTGTCATAGCTCGTCCTACATTTTCTGATGGAAGTTCCATTCGGAATTCATAATATGGCTCCAGAAGAATACTGTCTGCTTTCTTTAATCCCTGACGCACTGCACGATAGGTTGCCTGACGGAAATCTCCGCCTTCCGTATGTTTCTGATGTGCACGTCCGGAAGTCAACGTAATCTTCATATCCGTGATTGGAGAACCTGTCAGCACTCCCTTGTGTTCTTTCTCTTCCAGATGTGTCAGAACAAGCCGCTGCCAGTTTCTGTCCGAATATCTTCACTGCACTCTGCTGCAAACTGCATTCCGGATCCACGTTCTCCCGGTTCCAGACGCAGATGTACTTCTGCATAATGACGCAATGGTTCAAAGTGTCCCACACCTTCTATCGGTGCTGTGATCGTCTCTTTGTAAACAATACTTCCTTCACCGAATTCTACCAGCACACCAAAACGTTCCTTTATCATCCGCTGTAAAATCTCAATCTGCACATCTCCCATCAACTGTACATGAATCTCAGAAGTCTGTTCTTCCCATACAATATGAAGTTCGGTTCTTCTTCCTCTAAAATCTTTAGGTTCAAAAGCATCTTATGTACATCACAGTCATCCGGAAGAAGGATCGGTATGTCAACACCGGCTCTAATACCGGTAAATCTGACTCTTCTTCTGCTCCGATTCCCTGCCCGGGTCTTGTATTTTCCAATCCTGTCACTGCACATACCCTTCCGGCTTCTACTTCCTGGACAGCCTCAAATTTCTCACCGGAGTAGATCCTGATCTGATTGATCTTTTCATTCAATCCTTCCACTACATCTTTTACTTTCAGTCTTCCACCTGTCACTTTCAGATAGGTCAGACGGTTTCCCTGATTATCCCTTGCAATCTTATAAACCTTTGCCCCAAACTCTGCCGGATAAGTCTTATCTTTTATATACAAATCAAGTCCATCCAAAAGTTCTTCCACGCCTTGAGAATGTAGTGCCGAACCAAAATAACATGGAAACACCTGACGGTCTGCAACTGCTTTTTGTACTTTATCCAGAGAGATTCTTCCCTCTTCCAAATATTCTTCCATCATATCATCTTCACAGACAGCCAGCTCTTCCAGCACCTCTTCCACTGCGCCCTCTTTCATATGTAAATATACTTTTCCACCCGGGCAGTCGGATTCTGTCATGATATCCACAAATGGAACGACATTTTCCCCAAAACGCTTGCGGAGTTCTTTCAGAAGTTTTTCACCATCCGTTCCTTCCTGATCCATTTTATTCACAAAAAGAAAGGTCGGAATGTGATATCTTTTAATAACTTCCATAGTGTCTGTGTGTGTCCCTGCACACCATCTGCTCCACTGACAACAAGCACCGCGCAATCCAGAACCTGCAGAACGCGTTCCATCTCCGCAGAAAAGTCCACATGTCCCGGTGTATCAAGAAGTGTGATCGTGCGATCCTTCCACCGGAATACTGCCTGCTTGGAAAAAAGAGTGATCCCACGTTCTCTTTCCATCTGATCTGTATCTAGAAACGCATCTTTATGATCCACTCTGCCAAGCTTCCTGATTGCTCCGGCATGATAAAGCATGCTTTCTGACAGTGTCGTCTTTCCGGCATCCACATGCGCTACAATACCTATATTTATATATCTGTCTGGCTTATTTTCTGAGTTATTCCCCATAAAATCTGCCCCTTTCATTGTTTTCTCGTTTTTCACTTACATCATGATGATGTGAGTGTCAAAAGTAAATTTTGCCGCTCACTGATGTAATCGGATTGCTCCATTGCGAAGCGATTCCCGCAATCCTCGAACACCTCAAACTCCCATAAAATGGCGTATTCACATCATTTTATTCCGTTTTCAGTGTTCGGCGTGTCAATAAGTATCAATTGCTTATTTGTGCGAGTACAAACGCAATTGATACTTTTGACACTTGCATCATATCATAAGAAAGAAAAGGAGTCGACTGCTCTTCTTTACAGTCAACTCCTGCTTTTCTTTCTCTGTTATCTTCTAATTATTCACTTGATGATGCACAACCAGGCTTTCTCTGATCGATTGCTTTAAAAGAATAGCCAAGATTTTTATAGTACTCCATTACCGTCGGAAGTGCCTGAATGGTAGACTCCTTCGCCTCTGTGTCATGGAACAGGAGCATTACTTTGGTATACTCATCCGTCTCTGACTGTGCGATGATCTGATCTGCCGTAACCGTTCCTCCGTCTCCACTGCTGACATTCCAGTCATAATACTGGTATCCCTTATCCAACACCTGCTGTGTCAGCTGTGTCATGATTCCTGCCGAGTATTTTTTTGAAATAGAATTCGATGCGCCTCCCGGAAAACGGATAAAACATGGAACAAATCCAAGCTGTTCCTTTGCCACCTCTCCTATTTTCTCAAGATCATCAAAATAAGCACCCACAGATGCATAGACCTGATCATATTCATGCGTATAGCTGTGAAGTCCAATTGTATGTCCCTCATCATAAACCTTCTTGATCATAGGAAAATAATCCGGCTGCTGGGCAGTAATGAAAAAGGTAGCAGTCGCATCATACTGATCCGAATATCGAGCACACGCTGCGTATTTGCAGACGGACCATCATCAAATGTCAGATAAACGACTTTCTCATCATCCTGCGGATCCATGGTTCCAACTGCAACTCCCGGCTGAAGAGACATGGACTTATCTCTTTCTGCCTTTGCTGCCTCTTCTGCTTTTTTTCGCCTCTTCTTCGGCTTTTTCTTCTCTTGTGCTTCTTTCTCTTTCTGTATTTCTACCTGACGTAAAGCTGCTGCTTCCCGCGCATTTGCCACCATACATACACCTGTTCCGACAATCGCAAAAACACAAGACCTACCAGTATGTTGAAATAAATATTGTTCTCCTGACGCATTCTTTTATAACTATGCCAGACACTCACCAGTACATCTTTTATCTTTATCAACATTTCCTTTATCTTTTGCTGCATTCTTTCTCCCATTCCCTTTGCATTACTGCAAAGAGTCCTCTTTTTCTTACGGATATTGCTGACATCACCATTTCCATCATCTTTAGCATACAATATCCATATGGTTATATTTATTATAAACCATACTTCTTAAATATGTAGTAATGATTCATTAAGAATTATTCGAAAAATATTACATTTCTGTTACTTACTATCCTGTACTACTGTTCACACTAACACGAGTTCAACAATGAATCACTCTCATCTGTATTTGACCATTTTCTTTACAGGTGTTAAAATAACTTTACAGATAAGTAATCACAGCATTCGTATGATCTGCCACAGAACACAGAAAGGAGAATATCCGCAATGGAGGATAAGCGTATCACCAAAACAAAACGTGCTTTAAAGTCTGCTCTTTTGGAGCTTTTAACCACACAGGCTTTTGATGTGATTTCAATTACTGAATTATGTAAGATTGCCAATGTCAGCCGGATCACTTTCTACACACATTATAAAGATAAATTTGCCCTCCTTGACGACATTTTCAATGATATGCTGATTATTGGAAAAGAAGGATACCATCGCAGACAAGAGGAAAACAATCCTGAAAACAATCTCACACAGGGATATCTGAACGTTTTGGACAGTATTTTGTCTCTTTACTATGAACGTTATGATTTTTTCCAGCATGTCGTACCGGAAACAAATCCTTACCTGGCTTTTCGATTTTATCGGATCCTCTTAGACACGGTAGAATCTCATACAGATAAGCTGAAAGCTTCTTATTCTTTAAAATATTCTGCAAGACAGATTGCCGGATTCATCTGCTTTGGTCTGTTCGGATTTATCAGTGAGTCTTATACATCAAAAGTACCGTTAGAACAGGTTCAGACCGGAGCAAGACAACTTTTAACAGATCTTCTGCAATCCAAAATTCTTGTATAATGTTTTGCATTTGTAACTGTTCAGAGCCAAGCAAAATTTCAAAAAAAGATATAAAATGCATGCATTTTTAGATTTAAACATGAAAAAGAACACGCCCCACAGTTTCAAGACTTCTTAAACAGAAGCTTTTATTCTCTGGTCATGTTCTTTTTTATTTTTAATAGTTACGCCTCTTTTTCTTTGTAATGATGCGCCTCTTCGAGCATCATATCTTTCACTTTCATCAGTCGGATCTGTGTACTACGCTCATTCTCATCCAGTTTCATCGTAATGTATTTGATACTTTCCTCTGTCTCGGAATGATAACATGCTCCAGTGCATTTACACGACGTCTTGTCTTCTCAATCTCTGCCGCCATCAGCTGACATGCTTTTTCACATTCTGCAAGTCGGATCATATCTGGGAGGATATCTGATAAAGACTTCACTGCTCCATCAAGATCACTGGAAGTAAACGCAAATCCATAAGAATAGATATCATTTTCATCCGCTGTTCTTGTTTTGGATGTGAAGGTCGGAATCTCAACACTCATAACATTCTTCTCATCAACTATAAGTCCAACTTCCTGCTTCGGAGCCATCAATGCAGTATTCAGTGCTGCCTCTGACATTCCGGCCCGGGCAATAACAAAATTACGGTTCGCAGAGAGAATTCCTTCTTCTACACGAAGTCTCACTTCCATATTTTCTCGGACAAGATCCAGATACTGGCGCATCAGCTCATCACGCTTATCTTTCAAAAGCTTGTGACCACGAATGGCTGTAATCCGCTTTTTCTTCAAACGGGTTAGTTCCATACGGGTTGGATTCACTTGTTTCGCAGCCAATACCGCCACCTCCTCTTTCTATCTTCGATCACTCTGTCTGTTCTTACTCTTTGTCGTAATATTCATCCGATATTTATCGTCAATTCGTTTGAGTTCGGTACGCGGCAGCATGCGAAGCAGCTTCCATCCGATATTCAATGTTTCCTCAATGCTTCGGTCTGTCTGATATCCCTGAGATACATATTCTTTCTCAAATGCATCTGCAAATTTTGCATACATCAGGTCAATCTCTGTCAGAGCTGCTTCTCCAAGGATCACCATCAGCTCTTTGGCATCTTTTCCCCTAGAGTATGCTGCAAATAACTGGTTCATCGTGTTGGAGTGGTCTGCTCTTGTCTTTCCTTCTCCGATACCTTTATCTTTCAGACGGGACAGAGATGGAAGAACATCAATTGGAGGTGTTACTCCTTTTCTGTAAAGCTCACGGCTTAAGATAATCTGACCTTCTGTAATATATCCTGTAAGGTCAGGAATTGGATGAGTTTTATCATCCTCAGGCATGGTCAAAATCGGAATCATCGTGATACTTCCATTCTTTCCAGTCTGACGTCCAGCACGCTCATACAGCGTAGCCAAATCTGTGTACATATATCCCGGATATCCACGACGTCCAGGGACTTCCTTTCTGGCTGCGGATACCTCACGCAATGCATCTGCGTAGTTTGTGATATCTGTCAGAATAACAAGGACATGCATATCCTTTTCAAATGCAAGATATTCTGCTGCTGTCAGCGCCATACGTGGTGTTGCGATACGCTCGATTGCCGGGTCATTCGCAAGGTTTACAAACAATACTGTTCTGTCGAGTGCTCCTGTCTCACGGAAGCTTTCGATAAAGAAGTTAGACTCCTCAAAAGTAATACCCATCGCAGCAAATACAACCGCAAATTTTTCATCCGTTCCCAGTACTTTTGCCTGTCGGGCAATCTGTGCTGCCAGCTGTGCATGGGGAAGACCGGATGCTGAGAAGATCGGCAGCTTCTGTCCGCGTACCAGGGTGTTCAGGCCGTCAATCGCAGATACACCCGTCTGGATAAACTCCTCCGGATAGCTTCGGCCGCCGGATTCATCGGAAGACCATTGATATCCATTCTGGCATCCGGAAGGATCTGCGGACCCTCATCAATCGGATTACCAAGTCCATCAAAGACACGTCCAAGCATATCTTCTGATACACCAAGTTCCATGCTTCGTCCAAGAAATCGGACTTTACTGTTGGAGAGGTTAATACCTGTTGAACTTTCAAACAGCTGTACAAGGACATCGCTTCCGTTCACTTCCGAACTTTACATCTTCTAGTCTCTCCGCTCGCCAGCTCGATTTCTCCAAGTTCATCATATGTTACGCCTTCTACTCCATGCACCAGCATCAGAGGTCCGGCCACTTCCTGAATGGTTCTATATTCTTTTGGCATTTAACCTTCCTCCTTTACAAATGCTGCTGCGATCTGAGCGCTTAATGTCTCATCAACCTGCTTAAATTCTTCGTCAAGCTTATCTTCTGTCACATATTTAAAACGTCCGATCTGCTCTCTGACCGGCATTGAGATCAGCTTCTGAAGTGATGCACCATCTTTTAATGCATCGGTTGCTCTGTCAAAGAATTCGTTAACAAGAACCATCATCATGTGCTGTTTCTTCAATGACGTATACGTATCTACTTCATGGAAAGAGTTCTGATGCAGGAAGTCCTCACGAATCGATCTTGCAGCTTCCATCTTCAGACGGTCGGACGGTGAAAGTGCGTCCATACCTACCATCTTAACGATCTCTTCCAGTTCTGCTTCTTCCTGAAGCAGTGTCATCATCTTCTGACGGCCTTCCATCCAGTCTTCGGCAACCTGTCCGTTAAACCATTTTTCCATATCATCCAGATACAGGGAGTAACTCTTCAACCAGTTGATTGCCGGGAAATGTCTCTTGTATGCCAGGGATGCATCCAGTCCCCAGAACACTTTGACGATACGAAGTGTTGCCTGTGATACCGGCTCAGATGTATCACCACCCGGAGGAGATACTGCTCCGATAACGGAAAGTGCTCCTTCTCTTCCTTCTTTTCCAAGAGAAACTACATGTCCGGCACGCTCATAGAACTGTGCAAGACGGGAACCAAGATATGCAGGATAACCTTCCTCACCTGGCATCTCCTCCAGTCGTCCGGACATCTCACGGAGAGCCTCAGCCCAACGGGATGTTGAGTCTGCCATCAATGCTACGGAATATCCCATATCACGGAAATACTCCGCAATTGTAATACCTGTATAGATCGACGCCTCACGAGCTGCAACCGGCATATCTGAGGTATTGGCGATCAAAACCGTACGCTCCATCAGAGACTGTCCTGTTTTTGGATCTTTCAGCTCCGGGAACTCGTTCAGAACGTCTGTCATCTCATTTCCACGCTCACCGCAGCCGATATAGACCACGATATCTGCCTCAGCCCATTTTGCAAGCTGATGCTGGATAACCGTCTTGCCGCTTCCGAAAGGTCCCGGAACGGCAGCAACACCGCCCTTGGCGATTGGGAAGAATGTATCAATAACACGCTGTCCTGTTACAAGTGGCATCTCCGGTGGAAGTTTCTTCTTATACGGACGACCGCGACGAACCGGCCACTTCTGCATCATAGTTAATTCTTTTTCGCCTTTTTCTGTTTCAACAACTGCTACAATATCTTCTACTGTAAATGTTCCTTCTTTGATTTCCTTGATTGTTCCTTTAATTCCGTAAGGAACCATGATCTTCTGCTGTACAAGAACTGTTTCCTGAACTGTACCGATCACATCTCCTGTCTCTACTTCATCTCCAACCTTTACAGTAGGAACAAACTCCCATTTCAGATTTCTCTTAAGAGACGGAACTTCAACTCCTCTTTTCAGGTTATTTCCGGAAATCTTCATAATATCATCCAGTGGTCTCTGGATTCCGTCATAAATACTTGCGATCAGACCAGGTCCTAATTCTACAGACATTGGAACATCCATAGATTCTACCGGCTCTCCAGGTCCAAGACCTGACGTCTCTTCATATACCTGAATGGATGCCTCATCACCATGCATCTCGATGATCTCTCCGATCAGACGCTGTTCCGATACACGGACAACGTCAAACATATTCGCATCACGCATTCCCTCTGCGATAACAAGAGGTCCTGCGACTTTTTAATCACTCCTGTGCTCATTCGCTTACTCCTCCAAACAGAATATCTGATCCGACGGCCTGCTCAACTGTCTTCTTCACGCCTTCAACTCCGGCTCCTGTATTCCCAGACACACCCGGGATCTGAATAATCGCCGGAAATGTCTGCTCACCGTACTTGTTGATTTCTGACGGAATCTGTGCAGCCACAGCCTCTGTAATATAGATAATGCCGTAATTTCCTTCTGCAAGCTGGCGAAGCTTTGTCTTCGCCTCATCCCGGTCCTTCACAGGGCAGATGCTAAGACCGAGGGTGGCAAATCCATAGATACTGTCATAATCGCCCATTACTGCAATCTTATACATACATCTCCCTTATCCTTTCCCGGATTGCTTCATCCGGAAATTCATTCTGCTTTCCGGTCAGTATAATCCGTACTGTCTTGATCTCATTTTGTCGGCTAACAGATACGCCGAAGCGGTCCAACGGAAAATGATTCATATTTCTGTGACCTCATAGAATCTGTCATTTTATTATCACACCAGCGTTCAAATGCAGACGGTGATATACGCAGTGCATCGGCACCTTCACGATAAGATGTTCCTTCCAGATACTGTGCGATCTCCTCCGCACCGGCCAATGCTGCCTGTGTCAGCTGATCCACATTGATCTCGGAACAATTTACCATTGCTTTCTTCATAAATTCTGCATTTTTTCCTGTCTTCTGAGATCTTACTGCAATCTTAATATCAGCGATCGCAACTGCTGTCTGTGCATACTCTTCAATGATCTTCTCACCTGATTTTTTCCCTGCTTCCAGCATAGCTTCCAGTGTTGCGTGATCAATAATAAGATCGCACAGCTGTCCGTCTCTTGTGTGAAGCAGAGTGTCAAATGCTTCTCTTGCTGTTGCTGGCATATTACCCGGCAGCTTATCAAATTCTTTGTTCTGGACAAGTGCAAACATCTCTTCTCCAGGAATCTCACAGTCATCGTAAAAAATGTTTTTATTCTCTACTTCCGTACACACTTCTTTGATCGCTGCTTTCAGATTATGATAAAGTTTTGGAAGTGACAGAACATCGAATACATGCATATCCGGTGCCACCTCACGGATTGTCTGCCACATCTTCTCTTCTTCCTTATTCAGAACTTCATCTGCATCCAACATTCCTGCTGTCAGATCTCCCCAGCCCTTTTCAACCGGAAGCTGTAGAGCCTGTTCTGCACTCTTGCACGCAAGAAGCTGTTCGATCACTGCATTCGTTAAAAGAGAGACTTCCAGTGCACGGATTACGGCAACCGCATAGGTATATTTTGTCTTACTCAAGATTATCCCTCCTTGCGGCTACACTGCTGTAAACAGCTGCCGGTTCACTTTATCTGATAACTCTTCTCTTTTGCATCAAACAACGCTTTGATCGTACAATTTTCTTCGATGCCGCCATAGGTCAGGATAAATCCCCCATCCATTCCGTCCGGCACTGTCTCTGTAAGTTCCAGGCTTCCGCCTTTCTTCTTCGCTGTTTCATATACTTTTTCCATATACCCTTGAGGCATACGTTTTCTGTCTTTCTCTGTAAAGCAGATGGTTCCTTCTTCCGGAAGTACATACTTCTCAAGAACCTTTTCAAGCATTGCAAAATAAGCTGCATCATCAAGCTCTCCGACTGCTTTGTAAGCATCTTCAAGAACTTCACTGATCACTTCCTGTTTCGCCTCAAGTACTGCCTTGCGCTTTCTCATATCTGATGAAGAGGCCAGGCGTTTCACAGAATCTTCTGCTCGGCTTCTGCCTGTGCGACAATCTTCCGTGCATCTTTCTCTGCCTGTGCTTTTGCTTCCCCAATTATAGAATCCGCCTGTGCGTGTGCCTGTGCGAGTATCTCTTTTGCATTGTCCTGCGCCTCTGCGATTATCTGCGCTTTCATTTTGTCAAGTCCACTCATCTCCACGCTCTCCTTTTTTTATTTATTTCTTACAGCTGGATACCACTTACTGCGAGGAAGGAAATCAGAAGAGCCAGGATCGCATATGTCTCAACCATTGCCGGGAACAGCATTGCTTTACCAAACTGCTCGGCTTCTTTGCTACGATTCCGATAGAAGCCGCTGCTGTCTTGCCCTGTGCAATACCTGAAATCAATCCAACAATACCGATTGGGAGACAAGCTGCAAGGATCATAAGTCCTGACTGAACGCTAACTTCTACTCCGCCACCGCCGAGAATACCAATTTTAGAAAGTGTAATAAATCCAACAAGCAGTCCATACAGTCCCTGTGTACCTGGGAGCAGCTGCATGATAAGTACTTTAGCGAATTTGCTCGGGTCTTCTGTTACAACACCTGATGCTGCCTGTCCTGCGATTCCTACACCTAACGCAGATCCTGCACCTGCGAATAATACTGCGATTGCTGCGCCTAATAATCCATATACAACTCCAAGTTCACCTGCTATATTCATAATGTTGTTTCCTCCTTAACATCTACATATTTCGTATTTTCTTTAAAAGGCTCGAATGCTTTTCCGCCGCCTTCATAAAACTTGCCGAAGAATTCGACAAACTGTAAACGGTTTGTATGCACATATGCGCCCAAAAGATTGATCGCCAGGTTCAATACGTGTCCCACAATGAAGATCACAATGAAAAGAATCACACCGATCACATTGTTTGGAAGCATCGCTCCCATCTGATTGATAACGGATGCGATAACTCCGGTTGCAAGTCCAAGTGCAAGAAGTCTTGAATAGGACAATGCGTCACTGAGCCATCCTGTCACGTTATACAAATCATACGCTCCAAGCGCAAGCCGAAGCGCCGGATTCTTGTTTGCTCTTCCTGACATCAGCACAATACCGATTGCTCCACCCGCAGCCATCACTTTTGCAGCAGTGTTCAAAGCTGCCGGGAACACGATCGTAGTCTGTGCGATCGATGCGAAAAATGTCACTTGGAAGCAGCATCAGGATCAACCCAATCAGCATCACAAACCAAAGTACAACGTCACAGATAAAATCTACAACCTTACCATCTTTTAAACACAGATAACCTTTAATTCCAAGTCCTACGAACAAATGAATTGTTCCAAATAACAAAGAATAAACCGAAGTTTCATTGGATCATTCAATGGAACAAACCAAAGTGCCGGAACTGTTACCGTATGTCCGAAGAATTTTTCTGAAACAATGTCTACGATATTTCCAAAATATCCTCCAAATAGAACGCCCCATACAAGTGTAGATACTCCACAGTAGAAAAACAGTTTCAAAGATTTTGCCATGCTCTGTGACATTCTTGGATATTTCTTCACAAGAATCGCACACACAATTGCAACAACTGCTCCATACGCTGCATCTGACAACATCATTCCGAAGAAAAATACGTAGAAGAATGACATGATCGTTGTCGGATCGATCTCTCCGGCATGCGGTAATCCGTAAGATTCTACAATGCCTTCCATATTTGTAGAGAATGGGTTATTCTTTAAAATAACCGGTGCTTCTTCACCTTCTTCAATGTCTTCAATATCTACCATACAATTATATTTCTCTGTCAAAGATTTCTCTACCGGACCCGACTCACATGCCGGTATATATCCACTTATCACAAATGTACGCTTTGACTGAAGAAGCTCTCCGAGAACTGCATACTTATCTGCTCGGACTCTGTAATAATCTGCTACGGCCTGAAGTTCTTTTTTCTTTTGGAAGCCAGGCTCTTAAGTTCTGCCTCGCACTGCGTCATCCGCTCTCTTGACGCTGCTATCTCTGTTTCCAGTACTTCCTTCTGCTCTTTTGGTGTCTTGCTCCAGTTCGGGACGGTCTTGCAAATCCTGCACTCCGAAGTGCTTCTTCCACTGTCTGGAGTTGTTCTTTCAAACAGATGACTGCAATGCAGATCATATTAGATTCTGCTGAAACTAAATGTACATCGACCCCTGTTTTCTCCATCACTTCCGGAGTCTTCTCAAGTAGAATGGAATAAATGTTCTCAAGAGTAAGTTCTCCCGGCATTGTTCCCAGGATCAAAGCAGTCCTTTTTGTCTTCCCTTCCTGAAGCGGAACATCTAATGCCATCCACGGCATCAGACTTTCAATCTGATTCTCGATCTTTGCTATGCCTGCTCTAAGCTCAGCATACTCGCGATCAAGATCATAAATTCCGCGGGCTGTCTTGATCAATTCGGTCCAGATATCTGAACCTTTTCTTCCAACTCGCGATCGATCAGTTCTTTTCCTTCCAGCGAAGAAAGTAATGACTTTTTCTCCGGAGCGTAAGCATCCAGAATCCCCAGTGCCTGATCTGCTGCCGTTGCCGCTTTTTTCAAATTTCATCCGCTGTCCGGTTGTGTCCATCTTTTGGAAGAATGCATCCTCTTCTTTTTCCCTGTCAACTTCAAGAACTCCAAGATGCTGTAACTGTTCCAGGATTGCTTTTCGATCTTTCTTCAGGGCACAGATGCTGATTTTCTGCATCTTAAGTACCGACATAATCTTATCCCTCCTTTTTTGTTACGACCACATGGATCAGATTAATTCAGAAAGAACTAGCTGCACTGCTGCATCCTTTTTTCTCTCTTGCAGAAACCTTCAGCTCTTCGATCACATCTTTGAGCTTCTCTGCTTCTTTATCTTCCTGATTTTTCGCCTCTTCTCTCGGCTTTCTCATCCAGTCCACCGGCAGTTCTTTTTGCCTCTTCTATAAGTTCTTCATGAATCTGCTTTGCCTGAAGAGATGCATCTTTCAGAATCTGTTCTTTTTGTTCCTGCGCTTTTACAAGAATCTCTTCTGCCTGCTGTTCTGCTTCTTTAATTGACCGGATTGTCTCATCCACCATAGTATCTACACCACCTTTCTTGTCTTCCCCTTTTTTATTGTTCTTATGTGATTTTGAACAATAAGATCTCTTCGCTGTATGTTGTTACTGCACATTAATATCTAAGGATTATGCTGTTCGCAGCACGTATCAATATATTATTACCATACTTTTCTTTCCTATTCTCTTTCTGTTTGTAACTTTCGCACAACGATGTTATTTTAAACATAGCATATTTTGTCGTAATAATCAAACTTTTTATTAGATTTTTATAAAAAATTTTTAGATTACTAAATATTTCGTCTATTTTTCGTAGTTTATTAAACGTTTTTTGTGTATTTGTATAAATATCTGATTATTTACCATTCAAAAAAGGAACAAGATCAAACCTTTTTCCAAATGATTTGACCCTGTTCCTTTTTCACTTTATTTCCAATGAAGTTCGTGCAGCTCTCCACTTAAATTCATTCCTGCAAATCCATTCTGGCGCAGTGCTTCGTACAAAACAATTGCCACCGAATTACCAAGATTCAATGAGCGGATATCTCCGATCATCGGGATTCTCATACAGTCTTCTTCATGATCTACAAGAATCTCTTCCGGAATTCCCGCGCTTTCCTTTCCGAACATGATATAACAGTCCTGTTCGTAATCCACTTCTGTATAGACCTTGTGTGCTTTTTGTTGTCGCCATATAGATCTTAGCTCCCGGATTCTTTTCCAGAAAGTCGTTATAATCGATATATGTTGTCACATCCAGATCTTTCCAGTAATCCATACCGGCACGTTTTAATGCTTTATCATTCAGCTTAAATCCCAATGGCTCGATCAGATGCAGTTTGGTTCCTGTTGCCACACAGGTTCTTCCGATGTTTCCTGTATTTGCCGGAATCTCCGGCTCATATAATACAATGTTTAACATAATTATCGCCTCTTCTATCTTCTTATTCTTCTGATTCTTTTCGCTCTTTCCACCAACGGCTCAGTTCATCCGGTGCCGGACGATCCAGATAACGGGTTTCTTCTCCATTTACAAGTGTTCTTGCGTTCTGTTCTTTTACAAATCCGATTCGTACCGCCGGAACACCTGCATTCTTCAAGATTTCCAATGCCTCTTCTCCATGCTCTGTCAGCACAAGATAACTTCCAGCTGATGTGAGAAGATATGGATTCAGCTGAAAAAAATTCACAGATTTCCACCGTTTCCTGTTTAAGTGCAAGTTTTGAAAAATCAATCTCAAACCCTATCTTTTCTACCTCTGCAAGTTCCCATAATCCGCAGAGTACACCTCCATCCCCACACTGTCTGCTCTTTTTGCTTCTTCCGGAAGCTTTAAAATCTGTTTCGGAAGTATAAGTGATTCCTTGCAACGCTTTGTTTTTTCTATAAAAGATGGTGTAAATCTTGTACGAAGATCTGCCTCTGCCTCTTCAACCAATCGCAACGTTCCTTCTAATCCTGTATAGCCACAAAGAATAATTTCCGTTCCCGGAATCCATTTTTCGTCTGCTGTTTTGGATTTTCTTTCACGCCGACAGCAGTAATCTGAATCACTGTCTGCAAAACATACTCTGCACTTTCAGCTTGTACACAGGTAATGGCAAGTCCTGTCTCCTCACAGATCTCTGTCAGGATTCTCATAATATCTTTTAATTCCTGCTCGTCAGAACTTTCAGGAAACAAAATCTGTACTGAAACCGCTGTTGGTCTGACTCTCTTTGCCGCAAGATCTCCTGCTGATTTAATTACTGCATATTTCACCTGTGCCGGTGCTTTTCCGCTTACTGAAGCGCTGCTCCAGACAAAATCCTTATCGTCAGATACCAGTTCAGAACTGCTTTCTTCCCACGCGGTTTTTCCTGTTGAATTCCTGTTTCCTTTTTGGATATGTTTCTTTACAGCACGATTCAGATCGTCTGCGTTACTCTCCCTGTCCGCATTACACTCTCCTTAGACCAGATATGGAATCACCATCGTTGCAACCATTGCAACAATAACCACCAAAATAATAATTGACACCAAACGTCTTACTTTTTTATCATAAAATTCATCTTTTTTCTCCATTTCCATTAACAAAACCATATGCAAATATCTTTCTAATATCTGCAACGCTATACTAGTCCTCTATTATATAAATCGCCGCATCCTGATTCAGCTTATTTCTATGTCTGTAATCAAAAAGATACAACTTTCCATTCAATCGCTCCAGATGAGTCATCTTTCGCAGTTGGCGGCTGTCGTATCCTTCATAATCCTTCAGATACTTGTGCTCTTCTGCCTCTTTCTTATAAAATTCAGACGCTACATCCTTTTCCACTTTGCTCTCTCCAAGAAATGCCGGACGATTCTTCACATTATCTCTCAGGTAAAGATCTAAAGTCATGCTTTCAAGCACCTTCTCTTTAAAATCCGCTTCTTTCTTCTGCATTTTCTCCGAACATGTGAATTCTGCTAATTCTGATTCTACAAAGTCCCACAATATCTCATAGCGAGTAAGTCTTGAATGATTCAACCCAAACAAGCCTTTCTTCTCATAATAATTGCCCATTTTCTCATACATGGAAAATGCGGATGGAAACAATTCCACAAGAAGTCTCATCGTATGACTAAACTGAAAACTGTTATAGTAAACTTCTACCATCTCTTCTACTTTCTTCAGACGGATCACATCACTGTATGGAAGCCATTTTGTTGAAAGCACTTCATACGGCGGACGATTCGCAAAGCAGCTCATACTCTTTCATCTTCTCATGCATCACAGATCCATGCAGTACTTTCAGAAATCCAAGCTGAAACTGATCCGGTTCCATAGCATAAACTTCATTAAAAGAATGAGCAAAACTATCATAATTCTCATATGGCAGCCCGGCAATCAAATCCAAATGCTGATGCACATTTCCCTTCTCATGAATCCTTGCTACCTTATCACGTACTTTTTCCAGATTCATGGAACGGTTGATCTCTTTGATCGTCTGTTTATTCGTTGACTGAATTCCAATTTCCAGCTGAATGAGTCCTGGACGCAAACTCCGGATCAATTCAATCTCTTCCTCATTCAGAAGATCTGCTGCCACCTCAAAATGAAAATTTGTAATGCCTTTATCATGCTCCGTTATATACTTCCAGATCGCCATGGCATGGTCATGCTTACAGTTAAATGTCCTGTCCACAAATTTCACCTGCGGCACTTCATGATCGATAAAAAACTGCAGTTCTTTCTTCACAAGCTCCATTACGGAATCGAAGACATTTATCTATGGAAGAAAGACAGTAACTGCAGGAAAATGGACATCCTCTGCTGGACTCATAGTAAATGATACGGTTCTTAAAATTCTCAATATCCCCATAGACAAACGGTACTTTGCTCAGATCCATGATCTGTCGAAACGGTGTCGCAGCAATCTGTTTTTCCTTTTCCCGAAATGTGATTCCCTGAATATTGATCAACTCAGCTGCACCACGGCCTTCATAATATGCCACAAGTTCTGCAAAAGTCTCTTCACCCTCTCCGCGCATGATACCTTCTGCCATCGGATATTTTTCCAGAACTTCTCTTGCATTATAAGAAACTTCCGGACCTCCAAGCCAGATCTTCGTATCCGGCAGAATCTTTGGAACCTCCTGTATCAATTGTCCTACTTCTGTCACATTCCATAAATAACAGGAAAGGCAGAGAACATCGGTGCCTGCTTATAAATATCCATCAGAATCTCATCAAATGGCTGATTGATCGTATATTCAGAAATTGTAATATTGCTAGCCGGATGCTGCTCTTTTGCATATGCGCGCAGGCAATAGACCGCAAGATTTGAGTGGATGTACTTTGCATTCACCGCTGCAAGCAAAATCTTCATCTTTTATAAACCTCTTTTCCTGTCAATAATGTATATTTGTAAACATTTTCCTTTTTAGGTCTTACCTTTCTATTCTGAATGAAGATGTGAGAAATGTCAAGATATGTGAAGTTGTGTATATAACAAAAAGGGAAAGCTATCACTTACGATAACAACACAAATTGTGTCAGATTATCGTATGATAGCTTCCCCTTATTTTGCGGCTTTAATCAAAAGCCACCTCTTCTCACGGAAAATCACCCCAAATACTTTTCTGACAATCGCTCCTGCGAAACACAGCTGCCAGAAGAATGCCATTGGGAAATTGAATACTGTTGTCTCGGAACCACACAGCAATCATCTGATTTCCTGCATCCTTAAAGAGCAATGTTGCTGCAAGGCTCATCAGCGGGCACATTCCAATGATAGATAAAACGGATATCGCCAGCACGATCATAAACGGATTATCTTTCTGTGGATTCACGATCATAAATGCTTTCTTCTTTGCAATCGGTCCTACAAGAAAGAAATCCAGGATAAATGCAAGTGGTCCCATGATGACAAGCTCATGGAATGCTGCCAGAAAGACCTCATTACTCATTCCTCCCATATTCAGAGAGATGTTGTAGCAGATCATCACATAAACCATGACGAATACCATGATAATCGTAAAAATAACATCTTGAAATTTGTTTTTGGGCATAAAAATATCCTCCTGACATAATAAGCGTAACAGAAAAAGCGTGTTGTTCGTTCATCATTCCGGGGGAATGTATCGTTTCCAATATAAATTCTATTCCATTCATTGTTACGTGCATTGTGCTTCGAACTGGACCAACAGACGTTACCCCGACAGTTGACTCAGACCAGGCACCCTTACGGCACCCGGAAGCTTCTGCTTAGTGCTGCTTCGTTCCCGACCTGACACGGTTCACAGATTCCCGTCGCGTAAGACCCAGACATCAACGTCACTTATCGGGGGCAGCTCTGCCAGCTTTCGCCCTCTGCACAATATCACCCCTGCTATAGCGGATTGCAGGTTCAAGGTACCGCTACCACCCCGGCTGCAATTCTTCTTCCAATACACCTGTTGTAAGATCTGCCTGATGGTTAAATGCCTGGATATCCAGTAGATTCAGAATGGAACCTGTACATCCTGCTTTCGGATTCATACACCCGACAACCACTCTTGGTATACGGGACTGGACAATTGCACCTGCACACATCTGGCACGGCTCTAATGTGACATACAATGTACATTCTTCCAGACGCCAGTCACCAAGCTTTTTGCTTGCTTTCTTGATTGCTGCAACCTGAGCATGTGCCAGTGGATTCTTGTCTGTATTCCGTCGGTTATAACCGCGTGCCATAATCTTATCTTCATGAACGATCACGCAACCAATCGGGGTTTCTCCCAGATTATACGCTTTCTCTGCCTGTTTTAAGGCCGCACGCATATATTTTTCATCCGTTGTCATCCTCATTTTGTTTCCTTTCGGTTATTGTATAAAAATAGCATTAATATTCCTTTTCATTCTGAATAAACTATATAGAAAAATTCTTTTCAGGGGCTTGCTATGAATCCGGGAAGTTATTATTTATATGAGTACGAATCCTGCTGCCGCCGCAGAAATCTTGGTTTTCTACAAATTTCATCACATAATTATTCTTATCTCTTAACGCTTCATGTTAAAAATCTTCCGATTGTCCCTGGAGAACAGTTGGAAGTCTATGCATTTATTCTCGAAAATCAAACACTTACAGGTTCTCCGGTTGCACTTCTTCAGTGCTCTGGTCAGAACTTATCCACACAACTGGTCATTTCCGGGGAACGTTTTCCACATAAAAGAACTCTTAAACACATTGATGGGTTTATTATTTTCTCCATCACCCAAAATCGATCACAGCATTGGATTGCCTCCGCTGTACCTCTGCCGAATTTTTATTCTTTTTCTGATTGCTCTTTATCAACAGAAGAGAGTTTATCCTCTGAACCTGAGAATCCATCCCTTTCGGAAGAATCCCTCATAACAGAAGACACTGTATCTGAGACTGTATCCGAAGCAGCATTATCTGACGCTTCTATTGATGCTACTTCAACTGAGAAGGTACCAACTGAGGTGACACCAACTGAGGAGACTGCAATTCAGGATGCTTCAATTCAAGCCGAGAAAAATCACACACGCAGAGATTTCCACACTTCCGCGCAGATTTCGGCCACTTGCCAACAATAGTTTTCTTCTGCATGGCTGTCATAATTATCATCACCTTCTCCTGATCAAAGAAAAAGATCATCTTTGGCTTGGCGTTCCCGGCCTTTACGATCCCGAGAAGCACAGGTGGCTAACTTGTTCGGTTTTCCTCAATTTACCAGTTCTTACATCTCTATTCGGAACTTACCGAAGATGAATGTGAAAACTCTGAATCTTTCGGTCACTGGTGTCGATACTTAATGTGATTCTTAAAAAGAAAGGAAAAAGATAGAGAAAGGAAGCGTTCACAGCGGATGCACTTCTTTTCTCTATCAATTTTAATTTTAATCCGAGATAAATTGGCGGTTCGTAATCCTCTCCAAGAAGTACTTTCTTCCGCTCCTGGTATCCGAGGAATGCCCATTCCGTCATATCTGTCCATTTATGGTTTGCACTGTCGTAAACCTGAACATATCCGATCCTTTTCGGATGCATACGTACGCTGTTGGATTCATATTCTCTTCCTGTGTATGGATTAATGTCTCCAACTTCTTCCTGTACAGGCTCTTCGTATGTTGCCTCTTCCTGCACCGGCTCTGCCGGCTGTGTCTCATAAGATGTAACTTCTGCTTCTTCCTCTGCCGGCTGAGCATAATCTTCTGTATAAGAATTTTCTGATTCCGCAGAGTTTTCTTCTTCCTGATCTGATTTCGGCACTTCCTGAAGCTCTTCCTTGTATTCCTCTTCTTCTGTCTGAAGATCTTCTCTGACATCTTCAGTTGGCTCTGCTTCTACTGCATTCTTTTCAAGTTCAGCAAGTTCTTCATGCATATCATAAATCTCACCGATTGTCATATCACGTTCTTCACCTGTAAGCTGCTGTTCTTCCTTCTCTGTCTCCACCGTTTCCTCTGAAAAGCTCTCTTCCGGCTGTTCCTGTTCATTCCATTTTACTTCCTGCTTCCTGATGCGTCCGGCTGCGCTCTCTATAATCTCTCCTGACATGATGCTCAGCTGAAACGGACAGCCGAGAATAGATGCGATCATTCTCATATCCTGCTCCTGGAAATTATCTCTTCCAAGCCGCTGCGTCAGATTCTGACGGGACATCTTCTTTCCTGTCTCTTTTTCGATCGTCTCTGCCAGTTCTTTGATCGTCATTCCTTTTCTTCCAAGAATAATCTTGACCTGTTCACCAAATGTTAAGTCTTCCATTTACTGCTCCTCCTTATGTATTATTTATACTTCTCTCTTATCTGTCGATCAGAACAGTTTTTCACTTAATTTGCAGAAACATATTCTTCCAAAGTAAGTCCGTTCTCTGTGATCTCTTTTGCAGCATCTACTCCCACATAACGATAATGCCACGGCTCATATACAATTCCTGTAATATCAGATTTATCCTGCGGAAACCGAAGAACAAAACCATACTCTGAACAATGTTCCATCAACCACTTTTGCTCTTCTGTATCCCCCTGTTTCTCATCAAGCTCCCCGTACTTTGTCGACATAATGTCAACTGCAAGACCAGTTGCATGCTCGCTTGTTCCTGGAATTGCAACTGATTTTTTTGTCTCATCATACGCATTTAACGGTGTATATCCCTGATTGATCCAGTCCTGCATCGTCGTATTAAAGACATCTCTCTGCTTCTCATAAGAACGATATCCTGATGTCACATACATGCTGAGTCCTGCCTTCTTCGCATCATCCAGCATCTTATTCAGACTGTCTGCCATCCTGGAATCTATCTGTTTTCCACCACTTATCTCCGTTAGATTCGCCGGCACATAAGAAGTATCCAATGGATGCTTCTCATTCACAAGTGCAAGACACCACCGGTCATCATCACTTGCCAGCAACTCCGCAGTATTTTCTGTTACTTCTTCTCTGTCTAACTCTACCTGCAGTTCTTCGTTCTTCTTTGTCTGCTCCTGTAATTTTGCATTGCTGATTTCCAGCTTCTTTTCAGCTTTTTTCAATGTAATTGAGGAGATTCCTGAAGTAATTGCCACTCCTGCAATTACTCCTGCCAAAGCACCTGTAAGCATCAATTTCTTTGCTCTGTCTCTAAATAATGCTTTATTCATCTTATTTAATTTCAACTCCATCTGTATTTTTCATCTTATCCTCTGTAATATTTAGAATCTTTTCCTTTTCATTCCCCGGCAGATCATTCTATTCCTTCAGATATCGCACTTCAAATGTCTCCACTTTGATCGGTTTATTAAATAATGTTCCCTGTGCATAATCGCATCCTAATTCCTGAAGAACATTCAGCTGATCCTGTGTTTCAACACTCTCCGCAAGAACAGAACATCCCAATTGATGACAAATATCAATTACGGCCTTTGCTACTACTCTGCTTCTTCTGTTTCCAACCGATTTGTAATCAGGCTCTCATCCAGCTTCAATCCATCAAAATCCATAATGGACAGAATCGAAAACTGGAATTCTTAGCTCCGAAATGATCCAATACTACGCGGACATTCGCTTTTCTGATCTTACTGCATGATGCCGCCAGCATCTCCTGATTCGTATCTGTATAAGATTCGGATACCTCTACTTCCAAATATTCGCATAATACCTGATATTTCTCAATCAGCGCACTCATCTGATCCGCAATGTTCTCCTGCCTCAATGTTTCACCTGCAAAGTTTACTGAAATCGGCACCATCTGGATTCCTTCTGTCTCCCACTTATGAAGGATCTGACATACCTGTTCAAATATATAGAGATCGAGATAATGGGACAGTCTTGTCTCTTCCAGAAGATTAATATATCTTCCCGGTTCCATGATTCCAAGATCCTTATGATGATATCTGACAATCGCTTCAGCACCTGCAATTTCTCCGGTCTGCACATCAATCTTCGGTACCGGACATACAATAAAATTCTTCTGTTCAATATCCTCCGAAGATCCTTTTTTGATGATTGGCTCATGATGACCTTTACGCAGATTTTTATAATACTTCTTTTTTCTCTTCCCTCATCATATTCTCTGCACTGATCACAAGACCATTCACATCTATGTCTACTTTTCCCCAGGCATACCCTACTGAAACCAGTCCCGGACTTATGTTCTCAAGCTTTGTATATGCACCATGTACCTGTTGTGTGAAATCTTCATATGAAGCGTTCTCTACAAGAACCAGATACTCATCGCCTGTCATTCTGTATACATTACCATTATGGAAATACTCCGAAAGCACTTCACCAACTCTGGTGACAACTTCATCTCCATAATCTCTGCCAAATTCTTTATTAAAATTCTTCAGTCCATTAATGTCTACAGAAAGAGCTCCCAATGTCTTCAATTCTTCCGGTTCCACATGATCCAGATATGCAACAAAACTATTTCTGTTAAGTACTCCTGTCAGATTATCATGATAACTGAGATACTCCTGCTGTTTCTGGAGTTTATGAAGAGTGATTGCCTGCGGTATATACGGAATCACCATACGAAGCAATCCAACATCACATCCGCCCCGGTGAACTCCAACTGCTGCAAGAATTGCTACTGTATTCTCATCCAGCTGCAAACTCACACTGTAATCGGCCTCTGTTGAATTTGTAATCTCCTGCTTCATCCACTTTGGCTGCTGTTCTTCCGGAAGCATCTTTATCTTATCTCTCTGCCATGGAACATTCTCTGCACACCACTCAAAGATGGTCTCAATATCCCCATACTCTTTCTCAATATAGTACACGTATTCTGAATCGTAATAATCACGTACTGCACGAAGTACATCGTTTACGATTTCTGAAAGAGAACGTGGCTTTTTTCTATCACTCATATCGTTTTTCCTCTGTCTTTCTATAATTTTAGACACTCAGATAAGTTTATTGTATTATACTACGAATTAAAATGCAATACAAAAAAGTTTCGCAGTTCACTTTTAAATGTAAAAAGAGGGGATTTCCCATTTCGGAAAATCTGTCCCTCTTCTATAATTAAATGATATATCCTGCAGGTACTTCTGATCTCTGCACATCTACATGCTCTCGAAATCTATAAATTCCATTTTTTATCCTGCGACAGACGCAGTCGGTTCATTGCTCTTGCCAGCGAAGCCTGCGTATGATAATACTGCTGAATACTCTGCTTCTGACGTAACCTTTCCTCTGCACGCTCTTTCTGCTCCTGTGCTCGTCGCACATCGATGTCTTCCGGTTTCTCGGCTGTATCAACAATCAGTGTAACTCGGTTGTTTACGATTTCAACAAATCCCACGCCCACTGCAATGTCTTTCCATTCTTCGCCGTCCGGACTCATATGTGCAACTCCGACATTCACAGCGATCACCATATTCTCATGATGGGCAAGGATTCCTTTCTCACCATCCGGTGCCGGAATGATCAGCTTCTTACAACGACCTTCGTAGGCATCCAGGTGAGCAAATGTAGTTGCCGGAGCCGGGTCAGTAAAGTCATCGGCAGGTACATAAACAGCCTGTACAGATGTGACAGAACCGTTCTTTGTAGAAGCGATCCTCTCCTGTAATTCACCCATCTCAGTAGCCAGTGTCGGCTGATAACCTACGGCTGAAGGCATACGTCCAAGCAGAGCGGAAACTTCGGATCCAGCCTGTGTAAAACGGAAAATATTATCAATGAAGAGAAGTACATTCTGATGCTCCTCATCGCGGAAATATTCAGCCATCGTCAGTCCCGTCTCAGCAACACGCATACGTGCTCCCGGTGGCTCGTTCATCTGACCAAACACCAGTGCCGTTTTTTCAAGTACACCTGACTCCTTCATTTCTGACCATAGGTCGTTACCCTCACGGGAACGCTCTCCGACTCCTGTAAAAATGGAATATCCGCCATGCTCTGTGGCTACGTTGCGGATCAGCTCCTGAATCAACACCGTCTTACCGACACCGGCACCACCGAACAGACCAATCTTACCACCTTTTGCATATGGTGCAAGCAGGTCGATAACCTTAATACCGGTTTCCAGGATTTCTACAACCGGGCTCTGGTCTTCAAAAGATGGCGGATCTCTGTGAATCACCCAGTGTTCGGTATCTTCTTTGATTTCTTCGCCATTGTCGATGGTTTCTCCAAGTACGTTGAACAGACGTCCAAGGGTCTGCTCTCCAACCGGTACTTTAATTCCAGAACCGGTAGCGGTTACTTCCATATCCTTACAAAGTCCTTCGCTGGCTGCCAGCATCAGGCAGCGTACCTCATTATTTCCGAGGTGCTGCGCAACTTCCATAATGCAGGTTCTTTCCGTTATTTTCCACTTCAAGAGCATCTTTGATAAAAGGAAGGTCGCCGTTCTCAAAACTACGTCAACAACTGGTCCCATGACCTGGTACAATACGTCCTTTATTCAATACGTCCTTTATTCATACCTGTTTTCACTTCCGACATTTTTCTTCGTTTCTGGGCTTTGGCACCTGCACAAACCTCAGTAATTTCCTGTGTGATCGCAGCCTGCCTTGCCCTGTTATATATAATAGAAAGATCTTTGATGATTTCCTGCGCGCTGTCTGTTGCTGATTGCATTGCTGTCATTCGCACATTGTGTTCGCTTGCATATGCCTCTACCAGACATCCATAGATCATACCAACCACGTAGTTTGGTACGATGCTGTCCAGAACAGCCTCTGCTGATGGATAAAGCGCGATCGCCTCTCTATGGATGTTAAGCGGCATTTTCATTTCATTAAATGAAGATCTCTCAAGCGGCAGGATCTTCATTTTTTCAACCGTTGTCAGCATCGAATTTTCCATTCTGGTGTAAACGATGTAGACCTCGTCCAGTTCACCTCTCTCATACTGGGAAAGAATCACTTCCGCGATATCTCTTGCCCTGTGCATGGTCGGTTTCTGCACAGTATAGAGGAAATTGGTGTCAATTTCCACACCCTTATTCGCATAATAGTGTCTGCCAAGCTCACCGACTACGAACAGCTTATGCTCTCCCGGTTCCTCCAGGATCTCATCCTCCACCTTGACAATGTTGTGGTTGTAAGCTCCTGCAAGTCCTTTATCCGCAGTAATGACAATGGAACCTATCTTTCGTTTCTCTTTTGGAATCTCTTCCCGCACATCAAAATACCGGTGCTCGATCTCAGGAATATGCCTCAGGATTCTGGAAATCTCTCCCTGAAGTCCGTAAAAGTACGGCTCTGAATCTGTCAGCTTTTTCTTCGCCTGTCTCATCTTGGTAGACGAGATCATATACATGGCGTTCGTGATCTTCATCGTATCTTTGACGCTGTTGATTCGAGTCTGTATTTCTCTGATATTTGCCATATTAACACCTGCTGTCTTTGAATTCCTTCGCTGTTTCCACAATCTTTGCAGCCAGTTCATCGGACAGAGCCTTTGTCTGCTCAATCTCTTCACTGATTTCCGGATGAACTGTTGCAAAATAATTCAGCATATCCATCTGGAATTTCTTAACCTCTTTTACCGGAATTCCCAGAAGCACTTTATTTCGTGCTGCGCAGAGGGTGATGACCATCTCATGCATGGACATTGGATGTCCGAGTGGCTGTTTCAGAAGTTCCATCAGACCACTTCCATATTCCAGCTGTTCCTTCGTTGCCGCATCAAGATCTGAACTGAACTGCGTAAAGACTTCCATCTCACGATACTGCGCCAGATCGATACGAATACTTCCTGCTGCTTTCTTCATTGCTTTGTCTGTGCCGCACCACCAACACGGGATACAGAAAGTCCTACATTAACCGCCGGTCTCATTCCTGAGCGAACAGTCGCTCTCCAGGAAGATCTGTCCGTCTGTAATGGAAATTACGTTTGTCGGGATATATGCAGATACATCTCCTGCCTGCGTCTCAATGATCGGAAGTGCTGTGATCGAACCTCCTCCCATTTCATCGCTTAAACGGCTTGATCTCTCCAGAAGTCTTGAATGAAGATAAAAGACATCTCCCGGATAAGCTTCACGTCCCGGAGAACGTCCAAGAAACAGTGATAGTGCACGATATGCAACTGCGTGCTTTGAAAGATCATCGTAAACGATCAGGACATCTTTTCCTTTATGCATGAAATGTTCTGCAATCGCTGTTCCTGCATATGGTGCAATATACTGAAGCGGTGCACAGTCACTGGCTGTTGATGCTACTACGATGGTGTAATCCATTGCGCCGCCGTTTTTAAAAGTATTGACAACCTTTGCGACGTTGATGCTTTCTGACCGATTGCTACATAGACACAGATTACATCCTTGCCTTTCTGATTCAGAATTGTGTCCAAAGCAATGGAAGTCTTTCCCGTCTGACGGTCTCCAATGATCAGCTCACGCTGTCCACGACCGATCGGAAACATTGCATCGATAGAAAGAATACCGGTTTCCATCGGGACACTGACTGATTTACGATCTACGATTCCCGGTGCTTCATTTTCAATCGGTCTGTAATCTTCTGCTTCGATTTCTCCCGCTCCGTCAATCGGAGCTCCAAGTGCATTTACGACACGTCCGATAAATTTATCGCCAACCGGTACTCCGGCTTTCTTTTTGGTACGCATCACTTTCGTACCTTCTTTGATCTCTACATCTGATCCGAACAGGATGCAGCCGATCGTATCTTTCTGAATGTCCTGAACCATACCTTTCAGTCCATTTTCAAATGTCACGATTTCTCCGTACATTGCATGCTCTATTCCATAGATATTTGCAATTCCGTCACCTACAGCAGACAACCGTACCAACCTCGCTGTCCTTGCTCATCTGTATCAAAATTCTCTATTTCATCTTTCAGAATAGAAATAATTTCATCTGAGCTAATTGAACTCACCTTGTTCACCTCCAGGTCAATTCTTTGCTCTAATCTCGATAATCTTCCTTTCAGACTCCAGTCATATTCCTCATCACTGCCAACGCGGAGAATAAAACCTCCAAGCAGTGCTTTGTCCTGACGGACTTCGATTTTAGCACTCTTTGCGCCATACTTCTTGCAAAGGAACGCCTCCATTCCTTTTTTTCTGTTCCTCACTCGGAGATACAGTACATGTCAGGACAGCATTCAGAACCTGGTTCTGTTCATCGCAGTACCTGTCATATGCGGCGAAAATATCCTCGATCAGATCCATTCGCTGATATTTGCAAACCACTTTAAGGAAATTTTTATCTCCTTTGGAAATACTTGTCTACCACATTCATTTTTTCTTAAGATCAATGGTAGGGTTCACGAAAATATCGTGAAGCTGCGGTACTTCCTCAAAAAAATCTCACGTGTTTTCTGTACAGCTTCTTTTTGGGACACCTACTTCATACAGCACCCGTGCATATCTGACTGCTGCCACAGGGCAGTAAATCTGACTTTTACTTGTCTGTCATCTTCATCTGTCCCACCTACTTCTCCCAAAAACTGGTCATAAATGTTCTGCTCTTTGTCACCCACGATCTTCTCTGCGGAAGCGATCGCAAGTCCTGCGATCTGGGACTGAAGCTCTTTCATTGTCTGTTCACGCTCGATACGCACATTTTCTTTTGCAGCTTCCAGAAGATCTCCGGCCTTGCTTCCTGCTTCACTGTACGATGCGGTCATGACTCTGTCTTGCCTCTGAGCGTGCCTTCTCAACAATCGCTGCTGATTCAAGCTTTGCTCCCTTTAAAGCATCTTCATATTCCTGTTTCATCTTCTGCGCATCACTCTGTGCATCCTGTGCACCCTGAAGACCATCTGCGATCAGCTGTCTACGCTGCTCCATGATATCACTTACCGGATTGATCAGGAAATGTCTCAACAGAAGAAAGAGAACAATAAGGTTGATAATGGTCCAAACAAGTCCCATATTTATTGAAAGCACCTTTTACACCTGCCTTTCCTGTTATCTGCCTCCATCATTTTCATAAGATTCTTTTCTGCTCTTATTTCAGGAAGAAGATGATCAGGATACCGATGATGAAACCGTAAATAGCTGTTGCCTCTGCAAGTGCACATCCAAGGATCAGGTTCTTACTGATCTTTCCTTCTGCTTCCGGCTGTCTTGCGATCGCATCTACAGCCTTTCCTGTAGCATGTCCGATACCAATACCTGCTCCAATACCTGTAAATACTGCAATAGCTGCTCCAATAGCAATAAGTGTTGACATAATCTTAATCTCCTTTTCTTTTCAATAGAATGTGTTAAGTTCTTACTCCATCTCTTCCATCATGAATAAAGATGTCAGGAATACAAATACGTATGCCTGAAGAAGGCCATCGAAAATATCGAAATAAAAACTGACCGGAATCGGTACAATCAGTGGAACTACAGCTTTCAGAAGTTCCATTACCACAAATCCTGCCAGCATATTTCCAAATAATCGCATACAAAGCGACAATGGCCGGATGACGATCTCCAAAATCATAATCGGTGCTACAATTGGAATCGGCTGTGCAAAATGCTTTTGCCCAATGTCCGAATCCATTCTTGCGGATACCTGAAAATTCAATGAGACACATACTCATGATCGCAAGTGCTGCCGTTACGTTCAGATCTTTCGTCGGCGGCTTAAAGCCAAATAACGGTGCAATTGTGTTTGAACAGGCGAGATATAACAGAACCGTAATCAGATACGGTACATAGCCCTTGTTCTCTTTCCCAAGTACTCCGACAAAGAAGTCCTCAGCGGCGCCGATACCGGCTTCGAGAGCCAACTGCACTTTTCCGATTCTCAACCTTTAAGTTTCTTACCAGGATAATGGATGCTATCACAAGCACTGCCATGATGATCCAGGTAACTACTACAGATTCATTGATCCCGCCAAGAACCGGAAGAGTGAACACTGTCTCACAATTCAGTTCTTCCATCAAATTGTCTGCCAGATTTCCCGTATTGCTCCCTCCTTTTCTACCTAATGTATATTGCTGTATTTTGTCACTTTTCGTATACAGCATGGCAAATGTTACTGCTTATAATCGCATTAAAACGTCATGTTCTCCGAAAAGTTGACTAAATATTACTCCCATGTTTTCTCTTTGTCAACGTTCCACTTCAACAAGTTAAATTCATAAAAAAGCACTTTTTTATTTCAATTTGCTCTTTTTTTATTCTACGTTCTGTCCATTTTTTATTACTTTTTTAACCGTTTTTCGCTCTTGTTTTAGAATCCGCTCTTTTTTTATGCGCATTTTCCACAATAAAATTGTTTTTATTTCTGTACATTTGTACGATTCAAAAAAAAAATTCATAGACACTTTGTCTTAATTTGTATATTAATGATAATTTTTCTCCTATTTTTCTTATCCTTTTCAGAATAATAGCAACAACAGATGTTACATTTTTGTTACGATTTTGTTTTTTCAAAATAAAAGCACCCATGTTTAAACCATTGCATAGGTGTGATAAATAAAATTTTATTTTTCAACATATACTTGTTTTAGCTACGATTATGTGATATAGTGATTGTAGCTAAGAAAAGAGATGAATATGACATATTCACACAAAAATGAGCCCCAACTCATGGGCCGATGGTTGAGCATCCATTCAGGCTAATTGTCGTGTCATCTCCGTCTAGCCATTTGCAAACTAATTACAAATGTAACAATATATGGTTGATACCGGCATCCATTTATACGCCGCAAAGCTTCCCTGGATAATTGTCGCCTTATCCATCGGATCTCCGGTTCGATATACGCGATTTCTTTCGCTCATCTCAACATGAACCTTTGTCTCTACCGCATGGTTAATGATTTCTTTCTCGCAAATAGGAAAGAATTGCAACACCTGTATAGATATGTTTAGAAGAATCTCATATGCATGATCTTCATTCTTTTTGCAATTTCTGGTACAAAACATATTTTTGATACCTGAAGATCAGTTGTTCAGAGCCAACCTCCAAATGCTACGCATTTCGTCGGTGTGGCGTATCCGCCAAATAAAATTTAAAAACAGTCTTAAAAATGCAAGCATTTTATACCTGTTTTTTTAATTTTGCTTGGCTCTGAACAATTACATAATATCATAAAAAGAGTGGACAGCAAAACTAATTTCTGCTGTCCACTCTCTTCATATTATGAAAGACTTTGAAATTTATAAGTCTTGTTCTCTTCAATCATCTATCACATTCGATGAAACTCCAAGTGTCATATCTTCTTCAAGATAAATCACAGCTTCTGTTCCTCCGCTCACCTGGACTGTAACTGCCGGTTTTGCTTCTTCCGGAATCTCAATCACTCTTTTTCTCTCCGGACTGCATTGCCCCGATTGTTACTGTTTCTGCTCCGTTGAACTTAACCTGAACATTTTCCAGTTCAAGCGGTGAAGTGTTACGGATTGTTATGTTACTTGTATACTGTCCACTTGCTTCCACATATTCTGATTTTCTATATAAAAACATGCCTGTAAACAAAAAGATAACTGTAAATGCGATGATCAGATTCTGCAAAACTCTTCTCATTCCCCTGCCTCCTATAAACTCTCTTTAAAATTTCTATTCTTATTTTCCTTTATTACACTAACAGAATAGCATTCAGAGATTTCTTTTTCTAGAGACAGATTCACTTAATTTTTTCTGTTTTTCATCGTTTTGTCATTGATTTCGTTGACAAACATTGTTTATTTCAAGACAATGTAATCGTTTCCACACGTTTTTGTTATATTTTCACAATACTTCTTCTCACAGCTTATTCTATACAATATCCAAATAGGTCTTATGCTCCGGTGCAGGAAATGCACGGTCAAGAGCAGCGTATTCTTCGTCTGTAAGGACAACATCTTTTACTGCCCAGTTTTGAAGTACATGCTCTGTTCTGCCACTTCTTGGAATTGCAATCACCTGGTCTTTCCGAAGAACAAATGCGAGAAGTACCTGCATCGGTGTAATGCCACGAGCTTTTGCTATTTTCTGCACTTCTTTGTTCTTTAACAAGCTTCTTTGCAGGCTTCCAGCCTGTGCAAGTGGGCAATACGCCATAATCGGTGTCTGATGTTCTTCCAGCCAGGGCATCAGATCATACTCTATCCCACGGGATCCCAGATGATACAATACCTGATCCACCTGACAGTGATCTCCATTTGGAACTGAAAACAGTTCTTTCATATCTGATGTATCCAGATTGGATACGCCCCAGCTTCTGATCTTGCCTTTTTTCACCAGTTCTTCCATTGCATCCACTGTTTCTTCCAACGGAATACTTCCGCGCCAATGTAACAGATACATATCCGATAATCTGTTTTAAGATTATGCAATGTCTGGTCAATACTGTCATAAATCTGCGGACGTCCTGCATTGTGCGGATATACCTTTGAAACAAGAAAGAGTTTTTCTCGAGAATATCCCTGGATCGTATCCCCGATTAATTTCTCTGAAAGTCCATTTCCATACATTTCAGCTGTATCTATTAAAGTAAATCCTGCATCAAGCCCTGCCTGAAGCGCCTTCTTTTCCTGCTGGTAGATTGACAGATGTTCACCAAGCATCCAGGTTCCCATACCAAGACGCGGCATTTTCATTCCATTTTTAATGTAAGATATAAATCACTCATTTTCTTCCCTTTCCATATATCGAATCATCCCTTCAGCAGCCCGTTTTGCTTCCTCTACAGCATGAACCACCGTATTCGCTCCCTGTACAACATCTCCTGCTGCAAAAACACCTTCATGTGTTGTCATGCAGTTCTCATCTGTCAGAAGAAGTCCCTTCTCTGTCGTTTTTAACTGATCCGTTGTAAGTACCAGCTTATTCTTTGGTGCCTGGCTCACGCAAATGATTACAGAGTCTGCTTCTACCTGATCTAATTTTTCTTCATATCCAATCACTTTATTGTTTTCATCAAATATACTTGTTTTAAACATCAGACCGGCTTCATTGATCGACTCTATTGCCTTTCCAAACACAAAGTCTGCGCCCTCCAGTTTTGTATAAGACACCTCATGAGAGCTTGCGGAAATGCGTTTTCCTCTTGCATACAGTGTAACCTCTTTTGCACCATGACGCAATGCAGTTCTGGCTACATCCATCGCAACATTTCCCATACCGATAACAGCTACTTTCTCTCCCAATTGATGTGCCTCCGGTCTTCTGAGGTAATCAATCCCAAAGTATACATTTCCAAGACTCTCTCCTTTAATTCCGATTGCCTTCGGTCTCCATACTCCTGTTCCCACAAAGACACTGCTGTATCCGTCGCGGAACAGATTATCGATCACGATTGCACTTCCGATCACGGTATTCGGGCGAATCCGGATTCCCAATTCTTCCATTTTCTTTTTGTATCGGTCGATCACAGATTTTGAAAGACGGAATTCGAATTCCATACTGCAGCATACCGCCGATTTTGCTTCGTTCTTCGAAAATCGTTACTTTATAACCTGCTAATGCAAGCTTGATAGCAACTGTAATTCCTGCCGGTCCTGAACCGATCACCGCTACTTTCTTTCCGTTTTTCTCTATTTTCGGCACTTCCATCCTGTCAAGATAAGAATCTGAAATGAAATTCTCAATACTGCTAAAATGGATTGGACTGCTCTTTCTTCCTAAAACACAATGGCCTTCACATTGATTTTCATGGTTACATACGGTGGAGCAGACAGCGGACATTGGATTATTTGCAAAAAGGATTTCACCGGCTTTCATCAAACGGTTTTCAAGTAATAATTGAGTGATTTGTGGGATAGGTGTATGAATCGGACACCCTTGCTGACAAAGTGGTTTTTTACATTTCAGGCAACGTTCTGCCTCGTCGATAATATGTAATTTCATTCTGTTCTTCCTCCTGACCTTTTATTCAGATAGAAAATGCCGACCACAGTTTCCCATGACCGGCAATAACTTATATTTTTACAAATGGTTAATCTTAGTTTTCTCTTTCTACAGACACATTAGATACTTTTTCGTAGTATTTTACAATTGCACTGTGGTCATCTTTTTCATTTCCGTCAGCCTTTAAGGACTGCATGATCTCCATGATCTCTGCTGTAAGCGGAAGAGATGCATTTACTGCATGTGCAGCGTTCAGCGCATTGTTCAGGTCTTTGATGTGAAGTTCAATACGGAATCCCGGCTTGAAGTTATGATCCATCATCATCGGTGCCTTTGCATCAAGAACTGTAGAACCTGCAAGCCCTCCACGGATTGCCTGATATACAAGCTCCGGATCTGTCCCTGCTTTCTTTGCCAGTGTCAGTGCTTCGGATACTGCTGCGATATTCAGTGCAACGATTACCTGATTTGCAAGTTTTGCAACATTTCCTGATCCAAGTTCTCCAACATATACAACAGAACCTGCCATCTGCATCAACAGTTCATAATATTTGTCAAATGTCTCTTTCTTTCCACCAACCATAACAGAAAGTGTTCCGTCGATTGCCTTCGGCTCTCCACCACTTACCGGTGCGTCCATCAGTTCAATTCCTTTTTCTGCAAGCTCCGCACCAATCTTTTTAGATTCTACCGGATCAATAGAGCTCATATCAATTACAACTGTTCCCGGTTTTGCTGCCTCTGCAATTCCACCTTCTCCAAGACATGCTGCACGTACATGTGGTGAGTTTGGAACCATTGTAATGATTGTGTCACACTCTGCTGCTACTTCAGCTCCGCTTTTTACTCCCTTTGCACCTGCTGCAACAACCTCTGCAACTGCTGTCTCATTAAAATCAAATACAACGAGCTCATTTCCTGCTTTTAACAGGTTCATGCTCATCGGTTTTCCCATAATTCCAAGTCCAATAAATCCTACTTTCATTTTATTATTTCCTTTCTTTTAACACATCTGTTTCATTGCTTCATGCAGCAGCTTAAAGCTCTCTTCTGACTGCTCTACATAAGGAGAATCAATCAGATACGCTTCCGAATATCAAGATTCTTCTGCGTCGGCTCGATTCCAAGCTCCTGCAAAGTTAATGGCATGTCCATCCCTTTCATGAATAGACGAAGTGCCTCTTTATCTTCACTTAATTTATTGTAGTAAAGTTGAGTAAACAGTGCCACTGCCACGATTTCTCCATGCAGCGCATGCTCTGCTTCCTTTGTAAAATAAGTCCGCACACCGTCATACATCATGTGACCAAGTGCTGACTGTGAGAAGCTTTTCGTGATGTTCGCGATTACACCGGTTACAGCGATATTGATAAATGTGATATCTTCCACTGCCTTTGTAAGTCTCTTATGACGGATATCTTCAATTGCCTGTGCACCATACTCTACAAGCACCTCGTAAGTATACTCTGCCATCTTGTAGGCACTGAACAGATCGATTTTATTTTCACTGAGATACATCTTCGGCTTGCCGTTCTGTATCTCGATTTTTTTGCCATCGCATCCAAAATTTCGGCTGCCGCATAACGGATTGGGCATTCTGCGATCACTTGCAGATCTACAAGAACTGCATCGATTTCATGTTCGAATCTCCAGCAGTCCTTCTTCGCACCTTCCGGCGTATACATAACACTCATTGTTGTAAATGCAGCACAGGTTGCGATTGATGTCGGAATGTTGACAACTCCGGTATCCGCATATTCACCGACTGCTTTTGCAAAATCCATAACAAGTCCGCCACCGATTCCGACTACCTCATCACAGTTTTCTGCTTTACATTTTTCAGCATATTCCTGGCAGCTTCATAAGAACACTTTCCACCATACAGGTGCAATTCATACTCAAGTCCTGCCTTCTCAAATCCCGGAATTATCCGTTCTTTCACTGCATCCCACGCTCTGTTTCCGGCAATGATAAATGCTCTCTTTCCAAAACGTGAAATTTCTTTTCCACACTCTTCAAGTAAATTCTTTTCCTGTCTGTATCTCCCGGCTCCAAATTTAATTGCCGGATCTAAAGTCACTTTTTCCATTTTCCCGCTGCCTTCCCTCTTCTGTCATAATCTATCTTTTAATTGGATGTTTCGGATTCTCTCCGGAAAGGACAAGATGCACATCTTCCGCTACATCCAGTGCAATCCGATCCATACATTCCACCGTATTGGAACCAATATGCGGTGTCAGAATCACTTGTTCCAGTTTCAATAATGGATTGTCTTTTTTGGGTGGTTCTTCTGAGAACACATCCACCGCTGCGCCTCTGATCTGACTGTTCCTGATTGCTTCTGCTAACGCCTCTCCACCAACACCACCGCCTCGGAAACTTGAATCAGGGAAGCGGATTTCTTCATCATGGCAAACTCTTTTTTTGAAATAATTCCCTGGTTCTTTTTCTCCTCCCGGCACATGCAGACTGATATAATCCGATGTTTGCAAAAGTTCTTCCCAAAACACGATTTCTATATACTCTGGAATATCTTTCCCTTCCGGACGCGGCACATAAGAAATGACTCTCATATCCAGCCCCAGCGCTGCCTTTCTTGCTACCTCTTTTCCAATCTTTCCAAGACCGATGATCCCGAGTGTCTTTCCTGCTACATCGGTCCCTTTCAGTGAAAATTTCTTCTGAAAATCCCCATTCCTTACCAGTTCTTCGGATTCTTTCAGACGTTTTGCAAGATTTAAAATCACCGTTATAGTGAATTCTGCAACAGATAAGGTCGTCGTGTCCGGTGAATAAGTCGTATAAATCCCTAACTCATTCGCAGCCTTCCAGTCAAGATTGTCATATCCTGCCCCATGTCTGGCTATGATTTTCAGGTTCTTTCCTGCTTCAAGTATTTCCTTGTCTACTTTTGCAGTTCGCTGAATCATTGCATCACATACTGCAATATCATTTTTTATTGATTCTTTGTCTGTCTTTCCGCTGCCGCGGACTATCTCATAGCCTTTTTCTATGAGATAGTCCTCTCCCGCTGCAGCGATTGGCTGAGGAATGTAAATCTTCTGTTTCATTTTCCACTGTCGTTCTCCTTATCTTACAAGGCAAGGTTTCTTTGGATCGAATTTCCATCCCGGGATCAGATACTGCATTCCTACTGCATCATCTCTTCCTCCAAGACAGTTATCAAGGTACAGCTGATGTGCTTTCTTCACCTGCTCAAGATCCACTTCAATACCAAGTCCTGGTTTCTTTGGAACTTCTACACATCCGTCTACGATCTGAAGTGGCTCTTTTGTCAGTCTCTCAAGACCTTCCTGCCAGATCCAGTGTGTGTCCAGTGCATTGTACTCTCCCGGAACCGCTGCTCCAACCTGTGTAAACATTGCAAGGGAGATATCAAAATGGTTATTTGAATGAGATCCCCATGTATATCCAAAATCATGGCACATCTGAGCCACACGAACAGAACCACTCATGGTCCAGAAATGTGGGTCTGCAAGGATGATGTCAACTGCCTGAGATTCCGAGAGTGTCCAACCTGTCTCCAGTCTGTAGCGATCATGTTTGTTGCTGTCGGGAAACCTGTACGTCTGCGGAATTCACTCATAATCTCTCTTCCTGAGTAAACACCTTCTGCTCCGCATGGATCTTCACAGTATGTAAGGATTCCTTCCATTCCCTTTACATATTCAACTGCTTCTTCAAGAAGCCATCCACCATTTGGATCAAGGTCGATTCTTGCATCTGGAAGTGCTTTCTTCATTGCACGGATCACATCCATCTCTTCGTTTCCTGCAAGAACTCCTCCTTTCAGTTTAAAATCTTTAAAACCGTATTTCTCTTTTGTAGCAAGTGCCATCTCTACAATCTTATCTGCCGTAAGTGCTTCTTCGTGACGCAGACGGTACCATGCACAATCTGAATCCGGCTCTGAATCATACGGAAGATCTGTCTTGTTACGGTCTCCTACAAAGAAGAGATATCCAAGCATTCTTACTTTATCTCTCTGCTGTCCGTCTCCGAGAAGTTCACAAACCGGAACACCAAGCTGCTTTCCAAGGAGATCAAGACATGGAGCCTCGATCGCTGTAATTACATGAACTCCTGTACGAAGGTCAAATGTCTGGTTTCCTCTGACATCTTCCTCCCCCTTAGAATCAAGATGTGCTTTTACTTTAAGCAGTGTGCTCTTATACTCAGCAACTCTTGTTCCTTCAACAAGCGGGATACATTCCTCAAGTGCTTTTGTGATCTTCTCTCCTCCCGGAACTTCTCCAACTCCTGTCTCTCCGTTCTCATCATAAAGAACAACAATATTTCTTGTGAAGTATGGTGCGTGTGCTCCACTTAAATTCAGTTCCATACAGTCTTTTCCGGCTACTGGATATACTTCCATCTTTACGATTCTAGACATAACAATTTCTCCTTTTATACACGAACTTTTTTCTCTATCTGTTTCTATTCTACTTTTATTTTTACTTCAGTGATCGGACCGGAGATTGACTTGCAGTCCGACCACCGAAATCATGGCAGCAAATTTTAGTTTATTAACATTTTTTAATAACTTCTTGTTTTAAACAAGGTTCATATCTGCAAGTACTTTATGCAGCTTCTCTTTCTCTTCCGGTGTCAGTTCGCCGATCGGATCTAAGCATTTTCCTACCGGAATTCCTTCCTGAACGAGACCTTCCTTGATTGCTGCCGGGAATGTTCCCATACCGCATGCAATACGGAACGGAGCCAATGTAAACTGTGCTTCCAGAGCTCCTTCAAGATCTCCTGCAACGTATTTATCATAGATATCCGCTGCAATTCTCGGTGCTACATTTGCACAGGATGCGATTGCTCCTGTTGCTCCGTAGCAAAGAGCTGCGTAGATCAAAGTATCTCTTCCCATCAGTACAGAGAAATCTTTTCCTCTTGTCAGACGGATATACTCTGCAGCATTTGTCATATCACCTGTACTGTCTTTTACAGCAACAATATTTTCAATATCAGCAAGTTTTGCAACTGTTGCCGGTGTGATTGTCACATTTGTCTTTGGTTTATTGTTATACATGATGATTGGAAGTGTTGTATTTTCTGCGATTGTCTTATAGTAATTGTACAACTCATCCTGTGTCGGGATACAAACATTGGTGTCAGTACGGAAACTGCATCAACTCCGACCTCCTCACAGATCTTTACCAGTCTGATAACTCCTCTTGTTGTAATATGGCTTGCTCCACCATAAACCGGAACACGTCCTGCTGTCTCATCAACGACTGTCTCAAGAATCTTTCTGTATGTATCATCATCGAATGCGTAGAATTCTCCGGTTGTTCCAAGTGGGAACAAACCGTGAACTCCGTTGTCGATCAGGTGATTTACCATCTGTCTTAATACCGGATAGTTTACTTCACCCTCGTCTGTTAATGGTGTAATAATTGGAGGGATAATTCCCTTTGGTACGAATGTCATAATAAAAAACTCCTTTCAATTTATAACACAAACTGTAATAACAGTAATTCTATAATTCCAACTCCTGCCATGATCAATGACACTGCTGTTTTACATCTTACCTGATCTTTTAATTCTGTCAGACCGAACATTCCATTGAATACCCAGAATCCACTGTCATTGAAGTAGGAGAAGGAAATTGCTCCTACACAACAGGAAGCTGCGAGCAAGATTGGGGATACACTGATAGCTGCCATCAGTGGTGCTGTCAGGGATGCTGCTGTTGTGATTGCTACTGTTGCAGATCCAAGCGCGATTCTCATCAGTGCTGCAATGATAAATGGAATCAGGATTGCCGGAAGCGGAAGTCCTACAACTGTCTCTCCAAGAACATTTCCGATACCGCTGACTTTGATTACATTTCCAAGAGAACCGCCGGCTCCTGTGATCAGCATGATAATACCTGTATCTTTGATTGCTGTATCCATGATACCGATAACTTTTTATTATCTTCTTTTCTTACCAGTCCATAGATTGCAATGATTGTTCCAACACCAAGTGCAAAGATTGGTTCACCTACAAGACTGATGATTGTGTTTGCCACTCCTTCACCTGTTCCAAACAGTCCCCGAATGTTTTAACAAAAATCAAAACAATCGGAATGATAATCGGAAGAATAGATGCTGTGAATGATGGGAGATTCTTCTCTCCTACCAGTTTTTCAACTTCTTCCATGGATTTGATATATTCTTTTTGAATTCTTTTCTTTCATATCCATGTCCATTTTCATTCGGAATCTGATAGATTTTCTTTCCAATATATTTACAGTAGAATACTACAACAATCAGCATCGGAATAGAGATTCCTGCTCCGACCATGATCATCTGTCCCACATCAACTCCAAGCATTCCGGCTGCTGTCAGCGGTCCCGGTGTCGGTGGTACCGGACAGTGTGTCAGCTGAAGTCCACAGGCCAGTGACAGTGCAAGTCCTACAACAGAGATTCCTGTTACAGAAGACATTGCTTTTACAAGTGGTGCAAAAATAACGATTGCGGAATCTGCGAATACCGGGATGGATACAACCCATCCTGTGATTGCCAGTGCCCATTCTTCTTTTCTCTTACCAATTACACGGATGAAAGTAAATGCAAGCTGTTCCGCTGCTCCTGAAACTTCCAGGATTCCACCCATCATAACTCCAAGTCCGATTATGATACCGGTACTTTTCAATGTGTTTCCAAATCCGTCTTTGATAGCGGTCATAACGCCGACTGTCGTTTCTCCGGCTGCATTTGTGATATCTGCGACCGGCATGCCCCCGATCAAGCCTGTGATTAATGCTGCGAGCAATAATGCAATAAATGTATGTACCTTCGTCTTCATAACCAGGACGATCATTATCGCTATTCCGATCACCAGCCCCAGCATCATTCTGGTTGATTCTCTCATAGTTCTTACCTCTCTTAATTCTTTTTCTCAACAGATGTATCAGAAATCTTCTCGTAATATTTTACGATTGCACTGTGATCATCTTTTTTTCATTTCCGTCTGCCTTAAGTGACTGCATGATCTCCATTACCTGTGAAGTAAGTGGAAGTGCTGCATTTACTGCATGACCTGCATTCAGTGCGTTATTCAGGTCTTTGATATGGAGTTCAATACGGAATCCCGGCTTGAAATTGTGAGCCATCATCATTGGTGCTTTTGCATCAAGCACTGTAGATCCTGCAAGACCTCCGCGGATAGCTTTGTATACAAGCTCTGGATCTGCATCATTTTTCACTGCAAGTGTCAGTGCCTCAGACACTGCCGCAATATTCAATGCTACAATCACCTGATTTGCGAGCTTTGCTACATTTCCGGATCCAAGTTCTCCGACATATACTACAGATCCTGCCATTGCCATTAATAAATCATAGTACTTATCAAAGTTCTCTTTGCTTCCTCCGACCATAACAGAAATTGTTCCGTCGATCGCCTTTGGCTCTCCACCACTGACCGGTGCATCCATTAAGTCAATTTTCTTTTTGTTCAGTTCTGCTCCGATCTCTTTCGACTGTACCGGATCAATCGAACTCATATCAATCACGATCGTTCCTTCTTTTGCTGCGGAAGCGATTCCGTTTTCTCCTAAACAGACTTCTCTGACCTGAGGAGAATTCGGAAGCATTGTAATGATCACCTGACAGTTCTCTGCCACCTCTGCCGGGCTTCCTGCTGCCTGTGCTCCCTCCGCTGCCAATTCTTCTACGCTTGCCTTGCTTCTGTTATATACAACAGCTTCATATCCTGCTTTCATAAGGTTTCTGCACATAGGTTTTCCCATAATTCCAAGTCCGATAAATCCAACCTTCATTGTTCTTCTCCTCTCAGATTTCTGATATTTTGTATTACTGCTATTTCAACTTGTTCCTAATCGTCTTTGATAATTCGCGCGCTTCTTATTGCCTGCCTTGCCTTTGGTCAGGTAACTTATCTATCTGACATGCTTATTGTACAAAACTGAGTACAAAGATTCCATTGACAGATTGTTCAATGGAGTGTGCTCTGATTTATGTAGATTTCATAAGTCTTCATTTTTGAATTGTATATTTCATTTTTATTTCATTATGTTTCGCTTCTGTTTTTTCCTATTTGTTTAAATTTCAATTTCTTTCCATTTATTTCATCATATGTAATTATTTTTTCATTTTTTGAAACATTATGAATTCTACACAAATTCCCACTTCATTTTTATACATAGCAAAATACAGTTTTTCACATCAAAAAAGGAGACAGTTTTAAACCATCTCCCTGTATGCATTTACCTGTTCCTATAGTAATTCATTTCCACCATAATTGGCTTCTATTCCATACTTTTTCATTCTTCTCCAGAGAGTTGTCGTGCTGATACCGAGCTCTTCTGCCACCAGTTTCCGGTTTCCGTGGAAACGTTCAAGCAGCTCCTCAAGTTCATCTGTCTCCTGAGAACGATACACAAGAATCCTCTTCTCTCCATGGGATTCTTCCACATGCGGAAACAGTTCGTCATATAAATTTTGAAGAACGACTTCATCAATCATGCGTTTTTTGGCTGTAAGAACAAGTCGTTCACAAAATGACCGTAACTGGATTCCATTCCCGGTCCACTTCAGCTCCTGCAGCTTCTTATATGCTCCTTCTGTTACGCTAAGCGGACGGTTGTATTTTTCCTTATATATCTTCAATTCTTTATCAAAACAATTTCTCAGATCCTCCGGGCGTTCATTCAATGAAGGAATCTCAAGTACCAGGCTCTGCAGCATATAATATAATTCCTCGCTAAACTCTCCCTTTTCCACCAGATGTTTCAGATTTATCTTTGATGATCCTATAATTCTTACATCCAACGTGTCAAGTGGCTGTGCATCTGTTCTCATCTGCGCCCTGCTTAACATTGTACGCAAAATCTGATGCTGTACACGCAAAGTCAGATGCTCGATTCCTTTTATAAATAAGGTTCCGTGATTTGCCTTTATCATTGCACCCTTTGCACCAAAAGTTGAAACTGTATCTCCGGCTTCTCTTCGGAAAAGCTCTTCCATCTGATGTTCTTTATCCATTCCCCGCATATTAATACTGACATATGGACCCACTTTGCGGATACTATTATTGTGAATTGCTTCTGCCAAAAGATAATCCTCTGTACCTGCCTGCCCATAAATCATAACTGCGTGTTCAGACAAGGCATACATTTTCGCAGTTTCAAGCATTTTTCGCATCTGTGCATTCTCTGTCTGAATATCTTCAAATTTGGTCTGCGCCGCAAATCCATGCAGCAGCATATCTCCCTGGATATCCTTGGTCTTTTTTTGAATTGTCTGCCAGCTTCTGAAGAGACAAAATTGCTCCTGTAATCTGATTGTCATACTGGATTGGTGCAATCATTGCCATCCAGGTCTTTTTCCTGACAGAAACAGAAGTGGAATAGCTTTCGCTCTTTCCGCTTAAAATATTCGATCAAGAGCGAATCGATTCCGGGGAGAATCTCCGTCAGACTCTTTCCAACTAGATCTTCACTATTCTTTCCTAACAGATTTTCAACCAGTTTATTGACTACAATCACTTTCCCTTCTGCGTTCACCTTGATAATTCCATTAAAGGACGTATCCAGTACTGTTTCAAACTGCGCAGTATTACGCTTCTCACTTTCAGCTGCATAGGACGCATTCTTTGCTGCAAGAAGGGCTTCTTTTAACGATTCTCCCGTGGATTGATAAAACAGCGTCGAATATCCCATCGTTTCTGCTGCTCTGCAGGTTCCTTCTCCACCAATGATCAGATCCGGTCTTTCCTCAAAATCTGCAATAATGCTTTCAGCCTCTTCAATACGTTTTAGATAAATCACATCCAGTCGTATATCAAACAGCTGCTCCATATACGACATATCACAGAGCATATTTTCAAATGCGATCAATGCAATATGTGGATGCTCTTTCTTAAGAATCGTCTTTGCTTTCTGAATGAGCAGACCAATTTCCTGTGCATGAAAACGAATCTCAACAACAGGAATATTTGTATATTTCTTAATTAACTTCGCCTGATATCCTCGGCAACAGAATATGGGCTCCGGTCTCCACTGCAATTCTTGCTTTATTCACTGCATCTACTGTATGCACAGCCTCAAGATAGACCACATCCGGATGATTTTCTTCTATAATTTTTCTCGCCGGTTCGACCATCCGCTCTTCCGGGAGAAGCATTCCTATTTTAACCATAATAAATGCCTCCGACTATAATTCACTTTCTTTTACCTTATCACGCACTTCACTGTTTTATCAAGAAATTTATTTCCTACTATTATAAAAAGAAAAAGAATCTTCTCCGCAGCATTTGGGACAAGATTCTTTTTCTGTTCGTGTATTTGCCGGCCGCAGCACGCTCTGCGGCCAGCTCTATATTCTTTTAGGAGACTAAGAATTTTTCAAAAAAAACATATCTTAGGTGATCGGTGCCGGATTAAAGATGCACAGATCATTGTGGAGTTTATATTTTTCTGCAAAGCTCTGATCTTTTCCGCTTGCAACCGCAATAATTTTATTAAATAATTCTGTACCGATATCTGAGATCTGTGCTTCACCTGTAGCAACCGGACCTGCGTTGATATCAATCAGATCCTGCCACATCTCTTTCATCTCATTTCTGGAACAGACTTTAATAACCGGTGCTGCTGCAAGTCCATAAGGTGTTCCTCTTCCGGTCATAAATACCTGTAGTGTGATACCGGATGCAAGCTGGCAAGGTCCACAGACAATATCACTGGCCGGTGTTGCTGCATAGATAAGACCTTTCTTTGACGGGCGCTCTGCCGGAGATAATACTTCTACGATCGGTGAGCTTCCTGATTTAGCAATTGATCCCATTGCTTTTTCTACAATATTACAAAGTCCGCCTTTCTTATTTCCCGGAGTTGGATTAGCGCTTCTGTCAACATTTCCCTCTTCCGGATAATGATCATACCATTTCATCTCTGCCGCAAGTTTGTCGCAGACTTCTTTGCTCACACAGCGTTCTGCGATATAATGTACGCCATCTCTTACTTCTGTAACTTCTGAAAACATTACGGTTGCACCTGCATTTACAAGCATATCTGCTGCGTATCCGGCAGATGGGTTTGCGCTGACGCCTGAAAATGCATCACTTCCGCCACACTGCATACCGATGCAAAGATCAGAAAGCGGTAATGTTTCTCTTCTTCTCTGATCAAGAATTGCAAGTTTTTTATCTGCCATCTCCATAATGGCATTTACCATGGCATCGAAACCTTTCTGTTCCTGAAGAACAATTACATTTTCCGGGGAAATATCTGCCTCGTCCAGCAATTTTTCCACTGTTAATTTCTCACATCCAAGCGCAACAACCATCACCTGTCCGCCAAAATTCGGATGATGTACAAGATTGCGCAAAGCACGGATCGGCACTTTCGCCTCCGGTGCATTGATTGCGACACCACATCCATACGCATGATTGATTGGAACTACGTCATCCACATGCGGATATTTCGGAAGCAGTTCTTCTTTGATTCTCTTCACCGCCACATTAAGTACACCGGTTACACACTGAACTGTTGTGCTGATTCCAAGAATATTTCTCGTTCCTGCATATCCACCATTTGGATTCCTATATCCTTCGAATGTTGTTACCGGCGGTGTCGGAAGATCTGTTACAATCTTTTTTCCATACTCCATATCATCAACAGATGGTGGCGTCGGAAGCTCCAACATAAATTCATTGATCCAGTCTCCCTTTTCAATATCTTCCGAGCATACCCCGAATAACACCGTAACGAATCACCGGCTGTCCCTTTGGGATTCTCTCAAGCGCTACTTTATGAGCCTGTGGAATATCCTGACGGGTAACAGATCTTCTGAAACCTGTGTTCCGGCTTTGATTTCTTTCACTGCAATTGCAACATTGTCTGCTTCATTCACTTTTACAAGAAGTCGCTTAGCCACGAATGATTCCTCCTTTTCGCTTAGCAAGAAATGTTTCATTTTTCTTTGCTGTTCTTTATGGTTTTATCATACGCTCTTACTGTTAATAAGTAAAATTCATTGTTTTTCTACTTCTCTTAATTTTTTTAATAGTTTTTCTTGTCATTCCATATCGGTCGAATTATACTGGAAATAGAAATGTAAAGACTCATTCACAGAATCAGCAGAAAGGTTATTCCTATGGATTTAAAACAGATTGAATATATTTTAAAAATTGCAGAAGAACAAAATATTACCCATGCAGCCGAAAAACTATTCATCACCCAGTCTGCCCTCAACCAGCAGCTTCTCAAGTTGGAAAAAGAGCTCGGCACTCCGCTATTCTACCGTTCCCGGACTGACTGGCACCCAACCCCTGCCGGCGAAATCTATCTCAACGCAGCAAAAGACATTCTTCTTATAAAGAAGAATGCCTACAATCAGATTCACGATCTCTGCGAAGCACAGAAAGGTCATATCACTCTCGGATTCACTCCCGGCCGCGGAATTGCCATGTTCACCAGTGTTTACCCTAAGTTCCACAATATTTGTCCAAGTATAGAAGTGGAACCGATTGAGCGCAGTGTTCGTGATCAGCATCCGCTACTCCTGTCTGGTGAGCTTGATCTTGGTTTTATGACTTTGACCAGATCGCAGCAAAAATCAGGAATCATCTATGAAACACTAGCTTCGGAAGAAATGGTTCTTGCCGTTCCAACAAAGCTTGTGACTGCTTTAGATATGAGGAACGGCGATCTGGCTCTGCTCAGAGAAGAGCCTTTTGTCCTCACACAGAAAACCTCTACCATCCGGGAGATCGTTGATTCCATTTTTAAAAATGCCGGATTCACCCCTAATGTTCTGTTCGAGACTTCAAATAACCATGCGATCATCTCCATGATCCATGAAAATATCTGCTGCGGAATTTTACCGATGTATTATATGGATCCGGAAGATGAGGCAATTACCTATTTTCAATTACCTGACCATCCTTCCTGGGAGATTGTTGCTGCATATCGCAAGGGACATTATATCAGCAAGCCGGCGCGGACACTGATCGAGCTTGCGGGAAATTATTTCTACTCTTGTAACACTTCGCTTGCAGTGCTAAAATAAGCGCAGAATAGATAGATGCCGTCATGGCGATATCTCAAACACATACAACAGGCTCAGACTTTCAGAGGTGATATAAATGGAATCAAAGACAGAAAACAGAATCAACGAATGCATTTCACATCTAGACATTACTTACTCTTATCAGCTGGCAAAGCAGATGGAGACTCACAAAACCAATCCGGTACTCGGTTTCCGAACTGCCGGTTCTGATGCGGAACATAAAACAGGGGATTTTTATATGAAGAAATGAAACGCATCGGACTTCAGAATGTGACGAAGGATGAATTTTGGCTGGATTCCTGGACCTTTGAACGTGCTGTGCTCCGCTTCCAGGATCAACATGGAGAACTGCATACTTGTCAGATGGCTTATCAGACGAATTTTGAGACAGATGGATTCGAGACTTATGATCTTGTCTATGTCGGCCGTGGAACCGCATCGGACTATGAAGGGCTCAATGTTCGTGGAAAGCTCGTTCTTGCTGATATCAACCAGCGTGATGAATGGTGGATCAACTACCCTGTCTATCAGGCATATTTGAAAGGTGCTGTCGGACTGATTGCTGTCCGACACAGGGTTATGCTGAGATTGATCCGCGGGCACTCAACGCTCAGGATATCGCCGGACCGGAATATGCCCCTGCATTCTCTCTTTCGAGACAGGATGCTTCTTATTTAAAAGAACTTCTCTGTCCCGAAGATCCTGCAGTATCTCATCCGTCCTCTGTCGCAGTTGAACTCAACGCCTCTTCCTGGGTTGAACGTAACCGCCCGGCTTATAACATTACCGGATATCTTCCGGGAACTGCCGCTTCTGAAGGGGACAACCGGATGATTCTGCTTTCCGCACACTATGATTCCTATTTTGACGGATTCCAGGATGACAATTGTGCGGTCTCTATGACATTTGGAATCATAAAGGCTCTGATTGATAGTGGCTATCAACCGCGCTATACAATCGCAGTATGTGCCCTTGCTGCCGAAGAGTGGGGTGTCTGTGATTCTAAATTCGACTGGTCAACCGGAGCCTGGAACCAGGTATTCCGTGTTCACCCGGAATGGCAGGGCCGCGTGATCGCTGATCTCAACTTTGAACTTCCGGCTCACGCCCATAACACACAGGATGCAATCCGCTCTACTTATGAGTATGCTGATTTTCTGAAACATTTTTGTGAAAATATAACTGTTCCGAAGGAGGCTTACCCTGATGGACTGACAGTACTTGCACCAATCGAGACATGGTCGGATGATTTTTCCATCGCCATCTCCGGTATTCCATCTACCGTAAATGATTTCAGCGCAGGACCGTTTATGGAAACGCATTACCACTCCCAATATGACAATGAAGAATTCTATCAGGAAGCAGTTTACCGTTTCCACCATGAGCTCTATACAAGGCTTTTAGTTACACTGGATCAGCTAACACTTCCGCCACTTGACTTTTCCAGACATTTTCTGGCAATGAAAAGTTCCGTTGCCGACTGTCTTGCTGCACAGTCCAATGCCCCGACAGAAGTATTGGAAGAAATTCCGGCGCTTCTGGAAAGTATTTCAAAGGTATGTGAATCTGCCGATTTATTATATGAAAAGATTCAGGAGCTCAACAATCATACTGTTTCCGCTGACTTCCCAATGGTGTCCGGACTTTCTTCTAAACTACTGCACATTTTCCGGAAGATGCAGGACTACTTCGTCCGCCTCGACTGGCAGGACGCAGTCTGCTTCCCTCATGCTGCTGCCAGTCAGAACCTCTGTCACCTGGAGCAGGCAGTCCATGCACTGGAAAGCCAGAACATCACTGCCGCACTGGAGGCACTCTATGAAGTTGATAATAACTGCTACGCATTTCTCTTCGATGAAGAAGTTTACTATCACTTCACCGAATACATTCTTCACCAGCCAAAAGACCGTCTGATGTGGGGTGCCGGACGCATTCTTCACCATGAGAATCTCTACGGCCTTGTCCAGCGTCTGAAAGAACTGGATCAGATGGCAATCCCAGGTTCTCTTGATGTTGAGATCAGAAGACTTGAAGCCGCTATCCGCCGCCAGCAGGCTTACTTAAAAGATGATTTACATTATATGAAACAATCTGTTGATAAAATCCAGGCTTTGATAAACGATTGCCTTGAAACAACATCACATTATAATAAAGAAAAGAATGGAGAAAACCAATGAATAGCGATAAGCTCTACAAAGTACAGGAACAGGATCTTGACCGCCTTAAAGAAATACTGACCGTCTGCTTTCAGAACGACCCGCTCTACAGCACTCTGATCGAAGATGAAGCAACAAAAGAACGTCTGCTGCCACATCTTCTTGAGTGCGACGTAACTGAATTATTTGAAACCTGTGAAGTCTTTGCTGACAGCCCTGAGTTGAAGGGAGTCCTGATCGTTTCTGATGAGTCGGATCACCGTCATGCATTTTACAATTATTTTGTCAGTCTGAAAGAAAGCCTCATCACAGACGGCTGGCTGCTCCACGAGGATCCGACTATGAAGACATTTTTCAACTTTGTCCTCGGAAAAGATTACCTCAACTCCGCTTGGACCGCCCAGCTTCATGAAACCCGAAGACTTCATGTCATCTACCTCGCCGTTGATCCGAAATTTCAACATCACGGTCTCGCAGAAATGATGATGAATGAAGTCATTGCCTGCGCCGATCGCAATGATATGATGATCTCTCTTGAGACACACAATCAGAAAAACGTACCATTTTATGAGCATCTTGGATTCAAGACATTCGGAATCGTAGAGAAACCTCATTTTCAGTTAAAACAATATTGTATGATCAAAGAATTGTAAATGTTCTGTACACCTGCTCTGCCGTATCTGCCAGGTTTCTCTTTGCATTTTCATTTTTCATGGCTTCTTCCAGCGTACCCCCGCCTCGCAGGATAGGGAAAAATGCATCAATTCCATGTTCATTGCATTTTTCTGCATCTCTTTCGACTGCGCCTGCAAATGCAAGTACCGGCTTGCCGTATTTCTTTGCAAGTGCAGCCACTCCAACCGGAGCTTTTCCCATCGCTGTCTGACCATCCATCCGGCCTTCCCCGTGATGACAAGGTCTGCATCCTTTACATACTCTTCTAACTGTGTCTCTTCCAGCACGATTTTAATTCCTGATTCCAACACAGCATCTGTAAATGTGAGAAATGCGAATCCAAGGCCTCCTGCTGCTCCTGTTCCTTCCAGCTCTGCATCTGCCTTTGGGAATTTTTCTTTCGCCAATGCTGCATAATATCCTAGCCACTGATCCATCTGACAGATCATCTCCGGTGTTGCACCTTTCTGAGGACCAAATACTGCACTGCATCCCTGTTCTCCGCAAAGAGCATTTGTTACATCACACGCAATCAACTTACACTCTTTTTAATTCCGGAAGCACATAAGTATCTGTGATTTGCTCCAAAACCTTCAAACCCTTTGCACCAAATGGAACCTGATTTCCGTCTTTGTCAAGGAAACCGTAACCTAATGCCTGAAGCATCCCGACTCCCCCGTCATTTGTCGCACTTCCGCCGATTCCGACGAGAAAACGTCTGCATCCCTTGTCAATCGCATCACGAATTACTTCTCCCACGCCATATGTTGTTGTATTCAGCGGATTTCTCTCTTCATCAGAAACCAATGTAATTCCTGCTGCCCCCGCCATCTCGATCACAGCTGTTTTTGTGCCTTCAATGATACCATACTCACAGATCACCGGTTCGCCAAGTGGTCCTGTCACCTGTACTTTCTGTAATGTTCCGTTCATTCCGGATACAAGAGCCTCTACTGTACCTTCCCCTCCGTCAAACGGTCTTACAATCACTTCTGCATCCAATCCAGATTCCCTCTGCCGCTGCCTGTCCTGCTTCCATAGAATACTTCCTTTAAAAGAATCAATTTGTTACTATTTTATAAACTCCTTTCCATGTCTGTTCTGTGTTTTATTTATTAGGATACCAAATTTCTTGTTTTCAAATATGTTATAGGTAACATTATTTTAAATTTATTTTATTATTATTTGTTATATATAACATTTTATAGTAAAATGGACTGTTACAAGCAAAATTTCATAAAACAGATGTAAAATGCTTGCATTTTTAAGACTGTTTTTGAAAATTTGGCGGATACGCCACACCGACGAAATGCGTAGCATTTTGGAGGTTTCTGAACAGTTATGTCAAAAGAAAGGATATAATAAAAAATCTATGATAACTAAAATTGACCGCGAACTCGCAGAACCGTAAATACCAAAGATGTCTGATCATGAATTTATTGCTCCAGTATCATTGACTCATCCCGTGTCAACAGGTCGCTGCTTCCGGTTCTGTACTGGAAGTAACAGAAGACAACAATTTTTCCGCACAAAACAGGGAATCAATCTTCCGCTTTATCATAATGAACATCAAAGCTTAAACGCATCACCAATCTTCTGATCCGGGAGCAAGAACTAAATCAGTACAGCCGCAGACAGGCCGATAAAAACATTTTGTCATTCAGTCTTTGATCAGAAATGAAACCGAAATCAGGAATCTCCTGTCTACATGAATTTAAGATTGATCTCAACACAAAGAAAAGAATTTCTTATTCGCACAAATAAACAAAATCCAATTACAAACCGCTCTATTTTAGAACAGAAAATTCAACAAATGTTTGCACAGGCACATGTCTGTCTTCACACATTTAATTATCCGGGGATTTTATTGCTTTGATTGAAGAAACTGATTTTGAAAAAACAGAATTATATTTTTAAACTCTTTGCAAAAGAACATTTCGATATTTTAGATATTGCAGTTGGAAAACCGACATCACTCTTCCAGCTCCATATCTCCTATCGATCTGCTGAAACTGCTTTGCACAGCCTTATAATTTCATCTGAACACTATGTTATTTTTGATGATTTGACACTTGAACTGATTCTTTCTACGATCACACCGGAAAATCAGAAAGAATTTTTAGCCAAGACAATCGCCCCGCTCAATGAACAAGAACTGCACCTGCTGGAAGTTTATTTTTCTGAAGAAATGTCCCTTGCCGCCACAAGCGAACGACTCTTTCTCCATAAAAATACATTGCAGTATAAATTGAATGCGATTCAAAAGAAATGTTCACTGAATCCGAGGAAATTTCAGGATGCGGTGCTGCTTTATCGGCTGGGAAGATTAAATAACCGTACAACTTGATTTTAGCAGGGGTAAAAATATACCCCTGCGCAATCTTGCGCTTTCATCTCGGTAATTGAATTGCCGAGGATTCTCACTTATTGTCCTAAAATAATGGTTTTTGTTTTCGGATAGGGGAAATAGCATATATCAGGGACATTTTGAGTAGTTAAAGGAGAGTCTATTTTTAGAGGATTCTCTCCATTGGAGTATTCTGCATTATATTCTTTTAGTGACAAAAAATTATTATCTGTTGGTTGTGCAGAGTATGTTTTGTTATAACTTGGAATTGATAGGTAATCTTGAGAATTTGTTTTTAGAGGATTTTCTCCATTGGAGTATTCTGTATTATATTCTTTTAGTGACAAAAAATTATTATCTGTTAGTTGTGCAGAGTATGTTTCGTTATAACTTGGAATTGATAGGTAATCTTGAGAGTCTGTTTCGTGTACATATGTTGTCACGGCAGATGATAAAAGTAATAAAACTGCAAAAAATAAACATATAACCTTTTTCATATAATTTCCCCTTTCAATAAAAAAATTTGATTTGATTTTTTATGACTTCCAGTGGAATTACCTCTCTTTTAACAATAAAATATTGATTTGCACAATTAAAAACTGTTTATATATATAATAATAGTAGTATTTTCTGTGAATTGTCAATGGGATTTAATACATTGAATCTATCAAAAATAATATAGCAAGGGGAGAAAGAATCCCTCCATTAAATCTTTATTCCTCCTGTTTTACTTTCTGCCAACATGTGCTATAATCGTAAAAGTATAGTTGGATCAAATTTTTAAGGAGTATAAAATTATGAAAATTATCGTATTAGCCGGAGGTCTCAGCACAGAACGTGATGTATCACTTTCTTCCGCTGCCGGCATCTGCCGTACATTACTTGAAAAAGGACATGATGCATTTCTTCTGGATGTATTCATGGGATTAGAGAATGCGCCGGAGAATCGGAGGATGTCTTTACTCTCCCGGATCATGGCCTTGATATCGTAAAAAATATCAGCACAGAAGAACCGGATCTTGCCGCAGTTAAAGCATCCCGTCCGGATCAGTCTGACTGCTTTTTCGGTCCGAACGTCATTGAACTGTGCCGCCTTGCAGATATTACTTTCCTCGGCCTTCATGGCGGAGAGGGAGAGAACGGAAAGCTTCAGGCTGCATTCGATCTTCTTGGCATTAAGTATACCGGACCGGATTCTCTCGGATGTGCCGTTGCCATGCACAAGGGCGTTGCAAAGCAGATCTTCCTTGAGTCTGGTGTAGACACTCCGGGAGGTGGAACGATTTATAAGAACTCTGAAGATCAGTCTTACCAGTCACTTGGTCTGACACTTCCTGTTGTGGTAAAACCATGCTCCGGTGGTTCCAGTATCGGAGTTTATATTGTAAATACAGATGAAGAATATGCAGAAGCTCTGAAGAAGTCCTTCCGCTACGAAGATGAACTTGTTGTTGAGCCATACATTAAGGGGCGTGAGTTTGCATGCGGTATCATTGACGGAACAGCACTTCCTCCGATCGAGATCATCCCGAAGACAGGATTCTTTGATTATGCGAATAAATATCAGGACGGAGCTACTTCTGAAGTATGCCCGGCTGATATTCCGGAAGAAGTTGCAGAGCGCATGAAGGAACTTACTGTAAAAGCGTTCAATGCACTGAAACTCAACGTATACAGCCGTGCCGATTTCCTTCTTGATGCAGAAGGAAATCTCTACTGCCTGGAGATGAATACCCTTCCTGGAATGACTTCCGCAAGCCTTCTCCCGAAGGAAGCTAAGGTTTATGGAATCGAATACGGCGATCTTTGCGAACTGATCATTAAGAAGTCCATGGAGGCAAGATATTAATGAAACATATGACATTATCTGAAATCGCAGATGCCTGCTGCGGAATTTATTGCGGTGATCCTGCATTCTTAGACTGTGAGGTCTCAAGTGTTGCGATCGACAGCCGTAAAGTAATAAAAGATACTCTTTTCGTTGCGATCAAAGGTGCCCGTGTTGACGGACACAGTTTTATTCCGCAGGTCATGGAAGCAGGTGCACTCTGTTCCCTCTCTGAGCAGGATCTTGGTGACGTTGATTATCCTTATATCCGCGTTTCATCCTGCACAGAAGCATTGAAAGACTTAGCTGAACACTATCGCCGTTCCCTCGATATCAAAGTTGTAGGTATCACTGGAAGTGTTGGAAAGACAAGCACAAAAGAAATGATCGCATCTGTACTTTCCGAAAAATATAATGTACTGAAAACCGAAGGAAACTTCAACAATGAGATTGGACTTCCTCTGACCGTATTCAATATCCGTGAGGAACATGAGGTTGCAGTTCTTGAGATGGGAATCAGCCACTTTGGAGATATGAAACCACTGGCTAAGATTGCCCGCCCGGATGTGTGCGATCACTAATATCGGATATGCACATCTTGAGAATCTTGGAACAAGAGACGGAATCCTAAAGGAAAAGAGTTCCATGACAGACTACATGAATCCGAAAGGTTCTGTTATCTTCAACGGGGATGATGATAAGTTGAAAAGCTACACTTCCCGTGATGGAAGAACTCCTGTTTACTTCGGTCTTACCTCTTCCTGCCCGTTCCATGTAGAAAATATTGAACGTAAAGGATTAAAAGGAACATACGCTGAGTTTGTTACTCCAACATCCCGTTTCCATGCACATATCTCAATCCCGGGAGATCATATGATCTATAACGCTTTAGCCGGAGTTGCTGTCGGATATGCGCTTGGCATGGATAATGATGAGATTGCTCGCGGAATTGAAAAGCTCGTTCCGATTGCCGGACGTAACAACCTGATTGAAGCAAAGCATTACACGATCATTGATGACTGTTATAATGCCAATCCGGCTTCTATGAAGTCCTCTCTTGACGTACTTGCATATGCAGACACAAGAAAGGTCGCTATCCTTGGCGATATGGGCGAACTTGGTGCCGATGAGCTTGCGATGCACCGCGAAGTCGGAGCATATGCAGCATTTAAAAACACTGATGTTTTGGTCTGCATCGGAGCACTTTCCAAAGATATGGCAGAAGCCGCGAAGGAAACTGTTCTTGCGACAGAGAAGAACATGAAAGTTTTCCATTTTGACACAAAAGAAGACTTTTACCAAAACATGAGACAGATTCTCAAAGAAAATGATACAATTCTGATCAAAGCTTCCCACTTTATGGAATTCCCTAAGATTGTGAAGAAACTGTCAGAAGAAGCATAAGCTGAAACCACACTGAAAATATAAGTCAGTCTTAAAAAGAGTTGAAACTTCTGTCCGGACCATTCTACTGTCCCGGACAAGCAAGGTTCAACTCTTTTTTCTCACGCTTGTTCTATCTTCTATTCCGTTTTCTTACTCTATCCCGAGTGCTTTTCCTACCATCTGGAACTCTCCTTCATAAATGCAGTTCGGCAGGGTACCATCCACAATACCCTTCCTGCATTCTTCGAAATCCATCAGATCACTTCTTCCACTTCAGATTCCTGTAATTTCAAATTTTTAATGTCCACTGGTTCTCTATAAAGGTATACGGTACTGCGTTCATTGTCACGGAATGGTTTTCCATGAAATTCGGCTTCAAACTGTCCTCTGTGTGTTCCGATAAACTGAAGCTGATCTTCTCTTGCATGAATTCCAAGTTCTTCTTTCATCTCACGCAATGCACTTTCCATCAGTTCATCCCCGGCACTGACATGCCCTGCGGAAGAAATGTCATACGCTCCCGGGTTCGAATCTTTACATTCACTTCGTTTCTGAAGGAGTACATCATAACCACTCTCCTGATTCGGACGTACAATCCAGATGTGTACCGTTGAATGCAATGTTCCATCTCTATGTGCAACACCGCGTTCTTTCACCTGTCCGGTTTTATTTCCATCTTCATCAATCACATCAAAAAGTTCCATCGGCTTTCCGTTGAGTGCCACATACTCAAGCACATCAGATTTATTATACACAAGCTTTAAAGAGAAAAATTCCTCTTCTTCGTCCATCAGACGGAAGAAAATCTTGTCCCCTTCCCATAGATTCAGGTCTTTTATCTTTTCTTTCTCCACCCATTCAAGAATCCCCTCGTCACATTCGATCGGATCACCTGTAAATCCGTCTGCTGTATACAGTGACATATATTCCACTACATCTTCGCCATATACAAATGTCACGATTCCTCTGTATTTCCAGGAAGTCAATGTATAACCGGTCTCCTCCTTCACTTCACGCAGAAGGCATTCCTCCGGACTCTCTGCATATTCAAAATGTCCGCCGACGCCGATCCATTTATCTTTATTCACATCATTTTTTCTTCACTACTCTGTGAAGCATCAGATATTTTCCATCCTGTTCAATATAACATAATGTGCTTTGTCTATTCATTGTACCCCTCTTTTCACTATCTTTATGTCTGATGCAGGTACACAATCGCTTAGCCTGCAGCTTTTATCCGCTTGAACCCAACAACTATACTGTAGTTACTGTTCACACGATGTGCGACCAGTAACTACAGTATAACATATTTCTTTATGAGCTGAACCTTAACTTGTAAACTGTACGCAACTAAATTATAATGATATTGGGGATAAAAGCCCCAACTATGTTATCTATGGGAACGATGCGTTGCTGATTCACGCATGTGAACCGCAGCAACAATTCAATGGGGGATATTATTTATGTGGTCAAGAAAAGAGCTCAAGAAAAAGGCGCGTATTTTAATAAAATCAAACTATTGGCAAAGTATATCTGTCTGCTTTCTGATTGCAATGCTCACAGCTTCGTATCCAATTTCCCGCTCTTTATTTTTAAATTATTTTCCTGATAAGATTCAGACAAAGACAGCGCTTATTTTACCTGTTTTTATTTCTGCTGAAAGCTTCAGCAGTGCATTTCTCGATTTTATTCCTGATAATTTCATAGCCGCTGCCTTTTTACATACGGTTCAAAATTACCTGAAGCGTCCGGACTTTATCGTCACTTCGTTTCTTACACTTGGGGTCATTCTTTCTCTTTTATATAAGTTTTTTATCAGCAATCTTTTGATTGTCGGTGAGAAACGTTTTTTTGTTGAATCTTATAACTATGAAGATACGAATATTTCTAAAATATTCTTTTTATATAAGTTGCGTTACCTGGCAAATCCTTCCTGGGTGATGTTCTGCTACACGCTTTTTCAGAAACTTTGGGATTTAACAATTATCGGTGGAATTATTAAGCATTATGAATATAGCATGATTCCATATATCCTCGCAGAGAATCCAAAAAATCAGTCAAAAGAATGCTTTTTTCTCTCTAAACAGCTTACAAGGGGAAATAAATGGAAGCTCTTTTTTGTTAGATTGTTCTTTCCTCTGCTGGGAGCTTTTATCTCTCTTTACACTTGGAATTCTGGACATCCTTTATGTCCGCCCGTACAAAATGAACTGTAAAGCATCCTTATATCTGTTTTTACGAAGAAACTATGTGCTTTCAAGAGCTCCTAAATATGAGCAGCTCAATGATTCTTATCTTGAGCATGTTCCTTCTGAAGATGAACTTCTGATCAGTAAAGCACTTTATGACGATTCTGAAGGTCCTTACACAAAGATCTCTTATTTTGCACCGCATCAGTATCCGGTATTTCTTTTTTCCGTGCAACCACCTATTGCCGCAGTAAAATCACCGGTCAATCCGGCGCAGAATTATGACTTTCTGTCCTGTGTATTTTTATTCCATGCCTTTTCTATTTTCGGATGGCTTTTGGAAATCATTTCTGAACTGCTCAGTTGCGGCACACTGGAAAATGTAACCCTTCGTACGCTTCCATGGCTCCCGTTGTACGGAATCTGTGGTCTGTTTATACTGTTGCTGTTAAAGAAATATATCAAAAAGCCGGCTACTATGTTTATTATCAACTTTATTGTGTATACAGTTCTTGATTATCTCATCCAGCTATTTCTTGATCTTGGCTTTGGAATTGAGCTTCCGAAATATCATTCTTATCTTACTTTCATGAATGGAGAAGCATATCTTGGTGATGGGGCAGTATTTGCACTTCTTGGCTGTGCATTTTTCTATTACTTTGCTCCGCGCTGGAACAGTCTCTTCATGAAATTAAAGAAATGGATGAGAATTTTGATCTGTATCCTTCTGACAACAGTTTTTATATTTGATCTGCTGTCCGGCATAATCCAATATTGATTTTACTGCTAAATAATAGTAAAATCTTAATTATCAGTAAGGTTGGTTTTACTGTTGTGATTTTTTCTAATACAGTATGAACCTGTTCCCCTGACAAACTATTACAGCTTAGAAGAAAGGGAAATATTATGAAAAAAGAGTTGTTGTTGCACTGGGACACCGTGCACTTGGTACTACACTTCCAGAACAGAAAGTAGCCGTTAAAAGCACTGCCAAATGTATCGCTGATCTGATTGAAGCAGGCTATCAGGTTGCTATCACACACAGTAATGCTCCGCAGGTTGGTATGATCCACACTGCATTGAATGAATTTGCAAAGAACCATCCGGAATATACAGCATCCCCAATGTCTGTATGTACTGCCATGAGCCAGGGATATATCGGTTATGACCTTCAGAATGGAATCCGTGAGGAACTTCTCAACCGCGGTATCTACCGTACAGTCAGCACAGTCCTCACTCAGGTGATCGTAGATCCTTACGATGAAGCTTTCTATACACCGACCAAAGTTCTCGGACGTTATATGAATGCACAGGAAGCAAATGAAGAGCGTAAAAAAGGCAACTTCGTAGTGGAAGAACCCGGTAAAGGTTTCCGCCGTGCTGTCTCTGCTCCGAATCCGGTCAAGATTGTTGAACTCGACGCAGTGAAAGCTCTTCTTGATGCAGATCAGATTGTTATCGCAGCAGGTGGCGGCGGTATTCCGGTACTTGAGCAGGATAATCATTTACGTGGCGCAAGTGCCGTCATCGAAAAAGATCTTGCAGCCGGAAAGCTTGCAGAGGGAATTGACGCTGAAATGCTCATCATCCTTACAAATGTTGAGAAAGTATGTATCAACCTTGGCAAACCGAATGAGGAACCTCTGGATACAATTACTGTTGATCAGGCAAAAACTTACATGGAAGAGGGACATTTTGGAATTTACAACATGCTTCCAAAATTCCGTGCAGCAGTTGAATTCGTAGAAGGACACGAAGGCCGCAAAGCTTACATTACTTCCTTTGATAAAGTTGCTGATGCTTTGAATGGTAAGACCGGAACAGTAATCGAATAGATTGACAGATTGAACTTATTAGAAACATAACCTGAAACAGGCTGTGATTTCACATTTTAATTTTGTGAAATCACGGCCTGTTTTTTACTTTCCATCACAGATTTCTTTCATCCTGTTTTTTTGTGGAATAAGATACTTTTAATTTCAAAATATCTCTTGCTTTTTTCATAAATATGTGCTATAGTATATATATCTCTTGGATGTAGTATTAAAAACTACATGTTATTATATAGATGTATCGGAGGTAGATTTTATGGAAAAAAGACTTTATATCAAAGAACCTGGAAGCGCAATTACACATTTTATTGGAATGATCATGGCAATTATTGCTGCAATACCACTTCTATACAGAGCAGCTCGTGAACCGAGCAAACTTTATATTGTATCGCTTACAATTTACGCAGCCAGCCTTATCTTGCTTTATGCGGCAAGTACCACTTATCACACATTTGATATTTCCGAGAAAGTGAATACGGTTTTAAAGAAGATCGATCATATGATGATCAGCGTCTTAATCGCAGGAAGCTATACACCTGTCTGCCTGTTAGTAATCGGTGGACGCAAAGGTATCACACTGTTATGTATCGTATGGGCATTCGCGATTGTCGGCATCCTTATCAAAGCCTTCTGGGTATTCTGTCCGAAATGGGTATCTTCCGTTTTATACATTGGCATGGGATGGACTTGCGTGCTTGCATTTTCTACAATCCTTGATAATCTGTCAGCTGCTGCTTTCGGATGGCTTTTAGCCGGTGGTATCATCTATACTGTTGGCGGTGTCATCTACGCACTGAAGCTCCCGATTTTCAACAGCAAGCATAAGAATTTCGGAAGCCATGAAATCTTTCATCTGTTCGTAATGGGCGGAAGCATCTGTCACTTTATAGTAATGTATACATTCCTTCTACCATAAATATAATTTATTGAAACGAAAAGAAGAAGGCTATCAACTACGATTTATACTGTTATCGTAGTTGATAGCCTTCCTTTTTCATTTCGTTACTATTTACATTTCATGCGACCTGCAACGTATCTCACTATCTCGCATCATACCTTATCCTACATTGAAAACTGGCTCTCATACAGATGATGATAGAAACCTTCCTTCTTCATCAGTACTTCATGATTCCCCTGTTCAATGATTTTTCCATCTTTCATTACGAGAATCACATCAGCCTCACGGATGGTGGACAGACGGTGTGCAACGATAAAACTTGTTCTTCCCTCCATCAGCTCTGCAAAAGCATTCTGTATCTTTATCTCTGTTCTTGTATCGATGGATGATGTTGCTTCATCCAGAATCAACATCGGTGGTCTGCATAACATAACTCTTGCAATACAAAGCAACTGCTTCTGTCCCTGTGACAGACCACCACCGTCTTCTGTGATCCATGTATCGTATCCCTTTGGCAGACGACGGATATAATTATGGATATGAGAAGCTTTCGCTGCCTCGACAATCTCTTCTTCCGTTGCATCCGGTCTTCCCATAGCAATATTCTCACGAATCGTACCTGCTTTTAACCAGGTCTCCTGAAGTACCATACCATATCCTGCACGAAGACTTTTTCTCGTCACTTCCCGAATGTCAATATTTTCTACTTTAATACTTCCTACATTCACATCATAGAAACGCATCAGCAGATTGATCATCGTGGTCTTACCACATCCGGTAGGTCCGACGATCGCAATCCTCTGTCCTGGCTTTACTTCAGATTAAAATCTTCAATCAGATGCTGACCTGGAAGATAAGAGAATGAAACATCCTCTACTTTCACATTTCCATCAATATCCGTCAGATGAACTGCATTTTCCGGTTCCGGTATCTGCGGATCTTCATCAATCAATGTAAATACTCTCTGCGCACATGCAATCGCATTCTGAAATTCTGTCACGACTCCGGAAATCTCATTAAATGGTTTTGTATACTGATTTGCATAGCTCAAGAAACTGGACAATTGTCCTACGCTCATTGCACCGCGTACAACTGCAAATGCTCCGGTAATTCCAACTCCTGTGTAAACCAGACTGTTAACAAATCGTGTCGCCGGGTTCGTGATGGATGAGAAAAATGTTGCCCGCAAGGATGCCTCCTGCAATCTTTTATTCACTTCGTCGAAACGCTCTGTTGCATCTTCTCCGCGCCCAAATGCCTGAACCACTTTCTGGTTTCCGATCATTTCATCAATCAATCCTGTCTGCTCTCTCCACGTATTTCAGATTGCAGGCGGAACATACGAAATGTTCTCTTTGCAATAAAATTTGCTACAAAGAATGATACCGGTGTGATAAGAACCACAACAAATGTAATCGATACATTTACGGATAACATAAAACAAAATGTTCCGATAATCGTTGCAATACCGGTAAAAAGCTGTGTAAATCCCATCAGCAATCCATCTGAAAACTGATCCACATCTGCAATCACACGGCTGACAACTTCTCCATATGCATGTCCATCAATATATTTCAACGGTAGCTGCTCTATTTTATCAAATGCTTCATTTCTGATATCTCTTACGATCTGATATGTCATTTTGTTATTACACACATTCATCAGCCACTGTGCCAGTGCCGTAATCAGTGTGCACACACCAATCTGAATCATCACCTGAATTACTCCCGGAAAATTCACTTTGCCTTTTCCGATCACATAATCAACTGCATGTCCTGTCAGCTTTGGAATATATAATGTAAGCGCAACGGACACAGTCGCAAGCAGAATTGAAAATACGAGAAAAATTCTGTATCTTCCAAGTCGGCGGATTACTTCTTTCAATGTTGCCGCCTGACTTTTCTGTTTTTTCTCACTATTTGTCTTTCTTTTATCAGCCATTGATTACCGCCTCCTTTGGAAATTGTGAATAATAGATTTCCTGATAGATTAGACAATCCTTCAGCAGTTCTTCATGTGTTCCAATTCCTGCCATTGCTCCATCATCCAACACAATGATCTGGTCTGCATGCTGAATAGATGCTGCTCTCTGAGATACGATAAATACGGTCGGCTGGTTTTTCATCTCTTTGATCGACTTGCGAAGTGCCGCATCTGTAGCAAAATCCAACGCTGATGCACTGTCATCAAGAATCAGGATCTCCGGTTTCCGAACCAGTGCGCGCGCAATCGTCATTCTCTGTTTCTGGCCTCCGGAAAGATTTCTTCCCCCTGTTCAATCTGAAATTCTAATCCACCTTGTTTCGTATCAACAAATTCTCTTGCCTGAGAAATGTCCAATGCTTCATACATTTCCTGCTCTGTTGCATCTTCCTTTCCCCAGCAGAGATTGTCCGCAATACTCCCTTTGAAAAGCACTGCTTTCTGAAGAACGACACCGATATGTTCTCTTAGGTTCTCTGTCTGATATTCTTTGATATCACGTCCATTGATCTTCACTGTACCGTCTGTTGCGTCATAAAATCTCGGTATCATATTCACCAGTGAAGACTTTCCTGATCCCGTTCCCCGATGATACCAATCGTCTGTCCTTTCTTGGCGCAGAAATTTATATCAGATAAGGATGTATCTGAAGCTCCTTTATAGGTCAAAGATACGTGAGAGAATTCTACGACCGGAATTTTATTTTTCAAATCCCAATCTGTTTCGGAAGAATTGCTCTTCCATCTTACATCTCCCTCATTCATATCTGGTTTCACAGCAAGCACACTCTCCACACGGTTCAGACATGCTGCTGCCTTCGTCACGGAAATGATCAAGTTCGCTAACTTCACAAGTTCAACAAGAATCTGTGACATATAGTTCAGAAGAGCCACAACCTGTCCCTGGGTCAGATCTCCGATATCAACACGGACTGCACCGACATAGATCAATGCTATGATTGCTCCGTTTACAATAATATATGTCAGCGGATTCATCATTCCGGAAATGCGTCCCACATATTTCTGCGCATCTGTAAGAATTTGATTCGCATTTTCAAACCGCTTCGTCTCATCCTCTTCTTTATTGAATGCACGGATAACTCTTGCTCCTGTCAGATTTTCCCTCGTTGCAAGAAGTACCTGATCAAGATCTGCCTGCACTTTCTTATACATCGGCATCGTCACAAGCATGATTCCAAACACAATAAGTGAAAGAAGCGGAATCGTCACAACAAATACAAGTGCTGCTTTCACATCTACTGTAAATGCCATGATCATTGCACCAAATACAATGAACGGCGAACGCAGGAACAATCGTAAAACAAGATTCACACCTGACTGGATCTGATTGATATCACTTGTCATTCGTGTGATCAGTGTCGATGTTCCCAATGGATCCATTTCCGTAAATGTAAACTTCTGGATATGTTCAAATAATCCATGTCTTATTCCCTGTTCCGACTCCTGTTGCTGCCTTCGCTGCAAAATACTGTGCTGTAATGGAACAGACAAGTCCGATGATTCCCAGCGCGATCAGTACAAAACACATTTTCACAATATATGGCTTATCCTGATTTGCAATTCCCACATCAATAATTGCCGCCATTACCAACGGAACAAACAGCTCAAAAGATGCTTCCAGCATCTTGAACAATGGAGCAAGTATGGATTCTTTTTATAATCTTTCAGATATGCAAGTAATGTCTTCATAATGTGCTCTTTCCTTTCTGTTATTTTAATTAAAGAGAGCCTGTCAAAATGACAGACTCTCTTATATCATTATTATAGACTATCTATCCAATCCGATTCTCTCTACCTGTCTTCCGATACGCATTGCTTTTGCATATGCCATGAGACGTTCTTCATTCTTCTTATCGTACTTTCTGTAGTTCTCAATAACAAGTTCAAAGATATCTTTATCAATGTCTTCACGGAAACGGATGCAGTCGCACACGCTTCTATCAATTCCATATACATTGTAAGAACCGTACTTTGTATCAAACACATGCTTCTCATCCTCAAAAGCCTGCTCTGAAAAGTAATGTCTGCTGACTTCAAAATTCATCTTCATCTTGTGACGGTCACTTCTTCTTGTTGCAATTGAAAGAATCTCCGGCTCTTTATCGATCAGGCCCATGTAATAGCATGCGCTGTCTGCGCAGATCACCGCTTTTCTATTTACTCGTGCCACTTCCACTGCCTTATAATCTTCCGGTTTGGAAAACTCGGACTAATGATCCAATAATGTCCATGTGCTACCTTCTCAAGCTTTCCTTCTGCTGTCAACAGACCGATCTGACGATTTGTAAGTCCTTCCTTCATCAAATCTTCCGTATCAATGTATCCTTTGTATTTGTCTGCAATGTATTTCACTTTATCATAGATAATCTGACGCATAATTCTTTTCCTCGCTTAACTCGTGTATTACTAGAAACTGTAAGAAATGTTTACGGGCTGCTGTGATCAGCAACACCTGTGATTCTTTTAAGTCTTTCGTATTGTATCATCTATCAAAGCGGTTGACAATAGGTAAGACGCTGATTTTTCAGTCCGATACTTCTATCTCTTTTATTAAAAATTCATTCCCACGAAGCAGATAGGTATTTTCACTTCCACAGTACGGACAGATTTTCCCATGTTCTACCGTTGGATATTCTTTTCTGGCATTCTTCACAAAATGTTACTGCTTCTATCTGCTCGATTTTCAGTTCGGCTTCTTCCATAAGCGGTTCTTTCTTCTTCGCCCAATTCCAGCAATCCGTCAGATAATCATGTAGTATTCCTGACACTTCCCCAATCTCCAGTGTCACGGCAGAAACCTTCTCCACATGATTTTCCTCCGCAACCTTCTTTACATCTTTTACAACATAAAAGACAACACCTAATTCGTGCATTTTCCTTCCCTCTCAATTTATATTTTTGCAACTATATCCTGAAGTAATCTGATCAGTTCTTTTTTGCGTTCACAGGTTTAAAGATACACTCATTCATTCCGGCTGACTTACACTGATGTATACTTTCGGTAGACGCCTGTGCTGTCATTGCCAAAATCGGAATCTCGGCTGCATCTTCCCTTTGGTCTGCCATAGAGCGGATCTTTCGTGATGCCTCTTTTCCATCCAACTCCGGCATCATGATATCCATAAGAACAGCATCATATTCTCTTAGCCCCGACTGTTTAAATAGTTCCGCAGCTTCCCGTCCATTCCATGCCTTTGTCACCTGTGCACCAGCTTCTTCCAGATAAAACTCTGCAATTTCCATATTGATATCATTATCTTCGGCAAGAAGAATATGATATCCTCTGAGCGGTTTATCCTCTTTCAGATCCTGTTTTGTTCTCTGCACACATTCTTCATTCGGCTTTCCTTTTCCGGCTGAACTACTGGAAAACTCAAATAAAAACGGAACTCCGTTCCAACGCCGGGCGTACTGCTCACCCGAATTGTTCCACCCATCTTTTCGACCAGTCCTTTAACAATCGACATTCCAAGTCCGGTTCCTTTATACTGCGTTCTTGCATCATTTATTTCCTGTGTAAAAGGCTTAAACAATTCTTCTTTTATATATTTCCTGCTCATCCCGACACCTGTATCCGTAATACGAAATTCGAATGCCGCACACATTCCATCAAAAGAAAGTTCTTTTACATAAGTGTCTATCCTTCCTCCACGCTTATTATATTTGATTGCATTACTGAACAGATTCAGCATAATTCTTCTGATCTGCAGCGTATCTCCGCTCAGCATCGTATGATTCACCTTTTTCCCGATGGCTCTCATAGCTGATTTCCATTGCCTCTACCTGTGCACTGACCACAACTTCTACCTGATCTATCAACGTATTCAGATCAAACGTATCATTCTGCAACTCTAAATATCCTGACTCTATTTTACTCATATCAAGTACATCATTGACCAGTTCACTCAGATGTTGGACAGACAGATCCATTTTATCAACACACTCTTCTATCTTTTCCTGATCCTTATAGTTCTTACGGATCATCATGGATCATTCCGAGAATACCATTGATCGGCGTACGGATATCATGACTCATACGGTTTAGGAATTCTGTCTTCGCACGGCTCTCGAGATCCGCTTTTTCGTATGCAACCTGCAGACGTTCTCTTTCTCTGTCTTCCTGCTCATGGAACTCTGAAATATCCTTGAACAAAATAATTGCACCGATCACAGTACTTGTCTGCTTCGTCTTACTTTCATAAACCATCTCCTGTGACATCAGGACTGTCTCCTGCCACCAGCATCTGCTTCCATCACTTTGCTCTACCTGATATTCCACAGTCACCTGCTTTTCGCCTGCTTTAAAACGTTCGATCAGATGTGCCGGATTTTCTGTGATACGATAATTTTCTCTCGTCTCTTTTGTCACGAGCCGCTGATAGGTCTTACAATACGTATCATAAGGACATGGAAGTTTTATGTCTGGAATCTGCCTGTTTTCCCTGTTTTGCCAAAATATCTTTTCTAATAAATTCTGTGTCAGATTAACACTTTGGATTATTTCTGCTGTATCCATCAATGCTTCTATATAGTTTCCGTTTTCCAAAATGGACTGCGTCAGCTGTTCATAGAACTGTGTCAGTTGCTTTTTTCTCATTTACGATCAATCTGTCCCTGTCCTGATAAACATCAAACCCAACAAGAAAATGATGCAGATTTCCATTTTCAGCAAAGTCAGGCAGTAAAAGTGTGATCCGGCCACGCAAAACTCTGTCACCATCTTTGTGACAATAAAAATATTCCTCTACCTGATGTTCCTCTGTCAGTGTTTCCCGGATTTCCGACAGCTGAAGTTTCTCCCGAGTTCCCTGCGGTTCTCTTCCTCCGCCAGCTCCTGTATAATCTGCTCTACTGCACCGAATAACTACCATCATCTGCAAGGAAAAATTCTGAGCTTGCACGAAGAACAACATACTGATCCACAATCGCATCACAGTACAGACAATCTGTAAAATGAAATCCTTTTTCTTTTACAGATTGTAACAAGCCGACTCCTAATTCTCCGCTTGTCAGCTGCTTCTTTCATCTTCGCCCGATTCTTGTCTACATACATGTTCTTATCCGCATATCGGAACAGGTCTTTCATATTACTTCCCGGAAAATCTGTAGACAATGCATATCCCACTGCATAGCTAAGTAGCATATCCGGATGATTCTTTGAATAACGCTCCGTCTGTTCCCGTATCATCTGCAGACAGTCTTTCACCTGCTTATGATCCACCTGCTTTAACACTGCAATAAACTCGTCTCCACCGTCTCTTCCGACAAAATATTTCTCCGGAAGTGCTGCCCGCAATTGTTCTGCAAATGATCTGATATATTGATCGCCTCTTTCATGTCCCTGCCGGTCATTAATAATTCTCAGATTATTTAAATCAAACACCATTACCGCTGTTGATTCCCTATCCGTAAGCGGCTCTTCAGATGCCGAATCTCCTCGCACTTATTCTTATTCGGAAGTCCTGTTGCCTCATCCAGATAAACCTTCTGACGAAGCACACGGTTTTGCGCCGCGTACCGTAATGCCTTGAAAAGCTCATATCCCAACAGACACACAATTCCAATAATATCCACGACAACGATTTTCTCCAGACGATTTAAGGAAGATGCCAGCTTCTGCGAATAACTTTCCGCAAGCCCTGTTGTCTCATCACAGATTGTAAAAAATGTTTCACTTTTATTTATAATCTGTGTATTCTCATATCCTTCTTCTCGAGCCTTATAGATTTCTTCCTTTAGTTGTTCAAAAAATTGTTCCTGCACTTCCATCTTATCCTGAAATGCTTTATCATCCAGACGGACAAGGTTCAGTTCATCGCTGCCATGACGTAACCCATCAATATACGCATCCACTTCCCTGATCATTTCATCCTGTGGTTTCTGTGCATTTTCCAGTTTGATGATCTGCTGCGTCTTTCCACGCACAAGCCCGGCATAATTCACTACACGAGCCGTCCCTTGCATATCGCTGACCAATATCATAATTCCAAAGAATAATGCAATCAGGATACAGGTAAGAAGCATCATGAAAATACGCAGAATCCGTGTGATTTTCTTTTCTTTCATATCTTTATAACCTTACTTTTACTTTATTTAAAGATTATAACAGAATCTCCTTTGTTTTCCCATAATTAAAATACATCACCAGAGGATTTTTAAAAATGGTGTAATACTTGCTATCTGTTTTGGAAAATGTGATACTATAAATTATAGTCACACTTAATTTTCGTAACAAACGGAGGGACCCTCTATGATAAACCAGACAAAACAAATATTGGAAGAATCTCTGAAAAAATAATGCTTCAAAAACCGCTCGATAAGATAACCATCCGCGATTTAACCGAAGACTGCGGCATCAGCCGTATGGCTTTCTACTATCACTTTAAAGATATTTATGATCTGGTCGAATGGTCCTGCCTGGAAGATGCAACCCGCGCTCTTGCCGGCAAAAAAACTTACGACACCTGGTCTGAAGGACTGGTACAGATTTTTGATGCTGTGTATGAAAATAAGCCATTTATATTAAATGCTTACCGCTGCATCAGCCGGGATCAGATTGAAAGTTTCCTTTTTCATCTGACTTCCGATTTACTGATGAATGTTGTAGAGGAAAAATCTGACGGCACCAGTATTTCTGAAGAAGACCGGCGCTTTATTGCCGATTTTTATAAATACAGCTTTGTCGGCCTTATGCTCGACTGGATCAAACAGGGAATGAAAGACGATTACGTCGATCTGGCACGTAAGATCAGTATTACCATCCGCGGAAGTCTTACGCATTCTATTGAAAACTTCTCATCACTTTCAGAAAAAGAAAATTCATAACACAAATATACTAAATCTATACTTTACAAAAAGAGGCAAATGATAAGTTTTTTATCACTTGCCTCTTTTTTGTAAATTGAAAATCTTTAAAAATGTCCATACTATAACTATAACAACTATACTTCATATCTCGTTATTTAGAGTAATTATGATGATATGATCTCAAAACGAGACATGAATCCGTTTTTTCAGAAAGGTGGTTTTATTATGTCAAATAAGAAATCTAAACTTGGTGTAATCTCTGCAGTAGCAGCAGGAACAGGAACTGCAATTTATCTCGCACAGAAGGCAAAAAAAGAATGCGGTAATTCAGAATCCGGTAATTCTATTTTTAAGAAGAGTACTGTTGCCGATTCTTCCGTTCCGATAACTATCGTAACACGGAGCGCGGAAAATATGACCGCAACAGCAAAGGCATCTATTATTCCAACGGAAACTACGAAGCATTTGCACATCCGGAGAAAACGGAAGGTGTAGATCAGAAAAATGATTACATCGTAGGAAGCGGACTTGCCTCTCTGGCAGCGGCATGTTTCCTTGTCCGTGATGCACAGATGCCTGGATGCCAGATCCACATTTTAGAAGCAATGGATATTGCCGGTGGTGCATGTGATTGAATCTATGATACTTCCCGAGGTTATGTAATGCGCGGTGGACGTGAGATGGAAAATCATTTCGAGTGTCTGTGGGATCTTTTCCGAAGTATTCCATCCATTGAAACACCTGGTGTATCTGTACTTGATGAGTATTACTGGCTGAATAAGGAAGACCCTAATTACTCTCTGTGCAGGGCAACTGTAAATCGTGGCAAAGACGCACATACAGACGGAAAATTCAACCTCAGTCAGAAGGGCTGTATGGAAATCATGAAACTCTTCATGACAAAAGATGAAGACCTGTATGATAAAACGATCGAAGATGTATTTGATGAGGAAGTATTTGACTCAACATTCTGGATGTATTGGAGAAGTATGTTTGCGTTTGAAAACTGGCACTCAGCATTAGAAATGAAATTATACTTCCAAAGATTCATCCACCATATTGCAGGACTGCCTGATTTCAGTGCATTGAAATTTACCAAATATAATCAGTATGAATCCCTGATTCTTCCGATGCAGAGATACCTCGAAGATGCCGGTGTGGACTTCCAATTCAACACAGAAGTCACAAATGTTGTATTCAAATTCGAAGGAGAGCAAAAAGATTGCATCTGCAATTGAATGTAAAGTAAACGGACAGGAAAGGGGTATCGTCCTGACAGAAAATGACCTCGTATTTGTCACAAACGGAAGTTGTACAGAGGGAACCATTTACGGAGATCAGAACCATGCACCAAACGGGGATGCCGAAGTCCGTACAAGCGGTGTATGGAACCTTTGGAAAAACATTGCCCGTCAGGATCCATCCTTCGGACATCCAGAGAAATTCTGCTCTGATATTTCAAAAACCAACTGGGAATCTGCAACAGTTACAACTACGGATGATAAGATCATTCCTTATATCACAGACATTTGCAAACGTGACCCGCGCACCGGAAATATTGTAACCGGCGGTATCGTCAGCTGCCAGGATTCCAGCTGGCTGTTAAGCTGGACAATCAATCGTCAGGGACAGTTCAAAGATCAGGACAAAGACAAAGTATGCGTCTGGGTATACGGACTCTTTACGGATGTTCCGGGAGATTATATTAAGAAACCGATGAAAGACTGTACCGGAAAAGAAATCACAGCAGAATGGCTCTATCACCTTGGTGTTCCGGAAGATCAGATCATGGATCTGGCAGAAAACAGTGCAATCTGTGTACCGACAATGATGCCTTACATCACAGCATTCTTCATGCCACGTACAAAGGGTGACCGCCCGGATGTTATCCCGGATGGATGTGTCAACTTCGCTTTCCTCGGACAGTTTGCTGAAACTCCAAGAGATACTGTTTTCACAACAGAGTATTCTGTGCGTACTGCAATGGAAGCTGTTTTGGACTTCTGGACCGTGGTTGCCTCAAAGCTCTGTAAAACTTATAGAAAACTGCCTGAAGTATTGTTTATGATATCCAGCTCGACACTGTAAAACTGGACCTCTGAACCAGCTACCTGGAAGAAACCTCTTCTGATGCTCGTAAAAGGAAATGTGATTGACAAGGTACTGCATGATCACAATGTGCTGAAGGACGGAATGTAAAAAAAAAACACTTGTTCTTTTCTCTGAAATATGCTATTCTATTTCTACCTGATCACGTAAGAAGAATGCCTCCCCGCATTCTTCTTACTTAAATGTTTTGATACTAGGGTCAAAAGGTCATGCGTTTCATGCTTGCATGAAAAAGCATGACTTATTGACCCGCAAAACACCGAAAAGTAGCCATTTTTCGTAGAAAAATGAGCGAATTTGAGGTGCTTTAGGATTGCGAGAGCATGAAATGCGAAGCAATCCGTGTATCATAGGGGCAAAATACCTTTTGCCCCCAACATCATGATTTCAGACAGCATATAGGAGAAGCAGCAACACATGGATGGATATCAGTTCGAAGAAGAACAGTGTGCGATCATACTAAAAAGAAAACATTTTTCAAAAATAGAAGTTACTAAAAGTTCGGGGATCAAGGCGTTGACATCATTGCCTATAAACACAGAAAAAAATATGGGATACAGTGTAAGTATTACACGTATCCCGTTGGTAACAAAGCAGTCCAGGAAGCTTATGCCGGTGCAAATTTTTATGACTGTGACAAGATCATCGTAATGACAAACACAACATTCACCCGCTCCGCGATTGAACTTGCTGAAAAACTGGATGTAGAATTGTGGCCGGATTGCCCGGTCACACCTTTTACAGTTTATTGTTCAAGATCATGGGATTATTGAACCTGCTTCTTTTCCTTTACGCGATCCTGACACTTTTTTTCTACAAAGTATGATTTTATTCATTTGCCGGTTTCACTTGATACGATATCGCTGGTGGCACTCCTGACAGCCTCTGCTTTAGGAATCTTCGGCTGGAAGTATCTCCTTTGTAATCTGATTACCGCCGGAGCTTTCCTCTTCTTTGCATTCCATGTTGTGCTTTCACCTGTATCTCGGCAACAGATTATACATACACACAACTGCTCTCCTTAATTCCTGCAGTTGTATACATGCTTCATGCCGGGTGGCTGAAATTAAAGAAGATGAAAAAATAAAAGCTTATTCAAACAGATTTCCGGATTCGTAGACGATACACTGGTTACTCCCACCTTAAGAAGTGCCATTACATCTTCCTTCTCCCGGATCATTCCTCCGGCGATCACAGGTACCGGAAGATCTTTACAGATCTTTCCGATCACCTTCGGCATCATTCCCGGAAGAACCTCTACCACATCCGGCTTTGCTGCCGTCACCTGTGTTTTCACATTTTCATAAGCCATAGAATCAATCAAAAATACGCGCAATACCGTGAGCATTCCAAGTTCCTTCGCTCGATGAATGATCGTCGGTTTTGTGGAAATTACACCATCCGCTTCTGTATATTTTCTAATAAAATCTGCAGCAATGTTCTTCGATGCCAGCCCATGGATCAAGTCTAGATGTACTACCGCCAGTTTTCCTGCTGCTTTTACTTTAGGAACAATCTCCGGAATTGTACAGATGTCTCCATATAAAATAAATACAACCTGGCTTTCACTTTTCAGACAGGCATCTACTCCTTCATCATCTTTTACCGCTGCAATCACAGGGGATACCTCCAACGCATCCAGGAATTTATAATTCATTTCAATTCTCCTTTGTTCCGCCAAGATCAAATGAATGCCAGACACAGAAACTGTGAACAACAGTACTTGTATCGGCATCTGTTTCATAAATTATACTATATCTCCTTCACAATCGTCTAGTGTACTGCATCCACATTTCCGGCAGCTACGATATTTACACCTGTACCTGCCACATTTTCCAACACAATATCTCCAATGTGAACCGGAGCTTTGATCGTTACGCCGCGAAGTGCTGCGATACAGTCAAAAATCTTATCTTTTGAAATGTCATGCTCTGTCTTCACATTGATCATTGGTACTTTTCCGTCTGCGACACGAACTGTAGTCGTTACAATACGCGTTGGATCAGTTACTTCCTTTCTTGCATACGCCTCTCCACGTGGACAAGTATTTCCCGTAACCGATGTAACTTTTCCATCTTCCATTTTTACAACGATCGGACATCCCATCGGGCATCCGATACAGATTAATTCTCTCTCACTCATTTTCTTATGCCTCCTCGATCCGAATCATGATCTTCTTTGTCTCCGGGTATTCTTCCAGTTTCTTTTCTTCAGGATTACCTGCTCCATCTCACCCGGTGCCATCACCTGACGTTTCTTCTTACCAATCAGCTGATCGTCAAAATACACTACAATCGCTTTATTCTTATATACATCTCCGACACGGAAACGAACAGTCAGATTTTCTTCCATTTCGGAAGGTCTTACAAAGGATGGTACTGTGTAGCGCACTCCGCCTTCCGGAGAAATCGGAAGCATTTCTGCCTGCACCTTCTTTTCTCCTGCCTTTATATAAGCGGCTGCATTCTTTCCGGCTGCCGCGGCCTCCTGAGATACAAAATCCACAAGATCATGCACATGCAATACATTTCCACATGCGAAGATGCCGTCCACACTTGTTTCCAGTGAATCGTTTACGACAGGACCTGAAGTAACCTGTGAAAGTTCTACTCCTGCGCTTTTGAAAGCTCATTTTCCGGAAGGAGTCCACAGGAAAGAAGCAAAGTATCACAAGTATATCTTTCCTCTGTTCCTGGAATCGGCTTGCGGTCCGGTCCGACTTCTGCAATCGTAACAGCTTCCACGCGATGCTTTCCTTCTATATCGATCACTGTATGGCTCAGCTTCAGCGGAATATCATAATCATCCAGACATTGTACGATATTTCTCTTCAGTCCTCCGGAATACGGCATCAGCTCTGCAACAACCTTAACTTCTGCGCCTTCAAATGTCATTCGTCTTGCCATGATCAGTCCGATATCGCCAGAACCTAGGATCACAACTTCTTTTCCCGGCATAAGCCCTTCCATATTTACCGGATGCTGTGCAGTTCCGGCAGAATAGATTCCCGCCGGACGATACCCTGGAATATTTAAAGCTCCTCCGGAACGTTCTCTGCATCCCATTGCCGTAATTACTGCCTTCGCCTGAAGGAGTAAAATTCCGTCCTCGCGATTTGTAGCTGTCACTACCTTTTCCGGTGAAATGTCCATAACCATCGTATTCAGTTTATACTCTATCCCACGTTCCTTTACCTGCTCAATAAAACGTGCTGCGTACTCAGGTCCTGTCAGTTCTTCTTTAAATGTATGCAGACCGAATCCATTATGAATACACTGCTGCAAAATGCCTCCGAGACTTTTATCTCTTTCTAAAATCAATATATTATCTATTCCGTTATCTTTTTGCTGCGACTGCTGCCGCAAGTCCTGCAGGACCACCGCCGATTATGATTAAATCATATGTTTTCATTTTATTCATCCTCCAGTTCTTTATTTTCACCTACGATAAATTCTGATCCAACGCCGTTTTTTCCAATCTGATCAACCGGCATTGGGACTTCTCTTTCCAAAATCTCCATAACCTTCGGGGAACAGAATCCTGATTGGCAACGCCCCATGCCGGCTCTTGTCCGGCGCTTCACTCCATCCAGAGAGCGTGCACCAAGCGGACGGTGAATTGCATCCAGGATTTCTCCTTCTGTGATCATCTCACAGCGACAGATAATATTTCCATAAGCCGGAGTTTCTTTGATCAGCTGATTTCTCTCTTCCGTAGAGAAAGCGTATCCGGATCTAAAATCCCATGTCTCACCGGATTAAAATCAGACTTTTCTTCTGCATTCAAAAGGTCTCTTACAAGTTCTGCAACCGTAACACCGATTGCCGGTGCTGAAGAAAGTCCCGGAGATTCAATGCCTGCTGCATTGATCAGTCCTTTACATCCGCTGATTCACCAATTACAAAGTCATCTCCATCCTCGTGTGCACGAAGACCTGCAAAAGAAGTAATCACTTGACGAAGCGGAACATTCTTAACGCTATAAGAGGAAACTCTTGCGATCTGATCCAGACCATCCATTGTCGTGTTTACAGCACCTTTATCTTCTACATTTACTGCTGTAGGACCTACAAGCAGATTGCCGTGAACTGTCGGTGTGACCAGTACTCCCTTTCCCATTTTCGACGGAAGCTGGAAGATTGTACTCTTCACATAATCTCCAACTGTCTTATCCAAAAGCATGTATTCCCCTTTACGGGCTGTGATATGAAGCTTTCTGTCTGAAAGCTGATTATTGATCTCATCAGCATAAACTCCTGCTGCATTAATAATAAGTTTTGTCTCGATTGTCTCATCAACACCGGTATCTGCGTGATGAACCTGAACTCTAAATCCTTCTCCTGTCTTTTCCAGTTTTTCAACTTTTGTATTCAGGAAAAACCGAACACCGTTCTCGTATGCATTTTCCGCATATCCCATTGTCATATGGAACGGACAGACAATTCCTCCGGTAGGCGCCCACAACGCACATGTCACATCATCTGCCAGGTTCGGCTCTTTCTCGATCAGCGCCTCTCTGTCTAAAATCTGAAGTCCAGGAACTCCATTTTTCTTACCTCTCTCCATTAAAACCTGAAGTCCTTCCGGATCCTGCTCTTTCGTACATACGACCAAAGAGCCGTTTCTCTTAAATGGAATGTCAAGCTTTTCTGCGATTCTGTCCATCATCGCATTTCCCATCACATTTAACTTTGCCTTCATCGTTCCCGGAACTGCATCAAATCCCGCATGGATGATCGCACTGTTTGCCTTGGATGTCTCATTACAGACATCCTCTTCCTTTTCAATCACACACGTATTCAACCTATATCTGGAAACCTCTCGGCAATCGCGCTGCCTGTCACTCCTGCACCAATAATAACAACATCAAACATATCCATCCCTCTCCTTTATCACACAAAAAAAGCAAGGCAAATAAAACGACTGCCTGTCGTTTCATCTACCTTGCTCAAATCTCGGTATCTAATATTCGTTTTTCTTTATTCTAGCACATTTTTCAGAAGAATCAATCCTCTTTCTGTACAATGTGAAAATATTTAGTTCACATTTGATGGATAAATCTCTGTAATGGTCGGTGCCATCCACGTTTCCAGGGCGTCCATATCAGGCGTATAGATACGCATAAACAGATGGAAACCTCCAGCGCCCACAGGAAGCCAGTTTATGGTGTTCTGTGGGGCATCTTCAGACAGAATAACATCAACGGAACCATCATCATTTGCCTGTAAACCGGAACGGTCATTTATGCAGTAACGATTAATAGGATTATCAATCAGGAAATCATCGTCCCCATATGCAGTCACAGACCAGAATCCCCTTCAAGAACCTGCGGATAGCTTTCGAAATGAAGAATATATGATTTTTCTCCTGTGAGAGTATTTCCATCCGCATCCTGCTCTATCTTTGGATACAGCGCAACTTCAACTGTATTGGCACCAAGCCCTGCAAGAGCTACCAGTGCACGATAAGCGTATTCTGTATTGAAATCTCCAATCGGTTCACCAAAATAGTTCCACTGACCAAGCTTTTTTGAAAATTTCTGGCCCTCTTTGATAAGCTTTAGCTGAATTTCTGTCAGCATTGTCTTCCAGTTTTCTGCAACATCACCGGTAAGAACAGAAGTGTCAAATTCCATACCAGGACCTATATTCACAGCTGCTATTTTTTCAAGCATTTCCTTATCCGCAGCTGCCGGAGAATTCTTTACCATCAACTCATTGGCCTTATTAAAAATGTGATCGGATCCATGGAAAGGACCTTATCAACAGGAATATAATCATTCTCTTCGCTGTAGCTTCCCCTCGGAGGTTCATAAGTGTCTCCGGATATATAATCGGAAAGCGGCATAAGTTTCATTTTTCCTTGGATGGCATACACATTTGGAAGATCCTCTTCTCCTGATAAAACGATTCGGTAATGGACCATGCCATAGATGTAGGAACATCTATACGGGTAACTCCCTCAGGCAGTTTCCCTTCCCACGTAGAAAGAGTAATTGCATATGCACCAGCCTTATCAAGAACCGCAGCAGTATTTGTCCATCCATCCAGTACCTGAACCTTACAAAAACGATCTGTTTTTGGAAGTTCATAGACCATCGGCTCCTCGCTCAGATCATACCAGACCTGTGAATAGATCGTATCCACATTAGGAGTCACCACAGTCCTGAATTGTGCATCTGCCAGTGCAACACTGTGTATAAACTGATTTACAGGTGCTTTTTGTTAACAACTTCCTCTGTGTTCGTTGCCGAGGTCTCAGTCGCATCCATGAGCACCAGCGGAAATGCATAAACATAAGCATCTTCCACTGTCTCCCATATATTTTCATCTGTCTCACTGTCAACAGATGCTGCAAATCTTTTCATATTCATATCCTCCTGCTTCCGCCCCAAAACTTTATGGTTCAATAATATTAAAATATTTATACTCTGAACTAACAGTAACCGCATCCATCAATCGCATCAGGCAGGTCTCATCACCCTCCTGTTCGATTAAGGCAGCAACATTCTCTGCGTTTTTCTGAACAATAGATAACAGTCCGGCACGTTTTGTAGTCCATGTTACATCTGCATCCGGATCCTGTGTATCCTTTTGATAAAGAAGTATGCCATTTTTACGCGGAGTACATAATTGCCTTCCGGCAATATAATATTTGCTGTAAAAGTCAGATCCGAAATCTTCGTCGTATCTACAAAAATTCCCAGATAATCCAGAATCATATCCGGTGTCATATGCAAGAAAACATCACCGTTACCGTTACTTCGTGTTGCATCATCGGTATTTGTACCATTTCGCAGTTCCTGTGCGGCACAAATATCCGAGTATCCGGAGAAGCAAGCAGACCTTTGGTCGCATTCTCAAACTCCGTAGTATCTTCAAAATCCAGCAATGCATAAACTTCCTGATTTGCATCAATCGTATACTGGGTAGCCGGTTTGCTTTCCGCTGTTAATTCCGATACTGAAATTGCGGTTGAACTGGCCACAGCCAGTCATGGTAAATGCCAATGCAGCGACAATCAAAGTAATTACTTTTTTCTTTTCATGATGTCATGCCCCCTTTGTTCTGTTCTTTTTCAAACCTGAATTAGCTTTTGTTTTTATTTTAACACAAGCACACTTAAGCAACAATATCTTTATGAATTTGAAATGAGTAAATACGCGCAAATTTTAGATATTTTTCAATATATTAATTTAAGTTCAAAATAATCATTTATCATCAAGAGCTTAAAGTTAATTTTGAAAAGTTTTATTGTATTTTGAAGAAATTTGTGAATATTACAAAAGGTATTCTTCTTCGAAAATCACAGATTGTAAATATTTCAGATGAATACATTTAACTTTCACATACCAGGGATGCTTTGAACAATACACAACCTCCCCGAGGATGTCAAGCCATTGCTACAAACTTTTTGACCTTTTTTCCTCGATTTTTCCCATAAAACCGTTGTTTGGGAACAGAGGACGTTATATTGTTGTCACAAAATCAGCAGGGAGGATGTAACGTCATTGCTACAAGTTCAGTAGTAGTGGACGTTACATTATTGCTACAAATCAAGTCAGTGATTTCCACTCCACCTCCACTCTCCCATCATCATACACATATATCCCCTGCACATATTCTTCCAGCATCTCTCGTGTCAGTTTCTCATAACCCAAATACTTCAACATCTGCTCCACTGGAACATTCTTTTTCATCAGGATTTCTTTCTCACCATTTATCAGTTCTTCCAGTTCCTGTACACGTTTCTGCAGTCGTTCTCTTTCTTCTTCCAACTGCTTCTTGGCTTCCATAAACTGGTTCTGGTTCATCTGTCCCTCGTGATACTTCTCATAGTTCTGACGGTTCTGAAGCTTTATCTGCTCCTGACGTTTTTCACAGTCCGTACTTTCCAGCTCATAGGCTTCTATGCTGTCCGTATGCTGTTTTCTCATGGATTGCTGCATCTGTTCTTGGCTGATATTCTGACGTAAGTAAGCCTTTATTTCTGCCAGCACGATATGCTCCAACATTTTGTTATCCGCTTTCCCGGCAAAACATCCTGTATCTTCTTTTCCTTTACTGTAAGCACAGCTATAAAGAATATGACCATGAACCGGACTGCTTGAAGTCAGGCTTCTGCGACAATTCCCGCATTTTACATAGCCACCTAATAGTGTTGTTTCCCTGTCGAATTTGCTTTTCTTGGTGTATCTGATCTGCAAGGACTGTGCTTTTTCAAAAATTTCTTTTGATACGATCGGCTCGTGATGATTTTCCATCACTTTCCACTGATTTCTCGGTACCGGTACTTCTTTCCCAGTTCCGGGATCTGGAATCTTTGTTTTTCCATAGACCATACAGCCTATATAAGTCTTATCATTTACAATCTTCCGTATCATATCACTCGTCCACTGCAATCCTCTTGATGAAGCTTTCTTACTGCCTGATTTCTGTCGTCTGCTCATAGACTGCAAGGGAGTCAATACACCCTCTTCATTGAATAACTTACAAATCTCCATCTTGGAATATCGCTGATTGGTCAGTTCAAATACTCTGCGGATCACTTCTGCTTCGTCCTCTACAATCACCAGTTCTCTCTTATTTTCAGGATTGATTCGATACCCATAAGGTGCAGAGCCACAGCAATATTCACCTTTTCCTCGTCTGGTGCTGACTGCCGCTTTTACCTTTACAGACTGATCTTTCACATAGAAGTCTGCGATCAATCCTTTAAACTGTACTTCGATGTCTGAACTCTTTCCTTTATAATCTTTAGAATCATATCGGTCTGAGATAGAAATGAATCGTACTCCCAGGAATGGAAAAATCTGCTCCAGATAAGTTCCCATCTCAATATAGTTTCTGGCAAAACGTGAAAAATCTTTTACCACAATGCACTGCACTTTATTCTCTCTGGCAAGCTCCAAAACCTGTTTAATTGCCGGACGCTCCATACTGGAACCAGAATATCCGTCGTCGTAAAACTCCTGAAATGGCATAGCAGCAAGCTCCGGAATATGGGAAATATAATCTTTTACCAGTTTTCTCTGATTGATAATGCTGTTACTTTCTCCCTCTGAATCATCTTCCATGGAAAGACGGTAATATCCAATAATCAGTTTCTGATCACTCATGTTCTACCGCCCCCTTAAACCCGAAGTTGATTTCCAGTCTGCCATCACCATACAGATACATACTTTCAATCAAGCCCTCCGCAAGTTCCGCATTGATTCTGGTTGTCCCATCCAGTTCCAACAGACTTCGTAAAAATCTGGCTTCTTCTTTCTGTTGTTTTTCCAGCTTTCGTATGGTCTGCTCCAGAGACTTCTTTCTCTCTTCACAAAACTCTTTCCAGTTATTACGGTCATCTTTCATTTCTATATAGGCTTCTTTGGAAAGTTCACCCTCTTTATATTTCATAAATGCCTGTGCCAGTTTTTCTGAACGTCTTTCCATATCTGCATCCAATTTTCTGATCTCAGTTTGAATCTCATTGATTTTGGAAAGAAATACCGCACTGCTTATAACAGACATATCCTTTTTCCGCAATCCAGATAACTGAAACTGTCTGGTCAGCTCTGAACGGACAATTTTCTGCAGCTTCTCCTCGGAAATAGATTTGTGACTACATTTTCTTTCATCCCGATACCAGGCAGCATTGCAAAAGTAATACACATTGCCTCTGTATCTACGTGTACACATTTTCCGCTTACAATCACCACAATAGAATACATTTAAAATGCTCTTTCATCATCTTCCCATCCTACTGTAGTTTTTGTTGCTTTCTGTTGTGCTGCTTTTAACCTGACCTGTGCTTTTTCAAACAGTTCTCTGCTGATAATCGGCTCATGAGCATTTGGCGTAATAATCCACTGGCTCTCGTCCAATATGTCACACCATTTTTCACCTCTTTGAAATCTGGATTCGTATTTTCTCTGAACCAGATCACCATAATAATTATTTCGATTTAAAACCGCACGTATCGAAGAATTTCCCCACTGATGAAGATTCTCTCCATCCTGACAGTACACATGATGATATTGGTTATAATCTGAAATCCGATGTACCCTATCCTCAAACAGCCTGTCAATAATGCTCTGTATGCCATCTCCCGAAGCATATTCTTCAAAAATCCTGCGGACAATCTTTGCAGCTTCCGGTTCCACAATCAACTTACAAATTCCATTTATCTTTTCCACACAATATCCGTATGGAGCTGTAGATCCCACATATTCACCGTTTTTTTGTGCAATACGTTTCGCCGCCCGTTCTTTTGCGGAAATGTCTTTCGCATAAGCATCATTCACCAGATTCTTGATATTCATGGATAATTCCTGATTCTTGGCATCCGGTGCAAATGAATCATAGTTGTCACATACAGAAATAAACCGCACTTTCATAAAAGGAAGAATCTTTTCCAGATAGTTGCCAGTTTCGATATAATTTCTTCCAAATCGTGAGAAATCCTTTACCAGAATACAGTTTATTTTACCTGCCCTGACATCATTCATCATCCGTTCAAATCCCGGTCTGTCAAAATTTGTTCCGGTTTTTCCCAGATCAGAATAAATGTCATATACAGCAATTTCATACTCTCTGTCTGGATTTTCATTGTGCTTCTGAATAAATTCTATTATCAGCGTAACCTGTGTTTCAATAGATTCTGACTTTTTTTCATCATTGTCTACGGATAATCTGGCATAAATTGCAGCCATATATACCGGAATACCAGGAATCTTCTTCTCTGTGTTTTTCTTATATCTTTTTGCTGTTCTTGCCATTTATCTCACCTCTTTCCTGCACTCTGTCCTGTGTTCCGCATAAAACCGTCTTATGACTTTCATCTTCTCAATCATATCCTGATAGCGGATGTGAATTTTAATTTGCTTGTTTTCATAAATATAGATTTTATCTACGGTCAGTGCCAGCAATGTGCGATCCAATTCTTTGATTTTCAGTGATTTCTTCCAGTCCTCCAACTGAACAGTTGCAGACACTCCACCCTCAAACATTTGCTTTACCAGCTTTTTCGATTCTCGATCATCTGCTCCAGTTCTTCACATTTTCTCCCATAACTTTCCCGAAAATCATCGAACTCTTCTTTACTGATCAGTCCCTCTTTCAAGTCATCACTTAAAGACGCTTTCAGACTGTAATAACGGTTATATTCTTCCTGCAACTTACTAATCTGTGTATCATAACCGATTACCTGATCGTAACTGACTTGCATCTCACAAAGTTCTTCCATAATCATCTGATAGTCTACAAAAAGTGCCGTATATGCCTGAATCTCTTTCAATACAATCCTTTTCAGCACCTCTTCCGAAATACTGTGTCTGGTACAATCTCCACCTTTGTTCTTTGTCTGGCAGATATAAAAGGCTTTTTTCTTCCCCTTATACTGATTTACCCTGCGTATCATCGGTGTCTTGCAATCTCCGCAAAACACAAATCCCGAAAAAAAAGTTTGCACTGTCTGATGTTTTCGATGCCCTGTCATCATATTGAAGCAATTTCTGAACCACATCAAAATCATTCTGCCTGATAATTGCCGGATGCGTATTTTCTACTTTCACCCACTCTGATTCTGGTTTATCCAGGCGTTGCTTTACTTTATAGCTGATTCGTTCCTGCTTGCCTTGCACCATGTTTCCAATGTAAACCTCGTTGGTCAGAATCCTTTTAATCTGCACTGCCGACCATTTCGGTGTATCTGAACTATGGAATCCAGAATTGTAATTTTCACCATTTGCCTTTTTATATTCTTTTTGGCGACTGCACATGACGTACATTCAGTTTTTCTGCGATTGCTCCAAGACTGAACCCATCAATTTTCCATGAAAATATTTTTCTTACAATATCCGCTGCATAAGAATCAATCACCAGACAATTCTTATTCTCCGGATCTTTGCAGTAACCATACGGTGCAAATGCTACAATAACTTCACCTTTCTCACGTTTGATTTTCTGATGGCTTCGCACTTTACCGGAAATGTCTCGGCAATAACTTTCATTTACAAAATTTTTGATTGGAACTACAAATGACTTCTCTGAAAAATCTGCTGTTTTACTGTCGAACTGGTCTGTAACTGAAATAAAACGCACATTTAAAGCCGGGTAGGTCTTTTCGATCCATCGCCCGGCTTCTATATACTCTCTTCCGAATCTGGATAAGTCTTTTACAATCACACAGTTTACTTTTCCAGCTTCTATATCAGTTGTCATTCGTTTAAACTCAGGTCGGTCAAAATTTCCTCCTGAGTATCCGTCATCCACATATATATCAAAGATCTGAATATCCGGCTGGCTTTTTACAAAGCTCCGAAGTAACTCTCTCTGATTTGCAATGCTGTTGCTCTCTGACTTCGCACCGCCCTCTTCCATATCATCTTTCGATAACCGAAGATACAATGCAGCATCGTACATATCTGGCATATTCATTTGCATTTGTTCCATTTTACATCGCTCCCAACTTACTTATTCCATTGAATTTGAAGTCAGAAACCATGTATCACGTTCATTTTCCCTGACTTCACATTAACATAACATCTGTAGCTTCGCAAGATATTTTTTCAAGACTTGCATCTAATACATCAACTCCGTTCTTTTTCTAAGATAATCACTGATCGCATCTGTGGCATCCATTTCTCCGGTCATTTCCACGACCACCACATACCCTTCATTCATGTGAGCATACGGTTGATTGCCGGATTTATCCAGAAAAGTTTCCACTTTCTCAGAAATAGCTTTATATTACTATGGCATTGCATATTCTGTTCGGCGTGTTGGCTTCCATTTGTATAACCCGCTGTCAATGTTACAATCAACCTCTATCAGAATTTTTCTGAATGCTGCCAGCTCCTTCTCGAGCCTGCCAGCCGTTGCCGGAGTATCTTCGACGCTCGCCAGTAAAAAATCATTTACAGGGTTATGGCATCTGTGGAATCAGATTATACAGCTCATGCAGTTTTCAAGGTACAAAAGAGTTTTTTGAATGCCCTTTCACTTATTACAACCTGGAAACACCAAAATGTTGTTCTCTTCAAAAAAATCCTTTCACTAATAAAGCCTGACAGAAGGATTTTACCAACCTCATTTTGCAATAATTTGCAAAAGTATTTATCCGCATCTGTACATTCGCTTTAATGCGAACCTTTACTCGTACTGTCATTTTAATTCGCTTTAATGTTAATGTCAAGTGTTTTATTCGCTTAGTTGCGAATCTTTCTGTTTACATTCTGAGATTTTGATAGTAAAATGGAATTATCAAATAGAAAGCAGGAAATCTGATATGACAATTGGTGATAAAATTAAAAAAATCCGGACATTCCGGAATATGACACAGGCTGAACTTGGTGCAGCCCTCGGCTGGGGCGATAAGGGTGCAAACCGCCTTGCCCAATACGAAACGAATTACCGGGTTCCCCGTAAAGATCTGGTTACTGAAATGGCTAAAATTCTGGACGTGAATCCACTGACACTACATGAGCCAACTACGATGGACGCCTCTGAACTGATGGAAATCCTGTTCTGGATTGACGAATTTAACCCAGCAGCTATTAATCTCTTTCAATTAGAAACCTATCCAAGCGAAAAATCAAATTCCAGTGAGGATACCGCTGTCCGTTATCATGATTCTGATAACTGGCCTGCTCATCCGCCTATTGGTATGTGGTTTAATTATGGGATTCTCAATGATTTTCTAAAAGAATGGACACTTAGAAAAGAAGAACTGACATCTGGTGCGATTACCAGAGATGAATATTTTGAATGGAAAATCAACTGGCCACAGACCTGTGATGATTGTGGTAAACGGGAACCGTCGAAACAGTGGCGGAAATCAAGCGAGTAGAGCTTAGTGAAACTTAGCAAATGCATCCTGACGTCCGAATTTAATATTATTCTCAATGGTGTCTGCGAACAAATACACAGACTGAAATACAAATGAAAAATTACGCATCAGACTGTTCATGCTGTAGTCTTTTACATTCACGCTTCCAAGTGTCACTTCCCCGGAATCCACATCCCAGAACCTGGCGATCAGATTGCAAAGTGTTGATTTTCCTCCACCGGACGGTCCAACGATTGCTGTCGTCGTTTTCTGTGGGATAGAGAGCGATACATCATCAATAATTTTCCGTTTATCATAGGAAAACGAAATGTAAGAAAGTCTGATATCGTAATTTTCCGGCTGGATCTCTTTGCCGTCGATATCCATGGTATCCAGTTCCAGTATTGCATTTGCTTTATCTACGCAGACACTTACCACATGTAAAAGGGATGAATAATTTCCTGCGCATTCCAGGCTGGAATAAAGCATAAATGCTGAAATTGTCATACCAATCGCATAGACTGCACTCATAGTTTCATTGATATAAAAATATGCACTGCATGTCACGACCACAGCACCCGTGATTTTTGTTATCACGCTTTGCAGAAAATGATAGGGCACAAACAGCATTTCCATCTTTGTATTAACTTTTTCGCATGCTTCATTTGCATCGTTTAATCTTTTTGCTTGTTTTCCAAGCAGATTGTATGACTTTACCTCTGATATTCCCTGCAGATACTCCATAATCGATTTACAAGCTCTGTATCACATACTACTTTTTGCTCTGAATCTTTTTTTACCCGCATTTTGCATTGCAGAATTGACACCAAAGAAAATAAGCACTCCTGCTGCAGCGATCAGTCCGATCCTCCAGTCAAAAACAAACAGCATAAAAATGATCATCGATGTTTCGGATTCCCTGCATGGTCAGCATAACCACTCTCGCAGCTACATCGCCAAGTGTTTCCATTGTATTCGTCGTAATAGAAGAAATTTCCCCGATGCTGTTGGCATTAAAATATCCCATCGGCAGATAACGCAGATGCTCTGCAATCTTGATTCTCATAAAAGCACTCGCATTATATCCGCCTTCTGTCTGAAGCACCGTAGAGTATCTCTTACAGATGACATCAACTACAATTGCAATCACCATGATCGCAATTGAACCACCAATATATTTTCCTATTGGTTTTCCACTCATCAAACCAATCAATATGTACATAATAGCCGGTATCTTCATTGCTGAAGCGAGAGCCTCTATAAGTCCGATCACTATCGACAGTTTAAATTTATTACCATTTTCCCTGCCTGAAAAACGAAAGAATTTTGCCGAATTCCAAACATATCATTCTCCCTCCTTCACCGTATCTTTTACAGAAATATGGGCATCCCACATTTCCTTATAAAGCGGGCATGACATCAGTAGTTCCTCATGTGTACCATGTGCTGTTACATTTCCATCATTTACGACAAAGATCTGATCACTGTCCTTAACGGTAGAAAGCCTGTGTGCGATTACGATCAGTGTCTTCCCTGCTACCAGTTTTGCAATAGAATTCTGCAGAATCGCCTCATTTTCCGGATCCGTATAAGCAGTTGCCTCATCAAGAATTACAATCGGAGCATCCTTCAGCATTGCCCTTGCAATGGAGATACGCTGCCTCTCTCCTCCTGACAGATGTCCTCCTGCACCTCCTACAACCGTATCAAATCCGTTCTCAAGCTGCATGATAAATTCATAGCATCCGCTTTTCTTTGTCACCTCGATGATCTGTTCATCTGTAGCCTCCGAATTTCCCTGTCTGATATTTTCACGGACCGTTTCATTAAACAGATAATTGTCCTGTGCAACATATGCAATTTTCCGGTTAAAATCTGCAAGCGCCATTTCTTTGACATCAACTCCACCGATTTTGATGCTTCCGGAATCCACATCCCACAAGGACGCAATCAGCTTTGCGATGGTTGACTTGCCGCTTCCGGAAGGTCCTACGATTGCATTTACCGTTCCTGCTTTTAGCTCCATAGTTACTCCATGCAGAATCTCTTTGTCGTGATAACCAAATCTGACATCTTCAAGAGTAACGGAGTTATCTTTTGGAACACTTTTCTTTTCTCTGGACGTTCAAGCTCCGGCTGTTCCGAATTCCTGCCACTTCACCAACAATCACTCCGATCTTGCCAAGATCATCTGTATAGGAACCCACTGTGATCAACGGTCCAACGATTCCAAGTGATAAAATAATGCAGATGACAAAATCTGAAATCGCAAGTGTTCCATTGGCTACATAATGTGCCCCAAACGGCAATACCGTAAGAAGCGTATAAGGTGTGACCACCATCATCAGTCCATGAAAGATCGAGCACCGTTTCATCCAGGAAATAAAGGAATCTGCATAAGCCATAGCCGCCTTTGTAAATTTTGCATAAGAACTTTCTGTCTTTCCAAATGCCTTGATCACTTCGATTCCGTCAATATATTCCACTGCCGCATCATTCAGATCTTTTGTTGTCTGAACCGTTCTCTCGAAGCTTGGTTTATAATCCAGCATCATTCCAAAATAGGAAAGAAATCCCACTATAACCGGCACCAATGACCGAGTGCCAGTCTCCAGTCTGTCAGGAAGAAATAAATCAAAATCACAATCGGTGCCAGCAGATTGGACGTGAATTCCGGGACAATATGCGCCAGTGTTGTCTCGATACTGTCGATTCTTTCCACCATAATATTTTTAAATGTACCGGAAGGTGTGTCTTTCACATAGCCAAGAGGTACCCGCGCCAGCTTGTCACAGCAGGATTTTCTTATATTTGCAAGTACTGCAAACGTTGCTTTATGTGACAATGCTGTCGAAAGTGAATGAAGCAGTTCTGCAATGATAAACGATAATGCAATCAGAACCGCTTTTGCAAGATATATTTCAAACTCCTTTTCACCATTTAAAAACAGCTTTACTACATCTGCAATAATAAAATACGGCAAAATCTTAAAAATCACATTTCCTATTGCAAGTAACACACTCCACACATAGGCAATTCTTTTTGTCCGGCCCACGTCAGGATCCAGCTGACTGCCGACTTCTTTTTTCTTTCACATCTGTTCACTCCTTACGTTCGTTTTATTGTTGTTTCTTTCATTAGTTTATTCTAACTCATATATAATAAAATAGGTGGTTTACTGGCATCAACCACCTGACTTACATTAGTTATACCGGGAATTCAATATTCCACAATCGTTCCCAGCCACCTGTATTAAATTCTTTCAGCTGATGCACATTTTTCTTTGCAGTCTCCCTGTCTATATCATGCTCAATGATCTGAAATATTGACGAAAAAATCCCGTATAGATCATATGCATAAGGCTTTCCTCTACAATCGGTATTTTCACACCGTTCTCTTTCATCTTTTCCATATAATTCAAGCTGGACTTCATTTCCCGCTCTACCATATTGTGTATGAATAATTCAAATTTTCCACTGTCTCCGCATTTCAACAATAATCTGAAATTATCATAATGATCATAAATATAATCAACCATCTGCTCCATTCCATCACTGGATGTATACGACATATTCCTTGTCTGATCACTGGCAGAAAGCTTTTCAAACTCCTCAACGATCTGGTCATAAATCTGATAAATATGTTCCATATAAGGATCCGTCAGTGCATCAAAAAGTGCCTCTTTCGTCGGATAATATTTGTAAAATGCTCCAGTAGTAAGCCCTGCATCTTTTACAATATTTCTTAAAGATGCTCCTGTCAAACCATCTTTCAGAAAATGTTTTCTGGCTGTATCTAATATGTTTTTCTGTGTATCTTCTGCTTTCGTCGACATTCTTTTCGTATCCTCTAAACTTCTTTTCCAAAATATAACAGCGCTATATAGCACTGTTATATTTTAACTCATTACAGGAATTTGTCAAGTCTGCTGTTTCGATTTTTTATTTTCCCGTGTATTCAATTTTCACTTAGCAGATGCATCTGTAGTTTGATTTTGCCGTCGTCACACCACATGATTCTCTTTAGTGTCTTTCCTTTTGACCAATATAAACTTTTCATTGCTATATATAAGAACGGAACCATGATTCTGCGTGTTGCCTTTCCAATTTGTACAAACTGTCCACCATCAAAAAAATACATGCTTTACCGTTATTTCTGTCTCTGTCAGGAATACCATGGCAAGATCTGCACCAATCGAAGATGCAACTGCAAGTTCTATCTCTTTGATTCCATGTTTAAGCCTCCTCTTCGACTTTTTCAAAATCTACTGTCTGTTCCTTCATAGAAATTTTTACCACCTTAAAACCATACTGCAAAAGTTCCTTTTTGAATGTAAGGAACGAATGATCTATAGGCACTCCGGCAATGTTTTCAATTTCAGCAAAAGTCAACTTGAAATCGTCTGTTTTATTTTTATTGATTCACTTCCATAAAGGATTATATTTGCTCATAATTATCATTCATCTACTTTCCAAAACTATTTACAATATCCTTTGCCATCAGTCAGATTTACTCCACTTGCTACAACACTTTTCCTGGATAAAATATTTTCTTATCTTCTCCATTCCTTCTGCATCCATCTGATACTGATCTGCAATAGTTCCATTTTCAAAATGAATGACATCAGTGCAACACTCTATAATCAGTTCCAAATCATGTGTGATCACATAAACCGAAATTCCGGTATCCCACACTTCTCTTAGAACCTCTGCAACCTCCAGCATATGCTTATGATCAAGACCACTGGTTGGTTCATCCAAAAAAACAGCACAGAGCGCCCGGAGGCAATTGCAGATGCGATAGCCGCCCGCTGCTTCTGACCTCCGGAAAGTGACATTGGATGACGGTCTTTGACTTTTATCAGATCCAGCATATCAAGAAATTTGTCTGCTTCTTTCTCATTTTCTTCTTTCATGCTAATCATAACTTCATCCTGTATTGTCTCTGTAAAAAGCTGATGATTCACTTCCTGCATAACCATATAACAGGCTTTCAGCCTTTCTTTTGGTCTGTAAGTTTTTCCATTCCAGATGATTGTGCCACATTGTTTTTCCAAACCACAGAAACAACGGGAAAAAGTAGATTTTCCAGCTCCATTATTGCCCGTAATTGCGACAATCCGATTTGCCGGAATCTCACATTCTCTGATATATAAAATCTGTGGACCATTCTTATATGCAAAATTAAAATCATGAAGTTCCATTGTGGTTCTTTCTGATATCAACATCTCGGCATAAGGAGATTTTCCGAACATAAGCCCGCAGTCCCATCTCTTCTCGCTTTTCTTCTGTCAGATTTTCAAACTCTGTGGCTGAATAATCCTGAATAATCTGTCCCTCTTTCATATAAATAAACCGATCCGCCAGCCCACGCAGATAATACAGGCGATGCTCCGATATAATAATCGTTTTTCCCTGTTCCTTCCAGTGGGCGATTATTCTTCGCAGATCCATGATTGAAGCTGCATCCAGATTAGAAGAGGGTTCGTCCAGGACAAAAATATCCGGTTTCATAATAGAAACCCCTGCACAGGCAATCTTCTGCTTCTCTCCACCTGAAAGCTGAAAAATATTGCGTCCAATCAATTTTTTCAGATGCAGCTCCTGAATTGTAGCCTGCAATCGATCTTTGATTTCTTCCTTTGGCATTCCAAGATTTTCACATCCAAAAGTAATCTCGCTTGTTGTATCTACATTAAAAAACTGTGACCGTGGATTTTGAAAAACACTTCCAACAATTTTTGCTGTATCATACAGTGGCTGCTGCGAAACATTTATCCCATTTATCCATATCTCACCAGTTAATTTTCCTTCATAATAATGTGGAATCAACCCATTGATCATTCGAGTGAGTGTTGTTTTTCCACAACCGCTCTCCCCACATAGCACAATAACCTGACCATCTTCTATCTCCAGATCAATATCCCGGATTCCCACAGAATATTCATTATTTTCTCCATATGTAAATGTTGCATGATCTATTTTATCATAATGTACTACCTCAAAAAACAATATACTGATGCAAAAAGAACAATATAAAGCATGCAAAGCAAACAACAATGGCACTAAAATCCTGTACATGAAAGCCAATCTCGCAGACATTGGTTCTTCTGACCGGTGCACCAAGTCCCCTTTGTTAGAGCTGCTGCAGACAGCTCATCACCAATTTTTATTACGGATACCATCAATGGTATCAGCCGGTATTCAATCATAAGGAATGGATTTTTACCACCAAAACGGATATTTCTCATTTTCATTGCATCCCGGATTGCCTGATATTCTTCCTTGATTGTAGGAAAGAAACGGAAAATAACTGACAACGGTATTATGATTTTTTCTGTGACATGCATCCGCTCCATTGCACTGATAAACTCACTTACAGATGTAGAAGAAATCAGATATGCGCCTGTCATAATTCCCGGTGCAAAACGCGTCATAATTGATGTTGCTGCCAATATCAGAAAAGAAATCATACCACTCCAAACATTCAATGCCAGCCGCTCCAGTACAAAGCATACCGCATAGAGAACTGCATATTTACCGGCTGTTTGAATTTGTGCTCTGACAAAATCAATGCAAATGGTATAAGGCTTAGTATTGGTTTCACTATATTCATGATTCCATCATTGCTGGTACTGAACATCAATGTTGTAATCGTTATAAGCATAAACAATTTTGTTCTAGGATCTAAAACAATTCCATTTCTGCTGTCAACAGTAGCAGATAATATCTCATCCATTACACGATTCCTGCTTTTTACAAAGTGTTTTTTGAGCAACGCTTTTCCAATCATTCCTCCAATGATTGCGCAGATAAAGATACCTGCAATCACAAGAACAATGCTCCACATAGGCATGACAGCCATTACTTTATCTGCATACTCTTTACCAAAACTGGCTGCGAAGCTGGCTCTTGAATCTTCTACCATGAAATACATGGGGATATATGTACCAACCATCCGAGACTGAATACTGCATATCCAATCAGGCTCCTTTTAGCACTTTTATAATTGCCAAATTTCAGAATCAAATCTCCCAGCAGCCCAAAGATAAGCCCCAAAGGTACACCCCAATATCCCATTCCGGTAAGTCCCATCAAAAGGCCACTCAGAATTGCCATCAGCGTTACCATACCAAACTTCTTTACCCTTGTCAGGAATAACATAAATGGAATTCCTGTGATCAGTGTCCACAATGCACCAAGAATCGGAAGAAATATCGGAACAAAGCCAATCGGAATTGCCACACAACATCCGAGTACAAAATAAAGGACTGTGAAAAGTCCCAGATTAATCAGGTCCTTCGCCTGTAATTTGTTATTCATACAGAATACCTCCCTTGTATAATTAGCTCTATCTAACTACTCCATAAAATACCATATGTTTTGTTATATCTCTACAACCAAATATCATTTTAGCTCCAAACAGCATTGGGTTTTATTGTTGACTCTGCTCTCTTCAAATCCTATAATATTATCTGTTACAGGGCAAAAGTACTTATATCAGGGAGATCTTCTATGAAAATTAACGACGTGATCAAAAAATGTATCAAAATACCAGGTATACCCATAAAACAGGCTGAATATAGTATGGAGCTTATATTAAATACGAAGGAAGGTAAAGGTTCGATGACCTTTTTTTCACTTTTTCCCGGTCTGTCTCGGCATATATTTTTATAAATTCTCCAACCTGGACGGCTCCCGACCTTCGATCAGACAGCTCCATTACAAAAGGTCCATTGCTTCTTAACTATTGTGTGACAGGTCGTTGTGAAATGATCCTGAACAACAAAAATTTTGTCTACATCAAAGACAGAGAACTTTCTCTCACAGAATGCTTCGCCCAAAAAGAATATGTTTATCCAAAGCGCATCTATGAGGGGCTTGAATTCTTTATTGATATAGATACATTTACTTTAGAAAATACATGGGTACAAAATGAATTTAGCATTGATTTCAGAAAAATCTCAAAGATGTTTTGTCCTCATGGAAGCACTTATATATCGACAGCGACCCACGAAACTGAGGAAATTCTCAAAAAACTATGGGAATTATATGATTTTCCGGCCTCTTTTGCAGTCATTCAAATGAAAATATATACGCTCGCTTTATTCTCAGTACTACAAAATTTGGAGGCTATCCCTAAGTCTCAGGCCTGCACTTTCTTTACTGAATCTCAGGTTAATATTGCTAAAAAGGTCGAAAATATCATCACCTCAGACCTAAGGCTGCATCATCCTGCGTGGGAATTGGCTGAATATTTTTCTATCAGCGAAACCAGTCTAAAAAATTATTTTCGCGGTGTTTACGGACAGAATATTTCTGTCTATCTGCGTGAAATGCGTATGAATAAAGCAGGCGAACTGCTTGCCTCAACACGACTGTCTGTAGCTGAGATTGCAGCACAGGTCGGATATCTGAATCAGAGCAAATTCGCCTCTGTGTTTAAAAAGCATTTTGGTGTATCACCTTTGGAATATCGCCGCACCGGACATTTAGACTCCTAAACTCTCCATTTTGTTGCCTCTCTTCTTTCAACAATAAAATGACGATAAATCCCATCCTGTCTCACAAGTTCTTCATGTATTCCCTGCTGTACGGTTTTCCATTCTCCGAGCGAAAATCCGTTCAGCTTTCTGTACTGTTTTTAGGCGGTGTGCAATCATAATAACAGCTTTATCATTTGTCAGGTACCACCCACTGGTCATTAAAATAACAAATTACATATAATCAAACTTCTTCCGAAGATATATTCTGAGTAGCATGATACCCATATTAATGAGTATAAATAGCAAAATCAAATTCACCGGCAGATATTTTCTAGTTACATCCCCAAGCACTGCTATCCCTGAAAGGCTTCCAATCAAAAACATTTGTGAAATTTCGTTCCACATTTTTTTTTGTATTGTTTTATTGTTTCCATAATTATCACCATTATGATTCCCATTATGAAAAGCACAGCTACGATTGCCGAATCCTGATAACCCATACTTCCCCACCTGTATATGCTATTTTCTGGTTAAATCCATTATCATAAGTTGGATATACCAGCCGAGCCGCTCTTGCTCGCTCCTGCTCATCAATCCGTTTCTGTTCCTCAAGTCGTCGTTGCTCTGCTGAAGCGATTGATTCAGCTTCTGCGTTTCGGACAGTTCGGTTGTCAAACGCTGAATTTCTACGGTTGATTTCCGAACTTCTTCTCGCAATCTCTGCCTGTCGGATAAGATCGTCTGTTTCTCTTCTTCCAGTGTCTGTATCTGCTTTTTCTGTGTTCGCATGAACTCTTTCGCTTTCTGAAATTTCTCACGAGAATATCCTCTCCGCTTTGAGCTTGATTGGTGATTCCTCTGGTGTCTGCAATGGCTGCGTCAAGCTCTCTGTAATAGTTTCTGAGTTCTTCGTCTGATCTGCTGTCTCTGTCGGCTGCAACTTTGGATTTTTCCCTATTTCCATTAAATTCATTCTCTAACCCCTCCTTGCTGATGTCCAGATGAAAGGTTTTTGACAGATTACTGTCACGTACTTTCTTTCCCTCTTGGTTCTGAAAAGTAATGTGCTTCCGTTTCTCTGTCCAGTTTACACTCCATCCGAACTGCTTCATTTTTTCTATAAACTTTTCTTTGCTGATACAATTTTCCAGTGCCTTTAATACCGCCATTGCACAGTCCGCTACAAAACTGTCCTTTACCTGTTGACGGAACAGGTTATATTTATCTTTACTCCATGCAATGACTTCCCCTTTTTCAATCTGGCTTCCATCAAAGTGCTTTCCTTTCTCGGCAACTGTCAGTCCACGTTCCCGGCACATCTGATTGGTAAGCTGTTTCATACGTTCCAGATCCTTTTTGGTGTTATGCAGTTTTCTTCCATCTTCATAACTCACTGAATTGGTAACCAGATGGCAGTGGATATGATCTTTATCCTTATGCACAGCCATTAAGGTCTGGAATCCACTGAACCAATTTTCTGCAAACTCTTTTCCAAATTCTAATGCCTGCTCCGGAGTAATCTGCTCATCCTTATGCCAGGAAATGATGTTGTGGGCATACATTCTCCCAGTGTCTTTATCCCACATCTTCTTTTCTTCTAAAAAGGTTCTATACACCAGATCATAGTTGATCTCATCATGGCAGTACGGACCTGTTACATAAGTAAGCAGTTCACTTGTCTTGTCCTGTCGCAAAACATATTCGATACAATTTCTCATTGCTCCATGTGTATTTGTCCGCTTATTAATCGTCTTATTAATAGCCATATCTTTTCACTCTCCTTCCTGTATTTGAGAATATTTTTGTTGAGATAATACAGAATATCTTCCCTTGGCATAAAACCATCCGTATTCATTTTTCTTGCAATCTGATTCAAATTCGTAGCTGCACCACGAAGCTGACTAAGTATCTCTGAAAGAATCTGATTCAGCGTTTTCAGTTCTTCCACTTCCTCTGCAGAAGCAATTTTTAAACCTGCTATTGCATGAATTACAACCGCCTGCTGAGTCTGTCCAGACTCCTTTACTTTGCTTTGGAGCAGCTCATACTCCGCTTTATTCATCCGTATCGTTACTGTATAATTTCGTTTTCGCATAAATCTTTGTCTCCTTTCTCCACTCTTTCTTTTTTATAAATCATTCATAACCTTTCCGGCTGGTAGATTAGCAGGGGATATATAAGGGAGTGCAACGCTCCCTTATACAGGTGCAGGACAGCGTCCTAGTCAATCAGTAAGTCTTCCGAAGGAATGTCCAGTGGACATTTCGCAGGATTACTTACGCCATTGACGTGCCAGGGTTCCAAGGGTGCGGAGCCCTCTGGCAAGTTTAGGAACAGCCCAAAGGCTGGCTCCGGTGCATAGTGGCTTGCCACTTTGCGAAACTTGCCTGTCATCTCCCCACCACTGAACCGACACCCACCAAGCCATATTTTCCACCCTACGTTATCAAGATCCAAATGGAGATGACGGTGGGTTTGTGGTGCAGGAGCAGACTGCGGAAGAAAGAGAAAAGCTCACCTTTCATAGATTTTCTCTTTCTGAAACAGGCTGGTCATGCATCACTCCGATGCAAAGAATCGGACAATCATGTGCCGTATCCGGCACTCTATATCTTTTCTTTGCCTGTTTGTACACCCCTCTCATCTGCAAACACCTTTCTGCCATATTTCCCTGTTATTTCTGTCTTTCTTTTTCTGAACTGCTTTCGATTTCTGCTAAAAGACATAAAAATAGCAGTCATAAACATTTCTCCAATTCATAATGTCTGAAATGTCACCACTGCCATTGTCTTTTTCTGCTATGCTATTTTTGTAAAGCTATTCCTTACTGTCAGTCTGTTTTCCTGTTACTGCTATTTTATTTTGTCGCAAATTTCAAGCAGGTCATGTAATAAATTCTCCAGTTTCATAAGTCTGCGATGCTGATACCAGATCAATCCTGGCAATCCCGCTGCAAGAAAGAACGAAGCACACAAAATCTTTATTGCCTGTCCTCTGCTGCTTATCCCTCCATATCCAAATCCACATACCATTCACGAATAAAACATAGAAATATCCACAAAATAAGACAAACTCAAAAATCCACACCAGCACCTTTTTCACTTTCTCTTTTACTTCTCCCTCCTACATTTTTTAAATTCAGTGTCGAATTTCTATATTTCAATAGTGAATATCTCGCTAAGTTATTATTATGCTAGAGGTGAAACTGCATGTATCAGAGAATACGGGATCTGCGTGAAGATCGTGACCTTACGCAGAAGAATATGGGTGAAATTAAATTGCAGTCAGCGTATTTACAGTAATTATGAATTGGTGATGTCGATATCCCTACTCACATTCTGATTAAACTGGCTGAATTTTAATACCAGCGTTGATTATCTGCTAAACCTGACAGATGATAAACGTCCTTACCCAAGAAAAAAGAATAGCTCCACTTAAAGCAGTCTGATTTATTTTAAGACTGTTTTATAATCAGCTAAAAACTGTCTGCAAAATCCAATGCTGCATCCATATCAGCTTCTTTCTCCCAGTCCAGATTATCTTCTGCGATCTCTCCATCCGTTTTCTCCATTGTTAGTGTTCTGTCCGGCAGATTAATTTCTCCTACCGATTCTTTTACAAACGGTACAAGCATTTCAATCAGGTTCTTCGCCATAGCCATCGGAACAGATTCTTTCACTCCATTCCGGATAGCTGTCTCCACCCTTTCCAGAAAAGCATCTTCCTTTTCCCTTGTTTCCAGATACGGATCTGCTTCATTCCTGTACTCTCTGGAAAAATAATCGTTTAAAGCAACTACAACTGCTCTGGTGTACGATTTATATTTTTCCCTGTCCATCGTCTGCAAATATTCCCATGCCTGCCTGTCCTGTTCATCACAAAGATTCAAACGGATATTTGTGTTGATGATTTTCCGTTCTTTTCTCATACAAGCATCCCTCCGTTTCTCTGGATTTTCCTTACGGTCATTGCTTCATAGCCTTTCGCTGTGGCACAGATGTCCCGTACAATTGTTACTCGGTTCTTGTCATATTCTCCGAAGTTCTGTATCATACAACCGCCACCGCCCACTACATACAGACGCATCAGTTCTGGATTATATTCCCGTTCTCTCAGCTTATGGAAGATTTCTTTCGTATAATCTCCGGCAGCTTTGCGAATGACTGCCAGATATTTCTCGCCAATATCTGCTGTACCGGCACGGATCACCTGCTCAATCACCAGATCGTCCACCACCGTTCCCAGTTCTTTCAACAAGGATTCCCTTACAGCAAGTACACACTGATGCGTTCCATATTTCTCTGTATAGCATTTCTTCTCTAATGGACGGGAATTGTTGATATACATGATGTTCATAGTCCCGTTTCCAATATCCACAAGCATGTTGATTCCTTTGAAATCCTGTAAGCGGTAAAAAGCTGCTGCAAATCCCTGTGGGTAAATATCAGCTCCTGCAAACTCCACATGATACTCTTTATTGCGGAATGTAAAATCCACGCTTTCATTCTTGAGAAGATATTTCTGGAAATCTTCTTTCTGTGTAGCTACCCAGGTAAGGGGAAGTCCGGCAGCGATATGCACCCGTTGCCCGGTTCATACATTTCCCATCAAGTTCCCTTGCGATAGCCGCCAGTGTCAGCACATAATAATCCTCGTCCTGCGTTTTCTCCGCACAGAACTCCTTATGCTCCTCACCGATCTGGTAAAACATACCATGGTAGACAAGAAGATTATTCTGAAAGATTGGCTCCTTGTCATATCTGGCTACTCCGGATGGAAAGCATCTGGTGGCAGTTTTCATGTTTCCATACCCATGATCAATCCCGATCACCATAACTGTTTCATTATTGTTGTTTTTCATCATTCGCATAATCATACCTCACACTTTCTTAATTTTTATTTTTTTACTTATTCCCAAATTCGGGAAAAACTATATATATTTCGTAAAACGTTGAAACCTGGCAGGCAGTCAAAAAAAGCAAAATATTATGTACTTTGGCAGCTATCTTTGTTATTTCTCCTGCTCCGGTAACATTTCTTTTTGCTTATTTTGCCCTAAATGCCCTTAATTCCCTGATTCATATTTAATTGTAACTGTTTATAATCTGTAACTGTTTCTTCAAAAGGTATTCTTTCTTCTGGATCCACAGGACAAAAATCTTCTTCCTTAACTGCAATATCCTGATAATAAAACTCACCATTGTACTGCTTCAGAAGGAAACCTTTATCTGTCATATTCCTGAAAAAGTTGGATTTACCATGCCCCTGTCTGCCATTCTCTTTGCAGTATTCCTCATACATATGGAACACTTCACTTCGTTTCAGACGTTTTCCTTTGGCACGCACCAATGACTCATCAATAAAAGCACAGATACTATCTGACGTCCGTTGCACTTCTCTTACACATTCTTTGCTGTGTTCGCTCTCCGTGAACTTTCCCTGTTCGTACAGATTTTTCAATGCAATCATCGCCATATGAATTGCATAATCGGATTCTGCCTGTACCTTTTCCTTTAAGTGCAGATCTTTTTCACCACTTTTTACTACCCGGTTCATATCGAGAATCAGTAGTCTACGGTAAAAAGCATCTGACTTGTCCTCAAGATTCTGCGGCATTTCATTGGTAGAAAAAAGTAGCTTTGCATAAGAGTGGAAATGAATTGCATCCTGTCCTTTTTTCTCATAAATCAGTGTGTCCTCACCGACTGCTTTCTTTAATACATCTGTGTTCTCCATTGCTTTGCAGGGAATATCCGCACAGGCATTTAGTAGCTTTCCGTACATTCCAGTCGCATAGAATCGTTTGTTCAAATCCTGTAAAGAAATGCTGGACATATTGGTGATTCCAACTACATACTGGATCAGCGATACTGCCACAGACTTTCCGGTTCCACCATTTCCTTTCAGTGTAAGGAATTTCTGAAACTGCGTATCCTGTGTCATGCAGTATCCAAAATACTCCCAGAACGTCTGCTGTTCTTCTATATTTGGAAGAGAGGATGCAAGATACTTTTTGATATTTTCGCCACCCTGCATCACCTGCTCACTGTCCTCTGGATAATAGGGAAATGGTATCTGATTGATTGTCAGATAATCCGGATTGTGTTCCAGCATTTCACCCGTAATCGGATCATAATATCCATTTTTAAAATTAATCCACCGCACAGGCTGCTTATTTAGTTCATATGCCTCCCGGTGAACTTTTGGCTGTGTAATCAGCAGATTATAAATTCTTTTAATTACGCCACTCTGTATCTGATCTCGATAGATCAGCTTCTGGATACGGTATTTCATTCTTACCCCATCATGGTCTTCCAATAGGCACCATGCTCATAATAATACGGTGTGATTCCCACCACAAAAAACTGAACATTCTCCACCAGGTAATCTACAATCTCCATATCCCGGACGCCTTTCACATTCCTTTTGCATCAAATAAGTGAAAACGGCTCAGTTCCGGTTCTTCTTTCGGATCTCGCTCAAACCGAAGAATATACTTTTCCAGTAATTTCTCAACTTCTTTCTGATTATCCAATTTGCCAAGATACTCTTTCTCTTTGAACAACTGCCAGCCTGCTTTTCCATCAAGACCAGCGTCTTTGAAAAATGTCTGTAACTTATCATTCATCCACTTCACCGTACAGGCAGCCACATAATGATAGGCACTCTGACAGCTTCCAGTAAACTGAATAGCTCTCATTTCCTCTATAAAGGAATCTGCACTGAAATAATATCCGTCATCTTCCTGCACCAGACAAAGTGCCTGATAACCTGACATCACAATATTCAGTGCGATATCCTGATTGTCCACCAGAAAGATATAGGTCTGTGCTGTCCCTTCCGGATTGGTTTCCATATAATGCTTCAAAAACTTCTTGTTCAAACTTATCACTTCCTTTCAGGCAAAGAAAAAGACGCAAGCCATATTCTATGACTCACGCCTTTCTCTGCACTTATTTACTTTACTGTGAACTCTGCAAAAAGTTCCGATTTACAGTTGCAATTCGCTACGCACTGCGTATCCTTTTAGAACTTGCATTTAAACATAAATCAATTCCTTCAGGATAATCTCTTCGCAATCGCTCTGTGCTGATTGGCAGCTCTTACCCATGCCATCTGATCTGCTTTTTATCCGGCAGTGGTTCTTTTTCTTTCAACTGTTTCAGAATCACTTCTTCCCGTTCTCTGGCTGCCTTGTCTACTTCCAGAAGATGCTCGCCAATCGTGTCCTGCAGAAGCATCACCTGATACGTTGAATTTCGATGGAACCATATGTATTCCCAAAACTGATATTGATCGCCACCGGCTTTTTTAACTCTTCCGCTTTTCGTACGATATAATCCACACCTCGCATCAGCTGGGTAGTTCTTGGGAATCCTGTTTCCCCTGCTCCCCCCATCTTTACAATCAGCAGCCCTGCTTCGGGTGCAGCTCCCCGATATTTTCCATTCTTACTACCCCTTCCATTTCCAGCCGCAATCCCGGCTACTGCTGTTCCATGTCCACTGGTATCACGACTTGGTACTATGCGATACCTTTCTTCCCTGACTTCCATGCGTAGTGCTTCATTTATCTGTTCTGAAGTGAACTCTGTTCCGATATGATATCCTTGCGGCGGTTTACCGTTTTGTAACGTCTGATCCCATAAAGCAAGAATTCTTGTCGTTCCATCCGCATTTCTGAAATCAGGATTTTCATAGTCAATCCCACTGTCTACAATTCCGATCAATACGTCCTTTCCCAGCAGTGGAAATGACTGTTTTTTCTTCTTTTGTACTGATGATATCATCGAATTCGTCAATGCTGTTCCACTTCGCATTTCTCATACCGATTTCCTGTCCCTGGTAAATGAAAGGAATTCCTCTGAGGAGAAGGCTTATGGTACCAAGCATCTTGATTCCGTCCGATGTCTGAGCATAAGATGGAAAAATCTGGATGCCCCTCTTGGCTCATCATGATTTTCTATGATATTCGCTTTAAAACGCCATACTTCTGTGTTTCTAATTGTGCCTGAATGATCGCAGCTCTCCATTTCAAGCAAATTCCAGCTTCGGAGCATCGTACCATCCGTGTTCCCCGTCAGTGAGTGTATGGGCGCTAAAATCAAATATCGTTGAAAAATGACCGGTTTCTCCAATAAATTCCGGTAATTCATCCGGTTTCATGTTAAATACCTCTCCGACTGT
>VOFE01000365.1_pt1 | contig 196373 bp, 333 predicted proteins | sample 5384071 | NCBI WGS metagenome assembly VOFE01 (sample SAMN12384724, study PRJNA508395) | human gut metagenome | isolation source: healthy gut D | host: Homo sapiens
GGCAGAAGGGAGCTTGACTGCGAGACCAACAAGTCGAGCAGAGACGAAAGTCGGGCTTAGTGATCCGGTGGTACTGAGTGGAAAGGCCATCGCTCAACGGATAAAAGCTACCCTGGGGATAACAGGCTAATCTCTCCCAAGAGTTCATATCGACGGGGAGGTTTGGCACCTCGATGTCGGCTCATCACATCCTGGGGCTGGAGTAGGTCCCAAGGGTTGGGCTGTTCGCCCATTAAAGTGGTACGCGAGCTGGGTTCAAAACGTCGTGAGACAGTTTGGTTCATATCCATCGCGGGCGCAAGAAGTTTGAGAGGAGCTGCTCCTAGTACGAGAGGACCGGAGTGGACGGATCAACGGTGTCCCAGTTGCGAAGAGGCTAAACGCGGCGGACTGTAAATCCGCTCTTCGGGTTCGGGGGTTCGAATCCCTCCTTCCATCCTTTACGGGCATAGTTTAAAGGTAGAACTAAGGTCTCCAAACCTTCAGTGTGGGTTCAATTCCTACTGCCCGTGTTAATAATTATGGCGGGTGTGGTGAAGTGGTTAACACGGCGGATTGTGGCTCCGTTATGCGTGGGTTCGACCCCCACCACTCGCCTATTTATTAATATTATTATTGGGGTATAGCCAAGCGGTAAGGCAACGGACTTTGACTCCCTCATGCGTTGGTTTGAATCCAGCTACCCCAGTTATATTTATGCCGGCGTGGCGGAATTGGCAGACGCGCTGGACTCAAAATCCAGTGTCCGCAAGGACGTGCCGGTTCTGACCCCGGCCGCCGGTATAGTATTAAAGACAAGGTTTTGGACCTTGTCTTTTTTCTTTGTTTGTGTCGAGTTACCAATTTTTTCCATTTTAAAATAAATCATCAAGTTTATTAGCCAATGTTTTCTGTTTGTTAGGTACAAATGAGAATAAGTATCAATTGTTGTTGTTATAGATGCATGACCTAATCTTTCTTTTACAACAAGATAATCTTCTCCTTGATTTATAAGTAATGATGCATGAGAGTGTCTCAAATCATGAATTCTTATTTTCTTTAAATCTTTATCCCTTTCTAGTATTTGCTTAAACTTCTTATCAATCATATTTTTGTAATTGTTATTGGTGTACTCTGTATTATTTGTAGTTCTTTCAGTATTTTTCGTAAATTCCTCAAGTTTTCTTTTTGTTTTACTTTTCCAATCTATTAGCATTTCTGCTAATTTCTGATTTATTGTTATATTTCTAGTTCCTGATCGTGTTTTTGTTGTATTAATGTAGCTTGTATTATTGACAAAGTATACCGTTTTGGTAACGTATATCGTATTTGTTAAAAGATTTATATCATTCCAGTTCAATGCGAGGATTTCTCCCATTCTCATTCCAGTAAAGAAAGCAATTATGAAAAACAGGTCATAACTTATTTCATCATCTCGAATAAGTTCTCTAAATCTCGTGAATTCTTCTATACTCCAAAATTTAATATCAGGCTTCCTAATTGGTAATTTTCTCAGATTCTTAACTGGATTTTTGTCAATGAGAGATTTTCTTATACCAGTATCAAAAATTTTTTAAGTAGAATTAGAACCTTATTAATTGTATTATAGCTTAAAACTTCATTTTCATTTTGTTTTTTAGGTTTTGTTTTTAGGTATTCACGAAATTCGAATATATGGTCATACGTTAATTTATTTAAATTTGTATTTTTAAAATATGGCTTGATATGACGCTCATAATTGTTTCTTTGTGTAGTTGTGTAGCTTACTTTTCTGCCATTTTTCAAATCATCTTCTTCAAGTAAGTCGAATAACATATCCGTTGTCACTACAAAGTCAAATTGTTTTTTCTTTTAATTCTACAACTCGAATATGTTGTTCTAGTTCTAGGGCTTCCTTTTTTAGATTTCAATCCTTTTCGAATGATACGTATTCTTTTTTTGTGTGACGGGGTGGAAACCATTAGAAACATCAACGGTCCATTTACCACTTTTAGTTTTACGAATAGTCATTCATTATGCTTCTTTCTGGAGTTCAATTCTAGTAGTTCTTCAGCGACACTGGCTGGAATTGTACCAATCCGTTTGTTATCGTAGATGTTAAAACCACGATTCACTAATAGTAATTTGCCAGTATGGATAATCTTTCTTGCAGTTCCTGGAGCAAATCCAAGTTCGATAAGGTCATCTTTTGTTACAGTTTTAATCATGTGATCTCCTTTTCTAAATAGATTAAGTAAGGGGAGGGGTATCTCCCCTTGTCTTTCTCTTATTTTTGTTTTACATCTACTAAATGGATAGCATCCGCCTTGTAATACATCGTTGAACTAATCATAGTGGCTTGTAAATTGTCAAATGTAACTGGTACTTGATCCATTGCTTGGATATAGTCATTATCGACTAAAGCTTCTGGATTGTCTACTGAGACTTGGGTTGATTTCTTTTTTGAATTGTCCATCCTTGATCGTTACATTGTATTTCCAACCAATGATTTTATCGGTATTAAAACGTCTTTCGCTACCATCTCGGTTTTTGATAATTTCTCCGTTTGCATCAGCTCGGATTTCCGTTTCAAATTTTGGAATGACTTCATCCAATTCAAATTTTGTTCCAATGTTATTAAAATTCCAGTCATTTTGTGAAAGCATTTTTGCCATAGTTAATTTCTCCTTTTGATATTTTCTTTGATTGTGGGGATCAAATCTTCTCTTTTAAAGAGTATTGCCCTTTCTATTAATCCACTTGCTAAATCTGGTGGATATTCCATATTGTTGAGTGCGAGATAGTTAGATTTCTCATACTCATGCAGTAAGTTATTTTCGTATAGAAATTTATACGCTTTTAGAATAGCTCCAGAACCTTTATAGGTAAACCATTCTAATTTTTGTTCTAGTTCTGTTTTTGGTTTTGAAATAATGATAGAGACAGGTTTTGAGTGACCTAAAAACTTTTCCCAAGATCTCAAAGGTTTTGAGAAGTGACTATCACTATAGAACCTCACTTTTCTTTGAGATATCCCTTGGTAAAGTTGAGAAGATCTATTTCTGAATGCAACCACTCTTGAATGAAGTAGTGAGCTTTTTTCTTTCCTAAGTTCTAACTCAGTTCTTATCCAATTTTCTATATACCGCTTGCTGATACCGAGCTTCTCAGCTCGTTCTAAGCGCTTATCGTAAATTCTAAGTCTTTCATCATCATTGGGTTTTCTTAAATATAAGGTCTGGCCGATTGTTTCATCTCCGTAGGTATTGTAGTAGGTGCTTTTTTCCATATATAAAGCGTTTCTTCTGACAGATCTTTAGAAGCTGATTAGAGTGAAATAGGGAGTTTCATTAAAATCATCTATAGCAATATCAATTCGTCTGATTGAAAAACGATTGTAATTGTAGTAGAGATTGTTTAGAAACTGTCTTTCGGTCAGGCCATTTGGATCTAATACCATATCTCTATAGAATTCGAGTGCCTGTCCTGACATGACAAGCATGTAGGACGACTCTTTCGCTCCATAGTAGATACGGATATTCCCATAATGAAGCTGACTATCATAGTTATAGTATTTAAGGCTCCCTTTATTCTCAATAAATAGGTCATAGTCAAAAAATAGAATGTCTTCGATTATTTTCTTGGCGAAAATTCAGTCTTATCAAACTGAATTTGAATCCAGTCAAATACAGAACGTAAATGCTCATTTTTTGCCATAGATTTTGATTCAACTTTTTGCCTAATTTTGCCACCCTTTAAAATCTCTAAAACCCTTGGTAATACTGAATTTTTTCGATGGTACACCTAACTTGCAGAGGGTGGTGTTACTATTACATTCTATCGGTCAAAATGGTCCGTCCGCATCTACGCTCATTTTCGGCTTTCTGCCTCCTGGCTCAGCCGAAAACTCGCTATTAGCCGAACCTATTTTTTGACCTCTTGTTAACAAACCCTAGTAAGCCGGTTTGCATCGACTCTTCAATATCTTGATTTTCTTTTTTAGGTTGCTATTTTCAATTTTTATCAGTCGCATTTCTCGCTTAAATTCCTGTTTTAAGGCGCTCAGTTCATCGTAGAGCTCATCTATTACTTGGTTAAGGGATTCTTGCTCATTGTCTGCTAGACTCCCAAATACGGCTTGTATAGCCTCTTTTTAGACCTATTTCAAGTTTTAGTTTAGCTAACTTTTGAAATTGTCTAAGGTCTTTGTCTGTAAAATCATAGGCAACTGTATAACTTAATTGATGAGTTCTGGGATTTTACTGATAGGAACTTTAATTTTCTTAAATTCCTTGCCACTTATCTCTTTAATCAGTTGAATCCAATTTTTAAGAGTAGAGGTAGAGTTTAGGCCAGAAATTTGATTGACTAACTCTTTATTGGTCATCTTTTGTGAAACCTCCGAAATTTTCTTTGTGCAACTGAAGAGTTTTCTGTGGTATAATTGTTACATAATATGTTTTGATCTTGGAACGAACGGCACATTTGTTTCAAGATTTTTTATTTTGTCGAATCTTACCTCCTTTATTAAAATTTTTTAAATCAACTACTAATTACATACGCTTTTACCTCCTTTTATGCTATAATATTCTCAATGGAATATTTAATCTTAAAATAAATATTCCTTATGGAATAATTCCATTTTATACCGTTTAGAATATTTTGTCAAGCCAAAATATACCGAATCGAATATTAAAGAGGATACAATGTTTAATAATGATTCTTTTGGAGATCGTCTTAAGGAGCTGAGAAAGAGTAAGAAGTTAACTCAGGTACAAGTTTCTGAGATGATTGGTGTACAACAAGGTACTTATTCTCGTTGGGAAAACGGAACTTTAGAGCCTAATTTAGAAGCGGTTGTCAAATTAGCAAAATTATTTGATACCACGACCGACTATTTATTAGGAAAACGACTTACAGTACTCTAGATGTTGTCCCGCATCCAATCACTAAAATTGATTTGAAAAATTAAAAGAGTTAAATAAAACGGAACTAAATGATCTGAAATTTGCAATTGTTATGAATGGAATAAAAATCATTTCACTGTATTTGACTATATGGATGAGCTAGTCTCTGAATATAATTTAGATGAAGAAGAGCAAGAAATATTGCATACCCTTTTTAAAGAGGTTCATGATTATTTTAATGCAGATTGATGATTTGTTTTAGGTTCTAAATTCATTCTAGATGATGGTACTATTTGTCATAATTCTTGACTCTGCTTTTAAACGAGAGCACAGTGATATTGAGGACAAGCAGTTGAAATGTTGCAGAAGTTGATAACATAAATACAAACCTACGGTGAGCCTCCGTAGGTTGTTCAATATTTAAAAATCGCTATTTTACTGATGAAGTAAAAAATATTGGTATTACAGCGAAACATAAAATATGATACAATAAAAAAACAATTAATAGTTCGATCATTTATCAAATAGGAGTAAGCATTATGAAAAATATTTATATGTATGTTCAAGATACTATGGCCGATTGGGAACACGGCTATTTGATGCATGCACTAAGTTTACAGGCTATGTTAGGAGAACCTAAAGTAAAATTATTAACGGTTTCTAAAGGGAAAAAAGTCTATAAAAACCGCTGGAGGAATGACAATTGTTCCAGATTTTAATCTATATGATATAGATACTGCAAATATAGATGCTCTATTGCTTATCGGAGGAGATAGTTGGTTGAACAATGAGCAAGATGACGTTTTAGAACTTGCCTCTAAACTATTACAAGAAAATATCTTAGTTGGAGCTATCTGTGGAGCTACTTTGGGATTAGCCGAAAAAGGAATTTTAGATAATCGATATCATACAAGTAATGCTTTATTCTTTTTAAGCCAGATGAGCCAACATTATCAAGGACATGGTTATTATAAAGATGAGATTGCAGTTCAAGACGGCAATCTTATTACTGCGAGTTCAGCCGGTTCTTTATTATGGGCTAAGTTTATTATCGAGGAGTTGGGACTGTATTCAAAAACTACAGTCGAAGCATGGTTTAATTATTTTTCAACGGGAGATCCTCAATATTATGGCGAAATGATGAACTCTCTAGAAAAAGATGCATTGGAAAGTTAATATGAAAAAGATTATTTTCCTTCGTGGAGTAACACCAACTGGTACCAATAGAATTCCCAAAAATGTCTTATTTAGTAGAAATCCTAACAGAAGTTGGTTTTTTAAATGTTCAAACATATATTCAGAGTGGGAATATACTGTTAGAATCAGAGTTATCTGACGAAGAAATCAGAAAGTTAGTTCATGATACGATTTTGGATAAAATTGGAGCTGATTTATCAATAATTATCAAAGAAATTAATCAATTAGAGATTGCTATTCAAGAAAACCCATTTGATAATACTTATGATAGTTCTCGCGTTCATCTAGTTTTTACTAATGAACAGATTCCCTGAAAGTACTCTAACAGAACTTAGTAGAGAGAATTTTGGAGATGAAGAGTTCTATGGTGGTCATGAGTGTTGTTACCTATATTTACCACGTGAAGCTCGAAAAAACGTTTAAATACTAATTATCTTGAAAAGAAATTTGGAATTCGGATGACTATGCGAAAATTAAGTGTAGTTAATCGACTTTCAAAGTTTTAACCAGACAGAATCAGATAAAATTATATTATAAAAGTGGAAAAGCAAAAAATTGATGACTATATCTAAATCGAACAATTATCGGTATCTCCGAACGGCAACGAACGTTAGCGCCATCACTTACACTACATTCAAGATATTTGAAGAATTTAAAAGGGTTTAAACCAAACAAAAGGCGACTAAATATCTAGACATAATCTAATTTGAATTATCTTTATCTGGGGTATGAGTCCGTGTCTTTAACGGGGTTACCAAAAAGTTACAAAAATTTGAAAAACGAGTCTATTTTGCAAGATTCAAAAGGCTTAAAACCCTATTAAATCAAGGTTGTAAGATTTAAATAATGTAGTTATGGAACTCAAAATCCAGTGTCCGCAAGGACGTGCCGGTTCGACCCCGGCCGCCGGTATAGATTATAAAGGAGTTTTTACTCCTTTTTTTGTTTTATTTTTATCTTTTTGTGATATAATTAACCGGTAAAGTTTCTTTTAGTGAATTAGAAGGAGTTAATTTTGTCTGAAGTTGCAAATAAAATCGATCGATTTTTAAATTCTATTTTATTCTTATCAGAAAATCAGCATGAGATTTTAGTTGGTTCTTGTACAAGTGGTGTTTCATTAACCAACACTCAGGAACATATTTTGATGCTGGTTGCTGATGAATCTCTAACCAATTCTGTCTTAGCTAAGAAATTGAATGTCAGTCAGGCGGCTATCACAAAGGCCGTGAAGCCCTTATTAAGTCAGGGGATGTTAGAGACTTATCGTGATGAGAATGATGCTCGAGTTCTCTATTATCGCTTAACTGAGATTGGTAAGCCAATTGCATTAGAGCATCAGCACCACCATCAGCATACTCTTCACACTTATGAGGATGTTTTGTCGAAGTTTACTAAGAATGAGCAAGGGGTTATTTCGAGGTTTTTAGATTTATTGGAAGAGGAGTTATAGTTTGAGGTATATTACGGTTTCAAATTTATCGTTTTATTATGATCGGGAACCGGTTTTAGAAGGGATCAATTACTACTTAGATAGTGGGGAGTTTGTGACCTTGACCGGGGAAAATGGTGCTGCTAAGTCAACCTTGATTAAGGCTAGCCTTGGGATTTTACAGCCCAAGGTCGGGACAGTTGAGATTTCAAAGACAAATGTAAAGGGAAAGAAGTTAAGGATTGCTTATCTTCCACAACAGATTGCTAGTTTTAATGCAGGGTTTCCAAGTACGGTCTATGAATTTGTGAAATCAGGTCGGTACCCTCGTAAAGGATGGTTTCGAAAGTTGAATGAGCACGATGAAAAACATATTCTGAAGAGTTTAGAATCTGTTGGGATGCTGGAGTTCAAGGATCGGGCGATTGGTTCTTTGTCTGGTGGTCAGAAACAGCGGGCTGTCATTGCTAGGATGTTTGCTTCAGATCCGGATATCTTTGTTTTAGATGAACCTACGACAGGGATGGATGCGACGACAAAGAGTGATTTTTATGAGTTGATGCATCACAGTGCGCATCACCATCAAAAATCTGTTTTGATGATTACGCATGATCCTGAAGAGGTTAACCAATTTGCGGATCGGAATATTCATTTGGTTCGTGACCAAAGCTCTCCTTGGAGATGTTTTAATGTCCATGATACTGAAGGGGAGGGTGACCATGCTTGATTTATTCCAGTATGATTTTATGCAACGGGCCTTGTTGGCTATGGTTGCCATGAGTCTTTTTCTCCTGTATTAGGGATTTTCTTGATTTTAAGACGGCAGAGTCTTATGAGTGATACGCTAAGTCACGTCTCTCTTGCGGGTGTCGCTTTTGGGCTTTTCCTTGGGATCTCTCCAACGCTCTCGACCATGATCATTGTCATTATTGCTGCGGTTTTTCTTGAGTATTTGCGGACCTTATTTAAGGACTTTATGGAGATCGGGACGGCAATTTTAATGTCCACAGGTCTTGCCCTAGCTTTGGTACTGATGCGTGGTGGTGGGAAGAGCTCGATGAGCTTGGATCAGTATTTGTTTGGTTCTACCCTAACCATTACGGATGAACAGGTGATCGCCTTGTTTGTGATTGCTTTCGTTGTATTAGTGCTGACGGCCTTATTCTTGCGGCCTATGTATATTTTGACCTTTGATGAAGATACGGCCTTTGTGGATGGGCTTCCGGTCCGGACCATGTCCATCTTATTTAATGTGGTAACGGGGTTGCTATCGCCTTGATGATTCCTGCAGCAGGATCGTTATTGGTTTCAACCATCATGGTCTTACCGGCTAGTATTGCGCTGAAATTAGGGAAGAACTTCCGTAGGGTCATGCTGCTTGCGGTCATTATTGGCTTTATCGGGATGTTTAGTGGGTTGATTTTGTCTTATATTGCAGATACACCAGCGAGTGCCAGCATCACGCTTTTATTTGTGGCCTTGTTCTTGCTTGTGAATCTTGGATCACGTTTGAGGAAGTAAATATGAAATTTAAAAAAAATAGGTTTAATGTTGTTGGTGGCTTTTGCCCTTATCTTGACTGCTTGTGGTAAAAGTCAGAGTCAAAATGGAAAATTAAAAGTGATGACCACTTTTTATCCTGTTTATGATTTTACAAAAAATATTGTCGGAGATGAAGGAACGGTAGACCTGCTCATTGGAGCGGGATCAGAGCCTCATGAATATGAATTGTCTGCTAAGGGGCGGGCTATGATTCAAGATTCGGATGTTTTCGTCTATGAGAATGAAAACATGGAAACGTGGGTTCCAAATCTTTTGAAATCAATGAAGGATAAGAAAACCAAAGTGATCGATGCTACCAAGGGTATGGTCTTGCTTCCTGGATTGGAAGAGGAACATGAACACGAAGGGGGCGAAGAACACCATCATGAATATGATCCTCACCTTTGGCTCTCTCCACATCGTGCCATGAAGATGGTAGAATCGATTCGTGATCAGTTGGTCGCAGCTTATCCAGATAAGAAAAAGACGTTTGAGAAAAATGCCCAAGCCTATCTGAAGAAATTACAGGCTTTGGATCAAGCTTATCAGGATGGATTGAAAGATGCGAAGCAAAAGAATTTCGTGACCCAACACGCGGCTTTCCGTTACTTGGCCTTGGATTATGGATTAAACCAGGTGGCCATTTCAGGGATTTCACCTGATAGCGAGCCTTCTGCTGCACGATTGCGTGAATTGACAGAGTATATCAAGAAAAATGAGATCAAGGTCATTTACTTTGAGGAAAATGCTTCTAAGTCCTTGGCGAAAACCTTGTCTTCTGAAGCTGGTGTTGAGTTGGCTGTCTTAAATCCTTTGGAAAGCTTGACGGATCAAGAAATGAAAGATGGCGAAGACTACGTGTCTGTTATGAAGGAGAATCTGAAGGCGCTAGAGAAAACAACGTCACAAGCTGGTAAGGATATTCAACCGGAACATGAGGAAGATGCTAAGACGGTTCAAAAGGGCTATTTCGAGGATAGTCAAGTTAAGGATCGTAGCTTAGCAAATTATGCAGGTGATTGGAAATCCGTTTATCCATACTTGCAAGATGGAACCTTGGATCAGGTCTTTGATTATAAGGCAAAATTAAACCAACTATGACGGCTGCTGAGTATAAGGAATATTATACTAAGGGTTACCAAACAGATATTGATCGGATTAAGATTGATAAGGATTCAATGGAGTTTTATCAAAAGGATCTTCTAAGAAATATACCTATAAATACGTAGGTAAGCACATTTTGACTTATAAGAAGGGAAATCGTGGTGTTCGTTATCTATTTGAAGCCAAGGAGAGCGATGCGGGAGACTTCAAATATGTTCAATTTAGTGACCATGAAATTACTCCGGTAAAGGCAGCTCACTTCCACATTTTCCATGGAGGAAAGAGTCAAGAAGCGCTTTATGATGAGTTGGAAAATTGGCCAACGTATTATCCTTGGAACTTATCTGGTTTAGAAGTGGCACAGGAAATGCTGGCTCATTAAAGTTGTATCAAAAAGAGAGACTAGGACTGATTATCCCGGTCTCTTTTGATTAAAAATGGGGAGTGAAGCTTGTCAAATGCTTGAAAATACGTTACAATGAAAGGGCTTTAAATTAAAAATGTATGGGGAATTTTAAATGAAAAAAGTTGGTGCAATTCTTGTGAGTCTTCTCAGTGTGGTCCTGTTGGTAGCTTGTTCGCAGCAGAGGGTGAGTAAAAATCACCGGCTTCTTCTAGTCAAACGACGACCTCTTCTGAAGTCAAAAGACGACAGCTTCTAGTTCAGAAGTGAAGGAGAAAGAAAAAAGAAGAGAAAAAAGAAGTGAAGAAAATGGATCTTGAGGCTATTGCTAATGGGGATTACAGCAGTATTGCTGGTGTCTGGCAAGATGATAAAGGAAACAAGCTGGTCTTTAACGACAAAGGGTTGGTTTCACAAGAGTTAGAGGGCTATGGTGCTTCTTTGACGGATTATGGAACAGCATCAGAAGGCATTTATGGTGGTCGTGATGGAGGCTTCTTGTTGGAGTATATTCCTGCAGGAGTGACCATTGGTGATCAGGTCGATGATCAAGGACAAGTCGTCTTTAAAGAGACATCAGATGCCTCTAAAAACCGCTTATGGTCTGGTGTTGGTATCGCTAGTTTTGGGGAACAAGGCTCGATCTACTATCATGTAGGAGATGAATAACAGAAAAAAAGAGGCTGGGACAAAAGTCCTAGCCTCTCAATTATTTTTAGATTGTCGAGCAAGACGCAGTGGTTGAGTGGGCTCTACTACGCTGATTTCATCAGCTTTACAGCCCTACTCAACTGTGCGGAGTGGGACGACGAAATCGAATTCTAACGAATGACCGATTTCTGTCCCACTTTCTTTTTTCTTATGCATGTGGGGGAGCCATGAAAGGTCAAACTGGAGCAATTGGGCTTCAAGGAGATCTTGATGGGAAATCTCTTGTTTCTCTTTGCCATCTAATAGGGCTTTTTGGATGAAATAGGCGCCTGCAGTGTGTGAGTTGGCGCAAATCTTGAGCTCTTGCTTGGGAAGATGGAGAAGGACTTCTTTAAAGAGAGGGAGTCCCAGATCATAGATTGGTTTTCCTGGGCAGGTTGGATAGAGCCCAAGGGCTGACCAGATGTACCAAGCAGATAGGCTACCGTTGTCTTCATCACCTGGATAGGCTTGGAAATCTTGATGAAAAGCTTGGGAACGGATCTGGTGGATCAGGAGATTGGTGTATTCGGGATGAAGGCTGTGACGGAAGAGGTAGGGAATGTGAAAGCTGGGTTGATTGGAGATGGCAATCTGCCCAAATGGGGCTTGGGCCATTTCACTCATTTCGTGGATTTCATAGCCATATCCTCTTACGTCAAATTGAGGTCTTTGATTGGCCAGATCCAGCAGTCGTTGGGTGAAGGCTTTTTTACCGCCCATCAGCTCTATCAGGCCGGAGAGGTCGTGTAAGGCTCCAAAAGTAGCCTGGGTGGCAGAACATTCTGCATAATCTCCTCCCCAGCTGGTAGGAGAGAAGGGTTCTTTAAAGTTTCCATTGGTGGATCGCGCCCTCATGAAGCCTGTTTGGGCATCGTACAATGTTCGGTAGGAGAAGCTAGAAGCAGCATACCGAGCGGCTGTTTTGTATGACCCAATTGCTTGGCAACGCTAGCAATGCAAAAATCACTATAGGCATAATCTAGGCTATGGCTAACACTTTCGTGAAAATCTTCAGGTAAGTAGCCAAGCACTTTGTAGCTTTCATTGCCATGGCGACCAAAATGTTGCATAGGATCTGTTTTTGGGCTGTCTGGAGCATAGCTGTCAGCATGTTTTCATGTAGGTCTGGTGCGATCCCTTTTGTGACAGCATCCGCAAAGATCCCATCGATGAGAGTACCTGGCATCATCCCTCGTTCATCTGGGGCCAACCATTTTGGTAGAAAACCAGTATCCTTGTAAGTATTTAAAATCCTTCGAGAAAGTGACGGTAATAATCGGGGTAGAAAAGGCTAAAGAGCGGAAAAGATGTTCGGAAGAGGTCCCAAAATCCGACATTCGTATAAGCTTTTCCTGGTTTGATTTCATTATGGGTGACATCCAGGTGCCAGTCATTTCCCTCGGTATCTGTTTCATAAAAGGTTTGAGGGAAAAGGAGGAGTCGGTAAAGGCAATGATCGAAAAAGGCTTGGTCACGCCCTCCGGTATCTTTTTACTTCAATTCGTTTTAGCAGCTGATTCCATTGATCGGCTGCTTCTTTTTTAGCTTCCTCTAGGGAAAGGTTGGGAAGATGGCTGTGAGCCATGTCTTGGGACAGATAAGAAGTTCCTAATTGGACGGTCACTTCATTGCTAGAAAAGGTGAGAAAAAAGATCTTGATCGATGTGAGTGACGCTCTCAATCGGCTGGCTAAATTGCCACTGGAGATAGAAAGAGTAGGAAGTATCTGCGGTATGGGCCTGATCCAGAATATGGAAGTGGCAGGTTTGGTCTGTCAGGTCAAGTCCTCTAGTTCATTTGCTGCATGAAAGCAGAGTGTTAGCTTTTCTGGTGCTCGAAAGCGCATGACAGCCCCTGTAGCGGCTTGGAACCAGCTCACTGTGAATCTGATAACGTTCCGAAAAAATCCGAAGGTAGTGGGGCTGGAAAACGGCTTCTTTCATCGAATAACTGCTTTGACGACGGAAGAGGTCGGAACTTGCAATTTCTCCTGTGATGGGCGTGATGAGGCACCAAGCGTAGTCTCCTATCCAAGGACTAGGCTGGTGGGTGAGACGAAATCCCTGAAAAATAGGGAGATTGGGGTTGAAAAACCAAGCTCCTTGTTCGTGTGTCGTCTGGGGAAGGAAGTAGTTCATCCCAAAAGGGACTCCGGTATAAGGGAGGGTGTTCCCGTGCGAATAGTGGGGATGATTATCGCTTCCCAGCGGGTATCGATGGTTTGGCAATGTGTGCGCATCTTGTCTCCTTTTTCTTCATCAACCTTAAATGATCTGTATTTTTTTGAACACGCGGTGGTATTTTCTTCATTGTATCAAAGTGTTGTCAAATATGATAGCGTTTTTTTATCAAATGGAAAATTTAGTAGAAAAAGGGCTATAGTTTGCGTATGTATTTCCCTTTTGAAATCTTTTTTTTATACTGAATAGGAAAGAATCGATACGTGTGAGGAAAATAAATGACCTATTCAAAAGAAATTGTGCGAGAATGGTTGGATCAAGTGGCTGAGCGAGCTAAGGAGTACCCGGAGTGGGTGGATGTCTTTGAACGTTGCTATACAGACACTTTGGATAATACAGTTGAAATTTTAGAAGACGGTTCAACCTTTGTGTTAACAGGGGACATCCCAGCTATGTGGTTGCGTGACTCAACGGCTCAATTGAGACCCTATCTTCATGTGGCTAAACGAGATCCCCAATTGCGCCAGACCATTGCTGGTTTGGTCAAACGCCAGATGACCTTGATCCTCAAAGATCCCTATGCTAACTCTTTTAATATTGAGGAGAACTGGAAAGGCCACCACGAGACTGACCACACCGATTTGAATGGCTGGATTTGGGAGCGTAAGTATGAAGTGGATTCGCTTTGCTATCCCTTGCAATTGGCTTACCTCCTGTGGAAGGAAACTGGTGAGACTAGCCAATTTGATGAAACCTTTGTCACAGCGACCAAGGAAATCCTTCATCTCTGGATGGTGGAACAAGACCATAACAACTCCCCTTATCGCTTCGTTCGAGATACTGATCGTAAGGAAGACACGCTGGTGAATGACGGCTTTGGGCCAGATTTTGCCGTGACAGGGATGACCTGGTCAGCCTTTCGTCCAAGTGATGACTGCTGTCAGTATAGCTATTTGATTCCATCCAATATGTTTGCAGTGGTTGTTTTGGGTTATGTCCAAGAAATCTTTTGCAACATTGAATCTAGCTGATAGTGAAAGCATCATTGCAGATGCCAAACGCCTGCAGGCGGAGATTCAAGAAGGGATCGAAAACTACGCCTACACCACTAACAGCAAGGGCGAGAAAATTTATGCCTTTGAGGTAGATGGTTTGGGAAATGCTAGTATTATGGACGATCCTAACGTGCCAAGCTTGTTGGCGGCTCCCCTATCTGGGCTACTGCGCGATTGACGATGAAGTCTACCAAGCCACTCGTCGGACGATTTTGAGCCCTGAAAATCCTTACTTCTATGAAGGGAAGTACGCAAGTGGACTCGGAAGTTCTCATACCTTTTATCGCTATATCTGGCCGATTGCTTTATCCATTCAAGGATTGACAACGACAGATAAAGCTGAGAAAAACATTTGCTGGACCAGTTGGTTGCCTGCGATGGAGGCACGGGCGTCATGCACGAAAGTTTCCATGTAGATGATCCAACTAAATACTCGCGTGAATGGTTCTCTTGGGCCAACATGATGTTCTGTGAATTAGTCTTGGATTACTTTGGATATTCGCTAATGAGCTGTCGCTTAACAGATTCTTGTAAAGAATCACAAATAGATCTTTAAATTTAAGTTAGAATGAGGTTTTACTCATGGAAAATGTTGTTGTACATATCATCTCTCATAGCCACTGGGATCGTGAGTGGTATCTACCTTTTGAAAGCCACCGGATGCAATTGGTGGAACTGTTTGACAATCTGTTTGATCTTTTTTGAAAATGATCCTGAGTTCAAAAAAGTTTCCACTTGGATGGCCAAACCATTGTCCTTGACGACTATTTAGAAATTCGCCCTGAAAACCGTGATAAGGTGCAGCGTTATATCGACGAGGGCAAGCTCAAGATTGGTCCCTTCTACATCTTGCAGGATGATTACCTGATCTCCAGCGAAGCCAATGTCCGCAATACCTTGATTGGACAAGCTGAATGCGCCAAATGGGGCAAATCTACTCAGATTGGTTACTTCCCTGATACCTTTGGAAATATGGGGCAAGCTCCTCAACTCCTTCAAAAAATCAGGGATCCACGTAGCAGCCTTTGGGCGTGGGGTCAAACCAATCAGATTTGACAACCAAGTCCTCGAAGATGAGCAGTTTACCTCTCAATTTTCTGAAATGTACTGGCAAGGGGCGGATGGTAGCCGTGTGCTGGGTATTCTCTTTGCCAACTGGTACAGTAACGGGAATGAAATTCCAGTGGATAAAGATGAAGCTTTGGCTTTTGGAAACAAAATTGGCAGATGTTCGTGACTATGCCTCCACCAACCAATGGTTGATGATGAACGGCTGCGACCACCAACCAGTTCAACGAAACTTGAGTGAAGCAATTCGCGTGGCTAACGAACTTTTCCCTGACGTGATCTTTATTCATAGCTCCTTTGATGAATATGTTCAAGCAGTGGAAAGTGCGCTTCCTGAGCAATTATCAACAGTTACAGGAGAATTGACCAGTCAGGAAACCGATGGTTGGTACACACTGGCAAATACGTCTTCCTCTCGGATTTATCTCAAGCAAGCCTTCCAAGAAAACAGCAACTTGCTCGAGCAAGTGGTGGAACCTTTGACCATCATTACTGGTGGGCACAACCATAAGGATCAATTGACCTATGCTTGGAAGACACTCTTACAAAATGCGCCACACGATAGTATTTGTGGATGTAGCGTAGATGATGTTCACCGTGAAATGGAAGTTCGTTTTGCCAAGGTCAACCAAGTCGGAAACTTTGTCAAGACCAACCTTCTGAATGAATGGAAAGATAAACTCGCGACTCAAAAAGCCCAGAGTGAGCACCTCTTTACGGTCATCAACACTGGCTTGCATAATAAGGTGGACACCGTCAGCACGATTGTCGATGTTGCGGTTTGTCCATTTAAGGAATTGCATCCGACAGAAGGCTTCAAGAAAATGGCCGCTTTGAGCTTGCCAGACTACCACGTAGAGGATTTAGATGGTCATCTTGTAGAAGCAGAGATTGAGGACTTGGGAGCAAGCTTTGGCTATACCCTGCCTAAGGATAAATTCCGTCAACCTTATATTGCACGTCAAGTGCGCGTGACGGTTCCTGTTCATTTGGCAGCCTTGTCTTCGACGACCTTCCAGCTCTTGGAAGGCAAAGCACCTCATCATGATGGTCTCTTCCAAAATGGGGTGATTGATACGCCATTTGTAACCCTTAGTATCGATGATGGCTTGACCCTCTATGATAAAAACGACCAATGAGGCTTATGAGGATTTCCTTCGCTTTGAAGATCGTGGGGATATCGGTAATGAATATATCTACTTCCAACCAAAAGGGACAGAGCCGATCTATGCGGAGTTAACAGCTTATGAGGTCTTGGAAAACAATGCTAGCTATGCCAAAATCTTGCTCAAGCATGACTTGACGATCCCGGTCAGTGCGGATGAACAATTGGATGCGGAGCAAAGAGGCATTATCGAGTTTATGAACCGCAAGGCAAGTCGCTCAGAAGAGCTGACAACGATCCCTCTTGAAACGGAGATGACCATCTTTGTAGATGATCCGCAAATTCGCTTCAAGACGCGCTTTACCAATACAGCTAAGGATCACCGCATCCGTCTCTTGGTAAAACTCATAATACTCGTCCAAGCAATGATTCTGAAAGCATTTATGAAGTTGTGACACGGCCGAATAAACCAGCAGCTTCTTGGGAAAATCCTGAAAATCCCCAACATCAACAAGCCTTTGTCAGCTTGTATGACGATGTTAAAGGAGTGACTGTATCTAACAAAGGATTGAACGAATACGAAATCCTTTGGAGACGACACAATAGCTGTAACCCTTCTCCGTGCTTCAGGGGAACTCGGTGACTGGGGCTATTTCCCAACACCAGAAGCACAATGCTTGCGGGAATTTGAGGTTGAATATGCAGTAGAATGCCATCAAGCTCAGGGGCGCTTCTCAGCCTTTCGTCGTGCCAAAGCCTTCCAAGTGCCATTTACAGCTCTTCAAGTTGCAAAACAAGAGGGTAGCGTTGCAGCAACAGGTAGTCTCTTCAACCATCCATCACTGAGCTTGCCACAAGTCTGCCCAACAGCCTTTAAGGTAGCTGAAAATGAAGAAGGTTACGTCCTTCGTTACTACAATATGAGCCAAGAAAATGTTCGCGTGTCAGAAGGACAACAAACGGTTGTCGATCTTCTGGAACAACCGTATCCGGTCCATACAGGTTTATTGGCACCGCAAGAAATCCGGACAGAATGGATCAATAAAAAAGAAGAAGTCTAGTTGCATGAAGAAACAATAAAAGGAAAGGAGGAGCGAAAAAGTAAGAACCAACTGCTGACTCGCTCCTTTTTACAGGTAAAAGCAATGACCATTGCAACGATTGATATCGGAGGGACTGGGATTAAGTTTGCTAGTCTCACTCCGGATGGAAAGATTTTAGATAAGGCCAGCACACCAACTCCAGAAACTCTAGAAGAGTTGTCGGCCTGGTTGGACCAGCGATTGTCAGAACGTGACTACCGTGGAATTGCCATAAGTGTGCCAGGGCTGTTAACCAAGAAACAGGGGTAATTGGGGGATCAGTGCCGTTCCATACATCCATGGTTTCTCATGGTACGAGGCGCTTGCTCATCATAAGCTTCCTGTCCACCTAGAAAATGATGCCAACTGTGTTGGACTCAGTGAACTGCTAGCTCATCCTGAGATTGAAAATGCAGCCTGTGTCGTGATTGGTACAGGGATCGGTGGCGCCATGATCATCAATGGCAAGCTTCACCGTGGTCGTCATGGCTTGGGCGGTGAGTTTGGCTACATGACAACCATCGAACCTGCAGAAAAGCTCAATAACTGGTCGCAACTCGCTTCTACAGGAAACATGGTTCGCTATGTCATTGAAAATCTGGTCAGTCTGACTGGGATGGCCGTAAGGTGTACCAAGAGGCTGCAGCAGGCAATGTCCTTTGCCAGGAAGCCATTGATCGGATGAATCGTAATCTTGCTCAAGGACTGCTCAATATCCAGTACCTGATTGATCCAGATGTGATTAGCCTAGGTGGCTCTATCAGTCAAAACCCAGATTTTATCAAAGGAGTGCAAGAAGCAGTAGATACCTTTGTGGAAAGATATGAAGAATATACCATCGCTCCAGTGATTCAAGCTTGCACCTATCACGCAGATGCCAATCTCTACGGTGCCCTTGTCAACTGGTTACAGGAGGAGAATCAATGGTAAGTTTTATCGGACTTAGTCCCAAACAAGCCCAAGCTGTTGAAGTATTAAACAATCACTTTTCTCTACCAGATGTAGAGGTGGCGGTCGCTCAGTCTGACCATGCTTCTATCTCTATCAAGGGTGAGAAGGGGCAGTATCAACTGACCTACCGTAAACCTCATCAACTCTACCGTGCCTTGTCTGTGCTCGCAACAGCTTTAACAGAAGGAGACAAAGTAGAGATTGAAGAGCAGGCTGCTTATGAAGATTTAGCCTATATGGCAGACTGTTCGCGTAATGCCGTGTTCTCAATGTCGCATCTGCCAAGCAGATGATTGAAGTCTTGGCTCTCATGGGTTACTCAACCTTTGAGCTCTACATGGAAGACACTTATCAAATTGAAGGACAACCTTACTTTGGTTATTTTCCGTGGAGCATACTCAGCTGAAGAGTTACAGGAAATCGAAAGCTACGCCCAGCAGTTTGACATGACCTTTGTGCCATGTATCCAAACTTTGGCTCACTTATCAGCCTTTGTCAAATGGGGCGTCAAAGAAGTGCAAGAGCTCCGCGATGTAGAAGATATTCTTCTCATCGGTGAAGAAAAGTTTACGACCTGATTGACGGTATGTTTGCGACGTTGTCTAAACTACAAACTCGCAAGGTCAATATCGGGATGGACGAAGCCCACCTGGTTGGTTTGGGACGCTACCTTATCCTAAATGGTGTGGTGGATCGTAGCCTCCTCATGTGTCAACACTTGGAGCGCGTGCTGGATATTGCCGATAAGTATGGTTTCCACTGCCAGATGTGGAGCGATATGTTCTTCAAACTCATGTCAGCAGATGGCCAGTACGACCGTGATGTCGAAATTCCAGAAGAAACTCGTGTTTATCTTGACCGTCTCAAAGACCGTGTGACCTTGGTTTACTGGGATTATTATCAGGATAGCGAAGAAAAATACAATCGTAACTTCAGTAACCACCACAAGATTAGCCAGGATATTGCCTTTGCAGGTGGGGCTTGGAAGTGGATTGGTTTTACGCCCCACAACCATTTCAGCCGTCTCATTGCAGTAGAAGCCAATAAAGCTTGCCGTGCCAACCAAATCAAGGAAGTTATCGTGACGGGTTGGGGGACAATGGTGGGGAAACAGCCCAGTTCTCTATCTTGCCAAGCTTGCAAATCTGGGCAGAACTTAGCTATCGCAATGATTTAGAGCGTCTATCTGCCCACTTCAAGACTAATACAGGTCTATCTGTTGAGGACTTTATGCAGCTGGATCTTGCCAACCTCTTGCCAGACCTACCAGACAACTTCAGTGGTATCAATCCCAACCGCTATGTCTTTTATCAGGATGTTCTCTGCCCGATTCTTGACCGACACATGACACCTGAACAGGACAAACTTTGCCATACTTTGCCAAGGCGGCTGAAATTCTTTCTGACATTAAAGAAAAAGCTGGTGTCTACGCCTATCTCTTTGAGACTCAGGCTCAGTTGAATGCCATTTTAAGTAATAAAGTGGATGGGCCGACGCATTCGTGAGGCCTATCAAGCAGGTGATAAAGAGAGCTTGCAACAAATCGCTAGAGGAGAATTGCCAAAACTCAGAAGCCAGATTGAAACCTTCCATGACCTCTTTAGCCACCAATGGTTGAAAGAAAACAAGGTCTTTGGTTTGGATACGGTCGATATCCGTATGGGCGGACTCTTTGCAACGGATCAAGGAGCTGAAAGTCGGATTGAAGACTATCTAGCTGGTTCCATCACATGTATCGATGAACTAGAAGTAGAAATCTTGCCATTCAACGATTTCTACGGAGATAAGGACTTCGCAGCTACAACAGCTAATCAATGGCATACCATTGCGACTGCTTCAAACCATTTATACAACGTAAAAAAATGCCGGGTTGAATGACAGAAGTCTCAGCCACGGTCGATAGGAGTAGAAGAGGAGCTGTGTTTACGACCACCCTTTTCTACTCTTTTTAAAGTTATGTCATAAATTTGTAGAATTTTTTCTATAATTTGGAGTTTGAAAATATAAAAGGGCTATCTTATAATAGGTAATGTAAACGCTGCCAAAGCAAAAACACGCTCAAGGCTCAAAGGGGGAGTTAAATGAAAAAAGTTTGTAAGGACTCTGAGAGAAAATTTCATTTTTCTTTTAATGGTCTTCCCTGGTGCAGCGTGGTTAATCTTATTCTTCTATATTCCGGTTTTTGGGAATATCGTAGCATTTAAGGACTATCATATTATGGGAGAGGGCTTCATTGACAGTGTCATGAAGAGTAAATGGGTTGGCTTTGACAACTTCAAGTTCCTCTTTAGTTCCAAAGATGCCTACATTATTACAAGAAACACGGTATTGTACAACTTAGGATTCATTTTCTTAGGATTGATTGTTTCCAAGTTGGGATCGCCATCATCTTTAGTGAGTTGAGATCAAAAAGAGTGGTCAAGGTGCTTCAAACTCCATGCTCTTCCCATACTTCCTATCATGGGTTATCATCAGCTTCTTCACCGATGCCTTCCTGAACGTGGACAAAGGATTGGTCAAACCACATCTTAACTTCATTTGGTATGAAAGCCATCAATTTCTACTCGGAATTGTGGATCTGGCCAGCGCTCCTCTTCTTAGGAATCTGGAAAGGCTTTGGTTATAGCAGTGTCATGTACTATGCAACCATCATGGAATTGACCCAACTTACTATGAAGCAGCGACCGTGGATGGTGCGTCTAAGTGGCAACGCATTCGCAACATCACCATTCCTCAGTTGTCTTCCTTGATTACGGTCTTGACCATTCTTGCAGTCGGAAATATCTTCCGCGCAGACTTCGGTCTTTTCTACCAAATCCCGCATAATGCTGGAGCGCTCTATAGTGTGACAAACGTTATTGATGTTTATGTCTACAACGGTTTGACCAAGTCAGGGGATATCGGGATGACAGCAGCAGCCGGTCTTTACCAATCAGTTGTCGGTCTGGTTCTTGTGTTAATCTCAAATATCATTGCCTGTCGCATTGATAAGAATGCCGCTCTCTTCTAGAAAGGAGGATCGTATGAAAAATCAACCATTCAAAAAGAAAAAAAATTGATAATGTCGGGATCCATTCTTTCAGTAAGAAGAGCAACTTCTTCTTTACCTTGTTGTTGACCTTGGTCGGCTTGACTTTGTGTGCTTCCCTTCATCTTCGTTGTCATGATCTCCTTGACAGACGAACAAAGTTTGGCAGTTCATGGCTTTCTAATTCTGGCCAGCAAAATTTGGATTTGATGGTTATCTCTTCTTGGTACAATTTAAAGACAAAATCTTGCAAGCCCTCTTCATTACCTTGTTTGTGACCATTGTAGGAACAGCATGTAATGTCTTTATCACAACAACCTATGCTTACGCTATCTCACGGAGTACTTTTAAATACCGCAAGTTCTTTACCGTATTTTCACCCTTAGTATGCTCTTTAGTGCAGGGTTGGTTCCAAGCTACATTGTGACCACTCAACTCTTGCAGTTAGGTGATACCATCGGGGCTTTGATTATCCCAATGTTGCTCAGTCCATTTAACATCATCTTGATGCGGACCTTCTTTAAACGGACCATTCCAGAAGCCATCCTTGAATCCGCTCGGATCGATGGGGCAAGTGAAACACGGATCTTCTTCCAAATCTGCTTGCCATTGTCTCTACCAGGGATTGCGACTATCAGTTTGTTCACTGCTTTAGGATTCTGGAACGACTGGTTCAACGCCCTCCTCTATATTAAGAGTGACAACCTTTACCCATTGCAATACCTCTTGATGCAAATCCAAAACAATACGGATTACATCGCTAAAAACGTCGGGGTATCCGGCCAATTGGCAGGAGCTGTACAATCCATCCACGGGAAACAGGTCGTATGGCCATGGTTGTTGTTGCAACCCTTCCAATCGCCATTCTCTATCCATTCTTCCAACGCTACTTTGTAAAAGGCTTGACCATCGGTGGTGTGAAGAATAACATCGTTCATTGAAAATCAACAGGATTTTCAACTCATAACTTAGTCTAAAAAGAAAATAACATAAAGGAGATTTTTCTTATGAAAAATTGGAAAAAAATATGCGTTAGCATCTGCTAGTGTCATCGCTCTTGGAGCTACTCTTGCTGCTTGTGGAAGCCTTACAGGTAACAACAAGAAATCAGCAACAACTGAAGATGGTAAACCAATCATCAAGATGTACCAAATCGGTGATAAACCAGACAACTTGATGTTCTTCTTAGAAAATGCCAACAAGATCATTGAAAAGAAAGTTGGCGCAAAATTGGATATCCAATATCTTGGTTGGGGTGACTACGCACAAAAATGAACGTTATCATCTCATCTGGTGAAAACTATGATATTGCTTTTTTGCTAACAACTATGTTATCAACGCTCAAAAGGTGCTTATGCTGACTTGACAGAATTGTACAAGAAAGAAGGGAAAGAACTTTACAAAGCACTTGACCCAGCATACATCAAAGGGAACACTGTAAATGGCAAGATCTATGCTGTTCCAGTAGCAGCCAACGTTGCATCTTCTCAAAACTTTGCCTTTCAACGGACCACTTCTTGAAAAATATGGTATCGATGTTTCAAACGTGAAAGACTATGCTTCTCTTGAACCAGTCTTGAAAGCTATCAAAGAAAAAGATCCAAACGTTGTTCCATTTGCAATGAACAAGAGCTACGGTGGACCTTCAGATGACTTCTGACTATGTGGCTGTTGATGGACTTCCATTCGTTGTTGACTTGAAAGGTGACACCACTAAGATCGTTGACCGTTACACAATTCCTCGTTATGTAGAAAAACTTGAAGACTCTTCACAAATACTACGAAGCAGGATACATTCCAAAAGACGTAGCAACGAGCGACACTGGTTATGATCTTTCTCAAGATACATGGTTGGTTCGTGAAGAAACAGTAGGACCAGCTGACTACGGTAACAGCTTGCTTACTCGTGTAGCAAACCGTAAGATCGACATCAAACCATTTACTGAACTTACAAGAAGAACAACACTACTCAAGTAGCTAACTTTGTTATCTCAAACAACTCTAAGAACAAAGAAAAAGCCATGGAAGTGTTGAACCTCTTGAACACTGATCCAGAACTCTTTGAACGGCCTTGTTTATGGACCAGAAGGCAAGAACTGGGAAAAAGTTCCTGGCAAAGAAAACCGTGTCAAAGTCTTGGATGGCTACAACGGAAACACTCATGTCTGGATGGAACACTGGTAACAACTGATTCTTTACATCAACGAAAACGTAACAGATGAACAAATTGCACAATCTAAGAAAGATTTGGAAACTGCAAAAGAATCCCCAGCACTTGGCTTCATCTTTAACACAGATAAAGTGAAATCAGAAATCACTGCTCTTACAAATACTTTGAACCAATTTGCAGGTGCGATCAATACTGGTACTGTGGATCCTGAAGTAGAAGTTCCTAAGATGCTTGAAAAATTGAAATCAGAAGGTGCTTACCAAAAAGTGCTTGACGAAATGCAAAAAACAATACGACGAATTCCTTGCTTCACTAAAAAATAAGAACAGGTAGTGCGAAAAAAAGGCTTTGGAGGGATCTCCAAAGTCTTTTGTGTCTTTATGAAAATGAATCCTGTAAATGAAAATCAATATTTCAATTTACCAATGCAAATAGGGGGAAAGCGTTTTATTTTTATGGTATAATAGAATCACTAATTGGAAAAAGAGGCTGAATGATGGGAAAAATCATCGAGTTCATTTTTACGAGAGTCTATGTTGCTATGCTGGTAACAGGGATTTTTTTGGGTCTTGACGATCTGTGGGGGTGTTCTGCTAGGAGTAGGACCGGCTAGTGCCACTATCATGAGCCTCTATGCGGAAAATGGCATGACCTACAAGGACTATCATTGGTCACGCGCTTGGGAACTCTTCAAAGAAAATCTACGCCCGGCTAATCAAGTCTTTTATACCTTCTTTGCCATTGAAGGGGTTCTCCTATATGGCATGTACCTCATGATCCAGATCCCTCACTTGAATTTCTTCCAAATTTTGGTTCTCTTGTTTAATCTGGTTTTCCTCTTGGTAGCGCCTCTAGCTTACGCCGTTTATTTGAAATTACAAGTTCATTTCGATCTTTCTTATGCTAATAGTATCAAGCTTAGTTTGATCGGAATGTTGCTGGACATTCGTCCGGTTCTGAAGCTCATCCTTGGAACTGCGCTACTTGGCGTCATTAGCTACTATATGCCAGCCCTTCTCTTTTTTTCGTCTTGATCGGTGTATGGCATTTCTTTGTCAATGATATCTTTGACCCTGTTTATCAAAACATCCACGAAAAATTGGTATCCTAACGATGAAAAAAAAATTTGGTTAAGTACGCTTTTAAAATTCTACGCCTATGTCATGGTGGTCATTTTGACTATCATGGGCCTGGTCGTCGCGGGGATCTCTTTGGAAAAACCAGCAAGCTGAAGCAGATCGGATCGCCCAACGGGTCTTGACCGAAGTCGTGACGGATCTCGAGACCTCTTATCAGCGGGTTACACAAGAAGGTCGTAGTCTCGTTGAAAACCCTGCAAAATTAGAAGGGGTTTATCGCTATTTTACCTTGTCACCATCGGAGTATGAGACTTGGCGATTGAATGCCCAATTCCTTCCTATATCCAATTGTCCCTACATAAGAATATTGACAGCCTCTATTTGAGCAATAAAAACATCGAGGGCATCGATGTCACCTTGTCTGATTACAAGACGGTATTTGTCTCTACCCGGCAATCAAAGGGAGGCAAGCAGGTCTCAGCGGACCATTACAAGGCTCCTGCAACAGCTATTCCAGTTCCTTTGACAGACCCGACAACGGGTGCTGGAGTTGGGATTGCTTATATGACGCTGGACCAGGAAATTTTGACGGCAGCGATTGACAATGCCAGAGGTGATCTTCCGGTCGCTGTGCGGATCTTCACTCCCTTTGGGAAAGAGATGTACCATGAAGGGGATAAGGGACAATCAAAAGATGTTAAATGGCAAACCCGTAGCACGATCTATGGCTACAAGGTGGATGTAGCTGTTTCTGAAAGTTATCTGCTCAAAAAGGGTCTAGCCAACCTGACCACTTTTCTCTCCATTGCTTTCTTGATTTTCTTGATCCTTTACTTATTAATGCGGCAAATTTTTCAAAAATTACCGTCGTCAAGTCCTTGATCTGGTCGATACCATGAATCTGATCAGTCAAGGCGATAGTGAACGACGGATTGATACCTCGACCAAGGACCAAGAACTGCTGGTTATTGGTAATATGATCAATACCATGTTAGACAATATGGATAAGAACATTCGAGATATCTACCAGCTACAGCTCAGCCAAAAGGATGCCAATATGCGGGCCCTACAAGCCCAGATCAATCCCCACTTCATGTACAATACACTGGAATTTATCCGGATGTATGCCGTCATGCAAGAGCAAAGAAGAGTTGGGTGATATTATCTATGAGTTTAGTAGTCTCTTGCGCAATAATATCTCAGATGAGCGAGTGACGACAGTTGAAAATGAGCTAGAATTTTGTCGCAAATACAGTTACCTCTGCATGGTACGTTATCCAAAATCAATTGCCTATGGCTTTAAGATCGATCCAGGCTTGTAAAAAATGAAGATTCCAAAATTCACCATCCAGCCTTTAGTCGAGAACTATTTTGCACATGGGGTGGACCACAAACGCAAGGACAATGTGATTAGTGTCAAAGTCTTGCAAGGAGAAGGGCAAGTCATGATTCTAGTTACTGATAATGGGCGCGGGATGGAAGAAGAACAGCTAGAAAGCATTCAAGAGATACTAGCCAATCGCAATCCACGCTCAGAAATCGAAGAAAAGAGTGGGCGGCAGTCCATCGGAATTATCAATGTTCATGAACGCATGCTACTCTATTTTGGAGATCGCTACCATATCCAAGTCTTCTCCCAACCTCACCATGGAGTGACCTATACGATAACCATTCAAGATGAATAAAGGAGACAGAATGTACAAAGTCTTATTAGTAGACGATGAGTATATGATTACAGAAGGGTTAAAAAAATTAATCCCCTTTGACCACTGGAATATGGAAGTGGTCGCAACTGCAGAAGATGCAGACCAGGCGCTTGATTATGTGAGAGCATCCGGTGGATGTGGTGATCACGGATGTCAATATGCCTGGCAAGACCGGACTTCAGATGATTGCTGAGATGAAGGATTTGATCCCAGATGCTGCTTTTATCATTATGTCAGGCTATCAGGATTTTGAATATGTCAAAACAGCCCTCAATTTGCGCGTGGCAGACTACCTGCTCAAACCTGTCAATAAGGTGGAGATGGGCAATATTCTAGAAAAATTCGGAACCAAATCCAGCAACCAAGCCAAGAGTTGGCCAACCGTTTGATTCACGATGACATCTCTGAGGAAGAGTTTTGTCGATATATCGCAGGTCGGAATTCACTGTGGATTGGGATTGCTAAGGAGAAAAAGGCTTTATCAGCTCGTCTTACCAAGTTCTAGGGCAAAATCTTCAACTCTTTATCTCAGATCAAGAAGAAGAAGCCATGATTGAGAAGGCTTTTGAGCCTCCGTATAAGGAGCACTTTCATCAATTTAAGGACCTAGTAGAGCGGAGCCTCTTTTATGGGGCGATCCTCTCAATCAAGATGAAGAGGTCTTCCATTACTACGAGCCTGCCTATCGGGTGATCATGCAAGGAAATATCCAACAGATCTTAGAAGAACTGGACTGGTTAGAAAAAATGATCCTTGAGAAGACACCTAAGGTTTCACTGACCAAGCAGCTCTTTATCCAATTTTTGATGGATGTCTTTCATTTGTTTGAATACCTGCAAGGTGATAATTTAGCTGATGTAGTCAAGAAAGTCCAAGAAACTGCCACTTTTAGCGAGATGATTGGCTTTATCCAGGAAGAGTTGTCCCGTTTCTTATCCCACTATCGGATGAATGAAAATGTAGCGAGTGTCCTCCAAGTGATTAGCCGTGATTACCAAAAAGAGCTGTCACTCAAGGATATCAGTCAGGGTCTCTTTATCAATCCAGTCTATTTAGGCCAATTGATTAAACGAGAAACCAATGCGACTTTCGCAGAACTCCTCAACAAACAGCGGATCAAGGCTGCCCAGCAGCTCCTCTTATCGACCAATGACAGCATTGAAGATATCTGCTATAAAGTCGGTTACAGTAATGTAGGCTATTTCTACAAGGTTTTCCGTAAACTCTGTGGAAAATCGCCTAAAACCTATCGCTTACAAGTCATGACAGAGCATGCAGAAGATGAGTAAAAGGCTGAGACACTTTGTCTCAGCCTTTTAATTGAAGATAAAGTCTTCTTAGAAACTTTTCTTAGGTGAGTAGATAACAGAAGGTCAGAGACTATGAAGCTAACTTTTGAGTATTTTTTTGTTTGACAAATATAAGTAGACAGTGTATACTTTATAAAAAGTAGATGACGTATACTTTGATAAGAAAAGGTGGTCAAATGAAACGGAATACGGAAGAACTGAAAGAAAAAGTTAATTTTGGTCGGCATTGAAGAAATCAGAACTAACGGATTGACCGGATGTCTATGCGTACAATAGCTCAAAAATGTGGGGTGACTCATGGAGCTCCCTATAAGCATTTTGGAAGTAAAGATAGATATATTCAAGTGGTTATGGAACACTTATCAATGTTCTTTTTGAAAAATATGATACAAGGGATTGATACTTCCATAGATGCAAGAACTCAACTAACTCTGATGGGCTGTAACTTTGTAAGGTTTGCCCAAGATGAAACCTATCTATTTGAAGCATTATTTATCAAATTTCCATATAACTATTTGGAGTTATCCCAGGAAACTATTTCAGTCAATTCCTCTTTACCAGGATTTGAACATTTTAAGTCGGTAGCGTTAAGACTTAAAGATGAGGAAAATCTTTCTAGTAGTGACGCAGAAATTTTGATCCATTTTTTGGAGTTTTATTGCTGGTTTGGCTCTATTGGTAAGGAGTCCTGTTGGAGAAAGCTTTAAAGAAAATGATGTTCAAAAAAGACCGTCAGAACGATGCTTGATATTTATATAAAAGGAGATAGCTGATGAATGTTTTAATAATCTATTCACATCCGAATGAAACAAGTTATAATGCATCAATCCTTCAAACTGTGCAAAAGCATTTAGCACCAGAGCATAGGGTTAAAATAGTAGACTTATATAAAGAAAACTTTGATCCGGTTTTACGTTTTGATGAAAGGCATAAAAGGAGAGATTTACAGCATAATGAAGACATGAAACCGTATAGAGATTTATTGAGTTGGGCGGACCAGTTGATTTTTATTTTCCCTACTTGGTGGAGTGGAATGCCAGCTATTTTAAAAGGTTTTATTGATCGTGTTTTTGTTGCAGGTTTTGCTTATCAGAATGGACCTCGAGGTCCGGTGGGGCAACTAGATGGAAAAGCGTGGATCATTACGACGCATAATACGCCAAAAATGTTTCTTCCTTTTCTCAAGACTACTCAAAGGTTCTAAAATACCAAATCTTGAAACCCTGTGGTATTAAACCGGTTAAAATGACACAAGTTACACGAGTAGAGTATATGAGTGATCATCAACGGAAAGAAGAACTCGAAAAAATCTCGCAAATAGCCAAAAGGATTTAAAAAGTGCTTTACAAGTCATGACAGAGCATGCAGAAGATGAGTAAAAGGCTGAGACGGTGGTCTCAGCCTTTTAATTGAAGATAAAGTCTTCTTAAAAACTTTCCTTAGGTGAGTACGGACGTTAGGTGAAATTATCCAGTGGATGATTTCAGCAATCCAGGAAGTTCCATGACTAATTATTGAACCTAAGGTTTCAATAATTCCGAGTACCTGAAACAAATGTGTTTCAGGTACTTTCCTCACGGCGGAAAGTTTCAGTAGATGATTAGATAATTCTAACGAATGAATTTTTTTAAGATTTTATTAGATTTTAAAGATGTATCCTCCTAGAATCTAATGATTCTAGGAGGATACAAAGTCCTATTTTGACTTTATCCGCTACGTCCTTTTGTATCTTGATTTTCCCAACCAGCAACTCAGCTTCAATGGTGATTTCTGTGAGTTGATTCCAGTCGATCTTTTCTTGGTCTACGTGAAATAGAAGAGGGGTCATGGCGAGGAGCGCTTGGCGTTCTTCAGGAGTTAAACTCTTGGTGAGGCTGACCGTTTCGGATGAGAGGATCTGGCAGTGGTCTTCAAAGTGCTCCAAAATTTCCTGGTTGGAGTAGGATTGCTTGGTCAATTGATCTTGGGCCAACTGACGAATTTCTTTTTAGATGAGAAGAGGTTGGAACGACCTTAATGATGACCCTTCAGCCTTTAAGACACGTTCAAATTCAGCGTAATTAGCCGGGGGAGAAGATGTCCAAAATGACCTCCATACTCTTAGATTGAATGGGTAAATGAGCCAAATCTCCTACAAACCAATTGACCTTCCAGCTAGCGTCACTCTTGGCAGCTAGTTGCACAGATTCCTTGAAAGATCAAATGCATAGAAAGTAGCCTTGGGATAAGCTTCTTGTAGTTTTCGGGAGTAATAACCTTCTCCGCAACCGATATCTAGAATTCTGCCATCACAAGTCGGAATTTTTGTCCAATCGCTGTTAGAATCGGCTCATAAAAACCTGCTTCAAGATCAGCTGGCGATTCTGAAAATTTTCTTTGTCATAGTCCTTCGATTGCTTGATCTGGGGAGCCAGGTTGACATAGCCAAATTTCGCCAAATCAAAAGAATGGCCCTTGGGACATTTAAAACTGGTCCCCACAAGTTCTAGGTCCAATTGACAGATGGAACAGGCAAAAGCAGTCGCTGTTTGAAATCGTTGTAATTTTGGTTTGATCGGTGTATTCATATTAGTAGTGTAACAAAAGAGCCTCTAGATAGCAACCGATGCTTAATGGGACTAAATCACACTTTTTTTAATGATTCTATGCGGTATTGAATAGAACTTGAGTCTCTTTATTTAATTTCCTCATTTTCGTCCAATGGATCGCTGAGGATGGTTTTCAATTCTGGACAATACTTACTTGCTTCAAATTCAATGATCTCATATTGAGCAATCTCATTTTGATAGAATGGATCGTGTGCAATGATTTCTTGGACAGCATCTTTATTTTTGCTCTCATGAGAATGATACCGCCGGTTCTTGGATTTTTTCTTCCAGATGCGATAAAAAGACCTTTTGTATAATATTGATTCAAAAAATCTATGTGTTTTTCTAAGAATTTTTCAACTTCAACAAGGGGCTTGATATAGGTAAGATTTACAATAAACATAAGTGACTCCTTTAAAATAAATGATAAATAGATTATAATACTTTACAAACTACCTGAATAGTAGGCACATTTTTGTAAGGAGAAAAATGTTAACAAATAAAAATTTGGAACTGTAGTATGTCTCGAGTCTTAGATGTGGTTGGTGGGAAGTGGAGGATGAATATATTATGGGTTATAAACAAGCATAAGAGAGTTCGTTTCAATCAATTGAGAAGAGAAGTTGAAGGGATTACAACTATCAGTTTGACACGTGGATTAGATGTTTTAATAGAGAACCAATTGATTGAGAAATATGATTTTGAAACGATGCCACTCCATACAGAATATGAGCTGACAGAAAAGGCAAGTCACTGATGCCGATTTTAAAGGACTTGAATCAATGGGGAAAAGAATGGCTGCAATAAATTTTTAGCTGGGGAGTGACCTTATATAATCCTGGGGAAAAGTGTATAAGAAAACCACGAAGTTCATACCAAACTTCGTGGTTTTACTTTCTTAATAAGTCAAAACAAAGTATTTTTTTCTTACCGCGACGGATAACGGTCAATTCATTTTCTAATTTATCGCTATCGCTCAAGACATAGTCAAGGTCTTGGATGCGTTCGCCGTTGACGTAGATAGCTCCATTTTGAACATCTTCGCGGGCTTGGCGTTTAGAATTGACCACACCAGCTGTGACCAAGAGTTCAACAATGTTGAGGTTGTCTTCTGCTTGGACCTGGTAGTTTGGCACACCACGAAGGCCTTGTTTGAGTTCTTTGACAGAAAGGTTTTTGATGTTTCCTGCAAAGAGTTGTTCTGTGATGTTGAGGGCTTCCTTGTAGGCTTCTTCGCCGTGGACAAGGGTGACCACTTCACGCGCCAAGATCTTTTGAGCCAAGCGTTCATGAGGAGCAGCCTCAAACTGTTTACGGATCTCTTCGATTTCTTCAAGTGACAAGAAAGTGAAGATCTTCAAGAAGCGCACAGCATCTGCATCCATCACATTCATCCAGACTTGGTACATTTCGTATGGAGATGTTTTGTCTGCATTGAGCCAGACCGCATTGCCTTCTGATTTACCGAACTTTTTACCAGTTGAATCTGTGATAAGTGGAACTGTAATGACGTGTCCAGATTTATCTGCTTTACGACGCAAGAGCTCAGTACCTGCTGTCATATTACCCCATTGGTCAGAACCACCGATTTGAAGGGTTACATTGTGCTCTTGGTTGAGGACGTAGAAGTCATAGCCTTGCATGATTTGGTAGGCAAACTCCGTGTAAGAAATCCCTGTCTCAATCCGTTTTTTAACAGATTCTTTACTCATCATAGCATTGACCGTAAAGTATTTTCCGATATCACGGAGGAAGTCAATGAAGCTGATGCTGCTAAACCAATCGTAGTTGTTGACCATAACGGCTTTGTTGTCGCCATTTTCAAAATCAAGGAAACGAGACAATTGTCCTTGAATGGAGCGAACCCATTCTTGTACAGTTTCTTTTGTTTGGAGACTACGCTCAGCATCTTTGAAGGACGGATCTCCGATGAGACCTGTAGCACCGCCAACGAGCGCATAAGGTTTGTGACCTGCTAGTTGAAGGCGACGGCTAGTCAAGATGGCAACCAAGTGACCAAGGTGAAGGCTGTCAGCAGTTGGATCATAACCAGTATAATAAGAAACCTGACCTTCTTCCAGTGCTTTGCGCAAGGCTTCTTCATCCGTCGTTTGAAATACCAAACCACGCTCTTTTTAGCTCATCAAAAATGTGCATGTGTCTTTTCTCCTTTATAAGTTTATTCATTTCTCTATTCTACCATAAACCACAGAAATGGCAATGCTTTCCATCATTTTCTTGACCTTATCCAAGAAGAGTGAGTGACGATTTCTACGCTCTTGTGATTGAAAACAAAGGGCCTAATCTGCTATAATATAGGGAACAAGGAGAAAGAATCAGTGAATCAATTAAAGAGAAGTTGCAAGATTTTTGGAAGAAAGTCCAAAAATTCTTTGCAAATATGTATACAGAAACTCCAAATAAGGAAAAAAAAAGAAGAGAGCAGTTGGTCTATTGGTGATATTTTTGCGACCTTTTACGGACCCTCAAACTCTTGTGGGATGTCATGATTGCCCTTTCTATTTGCCTCTTTTTATTTGGTGCAGGGATCGGGATTGGTTATGCTGCGAGTCTCTTTAACAATGTTAAGGCTCCGAAGACAGAGGAATTGGTCCAGCAGGTGCGTAATGTTAGTAGCGTTTCAAAACTGACCTATTCTGATAAGAGTTTGATTTCAGAAGTAGACAGTGATTTGATCCGCACACCAGTAGCTGGAGATGCTATTTCAGACAATGTCAAAAAGGCTGTGATTGCTACTGAGGATGAGAATTTTGAAAGCCACAAGGGGGTTGTGCCCAAAGCCGTTCTTCGGGCGACGCTTGGATCTGTAGCCGGCGTTGGCTCCTCTAGTGGGGGATCGACCTTGACCCAGCAGTTGATCAAACAGCAAGTCGTCGGAGACGCTCCGACCTTTACTCGTAAGGCGACAGAAATTGTCGACGCCCTTGCCTTAGAGCGAGGGATGGATAAAAACGAAATCCTGACCACTTACTTAAATGTTTCACCTTTTGGACGAAACAATCGGGGACAAAACATTGCGGGTGTGGAAGCTGCGGCTCAAGGGATCTTTGGAGTCTCTGCGAAAGACCTGTCCGTTCCACAAGCGGCCTTTATCGCAGGGCTTGCCATAAAGTCCGATTGTCTACTCCCCTTATGCTGCAGACGGTAGCCTAAAGAGTAAGGAAAATCTAGAGTTAGGTTTGGCGCGTGCCAAAGACGTCTTGTTCAACATGTACAGGACAGGAGTCTTATCGAAAAAAGACTACGAAACCTATGCTCAGTATGATTTGACAAAAGACTTCATCGCTTCGGATGGCATCGAGAAAACGCCGCATGACTACCTCTATTTCCAAGCCATGAAAGAGGCTAAAGAGGCCATGTATGATTACTTGATCAAACGAGACAATGTGACCAAGCAAGACTTGAAAAATAATGAGACGGTTAAGTCTTATCAAAAATTAGCTGAGAGCGAGTTGCGCGAAGGTGGCTACACCATTCAAACCACGATTAACAAACCGGTTCACAATGCGATGCAGGCCGCAGTAGCGAATTTTGGAAGCGTCTTGGATGATGGGACGGGACTTGTAGAAGTTGGGAATGTCCTCATGGACAATCGAACCGGTGCGATTTTAGGTTTTATCGGTGGACGTAATTTTGATGGCAACCAAAACAACCATGCCTTTGATACTGAACGTTCCCCAGGGTCGACAATCAAACCGCTGTTGGCCTATGGGATTGCCATCGACCAAGGCTTGATGGGAAGTAATAGCATCCTTTCTAACTACCCGACTAATTTCTCAAGTGGTGAGCCAATCATGCACGTGGATAGCCGAGGCACGGCTATGATGGATCTTCGTGAGGCTCTCAATACTTCATGGAATATCCCAGCCTATTGGACCTACCGAACCCTACGTGAAAAAGGGGTGGATGTTCCCTCCTACATGAAGAAGATGGGCTATGATATCTCTGAATACGGAATTGAGAGTCTGCCGATGGGTGGGGGAATTGAGGTCACAGTTGCTCAACATACCAATGGTTACCAGACCATAGCCAATAATGGAAACTACCTCAAGCGTTATATGGTAGAGCAAATTATTGATCGGGATGGGGATGTGGTTTACAAGCATGAAGTAGATCCTGTTCGTGTCTACTCTCCAGCAACGGCAACGATTATGCAAGATCTCTTACGTGGAGTGCTCACATCTGGGGCAACCACAACCTTCAAATCACGGCTTAGTCAAGTCAATCCAACGCTGGCTGGTGCTGACTGGATTGGAAAAACTGGTACCACTAATTCAAATGGGGATATGTGGTTGATGTTGTCCACCCCAAATGTTTCTTTAGGAGGTTGGATCGGTCATGACAACAATGCTTCCATGCAGACCTTGACTGGATACAACAACAATGCCCAATACATGGCGCAGTTGGCGAATGCAATCTACCAAGCAGATCCAAGTCTCTTTGGGATTCAGGATAAATTCACTCTCGATAAGAGTGTGATCCGCTCTGAAGTGCTCAAATCGACTGGTGAAAGACCGGGCCGCGTCAATGTCAATGGCCGGGATATCGATGTGAGCGGTCAAACGGTGACGAGTCTTTGGGCCAAAAACGGAGCGCCAACTACTCAATACCACTTTGCCATCGGGGGGATCGGATAGCGATTATCAAAGTGCTTGGGCAGCCATTCTCGGTAATAGCAGTGGAAATCAGTCGAATAATAAGAACAATTCGACAACCAATAGTTCATCCAGCAATAGTTCAAATCGAAACAGCTCAAATCGTGGCAATCGACACTAGTCTGATCCAGTAGAAAACCTGGAGAAAGCCTTGATTTTTGGAGCAAAAAACGGTATAATAGTGATAACTAATTTGTCGTGTGCTTTATTTGAAATATTGTCCAAATAAGAGCTTACAGCAGTTAAATCTTACTTGAATAAGTCGATTTAGCTGCTCTTTTTTGTGCCTATTTTTCAGGAAAATCCTAGTTTGTTACACAAATTTAATTTTTCTAAAAATTACAAAAAGCGACGAATGAGGTGAAGAGACAGCTCTTCACGTGATGCAAATCACACAATTGTAGTTAAAACCGGATAGGTGGTGAAAGTCATTTTACCAAGCTATCCTAGTATGGAAAAAGGAGCTAAAAACTTTGGCAGGACATGACGTTCAATACGGGAAACATCGTACCCGTCGTAGTTTTTCAAGAATCAAAGAAGTTCTTGACTTACCAAATTTGATTGAAATTCAGACGGATTCATTCAAAGAATTCTTAGATACCGGTCTTAAAGGAGGTTTTTGAGGATGTACTGCCTATTTCAAACTTCACAGACACTATGGAATTGGAATTTGTTGGCTATGAAATCAAAGAACCTAAGTATACACTTGAAGAAGCTCGTATCCACGATGCATGAGCTACTCAGCACCTATCTTTGTGACTTTCCGTCTTATTAACAAAGAAACCGGTGAAATCAAGACCCAAGAAGTTTTCTTCGGAGATTTCCCTATTATGACTGAGATGGGTACTTTCATCATCAATGGTGGTGAACGTATTATTGTTTCTCAGTTGGTGCGCTCACCTGGTGTTTACTTTAACGATAAGGTGGATAAAAACGGTAAAGTTGGTTATGGATCAACGGTTATTCCTAACCGTGGGGCATGGCTTGAGCTTGAAACCGATTCAAAAGACATTCGCCTACACACGTATCGACCGTACACGTAAGATTCCATTCACAACGCTTGTGCGTGCGCTTGGATTCTCAGGTGATGACGAAATTGTTGATATCTTTGGTGATAGCGAGTTGGTTCGTAACACCATTGAAAAAGATATCCATAAAAACCCAGCAGACTCTCGTACTGATGAGGCGCTTAAGGAAATTTATGAGCGTCTTCGTCCAGGTGAACCAAAAACTGCCGACAGCTCACGTAGCTTGCTTGTAGCTCGTTTCTTTGATCCACGTCGTTATGACTTGGCTGCTGTTGGTCGTTACAAAGTCAACAAGAAACTTAACATCAAGAACCGCTTTGTTGAACCAAACAATCGCAGAACCATTGGTAGATGCTGAAACAGGGGAAATTCTTGTAGAAGCTGGTACTGTCATGACGCGCGATGTGATCGACAGCATCTCTGAACAATTGGATAACGGTTTGAACAAAATCACCTACATTCCAAATGATGCTGCTGTTTTGACAGAGCCAGTAGAATTGCAAAAAATTCAAAGTTGTTGCTCCAACTGATCCAGACCGCGTTGTCACCATCATCGGAAATGCCACCCCATCTGACAAAGTGCGGATTGTGACTCCAGCTGACATCTTGGCAGAGATGAGCTATTTCTTGAACCTTGCAGAAGGACTCGGCCGCGTAGATGATATCGACCACCTTGGAAACCGTCGGATCCGTGCCGTTGGTGAGTTGCTTGCTAACCAAGTGCGTATTGGTTTGGCTCGTATGGAACGTAACGTACGTGAGCGTATGTCAGTTCAAGATAATGAAGTCTTGACACCACAACAAATCATCAATATCCGTCCTGTAACAGCTGCTGTTAAAGAATTCTTCGGTTCTTCACAGTTGTCACAGTTCATGGACCAACACAACCCACTTGTCAGAGTTGTCACACAAACGTCGTTTGTCAGCCTTGGGACCTGGTGGTTTGACACGTGACCGTGCTGGATATGAAGTTCGTGACGTGCACTACACGCACTACGGTCGTATGTGTCCAATTGAAACACCTGAAGGACCTAACATCGGTTTGATCAATAACTTGTCTTCTTACGGACACCTTAACAAGTATGGTTTCATTCAAACACCATATCGTAAGGTTGACCGTGCAAACTGGTAAAGTAACCAACGAAGTAGTTTGGTTGACTGCCGATGAAGAAGATGAGTACATCGTCGCTCAGGCCAACTCTAAGTTGAACGAAAAAGGTGGCTTTGCTGAGCCAATCGTTATGGGACGTCACCGTGGTAACAACCAAGAATTCCCATCTGATCAAGTCGACTACATGGACGTATCTCCTAAACAGGTAGTTGCCGTTGCGACAGCATGTATTCCTTTCTTAGAAAACGATGACTCCAACCGTGCCCTTATGGGAGCCAACATGCAACGTCAGGCTGTGCCTTTGATCGATCCTAAAGCACCTTTTGTGGGGACTGGTATGGAATACCAAGCAGCCCACGACTCAGGAGCTGCAGTTATCGCCCAACACGACGGTAAAGTTACTTATGCTGATGCTGATAAAGTTGAAGTTCGTCGTGAAGATGGTTCTCTTGATGTTTATACCTATTCAAAAATTCCGTCGTTCAAACTCAGGTACTGCCTATAACCAACGTACCTTTGGTTAAGGTTGGCGATATTGTTGAAAAAGGTGATTTTATCGCTGACGGTCCATCTATGGAAAAGGTGGAGAAATGGCCCTCGGTCAAAACCCTATTGTCGCATACATGACATGGGAAGGTTACAACTTCGAGGATGCCGTTATCATGAGTGAGCGTCTTGTGAAAGAAGACGTTTACACATCTGTTCACTTGGAAGAATTCGAATCAGAAACACGTGATACAAAGCTTGGGCCTGAAGAAATTACACGTGAAATTCCAAACGTTGGGGAAGAAGCCCTCAAAGACCTTGACGAAATGGGTATTATCCGTATCGGTGCTGAGGTTAAAGAAGGTGACATTCTTGTTGGTAAGGTAACACCTAAGGGTGAAAAAGACCTTTCTGCTGAAGAACGTCTTCTCCACGCGATCTTTGGTGATAAATCTCGTGAAGTACGGGATACATCTCTTCGTGTACCTCACGGTGGAGATGGAGTCGTTCGCGATGTTAAAATCTTTACACGTGCAAACGGTGATGAATTGCAATCGGGTGTCAACATGCTTGTTCGTGTTTACATCGCACAAAAACGTAAGATCCAAGGTCGGAGATAAGATGGCCGGTCGTCACGGTAACAAAGGGGTTGTGTCTCGTATTGTTCCAGTTGAAGACATGCCTTACCTTCCAGACGGTACACCGGTTGATATCATGTTGAACCCTCTTGGAGTGCCATCACGTATGAACATCGGTCAGGTTATGGAACTTCACCTTGGTATGGCCGCACGTAACTTGGGTATTCACATCGCAACACCAGTCTTTGACGGAGCAAGCTCAGAAGATCTCTGGGATACTGTTCGTGAAGCAGGTATGGATAGTGATGCTAAGACAATCCTTTACGATGGCCGTACAGGTGAACCATTTGATAATCGTGTGTCAGTTGGTGTCATGTACATGATCAAACTTCACCACATGGTTGATGATAAACTTCACGCTCGTTCAGTAGGTCCTTACTCACTTGTTACCCAACAACCTCTCGGAGGGAAAGCTCAGTTTGGTGGACAACGTTTCGGGGAAATGGAAGTGTGGGCCCTTGAAGGCTTATGGTGCATCAAATGTCCTTCAAGAAATCTTGACCTACAAGTCAGATGATGTCAACGGACGTTTGAAAGCTTATGAAGCGATTACCAAAGGTAAACCAATTCCAAAACCAGGTGTACCAGAATCCTTCCGCGTTCTTGTCAAAGAATTGCAATCTCTTGGTCTTGACATGCGTGTCTTGGACGAAGATGACTAAGAAGTTGAACTTCGTGACTTCGATGAAGGGGAAGACGACGATGTCATGCATGTCGATGACCTTGAAAAAGCACGTGAAAAAGCAGCCAAGAAGCAAAAGCAGCCTTTGATGCTGAAGAATTAGAAAAAGCTAAAGAAGTAAAAATGATTGATAAAACAGAATAAAATAAGCTTTAGACAGGATGATTCGATAACAAGATACAGATCTCTGCTAAGGTTTAGCTGATAAAGGTGAGAATAGCGCTGTATTGTCAATAGAAAACAAGGAAAGGTAAGAAATAGTGGTTGACGTAAATCGTTTTAAAAGTATGCAAATCACACTAGCTTCGCCAAGTAAAGGTCCGTTCATGGTCTTATGGAGAGGTCAAGAAACCTGAAACAATCAACTACCGTACATTGAAACCAGAACGTGAAGGTCTCTTTGATGAAGTCATCTTTGGACCTACTAAAGACTGGGAATGTGCGTGTGGGAAATACAAACGTATCCGTTACAAAGGGATCGTTTGTGACCGTTGTGGGGTTGAAGTAACACGTGCGAAAGTTCGTCGTGAACGCATGGGGCACATCGAGTTGAAAGCACCTGTATCACACATCTGGTACTTCAAGGGCATCCCTTCTCGTATGGGATTGACCTTAGACATGAGCCCTCGTGCCCTTGAAGAAGTCATTTACTTCGCAGCTTACGTGGTGATCGATCCAAAGGATACACCACTTGAGCACAAATCCATCTTGACAGAACGTGAATATCGTGAAAAATTGCAAGAGTATGGACATGGTTCATTTGTCGCTAAAATGGGTGCCGAAGCTATCCAAAATCTCTTGAAACAAGTAGATTTGGAAGCTGAAATTGCTGAACTCAAAGAAGAGTTGAAAACAGCGACTGGTCAAAAACGTGTTAAAGCTGTTCGTCGTTTGGACGTTCTTGATGCCTTCTATAAGTCTGGTAACAAACCAGAATGGATGGTGCTTAACATTTTGCCAGTATTGCCACCAGATCTTCGTCCGATGGTCCAATTGGATGGTGGCCGTTTTGCTGCCTCTGACTTGAACGACCTTTATCGTCGTGTGATCAACCGGAACAACCGTTTAGCACGTTTGCTTGAATTGAATGCCCCAGGTATCATCGTGCAAAACGAAAAACGTATGTTCAAGAAGCGGTAGATGCCCTTATCGATAATGGACGTCGTGGTCGTCCAATCACTGGACCAGGTAGTCGTCCACTTAAATCTTTGAGCCACATGCTTAAAGGTAAACAAGGTCGTTTCCGCCAAAACTTGCTCGGTAAACGGGTTGACTTCTCAGGACGTTCTGTTATCGCCGTTGGTCCAACTCTTAAGATGTACCAATGTGGTGTGCCACGTTTGATGGCCATCGAGCTCTTCAAACCATTCGTGATGCGTGAAATCGTTGCGCGTGAATACGCATAACGTGAAAGCCGCTAAACGTATGGTTGAACGTGGAGATGAACGCATCTGGGATATCCTAGAAGAAGTGATCAAGGAACACCCAGTACTTCTTAACCGCGCACCTACCCTCCACCGTTTGGGTATCCAGGCCTTCGAACCAGTCTTGATTGATGGTAAGGCTCTTCGTCTTCACCCATTGGTATGTGAGGCCTACAATGCCGACTTTGACGGGGACCAAATGGCCATCCACGTTCCATTGTCTGAAGAAGCTCAAGCTGAAGCACGTTTGCTTCCTTCTTGCGGCTGAACACATCCTTAACCCTAAAGACGGTAAACCGGTCGTAACGCCATCTCAGGATATGGTTCTTGGTAACTACTACTTGACTATGGAAGAAGACGGCCGTGAAGGGTGAAGGTATGGTCTTCAAGGATATTGATGAGGCAGTTATGGCTTATCGTAATGGTTATGTTCACTTGCATAGCCGTGTAGGTATTGCAGTAGACAGCATGCCTGATAAACCTTGGAAAGAAAACCAACTTCACAAGATTTTGGTTACAACTGTTGGTAAGATTCTCTTTAACTCAATCATTCCAGCAGAAATTCCATATCTTCAAGAAACAACAAATGAGAACTTGACAGATAGTACACCAGATAAGTACTTCCTTGAACCAGGTCAAGATATCCAAACAGTTATTGATAGTTTGGAAATTAATGCGTACCATTCAAGAAGAAAAATCTTGGTAACATCATCGCTGAAACCTTCAAACGTCTTCGTACGACTGAAACATCAGCCTTCCTTGACCGTTTGAAAGACCTTGGTTACTACCACTCAACACTTGCTGGTTTGACAGTGGGTATCGCCGATATCCCAGTTATGACGATAACAAACAAGAAATTATCGATGCTGCTCACCACCGTGTTGGAAGAAATTAACAAGGCCTTCCGTCGTGGTTTGATGACAGATGATGACCGTTATGTTGCTGTTACAACAACATGGCGTGAAGCGAAAGAAGCACTTGAAAAACGTCTGATTGAGACACAAGATCCTAAGAACCCAATCGTTATGATGATGGACTCAGGAGCTCGTGGTAACATCTCAAACTTCTCGCAACTTGCCGGTATGCGTGGTTTGATGGCTGCTCCTAACGGACGGATCATGGAATTGCCTATCCTGTCAAACTTCCGCGAAGGTTTGGCGTACTGGAAATGTTCTTCTCTACTCACGGTGCGCGTAAAGGTATGACCGATACGGCCCTTAAGACAGCCGACTCAGGTTACCTTACTCGTCGTTTGGTTGACGTTGCCCAAGACGTTATCATCCGTGAAGACGACTGTGGAACAGACCGTGGACTTGTAATCCGTGCCATTACTGACGGCAAGGAAGTGATCGGAAACACTCGAAGAACGTCTTCAAGGTCGTTACACTAAGAAATCAGTTAAGAATCCTACAACAGGTGAAGTCATCGTAGGGCCAGATACCTTGATTTGAAGACCTAGCACGTGAAATTGTTAAAGCTGGTGTGGAAGAAGTCACTATCCGCTCTGTCTTTACATGTAACACCCGTCACGGTGTCTGCCGTCACTGTTACGGTATCAACTTGGCAACAGGTGATGCGGTTGAAGTTGGTGAAGCAGTCGGTACTATCGCTGCTCAATCTATCGGGGAACCTGGTACACAGCTTACTATGCGTACCTTCCACACCGGTGGGGTAGCCTCAAATACCGATATCACTCAAGGTCTTCCACGTATTCAAGAAATCTTTGAAGCCCGCAATCCAAAAAAGGGGAAGCGGTCATCACTGAGGTCAAAGGGGAAGTCACAGCGATCGAAGAAGATGCTTCTACACGCACCAAGAAAGTCTTTGTTAGCGGAGCAACTGGAATGGGTGAATACGTTGTCCACTTACACTGCCCGCATGAAAGTTGAAGTAGGTGACGAAGTACATCGTGGTGCAGCTCTGACAGAAGGTTCAATCCAACCTAAACGTCTCCTTGAAGTGCGTGATACCTTGTCGGTTGAAACTTATCTTCTTGCGGAAGTACAAAAAGTTTACCGTAGCCAAGGGGTAGAAATCGGTGACAAACACGTCGAAGTAATGGTTCGTCAAATGCTTCGTAAAGTACGTGTTATGGATCCAGGTGATACAGATCTCCTTCCAGGTACACTTATGGACATTACAGACTTTACAGATGCTAATAAGGATGTCCTTATCTCTGGTGGTGTTCCTGCAACATCTCGTCCAGTACTTCTTGGTATTACCAAAGCCTCTCTTGAAACAAACAGTTTCTTGTCAGCTGCTTCCTTCCAAGAAACAACACGTGTGCTTACTGATGCAGCTATCCGTGGTAAGAAAGACCATCTCCTTGGTCTTAAAGAAAATGTTATCATTGGTAAGACTATTCCTGCTGGTACAGGTATGGCTCGTTACCGTAACTTGGAACCACAAGCGATTAATGAAGTTGAAATCATCGAAGAAGTGCCAGTAACAGATGGAACAGTCGATGAAGTTCAAACAGCTGAAGTCGTAGAAGAATAAGAAAATTAGTCGGAACTACATGTTCCGGCTTTTTTTGAAAAAAGGAACCAATAGCAATTAGGCAGTCTATTTTGGAAAATAATTGTGAAAAATCACCTGAAAACTACCTGAAAAATCATGCTCTGAGCAGAAAACTTTTATTCTCAAAGGATTTTCTATATAATAGAGGATACAAAGGATGGAAGAGTTTATGTATCGAGTGATTGAAATGTACGGGGACTGTGAACCCTGGTGGTTTTAGAAGGTTGGGAAGATGATATCGTGAGTAGTCGGAAGTTTGAAGACTATTACCAGGCTTTGAAATACTACAAGCAGAAGTGGTTGGAGTTAAATGAGCACTTTCAAGTTATAAGAGTCGGAGTGATCTCATGACGATCTTTTGGGATACCAACGAGCAAGAGTGGTGTGAGGACTGCAGTGAAGATGTGCAGTTTTTCCATTCGATTGTCCTTCTAGAAGACGAGCACAAGATCCCTAAAGCAAGCTCCGCCCAGGCTACGAAAAGGAAAGAGGCAGTCGCAAACACCGTTCTTGTCAATATACACTCGATTCAAAAAAGGGACGACCCTGTCATAAGAGAAATGCGGAAGATTTTTTAGAGCGATCTAGAAAGTCTTCTTTTTTTGTCTTCTTTTTTCGAATAGTATAAGTGAGAGGAGGAACTATGGTTCAAGAAATTGCAAAAAAATTGATCCGCATGGGAAAGAAGGAAGAGGCTCAGGATCTCTACTTCATTCCTCGGAAGGAGGAGTACCAGGTTTTTATGAGGGTGGGAGACGAGAGGCGCTTTGTAAAGTCCTTCCCTTTTGAGGAGATGACCTATTATCAGCCACTTTAAGTTCGTGGCAGGGATGAATGTGGGAGAAAAAGGCGCAGCCAGCTAGGATCGTGTGATTACCCTTTGGAGAATGGAGTGGTTTCGATTCGCTTGTCAACGGTGGGGATTATCGTGGTTATGAAAGCTTGGTCATTCGGCTCTTGCATGATGAGGAACGTGAATTGCGGTTTTGGTTTGACCAGCTGCCAGACTTGCAGAAGAAATTGGCTGGTCGTGGGCTTTATCTTTTTGCAGGCCCTGTTGGCTCGGGAAAGACCACTCTCATGCATGCTTTGGCGCAAGAGCGCTTTGCGGACCAGCAAGTCATGTCTATTGAAGATCCTGTCGAGATCAAGCAGGATAATATGCTTCAGCTTCAGCTGAATGACCAGATCGGCATGACCTATGACAACCTGATCAAACTCTCCTTGCGCCATCGGCCGGACCTTCTCATCATTGGGGAAATCCGAGATAAGGAAACAGCTCGTGCAGTCGTACGAGCTAGTTTGACAGGAGTCACCGTCTTCTCTACGATTCATGCGAAAAGCGTTCGAGGTGTTTATGAGAGGCTCTTAGAACTTGGAGTGAGTGAGGAAGAACTCAAGATTGTTTTACAAGGTATTTGCTACCAACGATTAATTGCAGGAGGAGGTGTGGTCGATTTTGCGACGGGAAAACTACCAAGAGCACTCAGCCAGCCGCTGGAACCAACAAATGGATCTCTTGGCTCAATCGGGATATATCCAGCTGGCTCAGGCGCAAGCCGAAAAAATTATCTACCGCTAAACAAAAGCAAATCATCGAATTGTTTTTGAATCTTTATTCGAGTGGTTTTCATCTGTCTGAGATTGTCGATTTTCTGGATCGCTCTCACCTAGTGGAGAGTCGTTTGGTTTCCCAGATGCGAGAGGACCTCTCGAGGGGGCGGAGTTTTTCAGAAATGATGGCAGGGATCGGTTTTCAGATGCGGTCACGACACAGCTGTCTCTCGCTGAGCTCCATGGCAATCTTGCATTGAGCTTGAGAAAATCAGTGCTTACCTAGAAAACATGCGCAAGGTCAAGAAAAAGCTGATTGAGGTGAGCACCTATCCTCTTATCTTGCTTGGGTTTTTAGTTCTGATTATGCTAGGCTTGCGCAATTATTTGCTTCCTCAAATGGATGCTCAAAATATTGGGACGCAATTGATCAGTTCCTTCCCCCAACTCTTTTTGGCCTTAGGAGTGGGACTGGTGCCCTTCTTCTTACTCGGCTTTCTCTATTACCGCCAGTCAGGCAAGATCAACGTTTTTAGAAGCTTGTCTCATCTGCCTTTCGGGAAAGGCATGATTCAAGCTTATTTGACAGCCTATTATGCCAGAGAATGGGGCAATCTGATTGGGCAAGGATTGAGCTGTCTCAGATTTTTCCATGATGCAGGAGCAAAAATCCCAGCTTTTCCAAGAGATTGGAAGAGATTTAGCTCTTTCTTTAGACCGTGGTCAGTCCTTCTCAGAGACGGTCGGGGGTATTCTTTTTTCAAAAAAGAATTGCCCCTTATGATTGAATATGGTGAAGTCAAATCAAAGCTCGGAAGTGAACTAGAGATCTACGCTGAAAAAACATGGGAAGACTTCTTTCGTCGGGTTCACAAGGCCATGAATGTGATACAACCCTTGGTGTTTGTCTTTGTGGCTCTTGTGATTGTGTTACTCTATGCAGCCATGTTGCTGCCGATTTATCAAAATATGGAGGTCCATTTATGAAAACATTAAAAACCTATAAGGTTAAAGCCTTTACACTGATTGAAATGTTGGTGGTCTTATTGATCATCAGTGTGCTCTTATTGCTCTTTGTGCCGAATTTGACCAAGCAAAAAGACTCCGTGAAAGAGACAGGAAATGCAGCGGTTGTGAAGGTGGTCGAAAGCCAGGCTGAATTGTACGAGCTCAATCATACCAATGACCAAGCTACTCTAGCAAAGCTGATTGCTGATGGAAATATTACCAACAAACAAGCAGAGTCCTACCGTGCCTATTATGCGAAAAATAGTGGAGAAACTCGTGCGGTTGCAGATTAAGGCCTTCACCTTGGTGGAGACTCTTCTGACCTTGATGATCGTCAGTTTTATCTATCTGGGCTTATCGGGATCGATCAAGACGAGCTTTCAGCAGGTGGAAGAAAAAGTATTTTTTGCAGAGTTTGAACACCTCTATCAAGAAAGCCAGAAAATAGCGCTGGCAAGGCAAACGGAATTGGATGTTGAAGTGACTGCAAGGAAGATTCAAACGCCTTACCAGACGGTGGAGATTCCTGATTCTGTCATTTTGCAAGATCCTAAAACTATTCGTTTAGACCGAGCAGGTGGCAATTCATCCCTGGCCAATGTTCACTTTCAGACACAGAGAGGAGTGGTGACCTATCAACTGTCGCTTGGAAATGGGAAAATTAAAAAAAGCATCCGTTCCCGCTAGTATTCTCATAGAATCCTTAGTTGCCTTGGGTTTATTTGCCATGATTACGACCTTATTGTTAGGGGAGATCCGGCGTTCGCGCAAGGAGCGACTAGCGGATTTCAAAGAGGTAGAGGTCTTATCTGTCGCTCAAATGGCGCTTCAGACAGGGCAAAATCATCTGGAGGCCAATGGTATTCAGGTTCAAGTCGAAAAAGATGCCGATCAGCTCACGGTCTATCATCAAGGGAAGGTGGTACTGCATGTGGAATAACGGAAAGGTCAATGCCTTTACCCTGCTCGAAGCCTTGGTCGCTCTCTTGGTGCTCAGTGGGGGTGTGTTGGTCTTTCAAGGCTTGACCAAGCTCCTGCATGCTGAATTGGACTACCAGGCGCATCAAAAGCAGGAAGAATGGGTACTTTTTTCAGCAACAATTGCAGGTGGAATTGGATCGGAGCCATTTTGAAAAAGTAGCGGACAATCATATCTACTTGGTTCAGGATCAAAACCAATTGCCATTGGTCAATCTAAAGGAGATGATATCCGAAAACAGATGATAAGGGCAGGGGCTATCAGCCTATGATTTCAGGAGTTCGCTCTAGCCAAATTTGGCAGGAGGGAGAGTTGATTCATCTGCGTTTGAATTTTGAAGAAGGTCTAGAAAGGGAGTATGTCTACCATGTGGTACCAGCGATGCAAAATGAAAAAGTTAAGGCTGGTGTCTTGCTCTACGCCCTCTTGATGGCAGCGATTTTTAGTCTCTTGCTTCAGTTTTACCTGCACCGTCAGGTTGCGGAGAGACGGATCTTAAAGACGAGTCAAGATCGCCTTCGGGCCTATGCTTTGGTGCAATTGGCTCTTGAAAAAGAGAAAGAGTGATGAGAAGACATCAGAGATTCATTTAAAGTCTGGAACAGTTCAGCTAAAGAAGGATACTGGTTTTCTTCATGCTCAGGCTAAGATGGATGGCGAAAGCTATGAGTTTGTCCTTCCTGTAAGGGAAGAAAAAGGAAAGCAAGAAGAGTCAAAAAAGAAAAGAAGAAGACGCAGAAAGATAAGGAGAAGGCAGGGAGCGAAAAGCCTTCTGAAGAGACGCCAAAAGAGACCAAGGAGTCATCAGAAAATAGCGAAAAAGACTAATTTTTGGTATGATAGGGTGCGGAGGAAATCATGAATTTCGAAAAAATTGAACAAGCCTATACCTATCTATTAGAAAACACTCAAAGTATTCAAAATGAATTGTCGACCAACTTTTATGACGCCTTGATTGAACAGAATGCCATGTATTTGGATGGCAAGACGGATCTAGACATTGTTAAAAACAATAGCAAAAAAATTAAAAGAACTAGATTTAAGTAAGGAAGAATGGCGCAGAGCCTACCAATTCCTTTTTATGAAAGCTGCTCAAACAGAGCCTTTGCAAGCAAATCACCAGTTCACCCCAGATGCGATTGGTTTTATCATTACATTTTTGATCGATCAGTTGGCTAAAAGCGACCAACTAGATGTCTTAGAAGTGGGAAGTGGAACCGGAAATCTCGCTGAGACCATTGTCAACAATAGCCGCCTCACGATTGATTACTTAGGATTGGAAGTGGATGATCTCTTGATTGACCTATCTGCTAGTATCGCAGATGTGATGGAATCCAGTGTTGTCTTTGCACAAGGCGATGCGGTTCGCCCACAAGTGTTGAAAGAAAGTGACTTGATCGTTAGCGACTTACCGATTGGCTATTATCCAGATGATGCGATTGCACAGCGCTATCAGGTGGCGAGCTCCGAAGGCCATACCTATGCCCATCACCTCATGATGGAACAGGCTCTGAAATATCTGAAACCTCAAGGAGTTGCCATCTTTTTAGCTCCAAATAATCTCTTGACAAGCCCTCAGAGTGATCTGTTGAAAGCTTGGTTAACAGACAAGGCCCAAATCCTTGCCATGTTGACCTTGCCAGAATCTCTTTTTCAAATCCAGCCTATGCTAAGACGATTTTCGTCCTACGGAAACAACAAGAAGAAGAGTCTGTTCAGCCCTTTGTCTATCCGTTTACCGATCTCCAGGATCAAGACCAGGTGGTTCACTTTACGGAAAGTTTCCAAAACTGGTTAAAGGATAGTGAAATTTGATCAAAGATCTGATATAATAGAGGAAGTGAAAACGCTTAATGAGGTGAATATATGTCGAAAACAATTTCTATTAATGCAGGAAGCTCTAGTTTGAAATGGCAATTATACCAAATGCCAGAGGAAACTGTTCTTGCAAAAAGGGTTGATTGAACGGATCGGTTTGAAAGATTCTATTTCAACTGTTAAATTTGATGGACGCTCTGAAAAACAAGTATTAGATATCCAGGACCATACACAAGCTGTAAAAATTTTGTTGGATGATTTGATTCGCTTTTGATATTATCAAATCCTACGATGAGATTACAGGTGTGGGCCACCGCGTCGTTGCTGGTGGAGAATACTTCAAGGATTCTGCCTTGGTAGATGACGAAGTCCTTCGAAAAGTAGAAGAATTGTCTTTGTTAGCACCTCTTCATAATCCTGCAAATGCAGCTGGAATTCGTGCCTTTAGAGAGATTTGCCCAAATATTACCAGTGTTGTGGTATTTGATACTTCTTTCCATACAACCATGCCGGAAAAAGCTTATCGTTACCCTCTTCCAACTAAATATTACACAGAAAATAAGGTCCGTAAGTACGGCGCTCATGGAACCAGTCACCAGTATGTAGCTGGTGAAGCTGCTAAACTTCTTGGAAAACCATTAGAAGAATTGAAATTGATCACCTGCCACGTTGGAAATGGTGTATCTGTTACAGCGGTTGACAAGGGAATCTCTGTGGATACCTCAATGGGCTTCACCCCTCTAGGTGGAGTCATGATGGGAACCCGTACAGGGATCTCGATCCAGCGATTATTCCTTACTTGATGGAACATACAGAGGATTTCAATAAGCCTGAAGATATCAGCCGTATCCTCAATCGTGAATCAGGTCTTCTGGGTGTTTCTGGATCTTCTAGTGACATGCGGGATATCCATACAGCGATGCACAATGGAGATGAAAAGCTAAATTGGCTTACGATATCTTTATCGATCGTTTGCAAAATACATCGGTCAATACTTGGCTGTCTTGAATGGTGCAGATGCCATCATCTTTACAGCAGGAATCGGTGAAAATGCAGTAAACGTTCGTTCTTCTATTATCAATGGAATCAGCTGGTTTGGCTGCAAGGTCGACCCTGAAAAGAATGTCTTTGGAGTTGTCGGAGATGTTTCCACAGATGATTCCCGTGTGAAGGTATTGGTGATTCCAACGGATGAAGAGTTGGTGATTGCGCGTGACGTTGAACGTTTCAAAAATCAGTAAACTGAAATAAAGTGAGAAGGCTGGAGGCGAAAGCCCCAGTCTTCTTATTTTATACAAGAAAGAGGTTGTCCATTGAAAAATATACAGTCTTTTGTTCGAAAGCACCCATTATGTAAGAATGCCCTCTGGCTCCTGCTTTTTGTGCCCTTATTCTTTTCTCTCACAATTTCCCCTCATCACTATGGTTTATTCCCTTCAAGAAGGAATGGCTGCAAGGTGGGTCACTATCCTCACACTCTTGGTGACAGTGGCGGTGTTCTTTGTTTTTTATAAGGTCATCAAGATGAGCCCTCTGGAAAACTTAGATGTTCGGGTCATAACCTGGCCGGCTCTGGGGAGAAATTTTCTTTTTTTCTTCTCTTGTTGATGGCTAATAATCTGCTCGCCTATCCCTTGTTGAAACAAGAGGCAGGTGGGACGACGGCAAACCAAGCGGCTCTAAATGAGCTGCAATCTCATGCTCCTTTTTTCTTGCTATGGGCATGGTCGTGATCCTTGTCGCTCCGATTCTAGAAGAGCTGCTTTGTCGGGCCATCATCCCTCGTTTGATCTTTCGAGGGGCAGAACCGATCGGTTACTTAGCCGGTGCTCTCTTTTTACTTACTTGCATGGTCCGAGTACCCTAGGGGAATGGGTAGCTTACGGAGGCATGTCCTTGATCTTAACTTGGGTGGCTTATCGCTACCAGCGGATCGAGTATAGCATCTGTCTCCATATGACCTTGAATGCGCTAGCTTATTATTACCCAGCTGTATTCCTCCTTTGTTTATTGCCGGTATCGAGAGTTTTCTTCCATGATAAATTATGATAAAATGGTAGGTACCAATGAGTGTTGATGCAGAACCATCCTACAGAAGGTCAGAAAAAATCAGAAATCCGTATGGAGAGTAGACTCAGAGGTTTAGAACACTTGTTCTAGCCTCTTTTATTCGCAATCATGCTGTAGGAAGGGAATCAAAGGAGAACGAAAATGATTGATAAAAAATGGCTGAGTGGCCAAGGGACCCTTCTTTGTGGGATCTTAAATGTCACTCCGGATTCATTTTCTGATGGCGGTAAGTATACGAGTATGGATGCAGCCTTGCAACAGGCAAGGAAACTGATCCAAGAAGGAGCTCAGATCCTCGATATCGGAGGAGAATCAACCAGCCCAGGAAGTCATTATGTAGAGATCCAAGAAGAGATTGACCGCGTGGTTCCAGTAATTAAAGCCATTCGGAAAGAAAGTGATGTCTTGATCTCAGTGGATACCTGGAAGTCCCAGGTGGCGGCGGCGGCGCTCGAAGCTGGGGCTGATATTGTCAACGATATTACGGGTTTTCTTGGAGATCCTAAGATGGCTGGTGTCGTCGCGGGGCATGAAGCTAGCGCAGTTCTCATGTTTAATCCAGTGATGGCAAGACCGCATCATCCAAGTTCCACTATCTTTCCACGTTTTGGTTTTGAACCAGTCTTTTCAGAGCAAGAGCTTCAACAGATGGCTCAAGAACCGATTCAAGACTTGATGTGGACCTTCTTTAACCGCTCGCTTGCGGTAGCGAAAGCAGCTGGTGTCCAGACGGATCGTATTATGTTGGATCCTGGGATCGGTTTTGGTTTGACCAAGCGAGAGAACTTACTCTTATTACAAGAACTTGGGACGATTCACCAAAAGGGGTATCCGATCTTTCTAGGGGTCTCCCGCAAACGCTTTGTGGTCAACATTATTGAGGAAGCTGGATTTGAGACAGATCCTGCAACGGAGACTGGTTTTGGAATCGGGACCTGGCTTCGAGCCATTTGACGAGTATTGCAGCCAGTCAAGGAGTCGAAGTGGTGCGGGTGCATGATATTCCCCTTCACAAGATGGCAGCCAGTCTGGGGCAAGCCATTTTCCAAGCCCAAGAGGCAGCAGATACCAATTTAAAACAATACAAGTAAATGAAGACAAAAAGAACATCAGTTGGATCTTCGTTGGCTAGAAGCCTATCGTTCCCAAGATCCACATTTCGGCTTGGAGCGCATGGAAGCTCTCTTGGCTTTGAGAGGAAATCCTCACCTAGACTGTCGGGTTATTCATGTTGCGGGGACCAATGGCAAAGGCTCTACCATTGCTACCTTGTCCCAACTCTTGAGGCAGGCAGATTTACGCGTTGGAGTCTTTACCTCTCCTTATCTGATCCATTACAATGACCAAATCACCATTAATGGCGAAGCCATTTCAGATCAAGACCTGCAAACCTATCTGGATAGCTACCAACGGCTCTTGGAAGCTGAAGAATCAAGAGACATCTTTCAAGGTTTGACGGAATTTGAAGTGATGACGGCGATCGCCTATGATTATTTTGCTCATGAGGAGCTGGATTATGTGATTATGGAAGTCGGTATGGGGGACGACTAGACAGTACTAACGTCTGCCAGCCTGTTCTGACTGCGATCACATCGATCGGCTTGGATCATGTTGCTCTTCTTGGGCCAGATCTGGCTTCCATTGCCCGTGAAAAGGCAGGTATCATTAAGCCAGGAATTCCTCTGGTTCTAGGGAAATTAGAAGCAGAAGCTAGCCAAGTCATTGAAGGTATTGCGATTCAAGAGCAGGCACCGATAACAGCCTATGACAGAGATTACCAAGTTGAGCTAGAAGCCTCTTGTCTATCGGGCCAATCCTTTTCTTATCACAGTTCCAAAAGAGAAACAGCTTCTTATCAAGTAGCACTCTTAGGTCATCACCAGGCCAGAAATGCAGCTCTTGCTATCAGTATCTGTGATGTACTTTTTGAAAGAGAAGGGCGTGAACTCTTGTCAAAAGAGTTGGTAGATAAGGCTTTGCGTCAGGTTGTCTGGCCTGGTCGGATGGAAGTGATCTCTCAAAAACCCATGATCTTGCTGGACGGGGCCCATAACCCCATGCCGTTGCGCCTTTGATCGCAAGTCTTCGAGAACTGTTCCCAAGTCAAAAAAAGACCATTCTTTTTACTTGCATCCGGACCAAAGCCTTAGAAGAGATGCTCATTCAGTGGCAGGAACTAGAAAATAGTCGCTTGATCCTCACGAGCTTTGAAGATCCGAGAGCCTATTCTCAAGAAGAGATGAGAGCTGCTGCGAAATACCATCAGCTTGAGGAAGTCAATTGGCAAGAGTTTCTACAAAACTGGCAAGCAAAAGGCGATGAGCTCCTCATTGTAACGGGGTCGCTCTACTTCCTTAGCCAGGTACGACCTTATTTATTAAAAAACAGAAAAATCCAACTAGGAGATGATATGGATACAAAGAAAATTGAAGAAGCAGTGAAAATGATCATCGAGGCAGTCGGTGAAGACGAGAACCGTGAGGGACTTCAGGAAACGCCAACCCGCATTGCCAAGATGTATCAAGAAATCTTTGCAGGACTAGGGCAGACAGCAGAAGAGCACCTGTCTAAATCATTTGAAATCATTGATAACAATATGGTGGTCGAGAAGGATATCTTCTTCCATTCCATGTGTGAGCATCACTTTTTACCATTTTATGGAAAAGTGCACATTGCCTATATTCCAAATGGCCGTGTGGCTGGGCTTTCAAAACTGGCTCGTACGGTCGAGGTTTATGCTAAAAACCACAGATTCAGGAACGTTTGACGGTAGAAATCGCAGATGCATTGATGGAATATCTTGGAGCACAAGGAGCACTTGTCTGGGTAGAAGCAGAGCATATGTGTATGAACATGCGTGGTGTCCGTAAACCTGGAACCGCTACAGTGACAACTGCTGCGCGTGGACTGCTTGCGACAGATAAAGACTTGAAAAATGAAGCCTATAAACTCATGGGCCACTAATGGCTGGCTATAAGAGGTGAAGAGAGTGGATCAATTACGGATCAAGGACTTAGAGGTATACGCCTATCATGGTGTTTTTCCAGCAGAAAAGAATTGGGACAACGCTTTGTCCTAGACCTATGGGTAGATTATGAGATGACTCGCGCTGCCCGCACAGGTGATTTGGAAGCTTCGATCCATTATGGGATCTTGGCGGAACAGTTGACCGAGTGGATGCAGGCAGAAAAGATCGATCTGATTGAAACGGTGGCCTTTCAGTTGGTGCAAAAGATTTTCGAAAGCTATGCCTTTGTAGAAAAAGTTCGTCTGGAGTTGAAAAACCCTGGGCTCCTGTTCCCTTGCCGCTCGAGACTTGTTCGGTGACAATCGAACGGGGAGAAAAACGGGCCTTTATTGGGCTTGGCACCAATATGGGAGATAAACAACTGCAACTAGAGACGGCGCTAGAGAAACTCAAGGATCGAGGCATTCGCCTTCTTCAGACATCCACAAGGATTGAAACAGAACCTTGGGGAGGAGTGGAGCAGGACACCTTTTCAATCAGGTGGCAGAGGTTGAAACCTGGATGACCCCAGAGGATTTACTAGAGACCTTACTGGCCATTGAGCAGGAAATGGGACGTGTTCGTGAGATCAAGTGGGGGCCACGTGTGATTGATCTAGATCTGCTCTACATGGAGGACACCATTTGTTACAGTCCGAGCTTGATCTTACCGCATCCTTATGTGGCAGAACGTGCCTTTGTCCTAGAATCTTTGAATGAAATTGCTCCTCATTTTGTGGACCCTGTTCAAAGAAAGCCCATTCGCCAATTATGGGAGGCTGTCAAATAGTTTCTCTTCTTTGCATTATAAAAAACAATCCCTCGAGCAGGGATTGTTTTTGTTTGTCTTAGTTTATTTACGATACAAACGATCGTACTGGTAGACAGGGTCCATAGTGACGTTGATACCGAGCTTGCGAAGGACATTCTTGTCTTCGTCTGTTAGCATCACGGTTGAGTGGGCTTCACTGCCTTTCAACTTGCCTAATTCTTGCATAGCAAGCTTAGCGTCTTCGTTGCTCATGGCTGTAATGGCAAGGGCAATGAGGATCTCGTTCGAGTGAAGACGAGGGTTACGGCTACCCAAATGATTGATCTTCAAGCCTTGGATAGGTTGGACGTATTCTGGCTCGATTAATTTGGTTTCTTTATCAATATGCGCCAATTTCTTGATCGCATTGATTAAGAGGGCTGCGGTTGGGCCAAAGAGATCGGAGGTTTTTCCGGTTACCATCTCGCCGTTTGGCAATTCAAGGGCCAAGGCTGGCTCCCCTGTTTCTTCTTCTTTCTGACGAGCAAGAACAGTCACTTTCCGGTCATTTGGAGTAATGCCCAAATCATTCATCAAGAGCTCAATCTTCTTGACAGCTCCTTCACCGACGCGTTCAGCTTTGACATCCAAGATGGTTTGGTAATAGCGACGGATGATTTCTTGTTGGGAAGCTTCAATCGCAGCGTCATTGTCCACAATGGCAAAGCCAACCATGTTGACGCCCATGTCTGTTGGAGAAGCGTAAGGAGAGGTTCTAAGATGCGTTCCAACATGCGCTTCAAGACAGGGAAGATTTCGATATCGCGGTTGTAATTGACCGTTGTTTCTCCGTAGGTTTGGAGGTGGAAGGGATCGATCATATTGACATCGTCTAGATCTGCAGTCGCTGCTTCATAAGCCAAGTTGACTGGGTGGTGCAAAGAAAGATTCCATACTGGGAAGGTTTCAAACTTGGCATAACCTGATTTGATCCCATTTAATTGGTCATGGTACATATTGGACATACAAGTTGCCAGCTTACCAGAACCAGGTCCAGGAGCCGTCACAACGACCAAATTGCGACTAGTTTTGATGTAATCATTTTTCCCCATCCCTTCAGGAGAGATGATGTGGTCCATATCAGTCGGATAGCCCTTGATCGGATAGTGGAGATAGAGGCGATCCCGCTCTTGTCCAGTTGTTTGCGAAAGGCATCTGCTGCAGCTTGTCCAGCATATTGGGTGATCACGACAGAGCCTACAAAAATCCCCAATTCATTGAATTTGTCGATCAAACGCAGTACTTCTTGGTCATAAGAAATTCCTAGATCTCCACGGGCTTTTGAGTGCTCAATGTTGTTGGCGTTGATGGCAATGACAATTTCCACCTGGTCGCGCAATTCTTGGAGCAGCTTGATCTTATTGTCTGGTTCGTATCCAGGGAGGACACGAGCAGCGTGGAAGTCTTCTAACATCTTACCACCAAATTCAAGGTAGAGCTTGCCATCGAATTGGTTGATCCGCTCAATAATGTGGTCACGTTGCAAGTTCAAATACTTTTCAGAACTAAAAGCTTGTTTTTTCATGTAAAACTCCTGTATATAAGGGAAGGGTCTGCCACACAAATCAAGGATGAGTGTTCCGTCCCTACCATTTCATTCTTTCATATTATATCAGAAAACAGATGGAAGATAAAATATTCTAAGATAGTTTCCCTAAGGGGAGTGTGGATGCCAAGGGACTCAATGGTGACTCACGCTGGAAAGTTTCAAAGAGAACCTTGTTTTTCCTCTAAAAAGCCCCTTACGGGGCTTCGTGATCGATGTTGTTTAATAGTGTTTGATCAAATCAACTGTAGAGCGATCCAATTTCTTAACCAACGCTTGTAAGAAGGCTTGTGCTTGCAAGAAATCATCCATCGCATAAAGGGTTTGGTGTGAGTGAATGTAGCGGGCACAAACACCGATAGTTGTTGATGGGACTCCGCCGTTCTTCAAGTGTGCTGCACCTGCATCGGTACCACCTTTGGCACAGTAGTATTGGTATTTGATACCAGCTTCTTCAGCAGTAGTTAAAAGGAAATCTTTCATATTGGGCAACATGATGTGACCTGGATCAAAGAAACGAAGCAGTGTTCCTTCCCCAATCGCCCCTTGGTCTCCAAAGACATCAGCTGCTGGTGAACAGTCTACAGCAAGGAAGATTTCAGGATCAAATTTTAGTGGTTGAAGTGTGAGCTCCACGAAGTCCCACTTCTTCTTGAACGTTGGCCCCTACATAGAGTTCGTTGTTTAAGGCTTGTCCAGAAAGGCTCTTGGCCAATTGCTGACCATCAAGACGCCGTAGCGGTTATCCCATGCTTTTGAGATGACGTTTTACCATTAGCAGTGAGAATCGCAGAGCTATCTGGGACCAAGGTATCTCAGGACGAACCCCATAGCTTTCAGCTTCGGCTTTAGAGCTAAAGCCTGCATCAAAGACGATGTCGCTAATGGCAGGTACGGTTGGTCCACCTGTTCCACGTGTCAAATGAGGAGGAACAGATCCTGAAATAGCAGGGTATTCACATCCGTCACGTAAAGAGTTTGAAGCGTTGGCTGCTGACAACCATCGGATTCCAACCTCCGATTGGGACAACACGGAAAGTCCCATCAGCTTTGATTTCGCTGATCATAAAACCAACTTCGTCCATGTGGGCAGCCACTAAGATACGAGGAGCATCGGCTGCTGTTGAGTGTTTGACCCCAAAGATCCCACCAAGACCATCTGTCACGATTTCGTCCACATGAGGGGTCAATTGTTGACGCAAATAATCCCGTACAGGAGCTTCATGACCTGAGATAGCAGGGATTTCAGTTACTTCTTTGATTTTAGAAAATAAATCAGTCATAGGTTACCTTCTTTCTGATGCTATTTTATCACTTTTTCTACAAGGATGGTAGCGTTATTATGGAAATCAGACTCTAAAATCGGAGGGAGAGATCCAGCTTAGACCGTTGTCCCTCTGCTTATTTTGTGTTACAATAGGCACTATGAAAGCAAAAAAATTATTTTGTCTAGTCTGGCTGTAGCAAGTGCAGGAGCCCTTGCGGCCGGTGTTTATAAATTGCCAAAGATCAAAAGCGTCTTCGTACCCAAGAAGAATTGGTAGCAGAAGTACGGGAGCAAATGGAAGCCATGGGGACGATTGCGACTCTGTATGTGGAACTCTACGAGTCTAGTGAAGAGCGCTTAGTAGGTGGTGTCATTTTTGAAGATGAGCGCCATTACCGCTTTGTCTATGAGGACGGTCTCTTGCATTACGAAGAGGAAAAACTATGATTACACCAAATTCTCTAGAAGAAATTGCTTCATATGTAGAGCAAGATGGCAAGAAAGTGTTTGTCTTTTCAGCAGATTGGTGTGGGGATTGCCGTTACCTCAAACCTTTTTGCCGGAGATTGAGGCTGAAAATCCCGAATTTACCTTTATCTTGATTGACCGCGATGCCTATATGGATCTGGCGAAAGTCTGGGATGTTTATGGGATCCCAAGTTTGGTGGTTCTGGAAAAGAATAAGGAAATCGGTCGGTTTGTCAATCGGGATCGGAAAACCAAAGCGCAGATTACAGCATTCTTAGCAGGATTAAAATAGGAGAAAATCATGATTGTAACATACAACAAAGAACAAGTCGGCGATGTATTGATGCTGACCTTGAAAAATAGTGGAGAAGCAAAGCTCGCGGTGGAGAGAAAAAGGAAAAGTGGCTCGCGTTTACCGTGAGGACAACCAAGAAACCGTTGCCTGGAATATCTTTGATGCCTCATCTTTCTTCGCCATCGAAGGCAAAGGCCAAGTCTTTTGACAGATGAGCAAGTGGCTCGTTTGAATCAAGAATTGAAAGAGAAGGCTTCGCAGAACGTTTGGTCAACGATCGGGAACCAAAATTTGTGGTGGGAGAAATCCTTGAAATGGTGGCCCATCCAGATAGTGACCACTTGAATATCTGCCAGGTAGCAGTTGGACCAGATAAGACGGTTCAGATCGTAGCTGGAGCTCCAAATGCGCGGGTGGGTCTAAAGACCATTGTCGCTCTTCCAGGTGCTATGATGCCGGATGGCAGCTTGATTTTCCCAGGGCCCTTCGTGGTGAAAAAAAAGTTATGGCATGATGTGCAGTCGCGTGAATTGCACTTGCCAAATGCTCCTCAAAAACGAGGCATTATTGAATTGGATGACGCAGAAGTAGCAGGGACACCTTTTGATCCTGCTCGTCACTGGCACGAATAAAGAGAAGAATCTAGGATGTTTTGGATCCTAGATTTTTTGATTTTGGTTTGTCACCTCCATTTTTAAAATTTTTTCGAATAAATAGATAGGAGGTAAATGATGTATAATAAAGTTATTTTAATCGGTCGCCTGGTGGCGGCCCCAGAATTGCATAAAACCAGCACAGACAAATCTCTTGCCCGAGTGACCGTTGCGGTCAATCGTCGTTACAAGGATCAAAAATGGGGAGCGAGAGACTGATTTTGTCAATGTGGTTGTCTGGGGAAATTGGCAGAAACCATGGCTAGTTATGCCAGCAAAGGGAGCTTGATCTCTTTGGATGGAGAGATTCGGACGCGCCGCTACGAGAAAAATGGCGTCATGCAGTATGTGACAGAGGTCCTCTGTCAAAGTTTTCAATTACTAGAAAGCCGCGCTCAGCGAGCGATGCGTGAAAATGGTGGAACGGGAGATTTAGCCGATATCATCTTAGAAGAGGAAGATCTTCCTTTTAGAAATAAAAAAAAGAAAGCTGGTTCGTTTATAGACCAGCTTTTTGATACTGGTAGGGGTTTCATTCAGGAACTACTCTTTTAAAAATAAATCAAAAATATGCATCTGTACAATAAAAGCCAGCATTTATCTTGAAAAAGTAGTAAAATAAAAAGTAATATATATTCAAAATTTTCAGAAAAGGAACGGAGTTTGAAGGGAAAGAAGAAAAAAAAAGAACGGTTGAAATGGCTGATAAAACGGGTTTTACTGGTGATTCAGTGGCCTGCATCCTCTTGTGGATCTATGCCGTTTGTCAAACCAGTAGCATCAAGGATCAGACCAAGATCGGTGTCACCTATATGACCATGAACAATGAGTTCTATAAAAGTATTCATTCGAAATTAGTCGAATTGCCGATGAGAGAGGGGCTCTTGTATCTGTTCGAGATCCGAATTGATGAAAAAAAGGCAGAGCCAGCAGATCGATGATTTTTTGCGCTCAAAAAGTAAATGTGATTGTGATTAATCCGGTCAGCAAGGGGATAGTCAGCCGATTTTAAGGGCTCTTAAAAAAGCTAGAAAACAAGGAATTAAGATCATTGCAGTTGATACCCAGCTCAAGCATTTTAAGCCGGATGCCAGCATTGTCTCCGACAACTACCAAGCAGGAGTCTTGATTGCGAAAGAGTTGATGAAACGCTCTTCAAATGCTCGGATCCTTCTCTTGGAGCATAAAGGGGACTGTTTTCGGCAGATACGCGGATTCAGGGATTTTAAGGATACCATCAAAGGACATGGGTCTTATCAGATCATCTCGGAACTAGAAACCAAGGGGCAGACGGAGATCGCCATGCCAGCTGTCCGTAAGTTCTTGCAGTCAGGGGGAATGTCGATACTCTAGTCGCCTTGAATGACCGTTCGGCTATAGGAGCTTTAGCGGCGATCAAAGGAGCAAGGAATCACCCATTCCATTGCGATTTATGGGATTGATGGCTCACCAGATATGAAAGCCTTGCTGCACTCGACAGATGATGTCGTAGGAACCGTTGCCCAGTCTCCGTTGAAGATGGGAGACCGCGTGATGGAGGTCATCCAAGATATGGCTGATGGGAAGAGCTACCAAAAGAGATAACCATTCCGGTTCAAATGATGACAAAGGAAAACATCGATCACTTTGATGTGAATGGGTGGCAGTAATGAGAAAATTTAGAGGTGTGAGATACAGTTTGGCCATCCTGATGGTCGTGAATTTTATCGCTGTGATGCTCAATAGCATCATTTATCTTCAAGCAACCAACTATATCATTGCCCAACGACAAGCTTCTCTATTAGTAGAACGCTTGGAGCGCATTCCCTTTGCGCCCTCTACAACTTTTGGTTGTCTGCGCTCTTATTTGCTGGAATTGCCTTGATCTCCATGAGTCGTTACCGGTCTCAAACGAGTCGATGGTCCATTTTTGATAAGTGGAACATTCTGGAGATCCTCCTGATGTTGCTCTTGATGTGGGTCCAAAATGTAGCTTATAACGGGCTTATTCTATTGGTTTTTGCGGATATCTTCTATGGTTCCAAAGAGTTGAATACCAAGCGAGACCGCAAGTATTGGTTTGCCTTTATCCTAGTGAGTTTCTTGATGCTTCTTGTGACCAATTCAGACGTCTTTTCGCTTTTCTTTCCGATACCTTCTCTTGATGTCTATATTCATTTTTATCCTGCCTCCATTCGGATTCTGGCCTTTTCTTGAAGAATTCCCTCTATGCCTTGAATATGGTGCTCTTCATTATTTCGCTTTTGTTCTATATTATGAATGTTCTTGCGGAAAACCACGAAGTGGAAGAAGAGTTGGCCATGGTTTCGAAGGTCAATACGGAATTGAACAACTATATGGCCTTGTCTGAGAAGATTGCAGAGGATCGAGAGCGCAAGCGGATTGCTCGGGGAGATTCACGATACCTTGGGACACGCGCTAACAGGGATCTCGGCAGGTTTAGATGCTGTCGGGTCTTGATTGATATCGATCCCAATCGGGCAAAAGAGCAGGTAAAAGCGTATCAGAAGTGGTTCGTGAAGGGATCCAGGATGTGAGGGCTCTCTCAACCGCCTCCGTCCAGGTGCCCTTTGAGGGACGAACCCTCAAAGATGCTTTGGAAAAGATGATCCGCGAGTACCAGACACTTTCCAACTTGCAGGTTGATTTACACTATGAATGGGTCGATGTCGATATGGACGTCATGATTGAAGATACGATCTTTCGTGTGATCCAAGAGTCTATGACCAATGCGGTTCGCCACGGTCATGCCAGCCGGATGAGCCTTCATTTTTTTTGAGAATGAAGAAGATTACCTGATCGAGTTGCAGGATAATGGGGTTGGGTTTGAAACCTTGACCTATGGCTATGGACTCAAGCAGATGATGGAGCGCATTTCCATCCTAGGAGGACAGCTTCAATTTGAAAGCCGCGATGGATTTTTCACGCGCATCAGTTTACCGAAATATAAAGAAGGGAGATAGAGATGGTGATAAAAGTAATGGTGGCAGATGACCAGGCCTTGATTCGAGAATCTCTGAAAATTATTTTGTCAGCCCACCCCGATATCGAAGTGGTGGCCACAGTGGAAGATGGGAATCACGTCTTGTCGAGCATTCCACAGACACATCCTGACCTGATCTTAATGGATATTCGGATGCCAGGTATGGATGGGGTCTTGGCGACAAAAGAAGTACAAAGAGCACTATCCGGATATCAAAATTATTATTTTAACGACCTTTGATGATGATGAATTTATCTATAGTGCACTCAAGTATGGTGCTTCGGGTTATCTTTTGAAGGGAGCCTCGACAGAGAACTCTATGAAGCGATTAAGGTGGTGTATCAGGCGGAGCCATGATCAACCCGAATATCGCTAGTAAAGTCTTTCAAATTTTCTCACAAATGGCCAAAAAAACCAACTTCTCTATTGCTGTAGATGAGGACAATGTCAAGGATTTGAGCACGACTGAATGGCGCATTATCCAAGAAGTCGGCTATGGGGAGTCCAATAAAGAAATTGCGGCCAAACTTTTTCTTGTCAGAAGGAACCGTGCGCAATTACTTATCAACGATTTTGGCGAAATTAAACCTACGAGATCGAACGCAATTAGCGATCTGGTCAGTCCAAACAGGAGTGACGAGACGTGATTTTTCTAAAGGAAATACAGAATGAAATTGAAGCGAAAGCATCTTTGTTGGGGGATTGGTCTCCTTGTTGTGCTCTGTGTGAGCGCGGGTTTTTATTGGTGGAAACAGCAACCGACCGTCCTCCATATCGGCGTTTATGCAGGTTCTAGCTGGGATGTGCCGACCAGTCAACGTTCCCATGCCTTGGATCGTGCGATTCAAAAATTTGAAAAATCCCATCCTCATGTCCGTGTAGAGTATGAAAACGGATTCCTCAGTCGGATTATTCTGACTGGCTCTCCGAAAAGATTGTCTCAGGAAAGACGCCGGATGTGTTTATGGTCTCTGAGCAAGATCTTTCTTTTTATTAGCAGCGCGAGGCGTATTAGAAAAGTTAAACGGCTATATGGATCGAAAAGATCAAGCTGCAACATTTTATCCCGTTGCCTTTTAATCCGGTGTCTATCAGGGGGCAAACCTATGCCTTACCTTATGAAAGCAATCCGATTTTGATGTGTGTCATTAAAGATCTCTTGGATAAAGAAGGCATCGCGGTTCCCAAAGAAGGTTGGTCCCTTGAAGAGTTCTATACGATTTGCAAGAAACTAACCAAAGATACCAATGGGGATGGGCAACTGGACCAATTTGGGAGTACAGAATACACCTGGAAAGAAGCCTTGGCGGCAAATGGAGGTCATCTCTTCCAAGGAGGCATGCTCAAGCTGACAGCTCCAGAAGTCAAAGAATCTTTGACTTTTCTGCAAAAATGGAAGATCTAAATAAAAATTACAAGGTGAGCTCTAAAGATTTTGACCAGGGAAAGTCGCCTTCTATCCCATGACCTTGGCCCAATATCGGACCTATAAACCTTATCCCTACCACGTTTCAAAATATTCAAACTTCACCTGGACCTGTATCCCGATGCCTGCTAAGTCAAAAACGACCAAGGCAACCTTAGTCACGACGACTTCTTTTGCTATGTCAGCTCGGAGTTCTCATTCCAAGTTGGCTTGGGAATTGATGCAACTCTTAACAGAGGATCCCGAAATTCAACAAACCCTCTTTGCCCAATCCCAGGGATCTCTGTCATGCCACAGGTAGTCAAGAGTCGCTCTAGTAAAGACCTTTGCAGGTAGATGATTTTTGGGACAGATTCCTTGACCAATCAGACCTTGAACCGCATCATGGAACAAGCTGTTGAAAGTAGTCCTAAAAATGTCTCAAAAGAGGTGTTAGAAAAGTTAGATTACTTGATTGGCAATGCCTTGCGCGATCAAGATGTTGAGAACCGCTTGCCTCAAATTCAGAGGGAGATTGAAAGTAGTCTACAGGTAGGAGTTTAGAGTAAAATAAGATGGCATTTTGTCAAGTGACAGATGTCATTTTTATATTGCTAAATGTCATATTGGGAATGTGACATTTGACAATATAAAAACGCTTTCAAATAGTCTACAATAGAGTCAAATAAAGGAGGCGTAGAAAAATGAAATACCTCGTTTTTGGTCAGTCATGGCGGACTGGCAGAAGGTCTAAAAAACATCACTAGCCATGTTTGCTGGTGACAAGTTGGATCAGGTCATCGCAGTTGGACTCAAAGAAGGAAAATCAGTTGATGACTTCGCAGTTGATTTCAGAGAGAGCATTTCAGGATTGACAGCTGATGATTCTGTTTTGGTCTTGGCAGATATCGTAGGTGGTAGTCCATTAACCACTGCAGCCACGGTTCTAGAAGAAGCTGGAAAGCTCGATGGAGCCTTGATCCTTGGTGGGATGAACCTCACCATGGCCTTGACAGCAGTTGTGATGAAAGATGTGCTCGATGGAGACGATTTGTCAGCCACCATCTTATCAGAAGCACGATCTGCACTACAGCCTTTTGAAAGTTTCAGCCACTAGTGCTGAAGAAGATGATGACGATATTTAATAGGGAGGTACCTTATGGTAGTAACATTTGTACGGATTGATGACCGCATGATTCACGGTCAAACAGTCACACGCTGGGCAAAGGAAAAACCATGTGATGGTTTGATTGCCGTAAATGATGCAGCAGCATCAAACAAGGTTTTGATCCAAGCTTACAAAGGCGCATCAGACAAGAAAACCTTTGTATGGACAAAGGAAGCCTTTTAAAGAAAAATCAGCAAAAGTAACAGAATCAGATAGTCGTTACTTCTTGATCACCAAAAAATCCAATCGATATGAAGGAAATTTTGGTCGACCAAGGGTTTGTCCCAGGTGATGTCAAAGAAATCATTGTTGGCCCTGCAAATGATCGTCCTGGAGCTGTGAAATTGGGAAATAACCAATCCATCACTCAGGAAGAAGCAGAAGCCTTCCAAGCCATTCAAGCAGCAGGCTACAAGGTGAAATTCCAATTGTTGCCAGATGTTTCCATCGGTTATTGGGATGATTTCAAATCAAAATTTGGTTTTTAAAACTAACAGTCCTATCTGTTAGGTAAATAAATTTACAAACAAAAGGAGCGTTTGTTATGACAATTTCATGGATTCAAGCAATCTTGCTTGGTATTTTCGCCAGCTTGTCTTCAATGCCTGGTATGGGGGGTTCCAGTATCGGGAACTATACACTCGGTCGTCCTTTGATCGGTGGGTTGATTTCAGGTTTAATTCTTGGAGATGTGACAACCGGTATTATGGTCGGGGTTGCCCTTCAAGTCGTTTATATCGCCTTGGTAACACCTGGTGGTACCGTATCTGCCGATGTGCGTGCCATCTCTTACATCGGTGTTCCTCTTGCTATCTTGTTTGTGCATGCCAATAACATCACAGATGAAGCAGGAATCGCCGCAGCTGCAGCTCCAATCGGTGCAGCCGTTGGGACAATCGGTACAGTTCTTTTCTACGGTACCGCTACTATGAACTTGGTATGGCAACACATTGGTTGGAAAGCCGTTGAAGAAGGAAACTTCAAAAACTCTACGCAGTTGACTGGGTTTACCCTTGGATCTCTCATTTCCTCTTCTCTTTCCTTCCAACAATGATTATCACCAAATACGGTGAAAACATGGTTGATTTGATGAAACAATACCTTCCTATGGATGGTTACTGGATGAAAGCCCTCTTTACAGTCGGTGCTCTTCTCCCATGTGTCGGTATTGCCATCTTGTTGAAACAAATTGTTACAGAAGCAACTGACTTCATTCCATTCTTTGTTGGATTTACCTTGGCGAAATCTCTCGGATTGAACTTGGTATCCAGTGCCGTTGTTTCATTAATCTTTGCAGTAATCTACTATGAACTTGAAGTGATCAAATCGATGAAAGCTGCTCCGGCTGGAGCGGTGGATCTAGACGATGATGAGGAGGATATTTAAAATGGCTGATAGAAAGAAAATTTCAAAGAAAACATTAGCAAAAGCATTCCATCATTGGTATTATGGTCATTTGACTTGTTTCTCTCAAGAACATATGCAAACCTTCGGGTACTTGACTTCTATGCTTCCAATCGTAGAAGAAATGTATGACACAAAAAGAAGAACAAAAGGATGCTATGCAAACCTATACGGCCTTCTTCAACACTGAACCACAACTTGGATCTCTTGTTGTAGGGATCACAGCTGGTTTGGAAGAAGCGCGTGCAAACGGAGATGCAGTGGATGGCGAAACCATCAACGGTATGCGTGCCGGTTTGATGGGACCAATCGCTGGTATTGGTGACTCATTGGTTGTTGGTACCTTGATCCCAGTTCTCTTGGGGATTGCCCTTGGACTTTCTAAAGGTGGTAACGTCGCTGGTGCCCTCTTCTACATCGTCGTATGGAACCTCTTAGTCTACTTTGGTATGCGCTTTGCCTTCTTCAAAGGTTACCAATTAGGGGATAAAGCCGTTGAATTCCTTGTAGGACCAAAAGGACAAGCTCTTCGTAAAGCGATCAGCGTCGTCGGTGGTATGGTTATCGGTGCCGTAGCAGCTACTTGGGTATCTGTTACAACAGCCCTTCAATTCAAGAATTCTGAAGGAAAAGTCTTCTTGAACATCCAAGAAAAGATCGATGGTGTTTATCCAGGTCTCTTGACAGCAGCCTTCATCACTCTTTGCTGGTGGTTGATGTCTAAGAAAAAATTTCACCAAACAAAGTCATGTTACTTCTCGTTGTAGTTGCTTTGATCGGTGTTGCCCTTGGTATCTTTGACCCACATCTTAAATACTAAGGTAAAAAAAAACGAATTTGCTAGTAGGGTTTTTGAGAATGAAGTGAATGGACCTCCTTTACTTGCACTTCATTCTCAATTTTTATCAGGAGGAATCCCATGGTTACAAAACAAGAACTTGTCAATGGATATGAAACAGAAATCAAGTACCAACGCCACATGCTTGAAAACCTTGGTCGTTGGTTCAGCTTACTCTTTATCATTGCCAGTATTGGTGTGGTCTTGATCTATCTCTTTCACAAAAAGTTTCCTCCCACTCTTGATCCTCGGGATTTTACTAGCCTTGGTTGGAATTTTAGGCATGATTGTTTTTGGATATGGCATCTACCGCGGGCGGATCAATCTTCAAAAGTGATCGACGATTTCAATCAAAAATTGACAATTTTAAATTGATATTTTAGAAACATCTCATCTATTTTTGAGGTGTTTTTTCTTGACTATTTCTGACCAAGTGATACAATAGAAACATAAGTTAGCACTTACGTATAGAGAGTGCTAAAAACACGTATGGAGGAATGAACATGTTAAAACCATTAGGAGACCGTGTGGTCTTAAAAGTAGAAGAAAAAGAACAGACTGTTGGAGGTTTTGTCCTCGCAGGTGCGAGCAAGGCTGATACAAAAACAGCTGAAGTAGTGGCCGTTGGTGAAGGTGTGCGTACCCTAAGTGGTGAACTCATCGCTCCAGCTGTAAAAGCAGGAGACCATGTTTTGGTTGAAAGCCATGCAGGAATTGAAGTGAAAGATGGGGAAGAAACCTACACCATCGTTGGAACAGCAAACATTCTTGCAATTGTAGAGTAAAGAGAAGAAAGAGGTAAGAGAAATGGCAAAAGATATTAAATTTTCATCTGATGCACGTTCTGCAATGGTCCGTGGTGTCGATGTCTTAGCAGATACAGTGAAAGTTACGTTGGGCCCTAAAGGTCGCAATGTGGTTCTTGAAAAATCATTTGGTTCACCTTTGATCACAAATGATGGGGTGACCATCGCAAAAGAAATCGAATTGGAAGACCATTTTGAAAATATGGGTGCCAAATTGGTGTCAGAAGTGGCTTCTAAGACCAATGATATCGCAGGTGACGGTACAACGACCGCAACGGTCTTGACTCAGGCCATCGTCCGTGAAGGGATCAAAAACGTCACTGCAGGTGCTAACCCAATTGGCATCCGCCGTGGGATCGAGACCGCTGTTGCAACAGCAGTAGAATCTTTGAAAAACAATGCGATCCCAGTATCAAGCAAGGAAGCCATTGCTCAAGTAGCTGCTGTGTCTTCTCGTTCTGAAAAAGTCGGTGAGTACATCTCTGAAGCCATGGAAAAAGTTGGTAAAGATGGGGTCATCACGATTGAAGAGTCTCGTGGAATGGAAACAGAACTGGAAGTCGTTGAAGGTATGCAGTTTGACCGTGGTTACCTCTCACAATACATGGTCACAGATAATGAAAAAATGGTGGCAGACCTTGAAAATCCATACATTTTGATCACTGATAAGAAGATTTCAAATATCCAAGAAATCTTGCCATTGTTGGAAAGCATTCTTCAAAGCAACCGTCCACTCTTGATCATCGCAGATGATGTCGATGGCGAAGCTCTTCAACACTTGTCTTAAACAAGATCCGCGGTACCTTTAATGTCGTAGCTGTCAAGGCACCAGGATTTGGTGATCGCCGCAAAGCCATGCTAGAAGACATTGCCATCTTGACTGGTGGTACAGTCATTACAGACGATCTTGGTTTGGAATTGAAAGATGCAACCATTGAAGCCCTTGGGCAAGCAGCTAAAGTGTCAGGCGATAAAGACAGTACCGTCATTGTCGAAGGTTCTGGTAACCCAGAAGCGATCGCTAACCGTGTGGCTGTTATCAAGTCACAAATCGAAACTACAACCTCTGAATTTGACCGTGAAAAATTACAAGAACGTTTGGCTAAATTGTCTGGTGGTGTTGCCGTAATCAAGGTTGGTGCTGCAACAGAAACAGAATTGAAAGAAATGAAACTTCGTATCGAAGATGCCCTTAATGCCACTCGTGCAGCCGTTGAAGAAGGGATCGTTGCCGGAGGTGGTACAGCTCTTGTCAATGTCATCTCTGCAGTCGCAGCCCTTGAATTAGAAGGGATGAAGCGACCGGACGCAATATCGTTCTTCGTGCCTTGGAAGAGCCGGTGCGCCAAATTGCCCACAATGCCGGTTACGAAGGATCTATTGTGATTGATCGCTTGAAAAATGCCGAAGTCGGAATAGGTTTCAATGCTGCAACAGGTGAATGGGTGAATATGATTGATGCAGGAATCATCGACCCAGTTAAAGTGAGCCGTTCAGCCCTTCAAAACGCCGCTTCCGTAGCGAGTCTGATCTTGACGACCGAAGCAGTCGTAGCCAACAAACCAGAACCAGCAGCCCCAGCAGGACCAGGAATGGATCCAAGCATGATGGGTGGGATGATGTAAGACACTTAGTCTAATGGGTGCTGAAGCACCTCATTAGGCTACGGCAACACCATGGTGCCTTGCCGAAGTGTCTTACTAGCTCAAAGGGAGGAAAGCATCGTTCCTCTTTTTTTCGCGTCGTAACCGCTACAAATGATTGAGGTTATGCCTCTCATCATTTGACGCCAGCCGCTATTGTTGCGGTCTGGCTAATCATCTTACTAGCTCAAAGAGAGTGGGACAGAAATCGGTAATTCGTTAGAATTCGATTTCGTTGTCCCACCTCCGCACAGTTGAGTAGGGCTGTAAAAGCTGATAAAATCAGCGTAGTAGATCCCACTCAACCACTGTGTCTTGCTCGACAATCCAAAAATAATTGAGAGGCTAGGACTTTTGTCCCAGCCTCTTTTTATCGTGCTTTGGGATTTTCATTTGTTATGGAATAATATTTTTATTTTAAATTTTGTAACAGAAATGATAAATACTAATTAAAGAGGACTTGCGTAGATGCTTGGGAATCAAGCGTTTGTTGTGTTTTTCAGGCGGAGGAATATTTGCCAACAAATTGCAATACAAATTAACTGATTTTGTAATAATTCTAGTGTATACTAGTAAGAGTAGATCACAGGTCTACATTGTTGCAAGGGGAGAACTTCCCACATACATGTCTATTGACAATAAAACTTGATCGTAATATCGCTGTTAGTAAAATGAGAGTTTGAACATAGCATAGATTTTATCGACCTTTTTCATATTAAAAATATTTTTTCAAATTCCCCTTGCGCAAGCTCTTCCGGATTCCTCCGGGAGAGTTTTTTTTGTTTAGGAGAAAAAGGTAGAAGGCCTATCAAGTCTCTTTTGAAAGAGTGGCTCAGTAGGCATCATTTATGGTAAAATAGAACATATTCGTAGAGGGGAAGGAGTGAGGACTTTGTTGAAGATTTTTGTGTTAGAAGATGAATGGATCCAACAATCGCGTATCGAAGCGGTCTTGCAGGATCTCATCCGACAAAAATCCCTGCAGTGCAAAGCGCCAGAAGTGTTTGGGAAGTCAAGCCAGTTGCTGGATGCTGTCACAGAGAGAGGCGCCCATCACCTATTTTTTTAGATATCGAGATTAAAGGTGAGGAGAAAAAGGGTCTAGAGATCGCAAAAAGAGATTCGTAAGAAAGACCCCCATGCGACCATTGTCTTTGTCACCACTCACTCTGAATTCATGCCCATTACCTTTCAGTACAAAGTAGCTGCCTTGGATTTTATCGATAAAACGCTGGGTGAGGAAGAGTTCAGAGAGAGAATCAGCTCAGCCATCGACTATACCTTGGAGCAAGCTGGGACCACGATTGCGCAAGATGCCTTTACGTTTGAGAGTGCGATGGCGCGTGTACAAGTTCCTTTTAATAAGATTTTGTATGTTGAAACGTCTCCAACTATTCACAAGGTCATTTTACACACTCAGGATGAGCGCTTGGAATTTTACGCTAGTATTGCCGATATCGAAAAAGCAGATCCCCGCTTGTATCGGTGCCACCGCTCCTTTGTGGTGAATCCACAAAATATTACGAAGATTGATAAAGAAGCCAAGAAAGCTTTTTTTGAAAATGGGGACAATTGCTTGATCTCACGGACCAAGTATAGAGGCTTACTGGAAGCTTTGAAAAAATAGAAGGGAGAAAGAATTGCTGTTAGATATTCTAATGTCTTACCTAAAGTTCTTCGTCAGCATGCTGATCTATCGTCATATCAGTAGACAAGAGTTCGCTTGGCGCTGGCTCTTTGTGCCCTTTCTTCTTTGCAGTCGTCTTTACCCTTGTGCCACCGGTAGGCTTTTTGGCTATTTCTTAGTATTTATTGCCTATAGTTTCTATCGAAATCGTAACATACGACACCTCTTGAACATTTTTTATGGGCTCTACCCGGTTGTCGTGGAGAGTCTCATTGGGCGCCTCCTAGCCTTTTATGTCTTTCCGATGCTCAGGATTGTACTTGTTCATGAGGCATCTGTCAGCTGGTATGATGCTCTACTTGAATTGTTGGTCTTTCCTGTTTATATAGGAATCACTAAATTGTTAAAACTAGATTTTACAGATTTAAAAGTAGGGTTTCAACGGCAGTATTTTAATCGTTTCTTACTCCCAATGAATCTTTCCATGTTTGTGTATTTGCTCAGTGTTGTAGGTCTGGTGGTTTTGAGGATATTATTCGCATGCAGATGCTTTACGGGGAACAGTTAAATAGTATTTATTTGATTTTGTTTTTGTGATGCTCTTGTATTTCAATGCAGTGTCCAAAGAACGATTGAAACAAGAGATTCTAGAGCAAAAGATAGGCAACTGCAGGAGTTAGCCACCTATAGTCAACACGTCGAAATGCTCTATGGGGAGATTCGTGCCTTTCGTCATGATTACCTGAATATTTTAACCAGTCTCAAGTTGAGTATTGAGCATGAAGATCTCAATGCGATCAGGGAAGTCTATGAGAATGTTCTTCGAGAGAGTGGCCAACAATTTTACGATAGCAAGTTTGATATTGCCAAACTCAGTCACATCGAAAATCCAGCTGTAAAAAGTGTTCTGTCTGCAAAATTGTTGGAAGCCCAAAATAAAGGGATTGGGATCTCTGTCGAGATCGATGAACCTGTTCGTGATTTATTCATCGAGGTTTTAGATTTCATCACCTTCTTATCCATCCTTTGTGACAATGCTATTGAAGCGAGTCTTGAATCAGATGACCCACAGCTGACTCTTGTCATGCTTCAGGAGGAAAACTCCCTCACCTTAATAGTTGAAAATAGTACAAAAGCTGAAAAAATAGAGTTAGCGAGAATTTTTTTGAAAAGGACTACTCGAGTAAAGGAGAGGGCCGCGGTCTTGGCTTGTACAAGATCCAACAATTACTGGAAAAATATCCCAAAACGACAGTGTCTACCAAGAGTTCAAACTACCGATTTACCCAGAGTCTGACCTTTTGGAAGGAATAATGGAAGAGAGAGTGGGACAGAAATCGGTCATTCGTTAGAATTCGATTTCGTCGTCCACCTCCGCACAGTTGAGGTAGGGCTGTAAAAGCTGATGAAATCAGCGTAGTAGAGCCCACTCAACCACTGCGTCTTGCTCGACAATCAAAAATAATTGAGAGGCTAGGACTTTGTCCCAGCCTCTTTTGACCATTCACGACGATTTTTGACCGATTCTGACAGAGAGCCACAAAGACTGTCCCTTTGAAGTATACTGTACACAAGATCAATAAGAAAAGAGGGATCCTATGTTTCAGGTAGCATCTATTACAAAATCATTTAAGGAGAAAGCTGTATTAAAGGGAGTGTCCTTTTCGATAGAAGAAGGAGACAAAATTGCCTTGCTGGGGAAATAATGGAGCAGGAAAAAGCACCCTGTTCAATATTATCGCTGGGCAGCTCCAGGCCGATTCGGGGACGATAAAGACTTCGCTTGATTTTCAAAGGGAAATTGGGATGATGCCTCAGGGGATCTGCTCATCGAGGATCTAACCGTTGCTGAATTCGTCGAATTAAAAAGCCGGATGAATCAGCTGAAGCAGGCTGATATCAATGGACTCTTAGAGATGGTCGAATTAAGAGAATCAAAGAGAGCAGATGGTGGGAAGTCTTTCTGGTGGTCAAAAGAGACGCTTGTCCTTGTTGGTAACCATTTTGAATCATCCAAGGTTGATTTTTTTAGATGAGCCAACGACTGGTATGGACTTGGAAGCAGTGGATAATTTTGGAAATTACTGGAGCAGCAAGAGTTTACATCTGTTGTGGTGACCCATGATTTTAACTAAATCGATGCCTTTTTTTACAAAAAAGTCCTGATTTTAAAAGATGGTCGAATTGCTGCCACAAAGTCTGTCGAGGACATTCACCAGGATGGTCAAACCATTGAGCAGTATTTCCGAGAAGAGATGAATAAAGGAGGGGAACAAGCATGAAAAGATTCAATTAAAACAAGTTTTACGAAATAAGCGCTTTTGTATTATTCACCATTATTTTACCCATAGGCTGGTATATCTTCTTTGATCAGCTTCAAAAAGGGGTTTCGCCAAGTATTTTATTAGGCATTGCCGTATTTATCGGGGTCATTGGCAATAGCCTTGCAACCTTTAGTAAGCGGATCGCCTCAGATATCGGGTTTTATTCTTTTTGAATCCCGCTTTACAAACTATAGCGTCAAGCACTATTTATGGGATCAATCGATTGTACAACTGATTCTGAACAGCCTGATCTTTTTAGCGGTGCTAGTAGTTGCTGTTCTAGGTTTTCGCTTTCCAGTGACGACTAGCCTGTTGGTACAATTTTTCCTCTTATCTTTGATGGGGATCTACTTTAGTGTGATTGGCTTTGTACTTGGGGTGAGGGTAGATGCCAAGACGATTGATACCATTGGCTTTCCAGTTATTATTTTAGCAGCCATGACCATTATTCCCTTTGATGCGCTTGGTGCAAGTGGAGGATTTATGGACTTAGTTGGCAAGCTACAACAGGCTTTCCCAGGTTATTATTATACAAAGCTGATCCAAGATTTGACCGAGAAACAAACGGTCGATGCCACTCAATTAGCGCTCTTTGTTGCCGTATTTGGATTGAATTTGCTTTTTTTTCTATCTGCTCGTACCCAAAGGAAAAATGGGGAACTAAGAGCAGTTAAAAAGAGGCTGGGACAAAGTCCTAGCCTCTCAATTGTTTTTGGATTGTCGAGCAAGACGCAGTGGTTGAGTGGGCTCTACTACGCTGATTTCATCAGCTTTTACAGCCCCTACTCAACTGTGCGGGAGGTGGGACGACGAAATCGAATTCTAACGAATTACCGATTTCTGTCCACTCTCTTTTCTTTGCTATAAAACGGTTATTCGGTATTCGTCCGTCAAGTACTTGGAAAGATCTTGCCAATCTTCTTCCTTAAATTTACAAAGATTGACGAAGAGTTTTACGGTATGGTGCTCTGTGTTAATGATGACATTCGATTTTGAGAGATTTTCTAGTGCTGTATTGTCCCTCAGTTGAAATTCGATGAAATAACTCTTACTATTTTGGTGATCAGGGTCACTAACATCGACCTCTTTATAAGCTGCAGTTACCAAATCTTCCTTGGGAATAAAGATATCTTTTGTCAGAATCACTCCCTGATAAGCATGGATCCCATCAGAAGTCAGTTCAAAGGCGATCTGACGATTAGTCAGCCTTTTGATCCCAGCAATGGTTGCATAGACCGCAATTAACAATAAAAGGATCTGAATGAGAGTGATAAAAGTGATTTTGGAAAACCCTCAAAACCTAGGACCGATAAAAAGCTAAGTGGATCAAAGATCGCACAGGCAAAAGCCAAAAGCCATATCCGACATATTTTGAATAATAGATTTTCATTTTGGACTCCTTACATTTAAGATGTAACGAAAACTTGGAATTTCAAGTACCCTTATCATAGCGGATTCAGGCAAGAACTGTCAAATGTTTGCTAGGGTTCAAAGGTGCTTTTTATTTTAAATGGAATAACAATGATGCAGGATGTTCTAACTTCGTACGCTACATTATAGTGTATAAAAATATGAGCCAAATACTTTTTGAGACAAGCAAAAAAGCCTTGGTTTTCAAGGCTTTTTGTGCATAAAAAATGCCCCCTACATGAATTTGTAAGAAATTTTTTATATCGAAAGTAACCAAAAATGTTGAAATATAGCTGATTTTAGGGAAATACTTTTAGGTATTTTCAATGTCAGGATTTAAAAATGGGGCAAAAGTGGGGCAAAACAAATTAACGAAAAAATATCGAGTTCGTGCATCAAGTAAATGATAAATTGCAAGAATAAGTGCAACATTTACTCGAACTCATCCTCTAGAGCTTCACTAGCAGTTCTGTAAGCTAAACATTTTCGTGGTCGGTGATTGATATCATATAAAGCCTTGGTTCCCAAAGCTTTTTAATGTTATAAACTCATTAAAATATCCCCAGTTAGATTTGGAATATTTTTTATTCTGTGTCACATAAAAATAAATAAAATGAATGGCTATAGCTAGAGTAAAAATGGTTGCAATACTCAACACTGTTATAGGATTCGAAGCGAAAACCAAAGAGAGAATCAAGGCAGCCAGATAGAGTGTCGCTTGAGCACAGTAGTAACTTCTCGAATAGCGAAGATAGTTTTTGTTATAGGGCCCATTTGCTAGGACAGCAGCTTGGAAGAGGCCAATTCCGATATAAAAGAAGCTGATTGCAACGAGAAGATTAGCCTCGGGATTCAGAAGAAAACCCATCGAAACTGTCATCAACATAAGCCCAATGAAAATAGGATAGTGACTATAAATTATAAATACTCCCTTTTGATTGGATCCTTCGTCAATAGCATGGTCAAATTCACCAAAATAAAACAAGAACAGAGAAAGCATGATAACGAAATTAAGAACCGAATATATCGAGAAATTCTCAACTGTAAAGAAGTTAACTAGCCCAATAACCATCTCTCCAAACGTAATAATGACAAGAAGGGAGACGCGCTCGATTAAATGGGGAAGATTTACCTGGAAATGCTCATCTTTAGTCATCAAGAAAATTGGCACAATAAATGTTAGCAGAATACTAGCAATAAAGATATAGACTCCAACGTAAATAGGAAAAGAGCTGCCAGATAGACTCCTAAGCTTTGTAGACCTGTCAACCATAGAAAACCTTTGATACTTTCCCGATCAGCACTATCGGTTGATCCTCTAAAAAACTGAACCAAATATTGTAAAAATAAGGTAAAGGTTAATGTACCAATAGCCCAACAGAGATAATGAAAATATTGTTGCCAATTGTATCCAATCATATTGGACATAAAGAGCATAAGTCCCATGTTGATAAACATGATTACCATGTTAAATAACGAGTTTGTTCCATAGCGATTGGTATAAATGGTTTGAATCATCCAGGAATTGATGATAACCATGACAGAGATGAAGAAATCAAGTAAAGAATCCCAAGCCACAACACCGCTATGAAGATGGTCAATTAAAGTAGTTACTTTTGAAATTGCAAAAACAAAAACTAGGTCATAAAAAAGTTCTGAAAACTCTACACGTTTATGTTTAATAAGAGTTGTCATATTAATACCTTTCTACTTTAGAAATACAATTTATTATAACAGAAAATGGTAATGAGAAAAAAAGGAGATGCTTAAATAACTTCATGTGACGCGAATTGTCAAAATCTTTTTTCTCTCATTTTTTAGTGCTAAGACTACACAAAAGCCTTAGAAAACCAAGGCTTTTTGCGTATAAAAAAAGCCCCCTACATGAATTTGTAAGAACTTTTCATATTGAAAATAAACAAAAATGTTGAAATATAGTTGATTTTAGGGAAATACTTTTAGGTATTTTCAATGTCAGGATTTAAAAAATGGGGCAAAAGTGGGGCAAAAATAACGAATGACTCATATAGGTTTCCTATTTGGTTTGAAAACCTATAATACCTAATGATTATGCTATACTAGATATATAGTGTTGTTATAAATAAATGTCAGTGCGAGATCAAATCGGGATACTGTCAATAATTATGTGTAAATACTCAAGTAGAGTTACGGAGTGTTAATCAAATAATTATTGACAGTATCGAATTTTTTCTGGTAGAATGGCTTCGGTTAATATCTAAATGTTGTGTAGTTTTCTATCAACATAGTCAGAGAAAAGGAACTTATGCTAAAAAATTTAATGAATTGTCACTGAAAGATAAGGCTTATCTAATTGGCGGTTTGATCTTATTAGTCATTGTGATCTGCTTTGGTCTGCTCAATCGTCAAACAGTAACTGTCAGTCTTGTCTTTACACAACTATCTGCTTCCTTGATTTTGGTGATTTTACTTGTCTAGTAATCGGAATCATTGCTGGTAGTGTTATTGGTATTAGCTATCACCATAGCAAGACTCAAGATCTGAGAAGCCGCATTGCTGAAGCAGAAGCGACTATCAATATAAAAGACAAGGAGCTTGTCAGTACGAGGAACAGGTGCAACAATTAAAACAGGAAGCCAAACAATAAGTGTAGAAATCAAAAAAGTTCCAGAGTCAGGTGAGACTTTGGAACTTTTTTGGGATAAGAGTGTCCCGTCTTAACAGAGCAGGTGTTTATTAGCAAGGATGAAGTCGATAAACCGTTGGCTGGCTAAGGAAGAATACTCCTATCTGTAAAAGCAATAGAAAAAGGTCGGCAAATAGGTGGTTTGGTACTGCGTTGGACAATATTATAATTGACTTTCCGACTCAGAAAGATGCAAAAAGATTTTCAGTTATTTTCATTACACAAGTTAATGAAAAATAAACATATGTGGCTTTCGTGTTAGATAAAGACCTTATTTTAATTTATTCTAACTATTCTCAGGATAACGACATGAATTTGTAAGAACTTTTCATATTGAAAATAAACAAAAATGTTGAAATATAGCTGATTTTAGGGAAATACTTTTAGGTGTTTTCAATGTCAGGATATTAAAAATGGGGCAAAAGGGGGCAAAACGAATGACTCACATTTGGTTTGAAAATCTATAATACCTAATGATTATGCTATTCTAGATATATAGTTTTGTTATAAATAAATGTCAGTGCGAGATCAAATTGGAGAATAAAATGGAAAAACAAATTTCTACGCAGAATGGAATGCGAAAAAGTGATAATTAAAGAGACAAAAAAGCTGAGAATATGATTTCCCAGCTTTTTTGAATGCGATAGAAATAGCAACTAGACTATTTACGAAAGGCCTCAATAATGTAGGTGAAGCCAGTAACTAAAAATGAAAAGGCAATGACATAAACGACAAAGACACCTGTAGCCACTGGATTGAACAGAATCACTAGACCTAGTAAAAATACAAGCAAGGCTACCCACGTGATATTGCTACCAATAATAGGGAAAATCAATCCTAGACGATTGCCTTTAAAGAAAGCAATAATGGCTTCTACAATTAACCAAATTCCTACAATGGTCGGAATGACGACCGGCAGGGTCACAAAGCCATAAGCAACGAGGTAAAAAGAGCTAAGAGAAGACTAACAAACCCTTGGAAAAGATAAACAGGTGAGCGAAGCTCTTTTTGGTGCAGAGAAATAGCCTAAAATAGCTGCTATAGAAGAAACCAGTAAACCAAATGAAATCCACCAGCTGTAAGCAACAAGATTAGCTACTGGGTTTGTAAATAGGAAAAAGTCCTAAAAGGACAAAAACAACTCCTGCAAGGAATAGCAGTAAACGATTAGAAAATTTCATTTCAATACCCCCTATATAGTATAGTCTGATAATAAAACTATTATACTTATTTTTATAGAAAATGTCAATAAAATAAATAAACAATTTGGAAGTTTCAGTCTGACTTACAAAAAGAAAAGGAGTTTTCCACTCCTTTTCACAGATTGAAGACAAAGTCCTTATAAAAGTGTCTTCTAAAGATTTTAACTTCAATCTGAAGCGAGGTTATCCTCGCTTTTTCTATTTATCAAACAATTCCTTATTTTCAATTAAGAGTTCTAGTGGAGATTTATCCCTTGCTTCAATAAAACCAGGTTCATATTGGGTATGAAGTGTTCTTTTCTGAGAAGTTGGATCAATATACAACTCTTTTCCATCTTCTGTGTATAGTTGGTTGCCTCTTGTTAGGTAAAGTAAATCCTCTAAGTACTGTCCATCAGTTTCTAGAAAATCTTCGATGTATTTGACAGCTTTTAAAATCTCACTTACTTTATCAGAGTATTCATTAGATTCAAGAACACTCTTTTCTAACTCAATCTCTTTACTAGTTCCAAATAGTTGGGTTGGAGTTGCATTAAAATATTCTGCTATCTTATCCAAATTTGCAAAGGTAGGATAGCTTTTTTGTTTTCGTAATCAGAGATGTCTGGAAAGATTGCTCATAAAAAAATGTGGGGGCAAATGATGGGGCAAATCAGTTATAGACAAGCAAAAAAAGCCTTATAAATCAAGGCTTTTTCCTGTTGATTTAGATGCCCCCTGCAGGGATTTGGAAAGGATTTTCATATTGAGAGTAATTAAAAATATTGAAATATAAGTGATTTTAGGGAAGTACTTTTAGGTATTTCCAATGTCATGATTTAAAAATGGGGCAAAACGAATGACTCTCATTTGGTTTGAAAACCTATAATATCTAATGATTATGCTATACTAGAAATATAGTGTTGTTATCAATAAATATCAGTGCGAGACTAATCGGAGGATAAAATGGAAAAACAAATTAATGAAAAAATTATCGAAATGGATAGGGAATATCCCTTTTTATTTTGCTTTAAATCAGATTTTTGGATGGAATAGTAGATGATAAGACAAAATATCTTTGAACATACAAAAAGACAAACGCCAAAAATGACGTCTGTCTACGTTCTGAGGTAGCCTTTAGGCTCCCTTTTTTCTTAGAAAATACCGATGAGTAATTGCATGCCAAGACTAGTCAGGATGATAGCAATCCAGCAAAGGGCTCCAAGAAGAATGGATTTTCCACTGGATTTGATCATAGCAACGAGGTTAGTTTTGAGACCAATAGCACTCATAGCCATGATGATGAGGAATTTGGAGAGCTGTTTGAGAGGTGAAAAGAAGCTATTGCTAACACCAAAAGAAGTAAGGACGGTAGTTAGCAGAGAAGCTAGGATGAAGTAGAGAATGAAAACGGGGAAGATTTTTTTAAGCTTTACTCCTTGGTTGTTGTCTTGTTGACGGCTTTGCCAATAGGAGAGGATGAGAGTAATAGGGATAATAGCTAAGGTACGAGTCAGTTTGATAATGGTTGCAGATTCTAGAGTATTGGTATGATCCAGACTATCCCAGGCGCTAGCTGTGGCTGTTACAGAGGAAGTATCGTTGACCGCAGTACCCGCAAAGAGAGCAAAACCTTCGTTGGAGAGATGGAGCCAAGAACCTAGAGTTGGAAAGATAAGAGCTGCCAAGACATTGAAGAAAAAGATAACAGAAATGGCTTGGGCTACTTCTTTTTCCTTGGCGTGAATAACAGGAGCAGTCGCTGCAATGGCAGAACCGCCACAGATAGAAGAGCCTACCCCAATCAAGGTAGCTAGCTTTGTATCCATGTTAAAAAATCGTTGGAAAAAGAAAGCAATAATTAAAGCGATAGAAATAGTCGAAAGGATGACAGGAAGGGAAGATTTTCCAACTGCGAAAACTTGAGAGATATTGAGTCCAAAACCAAGTAAGATAACAGCATACTGAAGCAATTTTTTGGAGCTATAAGTCAAACCAGCATCCAGTTGTTTATAGGGAGTGAGAAAGGGGTAGAGAATCATTCCGATAAAAATGGCGAAAACAGGTGCTCCCACAACAGGCAGAAAGCCTCCTAAAACCCAAGAGATGATAGAAATGATCAGACAGACTAACAGTCCTGCCCAATTTTTTGATAGAAATGACATAAAAACCTCCGAAAATAAATACCCTTATTATAATCTTACCTGTCAGAAAAGTAAAATAGAAAATAGAAAGTAGGAATAAGGTTGTAAATTAACGGAATTTTGCGGTCAGAGAGCTTTTTTGTAGTTTAATAGATATATGTTCTTTGATCAATAAGGATGCAAATGTGGCATATGTTATTGAAAAAAATGAATTTGATGAGCCTGGATATGTGAAGTAATTATGTGAGATAAGAAAATAAATAAGAGAGTTGAAAATGTACTGACCCCAAAAGTTAGATTTTTTTTCAGTCTAACTTTGGGATCAGTACATATCCTCGTTTTTTTAATCTAATAGGTTCTTATTTTCAATTAAGAGTTCTAGTGGGGATTTATCTCTTGCTACAATAAAACCAGGTTCATATTGGTTATGAAATGTTCTTTTCTGAGAAGTTGGATCAATATACAACTCATCTCCATCTTCTGTGTATAGCTGGTTGCCTCTTGTTAGGTAAAGTAAATCCTCTAAGTACTGTCCATCAGTTTGTAGAAAATGTTCGATGTATTTGACAGCCTTTAAGATCTCACTTACTTTATCAGAGTATTCATTCGATTCAAGAACACTCTTTTCTAATTCAATCTCCTTACTTGTTCCAAAAAGTTGAGTTGGAGTTGCATTAAAATATTCTGCTATCTTATCTAAATTTGCAAAGGTAGGATAGCTTTTTTGTTTTTCGTAGTCAGAGATGTCTGGAAAGATTGCTCATAAAAATGTGGGGCAAATGATGGGGCAAATCAGTTATAGACAAACAAAAAAGCCTTGTAAATCAAGGCTTTTTCCTGTTGTATTTAGATGCCCCTACAGGGCTCGAACCTGTGACCCATAGATTAAGAGTCTACTGCTCTACCAACTGAGCTAAGGAGGCAAATATAAAAAAGCTGTATTGGTGCCGATACTTCACGATTTGTATTGAACCCGCGCAATTAAGCAGGTGGGCAACTCGCTCTGACTTAGCTGCTTCCGCGTGAAACGGCCTGCATACTGCCAGAAGTCTTTTGTTTCCCTAATAATACAAAAAATAGTCGGTCAACACTTAAGTGTGAAGTCGTACACCACAGCGTTTCTATGTTTATATAATACCACATTTTGAAAATATTTCAAGGAAAAATCTCAATTTTTTGAAACCGATGTCACTTTTTCTTAAATTGATCAATCTTCTCCTTGGTGGCTCCGAGAGCACGCTCGTACTTGCCATTTTCATTGGGAATAAAGTAGGAAGCGTGTTTGAGCTTGTCTGGCAAGTAGTCCTGATTGACCCAGTTGCCAGGGTAGTTGTGGGGATATTTATAGTTTTGCGCATTCCCCAGTTCCTTGCTTCCAGCATAATGACCATCGCGGAGGTGGCGAGGAATGGGAAGGTTGCCAGATGTCCTCAGATCAGACAGGGCCTTGTCCATGGCAACGTAAGCTGAGTTGGACTTAGGCGAAAGGGCAAGATCGATGACGATGTTGGCGATGAGAATGCGGGCCTCAGGAAAGCCGATACGCTCCGCTGCCTGAAGGGCTGTTACGGTATGGATCTGCGCATCTGGATTGGCCAGACCGATATCCTCATAAGCGATGACAGTCAAGCGACGAGCTAGGCTGGGTAGATCTCCGGCTTCGATCAAACGAGCGGCATAGTGGAGACTAGCATCGACGTCCGAACCACGGATAGATTTTTGCAGAGCAGAGAGCACGTCGTAGTGGCCGTCTCCATCTTTGTCCATGGTGATGTAGCTGCGCTGGAGGCTATTTTCCATGATCTCTAGCGTAATATGGCGGATCCCTTCTGCATTTTCAGAGGTCGACAGCACAGCCAGATCGAGAGAATTAAAGGCAGAGCGAAGATCTCCATTGGTCGAGGTAGCGATGAAATCCAAAGCGTCCTCATCGAGAACGACAGGAAAGTCAAAGCCACGCTCGGGATCATCTAGAGCCGTTTTCAGAGCTTGCTTGATCTCCTCCGTCGTCAATGGTTCCAACTCAAAGATTTGTACGCGGCTACGAATAGCGGGTGTGACAGAGAAAAGGGATTTTCGGTCGTTGCACCGATCATGATGACCAGACCGCTTTCGAGCAAAGGCAGGAGAAAATCTTGCTTGGTTTTATCGAGGCGATGGATTTCGTCCAAGAGCAGGACCAAGCCACCAGAAAATTTGGCCTCCTCTGCGATTTCTTGTAGGCGTTTTTTACTGTCAACCGTTGCATTAAAGGTCCGAAAAGCATACTTGGTCGTTCCTGCGATCGCAGAAGCAATACTGGTTTTTCCGATCCCCGGAGGTCCATAGAGAATCATGGAGGACAGACGATTGGCTTCGACCATGCGGCGGATGATTTTGCCTTCTCCGACCAGGTGTTGTTGACCGATGACTTGATCGATCGTTCGTGGTCGCATCCGGAGTGCGAGATTGTCGGGCATTTCCTTCTCCTTTCTAGCTTTGTCTCCTTTCAAAGAGGCGTTTTTATGGTAAGATTGTAGTAACTATTGTATCATATTCCGCTCTAAGAGTGGGAAATTAGAAAGAGGACGCTATGTCTAAATACGGATTTTTGGATATTTTAGAAGAGGAGATGGACAAGGTTTTTCCTTTTGATTTTGAGATCAATTGGGATAAGAAAAACCATGCGGTAGAAGTGGCTTTTCTCTTGGAAGCACAGAATACGGGAGGGGTTGCACTGGTTGATGAAGCTGGCGAAGAATCTGATGAGGATATCTTCTTTGAAGAAGCTGTTATCTTCTACAATCCAGCCAAGTCTCATGTGGAAGAAGATGCCTATTTAACAGCGATTCCTTATGAGCCGAAAAAAGGCTTGTCTCGTGAGTTTTCTAGCTTATTTTGCGACTTTCCTTCGAGATACAGCTGAGCTGGCCTTGGATGAGCTCATGGATTTCTTAGCAGACGAAGAAGCAGAGAGCTTTGAGATCGTCTGGAACCAAGAAGTTTTGAAGAAGGCAAAGTCGGCCTAGAAGAAGAAAGCACCTTTATCCTTATCCGAGATATTAGGAGGGAAAGCTCATGCTTGAGGATTGCTTAGAAGAACGGTTCGAATTTACGGGTTGTAAAATTGCCTTGATTTGTGATGGGCAAATTTTGACCATCTTGCGCGATGACAAGGAGGATATTCCCTGGCCTAATATGTGGGAATTACCAGGTGGTGGTCGGGAAGGAAATGAGACCCCTTTTGAGTGTGTGGCGCGTGAGATTTATGAGGAATTGAGCATCCAACTGTCGAAAGCCGATGTGATCTGGTCTTTCCGGCTCTACCCCAGTATGCTAGATGGAAACAAAAAATCCGTCTTTTTAGTTGGGAGGTTGACACAGGAACAGTTCGAAAGTATCATCTTCGGAGACGAGGGCCAGGGCTATAAGCTAGTGAGCTTTGAAGAATTTTTAACTTCAGATCGAGTTGTTCCCCAATTGCAAGAACGAGTGAGAGAATATGTGGAAAAGAAATTAGGATGAAGCGTAGTAAAAATATCAACATGTTTCTCATGGATGGAGAAGTTACTGGTATAATCAAATGTACCTTGTCCAATTGGACAGGGGTGATCTATAAAATTCCTCGAATTCAATTGGCAGATTTAAAATCACGTGACGAAATGAAGCAAAGTGGCATTTATTTCTTATTTGGTCGTGATGAAAATAAGCAAAAGGATGTTACCTACATTGGGCAGGCGACGAATCGCAAAAATGGTGAAGGTGTCCTTTTACGTGTTCAGAACATACTCGTGATAACCACGCAGATTACTTTAATGATGTGATTATTTTGACGACGCAGAATAATTCCTTTGGTCCCACAGAAATTAGTTACTTGGAAAATAAATTTACACAACTAGCAAAGGACGCGGGGCGACTTTATTGTCAAAAATGGGAATGAGCCCAATTCTGGGAATGTAACAGAAGAAAAGCAGTCTGAGTTGGATGAGGTTGTAGAAAATACTTTGATGATTGTAGGAACCTTAGGGTACCGAGTGTTTGTTCCTATGACCAAGAAAACGGATCAGAATGTTTCTGATGAAAATTCAACTTATCTCTATTTGAAGCGAAAAACAAAAGAAATCAAATCGAATGATTGAAGCTATCTGTGAGCAGACTTCAGAAGGTTTTGTAGTTTTAGAAGGTAGTCAAGTGGATGAGGTTGATTCACCCGCAATACCAGCAAGTCTGAAAGAATTGCGTAAGGAATTAATCAAATCAAATGTGATTAAAGATGGTGTTTTACAAGAAAAACAGCTTTTCTCTAGTCCCTCTTATGCAGCAGCTATTTGTCTTAGGAATGAATACGAACGGTCGAATGGATTGGAAAGATAAAGATGGCAAGACCTTAAAAGAATTAGAAGAAACAATGGATTGTTAAGGAGAATCAGATGGAAACATGGCAAGAGTTAAAGGTTACAGTAAAGCGTGAGGGGAAGAGCTAGTCTCCAACCTCTTGATCGAGTTAGGTGCCCAAGGGGTCGCGATCGAAGATAGCATGGACTATGTGGGCAACGTGGACCGCTTTGGTGAGATTTTTCCTGAGGTCGAGCAGCAAGAAGAAATCGTGGTGACGGCCTACTACCCGGAAACGGTTGATGTAGCAGCGGTTGAAGCGGACTTGCAGGCTCGCTTAGCAGAATTGACGGATTTTATGGATCTAGGAGAGGTCAAGATGGGGACGACTGCCTTGGCTGAGGAAGACTGGGCAGACAACTGGAAGAAATACTATGAACCAGCTCGTATCACTCATGACTTGACCATCGTGCCGTCATGGACAGACTATGAGGCAACGGCGGGAGAAAAGATTATCAAGCTGGATCCAGGGATGGCCTTTGGGACAGGAACTCACCCAACAACCAAGATGAGTCTCTTTGCCTTGGAGCAGGTTCTTCGTGGTGGGGAGACAGTGCTAGATGTGGGGACAGGTTCAGGAGTCCTTTCCATCGCTAGCTCCCTTCTTGGTGCCAAGGAAATCTTCGCCTATGACTTGGATGACGTAGCGGTTCGCGTCGCTCAGGAAAATATTGAACTCAACCCGGGAATGGAAAACATCCATGTAGCTCCGGGCGATTTGCTCAAGGGCGTGGAGATTGAGGCAGATGTCATCGTGGCCAACATCTTGGCGGATATTCTTATCCATCTGACAGATGATGCTTATCGTTTGGTCAAGGACGAAGGTTACCTGATCATGAGTGGAATTATCAAGGACAAATGGGACATGGTACGTGAGTCGGCTGAGTCAGCTGGATTTTTCCTTGAAACCCACATGATCCAAGGGGAATGGAATGCCTGCGTCTTCAAGAAGACCAAGGATATCTCCGGTGTGATTGGAGGCTAGCATGCAGCAGTATTTTGTAAAAAGGTTTGGCTAGCTCACCTGTCACCATAGAGGACAAGGAGACCAGCAAGCACATGTTTCAGGTCATGCGCTTAAAAAGAAGATGATGAGGTGACTTTGGTCTTTGATGATGGGATCAAGCGTTTGGCGCGCGTGGTAAATGTAGAAGCCCGTAAGTTGGAGCTAATCGAGGAATTAGCTGACAATGTGGAACTGCCAGTCCAAGTGACCATCGCATCAGGCTTTCCCAAGGGAGACAAGCTCGAGTTCATCACTCAGAAAGTAACGGAACTCGGTGCCAGCCAAATCTGGGCCTTCCTGCAGACTGGTCCGTTGCTAAGTGGGACGGCAAGAAATTGGGTAAAAAGGTCGAGAAACTAGAAAAAATCGCCCTCGGAGCAGCCGAGCAGAGTAAGCGGAAATCTGGTCCCAAGCATTACCCTTTTTGAGAAAAAGGCAGACTTTCTGGCTCAGTTCGACCAGTTTGACCGGATCGTGGTGGCCTATGAAGAGTCAGCTAAAGAAGGAGAGGCAGCCGCTCTGATTCAGTCGCTGACAGGCTTAGAAGCTGGATGTAAACTACTCTTTATCTTTGGACCAGAGGGCGGTTTATCCCCTGCAGAAATTAAAAGTTTTACAGCTAAAGGAGCAGTCCTTGCAGGACTTGGGCCTCGCATCCTTCGAGCAGAAACAGCGCCACTCTACGCCCTCAGCGCCGTGAGTGTTGTCACAGAATTAATGAACTAACGAAGTGAAGGAATCGCTTCGTTAGTTTTTACAAGAATGATGAAAGCAAGGTGGATCCCAGAATGATCTTCGAGAAGTATCCGTATATTAAAGTAGCTTCATTGGTTCCCATCTGCTTCTAAAAAGTGTTAAAATAGTATCCAAGAAACTGGAGAAAATACATGCCGAAAGAAGAGAATTTAACAGGGGACCAAGTCGTTGCCCTTACAAAAAATATTTATCACCTGAAGATGTTTCTTTTTGTACAAAAGGCTTTGGTCTATGCGGTTGATTGCCATAATGGGCAATTCCGTCAGTCTGGCGAGCCTTATATCGTCCACCCGATTCAAGTGGCAGGAATCCTTGCCAAGCTGAAACTGGATGCTGTGACGGTCGCCTGTGGCTTTTGCATGATGTCGTGGAAGATACGGATGCGACTTTAGATGATTTAGAGCGCGAATTTGGTCATGATGTGCGCGTGATTGTCGATGGGGTGACCAAGCTCGGGAAGGTCAAGTACAAGTCCCATGAAGAGCAGTTGGCGGAAAACCATCGCAAAGATGCTCATGGCCATGTCTCAAGATATCCGTGTCATTTTGGTCAAATTGGCAGACCGCTTGCATAATATGCGTACCCTCAAGCATTTGCGCAAGGATAAGCAAGAGCGCATTTCGCGTGAGACCATGGAGATCTATAGCCACTAGCCCACCGTCTCGGGATTTCCAGCGTCAAGTGGGAGCTTGAAGATTTGTCTTTCCGTTATTTGAATGAGACAGAATTCTACAAGATTTCTCATATGATGAAGGAAAAACGTCGCGAGCGAGAAGAGTTGGTCGAAGAGGTTGTCCACAAGATTGAGACCTATGCTGAGAACGCCATCTGCATGGGAAAATTTATGGTCGACCAAAGCATATCTACTCGATCTATCGCAAAATGCAGGATAAAAAGAAACGCTTTGATGAAATCTATGACTTGATTGCCATCCGCTGCATCTTGGATACCCAAGTGATGTTTATGCCATGCTAGGCTACATCCATGAGCTCTGGAAGCCAATGCCGGGGCGTTTTAAGGACTATATTGCCAACCGGAAGGCCAATGGCTACCAGTCCATCCATACGACTGTATACGGCCCTAAAGGGCCAATTGAATTCCAGATCCGAACCAAGGAAATGCACGAGGTTGCCGAATACGGGGTTGCGGCTCACTGGGCCTATAAAAAGGAATCAAGGGTCAAGTCAACAGCAAGGAATCGGCTATTGGGATGAACTGGATCAAGGAGATGATGGAACTCCAGGACCAGTCAGGCGATGCTAAAGAATTTGTTGAAAATGTAAAAAAGACATCTTGGCAGAAGAGATTTACGTCTTCACACCAGATGGAACCGTGCGCTCGCTTCCGAAAGATTCTGGACCGATCGATTTTGCTTATGAAATCCACACCAAGGTTGGGGAAAAAGCGATTGGTGCCAAGGTCAACGGCCGGATGGTGCCCCTCAATACCAAACTTCGGACGGGAGACCAGGTGGAGATTATCACCAATGCCAACTCCTTTGGTCCGAGCCGTGACTGGCTGACCCTTGTTAAAACTAGCAAGGCGCGTAACAAGATCCGTCAGTTCTTTAAAAATCAAGATAAGGAATTATCGATTAACCGGGGTCGGGACCTCTTGATGGCCCAATTCCACGAGCATGACTTGGTAGCCAATAAGTTCATGGACAAAAAGCACATGGACAAAGTGCTACAAAAATCAAGCTATAAGACAGAAGAAGCCTTGTTTGCGGCGATTGGTTTTGAGAGATCGGAGCTATTACCATCTTTAACCGCTTGACGGAGGATGAACGCCGGGAAGAAGAACGGGCTAAGGCACGCGCAGAAGCAGAAGAGCTAGTCAAAGGTGGCGAGGTCAAGGTTGAAAATAAAAAGACACCTTGAAGGTCCGTCACGAAGGTGGCGTGGTCATCCAAGGCGCTTCTGGGCTCTTGATTCGGATTGCAAAGTGCTGTAACCCAGTCCCAGGCGATGAAATTGTTGGTTACATTACCAAAGGCCGTGGTGTTGCGATTCACCGTCGAGACTGTATGAACTTACGTGCTCAAGACAACTACGAGCAACGCTTGATCGATGTCGAGTGGGAAGACAATAACACGACCAAGGACTACATCGCCCATATTGATATTTATGGCCTCAACCGTGCAGGTCTCCTCAACGATGTCCTCCAAGTCTTGTCCAATACAGCTAAGATGGTCTCAACCGTCAATGCCCAACCAACCAAAGATATGAAATTTGCCAATATCCACATTTCCTTTGGGATTCCAAACTTGTCTATGTTGACAACGGTTGTGGATAAGATTAAGAGTGTGCCGGAGGTGTACTCTGTTAAGCGTACCAACGGCTAGTCGGCTGCTCAGTTATCTTTTATTGCTTCGTTAGCTCGCCTTGCCGTACTTAAGTACTGTCTTCGTCTCGCTGCCTCGCACTAAAAGCAACTGAACAGCCTTTACTTTTCAGATAGTGTGCCTGCGTCTCACTGCCTTGTCTGATGTCGATTTTCTTTGAAGAAGCTAGGATATGTTCAGAACTCTTTTTATTGCTTGATTAGCTCGTCGTCTGTGGTTGATGTTCTTTCAAGGGTAGCAGTGAATGCTCAATAGATTTATAAAACAGGATAATAAAATGAAATTAGTGATTCAACGGGTTAAGAGTGCCTCAGTTTCCATTGATGGTCAAGTCTACAATGCGATTCAGCAAGGTTTGCTGCTCTTAGTGGGAGTAGGACCTGAGGATGACCAGAAGGATTTGGATTATGCGGTCCGCAAGGTATCGCAGATGCGTATTTTCTCAGATGAGGAAGATAAGATGAATCTTTCGGTCAAAGATATCCAAGGGGAAATCTTATCGATCTCTCAATTTACCCTCTTTGCGGAGACAAAAAAAGGCAACCGTCCTGCTTTTATAGGGGCTGCCAAGCCAGATATGGCCAGTCAGTTATATGATGCCTTTAATGATCAATTAGAAAAAGAAGTCCCTGTCAAACGAGGGATCTTTGGGGCCGATATGGCGATTGAATTGATCAATGATGGTCCAGTGACGATTTTGTTAGATACAAAAAATCCATAAGTAAGAAAACATGCAGTCGGATTAGACTGCATGTTTTTCGATATAGAGTTGTTGGGCGATCACTTGGTTGATAGAAATTTCTTGTCCATGGATGATTAAGTGATAGAGGCCTGTGTAGTCATCATACCGTTGAAACGCGATAGTATTCCCAATCTGGAGATGGATCTGGTCTAAGAATTTTAACAATTCATAGGTGTCATGGACCCTTTGCAGAATATACAGACCAGGTTGGGTCGCTTCGCTGAGACGGTCTTGGTAGGCTTCGACAAGCCTTTCGCCTTTCTTTGGAATTGTCCCACCGTGAGGGCAGGTCTTAGGAGTTCAAGCATGTGATCCAGCTGGTCAATGAAATGTTCAGAAACGGTATGCTCGAGAACTTCTGCCTCTTCATGGACTTCTTCAGTTGTATAGTCAAGTTTTTCCAGAAGAAATACTTCGATCAAGCGGTGCTTGCGGTAGAGATCAGAGACCAACTGCGATCCTAGATCCGTTAGTAGATACCCATGGGTTTTATCTTTCACCAAGAGGCCCTCAGAGATCATACGCTTAATCATCTCGGACACAGCGGGTGGAGAGACCTGCATGCGACTCGCGATTTCCTTGTTACTGATTTTGTCTACTTCTGTGCCAATTTCATAAATGCACTTGAGGTAATCTTCTTTGTTTGGTGTCATGCTTTCCTCTTTTCTTCGCTCACTTCTAGTATATCAAAAAATCTTCAAAAACGCTAGTGGAGTAATGAGAATTGTCTCAAGCTCCAAAAAAGATGGTAGTATAGAAGCATAGAAAGGACGGCACTATGAACAGACGGGAATTAGTGAGATTAGGCTGGAGAGAGAGAGTAGTTTAGCCTATCTAGAGAAGCACTTGCAGGGATTGAAAGATCCACAAGCCTACCAAGAACAATACCAGTCTGTCTTTTTCTTTGCCAGTCCTCTGTTTCAAAATATGTGGTTTCAAGAGATCAAGGATCTAACGGAAACGGCTGCCCAAGACTTGCTGAGGGGAGTCATGAAAATTCTTCTTATGCCAAGTGACCTGTCCGGAACTTGTGAAGAAACAGCCTTTCTTCTGAGTAGGATGGCTCCAGATTGTCCGCCAGGTTCCGATTTTTGGAAGGCTTTTTTCACACGTCGTGCAAATCGCCTTTGAAAAGGATCCCTTAGCAGATCAGTCGGGAGATCAGCTCTTGAAACGCCAGGTTCACCAGTTGCGCTACCTACTTTCAAGTTACCAAGCCCAGTGGATTCGGACGCATGAGGCCAGAGCTGGACAGACTGACGAGGAGGCCTTACAAGCTTACTTACAGGAGGCTAGAGCGGTCACGGTGGATGCTTATGCGGCTGCCCGCCTTCACATAAGGTCTCCCTAGGGCCAGATGGTCACCTTCATTATCCATCAGGGGCCTCCCAACAAGTCAATTTCAAGGTCTTGTTAAATTTTCATACGGAGTATATTCTCGATCAAGCCGGGCGTTTTCTCAATGAAGTCGATCCAGTAGAAGTTTCTGAAAATGGCATTGTCAATGGGGCTAGTTTTAACTACGGGCTGGCTAGGGGACGGACCCATAAGGACTTAGATATTGACCCCGTCAAAGCTTGGGATCCAGCCTTTCGCAAGCATGTCCTCTATCAGCAAGATGTTCGCTATCTAGCCCCTAAAAATGATCGCAGTGTCGAAGGCTACTGGAGTCGAAAAGGAGTCTTTGCACAAGGAGGCAAGAGCTACAAGCAACAAGTGGCACAGCGCGTGCGGAGTTTCCTCAGAGGCATCCTCGCTTACGCTGGCGCGTCCTCCTACAGAATGGACTTCATCGGATTTTATAGCAATGGAAAAGAGGTCGCAGACCTCTTTTTTCATTTATCCAAGCGCATTGACGGCTTCGATTGCAGCGTCGTAATTTGGTTCGCTGTTGATATTGTCTAGGTATTCAACGTAAGTAACCTTGTTATCCGCATCTAAGACCAAGACAGCGCGTGCGAGTAGGTGCCATTCATTGATCAAGAGGCCGTATGCTTTCCCGAAGGAATGGTCGTAGTAGTCTGAGAGCATGATGGCATTGTCGAGCCCTTCAGCAGCGCACCATTTACCTTGAGCAAAAGGAAGGTCGACAGAGACCGTCAAGACGACAGTGTCTTCCATATCCGATAAGGTTTGATTGAAGTGACGTGTTTGCATCGAACAGATACCTGTGTCGATGGATGGGATAATGCTGAGGACTTTTTTCTTGCCAGCAAAATCAGCTAAAGATTTCTTCGCAAGAGCTGGAGTGATCAATGAAAAGTCATGAGCAGTATCGCCAACTTGAAGTTGAGATCCGGTAAAGTGAACAGTGATTCCTAAAAATGTTGTCATAGCAAAGACTCCTTTTTCTTTTCATTGTACATCAATGAAGGGGAAGAGCCACTGATTTGTTTGAGAATCTAATCAGTTTGGAATCTTATTTGTTCAAACCTTCTGCGATCTTGTCTAAGTTCCACTTCATCATGCTGTAGTAGCTATCGCCCTTTTCTCCTTCTTTGGCAATCGAGTCAGTGAAGATCTTTGCATAGATCGGGATATTGGTATCCTTAGACACAGTTTTCATAGGACGTTCATCGACGCTAGATTCAACAAAGAGGGCAGGCACCTTTGGTTTGCCGGAGCTTTTCTACCAGCGTTTTGATTTGGTCAGGTGTCCCTTCTTCTTCCGTATTGATTTCCCAGATATAGGCAGATGGGACGCCGTAGGCTTTGGAGAAGTATTTGAAGCAGCCTTCGCTGGTTACAATCATCTTCTTCTCTTCTGGGATATTGTTGAATTTTTGTTTGGCTTCTTGGTCGAGCTTACTGAGTTTTTCAGTATAGGCAGCTAGATTTTTCGTAGAAGTCCTTGTTTTTGGGATCTTTTTGCGATCAATTGTTTGGCAATGTTTTTAGCGTAGAGGATCCCGTTTTCGAGATTGAGCCAAGCGTGAGGGTCTTCTTTTCCAGCTTGGTTTTGGCCTTCAAGTAGATGACGTCGACTCCGTCGCTAGCTGCGAAATAGTCTTTGTTTTCAACTTTATTGGCATTTTTGACCAATTTAGTAAACCAAGCATTGCCACCGGTTTCGAGGTTGATCCCGTTGTAGAAGATGAGGTCTGCTTGCGAAGTCTTTTGACATCTTCTGGAAGCGGTTCGTACTCGTGAGGATCTTTGCCGACAGGAACGATACTGTGCAGATCGATCTTATCCTCAGCAATATTTTTAGTTATATCTGCAAGGATTGAATTGGTGGTGACCACTTTCAATTTACCAGAAGCTCCAGAAGAAGAGCCTTTGCTACAGGCCAACAGACCAAATAAGAGCGCCACAAAGAGGGCGAGGATAGAAGTGAATTTTTTCATGGTTTTCTCCTTTAATGAGATGAAAGAGCGTGCTTATTCTTTCTCTGCTTAGGAGCGATAAAGAAGCTGATGAGAAAGAAGACAGCAGAAGTGAGGACAATACAAGACCCGACGGCGATGTTTAAGCTATAGCCAATAAAGAGTCCCAGGATGGATGCAAGAGCACCTAATCCGGATGAAAGGAGCATCATGGACCAGAGGCTGTTGGCATAGAGATAGGCCGTCGCAGCGGGTGTGATGAGCATGGCGACGATGAGAATGGTCCCGACACTCTGCATAGCAGTGACAGAAACCAAGGTCAAGAGCACCATAAGGAGGTAGTGATAGACCTTGACCCGGACGCCCATGGATTGAGCCAGAACAGGATCAAAAGATGTGAGCAGTAAGGGTCGAAAGAGTAGGACAATCACCAGCAAGACCGCAGCACCAACACCGATGGTTATCCACATATCCCGGTCTTGGACGGCCAAGATATTCCCAAAGAGGATGTGGAAAAGGTCGGTGGAACTTTTAGCGACTCCAATCAGGATGACTCCTAAGGCGAGGAAAGAAGAAAAGGTAATCCCAATTGCAGTGTCGCTCTTGATGATGGAGTTGCTCTTGATATAGGTGATAAGGACGGACGCCAGGAGGCCAAAGACAATAGCGCCAATAAAGAAATTGATGCCCAGGATAAAGGAGAGAGCCACACCAGGAAGAACTGCGTGTGAGATAGCGTCTCCCATGAGAGACATGCCTCTTAAAATAATGAAGCATCCAACGGCTCCAGCGACAATCCCGATGGCGATGGCTGTGATCAGGGCATTCTGTAAGAAGTGGAATTGCTGTAATCCATCGATAAATTCTGTAATCATCCGACGCCACCTCCTATAAAGAGTTCATGCCCATAGGCTGCATGCAGATTTTCTTTGGTAAAGGTTTCCTCTGTTTTCCCAAATGCAATCAGTTTACGATGAAGGAGGAGGACCTGGTCGAAATAAGCTGGGACCTTGCTGAGGTCGTGATGGACGATCAGAATGGTCTTGCCTTCTTGTTTCAAGGTCTGGAGGGTCTGCATGATGATGTCTTCGCTGACAGAGTCAATCCTGCGAAGGGCTCATCCAAAAAAATGACATCCGCTTCTTGGACCAAGCAGCGGGCGATCAGCACCCGTTGGAATTGCCCTCCTGAAAGCTGGCCGATCTGGCGATCCGCTAGATCAAGAAGATTGACAAGTTTCAAGGCATTTTCCACTTTTGGAGATCTTCTTTGCTTTTTTTCTCTTGAAGATAGAAAGGTGGGGATAAAGACCCAGTGAGATGCACTCTCTCACCGTGATGGGAAAGTGGAAATCAATAGCGGATTTCTGTTCGACGTAGGCCACCCGTTGAAGAACTTGGCTGAGATCTTTTTGATCGAGCTGGACCTTTCCCGCATGAGGGAGAAGTCCTAGCATGGCCTTGATTAGGGTTGATTTTCCAGCCCCATTGGGGCCAAGAATGCCTAGGATGGTTGGACCCTGGATGGTGAGGGAAAGATCCTCCAAGGCCAGTGTTTGCTGGTAAGCAACACTGAGATGTTCAATTTGAATCATGATTTTGCTCCTTTACCATTAATATACATGAATAAAAAAAATAAGTCAAGTTAATTTTTGAAATAATTATACACGAATAAAAAGTTAAGTCAAGTTAATTTTTAAAATAATTCAACTTAAATCTCTTGAAATCATTGAAAAAAGTTCCTATTTTTTTGATAAGGTTATTACAAAAGAATGAAAGCGAGAAGATCATGGTACGTTTACAAGATGATTTTTATGATTACGTCAATGGGGCATGGGCTGAGACAGCTGTGATTCCAGATGACAAACCGTCAACCGGTGGTTTTATGGACTTGATCCAAGATATCGAAAACTTGATGTTGGATATCACTGGAAAATGGCAAAGAGGAGAAGAATTGCCTGAAGATAGCATTCTGCAAAACTTTGTCAAATACCACAAGATGGTAGCTGATTTTGATGCACGAGAAGCAGCTGGTGTGGCTCCAGCCATGCCCTTGATCAATGAAATCAAGGCTCTGTCTTCTTTTGAAGACTATACCAGCAAGTTGGGCACCTATGAACTAGCTGGCAAACCTAATCTCATGCCATTTGGCGTGTCACCAGACTTTATGAATGCGCAAATGAATGTCCTGTGGGGAGGCACCGGCTCTCATCTTGCCAGATACGACCTATTATGAAGAAGGCAACGAAAAAAGGTCCAGAATTACTGGCTATCTGGCGCCAAATGATGGAAAAACTCTTATCTAAATTTGATTTCTCAGAGGAAGAAATCAAGGATATCCTGGATAAAGTGATTGCAGCAGATGCAGAATTGGCTAAGTATGTCTTGTCAAATGAAGAAAGATCCGAGTACAACAAACTTTACCATCCATATGAGTGGGTAAGATTTCAAGACCTTGGTTCCAGAATTGCCACTCGAGACCTTCTTTACAGAAGTAATTGGACAAACACCAGATAAAATCATCGTGCCGGAAGAGCGTTACTGGAAGGAATTTGCGCCAACACTCTACTCAGCAGCCAACTGGGAGACCCTTCATGCAAATTGAAACTTGGTGCAGCTTTAGATTGGACTCTTTCTTGACGGAAGAAATCCGTGTGTCTTGTCTGGTGAATATGGACGGATGATCACGGGTATTCCAGAACCTCGTCCAAAAGAAAAAAGCAGCTCTGGCAATGGCAGAAGTACCTTATAGACAAGCGCTTGGACTCTGGTATGCAGACGAAAAATTCTCACCAGAAGCAAAAGCAGACGTAGAGCATAAAGTTGCAACCATGATTGAGGTCTACAAGGATCGTCTGGAAAAAGCAGACTGGCTCGCTCCTGAAACCCGCGAAAAAGCCATTGTCAAACTCAATGTCATCACACCACACATCGGTTACCCTGAAAAATTACCAGAAACTTATGCCAAGAAGATCATCGACGAAAGCAAGACCTTGGTGGAAAATGCTCAAAAATTATATCAAATTTCCATTGCTCATAGCTGGAGTAAGTGGAACCAACCAGTTGATCGGAGCGAGTGGCACATGCCAGCAAATATGGTCAATGCCTACTATGATCCGCAACAAAACCAAATCGTCTTCCCAGCAGCGATTTTGCAAGCACCTTTCTATGACCTTCACCAATCATCATCAGCCAACTATGGCGGAATTGGAGCTGTCATTGCTCATGAAATTTCTCACGCTTTTGATACGAATGGCGCTTCCTTTGATGAAAACGGTAGCTTGAAAGACTGGTGGAAGCCAGAAGATTACGAGGCCTTTACCGCTCGCACGCAAAAGGTCATCGATCAGTTTGAAGGGCAAGACTCTTACGGTGCTAAGATTAACGGGAAATTGACCGTTTCGGAAAACGTGGCGGACCTCGGAGGTATCGCTGCAGCCCTTGAAGCCGCTAAGAAAGAGGAAGATTTCTCAGCAGAAGAATTCTTCACCAACTTTGCTCGCATCTGGCGCATGAAAGCTCGGACAGAGTACATGCAACTCCTCGCAAGTGTCGATGTCCACGCACCAGGAAAACTCCGCACCAATGTCCAATTGCCAAACTTTGACGAATTCTTTGAAACCTTTGATGTCAAAGAAGGCGACGGCATGTGGCGCGCACCAGAAGACCGCGTGATCATTTGGTAGTCTAAGATACTAAGCCCGTAAAAAGAGAAGAAAATAGGAGATTGACCATGTGGGCCAGGCCCACCAGTCAATCTCTCTTTTTCTCGACGGTCGTAAAAAATAAAAATCCCCCAAAGCCAAGTTTCAATCTACTGAAACTAGTTTTGGGGATTTTTGAGTGGATTAGAAATAACAGTGAATGTCATGATCTAAAAAAACTTGCTGGTAGTCATATAAATCTTCTGGATGCAGGGCTTTTATTCCTTCCATTTCATAGCGACGTCCTAAAAGCTTGTATTTGTTTTCTCCAAACTGGTGAAATGGGAGAAGTTGTACTTCATCGATGTTGAGAGAATTAAAAAGGGAAGCAAATTCTTCAGCATCAGTTAAAGAGTCATTGAAATTAGGAATGACTGGAATACGTAAAACGATTGTTTTGTTTTGAGCAAAGGCATAATGAATATTTTTAATAATCAGATGATTGTTGACTCCGACAACCTTCTTATGTTTAAGTGTATTGTAATGTTTAAGGTCTGTATAAATAAAATCAACATACTGAATGAGATCGACAAATTTCTCATGTTCAACAAAAAGCTGTCGTTTCGATTGCAGTATGAAGTCCAACTTCTTTCGCAGCTTTTAAGATAGCTTTGGCAAATTCAAATTGAGCGAAGATTTCTCCACCAGACAGGGTAAGGCCACCACCAGATTCTTCGTAGAAGTCAACGTCTTTAAGACATCATCTATGATCTCGGTAACTGTTTTTCTTCTCCTGTGATGGTTTCCTTTTAGTAACAGCATCCAACATTTTTTCAGGATTTGCACGCTGGGATTCAGGATTGGAGCACCATGGACAACGTAGGGGACATCCTTTTTAAAAATACAGTAGTTCGGATTCCAGGGCCATCATGGATACTAAAGTGTTGGATATTAAAGATTATGCCGCGATTTTGTTCCATATTTTTGCTCTCCTATCAATCTAGTAAGTCCATTATACATTATTTAAGAAACTAATTCAATTACGAACGAAAGTTTATTTTGTTTTGAATTCACTCGAAAATTTGCTAAAATAGAGAAGAGGTAAAAACAATGCAACGTTTAGATGAAATATTGAAATTAGTATCGGAATTTGAAAAGATTGATGTTAATAGTTTGTCTGAGAAATTACAAGTCTCTAAAGTGACCATTCGAAAGGATTTGGACAAGCTAGAATCCAAAGGATTATTGCATAGAGAACACGGCTATGCTGTTTTAAATAGTGGAGATGATATCAATGTTCGACTGTCCTTTCAATATGATACCAAGAAAAGAATAGCCAGGAAGCTGCTAAATTAATTAAGGATAACGACACGGTTTTGATTGAATCGGGCTCTACATGCCTTGCTAGCGGAAGAAATTTGCCAAACAAAAAAGAATGTCAAGATTGTGACAAATTCTTACTTTATTGCAGATTATTATATTCAGGAATATGATTCTTGTAAAATCATCCTACTTGGTGGTGAATTTCAAAAAAGAATCGAGAGTGACTGTAGGTCCGCTTTTGAAAGAATTAATCCGCTCTTTTAGAGTTCCCTTTGCTTTTGTAGGGGTAGACGGATATGATGACGAACTTGGCTTTTACTGGGAAAGATATGATGAGAAGTGAAGTTGTTCAAGCTATGTCCGATGTTTCTAAAGAAGTGATTGTCTTAACAGATTCAAGTAAATTTGGGAAAATGTGGAACTGTCAGACGATTTGCACTTTCACAAGTTTCGAGAGTCATAACAGATAAGAATATATCTCAAGAAGCGAAAGAAAACTTGAGGATTCACAAACAATTTTAACTTTAGTATAAGAAGGAGAAGCCAATTGAAAGATGAACGGAAAAGTTACTTGCTAAATTAGCCTATCTATACTATGTTGAAGACAAAAGTCAATCGCAAATCGCAGCAGAAACTGGAATCTACCGTACAACTGTCAGCAGAATGCTAGCAGAGGCCAAGAAAGAGGGCGTAGTAAAAATTGAAATCGAAAACTTTGATACTCGCCTCTTCCATTTAGAAAATTATATCAAACAAAAATATGGCTTAAAAGCTATCGAGATTATACCGAATCTAGTTGATGAACCTCGAGAAAGCCTTGAAAAGCGACTGGCGCAAGCAAGTGCGGTCATGCTTCGTAATTTGATTGAAGATGGAATGACAGTCGGATTTTCATGGGGCAAGTCTCTCAGATTAATGGTAGAACAAGTTGGAACGAAGCGCTTGGATGGTGTACAGTTTTATCCCCTAGCTGGAGGTCCCAGTCATATTCATGCTCGCTACCATGTCAATACGCTGATCTACAGTATGGCGAGTAAATTTCATGGGGAATGTCATTTTATAAACGCGAGTGTCATTCAAGAAAATTCTGAGGTGACGGAAGGCATCTTATCTTCTAAGTATTTTGAGGATTTGAAAGCTAGTTGGCGTTGTTTGATGTTGCGGCTGTAGGGATTGGTGGCTATGCAGATAGCAAGAATCCTCAGTGGTTTGATATGCTGACATCAAATGATTTTAAGAAATTGGAGTCAGAACATGCTGTAGGAGAAGTATGCTGTCGTTTCTTTGATCAAGAAGGTATCCCCGTTTATCCTGAATTACAGGAAAGAACAATATCTATCACATTGGAGGAATTGAGAGAGGTACCAAACACCATCTCTTTGGCCTACGGTGATCAGAAAGCAAAAGCACTTTTATCGGTTTTGAAAGCCAACTATATCAATCATTTAGTCACAGATGAAGCAACGATCTTAAAAGTCTTAGAATTAGATGGTGATCAGCAATTTATTAAAAAATAGGACAGCAGGAATGCAGTCCTTATTTTTTGAGTTAAATAGCACAAATGTGCAAAAACAAAAACAATAATCAAATGTTGCGATTTTTATTGACCGGCAAAAAATATAAATGGTATATTGACAATAGAAAAGCGCTTTCAGTAGATTGATAAAGGAGTGTAGTACATGGAAATAATTGTTGCAGACCAAATTATTATGGGATTGATTTTAAATGCGGGTGATGCTAAACAGCATATTTACCAAGCTTTATCATATGCTAAGGAGGGCGATTTTACATCTTCTGAAGACGAAATTGCGAAAAAGCAGATGCAGCATTGCTAGAAGCGCATAACTTGCAAACACAATTTTTAGCCCAGGAAGCAGGTGGGACAAAGACAGAGATTACAGCTTTGTTTGTGCACTCACAAGATCACTTAATGACTTCAATCACAGAGATTAACTTGATCAAAGAAATGATTGACTTTACGTAAAGAACTTTCAGCGAAACAATAAGGAGGAAAAGAAGATGAAAATTGGATTGTTTTGTGCAGCAGGATTTTCAACAGGAATGTTGGTAAATAATATGAAGGTGACGGCTAAGGAATTAGGGATTGATGCTGAAATCGATGCCTATTCTCAAGCGAAATTAGCAGATTTTGCTCCTGAAATCGATGTCGCTTTGTTGGGCCCTCAAGTATTTATACTTTGATAAATCAAAAGCGATTTGTGAGGCAAACCATATTCCTATTGCTGTCATCCCTATGGCAGATTATGGGATGTTGATGGTAAGAAAGTACTAAATCTAGCTCTAGAATTGCTAGGAGAAAAATAAGGAGGCTTCCCATGTCTAATTTTTAATTTTCAGAAAATTATCGCCCAATCATGCGGTTTGTAAACTTGAAAGGAATTATTGCTCTTAAAGATGGATGTTAGCGATCCTTCCATTAACGGTAGTTGGTAGTTTGTTCCTGATTATTGGGCAATTACCATTTGAAGGCCTTAATCAGGCTATTGCTAGTGTATTTGGCGATACGTGGACAGAGCCATTTATGCAGGTTTATTCAGGAACATTCGCCATCATGGGCTTAATTTCGTGCTTCTCCATTGGTTATTCATATGCTAAAAAACAGTGGAGTAGAACCCTTGCCAGCAGGAGTTTTTGTCCCTATCTTCATACTTTATCTTGTTAAAATCTTCTTATGTACCAGCTAAGGGAGAACCAATTGGTGATGCCATTGCAAAAGTATGGTTTGGTGGTCAAGGGATTATCGGGGCTATTATTATAGGTCTGGTAGTTGGTGCGATTTATACTGTGTTTATCCAAAGACACATTGTTATTAAAATGCCAGAACAAGTACCTCAAGCCATTGCCAAACAATTTGAAGCGATGATTCCTGCTTTCGTGATTTTCTTACTATCAATGATTGTCTATATCGTATCAAAAGTAGTGACAAGTGGCGGTACTTTCATTGAAATGATCTATGATGTCATTCAGGTTCCTCTACAAGGTCTAACAGGATCACTTTACGGAGCGATTGGAATTGCCTTCTTTATTTCGTTCTTGTGGTGGTTTGGTGTGCACGGACAATCAGTTGTCAATGGTGTAGTAACAGCCTTACTACTTTCTAACCTGGATGCCAATAAATCAATGTTGGCAGCTGGGAAGCTATCCGTTGAAAATGGTGCTCACATTGTAACTCAACAATTCCTAGATAGTTTCCTTTTATTTTGTCTGGATCAGGTATAACCTTTGGTTTGGTTGTTGCTATGTTATTTGCTGCTAAGTCAAAACAATATAAGGCACTTGGGGAAAGTTGCAGCTTTTCCTGCAATCTTCAATGTTAATGAACCCGTCGTATTTGGCTTCCCAATTGTAATGAACCCAGTGATGTTCCTTCCATTTATGATCTTTCCAATTTTGGCAGCGATAATTGTTTATACTTCAATTGCTATTGGGTTCATGCATCCATTCTCAGGTGTGACCCTTCCTTGGAGTACACCAGCCATTATTTCTGGATTTATGGTTGGAGGTTGGCAAGGTGCTTTCGTTCAAGTGCTGGTTCTCGCAACCTCGACTGTCGTATATTTCCCATTCTTCAAATTCCAAGATAATCTTGCCTATAACAACGAATTACAAGCTGAAAAATAGTGCGTTTATTAGAGTGCACAGATGTGCGACTAGAATAGAATTTATAGGTATTATCCATAATTCATTGAAATTCGTAAAATTTAATGCTACTATAGTTACGAAAGAAAACAAAATAATTTCAAAAGAAAGGTTTTGAAAAAATGAAACAAGTAGAAGTAGCAAGTACAAGCATTAAAACAGAATATTTTGGAAGCCTCACTGAACGCATGAATAAGTATCGTGAAGATGTCTTAAACAAGAAGCCTTATATCGACGCTGAACGTGCCGTTCTTGCAACTAAGGCATATGATCGTTATAAGGAACAACCAAATGTTCTTAAACGTGCCTATATGTTGAAAAGATTCTTGAAAATATGACAATCTATATTGAGGATGAATCCATGATTGCTGGAAACCAAGCATCCTCTAATAAAGATGCTCCGATCTTCCCAGAATATACTTTAGAGTTCGTTCTGAAGGAATTGGATCTTTTTGAAAAGCGGGATGGTGACGTCTTCTATATTACGGAAGAAACAAAACAGCAGCTAAGAGTAGTATCGCACCGTTCTTCGGTATGGAAGGGAAGATGAATTCAGGGATGCCCACTTAGCAGTCAATTATCAAAAATTATTGCAATATGGCTTGAAAGGTTTTGAAGAAATACAAGAGAAGCTAAAGAAGCCCTAGATTTAACGGATCCAGCTAGCATTGATAAGTATATGTTTTACGATTCTATTTTTTATCGTAGTTGATGCTGTTAAGACCTATGCTCAACGTTTAGTTGAACTTGCTAAAAACTTGGCTGAGAAAGCAACTCCTGAACGAAAAGAAAGAATTATTGAAATTGCAGAGATTTGTGCCAAAGTTCCTTATGAACCTGCTCATTCATTTTGAGAGGCTGTTCAGTCTGTTTGGTTTATCCAGTTGTATTCTTCAGATTGAATCTAACGGACATTCTTTAAGTTATGGTCGTTTTGATCAGTATATGTATCCTTACTATATTAAAGATATCAACGAAAGAAAATCACTGAAGAAGAAGCATTAGAATTACTTACCTGTTTATGGATCAAGACACTCACAGTCAACAAAGGTACGTTCACAGGCTCATACATTAAGTTCAGCTGGTTCTCCAATGTATCAGAATGTGACTATTGGTGGTCAGACTACTGACAAGAAGGATGCAGTAAATGAATTAAGTTTTGCGGTATTAAAATCAGTCGCACAGACAAGATTAACCCAGCCCTAACTTAACTGTTCGCTACCATGCAAACTTAAATAAAAAGTTTTTTGATGAATGTATTGAAGTTATGAAACTTGGCTTTGGCATGCCTGCATTAAATAATGATGAAATTATCATTCCTTCCTTTATTAACTGGGGTGTAAAAGAAGAAGATGCTTATAACTACAGTGCTATCGGCTGTGTGGAAACAGCTGTTCCGGGCAAATGGGGTTACCGTTGTACTGGTATGTCTTATATTAACTTCCCAAAAGTTTTGCTCATTACAATGAATAATGGTGTTGATCTTAACTACAAACAAACGTTTCACTAAGGCCATGGTTACTTTACTGAAATGAAACTTATGAAGATTTACTTGCAGCATGGGATAAAACAGTAAGAGAAATGACACGTTATGAGTGTTATTGTGGAAAATGCAATTGACCTAAAGCATCTGAGCGAGATGTACCAGACGTTTTATGTTCTGCATTAACAGATGACTGTATTGGCAACGGTAAAACTATAAAAGAAGGTGGGGCTGTCTACGATTTATTTCTGGTTTACAAGTGGGTATTGCAAATATCCGATTCGCTTTGCAGCGATCAAGAAACTGGTTTTGAAGAAGGGCGCTTACACCACAAGAACTATGGCATGCTCTGGGAAATGATTACGAGGGCGAACGTGAAAAAAGAAATTCAAGAGATGCTTGAATCCATGATGCACCGAAGTATGGAAACGATGATGACTATGCAGACAGCTTAGTTGTGAAAGCATATGATTTTATATGGATGAAATCAAGCTAAATATCCAAATACTCGTTATGGAATGGGCCAATGGTGGTATCCGTTACTCAGGTACATCTTCTATTTCAGCCAATGTAGGACAAGGTCGTGGAACATTAGCTACTCCGGACGGTCGTAATGCTGGAACTCCACTAGCAGAAGGATGTTCTCCATCCCACAATATGGACCAACATGGCCCAACATCTGTTCTAAAATCAGTTTCTAAATTGCCAACAGATGAAATAGTTGGTGGTGTTTTACTGAACCAAAAAGTAAACCCACAAACTTTAGCCAAAGAAGAAGATAAATTAAAACTTATTGCTTTACTCCGTACGTTCTTTAATCGTCTACATGGATACCATATTCAATATAATGTGGTTTCTAGAGAAACGTTATTAGATGCTCAAAACATCCGGAAAAACACCGTGACTTAATTGTACGTGTTGCAGGCTACTCAGCTTTCTTCAATGTACTATCAAGAGCTACACAAGATGATATTATTGGACGGACAGAGCATACTCTATAGTAAAGAGGTATGTATATGGAATTTATGCTTGATACTTTAAATATAAATGAAATAAAAAAATGGGCTCGAGTGTTACCTCTTGCTGGGGTAACCTCTAACCCAACAATTGCCAAAAAAGAAGGAGAAATCGATTTCTTTAAACGGATTCATGAGGTTCGGGAGATCATTGGTGAAGCTCCTTCTATCCATGTGCAAGTTGTTGCGAAAGATTATGACGGTATTTTAAAAGATGCTGCGAAAATTCGACAAGAATGTGGCGGAAATGTTTTTATTAAAGTTCCGGTTACTCCTGAGGGGTTGGCAGCTATCAAAACATTAAAATCAGAAGGTTATAAAATTACTGCAACCGCAATTTATACTGTATTTCAAGGTCTTTTGGCTATTGAAGCAGGCGCAGATTACCTTGCTCCCTATTATAATCGAATGGAGAACTTGAATATTGATTCAGCACAGGTAATAGCACAATTGGCAGATTCAATCGAAAAAATCAATCATCAAGCAAAATTCTAGCAGCATCCTTTAAGAATGTCGGTCAAGTCAATCGAGCATTCAAAGAAGGGGCACAAGCCATCACTGCTGGGGCTGATGTCTTTGAAGCGGCTTTTGGAATGCCGTCAATTGAAAAAAGCGGTGAATGATTTTGCAAATGATTGGTCAGCTATTCATCATCAGAATATAATTTGATAAAGGAGGAGTATATGAGAAATTTTGCAAGTCCGTCACGTTACATTCAAGGGGAAAATGCCTTATTTGAAAATGCAAAACCTATTTTAGAACTGGGAGTCATCCTGTATTACTATGCGACTCAGTAGTCTATGAAATCGTAGGAGAACGATTTGAAAAAATATCTCCTTCGGTATGGATTTACAGTCTTGCCAGTCTTCTTTAATGGAGAAGCTTCTGATAACGAAATCAATCGTGTGGTTAGTTTGGCAGAAGAAAATGGCTGTGATTTGGTCATTGGACTTGGTGGAGGAAAGACCATCGATAGTGCGAAAGCTATTGCCGATCTTTTAAAATCACCAGTTGTGATTGCCCCTACCATTGCCTCTACAGATGCTCCTGTTTCCGCTTTGTCAGTTATCTACACGGATGAAGGTGCCTTTGCTCGCTATATTTTCTATTCTAAAAACCCAGAATTGGTCTTGGTGGATAGCAAAGTCATCTCTCAAGCACCAAAACGTTTGCTCGCTTCTGGAATCGCAGATGGATTAGCGACTTGGGTCGAAGCGCGTGCGGTAATGCAAGCCAATGGAAAAACCATGTTGGGTCAACGACAAACCTTAGCGGGTGTCGCCATTGCACAACGTTGTGAAGAAACCTTATTTGCTGATGGACTCCAAGCCATGGCTGCTTGTGAAGCCAAAGTCGTAACCCTGCTCTTGAAAACATCATTGAAGCCAATACCCTTCTTAGTGGTATTGGGTTTGAAAGTGGTGGGTTAGCAGCTGCCCATGCCATCCATAATGGCTTTACAGCCCTTACTGGGGACATCCACCATTTGACTCATCGTGAAAAAGTAGCCTACGCAACTCTTGTGCAATTGTTCTTAGAAAATCGTCCAAAAGAAGTTTTGGATAAATACATTCGCTTCTATCAACAAATTGGCATGCCAACTACTCTTAAAGAAATGCATCTTGAAAATGCAAGCTATGAAGATCTTCTCAAGGTTGGTCAACAAGCAACAATTGAAGGAGAAACTATCCATCAAATGCCATTTGAAGTGAAAGCCTCTGATATTGCGCAAGCCATCGTTGCTGTAGATGCCTACGTTCAAGGTTTAGACTAAATCAATATCTGTCATTCACAGATAATGTAGACAAACTGATTTTTTACATCAAACAAACTAATGGATGCCTAAAAAATTAAAATTAGATACTTTTTAAGGCTCATTAAAAATGCTTAGGAACTTTCCGCCGTGAGAAAAGTGCTAGAAACACGATTGTTTCTAGCACTCGGGAGTTTTGGAACTTTAGGTCCAAAAACTAAGTCATGGAACTTCTTCGAAGTTCGCTGACGTCCGTACTCACCTAAGGAAAGTTTCTAAGATGATGCTTTGTCGACAAACCAAGAACTCCCATACCTTATGGTAATGGGAGTTCTTTTTTCTATTTTCTTCTTTTGGATCGGTTTGTTTAAAGATCAGGTATAAAATTCCGGCAGGCAGGAAGCAGAAGAGCCACATAACATCGAGTCCCTTGCTTTTACTGCTAGAGGTCGTTGTTTTAGACTCACTTACGGCCACTCCCGCTTTAATACTTGGAGATACCTGTTGCAAGCCGTTCTGAACGACTAGGCGGTTGTCTTCCAGTTTAAGGGCTGGCTTCGTCCCTTCTTAACGGTCGCATAGAAGTCTTGCTTCAAGTGAATGGTCTTCCCGTCGATGGTATGATCGCCTGCAGAAAGGATTTTTTTATACTGGTAGTCTGCGAACATTTTCTCAGCCAAGGTATTCCCGATTTGATTGCGGTAACTTTCGGCGATCTCGACATCGTAGTTTCCAACCCCAAAATCACTTCGATAATCCGCTGTTTCCCCGCTTGGTTGTCGCGGTGTAGTTGTAGTCAGCAGTCGGGCTGGATCCGGTCTTGAGGCCATCCGTTCCTTTAAGGGCGAATTTTCCACCTTCGAGGGAAGTGTTGTAGTTATCGTAGCTTTGCTCGTAGGGGTACCTTCCATGATGGTAGTATGAGCTTGCTTGGTGTATTCCAACATTTCTGGCAGGTCGTTTACGATGTGATAAGCCAGAATAGACATGTCCCGCGCTGTGATTTCGTTATTCGCATTGACATCGTAGCGCTGAGGATTGTAGTAGCCCTGAAGGACCGAAATCATCGCCCCATTTGGATTGTGCCATTTTGTATGGCTCATCCCCATTTCTTGTGCGTACTGATTCATTAAGTCCAAAAACTTATCGGGATCATTGTCAGTGACGGCGTTGGCGAGCATAATCACGGCCGCACTAGAAGATGGAACAAAGAGCATCTTGATCAATTCAGATACCTTTGTAGTCAACACCAGCTACAATAGGTGAGTTACTTAACAGATTGTTTTCCGAGATGGCTTGGTCTGCCTCTGTTGCTGTGACCACGGTATCATATTTGATCTTGCCTTCCTTAAGGGCCCGAAAGACTACATAGGCACTCATGAGTTTGGCCATGCTTCCTGAGTCCCGGACCGTGTCGATATTGTCTCCGTACAATATAGCTCCAGTATTGGCGTCGATGACGATGTCAGCCTTAGGCTTGTAAAAATCATCCAATACCAGTCCAGCATCAGCTGCGATTTTCATGACATCTTCTTGCTGGTAGATGTCGTCCGCAAAAGCAGTGGAAATAGTGCCAAATGTCAAGACTCCTACAAGGAGGGACAAGAGGCTGTGTTTTAGTCGTTTGTGTAAATGTCTCACATAATTCATAGATTCCATTATATCATACAGGCCAGGGATTCAACTTGAAAAATTTTAGAAAAAGTAGAAATTGAAAAATAAAGGAAAAATAGAATAATTTCGCAGTAAAAGCGTTTACATTTCCCTAGAAAGTGCTATAATTTAAATTGAGTATAACATTTTTTTACAATGAGGTGATTTATATGAACAAAGGGAAGGTACTCTTAGCTACCAGCGCTCTGCTTTTATCAGCTGGTGTACTGGCAGCCTGCTCAGGAGGGAAATCTAGTAGCTCTGGTGGTCAGACATTTAGCTATGTCTATACCCAGGATCCGGATACCTTAGACTACTCGATTTCCAATAAAAAATCGACTTCCGAGTTTACAGGAAATGCGATAGATGGCTTGTTGGAAGTGGACAAGTACGGGAATTTGATCCCATCGCTTGCTAAAGACTGGACTGTTTCCAAGGATGGCTTGACCTATACTTATAAACTCCGTAAAGGGGTCAAATGGATGACTTCTGAAGGGGAAGAATATGGAGAAGTCAAAGCCCAAGACTTTGTCACAGGCCTCAAACACGCGGCAGACAAGAAATCACAAGCGATTTACTTGGTTCAAAAAATCTGTCAAAGGTTTGGATGATTATGTTTCAGGAAGACATCTGATTTCTCAACTGTTGGAGTGAAGGCTATTGATGATTATACCGTTCAATATACCTTGAGCCAACCAGAAAGTTTCTGGAATTCTAAGACTACGATGGGGATCTTGATGCCGGTCAACGAAGAATTCCTGAAATCTAAAGGAGATGACTATGGTCAAGGGACTTCTCCATCTAGTATCCTCTACTGCGGTCCTTATTTGATCAAGTCCATCACTTCTAAATCTTCTGCGATATTGGAAAAGAACCCAACATACTGGGATGCAGATAATGTTAAGATCAGTAAAGTGAAGCTGACCTATTATGATGGACAAGACTCAGAATCCTTGATTCGTGGGTTTGATAACGGCGACTATACAGTTGCCCGTGTTTTCCCAAATGGTTCCAACTTTAAGAGTGTAGAGAAGAAGCATAAGGACGATATCGTCTTTACTGACCAAGGTTCCTCAACCTATAATCTTTCCTTCAATATTGACCGTCAGGCTTATGAAATCACAAAGAAGACTACTGATGCTCAAAAAGACTTCAACTAAGAAAGCAATCTTAAATAAAGACTTCCGTCAAGCCATTATGTTTGCCTTCAACCGCAAGGCTTATGTAGCGCAAACTAACGGGGAAGCGGGTGCCAATAAGGTTATCCGTAATACCTTTACGCCACCAAACTTTGTCCAAATCGATGGCAAACAATTTGGTGATGCAGTAGAAAAGACTTGGAAGCTTATGGGGATGAATGGAAAGGGGTCTCTGTCGCAGATGGAAAAGACACCCTCTACAATCCAAACAAGGCCAAAGAAGAGTTTGCCAAAGCCAAGGCAGACTTGCAGGCTCAAGGAGTTGAATTCCCAATTCATTTGGACCTTCCAACTTCTTCTACTTATACGGAAGGAATTAAACAGGCCCAATCCTTTAAACAATCAGTTGAGTCTACATTGGGAGCAGAAAATATTGTCATTGATTTGAATATGATTTCTGAGGATGATCTGCAACGGGTTACCTACTTTGCTGAAAAGTGCTTCGCAACAAGACTGGGATTTGAACAATAACTTGGGTTGGGGACCAGACTATACGGACCCATCTTCTTACATCGACATCACTAGTGGTAAATCCGGCGAAAACGCCAATTCTTACTTTGGATTCGATGCTGGTACGGATAATGCAGCCGCAAAAGCAGCTGGTTTTGATGAATATGATCAATTGATCGAAGATGCGCACAATGAAACCAAAGATGTGAACAAGCGTTACGAAAAATATGCTGCCGCTCAAGCTTGGTTGACCGATAGTGCCCTCTTGATTCCGATCCATTCAGATGGAGCTTCTCCAGTCGTTCGTAAAACTGTACCATACTCTGCAGCCTTTGCTTGACAGGCCACAAGGGTCAATCCTTCAACTATAAATATTTAGAAGTTCAAGACAAGGTCGTATCGGCTAAAGACTACGACAAAGCGCGTGATCAATGGAAGAAAGAAAAGAAAAATCCAATAAAAAAGCGCAAGAAGAACTTGAAAAGCATGTGAAATAGACTTTTCTTGAAGAAAACAGGAAAGACAGGTCCCGTATGGGACCTGTCTTTTTCTTTGTCTGAACCTTTAAAATCGCCTAAAAATGGTATAATAGGAGCATCACGAAAATTGGAGAGACGCTATGAGTTTTTTACAATCATAAAGAAATCGAGCCTAAGTGGCAAAAATACTGGGCTGACCATCACACTTTTAAGACAGGAACAGACGCTTCAAAACCTAAGTTTTATGCATTGGACATGTTCCCTTACCCTTCTGGAGCGGGTCTTCACGTAGGACACCCAGAAGGCTACACAGCGACTGATATCCTTAGCCGTTTCAAACGCGCCCAAAGGTTACAACGTCCTTCACCCAATGGGATGGGATGCTTTTTTGGTTTGCCTGCTGAGCAATACGCTATGGATACAGGAATGACCCAGCGGAATTCACAGCAGAAAACATTGCCAACTTCAAACGTCAAATCAATGCGCTTGGCTTCTCTTACGACTGGGACCGTGAAGTCAATACGACAGATCCAAACTACTACAAGTGGACGCAATGGATCTTCACCAAGCTTTACGAAAAGGTTTGGCCTATGAAGCGGAAGTGCCAGATAAACTGGGTTGAGGAACTAGGAACAGCTATCGCCAATGAAGAAGTCCTTCCGGACGGAACTTCTGAGCGTGGTGGCTATCCAGTTGTCCGTAAACCAATGCGCCAATGGATGCTTAAAATCACTGCCTATGCGGAACGCTTGTTGGCTGACTTGGATGACCTTGACTGGCCAGAGTCTATCAAGGACATGCAGCGCAACTGGATCGGGAAATCAACTGGTGCCAATGTCACCTTCAAAGTGAAAGGTACTGACAAGGAATTCACCGTCTTTACAACTCGTCCAGATACCCTTTTCGGGGCGACCTTCACTGTCTTAGCTCCTGAGCATGACTTGGTTGACGCTATTACAAGCCCAGAGCAGGCTCAAGCTGTGGCTGACTACAAACACCAAGCCAGCCTTAAATCAGACTTAGCTCGTACTGACCTTGCCAAAAGGAAAAAACAGGGGTTTGGACTGGTGCTTATGCTATCAACCCTGTAAACGGCAAAGAAATTTCAATCTGGATTGCCGACTATGTTCTTTCTAGTTACGGAACAGGTGCTGTTATGGCTGTGCCTGCCCATGACCAACGTGACTGGGAATTTGCCAAACAGTTTGGCCTTCCAATCGTAGAAGTGCTGGAAGGTGGAAATGTAGCTGAAGCTGCTTACACAGAAGATGGACTTCACGTCAACTCAGATTTCTTGAACGGCCTCAATAAAAGAAGAAGCGATTGCTAAAATCGTGGCTTGGTTGGAAGAAAAGGCTATGGTCAAGAGAAAGTTACCTACCGTCTCCGTGACTGGCTCTTTAGCCGTCAACGTTACTGGGGTGAACCAATCCCAATCATTCATTGGGAAGACGGCACTTCAACAGCTGTTCAGAAAGTGACCTCCCACTTGTCTTGCCAGTAACTAAGGACATCCGCCCTTCAGGTACTGGGGAAAGCCCACTAGCTAACTTGACCGACTGGCTGGAAGTGACTCGTGAAGATGGCGTCAAAGGTCGTCGTGAAACCAATACGATGCCACAATGGGCCGGTTCAAGTTGGTACTACCTCCGCTATATCGATCCACACAACACAGAGAAATTGGCTGATGAGGACCTCCTCAAACAATGGTTGCCAGTCGATATCTACGTAGGTGGTGCAGAACATGCCGTGCTTCACTTGCTTTACGCTCGTTTCTGGCACAAGTTCCTCTATGATTTAGGTGTCGTTCCAACTAAGGAGCCATTCAAAAACTCTTTAACCAAGGAATGATCTTGGGAACAAGCTATCGTGACCACCGTGGCGCGCTTGTGGCAACTGACAAGGTTGAAAAACGTGACGGTTCCTTCTTCCATGTGGAAACAGGGGAAGAGTTGGAGCAAGCACCAGCTAAGATGTCTAAATCCCTCAAGAATGTGGTCAACCCAGACGATGTGGTGGAACAATACGGTGCCGATACCCTTCGTGTCTATGAAATGTTCATGGGACCACTCGATGCTTCTATTGCTTGGTCTGAAGAAGGTCTGGAAGGAAGCCGTAAGTTCCTCGACCGTGTGTACCGTTTGATCACTACCAAAGAAATCGTTGGAAAACAATGGCGCTCTAGACAAGGTTTACAACGAAACTGTTAAGGCTGTCACTGAGCAAATTGAGTCTATGAAATTCAACACAGCCATTGCTCAGCTCATGGTCTTTGTCAATGCGGCTAACAAGGAAGATAAACTTTATGTAGACTACGCCAAAGGCTTTATCAATTGATCGCTCCATTTGCGCCTCACTTGGCAGAAGAACTCTGGCAAACAGTCACAGCAACAGGCGAGTCTATCTCTTATGTGGCTTGGCCAACATGGGACGAAAGTAAATTGGTTGAAGACGAAATCGAAATCGTCGTTCAAATCAAAGGTAAAAAGTCCGTGCCAAACTCATGGTCGCAAAAGACCTTCCACGCGAAGAATTGCAAGAAGTCGCTCTGGCTGACGACAAAGTCAAAGCAGAGATTGATGGCAAAGAAATTGTGAAAGTGATTGCGGTACCAAATAAATTGGTTAATATTGTTGTAAAATAACCAATTTATTTGCTGATTTCAACCTCAAACAGTTTCCCAAACTGTTTGAGCCAACAAGCTTGTAAATATCGTAACGAAATAAATTTAAAAGTCCTTCAGAGCTAAGTTCTGGAGGATTTTGACTCTTCTTGACAAGAAAACGATATTTTGTTAATATCATTAACAAAAGAAGGAAGCTATGAATAAGAAAGAACTGCATAAGTTTAATAATCGTTTTAACAGCTTTATTTTTAGACTTTGAACGGTTGAAAAAGGATCAGCATAGGAATAGTATTGATAAATCAATCACTATTAATGAAGTCCATTTGATTGACCTAATAGGTCGCAATCAGCCTGTGAATCTAGTGAAATTATCTGAGTTACTTGAAGTCTCTATGAGTGCCATTACTCAGAGTGTTAGACGTTTAATCAAGAAAGACCTCGTTTCTTTTGAATTTGCACCGGATAATGAAAAAAATAAATATCTGATATTATCCCAAAAAGGGGTTGACGTTTTAACATTCATAAGAGCAGCAAGAACATATTGAAAAAGCCATTTTTCAGTTTTAAGAAACTATAGTGATGAGGACCTTCAAATAGTTATGAAACTGATGGATGATGTTGAACAGGTATGGCGAGAATTACCGTGGTAAAAATCACGGTAATTTTAAAACTACATTGTTAATCACATTAACAAAAAAGAGGAAGATATGAATATACAAATTGAACTGATCTCAGAGTCTGAGTTAGCAGACGAATCTTTTAATATTGTCATCAATGGCTTAAAACCAAGAGAAACATATCGAGTCGAGATGTACCTAACTGATTATTATTGTATCAATGCTCCTATGCTTTTAGCTCATAATGTTTTATGGAAATCAACAGCGACTTTTTGTATCAGATAAGAATGGTATTATTGATATTTCACAAACTCCATCTTGTTCTGGCTCTTATGAAGATATTGCAACAATGGGGTTATTCTTTAATGCCAAACCTTTGACCAATAGGAAAAAGAAACTTCCAAACTCTCTTTCTAAAATTCCCTTATTAGATCACTTTTTGTGGAAATCAAAATTATACAAGGTAATACTGTCGTCGCAGAGAGAACTTTCACAAGACATTACATGAGTTTGCAAATTAGTCATCAAGATATTTATGGGAAACATTTTCAAGGGAGACTCTTTTTATGATCAAAAGGCAATAAAAGCACCAGCATTGATTATTGTGAGCGGTAGTGAAGGAAGGATTGAAAAGGCACAGAATATAGCTCAGCTTCTATCTTCTAGAGGTTATATTTGCCTAGCAGTTGCCTACTTTGGTTTAGAGGGGTTGCCAAAACATTTGGAACGTATTCCTTTAGAGTGCCTTATGGAAGCAAAGGATTATCTACGTCAGCATCCTCAAGTAGATAGTGAAAAAATTGGACTCTATGGACGTTCTAAGGGAGCAGAGTTAGTTTTAGCTGAGGAGAGCATTTTTAATGACGTTCAATGTTTGGTACTAAATTCACCCTCTGATGTGGTGTATGAAGGGATAAAAGGGAAATGGAACTCCCATACTTCTTCTTGGACGTATTTGCAAAAAGAACTTCCTTATCAAAAGTTTCGACTTAGAGATTATCTGTTCAGCAAACTTTTAAAAAAATCCTTCCCTAAAGATTGCTCTGCTAGGATAGACATTAGTAGACTCTCTTCGCCAATCTTATTGCTCGGAAGTACTGTTGATGAAATATGGGATGCCTCGTCAGCAATAGACAAAATTGTCTCACATTATAAAGGCCACCACATTACATTTAAAAAATACCATGAAACAGGTCACACATGTTGATAGTAGCTTATCAACCCAATCATCGCTATCGAAAAGATTGGCGTTTACTGATGAAAAGAGCAAGGATTCTTGGTTGGCTACGATTCATTTTTTTGATAGGCATTTGAAGAAGCAATAACATAAGATTATAAATATGCTATAATAGTCCCAACTAAGATAAAAACACAGTTCTGGTTGGTAGTCCAGACGTAGGCAAGCCTATCAGTAACCTTCCTCCTTGGTTGTCCATTCTTAGGGATAGATTTAAGGAGGTGCTGTCGTGGAAACAATTTCAATTGATTGACAGTTTATTTTGAAGATGGATTTTGGCATGGTTTGTTCGAACAAGTGTATCGAGAAACTTATCAAGTTTGTCGTGTGACATTTGGTCAGGAGCCAAAAGATGATGAAATTTTAGAGATCTTACAGACTCAGTTTACTCATTTATCTTTTAGTCCAGAAGCTACAGTTAAGCAACATGTAAAAATCAAGAATCCTAAACGATTACAGCGAGCTGTGAAGAAACAAGTAAAGAAGAAAAATTTCTTCCAAGTCGAAAGAACTATTGCAGTTGCAGTATGAGGAAAGGAAAAGATTTCAAAACATCAATCTAGTGTCCAAAAGCAATTGCTCAAACAAGAGAAATTTGAACGCAAACAGCAAAAAACGAAGGGAGAGCGTTAAAGGACATTAACCCTTATCTCTCATCAAAAAAGCTTCGGTAGGAAGAACCCTACCGAGGCTTTTTAACATGTTGAAAAACGATTGTTGAATATCTGGATGATTTTCCCAATCAGCTCGATTGTAGCTTCCTGTAATAGTGTGCTCTTCAGAAAAAGAGCAGAACCCGTTCCACAATCGGAGCGATTTGCTCGAAATGGTGGGAGGAAATAACAATCGTTTTTCCTGCTGTTTTGAGTTCTTGCAACAAGGCGACAATCAGCTTCTGGTATTTGGGGGAGAGACCGTTAAAGGGCTCGTCAAATAGCAAGAGACTAGGATTCATGGTGAGGACACTGGCGATAGCGACTAGCTTCTTTTCGCCACCAGAAAGATGGTAGGGAATGCGATCTCTTAGGTGTTCAATCTCTAGAAGACCGAGCGTATCCTTAACGCGTTGTTCGACTTCGGACTCGTCTAAGCCTAATTGACGTGGGCCAAAAGCCAGTTCATCATAGACACTTGTATTGAACAATTGGGTATCGCTGTTTTGAAAAATGAGTCCAACCTGCTGGAAGAGTTGCCCAGCACGATGGGGATCTTTCAAGAAGTCTTTGTCAATGGTCCAATCCTTTGAAGTACTGACCAGACGAGAGGGGCAAGAGCCCAACCAGAATTTTAAAAGGGTCGATTTTCCAGCTCCGTTTGGGCCCATCAAGCCCACGGTTTCCCCTTTTGAATCTGGAGGTTGAATATCGTGGACACCAGTTTCTTCGGTATAGTGGTAATTTCCATCCTGAATGGTAATCATAGGGCTTCCTTTCTAAATGTAAGGTCGTGAAGGTCGTGAGAACCGCCAATTCCAATAGGAAAAGACGTCTTCCTTCTTCCAGTGGAAGGCTTCTTTGCGCTTTGTATCCATACCATATCCTCTCAGCAACATGGCCTCGTAGACCTCTTTGGTATGGTTCTTCGTTGATAGATACAAGAGACCCAGAAGAGAGCCAAAGAGATGGAGGTTCACTTTTGACCAACGGTCCGGAGTTGGACGCACTCAATTTGTTGGTGAAGGTGTTTTCCCAAAATATAACTATATTTCAGCGTAATATCAATGGTCTGGACAAAGGTCTTGGGGACATGTAGCTGCCTTAGGGCCTCAACCAGTTGGATGTTTGTGGTAGTGGCTAAAAGAGAGAAATATTGAGGACAATCATCCCTGCACGTAGCAAAAAAAAGCCCTCCATTTTGAAATCCTTGAAATAAGATGCTAGGCAAAATCACAATTGTGGAAATCAGCAGCACCTTGAACAGGACCTTAAAAAGAGGTGGAGTAGGACCTCTCCAGGAAGCATGGCAATGTGCATTAACAAAGGATACCAATCAACCACAGTTGGATGGGATGGTGGGCAGTCGTAATGAGAATGGCTAGAATTAAAAAGGAAACGAGTCGCATCCAAGACGAAGTTTTGGCCTTGAATGCGGGCGTCGTTTGTTTCATTTTGCCAAGAAAGTGGCGCAATGTTTGAAAGATTCATTTGTAAATAGTGATGGCTTTTGGATGCTTCAAGAGTTGCTTGCTCTTGATGAAGCCAGTCAGGAGTTTACGCATGAGAAGTTTTTTCTCCGTTCATTGATCGAATGATTTTACTGATGATATAGAAGATAAGGACGGCTGTCACGGCTGAGAGAATATAGCCGATCGCAATTTAGTTCCAGGAATGGTGTAATCACTAAACAAGGCATCAAATGAGAATCCATTTTTGATCCCTGTTGGAACTTTGCCATGAAGCAGGCTACCCAATTCTTCAGCAGACCATTCACCAAAAGGCTGTCCCATCTGCGAGAAGTCCAAGTGGGCTGAGGACGATCAAAGCAAAAGGGAGCACCCAGCGAATTTTTTAACGAATGAAGTTGTATTGACTGAACTTGGTGTGTACAACTCTGTAGGAGCGACTTGTTTGACAAAACGGTAAATCACAAAGGTGAAGAAGGCTTCGACCCAACCTGCTACAAGGAGGTGAGCTCCCAACATGGCAGGTACGGTAATACTCAATCCATAAGGGTTATAGAGCGGCTGACCAGCTTCTGAAGCGATGAGTGGTTGCAAGCCCAATTCAACACCAGCTAAGAAGGCTGCAGCATTGATCGAAAGATAAGAGCCGACAATGACGCCAAGCGTTTCCTGATGGTGCTTGCGGAACAAGCTATAAATAGCATAACCAACGAAAGGCATCACAATGGCCATGTTGAAAATATTGGCCCCAAGAGCGAGAATACCTCCAAAATAAGAAGGCCTGTAGCAGTAAGGCGACTGTCAGCGCCAGAGAGGCTGCATAGGGACCTATGAGAATGGCAAGAAGGGTTCCTCCGACAGCGTGAGCGGTCGTTCCGCCAGGGACAGGAACATTAAACATCATTAATAAGAAGGACAAAGAAGCAGCGATCCCAAGCATCGGAGCCAGCTCTTTATTTTCTTTTAATTGCACCTTGACTTTTTGACAGATAAGACAATAACAGGTGCAGCAGCAACCGCTAAAACCGCACAACTTGCAGGACTAAGGTAATTATCTGGTATATGCATAACAAATTCTCCGTTAGTATGATTTAATTTCGTTAACAGATTACCACATTATAAAATCAGGTGTCGTTGCAAAACGAGTCCAACATTTGTTACATGCTAGAAGAGGGCTATCTTGCTAAAAGAAATTAGTAGAAAGAAGAAGAAAACTAGTTTGAAGGGATAGAAAGGCTTTTTTAAGGTGAATTTAGATAAAATTATTGGTTCCATATCGAAGCAGTTGACAGATGTAACGAACAGTGATACAATGGCTGTGATATTTCGATATAGAAATAAAAAGGAGACAAAATGGACAAGATGTTAGGGGGCTACCAAGCTTTACAGATACGATTATCAGACGGGCGACTTTTTTCAAAAACTCTTGAGCAAGGAACCAGATGCCCAATACCGAAGTGAACAGGGGAAAATTTTAACGATTTTGTGGAAGCAAGAGTTGGGGTGCGCTACTGCGACCGATATCGCTCTTGCGACGGGTCTAGCCAATAATACATTAACCAGCATGGTTAAGAAATTGAAAGAACAAGGCTTGGTTACGATTCAACCTTGTACGCAGGATAAAAGGAAAAAATATATTTCTTTGACAGACCTTGGTTGGGCGCAAAAGAAATCGGTGACCGTGTCAGCAAAAAGAACTTGGAGATTTTTACCAAGGCTTTTCGGATCAAGAAATCCGAGAATTTGAAGCCTATCAAGAGCGTATTATCACAAATCTAAAAGCTAAAAAAAGTGAACTGTAGTAGAGGGGAAAATGCTTATGATTGGAATAGCAGGTGTAACAGGGAAATTAGGCTCTTATGTGGCTGATCTTGTCGATCAGCAAGGAATTGCTTCTATCCATCTGGCAAGAAGCCCAGAGCGGGCAACAGTCTACGCGTCAGCGGAAATTCGTAGATGGTGTATGCCAATACTCCAGAGGTGGTTGAGGCCTTAAAGGGTATCGATGTCTTATTGATGGTCTCTGCTCGGGAAAATCCAGAGCGTGTTGAGGAACACACGAGTTTTTAGATGCCGCCAAGCTTGCGGGGGTGCAGCATATCGTCTATACCTCCTTTTATGGGAGCAGATGAGAAGGCAACTTTCACCTTGTCTCGAGATCATGCCCAGACGGAAGCCTATATCAAGGAGTTAGGGTTCACCTATACTTTTTTGAGAGATAATTTTTACTTGGACTTCCTGATTGATATGGCGCTTGAAAATGGAGAGATTCGTGGTCCGGCAGGAAGTGGGAAGGTTTCAGCAGTTGCCCGTAAGGACACATCTAGTGTTGCAGCAGAGATTCTTTTTACATGCTAAGAAATGGGAAAATCAAACCTTGAATCTAACAGGACCAGAGGAACTTTCCATGGAAGAGATCGTAGCGCTTCTCTCAGAAGAGACCGGTAAGACCATCGCGTATGTGGATGAATCAGTAGAAGAAGCCTATGAGTCACGGAAAAAATGGCCAGCACAAACTTGGGAGTATGATGCCTGGGTCAGTACCTATACAGCGATTAAAGCTGGAGAACAGGCTGGAGTTTCAACAGATATTGAAAAAGTCCTAGGGCATCCGGCAAGTAGCCTATTGGATACTCTTAGAGATAGAAAGCTTATTGAGGAAAAAAATGATTGAATACAAACATGTAGCCTTGCGCTACACGGAAAAGGACATTTTGAAAGATGTCAATCTCCGCATTGAAAATGGAGAATTCATGGTGCTTGTGGGACCTTCAGGATCTGGAAAGACCACCATGATCAAGATGATTAACCGTCTTTTGGAGCCGACAGATGGCAATATCTATATGGATGGGAAACGCATCAAGGACTATGATGAACGGGAGTTACGTCTCAACACCGGCTATGTCCTTCAAGCCATTGCCCTATTTCCTAACCTGACAGTTGCGGAAAATATTGCTCTCATTCCTGAGATGAAGGGCTGGACTAAAGAACAAATCACTTCTAAGACAGAAGAACTCTTGGATAAGGTGGGGCTCCCTGCTGCAGAGTATGCAAATCGCATGCCTAGTGAATTATCTGGTGGGGAGCAACAGCGGATTGGCATTGTGCGCGCTATCATTGGAGAACCAAAATTCTATTGATGGACGAACCTTTTTCAGCTTTGGATGCCATCTCTCGCAAGCAGTTGCAAGAATTGACCAAGGCCTTACATAAAGAATTCGGCATGACGACCATCTTCGTAACACACGATACGGATGAGGCCTTAAAATTAGGGGATCAAATTGCAGTGTTGCAGGATGGAGAAATTCGCCAGGTGGCAGACCCTGAAACAATTTTACAAGCGCCTGCGACAGACTTTGTCGCAGATTTGTTTGGAGGTGCTCACCATGTCTAAACTACTTACAACTTTTCAAGATCGTTTTGGGGAATGGTTAACAGCCCTTGGGCAACACTTGCAATTGTCTCTTTTGACCTTATTGGTTGCTATTTTTCTGACCATCCCACTTGCGGTTTATCTAAATAGTCACAAAAAAGTGGCGAATTGGGTGCTACAAGTTGCGGGTATCTTCCAGACCATTCCCTCAATGGCTTTGTTGGGGCTCTTTATTCCTTTCATGGGATTGGAACCTTACCGGCCCTTACAGCTCTAGTCATTTATGCTATTTTCCCGATTTTGGAAAATACAATCACAGCCTTGAACGGCATTGATCCTAGTCTTGAGGAGGCAGGGATTGCTTTTTGGAATGACCAGTGGGAGCGACTCAAGAAGTTTGAAATTCCACTGGCCATGCCTGTTATTGTATCAGGGGTTCGTACAGCAACCGTTATGATCATTGGGACAGCGACTTTAGCCGCTCTTGTTGGAGCTGGTGGATTGGGCTCCTTTATCCTTTTGGGGATTGATCGTCGAAATGCTAGTCTCATTTTAATCGGCGCAATCTCATCAGCCATTTTGGCCATTCTATTTAATGTTATTCTCAAATGGTTGGAAAAGGCCAAGTTGCGTACGATTGTTGCGGCCTTTGCGGTGATGCTCCTTGGTTTGGGAGCGAGTTATGCTCCAAGCATGATTCCTCAGAAAGAAAAAGAAAATCTAGTCATAGCTGGTAAATTGGGACCTGAGCCAGAGATTCTCATGAATATGTACAAGCTTCTCATTGAGGAAAATAGTGACATGACGGTGACGGTTAAGCCTAACTTTGGGAAGACAGATTTCCTTTATCAAGCGCTTAAAAAGGGTGATATTGATATCTATCCAGAATTTACAGGGACCATTACAAGCTCTCTCTTGCAGCCAGCTCCTAAAGTCAGCAACGACTCCAAAGAAGTTTTCGAGGTTGCGCGTGATGGTATAAAGAAACAAGATAATCTAGCTTTACTCAAACCGATGGCTTATCAAAACACCTATGCGATTGCTGTTCCGAAAAGTATTTCGAAAAGAGTATAATCTGAAGACGATTTCTGATCTCAAGAAAGTTCAGGACAAGCTCAAAGCTGGTTTCACTCTGGAATTTAACGACCGTGAGGACGGAAACAAAGGACTTCAATCAGTTTATGGACTAAATCTTAATGTGGCTACCATGGAGCCGGCACTTCGCTATGAGGCAATCCAACAAGGCAATATTCAAATAACAGATGCCTATTCAACAGACCCAGAAATTGCTCAATATGATTTAGTTGTTCTAGAGGATGACCAACACCTCTTCCCACCTTACCAAGGGGCACCCCTCATGAAAGAAGCTCTTCTTAAGAAACATCCAGAATTGGAAGGCATTCTGAACAAGTTGGCTGGCAAAATCACAGAGAGCCAAATGAGTCAGATGAACTACCAAGTGGGAGTAGAAGGAAAACCTGCTGCTAAAGTCGCACGTGAATTTTTGGTAAAACAGGGATTATTGAAGAAATGATTAAGCAAGAAAAAATACAAGAAACTCTTCTGCGACTCTGCAAGCACTATGGAGAACAAAATTGGTGGCAATCGGATAACAAGATTGAAGACTTGGTATCGACTATTCTGATTCAGCGAACAACAGAGAAGAATGCTAAGTTGGCTTTAGCTGGTCTTATGGATGTCATGACAGTTGAGGATATCCTGGCTTTACCGCTAGAAGATTTACAGGAACGTATTCGACCTGCCGGATTTTTTAAGCAAAAGTCTCAAACGATTAGAGGACTTCTGACCTGGTTAAGAGAAGTTGGTGGTTTGAGTTTCTTGCCAGAATTGGAACAGAAGATTTACGGAAGCTACTGTTGGAGTTAAAGGGATTGGACCAGAGACTGCAGATGCACTTTTACTTTATCTTTTTTGATCGTCCAGTATTTATTTCTGATGAATATGCGAGAAGACTCTTTCGACGCTTAGGATTTGGAAACTTTGATACTTATAATGACATGCATGCTGTTTACGGTAACGTCTTGAGGGACTTACTCTCAAACAATGCCAAGAGATTCATGCTGTCATTGATGAACATGGGAAAGCTTTTGGCAAAAGTAAAGGCCAGTTAGATGAAAGTTGGTTACGATAAAAAGAGCCTAGGACAGTAGTCCTTTGACTCCAACAAAAGAAACTGATTTTGTACTAACCTAAAGTTAGACAATTTATTTAAGCAAAGGATTTAGTTCTGTATTGCACAGGACTAAGTCCTTTAGTTTTATCTTAATGCGTTTGTTGTTGTAATAATTAATATAGTCTACAATAGCTTGTTCCAAATGCTCAATTGACTTAAACGTCTTCTCATGACCATAAAACATCTCAGACTTCAGAATGCCAAAGAAGGATTCCATCATGCCGTTATCTGGACTATTGTATTTACATGACATAGATGACTGGAGTATAAGAGTCATCAAAAGTATGTGCCTCCTTGTTAAATATCAAAAGATTGGTGAAATGAATAGCGAATATCCCTTTTTATTTTACTTAAAATCAGATTTTGGATGGAAATACCAGATGATAAAGTAAATCATTTAAAAAATAAAAAAGACAAACGCCCAAAATGACGTTTGTCTAGAATAAGAAGTTATCCTTGTACTTTAGCTCTACTTATTAGCTTAGATCGTATGTTACTCAACAGATTTTTAGGGCTTCGAGCATATTGACTTTCTTAAGGTGTTGGTTCACAAAGATACCGAGACCTGTCAGAATGATAATGACAACAAGTGTTGGAATGGCATAGATGAGCCAGCTCAGACCTGGATTGAACATAATATTTTCAGGAGGGATAACCTCTACCATGTATTGATGCAATCCCCAACCAAGTCGAATCCAACCAAGATACCAATGATAGAGAGATAAATGGTTTCTCGATAGATGTAGAGTGTCACTTCTCTATTAAAAAGCCTAGAACCTTAATGGTTGATAACTCACGGATACGTTCTGCCACATTGATATTTGTCAAATTAAAGAGAACAACTAAAGCAAGAAGAACAGAAATCCCAATCAATACTGCCATAACACGGCTAAGGGGAGTTGACGATGGTCTTGATTTGTGCCTTTAGAGTAGTATTTTGAACAACCCTTTGACACCATCAAGCTCCATAAATTGACTGGCTGTTTGCTCAACGTTTTTGTCTGAGTGATTCTTCAGTGTTAGTATAGTAGCGTTTTGGCTCGCCTCTTTACCAAAAGCATTTCTGTAAGTAGTTTCATTCATAAAGATGAAGTGACCCATATACATTTCAGAAATACCAGCAACTTTGAGTTTGATATCCTTGTCTTGGCTATTTTGAACGGTTAACTCATCCCCTACAGAAACGCCAGCTAAGTCTGCCAATTTCTCAGAAATAATAATCCTTTGTCGGTCAATTCGAGTTTTGACCAGTTTCACGATTATGGAGCTTGATGTAATTTTGTAGAGTTTCTTGATCCTTGTCTTTGACCACAAAGGGTTGTGATATCTTGACGATCGTTATTATTTCCTGCCACTTTTTGAAAGCATTTCGTAATGAATAGAAAGATGTTCTTGACCTTGCTATCGTTAATTAATTTTTGGATGTTTTACTTTTCCTGCCCATCCAGATGATCCTTGTTTGCGACAATCATATCATAGCGAATGATGTTAGGGGAATTGGCGTGTGTTAAGGTCTCCAATAGAAGAACGAATACCGAGTCCAGCAAAGAGAAGTGCGATGGAACCGCAGACACCAAAAATAGTCATGAACATCCGTTGCTTGTATCGGAAAATATTACGGGCAGTGACTTTTTGTGTAAAGTTCATCCGGTTCCAAAGTGGGGTGATGCGCTCCAAAAGAATCTTAGAACCAGATGTTGGAGGTTTTGGAAGAAGAAGTTGGGCTGGCTTTTCTCTAATTCGCGCTTGGCTACCATGAAAGCAGGGAAGAACTGTGGACAAAAGACCAAGCACAATAGCTAGAAGAGTCTTAAATGGATAAAAAGTGTAACTCAATTGGTGCGAGGAGGATTCGCTCTTTATAACTATTGTATATGATAGTTGGAAGGAGAATATGTCCAGCAGCAACCCCAATAACAGTACCAATCATGCTCGTCACGAATCCATAAATAATAAATTTACGGATGATGTCCTTGTTTTGGTAACCGAGAGCTTTGAATGTCCCTGCCTTAATCCGTTCTTCTTCGACGAAGCGTCCCATTGTTACAAAGGTAACCAAGGCAGCAATAAAGTAGAGGATAACAGGGAAGATATTACTGAGGTTCTGAAAAACAGAAGCGTTGGTCTCATATGAAACGTACCCTTCTGACCAAGGGCTTCACGACGTGTGTAGACATCGTAGCTTGGTTCAGCAATGCTATCGATTTTTTCTTGAGCTTCCTTTATTTGCTCCTTCTTGTCAGCGATTTCATCTTGTGCCTGAGTCAATTGTCCCTGGACAAGAGGATTCTTATCCTGACCGCTGGCTTTCGCTTGTTCAAGTTTCTTGTTAAGCTCCGTTTCTGCTTTCTGAAGTTGTCTTGTTTGTTGGTCAATCTTAGCCTGTGGATCAGCTTTTAATTCTTTCAAACGGTTAGCAGGCTGATTTTTACTAATTTTTCAAGCTCATCCTCGTGTTTGGAAACCTTGTCAGTGTAATCCTGGGTATAGGGGTTAGCTCCACGGACGTCTTTGTAAGCTAAGCGTGCAATCATGTAGACGTCGGAATCAAAACTAGATTCAGGAACAACCGCATACCCTTTGAGTTCCCCACTACCAGCTGTCGATGAACCAAGGTCAACACTTGATAAAATTTCAGATGACTGAACAAAGCCAGTGATGGTAAAACTGTGCTCTTTTTAAGACATCCTTACCATTGTCACCCTCTTTTTCAGAAAACTCAATTTTGTCACCGATCTTATATTTGTCTTTATAGACTGAGGAAAGAGCAATTTCACCTTGCTTGCTTGGTAGTTTCCCTTTTACGAGCTCATAAGTTGAGATATCTTTAGGTTTTGAATATAGTCGAAAGGCATCAGAGGAATTTTTCAGAACTACATCTTTAAAGTAACCGTACTCAATGTTCGCCTCTGATGAGACTTGATTTATAAGGTCTTGATCCGATTGGTTAAGACCATAGCTACCTGTAAGCGTGAGGTCAGCTGTTTGGTGTTTGGTGAAATAGTTTGTTGCAGTGTGTTGCATATCAGGTGTCGTCACCTTTAGACCCACAAGAGCGAAAGAACCTAAGGCCATGAGTGAAGCAATAGAAACCACCTGTCCTTTAGAACTAGAGAAAGACTTTCTCACGTCCTTCCAATAAGTTTTACGATTCATGAGACATCCTTTCTAGTACTCGAGGCTATCAATATCTTGTGGATGGGCATTGAGTTCAATACTTTGAACACGCGCATCATGCATACGAATCACACGATCAGCAATAGGTGCAAGCGCCCCGTTGTGAGTGACGATGATAACGGTAGCTCCTTCATTGCGAGCCTTGTCTTGGAGAATCTTCAAGACCTGTTTTCCTGTATTGTAATCCAGGGCTCCTGTAGGTTCGTCACAGAGGAGAATTTTCGGATTTTTTGCGACGGCGCGAGCGATAGCTACCCGTTGTTGCTCACCACCAGACAATTGTGCAGGGAAGTTGTTGATGCGTTTTCCTAGACCAACATCAATCAAAGTTTGTTCCGCATCTTTAGCATCCGCGACAATTTCAGAAGCCAACTCTACATTTTCTTTGGCCGTTAAGTTTGAGACCAAGTTATAGAATTGAAAGACGAATCCGACATCGTCTCTACGATAGGCTGTTAATTGTTTCGCATTATAATTGGAGATGTCTTTCCCAGCTATGACGACCTTTCCTTCATCATTGGTATCCATACCACCAAGAATATTGAGAACAGTTGATTTTTTCCTGCCCCAGAAGAACCGAGAGTATAATCACTAACTCCCTTTTTCAATTTCGAAAGTGATATCATTGTTTGCGATGATTTCCACATCACCTGTTTTATACCGTTTGTAACTATGTTTCATTTCAATATACGCCATGTGTATTTGTCTCCTTTAAAAATTATCAGCTGCTAAAACAACAACCTGTTGAATAATTACGAAGGTTATTTTATGATTTTTAAATACGATTGCTACAACAGAAAACAACAATGTGTTGAAATAACGAAGAAAATATGATAATCATAACTGAAAATATCAGATGATAGTTGACATTTTCAAAATTCGAGATATACTTTAATCAACAATATGTAGAAATAAGGGGTTCGTATGCAACAGAGACAAACGACAACTAAGTCAGATATTAAAAAGCCTTCATTCAGCTTTTTGGCTACAAAAAGTTTAGAGGATATAACGATTAGTCAGTTAACTAAAAAGCGGGTGTCAACCGCTCGACATTTATCTGCACTACCTAGATAAACAGGATTTTTTAGAGCAATTAAAAGAAGAAACCATAACGACGGTTCGTATGATTTTGAGGAAAAAACCTTTTATCCCAAAGAAGCCTTAGAAGCCATCTTGTCTTATTTCCAAGAGAACAGTGCTTTTTTTGCTGAAATTGCAAAAAATCCAAGCTTTCGTTTTGCAGACAACATTCGTTATTTTATCTTGGGGATGATTGAGTCTACGCCACGTTATCGACCAGTCATTGTGGCAGCTTATCAAATGCCAGAGCGCTATGCTATTACCATGTATGTTTCTGGTTTGACAGGACTTATTGTCGACTGGATTATCAATGGGACTCAGGAAAACCCCCAACAATTGACCAAGATTATACTGGATTCCCCAGGGATGGAGTGGTTTAAAGAAAAGTAACTACTTAAGAATCCTCAGGGGCTTTGAAACAGAATTGCCTCTTATTGACAGAAGTTAGATGGCTGAGTCCTTTCATTCTAATTGTTGACTGTCTCTTCAAAAAAATCTCCATTGAGTCTGGCTTGAAATTGTGTTACAATAAGCCTTGAAGATGAATGAAAGAATATGGAAATAAGCATGAAAATAAGACCAGTGATTGGAATTACAGGAAATGCAAGACCCTTCCCAGATGATCCAGACGCGAACATGAGCTATGCGGCGACTGGTTTTGTCGAAGCGGTCAAAGAGGCAGGAGGGATTCCCTTGATCTTGCCGATTGGAGATGCGGCCTTGGCCAAAGACTACATATCGATGATTGATAAGCTCATCATTACTGGTGGTCAAAATGTCTTGCCCAAGTTTTACGGAGAAGAAATCACCATTGATAGCGATGACTACCTCTTAAAACGCGATCTCTTTGAGTTGGCCTTGATTGAAGAAGCGCGTGCGGCTAAAAAGCTATCTTTACAGTCTGTCGTGGGACCCAACTCTACAATGTTGCATTAGGGGGAACTTTGCATCAAGATATTGAGGATCATTGGCAGGACAATCCAGGTCAGTACACCAGCCAAGAGTTGGTGACCAAGGATCAGACGATCCTGCAAGAGATCTATGGTAAGACCAGTCGCATCAATTCTTTCCATCATCAAAGTATTAAAGACTTGGCAGATGGTTTAGAAGTGATCGCGCGGGATCCTAAAGATGACATCATAGAAGCCGTTCAATCCACAGATGAGAGTCGTTTCCTCGGCGTTCAGTGGCATCCGGAATTTCGTTTTGACAAGAGCCCAGCAGATCGCAAGCTCTTTGAATATGTCGTGACTCAATTGTAAAGAGGACCAGCTTCCTTAGGAATTTTTCCTAAGGGGCTTTTTCTTTAATCTGCGTAAGAAAGACTGTAAATTGTGCCTAGGTTTTGGGGGAGGATTCGCTACAATAGAGCTAGTAGAATGAGGAGGATTAGAACATGTTTCAATTTCCAAAGGATTTTTTATGGGGGAGTTCGACCTCGGGTCCACAGACAGAAGGGCGTATAGATCAGGATGGAAAGGTGACAATCTCTGGGATTACTGGTATAAGATCGAGCCCAACCGCTTTTATCAAGGGCAGGGACCAGAGAAAACATCCACTTTTTATGAACACTGGGAAGAAGACCTGGACCTCTTGTTAGAAACCGGTCACACAGCTTTTCGGAACGTCTATTCAGTGGTCCCGCATTTTCCCAGAAGGCCGAGGGGAGATCAATCAAGCGGGTGTCGATTTCTACCGTCGTGTCTTTGAAAAGATTAAGGAAAAAGGGATTCACCTCTTGGTCAACCTCTATCATTTTGATTTGCCGATGGCTCTCCAAAAGCAGGGCGATGGTTGGGAAAACAAGGAAACCGCCTATGCTTATCAAGAATATGCGCGTTTTTGTTTCAAGACCTATGGAGATCTGGTCGATCAGTGGATCACTTTTAATGAACCCATTGTCCCTGTGGAGTTTGGTTATTTTTATGATGCCCATTTTCCTCATAAGGTAGATGCAGCTGCAGCTGTTAAAAGTAGCCTACCACACCCAGTTAGCAAGCTCTCTAGCAGTTAAGGCCTGTCATGAGGTGGATCCTAATTACCGTATCGGGATTGTGCTCAATTTGACACCAGCCTATCCTCGGAGCCAGCATCCAGAAGATGTGAAAGCTGCGCGTATTGCTGAGCTCTTTCAAGCCAAATCTTTTTTAGATCCATCTGTTCTTGGTCATTATCCTGAAGAATTAGTGGAGATCCTACGGGAGCGCGATCTCTTACCGGATTATGATCCCTTTGAATTGCGCTTGATCGAGGAAAATACGGTGGATTACCTAGGGGTTAACTATTACCAACCACCCGTGTGGCGGCTCCTCGTTATGCTCCAAATCCAGCATCTCCCCTACTCTTTGAACAATTTTATGAACCCTATGTCATGCCAGGTCGCAAGATCAATCCCCACCGAGGTTGGGAAATCTATGAGCAAGGCTTGTATGACATTGCCCAAAATATCAAGGAAAACTATGGCAATATCGAGTGGATCCTGACCGAAAACGGGATGGGAGTTGAAGGAGAGGAAAAAATTTCGCAAGGATGGAGTGATCCAAGACGATTACCGGATTGACTTTGTCAAAGACCATCTTCGCGAGCTCCACCGGGCTATTCAAGATGGTGCCAACTGTAAAGGCTATCTGATCTGGACCTTTATTGACTGCTGGTCATGGCTCAATGGCTACAAGAACCGCTATGGTTTAGTTGAGTTGGAGCTCGAAAGTCAAAAACGAACCCTCAAAAAATCTGGTCATTGGTTCCGTAAGTTGAGTCAGCGGAATGGATTTGAAGAGTAGAAAAAGCAACCTATCAACCAAGATGTTGATAGGTTTTTCTTAACCCTTTCTTAACTAGACCAATTTTCTTGAATTTCCTAGTTGACAAACTGGAAGAAGCATTGTATACTGACTCCGATGGTTGCTTTTGGTCAAATTAGACTAGACCAATTTTAAAGTAACTGAGAAATCGACCATGGGTCGTTTGACTAAGTAAAGGGGAAAGTATAGCAAGGCTATATCGTAAAAACTATGTGTGGAATTGTTGGTGTTGTAGGTAACACAAATGCAACTGATATCTTGATTCAAGGACTTGAAAACTCGAATACCGAGGCTATGACTCTGCGGGTGTTTTTCTGGCTAGTGAAGGCAAGAGCCAATTGGTAAAGGCAGTTGGCCGTATTGCAGAATTGTCATCTAAGGCAGAAGGTGTCGAAGGGACAGCTGGGATTGGACATACCCGTTGGGCCACTCATGGAAAACCAACTGAGGACAATGCTCACCCACACCGCTCTGAAACAGGTCGCTTTGTTTTGGTCCACAACGGGGTCATTGAAAACTATCTTGAAATCAAGGAAGAATACCTAGCAGGTCACCATTTCAAGGGGCAAACAGATACAGAAATCGCTGCCCACTTGATCGGAAAATTTGCTGAAGAAGATGGCTTATCTACGCTCGAAGCCTTCAAAAGCCCTCCACATCATCCGTGGGGCCTATGCTTTTGCTTTGATGGATGCGGAAGATCCAAGCACGATCTATGTGGCAAAAAACAAATCACCACTTTTGATTGGTCTTGGTGATGGTTATAATATGGTCTGCTCTGATGCCATGGCCATGATTCGTGAAACCAACCAATACATGGAAATCCATGACCAAGAGTTGGTCATTGTCAAGGCTGACAGCGTTGAAGTGCAAGACTATGATGGCAATGTAAAAGAACGTGATAGCTATACAGCTGAACTTGACCTATCTGATATTGGTAAAGGCACTTACCCATACTACATGCTCAAGGAAATCGATGAGCAACCAACTGTCATGCGTAAGTTGATCCAAGCCTATACAGATGAATCTGGTCAAGTAGTAGTAGACCCAGCTATTATCAAGGCTGTTCAAGAAGCAGACCGTATCTATATCCTTGCGGCTGGGACCTCTTACCATGCTGGATTTGCGTCTAAAAATGTTGGAAGAGTTGACGGATACCCCAGTAGAACTCGGTATTTCATCTGAGTGGGGATATGGTATGCCACTTCTCAGCAAGAAACCACTCTTCATCTTTATCAGCCAATCTGGTGAAACAGCCGATAGCCGCCAAGTGTTGGTCAAAGCCAATGAAATGGGAATTCCAAGCTTGACAGTGACCAATGTTCCAGGTTCAACTCTTTCACGTGAAGCAGACATGACGATGTTGCTCCATGCTGGTCCTGAAATTGCGGTAGCTTCTACTAAGGCTTATACGGCTCAAATCGCAGCTCTTGCCTTTCTGGCTAAAGCTGTTGGGGAAGCCAATGGCAATGAGAAGGCCAAAGCCTTTGATTTGGTGCACGAATTGTCTATCGTTGCCCAATCGATCGAATCAACCCTTTCAGAAAAGAAGTGATCGACGAAAAAGTTCGTGGCTTGTTGGAAACAACCCGCAATGCTTTCTATATTGGACGTGGCCAAGATTACTATGTTGCTATGGAAGCCAGTCTGAAACTAAAAGAAATTTCTTACATCCAATGTGAAGGCTTCGCTGCGGGTGAGTTGAAACACGGTACTATCGCTCTGATCGAAGAGGGTACACCGGTTATCGCCCTCTTGTCTGATCCAGTCCTAGCCAGCCACACACGTGGAAACATCCAAGAAGTGGCAGCACGTGGGGCTCATGTCTTAACCATTGCAGAAGAAAATGTCGCTAAAGAGACAGATGATTTGGTCTTGACAGCGGTTCACCCTTACCTCTCTCCAATCTCAATGGTGGTACCAACCCAATTGATTGCCTACTTTGCAACCCTTCATCGTGGGCTGATGTTGATAAACCACGGAACCTTGCTAAGTCTGTAACAGTTGAATAAAATTATCTATATAGAAAAAAAACATCCTCGTTAGGTTTTTCCTAGCGAGGATGTTTGCTTTATTTTTTCAAAACCTTGCAAGGCTTTGAGGCGTTCTTCTGTTTGTCCCTTGGCATCTAGTTTTTTACCTTGGTAGACAGCAGATTCCCATGATCCATACATTGGATTTGGGAAGATGATGAATTTTTCACCGAATTCTTTTTGCAATTCGTCCAATTTCTTGTCGCGATCAGCTTCAGATGTCTTAGAGAAGTCTGCAAAGTCAACCAGGTTGTCCCCCAAAAAGCAAGACAAGATTGGTCTTTTTCTTGCACAGCTTGGCGACGGCCTTCTTTTGATTTGACGCCATCTTCTAAGAACATGAGGTGGTCACGTCCTTGAACAGGAATGCCTTCTTTTTCAAGGTTTTTGATGGTATCATCTACTTGAGAGGTTGTACGGTCAGAAATGTAGTAGATTTGAACCCCGTTTTGATCCGCATATTGAAGGAAATCTTTGGCACCTGGCACCGCTTTTGCGGCTGCTTTTTTCACCCAAACATCCCAATCTTTAGGATTGAAGGCCGTACCATCTTTGACGTTTTGAACTTGGTAAGGGCTGTTGTCTAAAACAGTTTCGTCCAAATCCAAGACGATGGAATAAGGCTTATCAGAAGGAGTTTGGAGGATCTCTTTCAAACGGTCAGTAGCGACATTGTAGCCTTGTAAATACAAAGCCTTGGTTTCTGCTGCCTTTTGGTACCAGAGAACAGACATGGTATTTTCTTGTGAGCGCTGCTGATCATAGGTCATCGTCACCTGATTTTTTAGTGCTACTTGCTTTTGTCTCTTGCGTTTTAGTGGTGTTGCTTCCACAACTCGTCAGTAAAATGACAGAAGCAAGAGCAGAAACGATGGTAAAGGTGGTTTTTGTTGTTTTCATAAACCGTACACTCCTTAAAAATTATTCTATAAAATTATACTCCTTTCAATCTTGCCTGACAAGAAAGAGGAGAAGGCGAACCAGGGAATGGTAAAATGAATAGGAAGAAAGAAATGCTGATATGAAGGGTTTTTTCACATCAACATGTGCCATTTTTTCCTTTAAAAAGAAGGGGTATAGTTTTCTGCTATAACCGGATCAAGAAATGATCAAAGCGGTCCTTTTCTTCTAAAATGAAGCAATAAAGAAAGATACTCGCAGGTCCCTATTTTCAAGGGCTTGCGTTTTTTTGATGCCTTCCTTAATAAAGAAATTTTAAGGCCTTGATAAGGAAAATATATTAGTCAGCTACTTTTCGTGGTGATATCATGGTTACAAATTCCAGAAGGAAAGCAGTTAGCCTTTCTATTGGAGAAATATTGAGGAGGATTCACAGTATGAGTAAAAAGAATTGGTTCTTCGTGCCATTCGAGGCGAAACAGTAGAGCGAATCCCTGTAGGATTTTGGCTCCATTATGTGACCCAAGAAGAAAAAGAATTGGGTCTAGACAATCCGGCTGTAGTAGCAAAAAGTATTAAGGGCCACCAACACTATGTAGAAGAAATTTCACCTGATTTTGTCAAGATCATGAGCGATGGCTTCTTCCGCTATCCGAGTGCCCTTTATTCGAGAGAGATCACATCGATCCAAGAATTAAAGGACATTCAACCGATTGAGAGCATCATCCTTGGATTGAAAAAACAGATTGAAGTGGTCAAGGAGATTCGTTCCCATTTCCATGAAGAGATTGCTTCTTTCTACAATATCTTCTCGCCCATTTCTTACTTGAAACGCTGGTTCCGTACGGATCAATCCCGTGGAGACCAAGTGATTGCAGACTTTATCAAGGAAGATCCAGAAACTTTAGCTCATGTCCTTGACGTGATTGCAGGAGACATCGCCATTCTTAGTAGCCACTTGATCCAAGAAGCAGGAGTGGAAGGCATTTACTTCTCAACCCAGCAGATCCAAGATGAGCGCGTGACAGAGAAAGAATACCGCAAGATCATTGAGCCAAAGCAACATCGCTGTCCTAGAAGCAGCCAATGAAGCGGGAGGCATCAATATTCTTCATATCTGTGGTTTTGAAGGGGCCAGCAATGAAGTGGACCTCTTCAAAGGATTATCCAGCTCAAGTCATTAACTGGGCGACCCATCATGAAGGCCTGAGCCTAGCCGCAGGTCGCAAACTTTTCGGCGATCGTGCCGTTTTGGGTGGCTTTGTCAATGGCAAGAAAGGCCTGCTCTACCAAGGGGAACGAGAAGCTATTGAGCAAAGAAACGCGTCGCTTGGTGGCTGAAGCCGGAAGCCGTGGTTTGATCCTTGGAGCAGACTGTACCGTGCCAGATGATTTCCAATTGGAACGCTTAGATTGGGTGCGTCAAGCAGCTGTATTGTAAGAAGAAAGGAGAGGGAGATGAAAAAGATCAATGTATGGTGTATCCTGGTAACCGTTTTGTTTTTTGCTTCTAGGGCTCAGTAAAGTAGCTCTAGCAAGCAGTCGGGGAAAGCAAAAAAGATCCAGATATGGCAAGACTGGAGAAGATTCCAGCTCATAGTTTCTCCCTCATCCGCCCATCTGACCTAGCAGGAATTCTACTCCCTTGAAGATCAGTGATAAAAAAGATGAAGAGCTTGATAAAAAAATATATATTAGTCAAAGCATAATTGAAGTGATAAGATAACAAACAAGAAAAGATGGAACGAGGTAAGAACATGTCAGCAAAAAAAGAGAATTAGTGTTAAAAGCTTTTTAAAGGAGAAGCAGTTGATCGTGTGCCAGTTGGATTTTTGGCATCATTTTACAACAGAAGAAGAATGGTTGAAAGGATTTTCTAATCCGGAAATTATTGAAAAAACCTCAATGGCCATAAAAACTTCCTTCACAAGGTCAAACCAGACTTTGTCAAACTCATGAGTGATGGTTACTTTGCTTATCCAAATCCAGCCATTCACAAAGGCCTTGAAAACATCTCTGACTTAGCAGGAATTGAACCTCTCGGAGCCGATCATCCATGGATCACAGAGCAGGTAGAGCTTGTGAAAAAAAAATCCGTGCCGGTTTTGAAGAGGACATTGTAGCCATCTACAATATCTTTGCTCCAGTAACTTACTTTTAAATGGTTGGTCGGAGAAGTGTCAGGTGGAGATGACCTGATCGCAAACTTCATCGATCAAGATGCGGCAACCCTTAAAAAGTATTGGATACGATTGGTCAAGATATTGCAAGTTTGAGCCAACGCATCATTAAAGAAGCAGGAGCAGACGGGATCTACCTCAGTGTTCAAAGTATCCAAGATGCGCGCGTGAGCCAAGAAGTTTATAAAAATAGTATTGCACCGAGTGAACTCCATGTCTTAGAAGCAGCCAATGAAGCAGGTGGGGTAAATATCCTTCATATCTGTGGCTACGAAGGGGCTCGCAATGATATCCATCTCTTCACAGACTACCCAGCCCAAGTCATTAACTGGGCAGTCGGACCAGAAGGAATCAGCCTAGCAGAAGGACGCGAAATCTTCGGTGGACGCACGGTTCTTGGTGGTTTTGAAAATGGCAAAATGGTCTTCTCTACACAGGAGACAAGGCTGCGATTCAAGCAGAAACCAAACGTATCATCGCAGAAACCGGAACGACAGGCTTGGTCATCGGTGCGGATTGTACGATTCAAGTGATATTGATGAAGAGCGAATCGAATGGGTTCGTGAAGCTGCAGCAGAATAAGAAAAAATAGAATCAGGGAGAACAGAGTATGAGTAAAAAACATGGATTATCGGTGGGGTGGCCGTTCTTGCCATTGCAGGTGCAACCATTCTTGGACGGAGCTTGAACCATGCAAACGACAGCAAAGGCTCAACAGGATCGAACAAGGTGACAACCTTTGAAAGTAGCCCTCACGCAAAACTATGTACCTTACGATTTCGTCGATGAAAAAGGAGAATCAGATGGTTATGAAGTAGCCGTTCTCAAAGCTATTGACGAAAAATTACCAGACTACAAGTTTGAGTACACTGGAACAAGTGATGACGACCTTTTGATCGGTCTAGAATCTGGTAAGTATGATATCGGAACCAAAGGAGCTTGGTATACCGAAGAACGCGCCAAGAAATTTATCATTCCAAAAGAACCAATCGGAGCCAGTATTATCGGATTTACCGTACGAAAAGAAGATGCGAATAAATACAAGAACATCGATGACTTCGCTAAAGAAAAAGGAAAAATTGGTTCCAATTTCACCACAAAATGCGCAGTGGAATGTTATTAAAGAATACAATGAAAAGCATAAAGACCAACAAATCGAATTAACAGCTGCCGAATCTTTCAAAGTCGCAGATGCCTATGCTTGGGTTCTTGAAGGACGTTACGATGCCTTCTTTGACATCAAACTTTCCTTTGAAAAAGCTGTCACAGATAAAGATGGTTCTTACCACCAATATGCAGACAAACTTAGCTGGTTTGCCTACAAGGGAATTCCAACTTATCCATTGATCCATAAGGATAAGAAAAACGAAAAATTTGCGGAAGCATACAGCAAGGCCATCAAAGAATTGGAAAAAGATGGAACACTTGCGAAATTATCCAAAAAATATTTCGGTGAAGATGTCTTCAGTTATGTAGATAAAGAGAAATAAGATGGAACTGGGTGCGTATAGCCCCAGCTTCCTTATTTCTATCCGGATACAGAAAGGAAAAGAAACATGGTCTCATACGACATTTCCAAGGTCTGGTCATTTCTTCCAACCTTGGTCCAAGCTCTACCAGCGACCCTAGCTTTGATGGTGTTAACGACGCTTCTCGGTTCTGCATTTGGCTTGGTTTTGACTTGGGCACAAGTATCAGAAGATAAGGTAGGAGCAGGTCTGGCAAAAGGCTATGTCTTTACTTTGCGTTGTACCCCTCCGATTGTCTTGCTCTTCTTGGTCTTTTTATGGGCTCCCCAATTTTTGAACTGGTGGTTGGGTATTGACATTGATCACTGGTCCAAGTTTGTCTTTGTTCTTGTGGCCATGTTTCTTCTCTTTGCAGCTATGATCTCTGAGGTCTTCAAAGCCGCTTATTTTGCCATTCCAAAAGGGCAGATGGAAGCGGGCTTGAGTATTGGCTTGACGCCAGCTCAAACCATTTGGCGGATTGTCCTTCCCAAGCCTTTCGCGTAGCCCTTCCAAATATGACGACGGCCATCTTGAACCTCATGCGCGACGCCGCTTTGGCCTATACTATTGGCTTTATCGATATCATGGGAGCAGGAAATAACTTGATCAGCCGCAATCTTGGGAATTATTCTCTCGAGACCTATACAGCCGTAGCAGTGATTTACTGGGGAATTGCCCTTGTGATCTCCTTCTCCGCTCAATTGCTTGAAAAACGACTCAGTGTAACAGAAAGGTAGCTTATGGATTTCAATTTTATTAGTAAACATTTCTAGCCACCTTGGGTGGTGTTCCAGTGACCCTTCTGATCATGGTCGTATCGATTCTCTTGAGTTTTTCTTCCAGCCCTCTTTTTGGCACTCGGTCAGATTTATAAGGTCAAAGGTGTTCGCAGTTTCTCAGTGATTTACTTAGCCTTTATCCGCGCGACGCCTCCGATTCTCTTGATTCTCTTCTTTTATAGTCTCTTTCCTAGTCTCTTGAATAGCTTTTTAAGAGTATTGGTAGTCACTTTAATGTCTTTGAGATCAATCCCATTTACTATGCCTTTATCATCTTTAGCTTTGATGACAACAGGGAGTCTTGCTGAAATTCTCCGGTCAGCCATCCTGACCGTGGATAAGGGCCAGCTAGAAGCAGCGCAAGCCATTGGTTTGACCAATCGCCAAGCCTATATCCGCATTGTTTTTCCACAAGCCTTGCGTTCAGCCCTGCCCAATTTGTGTAACTTGGTTATCAACTTGGTCAAAGGAACCTCCCTTGTCTTTGTCATGACGATCAAGGATATCACCGCCATTGCCAAGGTAGAAGCCTCTTATGGCTATCAATATTTTGAATCCTATCTAGTGATTTTTATTCTTTATATTGTCATTTGTGGGGTGATTCAGTGGGGATTCAATCTCTTAGAAAAACGTCTGACACTCGCATAGAAGAAGGAGAAATAAGAAGATGTTAGAAGTAGAACACGTATCGAAAAATTTAAGGATCACCAGGTCCTGGTAGATGTTAATCTCAAGGTCAACCAAGGGGATGTCGTCGTTATTTTGGGTCCATCTGGATCAGGAAAAAACAACCTTCCTTCGCTGCCTCAATCACTTGGAAAAGGCAGATACAGGCCACCTCACCCTAGGTGGAAAAGAATATGACCTCTCAAAACTCAGCAAAAAAGAGATTCTAGAAATCCGGCAAAAGACAGCCTTTGTCTTCCAGCATTACAATCTCTTTGCCAATAAAACAGCGCTTGAAAATATCTTAGAAGGCCTGGTTGTAGCTCGGAAGATTCAAAAGAAGAAGCTATCCAACGGGCAGAATCAGCCCTTGAAAAAGTTGGTCTCCTCGCTTACAAGGATTACTATCCTTCTCAATTATCAGGTGGTCAGCAGCAACGGATCGGAATCGCACGTGCCATTGCAGTGAAACCAGACGTGATCTTGCTGGACGAGCCGACTTCAGCGCTAGACCCAGAATTGGTTGGGGATGTCTTAGATGTCATGAAACAGCTGGCCCAAGAAGGAGTGACCATGGTTGTCGTAACCCATGAGATGGGCTTTGCGCGTGATGTGGCTAACCACGTTATCTTTATGGATGGCGGACACATCATCGAAGAAAACGAACCTCATGAATTCTTCAACAGTCCAAAAAGAAGAACGAACCAAACAATTCCTTTCACGGATTTTATCCGATGCCACTTATAGCGTCGAATATATGATTTAACAGGAGACACACCCAGTAAGGGTGTGTTTTTGGATCTGGAAAAAATTTTAAAAATTGGGTCATTTTTTAGAAATCATTACGAATAATATAAGTGAGAGGGAAATATGACTGATAAAAAACAAAGATTAATGCTACTATTTTACTGACTTTATTTCTAGGAGGTTGCAGTCTTTTTACGGATAAAGCTGCTGAGAGAAGGGAAATGATTCAGATTGCAGAAAGCACGAAAATGGAGCGAGCGATAAAACACTTGTTAATCAGTATCGATCCTAAAGCTTTCACTTCAGAAGGAGTCATTCACTCCTATACCCTGATAAAAGGTGAATTGAATACAATCCAATGGGAGGCATGAATGTCTCTCTCGTTATCAATGGCGATAAAAAGTTAACGATCGATACGACTGTTCAAATGGAAGATTCAGGACAGTTCGAAGCAGGTAGTTACGGTATTTCAGCAAAATTAAGTGATCTGTTAAGTAAAGCAGAAAAAGACTGGGAAATAAACTCATTCAGGTAAATACCCTAATATAGGAAAATAGAAACATTTCTGAATCAAAGTTGGTATGTTACATCAATAGCTAGTGCTTGTAATGATTTAGCAACATTTTTTAACAAAAGTAACATTTCAGACGTTGATGGAATTTTTGTATAATAAATTTTAAGAAAACTAGAGAAAGAAATGGGAAGAAATGAAAAAAAGTAAATTAATTGTGTTGATAATGGTAGTATTTAGCTTGAGCATAGGAGGCTGTAGCTTTTTTAATGGACAATCTGCCAAAAAACAAGAAATGATTCAAATTGCAGAGAGTAAGAAAGCAAAAGATGTGATTGAAAATTTATTAAGGCAAGAAGATCCAAACGCATTTACAGATAAAGGAGTTATAAAAGTTACAAGATAAATGAAAATTCATTGAAGTATAATCCAATGGGAGGATTAATAATAAAAAGTTATAATCAATGATGATAATAACCTAACAATTACAACAACTTTAACAGAGGAATCAGATGGCAAATTTGAACAAAATGGTTATGTCATCTCAGGAGAATTATCAGATGAATTAAGGGGTAAATAATGGCTTTTGATAAATCATTTTCAGATGAAATAAAGAAAGAAATTGCGTATAAAGAGTATGAGATAGAAAGCTATAATCAAGATGTACGATTGAAAACTGGAGAATACATTGGCAATGTCGCTCACATCTATGATAATGTAAATGACAATGAGGAGCAGGTCTTCGTTCTTACTAACAATGGCCAACAAGGCGAAAAACAAAAAGCAGTCCCCTATACTGCTTCAGATGAAGCGTGCCCAAATCCATGACGTGACTGTCTTGATGAAGGGATCTGAAACTGAAATAAGTACACAAAAATTACTCCATGATACATATACGGATTGGGTAAAGACAGATTTGCCTGCTGCTTCTAACATTCTTGGTCCCAATGGAGCGGCGAACTATGCGACAGATTATGCGAAAAGATTCACCAGAGATAAGATTAAGGAGAATTTGAAAAAAAGGGATGAAACTGCCGATTCTAATATTTCGGAGCTTATTAGTTATCCGTTTAGTTTACTCGATAAAAATGTTGGAAATAATGTAAAAAGCTTTGTCAAGAGTATTAGAAGTAATCCAATAACAAATGCTTATCGTGAGGCGAAAGCAAATCTATATGGTATGGGAACGGATATTCTAATTGATAGTCAAGCAAAGTTTCCATTATTTATTGGGGCTACCATTTTAAAAGAGTACAACAAAGATAGAGGTACTTTCCCGCCTCCGCAGTTTAAAGATGCTGCAGCTCATTTGAAAGAGGTGATCCGAAAATACCCAAATGCCAAGATCGATCTATACGGTCACTCTCTGGGGTCTATGAATATTCAGTATGCGCTTGCCTGTTTGACGGAAGAGGAAGCTTCTCATATTGGGACCGTACACCTATATAATGGCCCTAATGCCTATCCTATCCTAACACCCGAGCAAAAGCGCGTATAGATGCGCTGAAGTACAAAATCTACAACCACATTGACCATAAAGATTTGGTTAGCTTGGGCTATCAGGATTCTGGAAGCAAGGAATCCAGTGGGATTGTCAAGCACCTCAAAACTAAAAATTTGATAAATACTGGCCTGCAGCACATGATGCATGGTTATATCTATGATAAGGATGGGAATTTGGTTCTTGAAAAGGGAACGGAAGCCATCACTCGCAAGGAAATCATTGAAGAGCGGATGAAGGTTTACTATCGCCTAAAGGATAAATTACAAAAAACAGGTGGTGGACTGAGTTCAAGTGAACAAATCTATCTCGATGCCTTGCAGGCACGCTTGGCTTCTGATGAGCTGATTCGAGTAGTGGGTGAAGGGCTGGAGCAAGCTCAGAAATCTAAGGCACAACTGGATACAGATTTAGAAGCTTTGGAGAAAGTATTACATACCGTTCGAAAGGCTTCATTCTCAATCTTGCGGAAGTAGAAGAGGCCTATGCACAGGCTGGTGCAACAAAGCAAACAGTTGTCACTGAAGTAAGAGAAAGATTCGACAATCGTTTGGCTGCATATCAGTCCTTATCGAATGAATTTCATACTTTAAACGAGCAAGTGAATGCAGGAATTGAGCTCTTAAAAGCAAAAGATCAAGAAATAGCAGGAGAAATGAACCAGTGGGAACAACTAGCTTATTAATTTCATCTACTCTTTCGAAAAAGGAAAAGAAACTAGATCACTTGGAAAGAGAGTTCCAAAAAGCGCTTGGAGCTAGATGAAAAGCGTTGCCTAGTGGAAAGAAAACAGCAGCTCTTCACCCAGATGCTGGAAGAAGAGTATGCGATGGCAGCTTCCTTTTACAAGAGCAGGAGGTTGATGTCAGTTGTGAATGGGAGTCCCTCCATCGCTGTATCGAAGAGTATGATCTCGAAGCTAGAGAAGCTGCACATGTAGTCTTAAAACAGATCGAAATCGAGGAAGAGAATTTATGGCAATCCTACCGGAAAGATAGATACCAACTGAAGAGGAGTTTGCACAAGATAAAGTTTCATAGTATAGAAGAGGAGGAAGTATGGGTGATAGTCCAGTCAAAGATTTCTTTGATTTAGATATGAAAGATAAGATGAGGATCATCGAAAGCCGAAAGAAACTTGAAAAAGATTTAATCCGGGTTGTCTATGCGCCCTGTTTTATTGACCTGCAAGGCAGGAGTTGAGAAACGTTACAATGATGGCTTGACTGCGATTACAACAGTAGCCGAAGAAGACGTCCAGGTCGTTGGAAAGCAACTGGATCAATCCATGGTGGGTCAATTTGCTAAAAATGTACAGACGGTTATTCAAGAAAAAGCTGGTAAATTTAAATCTATCTAGCCAAGAACTCTATTTAAATATGGAATCTGAGTGACTCCAGATTTTTTTAATAAATTTAAAAAATTATGTAAAAAAGTGTTGACAAAGAAATCAGTCTGCGTTATAATAATTTATGTAAACAAAAAGAGGTTGGAAAAACCTACTGGTTTACAAGATCAATAGTGGAAAGGAGATGGTGATATGCTATTTCCAGAATTAAGACAACTAATTGATAAAAGGGAAAATAGAAACTGTTAGCCTGTAGGGCTATTATTAAATAAATGAATTAAAATTATGTAAACAATTAAACAGCAGCCAATTGGTCTGCTAATTTTCAAGAATGAATTAAAATTATGTAATTAGAGGTATACAATATGAATAACAACTTTAACAATATGGATGATCTTTTCAATCAACTAATGGGAAACAGGGGTGGTTTTCGTTCTGAAAGCCGTCGCTACATGATCAATGGTCGTGAAGTAACACCTGAAGAATTCGCCATTTACCGCCAAACTGGTCAACTTCCAAATGAAGGAAGCGAGCAAGTGCAACACCATCAAGGTAAAGGAATGAAACAAGATGGGATCCTTGCAAAAACTTGGTCGTAACTTGACCGAAGAAGCTCGTGAAGGAAAAATTGGATCCGGTCATCGGACGTAATAAAGAAATTCAAGAAACTGCTGAAATCTTGTCTCGTCGTACCAAGAACAACCCTGTCCTTGTAGGGGATGCTGGTGTTGGTAAAACAGCAGTTGTAGAAGGTTTGGCACAAGCTATTGTGAACGGAGATGTTCCAGCTGCTATCAAGAACAAAGAAATCATCTCGATTGATATTTCTGGTCTAGAAGCTGGTACGCAATACCGTGGTAGCTTTGAAGAAAATATTCAAAATCTGATCCAAGAAGTCAAAGCTATGGGAAATGTCATTCTCTTCTTTGATGAAATCCATCAAATCCTTGGTGCAGGTAGCACAGGTGATGGTCAAGGCTCTAAAGGTCTTGCGGATATCATCAAACCTGCTCTTTCACGTGGGGAATTGACAGTCATTGGGGCAACGACTCAAGATGAATACCGTAACACCATCTTGAAGAATGCAGCTCTTGCTCGTCGTTTCAACGAAGTGAAAGTCAATGCTCCATCAGCTGAAGATACTTTCAAGATTCTTCAAGGGATCCGTGATCTTTATGAAAAACACCACAATGTCATCTTGCCAGATGAAGTTTTGAAAGCAGCGGTTGATTATTCGATCCAATACATTCCACAACGTAGCTTGCCTGATAAGGCCATTGACTTGGTCGATGTGACAGCTGCTCACTTGGCAGCCCAACATCCAGTAACAGATGTCCATGCTGTGGAACATGAAATTGAAGAAGAAAAAAGCTAAACAAGAAGCTGCAGCTGCTAAAGAAGATTACGAAGCAGCTCTTAATGCAAAAGTTCGTATCGAAGAACTTGAAAAGAAAATTGAAAACCATACGGAAGATCATAAAGTAACGGCAACAATCAACGATGTGGCTGAATCTGTAGAACGGATGACGGGTATTCCAGTGTCACAAATGGGTGCAACTGATATCGAACGTTTGAAAGATATGGGTCACCGTTTGCAAACTAAGGTTATCGGTCAAGATAAAGCCGTTGAAGCAGTGGCACGTGCCATCCGTCGGAACCGTGCAGGATTTGACGAAGGGAACCGTCCAATCGGTAGCTTCTTATTCGTAGGTCCTACTGGTGTCGGTAAGACTGAATTAGCTAAACAATTAGCTCTAGATATGTTTGGTAACAAAGATGCCATCATCCGTTTGGACATGTCAGAATACAGCGACCGTACAGCCGTTTCTAAATTGATTGGTACAACAGCTGGTTATGTTGGTTATGATGACAATAGCAATACTTTGACAGAACGTGTTCGTCGTAACCCTTACTCAATCGTCCTTCTTGACGAAATTGAAAAGGCGGATCCTCAAGTGATCACCCTTCTCCTCCAAGTTTTGGACGATGGTCGTTTAACTGATGGTCAAGGAAACACTATCGATTTCAAGAACACGGTAATTATCGCTACTTCAAACGCTGGCTTTGGTTACGAAGCCAACTTGACAGAAGATGCGGATAAACCAGAACTCATGGATCGTTTGAAACCTTACTTCCGTCCGGAATTCTTGAACCGGTTCAACGCTGTCATTGAATTCTCACACTTGAGCAAGGAAGATCTTTCTAAGATTGTTGATTTGATGTTGGTAGATGTCAATAAGACCCTTTCTAAGAAAGAAATCGACTTAGCAGTGAGCGATGCAGCTAAAGAATACATGACTGAAGAAGGTTATGATGAAGTGATGGGTGTTCGTCCACTCCGTCGGGTAGTTGAACAACAAATCCGTGACAAAGTCACAGACTTCCACTTGGATAACTTGGATGCCAAACATCTCGAAGCAGACATGGAAGATGGTGTCCTTGTGATCAGAGAAAAAGACACAAAGAAGGAAGAAAACGCTGATAAACAAGCAGATTAAGGCGAATTAGTTTGTGAAAAATAGAGACTGCTATCATATAGCAGTCTTTATTTTTTCTTCCCACCTGGGGAAATTATTCGCCGTATAAGGCCAAAAATCCTCCTATTTGGGCTAAAAACATCAATAATTAGTGAAATTAATCCAATTTGAGCAAAATTATTAATAAATAAAGAAAATAAGTATATAATCTATACAAGAATAAAATTTGAGGAATGGAAGTAAGATGAGCAATACAATTGATATCTACTCAACTCCCGAATACAGAAAAGTGGAAGCCGTTGTTCAACTGATGGTTGACGGTCGCTTGACGAGCTATCGTGTCGCAACTGAAACAAACATCAGCAAAATGAGCTTGGCGACTTTGACGAAGGAACGAGTAAAATCAAAATATTACCTATCAAACGGCTTTGGCCTTGATTGATTGGTATGATGAGAATCATGAAAAGTATGGCATTACGATTGACTAGTCAGTAGCCCACTTTTCGTGGTTTTTTTCTTTTTTCATCAAAACTTGCCTCCTCTCTGAGACTGGAGCCTGATTTTGCTTGAAGAGGATGGGAAAACTTGAAAAGACGGGCGAAATTTGATATAGTATAGCATATATGAAAATTAAAGGAGAAACATATGCAAGGCGGAAGTTTGCTAATTATGCTCGTTCTTATGGTCGGTTTGATGTACTTCATGAGCCGTAGCCAAAAGAAACAGTACCAAAAACGGATGGAAAGTTTGAATAAACTTCAAAAAGGAAATGAAGTCATCACGATTGGTGGCTTGTACGGAACCATCGATGAAGTCGACACAGACCGCAAGACCGTTGTCTTGGATGTTGATGGTGTCTACCTGACCTTTGAATTGGGAGCGATCAAAACAGTTCTTCCTGTATCAGAAGGAATCTCAGCTACTGCGACAGAAGGTGCTAGCTCAGATGCTGATTCAGCCATCGAAGAATAATCATCAAAGAAGAGGCAAGGGCCTCTTTTTTGGTGGGCAAATAGGACGATGTGATGAAGGAAAGTCCTGCTGGTTCAAAAAAGAGGCCAGAGTCCCTATTTTATGGGGATTTATGGTATAATGAAGCGATAAATATTGAAATAGGTAGAAAAACATGTTTCGTTTTAAGAAAAAAAAAAATCGAGATACCTTTTAGAAGTCCCGAAACACATTGGGATCATTATGGATGGCAATGGTCGCTGGGCGAAAAGCGGATGCAACCGCGCGTCTTCGGTCATAAGGCGGGGATGGAAGCTCTCCAAGAAGTGACGATTGCAGCAAAAATATGGGGGTTCAGGTCTTGACTGTCTATGCCTTTTCTACGGAAAACTGGACACGCCCTGAAGATGAGGTCAAGTTCATCATGCACTTGCCGGTCGAGTTTTATGATCGTTTCGTCCCCGAATTGCATCGCAACAATGTCAAGATTCAAATGATCGGTGATACCAAGAAATTGCCAAAAGAAACGCTGGAGGCTTTGGAAAGAGCAGAAGCGATGACCCATCTCAATACAGGTTTGATCCTGAATTTCGCACTCAATTATGGTGGACGTGCTGAGATCCCTCAGGCTGTGAAGCAGATCGCCCAAGAAGTCTTGGATGCGAAGTTCAGCCCAGAAGATATCACAGAAGAGATGATCGCAGATTCTCTCTATACCGAGAGTTTGCCACGTGTCCTAAGGGACCCGGATTTGATTATTCGTACCAGCGGAGAGATCCGTTTGAGTAATTTCCTTCCTTGGCAGGCTGCTTATAGTGAGTTGTATTTCACAGATGTGATGTGGCCAGATTTTGGAGAGGAAGCACTACGAAGTGCTGTAGTAGAATATAGCCATCGCCACCGGAGATTTGGCGGTGTTTAGGAGAAGATGATGACGAAAGATTTACAAAAACGTGTGATTTTGGAGGAATTGCCCTGCTTTTTTCATTCCAACAGTAATGGTTGGAGGGGTGTTCTTTCAGATTGTGATTGGCTTGATCGCCATGCTAGGGGTTCATGAATTGCTCAAAATGAAGGGGCTTGAGACAGCGACCTTTGAAGGAGCGCTAGCCATGTTAGCGGCCTTTGTCCTGACTTTGCCGATCGAGGACTACCTCCCTTACCTTCCAGCAGATGGCAATATGATTGCTTATGGTTTGGTTGTCTTGATTCTCATGGGAACAACTGTTCTTGCTCAGAATTACAATTATGAAGATGTGGTCTATCCCATTGCGTCTAGCTTTTATGTTGGACTTGGTTTCCATTCCTTAGTAGATGCGCGAATTGCTGGTATTGACAAGGTCTTATTGGCCCTCTTTATTGTTTGGGCTACAGATTCAGGTGCTTATCTAGTAGGAAGTCGGTTTGGGAAACGCAAGCTCATGCCTGCGGTTTCTCCTAATAAAACGATTGAAGGCAGTCTTGGGGAATCTTGTCTGCAGTTGCGGTAACTGTGATCTATATGATCGTGGATCGTTCTGTGGCGGGTGGACATGGTTTTCTTGCTATGATCTTCTTTACCATCCTCTTTAGTATCGCAGGTCAGTTTGGAGATCTGGTAGAGAGTGCGATTAAACGCCACTTCGGTGTGAAAGATTCTGGGAAATTTATTCCAGGACATGGTGGTGTTCTAGACCGCTTTGATAGTTTGATCTTTGTCTTTCCCTTGATGCATTTCTTGGGCTTGTTCTAAGACAGAAGAGATAGAAAGGAAACCACGTATAGAACGATGCAATTTATTGCCTTTATTGTTATTTTTGGAGTGATCGTTCTCGTTCACGAGTTTGGTCATTTCTATTTTGCAAAAAATCGGGCATCCTAGTGCGAGAATTCTCGATTGGGATGGGTCCCAAGATCTTTGCCCATATTGGTCAAGATGGAACAGCCTATACGATTCGCATTCTACCTTTAGGTGGCTATGTGCGTATGGCTGGCTGGGGTGAGGATACAACTGAGATTAAAACCGGAACGCCTGTTAGCTTGACGCTAAAATGAGGCTGGCAAGGTCGTCCGATCAATCTTTCAGGAAAGAATCTGGATCAGACAGCCCTTCCCATGAATGTGACCCAGTTTGACTTCGAAGACAAACTGGAGATTACGGGCTTGGTTCTCGATGAGACAAAGACCTATAGTGTCGATCATGATGCGACTATTGTTGAGGAAGATGGGACGGAAGTGCGGATTGCCGAGAGATGTTCAGTATCAGAATGCCAGCATTTGGGGGACGGTTGATCACCAACTTTGCGGGTCCTATGAACAACTTTATCCTCAGTATTGTCGTTTACTCACTTCTAGCTTTTATGCGTGGTGGTGCGATTGACTACTACAGCAACAATGTTCAGGTGGCACCCGATGGGGCGCTGGCTAAGGTCGGTGTCAAAAAGTACTGTTCAGATCCTTCAAGTCAACAACGATACCGTTAGCAACTGGGATGAGCTGACAGATGCTGTTGAGAAAGCAACTAAGGACAGCAAGACGGCTCCTGAATTGACCCTGAAAGTCAAAACAGACGGCCAAGAAAAAGAAGTCAAAGTGAAGCCAACCAAGTCAGGGAATCGTTACTATCTGGGTGTGACAAATGGCCTCAAGACAGGATTTGTGGATAAACTCTTGTCTGGTTTTACAGATACCTGGAATACAGCGACACGGATTCTGGGAGCTTTGAAAGATATCATTTTCCACTTTAGTCTCAATAAACTGGGTGGTCCGGTTGCCATCTACAATGCCAGCTCACAAGCTGCTCAATTAGGGATTCCGGCAGTCTTATCTCTTATGGCCATGCTCTCTATTAATATTGGGATCTTCAATCTAATCCCGATTCCAGCTTTGGATGGAGGAAAAATCTTGATCAATTTGATCGAGGTCGTCCGGAGAAAGCCACTGAAACAAGAAGTAGAAACCTATATGACGCTTGCAGGTGTAGCTGTAATGGTTATTTTGATGATTGCTGTCACCTGGAATGATATTATGAAATTATTTTTGAAATAGAAAAGGATATTGTCCATGAAACAAAGTAAAATGTTGATTCCAACGCTTCGCGAAATGCCAAGCGATGCCCAAGTCATTAGCCATGCTTTGATGTTGCGTGCAGGTTATGTTCGCCAAGTATCAGCTGGTGTTTATTCTTATCTGCCATTAGCCAATCGAGTGATTGAAAAAGCAAAAGGCATCATGCGCCAAGAATTCGAAAAATTGGAGCAGTAGAAATGCTAGCTCCAGCCCTTTTGAGTGCAGATCTCTGGCGTGAATCTGGTCGTTACGAAACCATGGGGAAGACCTCTATAAGTTGAAAAACCGTGAAGGCTCTGACTTTATCTTAGGTCCAACTCACGAAGAAACCTTTACCGCTATTGTGCGCGACTCCGTAAAATCTTACAAACAATTGCCATTGAATCTCTACCAAATTCAACCAAAATACCGCGATGAAAAACGCCCACGGAACGGTCTTCTGCGGACCCGTGAGTTCATCATGAAAGACGGTTATAGCTTCCATGCCAACTACGATAGCTTGATGTCACTTATGATGAATACAAGGCAGCTTATGAGCGGATCTTCACCCGCAGTGGCATCGACTACAAAGCCATCATCGGTGATGGTGGTGCCATGGGCGGAAAAAGATAGCCAAGAGTTTATGGCTGTTACACCTGCTCGTACAGACTTGGATCGTTGGGTTGTTTTAGACAAATCAGTGGCTTCCTTTGATGAGATCCCAGCAGAAGTCCAAGAAGAAATCAAAGCAGAATTGCTCAAATGGATGGTCTCTGGTGAAGATACCATTGCCTATTCAAGTGAATCCACCTATGCTGCTAACTTGGAAATGGCTACCAATGAATACAAGCCAAGTAACCGTGTCGTAGCAGAAGAAGAAGTGAAACGCGTGGAAACGCCAGGTGTCAAATCCATTGATGAAGTAGCTGCATTCTTGAATGTTCCAGAAGAAGCTACTATCAAGACTTTGGTTTACATCGCAGATGGTGAGCCTGTTGTTGCCCTTCTCGTAGGTAATGATCAGCTCAATGAAGTGAAGTTGAAAACCACCTCGGCGCAGACTTCTTTGAACCTGCAACCGAAGTGGAAGTGAAAGAATTATTAGGAGCTGATTTTGGCTCTCTCGGTCCAGTTGATCTTCCTGAAAATGTTAAGATTATCGCAGACCGCAAGGTCCAAGACAGCCGTAATGCAGTAGTCGGTGCCAATGAAACAGGCTACCACTTGACTGGTGTCAACCCAGGACGTGACTTTACTGCAGAATACGTCGATATCCGTGAAGTTCGTGAAGGCGAGATCTCACCAGATGGGAAAGGGTTCTTGAACTTTGCACGTGGGATCGAAATCGGTCACATTTTCAAACTCGGTACACGCTACTCCGCTAGCATGGGAGCAGATGTCTTGGACGAAAACGGTCGCAGTTCCGATCATCATGGGCTGCTACGGGAATCGGTGTCAGCCGTCTCCTTTCAGCAGTGATGGAGCAACACGCTCGCCTCTTTGTCAATAAGACTCCAAAAGGGGAATACCGTTACGCTTGGGGGATTAACTTCCCTAAAGAATTGGCGCCATTTGATGTGCATTTGATTCCAGTCAATGTCAAGGATGAAGCAAGCCTTGCTTTGACCGATCGGATCGAAGAAGCTTTGGTGAATAAAGGCTACGAAGTCTTGGTGGATGACCGAAATGAACGCGCTGGTGTCAAATTCAGCGATAGTGATTTGATTGACTTCAATCCGCGTAACAGTTGGTAAGAAAGCAGCTGAAGGCATCGTTGAAGTGAAAATCAAAGCGACAGGAGATACCATTGAAGTTCATGCGGACAATCTCCTTGAAACTCTTTTTCAATCTTGAACAAATAAGAAAAAGCTTTCTGAGCTCTCACCAGTGTGGTGATGAAACTCAGGAAGCTCTTTTTATTTTTCTTCTTTGAGGCCTTGATCTTTGAAATAGGTAAAGAGATCTTGAGGTTTGCCATTGAGGTATTTCTTGAACTCGGCTCTTTCTTCCTCCCCCTTGATCCCTGTAGATGGAAGCAAAACTCATCTTTCTTGATTTTTGAGAAGTCAGCTTGTAAGACCTTGGCATAGGATTGTTTATCTTTCGAAATTTGAATGCGGAAGCTAAGACCAGGCTTTGCCATTTAAGCTTTTATAGATATCGCTATGTTCTAATTCTTCTTGGTAGATTTCCTTTAACTCGGAAAGATCCATGTCTTGCAAATCTGAGGAAATGGGTTCAAAACTAAGAAAAGTAAAAGAGACAATTTCATCTTTTTGTAGCCGATTTGAATTTTGTTTTGGTGGTGATCGCCGAGGTCACTAACAAAGGTCTTGTTTTGGACTTGCTCCTTTTTGGTTTGAGTGGCCTCTTGCTTGGAAGAAGCGTTAGTAGTCCCTTTGCCTTGTTGGCCTTGGCTACAAGCGGTAAGAGCTAGTAGACAGACAGAGACAAGTAGAAATTTTTTCATATATACTCCTTATAGGTTAATGGTGTTCGATCTTTGTATGAAACAAGTTTTGAACAGGTTTCATTATACCATAAAAGTTTTAAAAATGAAAAAATATACAAAAGTCATCGAAATTTGCTTTTAAAAACACCTAAAATCAACAACTTTTATCTATGTGTTGAGTTAATATAAAAGGACAGAGTGTCTTCTTTTCTTTCCAGAAATAATACTAGTTGGAGACTACTGGGGCAAGGAATTGGGAAATATATTACAGTTTTATGACAAAATGTTACACAATTTTAACAAAGTTACAATGTTTTATCAGTTAGTCCTCTAAACTTGACATTCTGGCAATATTTCATTAAGATATTTTTAAGTAAATAATACAAACAGGGAGAAAAAGGTAAAATATACAGTTATCTGGCATTTTACTAATTCGTACTAAAATGTATTGTTTATGAAAAAATATAAGGGTATCAGCCCAAAAGGAGAAACATATGGCTCAAATTAAATTAACTCCAGAAGACCTACGTGCTTCAGCACAACGTTATGCACAAGGTTCTCAAGAAATCGATCAAATCCTTACTACTTTGACTCATGAACAACAAGTCATCGACGCAAACTGGGGATGGATCTGCATTTGATAGCTTTGAAGCACAATTCAACGAATTGTCTCCAAAAATCAAACAATTCGCTCAATTGTTGGAAGACATCAACGGTCAATTGATCAAAGTTGCTGATATCGTTGAACAAACTGACCAAGATATCGCTGCACAAATCCACTAAGATAACTAAGATAGTCTTGGAGGTGATCTTACTTCTTGTAGGTAGATCACCCTTTTGTCTTTTGATATATAGAAAATAGGGGTTAGATTCTTAATTCCTAACCCCTATTTTGTCTCTATGAATTAGAAAAAAGGAAAAGGTATGGAAGTTAAAAATAAAAAATGGTTAAAATACATCGGTCAGAGTGCGGTTGTGCTCCTTTTGATGGGATCTGTCGTGGGTCTTTATACGACGGTTCAAAAGGACCAAAAGCAAAACGAAGCCAAGACCGTGCAAACAACGGAAAACACTAAGCTCAACATTGCGGTTGTCAATGAAGACAAGGCGGTCAAGCTGAATGATAAAGAATATAACCTTGGGGCTAGCTATGTAAAGAATATCGAACGGGATAATTCGCAAAACTGGTCTGTACTCCTCGAGGAGCTGCTGAGTCAGGGCTTGCAGATGGCAAGTACCAGTTGATGATCGTTATTCCAAGTGATTTCTCAGAGAAGGTCTTGGAAGTGAACGCGGTTAATGCAGAGAAGACAACGGTGACGTATAAGGTCAATGCGGCTGGAAATTCTCAGGTTGAAAACGAGGCCAATAAAGTCGCTAAAGATATCGTTTCGAACTTGAATAGCCAGTTGGTTGATATGTATATGGTCAGCATTTTGAGCAACCTTTATACAGCTCAAAAGAACGTGGAAACAAGTAACAAAATTCAATCCACCAACATTGGTTCTTACCGAAGCAACTTGCTGGATTCGGCCTTGGATTCCAAGAATATCTTCCCAAGTCTCTATAGCTTGTCTACGTCTTCTGTCGAGTCGAACAATGCTTTGAAGACAGTCCTTGAGTCTTATACACAGGCTTTTGATCAATTGACCCAATCTCAGGATCAGTACGGTCAAAACTTCGACACATTGATCAAACAACGCTCTGAGGATAAAAGTAGCCATGAAGAGTTCATGAATCAGCTGATGTCTATGAACCAGTCTGTTGTCAGTGAAAAACGCAAGAGTTGTATAAAAATTTACAACAAAACCAAGAAGCGATTACCAAGCAATTGAGTCAACCAACTGAAACAGAAGGAGATGTTTCAGGTACCAAGACCTATGCAGGCTTGACAAAAGATGTGAATGATCGTGTGGCAGACCTCGAAAAAGGGATCAAGGCAGAACGCGACAAATTAGATGAGCACGAAAAGAACATCGAGTCTTCTGTAAAAGAGAAGATCCTTGACTACTATGGTCTAAAAAAGAAGGAGACAAAGTCACTCTTCGTACCTTGCTTGGAAAGCCAAAATCGAAACTATCAGCAAGGCTCGAGATAAAGCGGATGATGACATTCGTCAAGCAAATTGAAAAAACTTCCGTCTTTAGATCCTGCTAGTCTTAATCTGAATAAGTATGGGAATCTCAACGCAGCGATTGATTTTGATAGTGCTTTTGCTGGAACGAAGGCGCAAGCAAAAGGAAACGCCGATGACTTAAAACGATTGGCTGCAGAAGTGGATGCCAAATTAACGGCAGTTGCGGATGTCCTTAATGCTAAATCTGGGAAACAGAAAGTTAGTATTCATGTCCCTGCAGGGGTCAAGGTTGATACTTGGACCTATGATGGACAGACTTATGCAGGCAGTGGTGAGCAGGAAGTCGAACTGAAAGATGGCAAACAAATTCAAATTCACCTTGTTGAAGATGGAGGAGCTATGCCAAGCGCGATTGATGTTGAAGTCCTTGTGAATGGGGTTTCTTCAACCAGTGTGACCGTATCTGCAGAAGATTTGAAAACAGCTGTTGCTAACTATGCATCGAAAGCTAGTGAAATCGCCTTGGATTATCAACGCGCAGGAGCATTGATCAATGCCTACTATCCAGAAGATGACAACCATGTTCGTCATTCACTCTATGATCCAATCGAAGATATGGATTTGACAAACGCTTTGGTCGACATCGTGAAGGCTGCTGTTTCAAGTAACATGAAGGACTACCGTAAGAGCATTGAAACGGATGAATCTGGGGATGCAACGAAGAGTGTGAAAGCCCAGTTAGATGGTACCCTTTAAACAGTTGCAAGACTTGGGACCACAATTGCAGGCCAATCTTCAAGCAATCGAAAACACTAACAAAGATCTAACCAAAATATCAATGATCAATTGACGCAATATGCTGATCTTCAAAAACGTTTAGAAGAGATCTCAAAAGCGCAAGAAACAGTGACACAGGCTCAAACCAAGACCGATGCAGATTTGTCAGCTCTTGGTTCTGAATACACGTCATTATTGAGCTCGACAGAAGGCGTTAAGAGCTCATCTCGTAGCAATGTAGAAGCTGCTAACTCTACCAATGAAATCTTTAGCCAATTGAACAAAGAATTGGAAAAGCCCAAGGCAATACAGAGAAATTGTCTAGTAATGCGGAAAGTTTGATGGGTGAATTCGACAAGGAATTGTCTAAAAACGGGAACTTCGTCGAAGCCTTCCGTAAAGTCTTCAACAATGCCTATGAAAACGGAGTACCGAATGAAGTCTTGCTTGACTTCTTGTCAAACCCAGTTGCAGAGAAATCTTCTTCTGTGAAAGCGACCATCAATGTCTACCGTCCATTTATCTGGATCTTTATGTTGGAAGTCTTGAGCCTCTTTACAGCTTATCTCTTTGCGACGCAACCAATCATCCGTAAGGTTAAGGATCGTTTCAAATTGGATCGCTTGCAAGAATCAGATCTCTTGTCTGTCGGTGTCCTTGTGGGACTTTCTCATCCTTGGACTGGTGATCGGAATGATTTCAAGTATTCAACTCTCTGTTGGTCGTGAATATGTACCTTCATGGGTATTCTTAGCGGTTCTAGCAAGCTTTGTCTTGGTACAACTACAATACCTTCTCTTGAAACACTTCCGTGTGATTGGAATGGGACTGGCCTTCTTCATGTTGATCAGCTATGTCTACCTATCAAGTGCGATCGGAACGACCGCGACCTTGTCAGGCCTTCCAGCACTGGTGAAAAATGTCAACCTCCTTTCTATTTTGGAAGGACAGTTTGCGGGTTACTTTGATGAACAAACAGCCGGTATCGGCGTCTTCTTCGGATTGTTGGTCTTCTTCGGCCTTTTGACTGTTGCCAACATCTTCCTTCCAAAGAAGTTTACTCAAACAAAGGAAATTGAATCAAGCTTATGAAAAAAATGATGTATCTTCTCTTTGTCTTTAGTCTCTTGCCAGTAGCTGTTGTTTCTGCAGATGATTTTATTGATAATCGTCTGCAGGTTAACAACTCACGTCTTGAGACAGAAGAGGAAAAGACACTTGGTGGCCAATTGGATGCCACTGAGTCTCTTTTCAATGAGAAGGATCAGAAAAATTAGCAGATGAAAACGCAAGCAAAGAGAAACAATTGACCGATTCTGACGGCCAGTTGTTTTCTGCTATAAAGGGAAAGAAAAAACAGGGCCTGAAGCGGACCTGTTCCAGCCTGAAAATCAAAAATTATCTAAATTTGAGTCCAATGTGGAGGACAATTCGGCTAGTTTGTCGGATTTTATTCCAGCCTTGCAAATGCTGGCTTGGAGTGCCCTTCTCTTTGGGATTGCTGGCTATATTTCCTATCGAATCTATAGAAAGAGGCCTAAATGGACCAACATATCAATGTTACCTTCCGTATGAATGGTGCAAGCCATGACCTCCGAATTCCAACGCGGATGGAGGTGCGACGCTTGATTCGGGAATTGGATCAGATCTTTGGGTCTGCCATGGAGCCTAGAAGCAAGTATCAGTTGCGCGTGGTAAATAAAGGCATCTTGCTGGATGAAGGCAAGGTGGTAGGAGTATCCGATCACGAGTGGTGATCTGATCGAGATTGAGGAGTGGTAAGGTGAAAGAAGAACAATTTACACTGGAAGAACAAGTCTTCCGTTTTGAAAAGAAGAAACGAGCTGGCGGCTGGACCTTAAGCGTTCAGAAGTGGATAGCCAGGATTTACGCAATTTATGGATTTTGGATCTCCATCATCCCTTGTTTTTAGAGCAAAGCATGACAGCGGATCAAGACCAGATTCATCTGACCTATCAGACGGATGCGCTAGGCTTGAGTGCTGAAGAAATCCAAGAATTACCAGTATCAGACCGTCTGCGTCTAGCCATCAATGTCTTGATTTGGCGCCGGCCTTGGAGCTTCCGGTGACCTTTTATGTTGCATCCTATCAATTTGTTTGTGACCAAGGATGCGCAAGTCAAGATCGCTTATCGCGGGGTTCCGGGAATGATGGTGCCACGCAAGTGGGATCAGGATGAATTCTTGCGTCAGGCCAAGTGCTATGCGGTCACTCTTTTTGGGGACTGGGATTTCATGGAGCTCTATCAAGGGACACTCGAATTAGAAGATCTGCCAGAGTTCTTGGTGGAAACTGTGATGCCGCTAGCTTAGAAGAGATGAAAGCTCTCTTAGAGAAAGCCTACCAAGAACGCAAGGAAGAGGAAGAAAAGACCTTGACCTTGGTTTCAAGTCGTCAACACCGAATCTTTAAGTTGGCAACAGTATGGCTTTCAGCTGTAGTGGCCCTCTTACTCTTGCCTTTGATCTATTTAGTCTTTTTTCCAAGCACCCTTTAAAGAAAAGTTGCTTCAAGCGGATACAGCCTATCTCAAAGTAGACTACACCGGTGTGATCGATGAGTTGGAAGGAGTAGCTCCAAGCAGTCTTCCAACGACACAGAAATATGAGTTGGCGACGTCTTATTTGCAAGGCTTGAATTTCTCAGAGGACCAAAAGAAGGTCATCCTAACAATGTTACGCTCAAGTCAGACAGTCTCTATCTCCACTACTGGATCTATATCGGCCGTCATGACTTTACCCAAGCGCTGGATACAGCCAAGCGGATCGACGATTCAGACTTGATTATCTATGCCCTTCGTAAAGAAATCAAGGCGACACGTGATAGCGAAAACTCTCTGGTGAACAGCGCGAGAAGAAACTCTCTGAGCTAGAGGGCGAATACAAGAAATACTGGGATGCCCGCTCTAAACTCTTGGAAGCAGAGACAGATGAAACCAAATCTTCTACTAGCAGCTCAACAACGGCTTCATCTACGGAAGGTTCCTCAACAGAAAGCTCGTCTTCCACAACTGCAAGCTCGACTGAGTCTAGCGAACACAAGGAGTAGTCTATGAAAAACGTATCATACTCTATAAAAAGGTTTTCGCTATGAGCTAGCGCTAGAAGAGGGAAAAACAGCGACCGTATCGAATCAAGAAACAGCTCAGTTGACCCTGGCTTCGCAAGAAAATCCCCTTCATTTCCAATGGAGTCAAGGTGAAATCTTCTACCAGTATGGTGAAGACAAGGGCGTGCTTGAAAATAGCAAGATCCTTGGAGATGTAGTCTGCTACTTGGCGGCAGGAGAAGTCCATACCTATGAACTGCTAGATAAGGAAGAAATCCTCGTAGCAGATGAAAAGGGTGCAGATGTGCGCTTGCACTATCCAGTACGCTTTCTCCTTGTGAAAAAGAGCAGACTTGGACTTGCCAGCTCTTATCTGGAAAACTCTATCATAACCACAAACTCGTCAGTGAAGCGACTTTTCCACTGGCCTTTGGGGATGAGCTGGCGATTGGGGATGTGACCTTTAAGCTCTATCCAGAAGAATTTGGCGTGGAAGGGCTGCCGAAGTAAGTCCTTATCTAGTGCCGCGTTTGCATTCACGCTATGACTTCTACAAGGACTATCCAGAGTACCACCGGTCTCCGCGGATTATCTACCGGAGTTCGGAAGACAAGATCTTGATCAATCCTCCGGGAGCGGAGCCTCAAAAGCCATCAGATGAACTCTTGAAGTTGATCATGCCACCCCTCATCATGGTTGGGGTGACCCTCTTGATCACCATTTTCCAACCGCGGGGTCTCTATATCATTGCGACAGTCTCCATGTCTGTGGTCAGTGTGATCTTTTCGGTCCAAGGCTTCTTCAAGAATCGTAAGAAATACAAAGAAGACAAGAAAGAACGCGTGGAGCTCTACCATCTCTATCTCAAGGACAAGGCCAAGGACTTGGAACAGCTATCTCGTAAGCAACGAGAAGGCATGTTTTACCATTTCCCAGCGATTGCAGACTTGACTAAGATGGTCAAACGCTATGACTCGCGGATCTACGAAAAACACCGCTTCACTTTGACTTTTTTGGCCTATCGTTTGGGCTTGGGCAAGGTTCCAACCAGCTATGAGCTCAAATATGGTCAGGAAGAACGCAGTGGAAAGAAAGATGCCTTGGAAGAAGAAGGCTATGCCCTTTTCCAAGCGCATCAGAAGATCGACAATCTTCCAATTATAGCCAGCCTCAATCGGGGACCGGTCGGCTATGTCGGCCCTCGTCCCATCGTGCTCGAGCAGTTGCAGCTCCTGGTTGCTCAATTGGCTGTCTTTCACTCTTACCATGATCTGACCATTATTCCGATCATTCCAGAAGAAGAAAAAGAAAGCTGGGATTGGATGCGCTGGTTGCCTCATGCAACTCTGCAAGATATGAATGTTCGTAGCTTTGTCTACAATCAGCGGACACGCGATCAGGTCTTGAACAGTCTCAACCAAATCCTCAAGCTCCGCAAGGCGCAAAAAGAGGAAGAAAAGCCAATGATACCAAGATCTTCCATCCTCACTATGTGGTCCTCATCACCGATGAGACTTTGATTTTGGACCATGTCATCATGGAGTTCTTCCGCGAGGATCCGACAGAGCTCGGCTGCTCCATCATCTATGTGGCAGACGTGCTCTCATCTCTTTCTGAAAATATCCAAACCGTTATCTCCATCAAGGACCGTAACCTAAGGGCAATTGCTCTTGCAAGAAGGGGTTCTTCGGGAGCTCGACTTCCGATTGGATCACTTCCCTGAAGGCTATGACAAGGAAGCTATCTCGCGTGGCCTTGCCCCACTGAAACATATCCAACAGCTTAAGAGCTCGATTCCGGACTCGGTGACCTTCCTTGAAATGTACCAGGCGGAGACCTTCGATGACCTCAAGGTCTTGAGTCGTTGGAGAGCCATGCCCCTTACCAAAGTTTGGCCGTGCCGATCGGTCTGCGCGGGAAGGACGATTTGGTCTACCTCAATCTCCATGAAAAAGCCCATGGACCACACGGCTTGATCGCAGGGACAACCGGTTCTGGTAAGTCTGAAACCATTCAGTCTTATATCCTGAGCCTTGCTGTCAACTTCCATCCACATGATGTGGCTTTCCTCCTCATCGACTACAAGGGTGGGGGAATGGCCAACCTCTTCAAGGATCTGCCTCACTTGCTTGGGACCATCACCAACTTGGATGGTGCCCAGTCTATGCGGGCCCTAGCCTCTATCAATGCGGAGATCCATCGTCGGGAGCGTCTCTTTGGCCAATATGGGGTTAACCATATCAACCAATACCAAAAGAAATTTAAACTAGGTGAAGCGACAGAACCGCTTCCTCACCTCTTCTTGATCAGTGATGAGTTCGCCGAACTCAAGGTCAACCAACCAGACTTCATCAAGGAGTTGGTCTCTATCGCGCGTGTCGGGCGTTCCCTCGGGGTACACTTGATCCTTGCAACGCAAAAACCTTCTGGAGTCGTGGATGACCAGATCTGGTCCAACTCCCGCTTCAAGCTTGCCCTCAAGGTGGCAGACCGTGGCGACTCTATGGAGATGCTGCGGACGGCAGATGCGGCTGAGATCACTCAGACCGGTCGTGCCTACCTCCAAGTCGGAAATAACGAAGTCTATGAACTCTTCCAAACCGCCTGGTCAGGAGCAGACTACCAGCCTGAGAAGGACCAGCTAGGGATCGAAGACCATACCATCTACTTGATCAATGAACTAGGCCAATACGAAGTCCTCAACCAAGACCTCTCCGGTCTTGATATGGCAGAAGAAATCAAGGAAGTGCCAACAGAGCTGGATGTCATCGTGCAAGAAATCAATCACTTGCACCAACAAGAAGGCATCGCAGCCGTGGCCCAACCATGGTTGCCACCGCTCAAAGAGCGGATCACGCTGGATGAGTTGGACAAGGTCGTACCGATCGAGGCTTGGCAAAACGGACAGCTCCAAGCGTCCTGATCGGGGTCGCCGATATCCCGCAAGCGCAAAAGCAAGAAGCAGTCGCTATCGATCTGTCAAAAGATGGGAATATCCTCCTTTACGGAAGTCCAGGTACAGGAAAGACCACTTTCCTACAAACAGCCGCAATGGATCTGGCTCGCAAGCAGAGTCCAGAAAATCTGACTATGTACCTGCTCGATTTCGGAACCAATGGTCTAGCCCCACTGAGCCAATTGCCGCATGTGGCCGATAGCCTCTTGCTCGATCAGACGGAAAAAATCCAGAAATTCATCCGGATCATCAACCGCGAGTTGGATCGCCGCAAGAAGCTCCTTTCTGAGCATGGAGTCGGCACTATCGCCCTTTACCGTGAAGTGACCGGCAAACAAGAGCCGACCATGGTCATCCTCATGGATAGCTATGAGTCTATGAAGGACGAACCTTATGAGACAGACCTCTTCAAGCTCTTCATGCGGATCTCCCGTGAAGGTCTCAGCATCGGTGTGCACTTGATCATCACAGCTAGCCGTCAGAACAACCTACGAGCTCAGCTCTATTCAAACTTCAAGCACCAGCTGACCTTGCCACAAAATGATATCTCTGAAGTCCGCGGTATCGTAGGAGCAACCCCACTGGCGTCTACGATGGAAGACATTAAGGGACGCGCCCTCATGAAGCGTGACGAAGTCGATGTCGTCCAGTTCGCCCCTACCCGTCGCAGGAGACAATGACATCCAAATCATCAACAACCTCCGTGACCAAGTCCAAAGCCTCAAAGAGATGTGGACAGGTCGCACCCCAGCAGGCATCCCAATGGTGCCAGATGAGTTGACAGAAGCAGCCTTCTACGGACGTGAGGATGTGATATTAAGTTATTTGAAAGGAGATGTTCCAGTCGGTTTAGATGTTGAGACGGTTGATCTCATTTCTTGGAAAGCAAAAGACGGTAACCTTCTTTATTTAACAGAACAGGATGAACAAATGACGGATTAGTTAATCAACTAATCAAAGCTAAACAAACTTTTGTTATTATTGCACCACCTCACCAATCATTTGAAGGAATTGAAAATATTACAGTAGTAAATAATAAAGATGAATATCATGAATTATTATCTGTCATCGAACAAAAAATTGATGAGAGAAGAAAAATGGTAATTCAAATCATGTTGTAACACTAGTTGTATATAATTTAACAGAGTTAGTTGAAATTATGGACAATGAAACAATTGCTATTTTAGCTAACGTGCTTGAAAAAGGACAAAAAGGTGGGTATGCATCTATTGTTATAAGTACACCTAGATTAAGTAGATTAGTTGATAAAGCCTCTATAGTAGTAAAATCATATAAATTAGCATTAGTAGGTATTAGACTAAATGACCAAACGATCATAAATGTTAACAATAAACCAAATATGAGAGAACCTCAGTTAGATGAACAGCTTCATTATTATGTCCAAAATAAAATGGCAAGAAAAATTAAAGTACTAATGAAATAGGAGAAATTTATGTCAGCTTCGCAGAATACTATAAATTTGCAAAATGAGATAACAGCTATAGATAATAAAATTACGGCACTTAACAATGCATCATCTAAAATTGATGGGGTAAAAGTGAAAGTGAAGACGACAAAAGATGATATGTCTTCCCTTCATATCGCTGGCCAAAAATACGATGAAGAGTATGAAGATGAGCAAAATGGAATTAAGGCTTGTAAGAAAAAGATTACTTCAAAAAATCTTCGGTTAAAGAAATAATTGATGAACAAATTGGAGTTTTACAAACATATCGCATGATTGTTAGTGCTGAATTGCTGGCTTCTAAAGCAGCAGATAAGCTACGTGAAGAGTACGAAAAATTGAAGGGAGGAAAATAATATGAAGGTTACTGTTAAGGATAAAGAAGGATTGCAAACACATGCTACTGAATCAGAAAATTCTGCAGCGGAGTATGTCAATAACATAAGTGCAACTGAGCGACAGTTTACGATGAAAGTTGAAGGAAGCTATACGTCAGCTATTAATAAATTTCAAGAGAGATTAAATTCGATTTCAACAATATTACATGAAGATTTTCCTCAATCTTTAGAGAAATATGGGGAAACGATTCTAACTTATATTGCAGACTTAGGTGATGCGGGATTTTCACCGAGTCAAGTAATTAAGACCAAAGATGATGATATAGAAAAAATTAAAAATTGGTTAACAAGTGAAAAAAGTAAAGAATTTTCCACTATATTAGGGGATCTTACTCCAGCAATAACAGCAGCCAAAGATGCTTTAGCATTATCTCCAAAACCATATGAAATGTCGGAAAACCAACGGTTGAATCAATACAAAAAGATATTGATGCTAAATTAAAAACGTTATCAGATGCTAGAGAAACAAACATCAAGCATTAAATACAGCCTTGAATACTTTTAAAACTAATTTACAGGAAGTTTCTGCTTCTCTTGCTGGAATAAATGCTGCTATACTGAATGCAGCAAATATCGGTACTTTATCAATTAGTGAATTAACAAAGATGATCAAAAATGGACAATTAACTGATCAGAATATGCAATTAATTAATTCAATACAAGATGCAAAGGATATTGATGTGCTTCGATTGCTGCTAAATGAAGGTGATGATAAGAAGGATTTCTTTACAAAATTAGGTTCGGTAGAATCTAAACATGTGAGTAATGCTATGATGGATCTGCTTTACTATCGAGTAAATCAAGAATACAATTTAGCCCTAACTTATGAGGATAACAAACAAAATATTCAAACATTTGTTGTAACTATTTCTGAACAAGATAAAGATGCTGCCAAAGATTATTTTGAAAAATTAACAATGGCTGGTGATCGATATGCCTCTATTCTAAGTACAAGAGCAAGAGGATTGATGCCAGCATTACCTGCTTCAAAATGCAGATGCATCAGTATGGGCCAAAATATGAAAGCGAGAGGGCTGATGCTATAGCAAAATATCCAGAAATAGAAACTAAAATGGCAAAAGGCAGGGTCTTAACCAGTTTGTTTGAATCATTAGCAGTTGCAAATGTCGGGAAGAGTGAAACAATTATTGGAGGTAGAAAATACGATGTGACAAGTAAAATATCGAATTTACAATTTGTAGATGGTGGTTTTACATATGATTTAACCACAAGAGAATTGAAAAATGGAATAAAAATAAAAGTAGAAGAATCTACAGAAAAAATTTCTTCAAACTCATATACGGATTTTGATAAAGTAGTTAAAAGTGAGAAATTTGAGAATCTAAGAGAAATTCGTGAGAAGCGAAATGATGCATTAAAGGACTATGCTAAAGAACTTCTTGGTGTGATAGCTGGTAAAGTGGTTCCAGGAGGAGATTCATTCGTAGAATTAGTATTTTCACAGGATGATGTTTTAGAAAAGCCAGGAGCAACACTTTCCTATATCAATTCAGGTGGTAAAGCAGCCCTTCAAGAACTTCATTCAAAAATCGGTGGAGAATATTTTGGAGATTATGCTACATTAGTCTCGCATATTGATGGTTTAAAAGAAATTGATGCTGAAGAAGCTAAAGCAAAAAAGATGCTACAGGAGCATTTTTTATGCTGGAGGTCGGACTATGTCAGGGGAATCCACAGGTTATGTTAAATATGATATGACCTATGATTTGCAATCTATTATGGCTCGTGATGATATAGAAAAAAATGGGTTACGGATATTATTACGACATGGTTTCAGATGATGAAAATACCCTAATAAATGAAAAAATAGATAATGTTAAAAAATATGAAGATAAAATGCAATCAAGTCGTCCTGAAATGGAGTTATCATCCTATGAAAGTTATGAATTTTTAACAGGTCAAGGGGGATACACTGTTGAAGATATTGGGATTGAAAATATAAATAATGATATAAAAAACGTATCAGATAATAAAGAAATTCCATTCAATATGTCAGAATATGAAGAGTGGCAACATAAGATATATGGATTAGAGATGGACAGAACAAAATCCTAGAAAGGAATATTAATGGATAAAAAAAAAAATATTATTTTGCATCCTTCTTGTGACGATAGCAAGTGCGGGATTTTTACTACTACGAAAAGTGGGCAAAAACAGACGCAAAACAGCTCAAAAGTTTTGAAATATATAGATGCGAAAACTAAGAAACCAACAATTCATGTTTTTGATGACAATAAATTTGTATTTGTTGCGCAAAAGATGGTTTAGGAGGTATTGCATTTGGTCAAGATTATATTTCTGTTTTGGATGTCCATCAAAAAACAGATCAATGAAAGTATGATTGATAGAGAGAAAAATGGCTCACCTAAAATTGCAAAAGACGAGTATTTTAATATTATTTCTTATGATTTGAATGCTGCTGGCTTCCCAAGTAAAAAGACAGAACTATATCAATTATTAGGGAAAAAAAAGAGTATCGAGGCGCATACGATATCAATCAGTATTATGCAGATAACAAGGATTATATACCTGTAACTTTATATAAAGTTGGAAATAATGCAAGTAAAGACATTATGGTTGATATTACAAATCAGAAAGTTGAAAATATTGATAAATTTGGTGATTTACAGAAGACCAATTTTTCATATAGGGGACTTGAATTAGGTAAGGGAGGAGTATTCGACAGTTTACGTAAATTAATGGAGGAAAAATACCATTTGAATTTTGCAGCTGGTTATATTGATACATTTATTGCAAATAGAGATCGTGAAAAGATAGATATCTCCAATACTAATTTTGCTCAAGACTATCCAGAAATGGCTAAGGATATAAAGGATTTAGCTCGTTTATATATGAGACCTAACCAGTACTCAACCAAAGAGTGGTTTGATACAGTTCTTCATTGGTTTGCACCAAAGGGGCAGGATGTATTAGAGGTCTATGCGACAGATCCAAAGACCGGTGAGAAGACACAAATAAAATCCTACGATGAATTGCAGGTTTGGTCTGCTAATCATCCAGAGTAAATAGGAGGTAAACATGGGATCAAAAATGGTACTGGAACAATAGCGGTTAATAGCAATCAAATATTAAATACTAAAGCCGAGTTAGATAAAGCATTTTTTAAATGAAAACGCAAAGCCATCCGTTTGGGTAGATGATAGTTCATTAGAAATCATGAATAGCACATACAGTAGCTTTAAGGAAGCGACTGAAAATATTTCTGCAGCAATTGTGGGATTCAATCAATATTTAGATTCAATGGCTACTGCATTTGAAAAAAAGACACAGAGTTAGCCTTCGATATTCAAGATTTACAGATAAAAAATTCTTTTAGTCAGAAGAGATATGATAAGAACTCTGCGTATAATGATAGTAAATATCGTAGTTTGCCAGGTGCTGAATAATAATAATTGATTGTATAGTTTATCATTTTTATTAATTGTGATTAAGAATAGAGGACCAAATTGGTTCTCTCTTTTCATTCCTTCAATTCCCTCCACCTAGTGACGAACTTGCTCTTCAAACTAATTTCCGGTATGATAGTAGAAAATGTTTTTTGAATCTAACTCAATCATAAAAGAAGGAAAATAATCCATGAAAAAGATGCTACTATTACTGGCGAGTGTACTTGTTTTAACAGCCTGCACTCAGCCGAAAAAGAGGCTAAGGAGGCAACCGCAAGCAAAACGGAGCAAACCTACAAAAGCCTCCTCGTCTGCTAAAGAGGAAAAGGGCTTGAAATTTGTAGTTGCACCCCAATTTGAAGGAAAGACATCGGATTTGATGGAACTGGGGAAGAAGTTAGTTAAGGAGCATCCGGAAGTTGGTGATCAAGGGGATATCACTGTATATTATACAGGGAGCACCTATACTGTAGAACAACAGGAATATGCAGTATTTATGTTGGTCAACAAAACGGCAACGAATATTGATCATGATGCAGAATTTAAGCTAAATTGGAGTTACGATGGACAATCTATATATCAAAAACCAGTTAGTTGAGTATAGGATTTCTGAAAATGGCAAATTACCGACTCAATCGGCAACGATCTTTTGCTTCCTTTGACTAAGGAGCAACAATCAATTGTCGAAAGTATAACAGATGAAACAAAAATGAGTCTGAGTATCACAGACATTATGATGAAGTAGGTAATGGGGATGCCTGATATCAGAATACTTCTAGTCATTGCTGTGGCTGTTATTGGATTTCCCTTGTTTACCGTACTCTTTTTTGGACATTTTTGAAGAGAAGTTAGGATTAAGACCCTCTCGTCAAAGAGCGTTGAGGAGTGGTAGTTGGCTATAAGCGGGCGCAAATTGTGGTGGCTCAATTGTAGAATATAGAGTGGATGGTCAGACCTATCGTAATAGTCTAAAATATTATCGGGTGGTGCGGGCAACACTTCCTTGGAAAACGAATCAAGCGGCTAGCGATATCGATTTGATGGCACAAAGGATAACCATCTACACCAATTCTCCAGTCTCAAAGGGCAATCTTTTTCAAGATGCTTTTCCACTGGGATCGAAGATGACGGTCTGGTATAATCCAGCCTGTCCAAAAGAATCCTACGTTGAACGCTATAGTGGATTAGACAGGCTTTTTAAACGGCAGATATGGATTGGAATCTGGAGGTTAATTTTATTGCCTATTTTAGCAGTTGTGGCCATCACTATGGGGATGAAGTATAAATAATGGATCAGCCCTAACTGAATAAATGATGAAGAGAAATCACCGTCCTATCGGTGATTTTTTTGTCTTCACTTCTCCCTCGAATTAATCCTTAAATTGTGATAAAATAAGGGTTACGAATGTTTTTGAATGGTCTGTTTTTTGCATAGAGTCGGGCCGCTCAAAAGCGAGCAAAAGAATCAAGATCAAGGGAGAAACAATGTCCAACACCTTTGAAATTTTAATGGATCAGCTGGATATGCCGCTGGAGATGCGATCTTCCAGTGCCTTTTTGCATGCGGAGATTCAAGAAGTCGTGGTGCACAAGGTCAGCCGGGTTTGGGAGTTCCGCTTTGCCTTTGCGGAAGTCTTGCCAATTACTTTGTTTAAGGAATTGCGCCAGCGCTTGAAGGATGAATTTTCAAAGACAGGAAACCAGGCGACCTTTACCATCCAAGTGGTCAATCAGGATTTTTCTGCAGATTTATTGCAGGCCTACTACCAGGAGGTCTTTGAAGATGGGCCTTGCGCTAGTCAAGGCTTTAAGGGACTTTACCAAGACTTGCAGGTGCGTGCGGAAGGGCAAGAATTGATCATCTCTGGGCCTTCTTCGGTTGATACGGAGCATTTTCGTAAGAACCATTTGCCTAACCTTGCCAAGCAGTTGGAAGCCTTTGGTTTTCCGCATTTCACCTGTCGAGTGGAGTCTGATGAGGAGTTGACAGAGCAAGAAGTGGCGCGCTTTGAGCAGGAAAATGAAAAGATCTTCCAAGCGGCCAATGAAGAGACCTTGCGGGCTATGGAATCCTTGGCCCAGATGGCTCCGCCACCAGCGGTTGAAGAAAAGCCAGCCTTTGATTTCAAGACTAAGAAGGCGGCGGCTAAACCTAAAGCTAGACAAGGCCGAGATCACTCCGATGATCGAGATCACGACGGAAGAGAACCGGATTGTCTTTGAGGGTGTGGTCTTTGACGTGGAGCACAAGGTGACACGGACCGGTCGGGTCTTGATCAGCTTTAAGATGACCGACTATACCTCGAGTTTTTCCCTTCAGAAATGGGTCAAAAATGAGGAAGAAGCCCAGAAGTTTGACATGATCAAGAAGAACAGCTGGCTACGGGTGCGGGGAAATATCGAAATGAACAATTTCACGCGCGACTTGACCATGAATGTCCAAGACATCCAGGAAGTCGTGCATTATGCCCGCAAGGACCTGATGCCAGAGGGTGAGCGTCGGGTGGAATTCCACGCGCATACCAATATGTCGACGATGGATGCCCCTGCCGGAAGTCGAAGAGTTGGTTGCCAAGGCAGCTGAGTGGGGCCACAAGGCGGTGGCCATTACCGATCATGGCAATGTGCAGAGCTTCCCACATGGCTTTAAAGCAGCCAAGAAGGCTGGGATCCAGCTGATCTATGGGATGGAAGCCAATATTGTAGAGGACAAGGTGCCGATCACCTATAACGAGGTGGATCTGGACCTCAATGAAGCGACCTATGTGGTCTTTGACGTGGAAACGACGGACTATCAGCCATTTACAATGACTTGATCCAGGTCGCTGCTTCTAAGATGTACAAGGGCAATGTCATTGAGGAGTTTGATGAGTTTATCGATCCGGGCCATCCTTTGTCCGCCTTTACGACCCAATTGACAGGGATCACCAACGAGCATGTCCGGGGTGCCAAGCCATTGGTGCAGGTTTTGAAGGAGTTTCAGGCCTTCTGTGAGGGAACGGTTCTTGTCGCCCACAATGCTACCTTTGACGTGGGCTTCATGAATGCCAACTACGAGCGTCATGGCTTACCAAAGATCACCCAGCCAGTCATCGATACGCTGGAATTTGCCCGCAACCTCTATCCAGATTTTAAACGGCATGGCTTGGGACCCTTGACCAAGCGCTTTGGAGTAGGCTTGGAGCACCACCACATGGCCAACTACGATGCGGAAGCAACAGGGCGCCTGCTCTTTATCTTCATCAAAGATGTCGCTGAAAAGCATGGGGTGACCAATCTCAAGGATCTGAATATCGATTTGATCGATGAGAATTCTTATAAGAAGGCCCGGGTCAAGCATGCGACTCTCTATGTCAAGAACCAGACCGGCCTTAAGAACATGTTTAAACTGGTCTCGCTGTCTGGGACCAAGTATTTCGAAGGAGTTCCACGGATTCCCAAGACCGTGCTGGACGCCCACCGCGAGGGCTTGATCCTTGGATCGGCCTGCTCAGAAGGGGAAGTCTTTGATGCGGTCATGTCGCAAGGTGTGGATGCGGCAGTCGAAGTGGCCAAGTATTATGACTTTATCGAGGTCATGCCACCAGCTATCTATGCTCCCTTGATTGCCAAGGAGCAGGTCAAGGATATGGAGGAACTCCAGACTATTATCAAGAGTTTGATCGAAGTGGGGGATCGTCTCGGCAAGCCTGTTCTCGCGACAGGTAATGTCCACTATCTGGAACCGGAAGATGAGATCTATCGGGAGATCATTGTCCGTAGTTTGGGCCAGGGGGCTATGATTAACCGGACCATTGGGCACGGAGAAGATGCCCAGCCAGCGCCACTGCCAAAAGCGCATTTCAGAACCACCAATGAAATGCTGGATGAATTCGCCTTTTTGGGAGAAGACTTGGCACGCAAGATTGTCATTGAAAACACCAATGCGCTCGCAGAGACCTTTGAGCCGGTCGAAGTGGTCAAGGGGGACCTCTATACGCCATTTATCGACAAGGCCGAAGAAACAGTTGCGGAATTGACCTATAAGCGAGCCTTTGAAATCTATGGTAATCCACTTCCTGATATTGTCGATCTGCGGATTGAAAAGGAATTGACCTCTATCTTGGGAATGGTTTTGCCGTGATTTATCTGGCATCGCAAATGCTGGTGCACCGTTCTAATGAGCGGGGCTACCTGGTTGGATCGCGTGGATCTGTTGGGTCCAGCTTTGTGGCGACCATGATTGGGATTACCGAGGTCAATCCGCTTTCGCCTCACTATGTCTGCAGTCAGTGCCAGTACAGTGAATTCATCACAGACGGTTCTTATGGATCTGGTTTTGATATGCCGGACAAGGATTGTCCAAACTGTGGCCACAAGCTCAGCAAAAACGGGCAGGATATTCCCTTTGAAACCTTCCTTGGTTTCGATGGGGACAAGGTACCCGATATCGATTTGAACTTCTCCGGGGAAGACCAGCCGAGTGCCCACTTGGATGTCCGCGATATCTTTGGGGAAGAATATGCCTTCCGGGCAGGAACGGTAGGTACGGTCGCAGCTAAGACTGCCTACGGTTTTGTCAAGGGTTATGAGCGGGACTATGGCAAGTACTACCGGGATGCCGAGGTCGAGCGCTTGGCTCTTGGTGCAGCTGGGGTCAAACGGACGACCGGTCAGCATCCAGGGGAATCGTTGTTATTCCAAACTATATGGATGTCTATGACTTTACCCGGTCCAGTATCCGGCAGACGATGTGACCGCTGAATGGCAGACCACTCACTTTAACTTCCACGATATCGATGAGAACGTCCTCAAGCTCGATGTCCTGGGACATGATGATCCGACCATGATTCGGAAGCTCCAAGACTTGTCAGGCATTGATCCAAATGATATCCCTATGGATGATCCAGGGGTTATGGCCCTCTTTTCTGGGACAGAAGTGCTAGGGGTGACAGCCGAGCAGATTGGAACGCCGACAGGGATGTTGGGATTCCAGAGTTTGGGACCAACTTTGTTCGGGGCATGGTCGAAGAGACCCATCCGACGACCTTCGCAGAGTTACTTCAGCTCTCTGGTCTGTCTCACGGTACCGACGTGTGGTTGGGAAATGCCCAAGACTTGATCAAGGCGGGCATTGCCGATCTATCGACCGTTATCGGGTGTCGGGACGACATCATGGTTTACCTCATGCACGCGGGTCTCAAGCCTAAGATGGCCTTTACCATCATGGAGCGCGTGCGGAAAGGCATGTGGCTCAAGATCTCAGAAGAAGAGCGCAATGGCTACATCCAAGCCATGAAGGAAAACAATGTCCCTGAATGGTACATCGAGTCCTGTGGGAAGATCAAGTACATGTTCCCCTAAAGCCCATGCGGCGGCCTATGTTATGATGGCCCTTCGTGTAGCCTACTTTAAGGTGCATCATCCACTTTATTACTACTGTGCTTACTTCTCGATTCGGGCCAAGGCCTTTGACATCAAGACTATGGGCGCAGGCCTTGAGGCCGTGAAAGCGCGGATGAAGGAAATCGCTGAGAAACGCAAGAACAATGAAGCTTCTAACGTAGAGATCGATCTCTACACCACCCTTGAGATTGTCAATGAGATGTGGGAGCGGGGCTTCAAGTTTGGCAAGCTAGACCTCTATCGCAGTCAGGCGACAGAATTCTTGATCGATGGGGATACCCTGATTCCACCATTTGTTGCTATGGATGGTCTGGGAGAGAACGTTGCCAAGCAAATCGTGCGGGCGCGTGAAGAAGGAGAATTCCTTTCTAAGACCGAGCTCCGGAAGCGTGGCGGTGTTTCGTCCACCCTGGTTGAAAAGATGGATGAGATGGGCATTCTTGGTAATATGCCAGAAGACAACCAGTTGAGCCTCTTTGATGATTTGTTTTGATGGATAAATGATTTTTATTCAAAAGAATTAGCCACTCTTAACTACAGATTCATATGAATTTGTAGTTTTTAAAAAAATACAATAAAGGCGGATGAAATGGGTATTCAATTTACTTCAAAAAGGTTGAGAGCTATTGAAAGAAGGGAATTTGCGGATTCCTTCTTATCAAAGACCTTATAAGTGGAACAGAAAGCATATTCGTAATCTTTTTTATGATTTACGAGATGCTATGGAAAAAAAAGGAATATCAAGTTGGCTCTGTTATCTTTCATGATAATGGTGGATACTTAGATATTGTAGATGGGCAACAACGACTAATTTCTATTTCCTTGTTTCTTCATTCATTAGAAAAGTTAAAGGATTATGAAGGTGCTAATCAACTTTTAGGTGCTGAATTTGGAGAGATATCCTGCTATCATGCAAGCGAAAATTATAACGAGTGGGAAAATTTAACTCAATTGGTAGGTACAAGCCAGGCAAAAGAAATTTGCGAATTTTTATTGGAAAATTGTTCTATTTCTTGTATCATCATGCCAGAGGAACGTTTGGCAGAAGCCTTTCAATTATTTGATTCTCAGAATAATCGTGGAAAATCTTTAGAACCTCATGACTTACTCAAAGCCTATCATCTGCGTCAACAAGACTCAGAAGATGAAAAAATTGTTGAGAAATGGGAGCAGTTTGTGGAAGATGACGATTTAAGTCTGAAAGATCTGTTTGATAAGCATCTTTTCCGTATGAGACGTTGGTCTAGGGGAGAAACAGGACTAACTAACAAGCGTTATGGTTCTTATCTGCGTTTTACAGAAGATTTTATTGACGATTTTAAAGGTGTTGATTTAAATCAGAATTTTCCATACCTAGAATTATATCGTCATATTGAAAACTTCCCTATGTCAATTACTATGCCAATCATAGATGGAAGCAAATTTTTTGAATATATTGAATCTGTTCATCAAATGATTAAAGACCATATAGATGTTTTAAATAAACAGTTAGAATTTTTAATGATCCTAAGAGTGAAGAAAATGGTTCAGATTACCCTGAAGGTATGTTAAAATTTACAATAGTTCAAAGGGGCGCTATCGCAAGTGCCACAATCTGTTTCTAAACATTTGTTCTCTCTTTGCGGAGAGATTTGGAAAAGATAAGCTATCAAAGGAAATAGTAGAAACCTTGTTTATTTGGGCTTACTACCCCCGTGTGAAGTCTCGAGCCATATATGACGCTACTGTAGGAAACTACGCTGCAGGCGGGAAGTTCAGACAAAGAGAAGTTCAAAAACTATTTCAAGTTTTAGCCCATGCTGTAACTCCGAATGATTTCATGGTTAAGATAGATAGAGAATTATTTGAAAATTATACGATGGAACAAATTATAGAAGAGGAAAAAGATAAATGGTAGAAACACATATAAGCTTATCCGTTAACCGTTTGTTAAATGAAGATACCTATGCTATTCCTCTTTATCAGAGAAATTTTGCTTGGACTTATGATGAAATTGAACAATTATTGAACGATGTGGCAGATGCTTTTCAAGAAAAGAGAGACAATTATTATATTGGAACATTAGTTGTTAATGAAGAGAATGGTCTTTTCAAAATCATTGATGGTCAACAACGAACAACAGCTCTTAATTTGATTGCCTTAGCTTTGAAACATGAGTTTAGTTTTGATAGATTGAAAGCTGTCAATCTTACTTTTCCAGCTAGGAGGAAGTCAAACGAGAATATCCAAAAGTTGTTTACCAAGGAAAAAATTTCAGAGGACGATGAAAATGAGTTAACTAGAGGTTACCGACATGCTAAAGATGCCTTGAAAAAAGTGATAGAGGAGCGCCAGCTTGATCCTCAGCCTTTATTTCATTATCTTTTTGATAATGTCATCATTTTTCGTAGTATTCTTCCTAAAGATTTAGATTTAAATCTTTATTTCGAACGTTTCAACTCTCGAGGAGAACAACTAGAAGCTCATGAAATTCTTAAGGCACAAATGATAGCTAAATTTGGAGAAGACCAAGAAACGGCCCAAAATTTGCGAGAATCTGGGATGCTTGCGCGGAGTTTGATAAGCCGGTAGCAAGTCAATTTAAGATGAGGCGGAAGAGGGCAGATAATTTTCAGGAGCGTGAACGTATTTTCGGATGGCACTTTTCAAATTACTCATTTCATAATATTTATGATGATATTGATTTTATCAAAATGAAAGAAGAAAGTTATCTGATATATTAGGGAAAAAGGTCAATGAAAAAAAAATTATAGAAGAGGAAAAAGATTGTGGTGACTATACCCAAGTTATTGATTTTCCGACCTTCTTACTCCATGTATTGGCGATTTGGGAAGGTAAGGATACCAGTGAGGTTCAGTTAGATGATAAGAAACTCTTAACTCTATTTGATATAAAAAAATAAAAATGAGACTTGGGTTATTGAATTCAGTGAATTCCTTCTTAGAATGAAACATATTTTTGATAATTTCATTGTTAGAAATTCAAATATGGATTCTTCAAGCAGAAATAAGGATGAATGGTTTTTGCAGAAGGGGACTTATTATGAATACCAGCCAAATGGAAAAGCAAAAAGAGCATTACATAGTTGAAGAACGCTTTACTAAGAATACATTTTCAGATTCAGAAATTAACAAAAACATCATTCTTCTTCAATCTATGTTTGCTGTGACTTTTACTGCCAATCGTGATAGTCGTTGGTTATATGAAAGTTTGCGATTCCTCTTCAACCATATTGAAGAGTTAGATCAACCGGAATTTGGTTCTTATTTTAAGGATTTTCTTGAAATAATGGCTGTAAGATTTGCTGAGGGAAGATTATTCACCGAGGAAGATATGATCAAGAAATATGGTGATATTCCTGTTTATGCATTCAATTTTGTTGATTACATCTTGTGGAAAAACCGTGAAGAATTAGGAAGAAAGTATAAAGGTATAAAATTTGATCAGTTCAAATTTGCATATCGTCGTTCTATAGAGCATTGGTTTCCGCAACATCCAAATAGTGATGAAAGAGTTGAGAAAATGGATGATCAATTCTTACACTCCTTTGGGAACCTTTTTGTATCATTACAGATAGTCAAAATTCGAAATTTGGGAATTTAGTTCCGAGTGCAAAATATAAACAGTGGGAAGGAATTTTGATCGTCAGAGTTTAAAATTACAAATAATGGCTAGCATTACAGAAAAAAAACTAAATGGGAATCGGATCAAATAAAAGGATTGGAAAAGAAATTTTACCTATGGTCAAAAAATTTATAGGAAGTAAGTTATAAGAATTACCTTGAATATCAATTTTAAGATGCTATTGTATATCCAATAGATTTACATTAGCCTTCTTTTTTTGTTATAATAATTAATAGAAAGAAGGTGAGAATATGTCAAAGACGAGCATGAGTATTCGTTTGGATAGTGAGGTTAAGGAGCAGGCCCAACTAGTGTTTAATCATTTAGGGATGGATATGACCACAGCTATCAACATTTTCCTCCGTCAGGCTATTCAATATCAGGGCTTACCTTTTGATGTTCGATTAGACGATCATGGGAAGTTGCTCCAAGTCGTAACGGATGTAGAGCAAAATCGGAATATGAGTCAACCCTTTGAATCAGTCTCAGACTTGATGGAGGACCTGCGTGCTTAAGATTCGTTATCATAAACAGTTTAAAAAAAAAGATTTTAAGTTGGCAATGAAGCGTGGTTTGAAGGCAGACTTGTTAGAAGAAGTTTTGAATTTTCTGATACAAGAAAAGAACTTCCTGTCAGATATCGTGACCATCAATTGACGGATTCCAAGCATTTCAAGGTGTTCGGGAGTGTCATATCCAGCCGGATTGGCTTTTTGGTTTACAAAGTAGATAAGGACGAATTGATTTTTAAACTTGCTGAGGACAGGAAGTCACAGTGATTTGTTTTGATGGGTTCAACAATCCTCGATCAGTTTGGGGTTGGCTAATGATAGAAAAGAAAAAAAGAGCAATACCCTGGAAGTCAGGGAAAATCATTTCCATTCGCCTACGAAACGGCGTCTATGTCTTAGCACAAATGGTGCGAGAGCCCTATCTGGTATTTTTTAACCATTTTAAGGAGGAAAATAGCTGGAAGGGAGTAACCTTGAAAGAGGAGAATATTCTCTTTTGTAAAAGCAGTCACTCGTCAGTTTCTACGCTCTAGTCCTGGAACGATTGTCAAAGATCTTGACCCTCTCTTAGATTATCGGTTACCCAAAGAATTGATTTATAGCCATATGGAAGGGCATCCGATTACGGTTTCGGTGAAGGGACGGGAGCGCAAGTAGCTGGTTTTGGCCAACGGCTTTCCTTGGTTCAGGCGGATAAGGATAGTGGCCTACCAGAGGATAATCCTCTAATGGGCCTCTTCCAAGCCTATATCCTACCAGACATCCAAGAGCAAGATTGGGAGCGGGGTCGGTCAGGCTGAGCTCATGTCACTTGAAGTCTTTCCAACGCTCAATGAACGTCTTTATCTCTGTTTTCTTTATGGGGAAAATGTGAATCCAGAGTTAGATATCTCATTAGGGAAAGCCCCTACCCGATGAGTATGAAATCTATCTCGATATTCTTAGCAGCAGCCCAGAGGCACGACGTCTCTATCTGGGTGAGGAGGATGACTAAGGAAGGAATAGAACATAAAGGTTGACATTTTTGCGGAAGACAAACCAGCTGAAAAAAGTCTTTGTCTACAAGCTAGAAGTGGCAGACAATGTGCTGCTCCTTTCCACCGCCATGATCTCAGGAGCGATTGCTCTAGCCGGCTTATTTTCAGCCTTGAAAGATTAACTGATAGCCTCTATTTTCCTGTTGAAAATAGAGGTTTTTCAGTCCTTTCAGATCTGATAAGTGTTTTCTTTGGCACTAGATTGTGTTACAATTTTAGTGACAAGTGTTTATAACAAGGAAACAGAAAAAGATGAAACAGAGGAAATGCGCGTGGCAAGATATTTAGTAGGTCCTACAACAATAGTTGGAACTTTATAGATGCACTTGAAAAGCGCAGGATGGAGATACCATCGAGTTTGAAAATGGGTATGTGTTTCAATGGCCGACAAATAAAGTGATCGAGATCGACAAGAACCTTCATTTTGTGGGGCATGTGGTTCCAAACCAAATGGCAATGGGCGCATGTTTAACAACATCATTGAGGCTTCCTTCCGATTTGTAGAGGGAGCTCAGGTGACATTTGAAGATCTGTGGTTTAAAGTTGGTGGGAATTATACTACATTGATCTTATGGAATAGCTCAGATATCACCTGTAAACAGGTCTATTTTGAAGCAACCACTCCGACAAATAGTGAATTTTTTATCTATATGGATACGCATTCGAAGTTGACACTGGAAGGAGTCGGGATGAAGGTTCCGAAAAACACCAAAGTGCCATCGGTATATCCGCTTCGGAATTGACTATTCGCAATTCAACGATTTTTTCTAAGATTGATCTGTCAGAAGGATCTAAATTGACCTTAGAAAATGTCCATATTGAAAAAATTTGGGAATAATACGATCCATGCCAAGGACTCAGAAGTGATCGCAAAAATTCAACGATTACAGGCGGGGATCTGGAAAAGGATTTTCCACCAGTTTGGTTGAGGAATGTCATCTGGGAGTCTGAAAACTGTAAAATTGAGTTGCCTACTGGAACTGGAGTCTGTCTTGATAATAATGTTCAATTCAATTCGATTCGGATCATATGACCTCCATCAATTCATACAATAGTATGATCCGAGCTCATCAAGCTACATTTTCAGAATTTTTATGCGTCTATGAAGAATCCTTTGCTTCCCTGACTGGAGAAACAACCTTCTTGAATGAGAATGCCGAAACCATTTCATTTGGCGTTTTTGATGATGGTGTGCTGATGGCTGAGCATATGATTTGTCATAAGATTGCGGATCCTAATATACGGCTTCAAGGTGGAGCCTTTGCGAAGGTGGGCACCATGACCTATAAGCAAGGGATGCGCGTGATCTGACCAAGGAAATTGAGGATGACTGTGATTATCTTGTCGGTAGAGAAGTGGCCAAGGGCAATGCGCAAGTCGTTCCTACGGGACAAGCGACGGATGCAACGGTGGCTCCAACCACCGCAAGAGACTCTGGTCCAGAGAAGAAACAAGATGCTCTTCAAGAACTCAATAGCCTGATTGGTCTTGAAAAAGTCAAACATGAGATCAAGAAAATGATCAACATGGTGGAATTTAACAAGAAACGAATCGCCAGTGGCAAGGCACCTGAAAAGCAAACCTTGCACGCTGCTTTTATGGGAAATCCTGGTACAGGAAAACCACTGTGGCACGTCTATTGGGACAAGTGCTTTTTTGATGCAGGTGTTCTCTCAGGGGAGGAATTCCGTTTCGTGGAAGCAACGGAGTCCGATCTGATCTCTTCGAATATTGGAGGAACGGCTGAACAGACCCAAGCCCCTGCTTGAAAAGCGCGAGGAGGCATCCTCTTTATTGATGAAGCCTATAGCTTGGATAAAAAGGACAGCGGTGCGGACTTTGGGATCGAGGCGATCAATACCATCCTCAAATTTATGGAGGACAATCGTGACGACATCATGATTATCTTTGCCGGCTATACCAAGGAAATGGAGGAGTTCTTAAAGACCAATCCAGGCCTTCGTTCTCGGGTACCAAATAATTTCATCTTTGAAGATTTCACAGGAGATGAGATTGTCCAACTAGGTGAAATGATCCTAAGCAAAGGGGACTACAAACTCGAAGACCGAGATTACTATGCGCGGCACGTTAAGCGGGCTTATGATGGCTCGCTAGATAAGAGCAATGGACGCTGGATCCGGAATCTGGATGAGCAATTGACCAAGACCATGGCGGATCGGGTGGTGGCCCAAGGTTCTGACGATATTGAGACCATCCTCAATAGCGACATCGATGCTGTCCTTAACCAAGGCAAGTATCAAGCAGGAGCCGATAAGGAAGAAGATGGAATGGCTGCCCTCAACCGTTTAGTTGGCATTGCCAAGGTGAAAGAGCAAAGTGGAACAATTCGTGGCCATGGCTGAGTTCAATCAAAAACGGGCTGAACAAGGTGGCATCGTCGAAGATACGACCTTGCACTCCCTCTTTCTTGGAAATCCCGGTACAGGGAAGACTACTGTTGCCCGCATTTTGGGTAATATCCTCTTCCAAAAGGGGGTTATCAAGCAGAAGAAGTTCATCGAAGTATCCCGGAGCAATCTGGTTGGAGGCTACCAAGGTCAAACAGCCTTGAAGACGCGCGAAGTTTTAGAGAGTGCGCTGGGTGGAGTCCTCTTTATTGATGAGGCCTACACGCTCTATACCGGTGAAAATGATGATTTTGGGAAGGAAGCCTTGATGAAGTCCTCAAATTTATGGAGGACCACCGTCGCGATATCGTTATAATCTTTGCCGGTTATACGAAAGAGATGCACGACTTGCAGGTCAATTCAGGTCTGCAAAGTCGGATCCCGACTACCTTTGACTTTGAAGACTACAGCCCAGATGAGATCGTCGAGATCGGTCTGTTAGGATTGCGTAAGCTAAAGGCTACCAAGTAAATGAAGCTCTTTACGGAGAGATTGTGAAAGGAAATTATATGCGTGCCAATGACCATAGTAATGGTCGCTGGGTCCGCAATCTTAATGAAAAACTCTTGCGCCAAGTATCGACTCGGGTAACCCGTGAAGGTAGTACGGATTACAATTCGATTTTGGATCAAGATTTGGAAGCCTTGAGAGAGAATGGCAATACTGAACATCCCCATACGGTAGATGATCAAGGCTATGTTCTTCCTTAAGCTAGAAGGAACAAGAAAAAGGATTCTGCAGGAGCGGAATCCTTTTGCATGGACTTATGGTATACTAGGAAGAGATCATTCACTTATGAAGGAGAAAAAATGGTTTTACCAAATTTTAAAGAAAACCTCGAAAAATATGCCAAATTGTTGGTAGCGAACGGTATCAACGTGCAACCTGGTCATACCTTGGTCTTGAACATCGATGTGGAACAAAGAGAATTGGCCCACTTGATTGTGAAGGAAGCCTATGCCTTTGGGTGCTCACGAAGTCATTGTCCAATGGGCAGATGACTTCACTACCCGAGAAAAATTCCTCCATGCACCGATGGATCGTTTGGACAATGTGCCAGACTACAAGATCGCGGAGATGAACTACCTCTTAGACCACAAGGCTAGTCGCTTGGGTGTGCGCTCGTCTGATCCAGGTGCCTTAAATGGTGTTGATGCAGAGAAGCTTTCTGCCTCTGCTAAGGCTTTGGGCATAGCCATGAAACCAATGCGCATCGCTACTCAATCCAACAAGGTCAGCTGGACCGTTGCTGCTGCAGCAGGACTGGAATGGGCGAAAAAAAGGTCTTCCCAAATGCGGCGAGCGATGAAGAAGCAGTGGATCTCCTGTGGGATCAAATCTTCAAGACCTGCCGGGTCTATGAGGAAGATCCCGTCAAGGCTTGGGAAGAGCATGCAGCTATTTTGAAGAGCAAGGCAGATACACTCAACAAAGAACAATTCTCAGCCCTTCATTACACAGCTCCAGGAACTGATTTGACTCTTGGCTTTGCCGAAGAACCACGTCTGGGAATCTGCCGGAGCCATCAATGCCCAAGGCGAAAGCTTCTTGCCAAACATGCCGACAGAAGAGGTTCACAGCTTCCTGACTTCCGTCGTGCAGAAGGTTATGTCACCTCTACAAAAACCTCTTAGCTACAACGGAAACATCATCGAAGGGATCAAAGTGACCTTTGAAAATGGAGAAATTGTGGATATCACAGCAGAAAAAAAGGCGATCAAGTCATGAAAGATTTGGTCTTCAAAAACAAGGGAGCGCGTGCCTTGGGTGAATGTGCCCTCGTACCAGATCCAAGCCCAATTTCCCAATCAGGCATTACCTTCTTTAACACCCTCTTTGATGAAAATGCCTCTAACCACTTGGCCATCGGAGCAGCCTATGCAACTAGTGTAGAAGGTGGTGCAGAGTTCACAGAAGAAGAACTCGAAGCAGCCGGCCTCAACCGATCAGACGTCCACGTCGACTTCATGATCGGCTCAAGCCAAATGGATATCGACGGCATCCGAGAAGACGGCACCCGCGTCCCAGTCTTCCGCAACGGAGATTGGGCAATATAAGGAGCAGGACAGAAATCGGTAGACGCAGTCTCGATTTCGTAGTCCTACCCCCACACAGTTGATTAGACTGGACGAAGAACCGAAAGGTTCAAGTACCGTCAATCAACCACTGTGCCGAGAGACAGAAATCAGTAACTCGAAGAGTTTGATTTCTACCTCGCTTTTTGGATTTAAGGCTCGGGCAAAAAAAGGTCCACCGGACCTTTTAGTCCCCCCGCTCAGTTGATCAGGAAGTACGAGTACCGCAGGTAGGAGTAATTCCAATCAACCACTGCGCCAAGAGACAGAAATCGGTAGACGCAGTCTCGTAAAAAAGTAAGGTAGTAGTGAATCATCACTACTACCTTACTTTTTGTCATTTGCTCTATTCTAAAATCAAAAGGCCTTCTTTGATTTCAAATGGGTTGTTTGGATTGATGCGGTCATAGAACATGATGCCGTTGGTGTGGTCGATTTCGTGTTGGACGACGATGGAGTTGTAGCCTTTGAGTTTGATGCGTTTCTTTTCACCGTCTTTTGTGAAATACTCCACCGTCACGCGCGCGTGGCGGACCACATAGCCTGGGACATTGCGGTCTACAGAGAGACAGCCTTCCCCATCTCCAAGAGCCGCGTCTTGAACGGAATGGGCGACAACCTTTGGATTGTACATGACTTCTTGAAGACTATAGGCTTCTTTTGGTGGGTTGCCATCGGCATCTTCTGGATTGGGCACCAAAACAGCAATAATCCGTTTCGAGATATCCAACTGTGGTGCTGCGAGTCCCACTCCTCCACGGGAGGCCAAGTTTTTCAGCCATAACAGGGTCTTGAGAATGGTGCAAGAATTGCATCATTTTTTTCACCCAGGATAATTTCCTGATCAGACAAAGGGAAGGTCACGTCTTCTGCAACCGCTCGAAGTGTTGGATTTCCTTCGCGGATAATGTCATCCATATCAATCAAATGGGACGCTCTTGTAATTTTTTCAATTGCTTTCATCGTTTTACTCTCACTTTCTTTCTACCCTCCATGATAACACAAAAGAGCCTAAAATTAAAGTTATCTGTCGACGGTTTCCGCATGTTTGATGGACAAATCATTCATCCTTTTTGCATCTAAAATCGTATAGATTCGTCCTTCTCTTTGGACTAAGCCCTCTTCGATCATCTGCTTGATGACGCGGCTAAGGTGGCGGTAGCTGATCCCAAAATGCAGGGCCAGCTGATTCATCTTGGGCTTGAGGGTCCCATTTTCATCGCAATGTTCCATAAAATGAGTAGCGAGGCGTTCCTTGACCGAATAATGAAAGTTGGCAGGAGCCAAATAGTTGATCTGGTGCAATTTCTCAGCCAAGGTCTTGGCCGTAGAGTGCAAAAGGTTGGATCAAGCAGGAGGCGCTTCTTAAAGTGCTGGGCTGGGAGCTGAACGACTAGCGAGTCTTGGTCTGCAATGACCGATGTGATACAGACCCGATCGAGCAGGAGCTCAATCTCTCCTAAGAGTCCAGGTTTTTCTTGGATTTCAAGGATGGTGTCGCTACCATTTTCAAGACTGTGGACGATCTTGAGCCGGCCTTTGAGAAAATAAGGAATGACATCTTGGTCAGAACCCTGGCGGCAGATATACTCTCCAGCCTGATAGAGAACGAGGTCCAGCTGGCTAAGACAGTCGCCTGGAAAGATCTGATCCAATTGGTAGTCAGTGATGATCTCCATGAGTTTCGTAGATGGGGAAATTTTTTTCATCTTAATCTCCTAAAATAGGACAAATGTCCTGTTTTTCTCTTTCTAAATTGATTATACTAGGATTCTATTGAAAATACTAGTTTGAATCTTTTTGAAAAAACTAGTAAAATCAAAATGTTACCAGTAAAGTGTAGGAAATAAAAAATGAAAAAAAAACAATGGAAAGAATCAGTCTCTTGAGCTTGTCGCTCATGCTGATCTCATCCTTTTCAATTACAGCCGGTTTGCCGGCTATGAAGGCTTATTTTAGCCAATTTGGCTATACAGCAGGCCAGGTGGAACTCTTGGTTTCCCTGCCAGCCTTTGCGGTCGTGGCCATGCTCTTTTTAAATAGCATGATCGAGCGGTGGATGAGTGAGCGCCAGATGATTATCGCAGGGCTCTTGCTCTTTTCAACTAGTGGCCTCTTTGCCTTTGGTCGTGCAGGACTATCCTCTCATCTTTCTAAGTCGTTTGCTCTTTGGTTTGGGGACAGGAATGATCAATGCCAAGGCTATTTCGATTATCAGTGAACGCTACTCAGGCAATGACAAGACTCGGATGCTGGGCTATCGGGGGTCTGCTGAAGTGGTGGGCTCTGCCATCTTGACCTTTATGGTAGGACAACTCTTACCCCTAGGCTGGCCAGCGATCTTTGCCGTATATGGTGGTGGTTACTTGATTTTACTCCTCTATATCCTTTTTGTTCCCTATCCTAAGGGGCAAAAACAGGCTAGCTTGAAGGGGAAAAAGAAAGGTTCCGCACGCCTTCGCCCCCTCAATGGCGTTTTAGTCTAATGCTAGCTGTGATTGCTGGTATCATCATTTGCTTCAATTCTATTATTAGCTTGCGCGTGCCGGATATTATCGTTGATGCTCGTATGGGAACGGCGACAACAGCTGGAACCGTCTTGAGTCTGATGCAATTGACAGGGATTGTCGCAGGGGTAGGCTTTGCCAGTTTGACACATGTTTTCAAAAAGAACTTGCTCATGATCATGTGCTTTGGTTTCGGTCTGGCTTTGGCCTTGATTGGCTTGTCCAGCCAGCTATGGAGCTTGGTTATAGGAACCCTTTTAGCAGGATTTACCTACAGTACGGGGGTCACCAGTATCTTTTATCACTTATCTGAAAAAATCCCGACCAATCTCTGAATCTTGCGACCTCGCTGGTCTTGATCGGCTGCAATCTCGGATCAGCCCTCTCTTCTTTTTTCATCCAGTTGGTAACGCCACTAGCTCCCTTCCAATCATCTGCTTTTTATCTTGATTGGTGCTTTGATGCTCCTAACAGGAGTCTTCGCCTCACAATTATTAGCACGAACGCAATGATGGAGAAATCATTTCGTTTTTTTAATTCAATCTATTGCGTCCTGTCACTAGCTCGTGTTATTATAGGAGGAGTGTGAAAAAAAAGAATAGTTTAAAGGAAAAAATAATGAAAAAATCATGGAGAAAGTGAGTATTCTCGCGCTTTCATTTATATTGACGACCTCGTTTTCGATTTCGAGTGCGCAGTCGGCCATGTTTGCCTATTACAAAGGGAATTCCTCACAGCATGATTGAGCTCTTGGTCTCGCTTCCTTCTGCAGGGATCATGGTTTCACTCATCTTCAATAAATGGATTGGGCGCCTATTTTCAGAGCGTCAGATGATTGTGATAGGCCTAGTCGCTTACGCTCTATGTGGCTTTATTCCCTTTAATCAGTCCAGCTTATCCGGTTGTCTTTTGTCTCGGATTATTTTTGGGATGGCGGTTGGCTTGCTCAATGTTTCTGCCATAGCCATTATCAGTGAGCGCTATAAAGGAAAAGAACGTGTCCAAACACTTGGCATTCGGGGTTCTGCAGAGGTTGTTGGGACAGCTGTTTTGACCTTTGGAGTGAGTCTCTTGATTCGCTTTGGCTGGCAGGCTGCCTTTCTCGTCTACGGTATCAGTATTCCAATCTTACTTTTGTATCTCTTATTTGTGCCATATGGATCTACAACGGAAGCAGTGGAGGAAAAACACCGGGATGTCAAGATGACGGGGGAACAATGGCGGACAGCGCTCGGCTTAGCAGTCGTTGCGGCAGCTATCGTCTTGTCCAATGTCATGATCACCGTTCGGATTCCAAGTGTGGTGGAGCAAGTTGGGCATGGCACTGCCCAAACTGCAGGGATTATGTTAGCAGCTATGCAATTTGTCGGGATCCTTGCAGGATTAGCCTTCTCACCCTTGACCCAGCTCTTCCGCGATCGTTTATTATTGGTTTCGGGTGTAGCTTATGGTGTGGGCCAACTGTTGATCGGCGTCTCTCCAAATCTCTTGATTCTTGCCCTTGTAACCATCGCTTCTGGCTTCGCCTATAGTGTAGCTCTTACAACAGTTTACAATGTCTTATCTGATAAGATGCCCGCAGGGGTCTTGAGCCAGGCAACGTCCATGGCGGTTTTGGGATGTAGTACAGGTTCGATCGCAACGACCTTTGTCCTTAGTCTATTAGGGACTATCTCATCTACTCCAGCCTTCATTTTTGGATTTTCTGGTATCCTCATGATCCTGATTTCCTTTTTGGCCTTTGGATTGTGCGAAAGAGCGGGAAGACATCATGCGGCTAGATAAATTTTTAGTAGATTGTGGTGTGGGGAGTAGGACCGAGGTCAAGCAACTCCTCAAGCAAAAGAAAATTGCAGTGAATGGGAAAAAAAAGAGACAGCAGGGAAACTTCAGATTGATCCAGCCAAGGATCAGGTGACCTTTATGGGGGAAAATCTGGTCCATGAAACCTTTGTGTATTATCTGCTTCATAAACCAGCTGGAGTCATCTCAGCGACTGAGGATGACCATCACCAAACTGTCTTGGATCTATTGGATGAGACAGCCCGTCAAAAGGAAGTCTTTCCTGTCGGGCGCCTAGATATCGATACCCATGGCTTGCTCCTTTTGACCAATAATGGTAAGCTCGCCCATGCTATGCTTTCACCGAAGAAGCATGTGTCGAAGGTCTACCGCGCCCATGTGGCTGGAATCATGGATGAGGCAGATGTGGCCCGTTTTGAAGCAGGCATTGCCCTCAAAGACTTCACGACTTTGCCTGCGAGATTGCAGATTTTAGAGGTGGATGAGACAAGCGCCAGTTCCTATGTCGAAATTGAAATTGCAGAAGGAAAATTCCATCAGGTCAAGCGCATGGTCGCAGCCTGTGGCAAGGAAGTGGTGGATTTAGAGCGGATCTCGATGGGTCCTCTAACACTAGATCCCACTCTTCAATTGGGAGAATGGCGGAGACTCCAATCTTCTGAACTCAAGTCCCTAGAGGTGTTCGGAGTTCCCTTATAAGCAAAAAAACAAGAGGCTGGGACAAAAGTCCTAGCCTCTCAATTGTCTTTGGATTGTCGAGCAAGACGCAGTGGTTGAGTGGGCTCTACTACGCTGATTTCATCAGCTTTATAGCCCTACTCAACTGTGCGGAGATGGGACGACGAAATCGAATTCTAACGAATGACCGATTTCTGTCCCACTCTCTATTTTTCTTTGTATTAAAAAAATGTACTTAAAATACAAAAAAAGCATATATAATAGCTTGTCTTCTCAAAGTAAATCGATTATAATGAAAAAAGATGGGTTGTGTATAAAATCACAATATGTAGTGATAATTTTTCGACTCACATACCTTATCTAGTAAACGTAGAAAAAGGAGAAAAATCGTTTATGAAAAAGAGGCTTTATTCTGTTGTGATAGCAGTTGCCCTATTTTTTACTAGCGGCTTTAGGATTTGCCAAACCCAATAGTCCAGCTAAAGTCCATGCAGATACGATCAATGATGTTGTGACATCTGTAAACATATCGAAATCAACTGGTGGAGCGATTACAGATCCACTCGGTGTTTGGGAGAGTTTTCAAGTTGAAGCAAACTTTGTGTTGCCGAATGGACGTGTAAAAAAGGGAGATCAGACCGTTATCCAACTTGGAGATGACTTTAAGGTCTTTGAAACGGACACCATCGATCTGCTGGATCCAAGTGGTCAAAAAGTTGCGACAGCAACGGTAGATGATCAAAGAAAAGTCATCACTGTAACCTATACGGATTATCCTGAAAGAATGGCCAATGTGACAGGAAAACTGCGTTTCTTTGCGCGTGTAGACCACCAAGTCGTCAAAGGTCAAAAGACACTTGATTTTACTCTCACGATCGATAAGAAAGTGATTTCAGGTGGGAATATCGATTACAAAGGGTGAATCCGGGTGAAAATCCTCCTACTCCAGAAGTCTTTAGCAAATGGGGTTGGACCAACTCAGATAATAAATTAAAATTGACCTATACCTTGAACATCAATCAAGGTCACACTGCCCTTCATAATATTGATATTAAGGACCAATTGGCCTTTACAGATGGAAAAATCAAAGCAGATTCTGTCAACATCCATACAGGAACTTGGCAGGTCGATAACGAAGATGGTGCCTATCATCTGCGGAATACTACAAATGTAACCAAGAATTATTCCCCTGTTGTCAGTGCTGACGGTCGTTCTCTGACGGTTCATATCGGAGATCTAGCTCCAGAACAAGGGATGACTGTTCGCTATGATGTTTATTTGGACAAGGTCCCAGCCATCAATACATCCTACAAAAACAATGCGACGATGACCGCGACAGAAATCAAGGAGCAAAATAAGGTTGCAGATATTCTGTATCAATTCCTTGATGGAGACTTCAATGGTGAGAAATACTCCTTCACCATTCATAAAAAAGGTGAAAATGGTCAGGCTCTTGCAGGTGCTGTTTTTGCTGTGACAGCAGATGATACTGGTGAGCAAGTTGGAACCATTACGACAGATGAGAATGGTGTTGGCACCATTACTGGTTTGATCAAACAAGCTTATACGGTTCAAGAAATTCAAGCTCCAACAGGCTATGTTCTCTCGAAAGAACCTATCAAGATCAGCAAGGATGATTTTGGAAATGACCTTGCGATTACTCGTGATGTTGTGAACCAAAAAGAAAAAACAAGCGTTGCTGGCCAAAAGACATGGAATGATAATGACAACCAAGATGGCAAGCGTCCATCAAAAATCACAGTCAATCTCCTAGCAAATGGTGTCAAAGTCGCTTCTAAAGAAGTGAAACCAGATGCTACAGGAACTTGGGCTTATCATTTTGATAATCTCGATGTGGTCGATGATGCTGGCAATGTCATTGCCTACACTGTTTCAGAAGAACCTGTTGAAGGCTATGAAGCGACTATTGAAGGAACCAATATTACCAACAGTCGGACACCAGAAGTTGTTGAGATTCCAGTAACGAAAGTTTGGAAAGACAATGATAACCAAGATGGCGTTCGTCCTGACAAGGTCACTGTTCGTCTCCTTGCAGATGGTACAGAAGTAGCTAGCCAAGAGCTAAGTGCAGCGACTGATTGGAAGACAGTCTTTACCAATCTTCCAAAATACAATCACGGCAAACAAATTGTCTACACAGTCACAGAAGACACAGTAGCCAATTACTCTGCTGCGATTGATGGAACAACCATTACCAATAGCTACAAGCCAGGTAAAACCAGCGTTACTGTTACAAAACGTTGGGAAGACAACAATGACCAAGATGGCAAACGTCCAAGCGCCATTAAGGTACAGCTCTATGCAGATGGCAAAGCTCAAGGAAAAGAAGTGGAACTTTCTGCTAAAAATAACTGGACCCATACCTTTAGCAATTTGCCTCTAAAAGCGAAAGGCAAAGAGATTCAGTACCAAGTGAAAGAAGTTGGGACAGTCAAAGGCTATACTAGTACGGTCGATGACAGTAACAAGGGAAATGTAGTGATCACCAATAGCCGCACACCAGAAGTAACAGAAGTAGCGGTCAAGAAGATCTGGGATGATGCAGACAATAAAGATGATCTTCGTCCTGAAAAATCACAGTTCGTCTCCTTGCGGATGGTCAAGAAGTAGCTGTAAAAGAAATCACAGCTACTGATAATTGGCAGGCAAGCTTCACGGATCTACCCGTATACAAGGAAGGTAAGAAGATTGCCTACACGATTACAGAGGATCCAGTAGCAGGTTATACAAGCAACATTGATGGTTTCACGGTAACCAACCGTCATACGCCACCAACAACACCGCCTACCACACCACCAACCACACCGCCAACGACACCGCCTACCACCCCACCAACGACACCGCCAACAACGCCACCGACGACCCCACCAACAACGCCGCCAAGCACACCGGAAAAACCAGAAACTCCAACTACACCAAAAGAAGGAAAGAAAAAATTCTTCCATCAACTGGTGAAGTTGTTGCTTACGGGTTGACCATACTCGGTGCACTCTTAGCAATTTTGCTTTGGCTTTGCTCTTGCGTGGTAAACGGAAAGAGAAATAAGCTTCATACCGATAAAGAGGCTGGGACAAAAGTCCTAGCCTCTCAATTATTTTTGGATTGTCGAGCAAGACGCAGTGGTTGAGTGGGCTCTACTACGCTGATTTCATCAGCTTTTACAGCCCTACTCAACTGTGCGGAGGTGGGACGACGAAATCAAATTCTAACGAATTACCGATTTCTGTCCCACTCTCTTTTGAATAAGTTACTTGAAGAATGATCCATCAAACCGTCCAAATTCCCAAGGTTCTTTTAGAAAAGAGAAAAGCTCCTCTCAAAGGAAACATAAGTGTTTGACAGAAAGATGAAATCTTGGTAGAATAAGAAGGTCGAATAGACAACTAACTCTTTCTTGGTAGCAGGATATGCCAAACCTGCCACTCGGATAGAGCATAAAGAAAAGGAGCTTATCATGGCAATCTCAAAAGAGAAAAAAATGAAATCATTGCACAATACGCACGTCACGAAGGTGACACTGGTTCAGTAGAAGTACAAGTTGCTGTCCTTACTTGGGAAATCAACCACTTGAACGAACACATCAAACAACACAAAAAGACCACGCTACTTACCGTGGTTTGATGAAGAAAATCGGTCGCCGTCGTAACTTGTTGGCTTACCTTCGTACAAACGACGTTAACCGTTACCGTGAGTTGATCAACTCTCTTGGACTTCGTCGTTAATCATGATGCTAAGGGCGCCAAAAATCCGTATGAAAATAGGGAAACGACACAGTGTTCGATGAACACAAGGCGTTTCATCTTTTTTCACTAGGATTTTAGCCCGAGCTCTCAAAACAGCTCTCTGAATTCAGAGGGCTGTTCTTTTTTGCCAAGTGCTTAGGCCGTGTTCAATTGAATACAAAAAGTTACTCTATTGTAGAGTAGCTTTTCTTTTTCACTAAATTATAGTACAATCTTCGGTTCGTCGCCTTGTCTAGAAACGTTTTATCCAGCAAAGAATGGAGCCCTCTGAATTCAGAGGGCTTTTTGTTGTCTTTTTCCTTATCGAACGAGATCCATTATTCTGAGGAAGTCGTTTTGTTTGACAGATGTAATGTCTAGAGTTACAATTGATACATCATAAGAAATAGAGGTTATCGATATGATTGATATTACATATCTAGACGGTGCAAAACAAGAAAGAGTCATGCATTTTGATTCCTACGATGAGTTTGAACGCTCCCAACAAGCTTGCTTGATTGGGGTAGCAGATTTTTATCCTGTTGTGAAACTGACCTATAATGGGCATGAATTGGATTACCAAGGGACTTACGGAGATGTCTTCTTCTATTTGATGAAGCAAGATTTGACCCAGTACCAAAACTAAAGGAGAAAGAAAATGGCAAAAGCAATTACAGACGCAACATTTGAAGCAGAAACAAAAGAAGGCTTGGTCTTGGTAGATTTTTGGGCAACCTGGTGTGGTCCATGTCGCATGCAAGCTCCTATTTTAGAAAAATTATCGGAAGAACTTTCGGAAGATGAGTTAAAAATCCTAAAAATGGATGTGGATGAAAATCCAGAAACAGCGCGTGCTTTCGGCATTATGTCCATTCCAACCTTGCTCTTTAAAAAAGATGGGCAGGTTGTTAAACAAGTAGCAGGAGTGCATACCGCAGCACAAATTAAGGCCATTGTGGCGGAGTTGAGTTAAAAAAAAAAAGCTAAAGAAGAATGAACCTTCTTTAGCTTTTTTTATGCGCGATGACATTCGTTTCTATTAGAGAGCTTACCATGCTAATCCAATACTGGCTATTTCTTTTTTTGAAGCGAATTGCCCATTTGGTCTGTGCCATCTTCCACTTGCATCTCTATAATATCCACCGCCCGAAACAGTTTGATTTTGTGCTTGTTGTTGCTGCGCTTGTTGGGCAGCTTGTCTTGCCTGTTCAGCAGCTGTGGCTTGTCGAGCTTGTTCAGCTTGTTGTTCTCTGACAGTAATAGCATTTTGTACTAATCCAACACGATGAGTTAAGCGATCTTTTGTTCCTTGATCAGCTACATTTGCGATGGCAGCTTGAGCTGGAGCAATATTTTCTATTACTTGATTGTTTTCTAAGGCTTGTACGGCAGACTCAGCTTGAGCAGCAAGTTGTTTTGCTTCAGCCTCTTTTTTTTTCACGCTCTTCTTTTTCTTTTCGTTCCTGTTCTTCTTTCGCCTTTTTTCTCGCGTTCTTCTTTTTTTCTTTTCGTTCTTGTTCTTCTTTTGCCTTTCTCTCTTTTTCAGCTTTCTCTGCTTTCTCTTTCTCAGCTTTTTCTTTTACTTCTTTTTCACGTTTTGCCTCAGCCTCTTTTTTCGCACTTTCATCATTTTTAGAAGGAGGTGGATGCAAAATGAGTGGCTTGAGCCTGCTATTCTTGCTTAGTGGAAGCAATATTAGGGTTGATTAAGTATGCACCTCCGACTGCAAGAACTGAAGCAATAGCAGCGATATTTCTTTTAGCAGCGTTGGGTTTCTTTTTAGCAAAATACCAGGCAAATCCTATACCACAAAAAAAAATAGGATAGGAAGAATGATCTTGGGATTAAAAATCATAAAGAGGATTCCGAGACCGTAAAGAACGACTTTCCAAACTGGTTGGGCCATGATATAATCGACAAACTTTTCATTTTTTTCTCCATATTTAGTAATGTTTTTCACAATAATCATACCACAATATAAGAGCGCTTTCAATCACTAACTGGTAACATTTTAATAAAAAAATCAGACTTAGATTAAACTAAGTCTGAAAATTGTTCTTATTCTCCCAATTCTGCACTGTAGGCAATAATTTGATCCACAGTGTCTGAAAGGAATTGGATGGTATCGCGAAGTGGTTTGTCAGTTGAGATATCTGCTCCGATGATCATGGCTGACTCAAGTGGGGTCTTGCTACCACCTGATTTGAGGAGGTCCAGCCAATCTTTAGCTCCATTTTCGGAGTTCTTCAAATGCAGGTAACCCGCTGTTGAGATAACCAAGCCTGCTGAGTAGGTGTAGCTGTAAAGCCCCATGTAGTAGTGGCTTTGGCGCATCCAGGTCAAAGCTGCATCGTCATCGATTTCAACGGCGTCTCCCCAGAATTCGGTCAAGACTTCCTTCATGATGCTGTTGAGCTTGCTAGCACCGAAGGTACCACCTTCTTCGATCAGGGTGTAGACCTTGCGTTGGAAGGCTGCTTCTAGCAAGTGGGTGATGAAGTTGTGGAAGTAGGTGTCTGTCAAACGGTGAGCTAGGGCAAAGCGTTTTTGACGAGGATTGTCAAACTGGTGTTCCAAGTAGTCGCTAAGGAGGAGCTCGTTAAAGGTAGAAGGAGCTTCCACATAGTAGGTCGACATGTGGGCGTTGAAGTAGCTTTGGTTGTTGTCTGAGAAGATGAATTGACCAGAGTGTCCGATCTCGTGGATTAGGGTGTAAACATCGCTCATTCGTCCTGTCCAGCTCATGAGGACATAAGGATGGACACGGTAAGGATCGGCTGCATAACCACCGGAATCCTTGCCTTCATTGGCCGCAAAGTCGACCCAGCGTTCGGTTTGGTAGCGAGCAATTTCGCGAGAATATTCTTCGCCAAGAGGTGCCACCGATTTCATGACCAAGTCATAAGCGTCATCAATAGTAACATCTGGGTTGAGCGCACTGTCCAAATCCAACTTCCAATCAGCGAAAGTCATTTTTTTCAAGGCCGTTGACCTTGGCTACGTGTTTGAGGAATTTTTGAGCTACTGGAGCGAAGTCCTTCATGATCAGGTCAATCTGACGATCAAACATGGCACGATCCACTTCCTGCTCAGCCAAGAGATAGTCAAAGACTGAGTCGTAACCTCGCATGTCTGCAATCAGTTTTTCAGACTTGACTTGAGCTAGATAGGTAGCAGCAGCCGTGTTTTGGTGCTTGCGGAGACCTTCTGAGAAGGAACGAAAGGCTTTTTCACGAACTTCCGCATTCTCATGGTTTTGGTAGAAGTTTTCATAGGTAACAAAGCTATTCTTGTAGACTTTTCCATCCACTTCAAAATCAGCCATTTCAAAGTCACCCTGCCCGCATCTTGGTATAGATGTCTTGAGGTCCGTAGAAGACTTCACCAAGGTTGGTCAAAGTTTTTTCCACATCAGCTCCCAAGTAGTGAGCTTTTTTGATTTTAGCCTGACGAATGGCAAAAGTGAGGTGAGGGAGTTGCCCCAGGCGTTCAAGGACTTCTTCATCTGCTTCGACCAAAGCATCATCAAAGAAGGTTAGTTCGACGCTGGCCCAAGTTTCAAAATCCATCCCTGCTTGGGCAATTTCCGCAAAAGCTTCATCACCAAAGTCCGTCGTTTGGGGCATAAAGCTGTAGTTGCCAATGTGGCTGAGTTGGATCTGAATTTGTTCAAAGACCGCAAAGGCGGCTTCAAAGTCTTCAAAAGTGTGGAGCTTGCCCTTGTAGTTACGGACAAATTCATTGATTTCTTCACGTGTTTTTTCAATGGCGCGCAAGAAGTCTTCCTGGTCTTGGTAGAGGGCTGTGAGGTCCCAGAGTTCCTTCTCAGGAAATTCAGAACGTTTTTTTTAATTCCATAGTGTTCTCCTTTTGATCAAATAACTATACTAAGTATAGCAGAAAAAGGGCAGAAACATAGAGGAGAGGGGAAAATGCTTGTGTAAAAATCTTGAAAAGAGGTGGAAAAAAGTTAAGATTAAAAACTCAAGTCTAACCACTATATTTAGGTAGGGAGCGGAATGAAATTTTGCTGATATACTAAGTACATCAGAGTATTGCATTTCATGCAATACTCAACACTAATGGCTCTAAAGAATATAAGGATTGTTTGATATTTTTTTGTGGCAATTCTTATATTCAAAATTTTAGTAAAATGTTGCTAATTAGTGATAGAGGAGGTTATATATGGAAACAAGAGAAGAAATTGTTTCGAAACTAGAACTAATCCGTGAGAATATATTGGGATTTATTCAGGCCCGTTCACGTCAAGTTACACTTGTTAATCAAATGAGAACAGCCAAATTGATTCAACAAGATGAATAACGATAAACATTGTCTCATAAATCCCTAAAGCTTGCTTTTTCAATTATGGTATTTTCAAGTATTGCTATACTTTTAGGGGATTTATTTGTATGTCATCTTACTTGGTGCTGTGAATCGATTAATCGGTGATATTATCTTTGAAGTTATATTCTTATCAAGGATTTTTTATTTCTGTTGTATCGTCGTATGAAAGGTTCAAAAGATAGCTGGATTTATCCGGCGACACTGATTATGGAGGATCTTACTTGTATTCCCTCTACGTTTGCTTTTGACTCCTAATCCTATAACATTAATTCTACTTGGAGTATCAATTGTAGCCACCTATTTCATCATTCAAAACAAGCTGGAACTAATGATTGCGTTTGTGAATAAAAGGTATTCGTAATAAAAATGAACAGCATTTAAGAGATTACCAAGCAGTGGTTGCAGAAAATCAACGATTAGAATTGGCCTATCAGCAAGAGGGACGTTTGATGGAAAATTTCGAAATCAAGCTGTAGCAATTGGTCAAGGATGGTACCCTAAAGATTATTATGCACTAGATGCAGTGAACTATCTTATTCACGCGTTTAATAATTTCAAAGCAGATAATATAAAGGAAGCAATTAATCTATACGATACATATTTAGACCGAGCAGCCCGTCGAGCCTTTGAGGCAGAGATGATCGAACTTGAAAAAGAGCAGATTATTAATCAAGAACGAATGATCAAGCTTCAAGAACATGCAAATATTTTAAGCGCTAGACAAACTGCAGAAACACAAGAAGCAGCTGCTGCATGCGTGCTGTAGCAAGTGAACTTGAGAATATTCGTTATGGAAGATAAGAAATCCGGGATAAATAGGTAGGGGAAGAAAATAGGAGGAATATAATTATGAATAAAACAACAAAGAAAAAGTATTGCTATCTATCGGTGCTACTATTATTGCCGCTACTGCTGTAACTTCAGTTGTACAAGCTGAAGAAGCGTCAGTTGCTCAACCTCAGACAGGGACATCAGCAACTGTTTCAAATATCGATCATACTGCTGAGGTTACAAAAGAGGTAGTTGATACAGCAAAAAGAAGGCTGATGAAGCAGCTAAATCAGTAGCTGAACAAGAAAAGTTGTCAGCAGTGGCCGATCAAAAGGCTAGGGAAGCTGAAGCCACTGAAAAACGACTGCAGCAAACTATGAAAAAACAAAAGGAAGCTGCAGAAAAAGCAACACCAGAAAATATCGCAAAAGCTGAAGATACCATTAAAACAAAAGAGGCTGGTGTGAAATCAGCTGAAGAAAGTGTAAAACGACTGAAGAAGGTGTGAAATCAGCTGAGACAGCAGAAGCCAAATCAGGAAAAACTTATGAAGAGGCTACTAAAAAGTAGAAGATGAAAAAGCAAAAGTCGCATTAGCCAAGGAAGAAGTGAAGAAGGCAGAACAAGCTCTTAATGAGACAACACTGACCAGAGCACAGGAGACAGTGACGATTGCGGGAAATAAACTGAAAGATGCAGAGTCTGTGAATAAATCAGCTCAAGACGAATTGACTCGTGCAAAAGAATTCGACGCATCTCGTCAAGCTAAAATCGATGAAACAAAATCAGCTCTTGATAAAGAACGTACTGAAAAGAACGTGCCTGCTCTTGAACAAGGTCTCGCTGATGCAAAAGCTAATGTAAGCAAAAGAAAAAAGCTCTCGCTGAAACAAAAGCTAAAAGCAGGTGTCAGCTCAAGCTGAAGTCGATGCCGCTCAAAAAGCACTGATGCAGCAAACGCCGCTTATCAGAAAAAGTTGCTAAATTGCAACAAGACGAAGCTCTCCGTAAAATCGTTATTCCTGCTGAATACGCAAAACACGACATTAAAGATTACATGGTTCATCTCTCATGCAGATGAATTTATGAAATTGCAACCAGAAATCGACTGGTATACTTATAACCAAACAGCTCTTGGTACAGAAACAAACAAAATTAGACCTTGCAAATCTTACATCGGCTCAACGTAAAGAAATTGCTGAATTTGTGGCTCAAATGTTGAATGACCTTAACCAACAATATTGGTCTCAACGCGAACCAGGTAAAGCTCATACACCAATCAATTGACAGTTGGTGGTCAGGAATTTGCAGATGCTATCGCACAAGGATATTCTAAATTCTATGCCGATAACGGTGGAACTCTGACAAAATTCAATTTTAATAAGAACTGGGGTCACCAATATTCACTTCTTCATCAATATCAAGCATCTGAATCCCTCGGTGGACTTTTGCCAGAATCGCATAAAGACATGGGTGGATACTATGTTTAACTTGAAACAAGATATCATAAGCGGTATTCGTCAAATGATGTTCGTTGATGGAGACCAAAGCAAACGGTCACGCTAAACATTTGATTTCCCTTCATGGTACAGGTATCGGTATTGGGGTAAGTTCTGGTGCTGTTCATATCTTGTCAACAAGTCGTGCTATGAACGAAGATAAGGCAGACTATATCAGTACTGATGCTGAATACAAAGCCTCCCTTACTTCTTCGATTGCAGAGAAAGAACAAGCCCTTCAGGCAGCAAAAGATAAGAAAACAGCGGCAGATAATGCCATTAAATCTGCTGAAAATGATCTTGCTTCCGCAAAAACAGCTCAAGTTGACTCTCAAACAAAATTGAACGCTGCTCGAAATGCTATTGCGAAAGCTCAAAAAAGCATACGATGACGCGCTTGCTGTAAAAGAACAAACACCTGACGCTCAAGCTAAAGTGAATGAAACAGCGAAAGCTCTTTGAAGCAGCTAAAGATGAACTCGCAACAGCTAAATCAAATCTTGCAAACTTGCAACAAGTTCGTGCACAACGCGAATCTGAATTGAAAGACGCTAAAGCTAAATTGATTGCTCAAGAAGAAGCTCTGAAAGTAGCTCTAAAATCAGCAATCGATGCGGAAAACGATTTGAAAGCAAAAGGTCTTGCAACAACTGAAGCAAAAGCTCAAGTTGAACGTGCTAAACAAGCTGTTAAATCAGCTGAACAAGCAGTAAAAGAATCAAAAGATTATCTTGAATTGCTTAAAAACGCACCTGTAAAACTTGCTGAAGCTGAAAAGTATTGACTGAAGCAAAAGCTAAAACAGCTGAAGCTAAAGCAACTCTTGAAACTGAAATTGCAAAACTTGAAGCTTTGAAATTGAAAGCAAAAGCTTCTCAAGAAGATTACACTCGTGTCTTCGAAGCTTACCAAAAAACTCGTTCAAGCAAAACAATTGGAAGAAACAATTCGTCGTGAACAAGAACGTATCAAACACGAAAACGAAACTCGTCGCAACGAACCAGTTCGTCATGAATCTACTCAAAACAAAGTGATGAAGACAACTACCCAACTGCAACAGTAACACCTGGTGCAATCACACCAGCAACACCTCAAGTTAAACAAACTAAACAAGCAAACACTAAAGAATTGCCATCAACTGGTGAATCTGCAAGTGCACTTGGACTTATGGGCGTAGCTATGATGGCTCTAGGTCTTGCTGGATTGAAACGCAAACGCGAATCAAAATAAAAACACTATTTAGGCTGGGGAAACCCAGCCTAAAAATGATATAATTTTAAGAAAAAGATTGTTAAATGGGGAATTTTTTATGAAAAAGGTTATGATTTCACTACTGGCAGGTGCGTCCGTTCTAGCTCTGGTAGCTTGTGCACCCAAACGTTATGAACGCCAAAGCAAACCAAAAACGGCCACATCATCGGCGGTTAAAAAAGAAAAGAAGGATACAGGTCAAAGCACTATCAAAGAGGTTTTGGAGCGGTATGCTAAGTATGATACAGCTCTTAAAAATGGGGGATAAAGCAGGCCTGTTTGCGGAAGGTAAATTGCCAGCCGGTTCAGAAGAAAGCACCTATCTAGATGCTTTGAAACGCTTGGAAACCCGGTCACCTTCCAATATGCATTTACAGACTTGAACCAAGATGGAGTGGATGAGCTCTTGGTGTCTAATCAATACACTGAAACAAACAGTATGTTTCTGGCTATCTATTATCTCAAGGGTCAAAAAGCTGAATTGCTCCATACAGCTTATACAGCTGCGGTGGGTGGCTATCGCTCAAGTTTAGATGTTTTTGACAATGGACAAATCGTCTATGCTACTTGGCAATCTGTAGAATCCAGAAATGGAATTGACCCCTTTATTCGCTAGGAAAAGGGGAAAAGGAAGAAAAAAGACAGCAACCATACAAATTGGTGGAAGGAAACAGCAGAACAGGCTCTTGGGATTTCATCTAAGAAGTTGGACCTCAGTAAGCTCGATTGGAAAACATTTGATGGTTCAGGAGACTCCAAACCAACAGCAAAGCAGAAGAGAAAAATCGGAAAGCTTCCAAGTACAAGTTAGCGTAGCTGATCTCCGTATTCGAAAAAGAGCCATCG